>JAEPEX010000101.1_pt1 | contig 450066 bp, 348 predicted proteins | sample 9130951 | NCBI WGS metagenome assembly JAEPEX01 (sample SAMN17228542, study PRJNA684324) | microbial mat metagenome | biome: saline marsh[ENVO:00000054]; feature: microbial feature [ENVO:01000007], biofilm[ENVO:00002034], sulphate-reducing...; material: estuarine water...
CGTTGACGATAGCCCGGCGCTCTTCAGGCGTCAGGTCAGCGATGAATTCCTCACGGCTTTCGCGGATAAAGTCTTCGACGGTGTAGGTCATGGCAGGCAACCCCAGTCGGTTTAGGATGAGTCGGTAGAGTAAATCTTGGCTGGCCGTGCTGCGCCTGTGGTAATGGCGCAGGCCTTGGCGCACGCGCTCGACGTTGGTGCTGAAGATCTCCCACAGGGCATTTCGGGGCGTATCGGCGACCCGCATCGAGCACGATCAGCCGGATCTGCCGCAGGCCCCATTTCAGATCATGGACACCGGGAAGGTCTGTCGGTTGCAATGCACTGGCGGGCAGTTAGCGCAGTAATTTGAGCGGCTCGCGGGTGGCCACCGCATAGAGCTGAAAGGCAGCTTCAGGCAGCAGGTGCGTCTGATTGTTGTTGGCGTCGCCTTCAGCAGCGGAGGTATCAGACTGTTGGGCGACGAGCAATTTATGGGTAATTGACATAGTGGCCGATCAGCTCGTCAAGCGCCCAGGCATCGAGGGCCTCCTGGTGCGACTTGTAGGTGAGCAGGTTATGAGCGCGCAGGTTCTCCAGGCCGTCGGGCAGATCCAGCGCTGCGGGTCTAGGGTTGCCTCGCTGTCAGCCTGTTCGATGATGACCACGTCGAGAAGCTGTCGCTTCAGCGCCAGCTCTTTCTCCAGTTCCACGCGCCAGGGCGTGCCGTGGAAGTGCTCGGTCAGGCCGATGCCGAACCAGCGGTGCCAGTCGATACGTTTAGCTTGGGACATCTCGATGGTCCGCAGACGAGCGGGTGAGGCCTGCTAATTTTATTCTTTGCTCGGGTTGAAAGACAGCCTGGTTCGCAGTCTAAAGATCGCTGATGAACACCTTGCTGCCGAAGCGCAGCTCGATGCCCGGCCACGGATAGGAAACACGACCGACTCCGAGCACCCAGCGGCACTTGCAGCTTGAGTCTATTGGGGGATCGAGGACTGGTCAAGGCGTCATCCGGGCGCTCAGCGACCTGAGGATGGAGCAGAAGTTGCGTGTTGTTAAGCAATCTGAGTCCTGGACCCCTCCAAGTAACTGGTAGCTTCTCGATGAGTCGAGGCACACATGAAAACAAAGACTTAAAGGTGTGAAAGATGGGTACTACCTTCAAAGAATGTAAGAATTCACGCGGAGACGCAGAGTGTGCAGAGAGGCTAAGGCGCCTCGCCCTAAGCGGACCTTGACCAGCCGTGGGAGCCGCTCGGCGTAGGAGCCCGCTTGCGGGCGATCCGGCATACGCGGGATTCTTGCAACAAGCGCCAATTGCGCGGGCGCCGAGGGTTACTCGAGTTTGCTCAACAACTTGCGCAGCATCGTGCCCACCTCGGGGTCTAGGGCCTGAAGCTGGTCCAGGTCAAGGCTGCGAAGGCGTTCTTCCAGTGGTATCTGTTCGAGCATGGCCCGGCGTTCTTCGAACGGCAGCTCGTTGAGGATAGCCCGGCGCTCTTCGAACGGCAGCTCGTTGAGGATAGCCCGGCGCTCTTCGGGCGGCATTTCGTTGAGGATGGTCCGGCGCTCTTCGAACGGCAGCTCGTTGAGGATAGCCCGGCGCTCTTCGAGCGGCAGCTGGTTGAGGATAGCCTGGCGCTCTTCGAACGGCAGCTCGTTGAGGATAGCCCGGCGCTCTTCGGGCGGCATTTCGTTGAGGATGGTCCGGCGCTCTTCGAACGGCAGCTCGTTGAGGATAGCCCGGCGCTCTTCGGGCGGCATTTCGTTGAGGATGGTCCGGCGCTCTTCGAGCGGCATTTCGTTGAGGATAGCCCGGCGCTCTTCGAACGGCAGCTCGTTGACGATAGCCCGGCGCTCTTCAGGCGTCAGGTCAGCGATGAATTCCTCACGGCTTTCGCGGATAAAGTCTTCGACGGTGTAGGTCATGGCAGGCAACCCCAGTCGGTTTAGGATGAGTCGGTAGAGTAAATCTTGGCTGGCCGTGCTGCGCCTGTGGTAATGGCGCAGGCCTTGGCGCACGCGCTCGACGTTGGTGCTGAAGATCTCCCACAGGGCATTTCGGGGCGTATCGGCGACCGCATCGAGCACGATCAGCCGGATCTGCCGCAGGCCCCATTTCAGATCATGGACACCGGGAAGGTCTGTCGGTTGCAATGCACTGGCGGGCAGTTGGCGCAGTAATTTGAGCGGCTCGCGGGTGGCCACCGCATAGAGCTGAAAGGCAGCTTCAGGCAGCAGGTGCGTCTGATTGTTGTTGGCGTCGCCTTCAGCAGCGGAGGTATCAGACTGTTGGGCGACGAGCAATTTATGGTAATTGACATAGTGGCCGATCAGCTCGTCAAGCGCCCAGGCATCGAGGGCCTCCTGGTGCGACTTGTAGGTGAGCAGGTTATGAGCGCGCAGGTTCTCCAGGCCGTCGGGCAGATCCAGCGCTGCCGGGTCCAGGGTTGCCTCGCTGTCAGCCTGTTCGATGATGACCACGTCGAGAAGCTGTCGCTTCAGCGCCAGCTCTTTCTCCAGTTCCACGCGCCAGGGCGTGCCGTGGAAGTGCTCGGTCAGGCCGATGCCGAACCAGCGGTGCCAGTCGATACGTTTAGCTTGGGACATCTCGATGGTCCGCAGACGAGCGGGTGAGGCCTGCTAATTTTATTCTTTGCTCGGGTTGAAAGACAGCCTGGTTCGCAGTCTAAAGATCGCTGATGAACACCTTGCTGCCGAAGCGCAGCTCGATGCCCGGCCACGGATAGGAAACACGACCGACTCCGAGCACCCAGCGGCACTTGCAGCTTGAGTCTATTGGGGGATCGAGGACTGGTCAAGGCGTCATCCGGGCGCTCAGCGACCTGAGGATGGAGCAGAAGTTGCGTGTTGTTAAGCAATCTGAGTCCTGGACCCCTCCAAGTAACTGGTAGCTTCTCGATGAGTCGAGGCACACATGAAAACAAAGACTTAAAGGTGTGAAAGATGGGTACTACCTTCAAAGAATGTAAGAATTCACGCGGAGACGCAGAGTGTGCAGAGAGGCTAAGGCGCCTCGCCCTAAGCGGACCTTGACCAGCCGTGGGAGCCGCTCGGCGTAGGAGCCCGCTTGCGGGCGATCCGGCATACGCGGGATTCTTGCAACAAGCGCCAATTGCGCGGGCGCCGAGGGTTACTCGAGTTTGCTCAACAACTTGCGCAGCATCGTGCCCACCTCGGGGTCTAGGGCCTGAAGCTGGTCCAGGTCAAGGCTGCGAAGGCGTTCTTCCAGTGGTATCTGTTCGAGCATGGCCCGGCGTTCTTCGAACGGCAGCTCGTTGAGGATAGCCCGGCGCTCTTCGAACGGCAGCTCGTTGAGGATAGCCCGGCGCTCTTCGAACGGCAGCTCGTTGAGGATAGCCCGGCGCTCTTCGGGCGGCATTTCGTTGAGGATGGTCCGGCGCTCTTCGAACGGCAGCTCGTTGAGGATAGCCCGGCGCTCTTCGAGCGGCAGCTGGTTGAGGATAGCCTGGCGCTCTTCGAACGGCAGCTCGTTGAGGATAGCCCGGCGCTCTTCGGGCGGCATTTCGTTGAGGATGGTCCGGCGCTCTTCGAACGGCAGCTCGTTGAGGATAGCCCGGCGCTCTTCGGGCGGCATTTCGTTGAGGATGGTCCGGCGCTCTTCGAGCGGCATTTCGTTGAGGATAGCCCGGCGCTCTTCGAACGGCAGCTCGTTGACGATAGCCCGGCGCTCTTCAGGCGTCAGGTCAGCGATGAATTCCTCACGGCTTTCGCGGATAAAGTCTTCGACGGTGTAGGTCATGGCAGGCAACCCCAGTCGGTTTAGGATGAGTCGGTAGAGTAAATCTTGGCTGGCCGTGCTGCGCCTGTGGTAATGGCGCAGGCCTTGGCGCACGCGCTCGACGTTGGTGCTGAAGATCTCCCACAGGGCATTTCGGGGCGTATCGGCGACCGCATCGAGCACGATCAGCCGGATCTGCCGCAGGCCCCATTTCAGATCATGGACACCGGGAAGGTCTGTCGGTTGCAATGCACTGGCGGGCAGTTGGCGCAGTAATTTGAGCGGCTCGCGGGTGGCCACCGCATAGAGCTGAAAGGCAGCTTCAGGCAGCAGGTGCGTCTGATTGTTGTTGGCTTCGCCTTCAGCAGCGGAGGTATCAGACTGTTGGGCGACGAGCAATTTACGGTAATTGACATAGTGGCCGATCAGCTCGTCAAGCGCCCAGGCATCCAGAGCTTCCTGGTGCGACTTGTAGGTGAGCAGGTTATGAGCGCGCAGGTTCTCCAGGCCGTCGGGCAGATCCAGCGCTGCCGGGTCCAGGGTTGCCTCGCTGTCAGCCTGTTCGATGATGACCACGTCGAGAAGCTGTCGCTTCAGCGCCAGCTCTTTTTCCAGTTCCACGCGCCAGGGCGTGCCGTGGAAGTGCTCGGTCAGGCCGATGCCGAACCAGCGGTGCCAGTCGATACGTTTAGCTTGGGACATCTCGATGGTCCGCAGACGAACGGGTGAGGCCTGCTAATTTTATTCTTTGCTCGGGTTGAAAGACAGCCTGGTTCGCAGTCTAAAGATCGCTGATGAACACCTTGCTGCCGAAGCGCAGCTCGATGCCCGGCCACGGATAGGAAACACGACCGACTCCGAGCACCCAGCGGCACTTGCAGCTTGAGTCTATTGGGGGATCGAGGACTGGTCAAGGCGTCATCCGGGCGCTCAGCGACCTGAGGATGGAGCAGAAGTTGCGTGTTGTTAAGCAATCTGAGTCCTGGACCCCTCCAAGTAACTGGTAGCTTCTCGATGAGTCGAGGCACACATGAAAACAAAGACTTAAAGGTGTGAAAGATGGGTACTACCTTCAAAGAATGTAAGAATTCACCGCAGAGTGCGCAGAGAGGCCGAGGCGCCTCGCTCGCAGGCGGACCTTGACCAGCCGTGGGAGCCGCTCGGCGTAGGAGCCCGCTTGCGGGCGATCCGGCATACGCGGGATTCTACCTGCAACAAGCGCCAATCTGGCGGGCGCTGAGGGCTACTCGAGTTTGCTCAACAACTTACGCAGCATCGTGCCCACCTCGGGGTCCAGGGCCTGAAGCTGGTCCAGGTCAAGGCTGCGAAGGCGTTCTTCCAGTGGTATCTGTTCGAGCATGGCCCGGCGCTCTTCGGGCAGCATTTCGTTGAGGATAGCCTGGCGCTCTTCGAACGGCAGCTCGTTGAAGATAGCCTGGCGCTCTTCGAACGGCAGCTCGTTGAGGATAGCCCGGCGCTCTTCGGGCGGCAACTCGTTGAGGATAGCCCGGCGCTCTTCGAGCGGCAGCTCGTTGAGGAGAGCCCGGCGCTCTTCGAGCGGCAGCTCGTTGACGATAGCACGGCGTTCTTCGAACGGCAGCTCATCGAGAACAGCTCGGCGCTCTTCGGGCAGCATTTCGTTGAGGATAGCCCGGCGCTCTTCGAACGGCAGCTGGTTGAGGATAGCCCGGCGCTCTTCGAACGGCATTTCGTTGACGATAGCCCGGCGCTCTTCAGGCGTCAGGTCAGCGATGAATTCCTCACGGCTTTCGCGGATAAAGTCTTCGACGGTGTAGGTCATGGCAGGCAACCCCAGTCGGTTCAGGATGAGTCGGTAGAGTAAATCTTGGCTGGCCGTGCTGCGCCTGTGGTAATGGCGCAGGCCTTGGCGCACGCGCTCGACGTTGGTGCTGAAGATCTCCCACAGGGCATTTTGGGGCGTATCGGCGACCGCATCGAGCACGATCAGCCGGATCTGCCGCAGGCCCCATTTCAGATCATGGACACCGGGAAGGTCTGTCGGTTGCAATGCACTGGCGGGCAGTTGGCGCAGTAATTTGAGCGGCTCGCGGGTGGCCACCGCATAGAGCTGAAAGGCAGCTTCAGGCAGCAGGTGCGTCTGATTGTTGTTGGCGTCGCCTTCAGCAGCGGAGGTATCAGACTGTTGGGCGACGAGCAATTTACGGTAATTGACATAGTGGCCGATCAGCTCGTCAAGCGCCCAGGCATCCAGAGCTTCCTGATGCGACTTGTAGGTGAGCAGGTTATGAGCGCGCAGGTTCTCCAGGCCGTCGGGCAGATCCAGCGCTGCCGGGTCCAGGGTTGCCTCGCTGTCAGCCTGTTCGATGATGACCACGTCGAGAAGCTGTCGCTTCAGCGCCAGCTCTTTCTCCAGTTCCACGCGCCAGGGCGTGCCGTGGAAGTGCTCGGTCAGGCCGATGCCGAACCAGCGGTGCCAGTCGATACGTTTAGCTTGGGGACAGGGTCTCGATGGGTACGCTGGAGCAGATGCGATGCGTGGGGCCTAGACAGACAGCCTGCCACCACTTCTTGCTCCATCCTCAGGTCGCTGAGCGCCCGGATGACGCCTTGACCAGTCCTCGATCCCCCAATAGACTCAAGCTGCAAGTGCCGCTGGGTGCTCGGAGTCGGTCGTGTTTCCTATCCGTGGCCGGGCATCGAGCTGCGCTTCGGCAGCAAGGTGTTCATCAGCGATCTTTAGACTGCGAACCAGGCTGTCTTTCAACCCGAGCAAAGAATAAAATTAGCAGGCCTCACCCGCTCGTCTGCGGACCATCGAGATGTCCCAAGCTAAACGTATCGACTGGCACCGCTGGTTCGGCATCGGCCTGACCGAGCACTTCCACGGCACGCCCTGGCGCGTGGAACTGGAGAAAGAGCTGGCGCTGAAGCGACAGCTTCTCGACGTGGTCATCATCGAACAGGCTGACAGCGAGGCAACCCTGGACCCGGCAGCGCTGGATCTGCCCGACGGCCTGGAGAACCTGCGCGCTCATAACCTGCTCACCTACAAGTCGCACCAGGAAGCTCTGGATGCCTGGGCGCTTGACGAGCTGATCGGCCACTATGTCAATTACCGTAAATTGCTCGTCGCCCAACAGTCTGATACCTCCGCTGCTGAAGGCGACGCCAACAACAATCAGACGCACCTGCTGCCTGAAGCTGCCTTTCAGCTCTATGCGGTGGCCACCCGCGAGCCGCTCAAATTACTGCGCCAACTGCCCGCCAGTGCATTGCAACCGACAGACCTTCCCGGTGTCCATGATCTGAAATGGGGCCTGCGGCAGATCCGGCTGATCGTGCTCGATGCGGTCGCCGATACGCCCCAAAATGCCCTGTGGGAGATCTTCAGCACCAACGTCGAGCGCGTGCGCCAAGGCCTGCGCCATTACCACAGGCGCAGCACGGCCAGCCAAGATTTACTCTACCGACTCATCCTGAACCGACTGGGGTTGCCTGCCATGACCTACACCGTCGAAGACTTTATCCGCGAAAGCCGTGAGGAATTCATCGCTGACCTGACGCCTGAAGAGCGCCGGGCTATCGTCAACGAAATGCCGTTCGAAGAGCGCCGGGCTATCCTCAACCAGCTGCCGTTCGAAGAGCGCCGGGCTATCCTCAACGAAATGCTGCCCGAAGAGCGCCGAGCTGTTCTCGATGAGCTGCCGTTCGAAGAACGCCGTGCTATCGTCAACGAGCTGCCGCTCGAAGAGCGCCGGGCTCTCCTCAACGAGCTGCCGCTCGAAGAGCGCCGGGCTATCCTCAACGAGTTGCCGCCCGAAGAGCGCCGGGCTATCCTCAACGAGCTGCCGTTCGAAGAGCGCCAGGCTATCTTCAACGAGCTGCCGTTCGAAGAGCGCCAGGCTATCCTCAACGAAATGCTGCCCGAAGAGCGCCGGGCCATGCTCGAACAGATACCACTGGAAGAACGCCTTCGCAGCCTTGACCTGGACCAGCTTCAGGCCCTGGACCCCGAGGTGGGCACGATGCTGCGTAAGTTGTTGAGCAAACTCGAGTAGCCCTCAGCGCCCGCCAGATTGGCGCTTGTTGCAGGTAGAATCCCGCGTATGCCGGATCGCCCGCAAGCGGGCTCCTACGCCGAGCGGCTCCCACGGCTGGTCAAGGTCCGCCTGCGAGCGAGGCGCCTCGGCCTCTCTGCGCACTCTGCGGTGAATTCTTACATTCTTTGAAGGTAGTACCCATCTTTCACACCTTTAAGTCTTTGTTTTCATGTGTGCCTCGACTCATCGAGAAGCTACCAGTTACTTGGAGGGGTCCAGGACTCAGATTGCTTAACAACACGCAACTTCTGCTCCATCCTCAGGTCGCTGAGCGCCCGGATGACGCCTTGACCAGTCCTCGATCCCCCAATAGACTCAAGCTGCAAGTGCCGCTGGGTGCTCGGAGTCGGTCGTGTTTCCTATCCGTGGCCGGGCATCGAGCTGCGCTTCGGCAGCAAGGTGTTCATCAGCGATCTTTAGACTGCGAACCAGGCTGTCTTTCAACCCGAGCAAAGAATAAAATTAGCAGGCCTCACCCGTTCGTCTGCGGACCATCGAGATGTCCCAAGCTAAACGTATCGACTGGCACCGCTGGTTCGGCATCGGCCTGACCGAGCACTTCCACGGCACGCCCTGGCGCGTGGAACTGGAAAAAGAGCTGGCGCTGAAGCGACAGCTTCTCGACGTGGTCATCATCGAACAGGCTGACAGCGAGGCAACCCTGGACCCGGCAGCGCTGGATCTGCCCGACGGCCTGGAGAACCTGCGCGCTCATAACCTGCTCACCTACAAGTCGCACCAGGAAGCTCTGGATGCCTGGGCGCTTGACGAGCTGATCGGCCACTATGTCAATTACCGTAAATTGCTCGTCGCCCAACAGTCTGATACCTCCGCTGCTGAAGGCGAAGCCAACAACAATCAGACGCACCTGCTGCCTGAAGCTGCCTTTCAGCTCTATGCGGTGGCCACCCGCGAGCCGCTCAAATTACTGCGCCAACTGCCCGCCAGTGCATTGCAACCGACAGACCTTCCCGGTGTCCATGATCTGAAATGGGGCCTGCGGCAGATCCGGCTGATCGTGCTCGATGCGGTCGCCGATACGCCCCGAAATGCCCTGTGGGAGATCTTCAGCACCAACGTCGAGCGCGTGCGCCAAGGCCTGCGCCATTACCACAGGCGCAGCACGGCCAGCCAAGATTTACTCTACCGACTCATCCTAAACCGACTGGGGTTGCCTGCCATGACCTACACCGTCGAAGACTTTATCCGCGAAAGCCGTGAGGAATTCATCGCTGACCTGACGCCTGAAGAGCGCCGGGCTATCGTCAACGAGCTGCCGTTCGAAGAGCGCCGGGCTATCCTCAACGAAATGCCGCTCGAAGAGCGCCGGACCATCCTCAACGAAATGCCGCCCGAAGAGCGCCGGGCTATCCTCAACGAGCTGCCGTTCGAAGAGCGCCGGACCATCCTCAACGAAATGCCGCCCGAAGAGCGCCGGGCTATCCTCAACGAGCTGCCGTTCGAAGAGCGCCAGGCTATCCTCAACCAGCTGCCGCTCGAAGAGCGCCGGGCTATCCTCAACGAGCTGCCGTTCGAAGAGCGCCGGACCATCCTCAACGAAATGCCGCCCGAAGAGCGCCGGGCTATCCTCAACGAGCTGCCGTTCGAAGAGCGCCGGGCTATCCTCAACGAGCTGCCGTTCGAAGAGCGCCGGGCTATCCTCAACGAGCTGCCGTTCGAAGAACGCCGGGCCATGCTCGAACAGATACCACTGGAAGAACGCCTTCGCAGCCTTGACCTGGACCAGCTTCAGGCCCTAGACCCCGAGGTGGGCACGATGCTGCGCAAGTTGTTGAGCAAACTCGAGTAACCCTCGGCGCCCGCGCAATTGGCGCTTGTTGCAAGAATCCCGCGTATGCCGGATCGCCCGCAAGCGGGCTCCTACGCCGAGCGGCTCCCACGGCTGGTCAAGGTCCGCTTAGGGCGAGGCGCCTTAGCCTCTCTGCACACTCTGCGTCTCCGCGTGAATTCTTACATTCTTTGAAGGTAGTACCCATCTTTCACACCTTTAAGTCTTTGTTTTCATGTGTGCCTCGACTCATCGAGAAGCTACCAGTTACTTGGAGGGGTCCAGGACTCAGATTGCTTAACAACACGCAACTTCTGCTCCATCCTCAGGTCGCTGAGCGCCCGGATGACGCCTTGACCAGTCCTCGATCCCCCAATAGACTCAAGCTGCAAGTGCCGCTGGGTGCTCGGAGTCGGTCGTGTTTCCTATCCGTGGCCGGGCATCGAGCTGCGCTTCGGCAGCAAGGTGTTCATCAGCGATCTTTAGACTGCGAACCAGGCTGTCTTTCAACCCGAGCAAAGAATAAAATTAGCAGGCCTCACCCGCTCGTCTGCGGACCATCGAGATGTCCCAAGCTAAACGTATCGACTGGCACCGCTGGTTCGGCATCGGCCTGACCGAGCACTTCCACGGCACGCCCTGGCGCGTGGAACTGGAGAAAGAGCTGGCGCTGAAGCGACAGCTTCTCGACGTGGTCATCATCGAACAGGCTGACAGCGAGGCAACCCTGGACCCGGCAGCGCTGGATCTGCCCGACGGCCTGGAGAACCTGCGCGCTCATAACCTGCTCACCTACAAGTCGCACCAGGAGGCCCTCGATGCCTGGGCGCTTGACGAGCTGATCGGCCACTATGTCAATTACCATAAATTGCTCGTCGCCCAACAGTCTGATACCTCCGCTGCTGAAGGCGACGCCAACAACAATCAGACGCACCTGCTGCCTGAAGCTGCCTTTCAGCTCTATGCGGTGGCCACCCGCGAGCCGCTCAAATTACTGCGCCAACTGCCCGCCAGTGCATTGCAACCGACAGACCTTCCCGGTGTCCATGATCTGAAATGGGGCCTGCGGCAGATCCGGCTGATCGTGCTCGATGCGGTCGCCGATACGCCCCGAAATGCCCTGTGGGAGATCTTCAGCACCAACGTCGAGCGCGTGCGCCAAGGCCTGCGCCATTACCACAGGCGCAGCACGGCCAGCCAAGATTTACTCTACCGACTCATCCTAAACCGACTGGGGTTGCCTGCCATGACCTACACCGTCGAAGACTTTATCCGCGAAAGCCGTGAGGAATTCATCGCTGACCTGACGCCTGAAGAGCGCCGGGCTATCGTCAACGAGCTGCCGTTCGAAGAGCGCCGGGCTATCCTCAACGAAATGCCGCTCGAAGAGCGCCGGACCATCCTCAACGAAATGCCGCCCGAAGAGCGCCGGGCTATCCTCAACGAGCTGCCGTTCGAAGAGCGCCGGACCATCCTCAACGAAATGCCGCCCGAAGAGCGCCGGGCTATCCTCAACGAGCTGCCGTTCGAAGAGCGCCAGGCTATCCTCAACCAGCTGCCGCTCGAAGAGCGCCGGGCTATCCTCAACGAGCTGCCGTTCGAAGAGCGCCGGACCATCCTCAACGAAATGCCGCCCGAAGAGCGCCGGGCTATCCTCAACGAGCTGCCGTTCGAAGAGCGCCGGGCTATCCTCAACGAGCTGCCGTTCGAAGAACGCCGGGCCATGCTCGAACAGATACCACTGGAAGAACGCCTTCGCAGCCTTGACCTGGACCAGCTTCAGGCCCTAGACCCCGAGGTGGGCACGATGCTGCGCAAGTTGTTGAGCAAACTCGAGTAACCCTCGGCGCCCGCGCAATTGGCGCTTGTTGCAAGAATCCCGCGTATGCCGGATCGCCCGCAAGCGGGCTCCTACGCCGAGCGGCTCCCACGGCTGGTCAAGGTCCGCTTAGGGCGAGGCGCCTTAGCCTCTCTGCACACTCTGCGTCTCCGCGTGAATTCTTACATTCTTTGAAGGTAGTACCCATCTTTCACACCTTTAAGTCTTTGTTTTCATGTGTGCCTCGACTCATCGAGAAGCTACCAGTTACTTGGAGGGGTCCAGGACTCAGATTGCTTAACAACACGCAACTTCTGCTCCATCCTCAGGTCGCTGAGCGCCCGGATGACGCCTTGACCAGTCCTCGATCCCCCAATAGACTCAAGCTGCAAGTGCCGCTGGGTGCTCGGAGTCGGTCGTGTTTCCTATCCGTGGCCGGGCATCGAGCTGCGCTTCGGCAGCAAGGTGTTCATCAGCGATCTTTAGACTGCGAACCAGGCTGTCTTTCAACCCGAGCAAAGAATAAAATTAGCAGGCCTCACCCGCTCGTCTGCGGACCATCGAGATGTCCCAAGCTAAACGTATCGACTGGCACCGCTGGTTCGGCATCGGCCTGACCGAGCACTTCCACGGCACGCCCTGGCGCGTGGAACTGGAGAAAGAGCTGGCGCTGAAGCGACAGCTTCTCGACGTGGTCATCATCGAACAGGCTGACAGCGAGGCAACCCTAGACCCGGCAGCGCTGGATCTGCCCGACGGCCTGGAGAACCTGCGCGCTCATAACCTGCTCACCTACAAGTCGCACCAGGAGGCCCTCGATGCCTGGGCGCTTGACGAGCTGATCGGCCACTATGTCAATTACCATAAATTGCTCGTCGCCCAACAGTCTGATACCTCCGCTGCTGAAGGCGACGCCAACAACAATCAGACGCACCTGCTGCCTGAAGCTGCCTTTCAGCTCTATGCGGTGGCCACCCGCGAGCCGCTCAAATTACTGCGCTAACTGCCCGCCAGTGCATTGCAACCGACAGACCTTCCCGGTGTCCATGATCTGAAATGGGGCCTGCGGCAGATCCGGCTGATCGTGCTCGATGCGGTCGCCGATACGCCCCGAAATGCCCTGTGGGAGATCTTCAGCACCAACGTCGAGCGCGTGCGCCAAGGCCTGCGCCATTACCACAGGCGCAGCACGGCCAGCCAAGATTTACTCTACCGACTCATCCTAAACCGACTGGGGTTGCCTGCCATGACCTACACCGTCGAAGACTTTATCCGCGAAAGCCGTGAGGAATTCATCGCTGACCTGACGCCTGAAGAGCGCCGGGCTATCGTCAACGAAATGCCGTTCGAAGAGCGCCGGGCTATCCTCAACGAAATGCCGCTCGAAGAGCGCCGGGCTATCCTCAACGAGCTGCCGTTCGAAGAGCGTCGGGCTATCCTCAACGGGCTGCCGCTCGAAGAGCGCCGGGCTATCCTCAATCAGCTGCCGTCCGAAGAGCGCCGGGCCATGCTCGAACAGATACCACTGGAAGAACGCCTTCGCAGCCTTGACCTGGACCAGCTTCAGGCCCTAGACCCCGAGGTGGGCACGATGCTGCGTAAGTTGTTGAGCAAACTCGAGTAACCCTCGGCGCCCGCGCGATTGGCGCTTGTTGCAGGTAGAATCCCGCGTATGCCGGGTCGCCCGCAAGCGGGCTCCTACGCCGAGCGGCTCCCACGGCTGGTCAAGGTCCGCTTAGGGCGAGGCGCCTTGGCCTCTCTGCACACTCTGCGTCTCTGCGGTGAATCCTTATATTCTTTGAAGGCGGTACCCATTTTTCGCACCTTTAAGTCTTTGTTTTCATGTGTGCCTCGACTCATCGAGAAGCTTCAAGTTACTTGGAGGAGTCCAGGACTCAGATTGCTTGGCAACACGCAACTTCTGCTCCATCCTCAGGTCGCTGAGCGCCCGGATGACGCCTTGACCAGTCCTGAATCCCCCAATAGACTCGAAGTGCAAGTGCCGCTGGGTGCTCGGAGTTGGTTGTATTTCCTATCCATTTTCCTATCCATGGCCGGGCATCGAGCCGCACTTCGGCAGCAAGATCTTCATCAGCGACCTTTAGACTGCGAACCAAGCTGTCTTTCAACCCAAGCAAAGAATAAAATTAGCAGGCCTCACCCGCTCGTCTGCGGACCATCAAGATGTCCCAAGCTAAACGTATCGACTGGCACCGCTGGTTCGGCATCGGCCTGACCGAGCACTTCCACGGCACGCCCTGGCGCGTGGAACTGGAGAAAGAGCTGGCGCTGAAGCGACAGCTTCTCGACGTGGTCATCATCGAACAGGCTGACAGCGAGGCAACCCTGGACCCGGCAGCGCTGGATCTGCCCGACGGCCTGGAGAACCTGCGCGCTCATAACCTGCTCACCTACAAGTCGCACCAGGAGGCCCTCGATGCCTGGGCGCTTGACGAGCTGATCGGCCACTATGTCAATTACCGTAAATTGCTCGTCGCCCAACAGTCTGATACCTCCGCTGCTGAAGGCGACGCCAACAACAATCAGACGCACCTGCTGCCTGAAGCTGCCTTTCAGCTCTATGCGGTGGCCACCCGCGAGCCGCTCAAATTACTGCGCCAACTGCCCGCCAGTGCATTGCAACCGACAGACCTTCCCGGTGTCCATGATCTGAAATGGGGCCTGCGGCAGATCCGGCTGATCGTGCTCGACGCGGTCGCCGATACGCCCCGAAATGCCCTGTGGGAGATCTTCAGCACCAACGTCGAGCGCGTGCGCCAAGGCCTGCGCCATTACCACAGGCGCAGCACGGCCAGCCAAGATTTACTCTACCGACTTATCCTGAACCGACTGGGGTTGCCTGCCATGACCTACACCGTCGAAGATTTTATCCGCGAAAGCCGTGAGGAATTCATCGCTGATCTGACGCCTGAAGAGCGCCGGGCTATCGTCAACGAAATGCCGTTCGAAGAGCGCCGGGCTATCCTCAACCAGCTGCCGTTCGAAGAGCGTCGGGCTATCCTCAATCAGCTGCCGTCCGAAGAGCGCCGGGCCATGCTCGAACAGATACCACTGGAAGAACGCCTTCGCAGCCTTGACCTGGACCAGCTTCAGGCCCTAGACCCCGAGGTGGGCACGATGCTGCGTAAGTTGTTGAGCAAACTCGAGTAACCCTCGGCGCCCGCGCGATTGGCGCTTGTTGCAGATAGAATCCTGTGTAAGTTGCGAGGTAATTTAATTATGGTGACACTTTACTATTTTCACCACTTCCCTGTCGACTTATGCTCGCCGCGTGTCTCGGCTCCCTAGACTTATCGTACCCCGCATCCCCCGCCATATGACGCAATGTGGGAACAGGCGCGAACTGGGCACGCAGTCGGCGAAACGCATCGTCGATAGAGCGGGTACACCAACGCAGGATTGCGGATAAACGGCCATTTGTTTCAGGGGCGGTTCGGCTGCGTGGCAATGGATGAATCTGATTTGATGGCAGCTTTCCGCTACCTGGCCTCGAATCCCGTCAAGGCGAAGCTGGTACCGAAGGCTGCCGATTGGTCTTGGTCCAGCACGCCAGCACATCTTCGGCGGCGAGACGATGGCTCAGTTACTGTTCGTCCACTGTTAGATTGCATCGATCGTTTCCCGGATTTCTTGGACACAGCAGCCGATCCGGAACGGGTTGCCGTTCTCGCGAAGGGCTAAATTATATGGCGCTCCTTGATGAGAGATCAAGAACTCGGCGAGCTCGAGAAACGCCTTTGCCGTGCTCTACGCCCACGCCAGCGTGACCGGCCCCTTTGCAAAATCAAGCGCGTGATGTCGATTTGGTAGACTACTACTGAGGAGGAACTGTGATGCCAATGCTGAATCCGCCCATCCAGGCCGGCTCGTGCGTTATAAGTGCCTAGAGGCACTCGGGCTTGGCGTCACTGAAGCGGCGAAGGCGCTGGACGTACCCGCCAGACCTTGAACAACTTGGTGAATGGTAACGAGGGATTTCACCGGAAATGGCAATCCGCTTAGAGAATGGTTTCGGCGGCTCTACGGATATTTGGCTGCGGATGCAGGCGGCCTACGATTTAGCGCAGGCCAGGAAGAAGGATGACCTGATTCATGTAAGCGGGTCGCCCAATCGTGCCAAGCAACTGTCCATCGATTGTTTTCCGGCTTTGATCGTACAGGATAACTCCCGGAAAACAAGTTACCTGTACGATGCTGCCGCCGATGGAATCACAATATGATTCAAGCAAGGAATCATTCGGCGATGAAATCACTGGTTTACTGGTAGCGCCGGCTTTCCAGCCGGCTTCGCCTGATGCAGGCTCGATGCCCGCATCAGGCGATCTTGCGTTCGGAGCAACTTGGCACGCCCCCTCCCGTATGTTCTGCTCGGATGGATTTGGCGCGGGTTTGAAGGGTTTTCGCGATTTCCTACGTCTTTGGCGCGGCATTGAGCCGCGCCTAAGACGGGCCGGCTGGAAAGCCGGCGGTCCCAGTGAGCCGCGCCTAAGACGGGCCGGCTGGAAAGCCGGCGGTCCCAGTGGGATCGAGCGTGCAGAATCGACCGGTGTTGAATTTTCAGGGAACTTCAGTGGAGATAAGCGCAGATCTGAATGAGGGGATAAGACCTGCCCAGGCACCATGCGCGCCATTGCACTCATTTCCGATGTCGGCCTGGAGCGCTTCATTGTCATCGACCCCGATTGAAACAGAAGCAGTTACCGGTTTCCATCAGCACGACAGTCCCGAGGTTGACTGCAAAGCGCGACCAGCACTTCGGTGACGCGCGGTTTCTGTTCCGGCGTCAGTATCAGGTATTGGTGTTTACCGCTGGCCTGTTCCTCGAACCTGGTCAGTCCGTCATCGGCGACCCTGACCCTGCCTTTGGGTGACAGCTCGAAATAACCGCGATCCGGCCGCACGCCCTGCAATACGCTGGTCAAATCCCAGGTGGGACGATCATGGGGTGGGGGGTAGAATGCGATATAGGCTTCCGCGAGGGGATGCTGTTGTGCATGGCGATAATCCTTCAAGATGCTCTGGTGTGGATAGGGCAAGGCAATCCCGATCTCGAAGCCACTCCAGATGATTAGCGTCGGCCAGCTCCTGGCGATCGTTTGCGCAGAGGGGATGTCATTGACGATGTTGTATTCTCTATGGTCATGGGGTCCATCCTTACCCGGGATCTTGGCGAAGGCGCCGGCCATGATCGACAGCAGACGGACTTTCTTTTTCACCAGTTCCATACCGGACAGTCCACTGATCTCGTCGGCTTTCGACTGGAGCAAATTGGCGTAGTTGGTCGAAAAGCCCACTTGTACCATGACCACCGAGCCATCTTTGGCGGAGACGAGGGTTTCGCGCAGCACAGCCACCGCGTTGGGAGCCTCCTTGCCGGACTTCAGATCGTGCGGATAACGTAATCCGCCCTTGTCTTTCTTGTCCGCCAGCGCAATGAACTTTCCGGCTTGCGGCGTTATGCCGCTTCGGCAGACGCCGATGGGTATGTCGCCGCGCCCGTAGAATGTGTTGACGGCATCGGTAAAGGCGGCCGCCAATTCGTGGTCCTTGGTGATGGTCACCGCCAATAATTCGCACTCGCCACGCGATTGCAGCGCGTGAATCATTCCCAGGGCAAGCACATCATCGACATCGTTGCCGATATCGGTGTCAAAAATCAGGGGAACGGGGCTTGGAGGAATGGACTTTTGGGCAGCACCGAGGGCTGAAGATAGAATGGCCATGGCGAGTGTAATATAGATCAACGATCGTTTCATCTATGATTGTATGGCATGGGTGCGGAGTGGTGATGGAACCTGGCCACGGCTGTTGCGGCCTGCGCGGGCCTGGATTAGCTGAGAAGGTTTAGGCGATTTCTGTCGAAAACATACCAGCTGGCTTGTCTTCTCGTCCGCTTTGTTTGTCGCGGTAACCCGCCCAAAGGGACTGTGCAAGTATTCGTGGCAAAGTGCAGAAGGTGATTTTTACCACCAGGTACACCAAGAGCAAGAAGAAGAAAAATTTTTAAATTTCCATATTATATTTGCCTTCACGTTAGGTTTTGCCTTCAAATAATGTCAGTATTCACCGCAGAGACGCAGAGGGGCCAAGGCGGATGCATCCTCTTCTCTGCGTTCTCTGCGTCTCTGCGGTGAATCAAACTTCATCCTGAATGAATGGTTGAACATTTTCATAAGGCAGCACCCTTTGTGTCCTGCGTGGTTAATCTTCTTTTTGTGTATTTCTGGAATACTTTCACAGTCTCGCAGCGGGACTATGGGCGGATTGCCGCTTCGCGAAGGTGAACGAGAATCCGGCGCCAGCTGGTCTATTTCTCTCCGGCAGTCACTCGATACCTGACTCCGAGAATAACCGCGAGCGGCGCATCGTCGTCGGCTTCGAGGTCAAAACCTTGGCGGGGCGGCGGCGGAGCTTGGGCTGCGCGGCACTGGAACCGCCGGCTTGCCGGCCGGCCGCGCTGGAGCGCACATCGGGCGCCGCAGCATGTTGCGGATGCCGCTGATCGTAGGGTATGGGGACATCGAGTCGCCAGTACGCCAGGCCGGCTGGGAAGCCGGCGCTCCCAGTCGGTCGCGGCGCCGGCATGCCTGGCCTGAGGGCGCAAGATTTGATATTTCACGCTGTTGATGCTGGCATTTCTGATCTAACCGATGAGGGGAATGCAGATCTTGACAGATCAGCCCCTTACCCCAAGCTCGATCCTCCTGTAGTATTCGGAGACCATTGTTTATCATGACTCGTGCCTCAGCGTCGCCATCCGTTACATCCAGTCACGCCAAAGCGCCCCGGCAGCAACTCGATGCCAGCCAGCTCGCGGCGCTGGGCCATTCGATCAAGCGCTGGGGCGAGGAGCTCGGCTTCCAGCAGGTTGGCATTGCTGACTGCGACCTGTCCCAGTCGGCAGAAAGGCTTCAGCATTGGCTCGCTGCCGAGCGGCAGGGGGACATGACCTATATGGCGCGTTATCGGGATAAACGCACTTGCCCGGGGGAACTGGTACCGGGTACGCAACGGATCATCTCGGTGCGAATGGACTATCTGCCACAACCCCAGGAAACGCTGATGGAGACGCTGGATGACCCGACACGGGCTTTTGTATCGCGCTATGCCGTCGGTCGCGACTATCATAAGGTGCTGCGACAGCGGTTGAAGCGCCTGGCGCGCCGCATCGAGGACAGCATCGGTCCCTTCGGTCATCGGTTGTTCGTCGACTCGGCACCGGTGTTGGAAAAGCCCCTTGCACAAAAAGCCGGTCTGGGCTGGATCGGCAAGCATACTAACTTGCTGAACCAACGCGCCGGCTCCTGGTTCTTCCTCGGCGAACTCTACTGCGACCTGCCTTTGCCGGTGGACCGGCCCGCCGAAGATCATTGCGGGCGCTGCAAGGCCTGTATCGATGCCTGCCCCACCGATGCTATCACCGCCCCCTATCAGCTTGACGCCCGACTCTGTATCTCCTACCTGACCATCGAGCATCCGGGATCGATTCCAGAACCTTTGCGCGCAAGGCTCGGCAATCGAATCTACGGTTGCGACGACTGCCAGCTTGCCTGTCCCTGGAATCGCTTTGCGCGGCCGACCTCTGAAACGGATTTTTTGCCGCGCCAGGGGCTTGACAGTGCGACCCTACTGCGGCTTTTCAGCTGGGATGAACAGGAGTTCCTGCGCCGCACCGAAGGCTCTGTGATTCGCCGCATCGGCCATCTGCGCTGGTTGCGCAACATTGCCGTGGCACTGGGTAATGGCCCACCATCAGCAGGAGTATACGCGGCCCTGCATGCGCGGGCCGATGACCAACGGCCTTTGGTGCGGGAGCATGTGCATTGGGCGATCCGAGCCCTTGAAACCCGGGACTTGGGGTGAGAGATTCACCGCCCGTTCGGGCCGGGCCGAAATGAGCGGTTGCTCAGGACGCGGCGGCTGGTACCCGCAGCAGCCGATCGCCGACGGCAACAACGCTCAAACGCGCAGAAATTCAGAGCGATAATGGCTCAGCTCGGCGATGGACTCGCGAATGTCGTACATTGCCTGATGTTTATTCTGCTTTCTGAAGTCATCCGCCACCTCCGGTGCCCAAAGTTTGGCCAGAATCTTCAGGCTGCTGACATCCAGATTGCGATAGTGCATGAAGGCCTCCAGGCGCGGCATCCAGCGAGCCAGAAAGCGTCGATCTTGACAGATGCTGTTTCCGCAGAGCGGCGACTTGCCGGCGACACACCATTGTTGCAGGAATTCCAGCGTTTGACGTTCGGCCTGTTGCTCGTCACAGCGGCTGTTGCGCACCCGCTCGAGCAGACCAGACTGACCGTGATGCTCGCGGTTCCATTCGTCCAGGCCGGCGATGACCTGCTCGGATTGATGGATTACAAGCAATGGCCCCTCTGCCAGGACCGTCAAATTCGGATCGGTGACCACGGTGGCAACCTCCAAGATCCGATCGTGAATTGGATCCAGCCCCGTCATCTCTAGGTCCATCCAGATGAGATTATCCTCTTTGCCCATTGGCTTCTCCCGTTGCAAGCACGATTTCTTGCATGTCAGCGCGTTTATTGATCGCCATGATCAAAAACCCAGCTAAAATGATGGCAATAGCCCAAGTACCATATCTGTAGATTCTTCATCAGATTTAATGCACTTGGGCGATTTCTGCGGCGATTTCTGTCGAGCAACAGATTACCTGGCTTGTCTTCTCGTCCGGCATCGACGTGGCGGCAACCTGCCCATAGAACGACCACGGGCGGGTTGCCGCTGCGCGAAGGCGAACGAGAATCCGGCGCCGGTTGGTCTGTTTCTCTCCGGCAATCGCCCAAGGCTAATAGAGGCACACCCTATGCGTTCATTCATCTCTTCCTCATTCAACGTTGCAATGCTTGCCGCCGGCCTGTCGCTGCCCTTGGCTGTTACGGCCGAGACGCCGGACGGCCATGCGCTGTATCAGGAAAATTGCACCAGTTGCCATGGCAGCGAGGTCTTCACCCGCGATGATCGGAAAATCACCTCCATGGATGCCTTGGCCTCGCAGGTGCGATTGTGCGAGCAGAATTTGGGGCTGACCTGGTTCGACGACGAGATCGACAGCGTTGTGACATTGTTAAACCAGGAATATTATCACTTCAGCGACTGAGCCGGGTTTGCGGCATGCCCAAGCGGCGCTTGTCGGGCCGACAAATGGAGCGCATTCGCGCCATTCAGGAGCGACGGCGTCGTCGGCTCGAAGAACGTATTCTGCTGTCGCTCGCGGATGCCGACGCTGATCGCAATGCGCTCGACCTGGATGGGCAAACAAGATCCACCAGCATCGAAGAGGCGGAGCCGCGAGCAGGATTGGTTGTGGTCCGGCACGGGGCCAGCCTGGCGGTGGAAGATGAGCAAGGCCGAGTGCATCGTTGCCGGACGCGCCGTCATATTGGTCATCCTGTCTGCGGGGATCGGGTGGTGTGGCAACCGGCCGAGGCCGGTGCCGGCATCGTCACCGCATTGCAGCCACGCGATACGGCGCTGAGCCGCCCCGACTACAGCGGACGCGATAAACCCCTCGCCGCCAATATTTCGCTGATGGCCATTGTCATCGCCACGCGGCCAAGGCCGACCGGCTATCTGGTGGATCAATACCTGGTTGCAGCGGAACTGATCGGCGTGGATGCCGTGATCGTCATTAATAAAATGGATCTGCTGAATGCCGACGAACAAATCGAATTCCAACGCTCGTTCGAGCACTACATCAAGCTCGGCTGCCCGGTGCTGGCGGTCAGCGTCAAGGGGCGACCGGGAGTCGATGCCCTACTGCCCTACCTGGCCGGTCGCACGGTCATCTTGCTCGGCCAATCGGGTGTGGGCAAATCGTCTTTGGCCAAGTCGCTGCTGCCCGATCAGGATGTGCAGATAGGCCGCCTGTCGGAGGCCACCGGGCTAGGACGACACACAACATCCGCCGCAACCTGCTACCGCCTCGGCAACGACGGCCATCTGATCGATTCCCCCGGGGTACGCAGTTTCCGGCTCGGCAACATCGGGCAAAGCGATCTGGAACGTGGCTTTCGCGAATTCGCTCCCTATATCGGCCATTGTCGCTTCACCGATTGCCATCATCTGCACGAGCCGGACTGTGCAATCCTGGCCGCTGTCGAAGCTGGCGAGATCGCCCCTCAGCGATTGCGGAATTTTCATCGCCTAGCAGGCGCGGGCTAAACCAGAGCTTGCCCGACAACAACCCACGCACTGATCCAGCCCACTGATCTTTAGGGGAACCAAAGGCATCGCGAACTTCGCCTGACCAGCAGTTTCCAATCCACACAATCTTTAAGTATGCTCTGGAGCCAGACTAAATATGCTGTATTGGCTGATGAAATCAGAACCCGATGCATTTGGTATCGATGACCTCGCTGCCTGCCCAAATCAAACCGAAGCCTGGGACGGCGTGCGTAATTTTCAGGCTCGCAACATGATGCGCGACCAGATGCGGGTCGGCGACCCGATCCTGTTTTACCATTCCAACTGCAAGGTTCCGGGTATCGTTGGCATCGCCGAGGTCGCACGAGAGAGCTATCCGGACCACACCGCCTTCGATCCGCAGGCCAAGTATTACGATCCCAAAAGCGATCCGAACAAGCCACGTTGGTTTATGGTTGATGTCCGCTATGTACGCCATCTCAAGCGTGTCATCACGCTGAATGAGCTCAAACAGTACGCCACCGGCGCCCTTGAGGACTTCGCGTTAGTGCGGCGTGGCAATCGTCTGTCCGTCATGCCGGTAACGCCGGAGCAGTGGCAATTCATTTTGTCCATCGAATAATCGTCGCGCTCTGTGCCCTTGCTGGTTTACAGCATCTGTCTGCGCACGAAAGTCGCCGTCGAGTGATTGCAAAAGTTTTTTCTTTTCAAGCTGATCGTGCGATAACCCAAGCGCACTTGAGCACCCCTCCCGGGCCGCGCCGACCTTATCGCAGCGAACAATGACGTTCAATGCCCGCGCATCGATCCAGCCGTCATACCGGGTCAAGTGCAGAATGTCTTGCCAAAACCCCTTGCCGAACCATTCGGTATTCGGCACCATACTGCGCATGCATTCTCGCCTCGTCGCATTTTCCACGTATCTGTCCGCACTCCGTGGCAACTCTCGCTTGTCAGACGACGGCTGTCTGCATTCAATACCCATTCGAATTCTTCCCGAGGTAAGCCCGATGGCTACAGGTACAGTAAAGTGGTTCAGTGACGAAAAAGGCTACGGCTTTATCGCCCCTTCCGATGGCAGCAAAGATGTGTTCGTCCATCACAGCGCTATTCAAGGCGGGGGTTTCAAGTCGCTGACCGAAGGACAAACGGTCTCATACGATGTCGAACAAGGACAAAAAGGCCCGAGTGCGGCCAATGTCGTAGCGGAGTAATTGCTGATAACAGCGCTCCAAAAGCGCACAGGCAATCCCACACAAGCCCTGGCCCGTGGCGGGGCTTGTCGATTGCGGAACAGCAAGTGTACGTCGCGCAAGGACGAAATACCGAACCGTATTGAATCGTCACTTAGGCAATTGCCGGAGAGAAACAGGCCAACTGGCACCGGATTCTCATTCGCCATCGCGACGTCGAGGCCGGACGAGAAGACAAGCCAGGTGGTCTATTTCTCGCCAATCATCGCCTAGCGCAGTTGCCGGATGCGGCCTGGCACAAGCTTCGCTCCCAGTGCGAGAATCTACCATGGAACGCTCCTACCGTCTGATTATTTCCTGCCCAGATCAAATCGGCATCGTCGCCGCAGTCAGCGACTTTATCGCGAGCCATCAGGGTTGGATTACCGAAGCGCATCACTATACCGATCCGGCCAGCCAGTGGTTCTTCATGCGCTACGTGGTGCGCGCGGCATCGCTGCCTTTCGGACTAGAAGAATTGCGCGAACGATTCTGTCCGTTAGCCGAAGAGTTCCGTATGCAATGGTGCGTGTACGATACCGGCATCAAAAAACGCGTGGTATTACTTGCCAGCAAACAAGCGCACTGCCTGTCGGATCTGCTCTATCGCTGGCGCAGCAACGAGATGCACATGGACATCCCCTGCGTGCTGTCCAACCACGACGACTTGCGCGACTATGTGCAATGGCATGGGCTGCGTTATTACCATTTCCCTGTTCGGACGAACGACAAGGCATCCCATTTCGCGGCCCTGGAGCAGGCCTTGATAGACAGCGAACCGGATGTGATCGTGCTGGCGCGGTATATGCAGATCCTCCCGGATTCCATCTGCAGGCGCTATCCGGCACGCATTATCAATATCCATCACAGCTTTCTGCCCTCGTTCGTCGGCGCACGCCCGTATCATCAAGCCTCGGAACGCGGCGTGAAGCTGATCGGCGCCACCTGCCACTATGTCACCGCCGAGCTTGATGCCGGCCCGATCATCGAGCAGGATGTGGTCCGCGTCGGTCATCATAATACCGTTGATGACATGATCCGGCTTGGCCGCGATGTGGAAAAGCAGGTGCTGGCGCGCGGACTGCGTTTCCATCTCGAGGATCGCGTGTTGGTGCACGGCAACAAGACCATTGTGTTTGCTTGACCAATGTCCGCTATACCGGACAGCTCGGCATCGCGGTCATACGTTCGAACTCCAATTTCCGGATGCAGCTCTCGGTTTGAGGCGCTTGCTGGAGACGAACAGAGCAACTGGCGCCGGATTCTCGTTCGCCTGCGCGGCGGCAACCAACCCAGAGTCGCTCTATGGCTGGGTTGCCGCAACGTCGATGCCGGACGAGAAGACAAAAAAGGCGCGGCGCTTGCGTCCGCTCCGCTGGCATCATCTGCCAGGTCGCCCGTAAGCGGGCTCCTACGCCGACCGGCTCCCACGGCTGGTCAAGGTGCGCTGGCGGGCGAGGCGCCTTGGCCCCTCTGCGCACTCTGCGGTGAATCCTTGCATTCTTTGCAGGCAGCACCCTGGGCAACTCCCTGGAAATCGGATCTGGAGAATAGAGGCTGGCTTTGGCCTGGCGCACTGGAACTGCCGGGGCTCCCAGCTTGCTGTCTGCCGGCGATCATAAGGGCGAGACGGTCGCCGCTGGAGGTGGTGGTCTTGGGGTGGAGCGCAGGACTGCGGCAACATCTCGGCTGAACTCGCCGAGACATTGGCTCATGGCGGCAACCACCGCCTCGGAATTGTCAGCAGCGATGGCGAGCTGCTGTTTGCGCGACGATGTCGGCGCTGAAACCGCGCGCACCGGGCAGCGATAGACATCTTCCTGCACCGTCAACGCCTGTTCCAGATAGGAGTCCATGACTGCCCAGCGCACCTTCAGGACAGCGTCGTTTCCAGGGCTGGCCTCAAAACTCACGATCTCGGCGGTGATGCGGAAATCCACCGGCATCCGCGTTTCGCTTGGAAACACGACAATACGACTGGTGCCGAGCAGATGAGCCAGGTTCTCGCCCCAAACGCGCAGAAAATCATCCTGCACGCTGCCGCCCCAACGGTTGAACTCATCCACATCCAGCCGATTGGAGCCGTCTCGGGTGACCAGCTGCGGGCGATCCAGGAACTGCGGAAAGACCACCGGTCCGATACCCAGCGCAATGCCACCACCGGAGATATCCTCTGCACGCTCGGCAGCTTCTGGAATCGGTGTGAGCAGGTAAAAATTGGATGCCGGCGTGCTGCTGCAACCCGCACCCACCAGGCACGCCAAACTCCACAGGCAGGCGCAAGCACGGGACTGATAAGGCTTCAACGGCCTCCTCCTTTGCCCTGAATCAGAGCTTCCGGATGGCGTTCCAAATAGTCCGCCAGGGTGCGGATCGAGCGCGCTGCTGCGCTTATGGTTTGCATGGTACGTTTGATCTCGATGTTGATGGGCGCATCGGGGGCAATCATTGCATTGGCGCTGCGCAACAGCGTTCGGCCATCGCGCAGGGCGGCGGTCAGTTCCGGCGCGGTTTCGCTGTCAAGCCGCGCGGTCAAGACGCGCAGATCGCGCAATGTCAACTCCAGTTCCGACAGTGAATTCTTCAACTCTTCGGCATCAAGCAAATCCCGCGCACCGGCCATGGTCGCGCTCAGATCCTCGCCGATCTTGTCCAGCGGAAAGTCCTCGACCTTGGCGAGAATCCGATTCAACCTGGTGGTCACCGCATCCAATGGCGTCGGTAATGTGGGTATTACGCGATACTCGCCTTGTCGAGTCAGCCGTGCCGACGGCGCGTCTGAATGGAAATCGAACTCGATGTAGAGCTGTCCGGTCAGCAGGCTGCCGGTCTTCAGCTGTGCACGCAATCCGGACTGGACCAGTTTGTTCAGGATATCCGGATCCTCCGATAGGATACGCTCACGCCCGCCCTGTATCGGAAAGTGAATTCGCTCGAGTTCGATCTCGATCAATACCGGAATGACGAAGTCCAGCTTTTCCGGATCGAACTCGAGCTGGATGTCCAGGACTTTGCCGATCTGAATGCCGCGCAAGGAGACCGGAGCACCAATGTTCAGGCCGCGCATGGATCCAGTGAAAATCAGCAAATAGGGTTCTTTTGTCAAATAAATCCGTTCATGTGCATCGGCACGGCTGGCATACAGCGGAAAGAACTGGCCAGGCTCGACGGCTGTGCTGGTGGATTCCAGCGTATCCGGATTATCGAAGGCGATGCCGCCGATCAGCACCGACAGCAGAGAATCGGTATCGATGCTGACGCCGTCGGCACCCAATCGAACATCAATGCCGCTGGCATTCCAAAAACGCGTGCTCGCCACCACCAGCCTGTCATGCGGCTGGGCAACGAAGACATCGATGGTAACCGCACGGCTGTCCTCATCGAGCGAATAGCCGACAACTTGACCAACCTGAATTTGCCGATAGTAGACCGGGGAGCCGAGGTTCAGCGAGCCAAGCTCCTGGGAGCGAAGCTGTAACTGACTGCCGGGCTCGTTGATGCTGATCACCGGCGGAGTCGGCAGACCGACGAAACGATCCTGCCTTTTTCCACCCCTACCCGGGTCGATCGCAACATAGGCGCCAGACAACAGGGTCTCGAGCCCTGAAATCTGGCTGGCCGTGATGCGGGGGCGTGCAACCCAAAAGCGCGTCTTGTCCGTCAGGAATTTCTCCGAGCCTTGTTTCAACTCGGCGCTTACGATCACCTTGGACAAATCCTCGCTGACATCGATGGCGGTGACCTGACCGATGCTCACATCCTTGAACTTGACCTTGGTCTTGCCCGCTTCCAACCCGGCCGCGGTGCGAAATTCAATGCGTATGGTCGGCCCGCGCTCGGATAGCGTCTTGTACGCCAGCCAACCGCCGACCAACAGGGCCAGCACCGGCAGCAGCCAGACCAGGGACAGACGATCGCGCGTTACGACGCGCGCCTGCGGAAGCCCCTGGGCGCTCTCTTGGCTGGCGTCAGTTGGCACCGGATTCACACCAATCCGAGGAAGCAGGATTGCGGCTGGGCTTGGAGTCCGACTGCATGCCGTCCCAAATCAGCCTGGGATCGAATGACATGGCGGCGAACATGGTAATGATGACGACCGCGCAAAAGAACACCGCCCCGGCCTGCGCCTCGATACTGGCCAAGTTGCCGAGCCGCACCAGGGCTACCAGGATCGTGATGACATAGACATCCACCATGGACCAGCGTCCTATCGCCTCGGTAATCCGGTACAGTCGGGTGCGATCGCGGGGGCGCCAGTGCGATCGGGACTGCACGGAGATCAGTAAAAAGATCAGAATCAATAATTTCAGCAAGGGCACGAAAATGCTGGCAATAAAGATGATCGCCGCCAATGGCCACATGCCGTGTGTGATCAGGAATACAACACCGCTGAAGATGGTATCCGCCTGGGTCTGGCCAAGGGATGTGACCGACATGATTGGATAAAGATTGGCCGGCAGGTAGAACAAGCTGGCGGCGATGACCAATGCCCAGGTTCGCTGCAAGCTGTGCGGCTTACGCCGATGGATAACAGCAGTGCAGCGTGGACAACGCGAGCGGCCATTGACATCCTGCTGCAGGGCGCCTGCGGGCACCACCAGTTCACAAACGCTGCAGCCAAGTACCGGTTCTCCCGGGTGCGGAGTCCGGCGCAGGCCTGAGGGCAACGGCACTCGATTCCAGACCAAATCCGGGTCCAGCGCCGCCTGAGCCGCTGCCAATACGAAGATCAGAACCACAAAGGCGAACAGCGAGGTACCGGGGATGATGGTGGCCATATCCATCAATTTCACGACCGACACCAGGATACCGATCATAAAAACATCCATCATGCCCCAGGGGCTGACGCTGTTGCACCAGCGAAACAGCGTCGCGAATCCCGGCGGCAACCGCTTGGCGAGCTTCAGCGGCAATAGGACGATCAACAATAATAGCAGTTGCAATCCCGGCGCCAGGATGCTGGTGAAGAAGACCACCGCAGCGACCTCGCCTTTGCCCTGCTCGACAAGATCCTTGACGCCGGTGAATAGCGTTGTCGTCGTGGCCTGTCCCTGCATCTCGAAGGACAGGAACGGAAAGCTGTTGGCGACCACAAATAAGACCAAGCCGGTCAGTGTCAGTGCCAGCGTACGATTGAGGCTGTCCGGGCGGTGCTTGTGCAACAAGTGGCCACAGCGCACACAATGAGCCGATCCTGCCGGCGGCAACGGCGGGCTGCGCTGCAACAGATCGCATTCATGACAGAGTGTGAGCGTATCCTGGGACATTGGCGGAGTATACCGGCATCTGGCGCCCGATGTGTCCTAATGAGCGAGACTGTGCGGGTAATCAAGCCTCGTGCCCAGGATAGCGCGCCCTGGTCCTGCGTTTGTGGCTCTGCGTTTGGTCCAGGACTATGCTGGCCGCGACAGGATGATGCCGGCCACGAAAAGTTGTCGATTTTGAATCAGTTCTTGTCCTTGTCGACCAATTTCTTTTCCCGAATCCAGGGCATCATATCGCGCAAGCGCTCGCCGATATGCTCGATGGGATGCTCCTCGCCGATGCGTCGCATGGCTTTCATGCGCGGCGCCCCGGCCTCGTTTTCGAGGATGAACTCGCGGGCAAAGGCGCCGGTCTGGATCTCGCTCAGGATACGCTGCATCTCGACGCGGGTGTTTTCGTTAATGATGCGCGGGCCGCGGGTCAGATCGCCGTATTCGGCGGTGTTGGAGATGGAGTAGCGCATGTTGGCGATGCCGCCCTCATAGATCAAATCGACGATCAACTTGACCTCGTGCAGACATTCGAAGTAGGCCATCTCGGGCTCATAGCCAGCCTCGACCAGGGTTTCGAAGCCCATCTTGATCAGCGAGGTCAGGCCGCCACAAAGTACCACCTGTTCGCCAAACAGATCGGTCTCGCATTCCTCGCGAAAGCTGGTTTCGATTATACCGGCGCGGCCGCCACCATTGGCCGAAGCGTAGGCCAAGGCGACATCCCGGGCATTGCCGCTGGCATCCTGGGAGACAGCGATCAGACTCGGCACGCCACCGCCCTGGGTGTAAGTGGAACGCACCAGATGGCCGGGACCCTTAGGTGCGATCATGATCACATCCAGATCCTCGCGTGGCTCGATCTGACCGAAGTGAATATTAAAGCCATGGGCGAAGGCGAGCGCGGCACCCTGCTTGATGTTGGGAGCGATCTGCTCGCGATAGAGCTTGGCTTGATGCTCGTCCGGGGCCAAAATCATCACAACATCGGCACCGCTGACGGCATCGGCGATGTCCTGCACCTCGAGTCCGGCGTTAGCGGCCTTGGCCGCGGATGCGGAACCTGGACGCAGACCAACGACGACGGACACGCCGGAGTCCTTCAGATTATTGGCGTGGGCATGACCTTGGGAGCCGTAGCCGATGATGGCAACCTTCTTGCCCTGGATCAGGGAGAGGTCAGCGTCTTTGTCGTAGTACACATTGATGGCCATGACGGGTTCTCACTCGTGTGGTGCAGTTCGATACGTTGTTGGTTGAAAGGCTCAGCAACATGCCCGCTGACGCGAGATTCCGACTGCCCATTTGGAATCCGACGATGGAATCCGGGCGTCGAATCGATGTGCCGAGGCGGAGGCCGAGTCCGGGCACTTGCTTTACACGCCGGGGGTGGGCGCTGAATCAGGCGGCCGGAATCAGATGGTTCGGAATCAGACGGCCGGAATCAGATGGTCAGTCCCTTTTCACCGCGGGCGATACCAGTGAGTCCGGAACGCACCACCTCGGTGATCAGCCCCTCTGGAACGGCTTGGATGAAGGCATCGAGCTTTTTCGCGGCACCGGTCAGTTCGACCACATAACTGACATCGGTCACGTCGATCACCTTGGCGCGGAAGATGTCTGCCAGACGCTTGAGTTCCTGGCGGTCAACGCCGGCCGCCTGCAGTTTGATCAGCATCATCTCGCGCTCGATGTGCTCGCCCTCGGCCAAATCCTGAAGCTTGACCACGTCAATGAGCTTGTTGAGCTGCTTTTTGATCTGCTCGACAATATCGTCGTTGCCGCTGGTCACCAGCGTCATACGCGACAATGTTGGTTCGTCGGTGGGCGCAACGGTCAGTGATTCGATGTTGTAGCCGCGTGCCGAGAATAGCCCGGCGATACGCGACAGTGCACCGGACTCGTTCTCGACCAGCATGGAGATAATATGGCGCATGGGTCTTGGTTCGGCCTTAGGCCAGCTCCCTTTCAGACATGGTTGGCGGCAGGTGCATCTCGTGCTGGCCTTTGCCAGCCGCGATCATTGGATAGACATTCTCGGTGGGATCGACGATCACATCAAGGAATACAAAGCGGTCAGTCATCGCAAACGCCTCGCGCATGGCTGCTTCCAATTCCTGCGGTTTTTCCACGCGCATGCCAACATGGCCGAAGCTCTCGGCCAGGGCGACGAAGTCCGGCAATGCGTCCACATAGGAATGTGCATAGCGGCTCTCGTAAAAAAACTCCTGCCACTGCCGCACCATGCCCATGTAACCGTTGTTCAGCAGGATCACCTTGACCGGTAAATCGTACTGCTTGCAAGTAGCCATTTCCTGGATACACATCAGGATGCTGGCCTCACCGGAAATACAGGCCACCTGGGCATCCGGGAATGCGAGCTGCACGCCCATGGCGGCCGGCAAGCCGAATCCCATGGTGCCAAGACCGCCGGAATTGATCCAACGGCGCGGTTTGTCGAATGGATAGAACTGCGCCGCGAACATCTGATGCTGACCGACATCGGAGGTCAAATACAGGTCGCCGTCGGTGGCCTTGTAGAGAGTTTCCACGGCAAATTGCGGTTTGATCAGATCACTGCCGCGGTCATAGCGCATGCAGTCGATACCGCGCCAGTCCTTGATCTGCTGCCACCAGGCGGCAAGCGCATCGGCATTTGGCTTGAAATTGCTTTCGCGCAGACAGGCCAGCATATCCGTCAACACGCTGCCGACTGGCCCGACGATCGGCACCTGAACCTTGACGTTTTTGGAGATCGAGGCCGGGTCGACATCCACATGAATGATCTCCGCGTGGGGGCAGAAGTGCTCGATCTTACCGGTGACGCGGTCATCGAAACGGGCTCCGATGGCGATCAGGCAATCCGTCTCGTGCATGGCCATATTCGCCTCGTAGGTGCCATGCATCCCGAGCATGCCGAGAAATTGCCCGTCGGTCATCGGATAGGCGCCAAGCCCCATCAGGGTGCTGGTGATCGGGAAGCCGAGGGCGCGCACCAGTTCGGTCAACGCCGCGGATGCCTCGCCAAGCACCACCCCACCGCCGGTATAGATCACCGGCCGCTTTGCGTTGGACATGACCTCAATGGCTTTGCGAATTTGGCCCGGATGCCCACGCTGTGCCGGATTGTAGGAGCGAATATCCACCGGAAACGAGTAATCGTAAGGAATCCTGATGCTCGGATCGGTCACATCCTTGGGGATATCGATCACCACCGGACCGGGTCGGCCGGAGCTGGCGATATAAAATGCCTTCTTGATGGTGCTGGCCAGATCCTGCACATCCTTGACTAGGAAGTTATGCTTCACGCACGGGCGCGTGATGCCGACCGTGTCGACCTCCTGGAAAGCATCGCTGCCGATCACCGGTGTCGGCACTTGGCCGGTGATCACAACCATCGGAATCGAATCCAGGTGCGCGGTGGCAATGCCGGTGACGGCATTGGTGGCACCCGGGCCGGAGGTAACCAAACAAACACCCACCTTACCCGTGGCCCGGGCATAGCCATCGGCAGCATGGGTGGCACCCTGCTCGTGGCGCACCAGGATGTGCTTGATTTGATCTTCGCGTTTGAACAGGGCGTCGTAGATGTGGAGTACCGCGCCGCCGGGATACCCGAACACGTACTCAACGCCCTCGTCGATCAACGCCTGAATGGTGATTTCGGCACCGCTGAGCTCCAAGGTCGGAATCCTCCGTTAGTAGCGGCTACGCGGATAGGTCAGGTGCGGCATTACCTGGCGTGTCGTTGCGATACGATCGACGGCGATCGCGGACCGGGTTTGATAACCGACCCGCGACCACCCGGACAACGCCTGCCTTGCTGTTCGAAGCACGCCAGAGGGCGTGTATGGAACCTGCAAGAGACCAAGCAGCGTAGAAGAAAATAAAGCCGCGCTGGAAAACGCGTAAGACTAATCCAAGCCAGCGGTCGAGGTCAAGGACATGTTTCGGCTTTACCATGCGGCCTTGCTTGATCGATGTGCTGGTTGATGTAACGATCGATGTACCGGTCGATGTATCGAACACGAATGCGGTTCAAGGCCATTTTTCGCGCATCCAGCGCGGTACGATTTCGGTCGCGGCAGGCATTGGCTAGGCTGTCGAAATGTCCTGAGTTTTGATGCCAAACCGATTCCGGGTCTTGGATTGCATCATCGAACGCACTAGGGAAGCCTGATCGGTGTCGGGGTCGCTATCGGAATCGAATCCGCTCATCGATCAAAACAGCCAGCTCGATACCAAATCCCTCATTCCGACCTCGACACCGACACCGACCAAGCATCCATAAACCGGGAAGCGCTTGTTTTAGTGAGACTGCAGATTTCGACAGCCTAGGCATTGGCTCCATTTACGTCGCTGTCGAACCTTGAATAAGTGTATCGAATCCGTTCGGTCTTCTGGATCGAAACTACTTGCATGGCTGATCTGGAGGTCTTCACCGCAGAGACGCAGAGTGCGCAGAGGGACCAAGACGCATATGCCCACTTTTCTTAACTGCTTCGCGTCTCCGCCGGGAATCGAACTGCATCCTGGGTGATTGGATCAGCAGTTTACGCAGGCAGCACCCGTTTCGACTTTCCCGACGTCGGGCTGGTCTGCACCAGCAGGCAGTAGAGCATCGATCAAAAAGAGTTGCCATGCTACTTCTGCCATGGCGACGAGTGGTGCGGTCGTCGGCGTAAGGCGATTTCTGTGGAGAAACCTACCATCTGGCTTGTCTTCTCGTCCGCCTTCATTGTCGCGAAGGCGAACGAGAATCCGGCGCCAGTTGGTAGGCTTCTCTCCGGCAATCGCCTAAACTGTTGTTTCTCGCTGATTGCCAAGACATCCGGCACCACCGGATAGGGAGCCTGAAACCAAGCCATGCTGTACGACCCGAGCCACTACGACGAGCATCTGAATCTCAAGGTTCCCTTCGCCCTCTGGCTGGTACTCGCCTTTTTGCTTCGACACCTGCTCCTGCTCGGCATCACCTTTCTTCCCACCACTGGCGAGGAAATCAACTTCTTGCGGGATCTGATCCACCCTGTTTATCTTGCCTGCGACCTGATTGCGCTGCCGGTGGCCATCGTCGCGATCCGCCGCCGTCCAGGGGCCTCTCCCTGGATGCGCCGGCTCTGGTCCATCGGTCGGACCTTGCTCAGCATCTCCGCCTTGCTCTATCTGGTTCTGCTGGCCGGCCGTATCGGGCTTTCCGGCGAGCCGCTGACCACCGCCATCGATGAGCTGACGCTGATCTCTGCGTTGCTTCATCTCGCGATCATTGTCTATCTGTGGCGCTCGCCGCTGGTGCGGGATCTGTTTCGGGAGTTTCCGGCGCGGGATTAGTCTGTTTTGGTGTGTGCAAGTACCGGCGCCCGCGGCACGCACTCCGATTGCACGGGCTTGACCCGCACCCGAGCCCCGACTACTCTTCGAATTCAACTTTATTTTGGCTACTGGATTTTCTTGTTCCAGACCATCGGATTACCTATGGCTCGCCGCTATTCGAGAACAACAGACCATGCCACGGATTACCCCGTTTTGGAATCGCATTCCATCGATCTTCGCGTATGGCCTGCGCCTGGCTCCCCTTGGGGTTGCCGTGCTGGCCGCCACGATCATGCTGGTCGGCGCCATGCTGGGACTGATGCCGTGGCTGTTATTGATCGTCTTTGTGCTGATCTTTGCCTATTGCTTCGATGTGCTGGAATCCAGCAGCCAGGGTGATCCGAAACCACCTCGCTTGAGCCTGGCGGTCTTGTCGCAAGATGTAGCAAGGCCTCTGAAGTTTATTGGTCTCTTTATCTTTTTCGGCTTCATGCTGGGAATAACGGCCAATTTTGGACTCATCCCTCTGATCATCGGCCTGATCCTCGGGGCAGCACTGGCGCCCGCATCGGTGATCGTCCTCGGCGTGACCGACAGTTTTTTTGCGGCGCTGAATCCGGTGATGCTGGTGCGTTTTGTCGTGCGCATCGGCTGGTCTTACCTGGTTCTCTATGTGTTTGTGCTGCTCCTGATCAGCAGTCGCAACACTGTCCAGGAATTGATCTGGAGTGTACTGGATCCCCAATTCGCGTTACCGGTAGCGACGGTCATCTGGATCTATTTCCTAATCATCACCTTTCATCTGCTGGGATACCTGGTCTTTCAATTTCACGAGGTGCTGGGAGGCAGTAAGCCGGCGGCATTGGCAAACTCCAAAGATGCGGCGGAAGACTTGCGGTTCGCGGATTTCGAACGCTTTCTGGACGCGGGCAACCTGGATGCCGCCATTGCCGAAATCGAGGGCATGATCGGCAATGCACCACAGGATCTGGATCTCCACCAAAAACTGCATACATTGCTGGCCACAGAGCAGCGAGGCCAGCAGATGATCAAGCATAACCGGTCTTATCTGCCGCTGTTGCTGGAGTCCGGTCGGCGCCGCCAGGCGGTCCAGGTTGTCGAGACAACGCTGCTGTTGGAGCCCGATTATCAGCCGCGGCCGGCGGAGTGCTGCGAGCCCCTGATCGGCGCCCTGCGCGATGCCAAAAAACCACGCTTGGCGGTGAAGATGGGCGATCGCTTTCATCAGCGCTTTCCGAATCATACGGCGATTCCAGGGGTGTATCTGTCGATGGCGCGCATCCTGTGCGAGGATCTACAGCGGGACGATCTTGCCAGCCGGTTGCTCAACTTTACGGCAAAGCAATTTCCGGATCACCCTCTGGCACCCGAGATCAAGCAATATCAGGATTTTGTGAGCCGACTCAATTCGACCTGACCCGTCGCCGGTTGCAAGCCGCCCAGCGCGACCTGATCCTGATCGCAATACGCATCACGCGAATTTCCGATTCCGATTACGACAACGATCGCAACCGGTCTCGATACGTTTTCCGTTCAACGCTCTTGCCCAGCATCTTGCAATCGACTCCGCCATTGCCGCAGGCGCGCCAATCGCTTGGCATTCCCATCCCGCAGGGCGTCTGCAATCAGTTTGTCCAAGACGAACTCGAGTTCGGCACAGGCGCGCGGGTGCTGCATCAGCGATCTGGCTAACAATTCAGCGCTGTCCAACTTGCCTTCGCGCACAAAGCGCACCGCAAGCCGACAGCCCAGACGCGAACCGATCCTTGGCTTGGGCTTGGCATTTGTCAGGTAGTCATCGAACGCTTCGTGCACCAGAGTGCGCGCACGCAGGTCCGAGCCCGGGTGTAACAGCATTGTTTCGGATACGCGGTGATAGGCATCGGATGCCGGAGCGGTTCGCAAGGTCTGGCGTAACAGCGCCAATACCTCGATATTTTCCGGCTCCAACCGATGGAGGGCTTCGAGTCGGGTCCGCGCCTTGTCGTATTCCAACCGCCGACACCATGCGGCGACCTCCTCCAGATCCTGCTGAACCTGTGCGTGGATTGCCGCCCGGTCAAGCTCGTCAGCAGCACGGTCCGGTAACCAACGCAGGCCAAAGCCGATCAGCATGCCGCCGAGGAGGCCCCCAAGATGGGCGGTATAGGCGACTTGGGAATCCGGGTCCAACCAGAGTTGCAGCAGTTCGTTGCCAATCCAAAGAGGCAGCAACGCAAGTGCCGGCAAGCGGACATAGTCGAAATAAACGAACACGAAATAGAAAAAACGCACCGGCCGCATCCAATAGCGAACCGTGTACAACCCCATCAGGCCGGCGATGGCGCCGGATGCGCCAACCAGAATTTCTCCTTGCTCGGTTACCAGGAAATAAAAGCCGACAGCGCACAACCCTCCTAGCAGATAGGCAGCAAGATAGACGATGCGCCCCAGCGTGCGTTCGACCAACGCGCCCACGGCGATCAGGAAGAACATATTACCCAGCAGGTGACCCCATCCGCCATGCAGGAACGCATGAGAAAAGGCGGTGACCGGGGTCGGGGCCGACGTACGAAAGGCGTACTGTAGGATGACGACCTCAGCGAGCATGGCCTCCAATCGATCGCGATTCCGGCGCCAGTCCGCATACTCCGGATCATCCGGGGACACCACTTCTCCGGCTGCCAAGTCATTCTGAAACTCGGAGTCCAGCAGTGCGATAAAGGCCAGTTCCAGTTCATCCGGGGACCGCGCTCGATCCTCGATCGTCACGCTAGAGCCGTCGGCGGCCTGCCCATGGGTGGCGAGATACACCGGCAACTCTTGGGCGGCGAGCCCGGACTCGAAATAGAAACGCATGGCCTGGTCTAGCCGCTGATCGTCCCCGCCTTGCCAAAACACGAATACCAGGACGTTAACCAGGACCAGGCAAAGGGTGACAATCGGTGGATTTCGCCAATCAACGTTGCGATCTACGGGCAGCAACAGCATCCTATTCTCCTTGTGGTGCAGCGGTTAGGCCGAAATTATTGATATATTTCAAAGAAAGAGGGGTAATCCGCCCAGCGCTACTTTATCGGGATCGGATCGGGATCGGGAAAGACATGACATCAGGACTACAGCGAAGATAGCTCACCATATTAACCCAATGCAGACCAGCGCATGGGTGTGCAGCTCGAGCCGATCGCCGCAGGCTCTTTCCAGGGCCTGGCGATAGCCGGCGGTATTCTGCCTCGTTCAACAGGCTGGCCGCCGCGGGTCTTTGCCCCAGTTCCTGCCGCGGCATGGTTGCCAGTGCCGAGCTGTCGAGGCCCGGCATCCCCCATCGGGTCCAGCAGAAAGAAGTTCCATTTCATGATGCAGTAGCCACTGTGTCTTGGGGCAGGTCTGAGGGTGGGGCCTGGCCGATCTTCAGGTATCCGAACAGCTGTTCGAATTGCTCGGTCTTAGCCAGGTCATGGCGGTTCTCCAGCGTGGACAGCCACTGGGACCTGCCGAAGCGGCGTGGGCGCAAGAGCAGAAGTTGATCGCCACCGTCCTTGATGCGGGCAATGCGGTCGGTGCGATCGACATAGCGTCGCCGCTCACCGGAGATTTTGTGGAAATTGCTGATGCCTTAGGGAAAACGCATGGCGCTGACTCGCTCAGCTGGAGAGGCCGCCGCCATTGTCCGACCAACGGTACGCGGATCGCAACAGCGCGTTGCCAACAACCAAGAAACCCTTGCATGGCGGACTGTTCAAACTCGCGTGTTTCCTGGGTTTCGTAGTTCGAAAAAAGTTGTCACGATTGTTGTTGAAGCCTTACTTGGTGTCATATTTTTTAATCCAGATTATGATTTCAATTCCGTTTTCGATCCAGATTTCGATCTTCAGGCCAACGCGAGACCAACCCAATGCCAACCCTGATCATCAAGACCAATGCCGAGCTTGGCGTCGACCAACCCACCGCGCTGCTGCGCTCCGCTTCTCAGACCGTTGCCGGGATGCTCGGCAAACCGGAGCGCTATGTGATGGTGATGCTGGAGCAAAATCCGGCCATGTGTTTTGCGGGCGACAGTGCACCGCTGGCTTATCTGGAATTGAAAAGCCTGGGCTTGCCGGAACAGCGCTCGGCGGATTTCTCGTCAACCCTTTGTGAATTGATGCAGCAGCATCTGGGGATTGCAGCGGATCGCGTCTACATCGAATTTGCCTCTCCGCCTCGGCACCTGTTCGGCTTTAACGGTGGCACCTTTTAAGCTAGACTGGCGCGCTTTGTGTCGTCATTGTGTCAGGCCATGCGAACATCCTCGTTTCCGCTTCAAACCGTCAAAGAGACCCCGGCCGACGCCGAGATCGCCAGTCACCGGCTGATGTTACGCGCGGGCATGATCCGCAAATTGTCGGCTGGGCTTTATACTTGGCTGCCATTGGGGCTACGGGTGCTGCGCAAGGTGGAGCGCATCGTGCGCGAGGAGATGGACCGCTCCGGGGCGCTGGAGGTGTCGATGCCGGCAGTGCAGCCAGCAGAGCTGTGGCAAGAATCTGGGCGCTGGGAGCAATACGGCCCGGAATTGCTGCGCATCCGCGACCGCCATCAGCGCGACTTCTGCTTCGGACCGACACATGAGGAGATTATCACTGACCTGGCCCGCGGTGAATTGAAAAGCTACAAGCAGTTGCCGATCAATTTCTATCAAATCCAAACCAAGTTCCGCGACGAGATCCGCCCGCGCTTTGGTGTCATGCGCGCGCGCGAGTTCCTGATGAAGGATGCCTATTCTTTTCACGCGGATCAGGCATCGTTGCAGCAGACTTATCAGGTCATGCACCAAACCTACAGCCGCATTTTCCGCCGCTGCGGGCTGGATTTCCGGGCCGTACAGGCGGATACCGGCAGTATCGGCGGCAATGCATCGCATGAGTTCCATGTACTGGCTGAATCCGGCGAGGATGCGATCGCTTTTTCCAGCCATGGCGACTATGCCGCCAATGTCGAACTGGCCGAGGCATTAGCCCCGGCCGCTGCGCCACCGAGCGCAAACGAGCAAGCACGGCTGGTGGATACGCCGAATGCGAAGACCATTGCCGACCTGGTCGAACAATTCGACCAGCCGATCGAACGCACAATCAAGACACTGGTGGTCGCCGCGGCAAATCCGCAAACTGGCGCGGAGAGCGGTCTGATCGCACTGTTGGTGCGCGGCGATCATGAGTTGAACCTGGTCAAGGCGGAAAAATTACCGCAAATCGCAAGCCCGTTGCGCATGGCCAGCGAAGATGAGATCCGCATCGCCATCGGCGCAGGCCCCGGTTCACTCGGACCCAAGGAATTAGCCATTCCGGCCCTGGTCGATCGCGCTGCCGCGGTGGTCGCGGACTTCAGCGCCGGAGCCAATCAGGACGGCAAGCATTGGTTTGGCCTGAACTGGGGGCGCGATCTAAGCACACCCGAGATCGTCGACTTGCGCAATGTCGTCGATGGCGATCCCAGTCCGGACGGGCAGGGACAAATCAGTATCGCCCGCGGCATCGAGGTCGGCCACATCTTCCAGCTTGGCCGCAAGTACAGCGAAGCAATGAACGCAAGGGTTCTGGACGAATCCGGTAAAGCGGTCACCATGTCCATGGGCTGTTATGGTATCGGCGTGTCGCGCGTGGTGGCCGCCGCCATTGAGCAACATCATGACGAGCGCGGCATCTGCTGGCCAACGGCCATCGCGCCTTTCGATGTGGCGCTGGTGCCGATGAAACTCGGCAAATCGTTCCGCGTTCGCGAGGCAGTCGAGGATCTTTACTCCCAACTGCGAGCAGTGGGCATCGAGGTGCTGCTGGATGACCGCGATGCACGCCCCGGCTTCATGTTCGCGGATATGGAGCTGATCGGCATCCCGCATCGGGTCGTGATCGGCGACAAGCATCTCGATAACGGTAACCTAGAGTACAAGGGCCGGCGCGATGCCGATATGCAGCTGGTTCCGATCACGGAAATCGTGCCCTTTTTAGAGCGGAAGCTGGCACATTGATCCGCTGCCCAAGCAGCCAAAATCCCTTCCTGGTCGATGCATAGGCTGGCGTGGGATTGCACAAAGCGCCACCCGAAAAGTCACATTCAGCCCGACTGCAACGCGCTTGCCACATCGGGCTGCCGATATCGGCGACCCTTCGCGACCCCCTTATCCTTAGGAATCGACATTTTCAATGAGCAAACAAGCATCCTTCGATCGCGAGCAGCTGATCGCCTGCGGTCATGGCGAGATGTTTGGACCCGGTAACGCCCAGTTGCCGGTGCCGAATATGCTGATGATGGACCGTATCGAGCACATCGCCGATTATGGCGGCCGCCATGGTAAGGGCGAAATCGTTGCGGAATTGGATATCCATTCGAATCTCTGGTTTTTCGGTTGTCACTTTCCCGGAGATCCGGTCATGCCGGGTTGTCTGGGATTGGATGCGATGTGGCAAATCGTCGGCTTTTATTTGGCTTGGATCGGCAATCCCGGGCATGGCCGCGCACTGGGCGTTGGCGAGGTCAAGTTCACCGGTCAGGTGCTGCCGACCGCGAGCAAGGTCAGATATCGCGTTGACATGAAGCGCGTCATTTCCCGCAAACTGGTGCTCGGCATCGGTGACGGCGTCATGGATGTGGATGGTCGCGAGATCTATACGGCCAAAGACCTGCGTGTCGGTCTGTTTACATCTACCGAGGGATTCTAAGCGACTTTGACCGATAACACCGATTACCAGGGGATAACCATCGTGGATCAGCATCAGCCACGCCTGACGCGAGTACAACAACTGATAGCACTGCTCGCCCTAGGCGCAATCCTTATTGCGTTGTGGATGCTGTTCGCAGCCGAGCGAGAAATCACCATCAGACACACGCGGGTCGATGGCATTCCGGTTAGCGTATTTACGCGCCGCGACGCACCGCCTGCACCCGCGGTACTGATTGGGCATGGCTTCGCCGGATCGCGACAGCTGATGCAGCCGTTTGCGATCACCTTGGCTCAAAACGGCTATGTCGCGGTCGCTTTCGACTTTCCCGGTCATGGACACAACCGCAATCCATTGACCGGCGAATTAGGCGAGACGGAGCGCGCCCAGGTCTTGCTGGATGCCTTCCGCCGGGTTGCACGCTATGCCCGGGAGTTGCCGGCCAGCGACGGCAGGCTCGCGACATTGGGCCATTCCATGGCCGGCGATGTGCTGGTTCGCTATGCCGATCGCGAGCCCGAGGTGGACGCGAGCATTGCCGTCTCGCCCTATTTGAGCCGTCCACTCGGCGCGGATGGAACACCGCCTAACCTGTTGTTCGTCTACGGCGAGTACGAGCCGGAAATGATCATGCAACAGGGTCGCGAGGCTCTGGCTACGGTCGCCGCGCTGGCGCCTGCTGAAATCGAACTGGACACGACCTACGGTAACATGGCCGAGGGCAGCGCCCGACGCATGGTGATCGCCGATGGCGTCGAACACATCGGCGTGCTGTACAGCAGCACCTCGTTGCGGGCAGCGCTGGATTGGTTGAATCAGGTTTACGACCGCGACAGCAATGGCCTAGTGGATGCCCGCGGCCCCTGGCTCGGCTTGTTCTATGCCGGCATCCTGTTGCTGACTTGGCCCCTGAGTCAATTGCTGCCGCGCATTGCGCAGGAGCCGCTGGGAGCCAGGCTCGGCTGGCGTCGACTGTTGCCGCTCGTCGTCGTCCCGGCTGTGCTGACGCCGCTGATCCTGTGGCCGATACCGAGCGATTTCCTGTCCATTGTCATCGGCGACTACATCGCATTGCACTTCGGTCTGTATGGGCTGCTTACGCTCCTCTTGTTGGTTCTGGTGGGCCACCAGCAACCAGCCGCGCTCTGGCAGGGGGTCTCAGCGCCCGCGTTCGTGCTTGCGCTGCTGTGCGTGGGCATTTATCAGACGCTGGCGGTGGCACTGCCAACCGACCGCTTCGTCTCCAGCTTTATCCCTGACGGCGGACGTACGGTTACCATGCTGGTGCTGTTCGGCGCCGCCTTGCTCTGGTTTGCTGCCGACGAATGGCTGACCCGCGGCGGCGCCCCTGGTGCCTATGCGTTGACTAAATTGCTGTTTTTGGTCTCGTTGATGTTGGCGGTGGCGTTGAACCTGAACGAGTTGTTTTTTCTGGTCATCATCATCCCAGCCATTTTGATTCTGTTCGTTCTGTACGGGCTTTTCAGCACCTGGATCTACAACCGCACGAACTATCCGTTGGTGGCAGCGGTGACGAATGCGCTAGCATTTGCGAGCGTCATTACGGTGAGCTTTCCGATGGTGGAGTAGTTGCCATCGACAGAGGGCTGAATCGTTACTTGGCAAAGATGTCAAAAGTGCAAAAAAAGGGCGCATTGCGCCCCATGTTCAACGGCGATTTCGAGACGATTGTAAACGTTAGATTGACGATTGCGCTCGATCGCTGAAAGCCGCGGCCTGAATCAGGATTCCAGATTATCCAACGCTTTCTGGAAACGATTCGCATGCGAACGCTCTGCCTTGGCCAGCGTCTCGAACCAGTCGGCAATTTCGTCAAAGCCCTCATCGCGGGCGGCCTTGGCCATACCCGGATACATATCGGTGTACTCGTGCGTTTCGCCGGCGATGGCGGACTTGAGATTGTCGCCGGTTGGGCCGATCGGCAGTCCGGTCGCCGGATCGCCCACTTGCTCGAGGTACTCTAGATGTCCGTGAGCATGCCCGGTCTCACCCTCGGCGGTGGAACGGAAGACCGCGGCAACGTCGTTATAGCCCTCGACGTCGGCCTTGGAGGCGAAGTAGAGATAGCGTCGGTTAGCTTGGGATTCGCCCGCAAAGGCGTCTTTCAGGTTTTGTTCAGTCTTGCTGCCTTTGAGATCCATAGTTTGATTCCTCTCGGTTGCGATTGGTGGCGTCATGATCGCCGAAGACGATACCCTTGCCAAAGTGGGGTGACAATTGTTTCTTCCAATGGCGCCGATAGTCCTGTTGTATTGCGCCTTTAGGTTGACCTTTATCTAGTTGCCATCGGCGATCGGGAGATAGGATACGCAGGCGAGCCTGGATGCCCGAATGGCCTCAGCGACGGCATGCACGGCACCAAGCCGCGGAAACGATTTGCGCCAGGCAAGCGCTACTCGCCTGGTCGGTGCAGATCCAACGAACGGGCGAGTGCAGACCATACGCCCACCAAAGCGATCTTCAAGCGCGGCGGTGCAAGGAAGAATGGTGATTCCGAGGTTGCTCGCGACCATGTAGCGAATGGTTTCAAGCGAACCGCCTTCCAGATTTCTTTGCATACCGCCCTTCCCATCGCCCCCTTGCAGGCATTGTGGACAAGCCGCAATGACTTGATCGCGAAAGCAATGTCCAGCACCCAGTAGCATTACCTGCTCGCCAGCCAAAGCATCGGCGTCGATCGCCTGCTGTGCAGCCAAGCTGTGTGCGGCGGGTAACATCACGACGAATGTTTCATCATAGAGCGGCAGAACCTGGATGCCTGGTTCGTTAAAGGGTAGAGAGAGAACGATCAGATCCAAGTCCGCATGCTTGAGGCGTTCCACCAGCACTGCCGTGTAGTTTTCCTCGATCACCAGAGGCATCTGCGGTGCATGCTGTATCAGCATCGGCACCAGATGCGGCAGCAGATAGGGGCCGATGGTGTAGATTGCGCCCAGACGCAAGGTACCGACCAGCGGATCGCGCCCGCCGCGGGCAAGCTGCTGCAATTCGCGTACACTGTCTAGCACGCGCTGTGCCTGCACGACGATGCGCTGACCGACATCAGTCACCGAAACCTCACCGATGCCACGCTCGAACAGCCCTACACCAAGTTCGTCTTCTAGTTTTTTGATCGCGACGCTCAATGTCGGCTGACTGACGAAGCAGGCATCCGCAGCGCGGCCGAAATGGCGCTCGCGGGCAACCGCGACGACGTAACGCAGTTCATTTAGTGTCATGCCAACCTCGACCTTAAGCTTGGGCGATTCCCGGCGAGCAACAGACTGCCTGGCTTGTCTTCTCGTCTGGCATCGACGTTGCGGCAACCAACCCGCCCATAGAGTGACGATGGGCGGATTGCCGCTTCGTAAAGGCGAACGAGAATCCGGCGTCAGTTAGTCTGTTTCTCTGCGGCAATCGCCTTAATCTGACGAAAATCGTACGCTTACGCCACGTCCGCTGAGCCGAAGCCTAGCGCTCTCAGGCGCAGAGTATCGGATCGCAAAGTCCTGATGAAAGCCTTGCCCAGTCCATATAGAATGGTTGTCAGAGGAAAGTCACAATGCGCGAAAGACGTGCGGTAACCATGGTTATTTGCTATGACTGAGATCGGCACCCAAACCCCGGACGGATCCCACAGTGCCGGTACTGCGCCACGGCCTGTTCGGATTTTCCAATTCAGCGATCTGCATCTCTATGCCGACCCGGACGGGCGGCTGCTCGGCCAGAATACGCGCCAGACATTCGAGTCCGTGGTCAGGTTGGCGCAAAGCCATGCATGGCCACCGGATGCTCTAGTGCTGACCGGTGACTTGATTCATGACCAGCAGGCTGAAGGCTATCACTATCTGCGTTGCCGACTGGAACAACTCGGCGTTCCGTTCTTCTGCTTGCCGGGCAATCATGACCGCGTTGATCTACTCGCTGGCTATACCGACTCCGGCGCCATCTCTGGATTCCGCGTGGAACCAATCGGAATCTGGGATCTGGCGTTGCTCGATTCGACCATCCCATTCAACGAAGGTGGACACCTCGAGACGATGGTACTGGCGGATCTGGATCAATACGCTTTAGTTCACCCACGGCGCAATTTGTTGATTTTTCTGCATCACCATCCGGAGCCAGTGGGTAGCCGCTGGATTGATAGCATGCAGGTTGACAATGGTAGCGATCTTATGTCCCTGGTCGCCGCACATCCCAATATTTTCGGCGTCGTTTGTGGTCACGTACATCAGGCCCATGAAGCCCACCTCGGCGAACGGAACTGGATGTCGACACCCTCCACTTGTATTCAATTTCTTCCATACAGCGAAAGTTTTGCATTGGACCAACTCACACCAGGCTATCGTTGGTTCGAGCTTTATCCGGACGGAAGAATCAAAACCGCCGTCAGACGCACCCACACCTACCCTGACCCGCTGCTCCCGAGCGTAGGCGGCTACTGACACTCGGTCACCAGGCTCAGCTGGCCGTAAAGTCTTTTATTGGCTGCAACGGAACGGGCTCACAGGCGACTTCGGTGACCTGTGCCCGAGATGGGCCAAGATGCAGCCATGCACGTAATGCCTCAACCGCATCGGCAGGACCGCAGGCCAGCACCTCGACTCGTCCATCCGGCAGATTACGAGCATAGCCGGTGACACCCAGGCGTTGCGCCTCTGAACGCGTGGAAGCACGAAAGAACACACCCTGGACAATACCCGCTATATGACAGCGAATACAGATGTGTGTATCCGATGGGTTAGTGGATTTGTTCATTGTGAGGTTGCTCCATGACGCACGCCGGATGGGAAAATGCTGGTTGTTCAATTACAAACAAGCTCAGGCGATCGTTATCGAGAAACATACCATCTCGTGCTCTGCTGCGGAAGTCGCGAGACCGTTTGCAGTGGTAATCGTGGTGGTCATCCATAACCCACGATGAACGATCACCATTAGTATGCACGGCAGAAACGGTAGCTGGGCATTCGCACCGCTGCACTAGCTTGTCTTCTCGTCCGGCCTCGACGTCGCCAAGGCGAACGAGAATCCGGCACCAGTTATTGTGTTTTTCTCCGGTAATCGCCTAAAGGTACTCATCGAGCATTGCACGAAGGTCGACGCGAGCACGCAGGCGCCGGCAAAGCATGAAGATACCAACAAACTTGCGATGCAAGAAGAGGGTCGCAGGATCCGGCATCTGGCTGAAGGCATCATCGAGATAAAGGTCACGACCGCGCGAAAATACGCGTTCGAATAAATCCGATGTACCGAAATCATAGGCGCCTCCCGCCTGCAAGACCTCGCCCGAAAGCCGGATCAGCCCGACTAGTTCGGCAACTCGCTCCGGCGATTCATCCCGAGCGATGTAGCCAAGCGCCATCGCGCCATCGCGTATCTTGGCCAGATCGTCGCTCACAGCGGCGCGACCGAGCAGCAAATAGGTTCCAGCAAGTTCGTTGGAAAGGGTTTTGGTCGCGCCGAAGTCGAGTAGTACGACGCGCTGACTTCCGGGATCGTAGAGATAATTAGCAAAGTTCGGATCCGTCTGTACTAGTCCGAATTCGAACAATTCCCGAAGCATTAACCGACAGAGTAATTCGGCAGCACGTTCTCGCTCGGCACGAGTAAACTCCGGACCGGCAAGTCGCTCGATGGAGACTCCGTCGGCGAAGTCCATGGCTAGAATGCGGCTGGTGGTCAGATCCCGATGAACGGCGGGTACGAAAAAATCCGGATCATCGTCAATCAGCGTTCGGTAGGCATCCAGAGAATTTGCTTCAGCCATGTAATCGGCTTCTTGTCGCAACTGCAGGCGAGCCTCGCTCAGCATTGGCTGTAGATCGACCTGCTTTGGCACCATGCCGAGGGTTCTCGCTAGAAAGCCTAGATTGTCGATATCGCTGTCGATGCTTTCGCGCACACCGGGGAACTGTACTTTGACCGCCAGGTGGCGGCCATCGCGGGTCTGTGCACGGTGTACCTGGCCGATGGACGCGGCAGCGATGGGTTGGAACTCGAAGCGCTTGAAGCGGTGATTCCAATTTCTACCCCATTCTGCTTGCAGTAAAGCGGTAAGCTGGCTCATCGGCATCGGGTCGGCCCGATCGCGCAACGCGGACATGATCTCCGCGGCCTCGGCCGAGAACAGATCGGAACCGTCCATCGACATTAGTTGACCCATTTTCATGGCAGCGCCGCGCATGCGCGCGAGGCGATCGGTGAAGCGCTTGGTGGCGGCCGGAGTCAGTTGAATCTGGTTTGCTTCCCCTGGGCGCGCCCGCGCCATTTTAAGTATGCCGCCCACGCCGACTCCTGCGGCTAGATCAGTGGTTGCTCGCCCCAGATGCCACAGCCTACTCAAGCGCTTACTAGGTACTGGAAGCTCAGTTGTCAATGAATTGCTCGCCATGAGGAAGATTTTATATGAGTTTTGTCAAGTATTCGTTCATGTTGGGCATGGGCAGTGGTCGTCACAACCTTGAATGCCGATATTCCGTAAAACAAGCGCCTTGGCCGTACTCCGGCATAGCTGATGGCAATGGTAGATTCAGACCGTGGAATGCCGCAAAATGACGATGGCAGGATGCGGCAAACGCCGAAATTGTAGATCTGCGTTTTTTGGAAACACATCGAGCGAGCGTTTCCATTGACAGAAATTTCAGATCAGCGTTGTTGTGCGATCCACCAGGGTTGCTTTGAACGGTCAATCCAAGCCATACTGATATGTTGCCCTATAATGGCAAACACCATTTGCGCCCGCCGGTATGTTCCGGCGGCGGCGCGCCGCCGAGGCTCAGTATGTCCAACCCACCGTATTCTATTTTCGATTCGGACGCCGAAGACGTCGAAACCGCATCCCCTGATAACACTGGTTTTCGTACCGCCAACATCAGCAAAGCCGCACCCCGAAGGCAGGCCGAGGTATCTACCGAGATCAGTATCCACGGCAACACCGAGGCTGATGCAAGTGCCAATTGCAAGGCAGAACAAGCCGCGGAGAAAACAGCGCTCGACGCAAACGATGGAGGCTCGCAGGGAGATGCCGACGAGACCAACTTTGCCGGCTTGGGGCTGGCTCCAGCGGTAGCGCGCGCGATTGCAGAACTCGGTTACGAGGCGCCCACACCCGTTCAGGCGAGATGCATACCGCCACTCCTGGCAGGGCGTGATTTGCTTGGTCAAGCGCAGACCGGGACCGGCAAGACGGCGGCTTTTGCACTGCCTCTGCTGAGTCGGCTGGACACCAATACACGGCTGCCACAGTTGCTGGTGCTGGCACCCACGCGCGAACTTGCATTACAGGTTTCCGAGGCATTTCAGCGCTATGCGCGGCATATCGATGGCTTTCATGTGGTACCGATCTATGGCGGACAAAGCTATACATTGCAGATTCGCCAGCTCAAGCATAATCCGCAGGTGATCGTCGGCACACCAGGCAGGATCATGGACCACATGCGCCGCGGCACCCTATCCCTCAGCGGCCTGCACGCGCTGGTGCTGGACGAGGCCGACGAAATGCTGAACATGGGCTTCGCCGAGGACATCGACTGGATATTCGATCACACCCCGGACAACCGCCAGGTGGCATTGTTCTCAGCCACCATGCCGGAAGCAATCGCGCGGGTTGCACGCAAGCGGCTTACAGATCGGGTCGAGGTGCGCCTGGAAGCACGCGATCAAACCGTCGACGCCATTGAGCAAAGTCATTGTGTGGTGACGCGCTACCACAAGCTCGACGTGCTGACCCGCATACTGGAGATGGAACCATTCGACGGCATGGTCATTTTCGTACGCACCAAGAACGCCACCATGGAGTTGACGGATAAGCTCAAAGCGCATGGTTTTACCGCCGAACCACTGAATGGCGATATGCCCCAGGAGTTGCGCGAGCGCACCGTCGAGCGTTTACGAAGAGGGCAGCTCGATATTGTTGTCGCCACCGATGTAGCCGCACGCGGCCTGGACGTGGAGCGGGTGACCCATGTCGTTAATTACGATATACCGACCGATCCGCAGACCTATGTTCACCGCATCGGCCGCACCGGCAGAGCTGGCCGCACCGGGCGCGCAATCCTTCTGGTGGAGCCACGTGAGCGCGGCCTGCTGCGTGCCATCGAACGCACCTTCCGCAAGCCGGTACCGCAGATCGATCCCCCCAGTGCCGAACAGCTTACCAACTCGCGCATCGATCACTTTACCAGTGAATTGCGCAAGACATTATCGGAACAGGATCTGGACTTCTTCTACCGACTGGTGGCAAACATCGCCCGCGATCAGGAGTTGGAACCCATGGACATCGCTGCGGCCTTGAGCTTCCAAATCCAGCGTGACAAACCGTTGGAAGTCCAGGAACTGCCAAGACCGGCGCGCCACCGCGAACAACGCAACGAGCGGGATGGACGTTCACGTCAGCGCTCGGCTGACTTGCGCGGTGCTCGCGATGGCGAGCGCCGACGAGCACAAGACAACTGGCACGATCGGCCAGATCGACCAGGTCGACCAGATCGCCCCAATCGCGGCCCCAGGGATCAACCGGATCGCCGTGGACCGCCCGACGCGCGGCAGCGCGGTCGCGTCGACCAGAATCTGGTCGGTTACCGCATCGAGGTCGGTCATGAGCATGGCGTGACGCCCCGGGAGATCGTTGGCGCGATTGCCAATGAGGCGGGTATTGAGGGGCGCTACATTGGCCGCATCGATATCCGCGTAAATTACTCCACGGTGGATTTACCCGCTGGCATGCCAAAGGAAGTTCTACAGCATCTCAAGCGCGTCTATGTGTGCGGTCAGGCCCTACGCATTACATTACAGAGCACAGACAGCCATGACCAACGCCCGCCAAGGCATTTCAAGGCACGCAACGAGGGGCAAACAGAACGCGGCCGGAGCACTGGAAGCAAACACGCAAGCCAATTGGATCATCAGGATCGCAGCAATACCAATAGCGGCGAGCATCGCTCAACAGGTCGCTCGATCACCAGGGAGCGCAGCCGAAAGAACAGCTAGCATGGCAGAGACTCGTGCATGAATCACCGCCCGCGCAAGCGCTTTGGCCAGCACTTTTTGCATGACCCGGGTAGCATTCAGCACATCCTCACCTCAGTGGCACCTCAGCCGGGACAAAAGCTGGTAGAAATCGGCCCTGGGCAGGGGGCCATCAGCGAAGGACTATTACGCGCCACCGGTGCGCTGGATGTGATCGAGCTCGACCGCGATTTGGTCGCACCACTGGCGAAGCGCCTTGGCAGGCTCGGGGATCTGCGCATTCACAACGCCGACGCACTGCGCTTCGACCTATGCGCGCTTGCCGATTCGTCCATCGCTGAATGCAATCGGCTGCGCATCGTCGGCAACTTGCCCTATAACATCTCGACGCCGTTATTGTTCCGATTTTTAGACCAGGCCGAATGTATTGACGACCTGCATCTGATGTTGCAGAAAGAAGTCGTGGAGCGCATCTGCGCGGACCCCGGCAGCAAAACCTATGGCCGATTGTCGGTGATGGTACAAACTCGGTGCAGCACACAACGGCTCTTCGTGATTCGCCCTGGCGCCTTTAATCCTCCACCAAAAGTGGATTCCGCTATGCTGCGGCTGATCCCACATCGCCCTACGCCCTGCCCTGTCGATGATGCCGCGTTGCACGCGCGCATTGTCACGGCGGCCTTTGCTCAGCGACGCAAGAGCCTGCGTAACAGTCTCAAGGGGTTGGTCCAAGCATCGCTGCTGATTGAACGCGGAATCGACCCGGCCGCTCGCGCGGAGATGATTCCGGTCCACACTTATGCAGACCTCGCCAACGCCTTGCACGCCAACCAAGAGGTTGGGTCACAAGGCGATTGTCTTTCATAAAACGATCTTGGAGCTGCGTAATCGCAACTCGTTGATATCAAATGATCATTTTGGACCTACATGCCAAAGTCATTGACTGAAGATGGACAGCACGGCCGCATGATCGGCAAGGCAAGCGAGCGAGGATTGCGCTCCGGCCTTGTTTTCGGGTTGCAATCCGCCACCTAAACCCGGAACTTATCACGGCATTTCTGCAAACTGGCAACCGCCCAAGGTCCAAAGACACATTGGAGCAGCATATGAACGACCTGCCTTCTGATTCAAATGAGCACGCCGAGGAGAATCAGACCCACGCGGAACCAGCAGCACCGGAATCGGCACATCAGGATCACGACGACGGCATTGTGTTGGCCCGTGCAGACGAGGTACTCCCGAGTTTAATCCCATTGCTGCCAGTGGCATCACGTCCGTTTTTTCCAGGACAGGCGGTGCCGCTGTTGATGGATGCCGCCCATTGGCGCAACACCTTGATGGCCGTTGGCAAAACGGATCATAAGATTCTGGGCGTCGTACTGACCCGTAACGAGACCTCGGAAGACACCGGGCCAAATGATTTCTATAGCCTTGGCACCGCCTGCCGGGTGCACCGGGTCAACGAGGAGGAAGGCAAGCTTCAGGTATTGGTGGAGTGTCTGCAACGTTTTCAAATCGCGCACATCGTCGACCGCAAGGCGCCGTTCTCCGCGCGCGTCACGTATCTGCCGGAACCGCAGCCCGAGCCGGAAGTGAAGGCATATGCCATGGCGATCATCAATACGATCAAGGAACTGCTGCCGCTGAATCCGCTGTATGTCGAGGAATTGCGCATGTTCCTCGACCGCTTCGGCCCAGACGACCCATCGCATCTGTCCGATTTTGCCGCCAGCCTGACCACATCCAGCAAAGAGCAGCTACAAGAGGTGCTTGAAACCGTACCGTTGCTCAAGCGCATGGAGAAAGTTCTGGTACTGCTGAATAGCGAGCTGGAACTGGCACGTGCGCAACAGAAAATTCGCGCATCGGTTGAGGAAAGGATGCATAAACAGCAGCGCGAATTCTTTTTGCGCGAGCAGCTCAAAGCCATCCAAAAGGAACTCGGCATCGCCAAGGACGATCGCACTGCGGAATTGGACAAATTCAAAGAGCGCATTGCTAAACTCACCCTAACCGAAGAGGCCAGCAAGCGCGTCGACGAAGAACTGGATAAAATGTCCATCCTCGAAACTGGCTCGCCGGAATATGCCGTCACTCGCAACTATTTGGATTGGATCACGTTATTACCCTGGGGTCAGCACTCCAAAGACAAGCTCGACCTGAAGCGCGCCCGACGCATCCTTGATCGGGACCATTACGGTCTGGATGACGTCAAACAGCGCATTTTGGAGTTCCTTGCCGTGGGTATTCACAGGGGTGAGATCGCCGGTTCGATCATCCTACTGGTCGGCCCGCCGGGCGTTGGTAAGACCTCCATAGGTCGATCCATCGCCGATGCTCTGGGTCGGCGTTTTTATCGCTTCTCGGTGGGCGGTATTCGTGATGAGGCCGAAATCAAGGGCCACCGCCGCACCTACATTGGTGCTATGCCGGGTAAGTTCCTGCAAGCAATCAAAGATGCCGGGACCGCCAATCCGGTGGTCATGCTGGACGAAATCGATAAGGTTGGTGCCAGCTATCACGGTGATCCAGCCTCGGCGTTGCTAGAAGTGCTGGACCCGGAGCAAAACAGCGACTTTCTGGACCACTATTTGGATCTACGCTTCGACCTATCCAAGGTACTGTTCGTCTGTACCGCAAATCAGACCGACAGCATCCCCGGGCCATTGCTCGATCGAATGGAAGTCATTCAGCTGTCCGGCTATATTGCCGATGAGAAGCTGGCTATTGCAAAAAAGTTTCTGCTGCCGCGACAGATTCAACGCGCAGGCCTGGACAAGAAGGCAGTACAGCTCGACATGAAGACGTTACGCGCGCTGATCGATAGCTATGCTCGCGATGCCGGCGTGCGGCGTCTGGAGAAACAGCTCGGCAAGATCGTACGCAAGGTGGCGGTCAAATTCCTCGAAGGTGCCGAGTCGCCGATCGCCGTGGACAGCAAGGAGCTAAAAGATTATCTGGGCAGCCCGGTATTTCGCGATGAACGCAAACTGTCCGGCCCTGGGGTGGTCACTGGTCTTGCCTGGACCGCAATGGGCGGCGCCACGTTATCCATCGAAGCGGTGCGTACCCACGAGTTCAACCGCGGCTTCAAGCTCACCGGCCAACTTGGCGACGTGATGAAGGAATCTGCCGAGATTGCCTACGGTTACATCGTCAGCCACGCGGAATACTTCGATGCAGACCCGGCCTTTTTTGAAAAGGGCTATATTCATCTACATGTGCCCGCTGGCGCCACACCGAAGGATGGTCCATCTGCAGGCATCACCATGGCCTCGGCCCTGCTGTCGCTGGCGCTGAACAAGCCAGTACGCCGCATTGCTATGACCGGCGAGTTGACACTGACTGGCGAGGTGTTTCCGATCGGCGGTGTGCGCGAAAAATTGATCGCCGCGCGCCGTGCTGGTATCAAGGAAATTCTGTTGCCTGAAGACAATCGCGGAGAGTACGACGAAGTGCCAGAGCACGTGCGCAAGGGGCTGACGGTATTCTTCGTCAGCCGCTTCGAAGACGTTGCAGCGCTGCTGTTTGCCAAGCGGGCAATCGCATGATTGTGACGCGGCAAGAAGAGGCTCGCGCAGAGGCGCCAAGAAAAAAAGCTCGCGCAGAGACGCAAGCATGCAAAGAGAAGTAGTCAACGTAACCAGCGCAAAGCCCTCTTCTCAGTCTCTGCTGTTTGTATTTTATTTGCCTCCTTTCTCTACCTACATTTCGCGCCTAATTGATCGTAATTTCGGGATTATATATTTTCAAAGCAAAATCAATATGTTATGCCAGAAAATAAATGGCTTCAGGCCATTATCAAAGAAAAAATCAATGAGTTACAGCCTATAAAAAAAGCCGGGCGAAGTTTAACTCATTGATTTTAAAGGTATGGAATGTAGGTTTTCTATTTTCATCTTGTTTTTTTCTCTGCGCCTTTGCGTCTTTGCGCGAGAGTTCTTTCTCCCGGCTATGCACGCGTCATTCTTCCAAGGCGTTGACGCAGGGAACGATGCCATCCTTCAACAGCGCGGCGCCGAAGTCGAGCAGTAGGCCAAGCTCGAGGCCAGTCATGCGCAGATCGGCCTGGATTTATTTGCGCTGCAACGGAGTCAGATGCTCGACGGATTTCAGCTTCAGCAATGCCCTTGACACATGGGCACTTCGTTGACGATGAAGTCGGCGCGCAGACCTCGCCTAGCGGGACACTTAGGTACTCGATCAGAGTCGGCACTTGGCGCTCAACGCTCGGTCATTTATTGGTGGACAGTTTCTTAGGCGATTGCCGGAAAGAAACATACCGATTGGCGCCGGATCCTCGTTCGCCTGCGCGAAGCGGCAATCCGTCCATGGTCGCTCGATGGGCGGGTTGCCGCGACGTCGAGGCCGGACGAGAAGACAAGCCAGGCGATCTATTTATCGACAGAAATCACCTCAGTTTTCACTCTTGATTTCTGCGAGTGGCGAGCACTCCATCATTAAGAGGTTAGAGTATCAGGCGTCGCCGATTAACTGCACTCGTCCCTGTTCGTCGACCGATTCCAACCGAATGTCGAAGCCCCATAGGCGCCGGATATGCAGCAACATCTCATCCACCGAATCGCCAAGTGGGCGACGGTTATGCCGATAGTGACGCAGGGTCATGGAACGATCGCCGCGCAGATCGACATTGTAGACCTGAATATTGGGTTCACGGCTGCCAAGATTATATTGCTCGGCCATGTATTGACGCAGACTGCGATAGCCCGCTTCGTCATGAATGGAGGTGATTTCCAGCGTGTCCTCTCGGTCGTCGTCACGCACGCCGAACAGCCGAAAATCACGCATTAGTTTGGGTGATAGAAATTGTGCAATGAAGCTTTCATCCTTGAAATTACGCATTGCAAAGTCGAGCACCTGAAGCCAGTCCTGTCCGGCGATGTCAGGAAACCATTCGCGATCCTCGGGAGTAGGTTCCTCGCAAATCCGACGGATGTCACGCATCATGGCGAAACCGAGCGCGTAAGGATTAATGCCGTTATAGTACGGGGCGTCGAAGCCGGGCTGGAACACGACATTTGTATGCGATTGCAAAATCTCGATCATGAAACCATCATTGATTAATCCCTCATCGTAGAGTTGGTTCAGCAATGTATAGTGCCAGAATGTGGCCCAGCCCTCGTTCATGACTTGTGTCTGGCGCTGTGGATAGAAATACTGACCCACCTTGCGCACAATGCGAACGATTTCCCGCTGCCAGGGTTCCAGTAAAGGCGCATTCTTTTCGATAAAATAAAGCAGATTTTCCTGCGGCTCTTCCGGAAAGCGCTGCTCTTGGCGCCCGACCTGCTCGGTTTCGCGATCTACTGGTAGCGTTCGCCAGAGGTCGTTAATTTGGGATTGCAGGTAAGACTCGCGCTCGTGCTGGCGTCGCTTTTCCTCAGCCATTGACAGCGGTGCCGGGCGTTTATAGCGATCTACCCCGTAATTCATCAATGCATGGCAGGAATCGAGCAGCGCTTCGACTTCTTCATAACCATAGCGCTCTTCACATTCGGCGATGTAGGCGCGGGCGAATACCAAATAATCAATGATGGCATCGGCGCTGGTCCAGGCGCGGAATAAATAATTACCCTTAAAAAAGCTGTTGTGTCCATAGGAAGCGTGGGCGATAACCAGGGCCTGCATCGGTAGCGTATTTTCTTCCATCAAATAGGCGATGCAGGGGTCCGAATTGATCACGATCTCATAGGCCAGCCCCATTTGCCCGCGCCGATAGGTTTGCTCTGTGGCGACGAATTGCTTGCCGAAGGACCAGTGATGGTAATTGATCGGCAATCCGGACGATGAGTAGGCGTCGATCATCTGCTCCGAGGAGATCACCTCGATTTGATTCGCATAGGTGTCGAGTCCGTATTCATCATGGGCAATGCGCGCGATTTCCTGATCGAAGCGCTTCAGCAGCGGGAAATTCCATTCGGATGATTCAGAGATGAGATTTTTGCTTGGCATGGGCAATCCAGGTCTGACTGATGACAACAGGCTGCTGTGGCGTTATGCACTTTGTCGTTTGAATAATTCCCGGAATACCGGATAAATTGCATCGACACCACCGATCTCTTCCATCGCAAAATGAGGGTGCGCTGCCTTCACGTCCTGATAGGCAAACCAGAGACTTTGATGCTGTCGGGGTGTAATCTCGACATAGGCATAGTAACGCATCAACGGCATCAATTTGTCGATGAGCAGCTCCCGGCAAATGCTGGAATCCGAGTCCCAATTGTCGCCATCAGACGCCTGCGCGGCGTAGATGTTCCAGGTGCTAGAGTCATAGCGTTCGGAGATCACATCATAGGCTAGGTTAAGCGCGCTGGACACCACGGTACCGCCGGTCTCGCGGGAGTAAAAGAATTCTTGCTCGTCTACTTCCTGAGCTATTGTGTGATGACGGATGAAGACTACGTCGATTTTGTCGTAGTTTCGTTGTAAAAATAGATAGAGTAGGATAAAAAAGCGCTTGGCTAGATTCTTACGAACCTGATCCATGGATCCTGACACATCCATTATGCACAGCATCACGGCTTTACTGGTTGGTTCCGGCTGCTTGACGAAGGATTGGTAGCGTAGATCGAAAGTATCGATAAATGGTAATGCAGCGATGCGTGTCTTCAATCGATCGATTTCCTCACGCAGCGCCAGTACATGCGGGTCATCGTCGGTGATGCCTGCTGTGGCCAATTCTGCCAATTCCTGCTCTAGTTCTCGAATGCGTCCACGATAGGGGGCGCCAAGGGCGGTACGGCGAGCCACCGCGCCTTTCAACGAACGCACTACGTCGATATTACTCGGGGCACCTTCGCTGGAGTAGCCGGCTCGTACTGACTTGAATTCGGTGATTCCTATCAGTTGGTTACGCACCAGGTTGGGTAACTCCAGGTCGTCAAACAGCAGATCTAGAAACTCCTCCCGGGACAGTTCGAAAACAAAGTCGTCCTCGCCCTTGCCGCCTTTGCCGGCCTTACCTTGACCTGAGCCGCCGCCGCCACCGCCCTCCGGTCGCTGAACCCGGTCTCCGGCTTCGAACTCTTTATTTCCAGGATGGATCATGTCGCGGCTGCCACCGGGACCGTGGTGAAATATCGGCTCTGAAATGTCTTTGGATGGGATGCCAACTTTTTCGCCGCCGTCGATGTCGGTAATGCTGCGCCGGTTGACAGCGTCTGAAACGGCGCGCTTGAGTTGCGACTTATAGCGTTTCAAGAAGCGCTGGCGATTCACGGTGCTCTTGTTTTTAGAGCTGATACGACGATCGATAAAATGGGACATAACAGGCTTTCTCGTTACCTTAGGGTGCGGCTTTATCGGACATCAAGTCACCAAGATGACACGAATGAAAGAGGTCGGGACCAAATGCCGCGTACGCAAGAGCCAAGGCCGTGGTCGGACGATCGTGGACCGGCAGGGGCGAATCCGTGCAACCTGCGGTCCTCGCGCCACTCTTCCATGCGCCTGCATTCCGTCGAGCTGTCATTGGAGCTTTGGGTTTCGACAGCCGATTATTGCGCCTTTCGCACGCGAAGGTACCACTCTGACAGCAACCGGACTTGCTTGGGTGTGTAGCCCTTCTCGACCATGCGGTCGACAAACTGCTCATGTTTCTTTTTATCATCAGCAGATGATTTGGCGTTGAAGGAAATTACCGGCAGTAGTTCCTCGGTATTAGAGAACATCTTCTTTTCGATGACCACGCGCAACTTTTCGTAGCTTGTCCAGCGCGGGTTGGCGCCATTGTTGTTGGCGCGAGCGCGCAGCACGAAATTGACAATCTCGTTACGGAAGTCTTTCGGGTTGGAGATGCCGGCGGGCTTCTCGATCTTTTCCAGCTCCTCATTCAGTGCGCCGCGATGCATCATTTCGCCGGTATCAGGATCACGGTATTCTTGATCTTGAATCCAGTAGTCGGCGTAGGTGACGTAGCGATCAAAAATATTTTGACCGTACTCGGCATAGGACTCTAGATAGGCGGTTTGCAGTTCCTTGCCGATGAACTCAGCATAGCGTGGTGCCAGATATTGTTTCAGGAAGGCTAGGTAGCGATCCTGAATTTCTTGCGGCAGGTGCTCGCGGATGATCTGTTTTTCCAGCACATAGAGCAGATGTACAGGGTTTGCTGCCACCTCGGTGTGATCGAAGTTGAAAACCTGGGATAGGATTTTAAACGCAAAGCGCGTCGAAATTCCCGACATCCCTTCGTCGACCCCAGCATAGTCACGATACTCCTGGACTGACTTGGCCTTTGGATCGGTATCCTTCAGGTTTTCCCCATCATAGACGCGCATTTTAGAGAAAATGCTGGAGTTTTCAGGCTCTTTCATCCGCGTCAACACCGAGAACTGAGCCATCATCTCCAGTGTGCCTGGTGCGCAAGGCGCCTGATTTAGCGAGCTGTTGCGCAGCAGTTTGTCATAGATATGCTTTTCTTCGGTGACGCGCATGCAATATGGCACTTTCACGATGAAGACTCGGTCAAGAAATGCCTCATTATTTTTATTGTTGCGGAAAGTCTGCCACTCGGATTCATTACTATGGGCTAGGATAATCCCTTGGAACGGGATCGCTGACAGGCCCTCGGTTGCATTGTAGTTGCCTTCCTGGGTAGCTGTCAGCAGTGGATGCAGTACCTTGATAGGCGCCTTGAACATCTCGACGAATTCCATTACACCCTGGTTGGCACGGCACAGGGCGCCGGAGTAGCTGTAAGCATCGGCGTCATTTTGCGCATAATGCTCTAGCTGGCGGATGTCTACCTTGCCTACCAGCGATGAGATATCCTGATTATTCTCATCTCCAGGCTCGGTTTTAGCGATCGCGACCTGCTCCAGAATTGACGGATAGAGCTTAACGACCCGGAATTTGGTGATATCGCCGTTATATTCCTGCAGACGCTTGACTGCCCAAGGGGACATAATGGTACGCAAATAGCGATCAGGGATGCCGTAGTCCTCTTCGAGAATCGGCCCGTCTTCTTCCGGCGAGAATAGGCTCAATGGCGACTCGAATACTGGCGATCCCTTGATTGTATAAAATGGAATCTGCTGCATCAGCTCTTTGAGTTTCTCTGCCAATGACGACTTACCGCCACCAACCGGACCAAGTAGATACAAGATCTGCTTTTTTTCCTCTAAACCTTGGGCAGCATGCTTGAGGTAAGACACCAGATGCTCAATTGCCTCTTCCATGCCGTAGAAGTCTGCGAAAGCGGGGTAACGCTTAATGACTTTGTTCTGGAAGATGCGGCTTAGCCGTGCGTCGTTGTGCGTATCAATAAGTTCCGGCTCACCGATGGCGGCAAGTAGACGTTCAGCGGCCCCGGCGTAGGCCATGGGCTCGTTCTTACACAGTTCTAGGTATTCATTCAAGCTCATATCTTCCTCGCGGGAAGACTCATATCTAGCTTGATAGCGTTCGAAGATCGACATTCAGGACACCTCTCTCGAAGTTCGCACTCTACGCGTCGGCACACGCGACCGACGGTGGATTGTTTCTAGTGTTTGGTAGTTAACATTGTCTCTGCGTAGTGACTCTGCAAGCTCCGCGCCAGCGCACGGGCAACTCGATCGGCAAAGATCTGGCTGAAATCAGATTAGTGCAGGCCATCATCACGAACGCACCAGATACGTGCATTACTCGTCGCGCCCGATTTCCACACTCTAAGATATTAAGAGTACGTGTTTATCCTGGGGCAACAGCCTGAGACTTCCTCGTGCGAAATCACGCCGGGTGCGGCAGCCTGGTTACGTTCATCATCTAACCAGCTTAGACATTACTCTATCTTTGGGTTCGAAGAATCCTCACAAGGTATAGGCCGAACGGCAGCATGCTGCATGAAGTATCAATAGAATGAATTTTCGACCATCTAGCTCTTAGCAACAAAACCGCCCATATTTGGTGCACGTCGGTAATTGCCCGCACCAAAAGAGTCTCATACTGTGCGAAAAATCAGCTCGGATCGAGCATCGCAAAACATACGAATGTCGCGACCAGCCCAATCGCCAGCAGGCAACCGCCATTTCCGCAGATCAGCATGAGTACAGCGCCCGCGCCCCAAATCAAAAGGCAGATGTTCTGGTTTGCCCGGTGGGCGCGTGTACGTTTGCGTTGTTTAAATGAGCGATAGTCCTGGCGTCCTCCACAAAGCCAATTCAGGATGCGTCCTGGCCAAGCGAAAAATGAATATTGCATGATCGCTATCGAGACTTACTCCAGACTAGGGCGATTTCTGTCGAGAAACGTACCACCTGGCCTGTCTTCTCGTCCGGTCTCATTATTACGACAACCCGCCCATAAAGCGGATGTGGACGGGTTGCCGCTACGCGAAGGCGAACGGGAGTCCGGCGCCAGTTAGTACGTTTTTCTCCGGCCATCGCCTGAGCTGGACTTGTTTGGCAATAACGCAAGCTCTTCCTACCGTTGCAAGATAAACCTATAGCGACGGCCGAGCCGTAAGGCAAGAGTGAAGGTTAACATTCGGCACAAAAAAAAATCGCCGGTCTTCTAGGCCGGCGAAAAGGGTACGCAACTCCCGCGGAGACTATCGGGAAGGCTAGAAGCCTCGGGGCCGATAGTGCTCCGGCCCCTGGAACGGATTAGCCAGCCTGCTCGGACTTGACCTTTGCATCCTCAGCGCCCGCCGCCGGGACTGGCTCGACGACGATCTGGGTACGGACCACCAGGCCATCGGTGGCCTGCTTCAACTCTAGGTTAGCCTGGTGGAACTGATCTTTTTCCAGCAGAGCTAAGGCCTTATCGACATGGGCGCTGGTTTCGGCCAGCGGCATGTTAACGACCTGCGAGACCAGGCCGAGGTCCACTAGCCGCAGGGTCTCAACGGCACCCGCATGATCGCCGCTGCGTATCTGCGCTTTCGCCTGCTCGACAGCCGCGGTGCGGGCCGCAGACGACGGCTCGGTCTTCGTCGCCTCAGCCTCTGCGCTGCCATCCGCGGGATCCTGGCCTGACTGCGCGGCCTTAGCCTGGTCAGTGTTTGCCGCGTCGCGCTCGGCGACCGCCGCGGCGTAGCCTTCGATCATCTGCATCCTGGTCAGAATCGGAATCAGGTTGGGCTGCTCGGTCACCGTTTCCTGCTTGACCGGCTTGTCGCCAACCTTGATTTCGGTAGTCATGGTCACCGGTGTGTCTTCCTGCTCGACCTGACCGAGCAGGGTCTTCGCCTCGGCGAGTAGTTTCCTGGCGTTATCGACGAAACCGTCGTTGACAGCCATCCGCGCCATCTGGATGTCGTTCATTGCCGCAAGCCCGTGTTCGGACATCTTCATACTCTGTTGCGCGCTCGGGCCGTTGCTCGCCTGCTCTTGGTTCGCTGCCGGGTCGTTTTCGCTACTCTCGGCGTAGAGTCGGCCGATGCTGCCGGCAGCGAGCGCTAATGTGAGGACCAAGCCTGCAATCAAGACTGTAGAGCGTTTCATCGTCATTCTCCTGTTGTGATGGGTTGTTGAAACAGTCGGCTCGGTTAGCGTATCCGGGGGTATTCCAGTCCACTTCCGATATCTGCCCACTGCCGATAGTAGATAGTCTATTGCAGGCTGCGTTACTGCTTGCTTGTCAACGCATGAAGGCTTGGTAATGTCAGTTGTCGATGTGCGACAGATGGACCAGTCACTCTATTAGGCATGGCTCAGGCTGATCGCGAAACAAACGGGCGATATTACATAACCATTTGTTTTTACTACATCTCAACTCGTGCTCTGTTGCGGGAGTCGCGAAACCCTTTGCAGTCGTGGTCGTCATCGATAACCCACGATGAGCGATCACGATCTGGCGTAGGGGCGCCCCCGCCACAGACCCGGACTTGCGGTTTTCCCGCATCCGGTTCCTCGGCTGAATTCGCTTGGTGATGGTGCAGAAACAAGCTAAACAGGTTTTTGGCTTGGGTGTCGCCTGCCGACTCATTCGCTACCGCTATCGGCGTCGGTATCGGTATCGGCGTCGGTATCGAACTGACCAACCCGCTATCCGCCAAGCTCCTCGCTGACCGCCTAGCCACGCTGTCCGAGCTTCGTGAGCATGGCCACAAGACGATCAAGCAGTGCCTTTTGCTTGCTGTTGTCGTCTGCGCACAACGCATCGCACACCAGCGAGCACGTCCTCAATCGCAGCGCACTCCAGCGCCGAGCCTCGTGCGCTTTCAAACGACCGGCGTCGATCCCCGCTCGTCGCTTTGCCGTTACCCTCGGCAATCTTCAGCGCGATGGCCTGCGATGCGCGCCTAAGATGCGCACCTAGGATGCGCACAGGCGTTGATCCTTCGCGTTACGCTGCCCTTTCACATGCTCGCAGTCGCGCTAGGCCCAGCCGACAGACTCGATGGCCGCACGCTAGACGTCGAGCTTCTCATGACCGAATGGCATAGGGCGTTTTCTCTCTCGATTCCGATTCCGATTCCGATTCGGATTCCGATAGTGGCCCCGACCCCGATTGCACTCCGCCGATGTCCGGCACGAGTTTCCTTTGCGAGCTGCGTGCTTCCGTCGGGTCCTTACGCCTTAGGGCCGGCTTTCCCGACCTCCGACTACGATGCCCGATAAGACACCCCGTTGGCATGCGGTCGGCTACGACCTGTCTATCCGCTCCCTGTTCGCCCAATTCGCCCGCGCCCACGCTGTCAGCCTGTGAACAAGTGGGCTCTTCACCTGTTCGTGCCCCAACGCTGTCGGTTTCATGGTTTCACATCGTTCAGGAGCCTTACGGGGCTTCCCGAGTTCTCTGACGTCTCGCCTCCTACATACATAAGCCTGATGAATCCGGCGAATATCCACGCGCTGACCAAAACGCGCGCTTCATGTGGGCTTCCAGCTCGTAAACACTGTCGCCATCGGCGGGTGACGTTTCTCGACGCTGTACCAGCACTTCAGCGAGCGCGATCTCCCTTACGGCCTACAGGATTCTCTGTGTACGCTTGCCCGGCAAAATTTGTTCGCAGGGCACAAAGCTCCACAGCAGGACCAACACTCGATAGGGATGGCTAGCCGTTACCCGACCGGGACCTGCACCCGGCAAGAGACGCCGAGCTTTGCTCGGCGCGATTACGACAACGACAAACAGCAGAAATGGTAGCGGGACATCCGCGCCGCTTCAGTAGTTGGTTGCCCTGTATCTGATTGGCATCTGATTCGATCTATCCGATTCGATTGCGCTGAAGCTGAATAGCTTCCCAAGCGAGGGCCAGGGTGGGAATGTCCTGAGATCGGCTGGTTTGTCCCCGACCACAACAAGCCATTCTCGATAGGCCTGTTAATCTCTTTGGGGAGGTCTCGGTCTACTGTCTAGGGGAGAGAGTAGGTCGTTCAATCTGGACGGTCCTGGCTTGGCCCGACTCACGCAGTTTTATTGCATCACCGACTGAACTTTATTGGTTTATATATCAACGCGTTACAACCTCCATCTATCCAGGCGCTGCACATAGACCTGCAGGAGCGAAAAGTGCGTAAAGAAGGCCAAATTGAACACCCCAGGGAGAGAGTCTGATCCGGAACGGCAGAATCTTTGCCGCCGCACAAAAAGCACGCTTTTCGTGTAAGAAGCAGGTTGCGCGATTTCCACTCGCTTAAAAACAGTGCATCGCGAGACCAATCCCCGCTATCATGCGCCGCTGACGTCTTCAAGCCGAGCGAACCGATGGCCCGCTGTTGCCCAACACCTGCTTAACAATATCCGAAGCGAACCAATCTATCTGTTATTGTTCTGTTATCCGTCCCGATGGCCATCATTGTACACATGACAGGTCGCGCCCCGATGAAGCGGACATTTGATCCAAGTCAACCAAGCGGTCGCGAGATAAGCAACCCAGTTTCACCCAAATCGCCAGTTCCACCCCAATCAATGGAGAGACCCTTATAATGCTGGAGTTATTCAAAGATCTCTGGGACTTCATGCGCGAACGCAAGAAGTTCTGGTTGGCACCAATTATTGTCGTTATGGTGCTTCTTGGGACATTAATCGTGTTGGCCCAAGGCTCTGCGGTCGCACCATTTATTTATACTTTGTTTTAAAGGTACTGCGAACAAAGACCGAAATGTCCGATGCCAATATTGAAATCCGTATTCAGGACTCTTCCCTCGACCCCGCCATAGAGCAGGACCAACTACGCCTTGGGTGCCCGAGTGCCGGCGCCCTGGTGGCATTCGTCGGTCTAATGCGAGACATCAGCGATGATCGCGAAGTCACAGCAATGACTCTGGAACACTATCCAGGTATGACCGAGCGCGCCCTCACCGGCATAGCAGATGAGGCAATGGCGCGCTGGCATATCGACGGCATTCGCATCGTTCATCGCGTAGGTAGGGTGTTTCCGCAAGATCCGATCGTACTCGTGGCGGTCCTGAGCAAGCATCGCATGGAAGCTTTTCGCGCCTGCGAGTTTCTGATCGACTTTCTCAAGACTCATGCGCCGTTTTGGAAAAAGGAACAAACTGCTCAGGGGGATCGCTGGGTGCAGGCGCGAAATCCTGATTTGCACGCGGCGATACGCTGGGGAGATCGCGATGACTAGGCGATTGCCAGAGAGAAACAGACTAACCAGCGCCGGATGCTTGTTCGCCTTCACGCAGTGGCAATCCGCGCCCTAGTCGCTCTATAGGCGGGTTGCTGCAATGTCTATGCTGGACGAGAAGACGACCCAGGTTGTCTGTTTCTCGATAGAAATCGCCCTAGGCCTGGTATGCTGTTAGTTGCTCTCGAAAGCGTTCCAACAAGCGTTTGAAAGGCAAGCGCACCAATAATAGTAAGCTCAATGTGACAGCGTAGATCGCCGGCTCCAGCAGGTCTGCCTTAACCATCCACAGGTAGTGTAATATTGCAAGAATGGCAATCGCATAAATTAGCCGATGCAGCCGTTTCCAGCGTACTCCCAGCCGGCGCATCCAGCCCTTGGTTGAGGTCAATGCCAAAGGTACTAATGCAAGCAATGCGATAAAACCCACCGTAATGTAAGGCCGTTTGGCGATATCCTCGATAATCGCGCTCCAGTCGAAGTATTGATCTAACCACAAATAAGCGGAGAAATGCAGTACAGCGTAAAAAAACGCGTAGAGTCCGAACATGCGTCGCATGCGCACCAACCAGGTCCAACCGGTGAGCTTGCGCAGTGGTGTCACTGCCAATGTGACCAACAGCAGACGCAGCGCCCAGTCTCCTGTCGAATGAACGACGGCCTGCACCGGATTGGCACCGAGTCTATTGTCTATGGTCTGCACAATCAGCAGAATGAGAGGAAGCAGGCATAGGATAAATAATGATGCTTTCACTAGATAGAGTATGCGCTCGAAGGACGGATGAAATAGGTTTCGTGTACTGAAAAACATGATCAGAAGGTTTAATAAAACTTGGTCAAATCCATGCCCGCATACAGTGATGCCACCTGATCAGCATAGCCGTTGAATAGCAGCGTCGGGCGCTTTTTCGCGAACAGACCTTCGCCGATCATGCGATGACGCGCCTGGCTCCAGCGCGGATGATCGACCTCGGGGTTCACATTGGCATAAAAGCCGTATTCATTTGGTTGCATCAGGTTCCAAGTGGCGGGAGGCTGCTGCTCGCTGAAGCTGATACGAACGATGGACTTGATACTCTTGAAGCCATATTTCCAGGGCACGACTAAGCGTAATGGTGCACCATTTTGTCCCGGCAATAACTCGCCATATAACCCGGTACTCAGGATGGTCAGCGGATGCATAGCCTCATCCATGCGCAAACCTTCGACATAGGGCCAATCGAGCACGGCACGCCGTTGCCCCGGCATCTGGGTTGGATCGTATAGCGTCTCGAAGGCAACATACTTGGCCCGAGACTTGGGCTTGAATCGCTTCAATAAGGCGCCGAGCGGGAAACCGACCCAGGGCACAACCATGGCCCAGGCTTCGACACAGCGCAGGCGATAGATTCGCTCCTCTTGGGTGAAACCAGACAGTACATCTTCGATTCCGATCTCGCCAGGGGCGTCGCATTCGCCATCGACAACAATCGTCCATGGTCGAGTCTTAAGCCGGTGGGCATTGCGCGCCGGGTCACTTTTGCCGGTATCCAGTTCGTAGAAATTATTGTAGGTGGTGATATCCTCGTAAGAGGTCGGGGCCTCGTCAGTGGAAAATCGACTGTCTTGTAGACTCGAAATCTTCGTCGCGGTGCTCGCCGTTGCGGAAATCGGCCTCATTCCAACGCCGAGCATGGCACCAACACCGAGCGCCGCGGTCATTTGCAGGAACTCACGCCTGCGTGCGTAGATCGTAGGCGGAGTGATCTCGGATGATGGAATGTCAGCGGGACGCTGAATCAGCATGAGTATGTCCTCGGTACAACCGGGTGGATCCCCAATTTGTAGTCTAGGACCGATGTAGTATCGGTTTTGTTTCCACCAAACCGTCCGGTCATCTCTTGTTTCGTTGTATTCGCATCGCTACTTTAAGCCTATATACTCCGTTGTCTTCCGGGTTTCGACTAGCGTACCGCCTTGATGATCAAGGCATTCTCTCATATTGTGCGCGGCTTTGACCGAGACACTCGGGCCAATTCGCCATAAAGATCCCTCAGCAGAGAGACGGAGCGATCAAGGCTGTAGCTGCTAATCAGCCGATCACGCCCGGCGCGCCCCAAGGCTCGCGCCCAGGCAGGATGATCGATCAGTTGTTGCAGGTGCAATGTCAATGTGTCGATATCCCCCGGCGCATAAAGCAGTCCCTGCTGACCATCCTCTACGACCTCGGGAATCGCGCCGACGCAGGTCACCACCACCGGCAATCCAAGCGCCATGGCTTCCAGCATCGACATCGGTAATCCCTCGTTATAGGACGGCAGGCAAAAACAGTCGGCATTCCGCAAACGCCTCTCCTTATCTGCCCCCATGACTGGCCCTGGTACCTCGACCCGATCCGAGATACCGAGCCGATCAGCCAGTTCGAGCAGCATTTTGCGTTGGCCAGACTCCGTCTCGATACCGAACAGCGCCAGCTGGACGGGACGCTCTGTGGAACACTGGCGGGTCAGGCGTGCAACTGCGCGTATCAAGTCCGACAGTCCCTTACCTGTTTCGTAACTCGCTAGGCAAAGAATGCTAAACGGTTTGTGTGACGAAGGCTCCGGATCGCATTGATTCAATCGTTGCGCTGGAAATTCGCTGACAACCTGCGCCGGAGCTTCCGCAGGGGCCTGTATCGGAGTTTGCACCAGCACTCCGTTCGGTACTACGATGACCTTGGACGGATCGGTCCAGGCGTCAAGCAGTTGTTTCCAGCCATCACCGAGCACGACGATGCGTGCGCACAGACCGAACACCACGCGCGCAAGCCATGCTGGAACTACCGGCAGACTGTTTAGAAACCTGCCGAATTGTCCACCGTGAATATGCAATACCACCGGAAGACACAGCAATCGGGCAAGCACCACATCAACGGCATTGCGCCAGAATGACAGCCAGGAGCAGGTATGGATATGGACCACCTGAGGTCGCCAACGGATGCACTGCAACGCCAGCTGCAAGACCAGCTTCAGCTGCGCCGACAGTCCCTGCCAGATAGAACGTCCAACTCTGGTGGTCTTGATATTATTTAGCACGCGCAGGTCGATCGCGGGTTCGACAGCGGAATCGGCAAAGGCGGCGACCAGGTTGGCCAGCACCGTCGCAATACCGCCTACCGGAGGCGGCAACGGCCCAATCATCAATACCCGCACGCACACCGCGGAATTGCTCTTTGCCATATCAAATCCGAAATGATGAAATCCGAGCAATCAGCGAATGAGAGAATGTGATGCGTTGGTGCCAGGCACTGAATTTCGATAAAAAGCCGCATAACGAACCAACATTGCTTCCAGCGAGAAGATCTGCCGGGCGCGGCGGCGCGCTGCCCTCCCCATATGTAGGCGCTCCTCATCATTCGCCAGCAGCCGGCCGATGGCATCGGCCAAGGCATTGATGTCGCCATCTGCGCAGAGCAGACCAGTGCGGTCGTGCTCGATTAATTCTGGATTGCCGCCGACGGCATGAGCAACCACCGCAAGCCCGCTGGCCATCGCCTCAAGGATGGCGTTACTCATGCCTTCCAGATGACTGGGTAACACGAACAGATCCGCCGCGGCTAAAAACTGGTGCACATCATCATTGCTGCCGGGCATTTGCACCCAATCATCGAGCCCAAGGTCGGCCAATCGCCGTTGCAGGACCGCTCGTTCGGGACCATCGCCTAGCCAAACGAAGCGCAGTCTGCGATCGCTTGCCGCAAGCACAAGCTCAGCTGCACGCAGCAGCTGTGCATGACCTTTCACTGGTGCAAAATTGGCCACGGTCAGGATCACCAACTCGTCTGTTTCAAAGCCCAGCCGGCGGCGTAACTCGGCCCGATCGGACACCGGCATATAACGCGCGCAATCCACACCGTTGTAGAGCACGTCGAAGCGAGCTTTGGGAATCTTACACACGCCGGCAAAACGTTCAGCGGCATCCCGGCAGACCGCAAATAATCTGTCCGTGGCAAACGACAACAGCCACGACGCAAATCTGCGTCGATTTGGGAACCAACAGCCATCGGCAAACCCGTGGAAGCTCCAAATCAGCGTGCCGATACCGCCGGCCAGCCGATGCGCCAGCACGGTATCCGGCCAGGTATTCCAGTTTCGGCAATGAATTAGATCCGGTTGTCGCTCGCGTATCACCTGCGCAAGGCGCATTGGTAATCGCATGTCACGACGCCCGCGGCCTAAGACATCAATAGGAATACCGGAAGCGACTCGCGCGGCCAGTTCACCGCGCCGATCAAGGCAACAGATGGCTTGCTCGAAATCCGCCGCGGGCAGTCCATTTAAAAGGTTGATGACGCCGTTCTCGAGTCCGCCCCGAGACAACCCATGGACGACTTGCAGGATACGCAGCGGTCGATCGTCGACGCGGGTTTGCCGCCAACCGCAGTGGCTCATGTGTAACCGTCGGGGTTGCAGGTCTGCCAACGCCAGCTGTCACGCACCATATCCTCAATATCGAATCGGGCGCGCCAGCCGAGTTCAGCATGGGCTAGACCTGGATCTGCATAGCACAGACCGATATCACCAGAGCGACGAGCAACGACACGGTATGGCACCGATCGCTCACAGGTTCGTTCAAAGGCGTGAATTAATTCCAGCACGCTGTAGCCGCGGCCGGTACCGAGGTTATAGGTAACTAGACCCGGATTCGCCATCAGCCGCTCCAACGCCGCCAGATGACCCTGCGCCAGATCGACAACATGGATGTAGTCGCGCACACCAGTACCATCCGGCGTGTCATAGTCATCACCAAATACGAGGAGTTCCGGCTGCTTGCCGATGGCCACCTGGGTGATAAAAGGCATGAGATTGTTTGGAACACCATTAGGATCTTCGCCGATACGCCCGCTGCTGTGCGCGCCAGCCGGGTTGAAATAACGCAACAACGCAATATTCCAACCATCGTCCGCACGCTGCAGATCGCGCAGCATTTCCTCCACGAACAGCTTGGTGCGGCCATATGGATTAGTTGCCGACAGTGGGAAATCCTCGCGGATCGGCAACGCGGCCGGATCGCCATATACGGTCGCCGATGAGCTAAACACGAGGGTCCGCAGACCGGCGGCAAGCATCACACGACACAGCGTCAAGCTGCCGATGAAGTTATTATGGTAATAATCCAGCGGCACCTGAACGGATTCGCCCACGGCCTTGAGTCCAGCAAAGTGGATCACGGCATCGAAGGCGTACTCGCGGAACAGGGCAGCGAGGGCAGCAGCATCGCGTAAGTCGGCGTGAACAAAGGCCAACGGTCGACCGCTGATCTGACGTACCCGCTGTAAAGCCATTTCTTTACTGTTGCAAAGATTATCGATGACGACAACCTCATGCCCCGCCGCGAGCAACTCGACGCAGGTATGACTGCCAATATAGCCAGCGCCACCGGTCACCAAGACTTTCATATTGAAATTGATTTACTGCTGCTGTTCAAATCGGTGATTGTACTCGATAGCCGGAGTCGCGCGCGCAACCGTCGAAGTCGATCTGGACCGATATTATCGGCCGTGAGCAACATCGAGTGTGATGAAAACAGACCCGAGCGCAGATTCAGAATGACCAAGCCAACGCCGATGTAAGTCGATGCATCCAGCCGGGCATTGAGGATTCTGCCAGTTGCGGTGGTCAAGCGCCAGCCTGAATCAGTCCAAGTCGCCTCGACGATCGACCAGGGTGCACGATATAGGATCGACACCCAAAGAGCATAGCCGAAGCTGGTCAGAATCAACGCGACGACCGCCAACTTGATTATCCAATGCAGCGGCAATGGCAGCAGCACGAGCAACGCTGAAACATGCACAAGAATAGCGAAGATCAGTAGCCCCCTGGATGCAACTGGGCGTAGTGTCAGCGGAGGCTGATGGTGATGATGGTTCATCGAATTGACGCCAATTTCGGCCTTTTTTACAACATATCATGGCGCTTCGGTGTGCCCCTGCTGCTGGTTGCTGTTCTCACCACCAGGCGCCTGGGCATCGACCCAGCTCGCGCTCGGGGGATCAGGACAGCGCTTAGCGATGCCGAAGAGAAACATACTAACTGGCGCCGGACGAGAAGATGAAGCCAGGTGGTCTGTTTCTCTACAACAATCGCCTTGATCCAACGCTTCGCCGATAGATGCCGCGAGCCCAGGGTTGCTGCCGACATCGGCCTACGAACTCGCGTCTTAACATCGTCATTGGGGTATTATCTCCTGCGAATCATTTGCTGGTTGAGCCGACAAGTCACTAGAATGGTGACCAGAATACCGAGGCAGTCCGGAGGATGACGCTCTATTTCTCGACGCTCCGGGTGTATTGACGGTATTTGCATGTGGTTGGAAAGGAGCATCCATTGCCCATCCAAATCCAGCGCAGCGAAGGCGATTGCCGGAGAGAAATATCTCAACTGGCGCCGGATTCTGTTCGCCTTCGCGAAGCGGCGACCTGCCCACAGTCGCTCCATGGGCGGGTTGCTGCAACGTCGATGCCGGATGAGAAGACAAGCCAGGTGGCATGTTGCTCGACAGAAATCGCCTAAGATCGTGATGCTGTTTACGATCGTTGTCGCCATCTTTTTGGTAAGTCGGTATGCCTAAGAGTGACGACAACGAGGTGTCTCACTCTTTCCGCCGCGCGGCACTGGATCACATGACCCCGAGCTTAGATCAATTCCAAACCTATTTTCCATACTACAGCGTCCACAAGCCTCGCATGCACAATGCGTCGAACCTGCGATTGGAGACCGACGCCCGCTCATGTTCGTATCACCGATCAGATTGCTACTGTCGCTCACGTTGTTGCTGGCAACCTTTGCTGCCAGTGCCGAGGGCTTATCATTCACGCTAACCGACGCACTGTCACGCTACTGGATCGCCGTCGTTGCTGGCAGCGGCGCGCTACTTGTCCTGCTGCTGTCCATAAGCCGTATGTTGCAGTTGAACCAGCGCCTGACGCGTGCGAACACCAGACTCGAACGGCGCCAACAGTTGATACTAGACTCGGTGGCCGAGGGCATTTACGGCATTGATCTGCAGGGTCGGACGACTTTTGTAAATAAAGCCATGGAACGCATGACCGGTTGGCGAGCCGAGGAACTGATCGGCAACGATCAGCATGAAATTACGCATCATACTCGGGCCGACGGCGAACCTCACCCACGCGAAGAGTGCCTGGTGCATGCGGCGTTTCGCGACAGTATGCCACGCTTCGTCGAGGATGACGTATTCTGGCGCCGGGATGGCAGCAGCTTTCCGGTGGAGTACAGTGCCACTCCAATTCGCGACGAGCGCGGTGAAACCATCGGCAGCGTAGTGGTGTTCCGCGATATCACCGAACGGCGTAGAACCGCAGAGCGTATCAGTCTACACCAGGCCGAGCAGGCACATTTCGCCCGTCTCAGTACAATTGGTGAAATGGCTTCAGGAATCGCCCATGAGTTGAATCAGCCGCTTACCGCCATTACTACGAATGCGCGCGCATGTGTACGCATGATCGAGGCCGGTCGTGCCGATATGATCGCATGTAAAAACGTGATGACGAAGATTGCCGAACAGGCGGAACGCGCGGGGGAGGTAATTCGCCAGATCCGCCGCTTCGTACGCAAAGAACAGCCGGAGACATCGCCAGTAGCGGTCGCCGACATCTTTGATACGGTCATGGTACTACTGCGCCAAGACGCGCGCCGGGCAGGTGTCGTGCTCTACCAGCAGTTAGGTCCTGGGGCCGACCGCGTCATGGCGCAGCGCACCCAGATCGAACAAGTGCTGCTCAATCTCGTTCGCAATGCGATCGAGGCCATGTCCGATCAGCAACGTGAGCGCCGAGTATTGCTGATCGCCCGGCGCAATGGCGAAGAGGTGGAGATCCGCGTCGTCGACACTGGTCCTGGCCTGGGCAAGGGTTCGCCAGAGCACCTATTCGAGCCTTTTGTCACAACAAAGACACAAGGACTCGGCGTAGGCTTGTCTGTCAGCACTGGGATTGTCGAGGCGCATGGCGGTAAACTCAGAGTTGACTCAACGATCGGGATCGGTGCAACTTTTTACTTCAGCCTGCCCTATGCAGCGGGGGAACAAGCTATGCCGTCAGCCACCATGGCAAGCCTCGCGGGGCCGGATGCGCAGCAGCAAACAGGAGACCAAACATGATAAGCGAGCCGACTGTGTTCATTGTCGATGACGACGATGAAGTGCGAGAGGCTATTGCGCTCTTAATGGATTCTGTGGGCCTAGCGAGCGAAATCTATGATTCGGCCTGGGCCTATTTGGCCAGCTTCGATCCGCAACGCCCAGGCTGTTTGGTGCTTGATGTACGCATGCGCCAAATGAGTGGTCTAGAACTACAAGAGCGTCTGGCTGAGGAGCCAATTCACCCCCCGGTGATCATTATCACCGGTCACGGTGATGTGCCAATGGCCGTACGTGCGGTAAAAAATGGCGCCATCGACTTTATCGAGAAGCCATTCAACGACCAAGAGTTGCTGGACGCCGTGCAGCGTGCTATCGAGACCGATGCTGAACAGCGCGGCCACGCACAGGAAATTGCCAGCGTCCAGACGCGCATGGAACGGCTCACCAAACGCGAACGCGAGGTATTGGAGCAAATCATCGCCGGTAAGCGCAACAAGGTCATCGCCGCCGATCTCGGCATCAGCCAATCAACAGTCGAGGCGCATCGCGCTAAAGTCATGGAAAAACTGGAAGTTCGTTCGCTGTCAGAATTGATGCGCATCATGCTGCTGCTTGACCCGGGCGGCAATAAGGCAAAGGAAGGGGCGTAAATTCGCCACCCTTTTGGTGCTTAGAAACCGTCCATCGATCATTTTCCGACTTCAATCGTGCGCTACAGCAAGGATCGGAAATTTGTTGGTGGATAGTCTCTCAGGATCCAGAGAGAGTGCCTGCGAGGTCGGAGTCAGTTCACGCTCAGAAAATAGTGGCCTACAGGAAACCATGCTGCAATTCGGCAAAAAACACTCGTTACTTGTATTGCGCAGACGTGGCCTTGTCCATAACTCCGGCCAGCTGACGAGCGGGTGCATGGGGCTTTTCCGTAAGACTTTATTTTTACATTTAAAATGCTATGGCTTTCGAGGTTAACCCTAAGTCCTGGCCAAGCTCATGAACAAAGCCCGCAGACGTTTCACCTGTAAGAGCCTGCCAAGGTTGCCGAAACGCCGCAAATGGACCGCAACGGCAGCGTAGGGGCCAAAGAGGTCGCGATGACCCGCGCCAAGGGCAGTATCAGGGGCTAATCACATTCGCCTACTCCCTTCGGTCGCGATTGTATCGGGTATGGTGTCTCTATTTACACGTTCCCGCCCTTCTAATAAGCGTTCCACACCTGCCGTTGTACCTCAAACCTGCTTACCTGAGGCGATTATCAAATGACTAAATCCATCTGCTGGCTGAACGAATTGAGCATGGACGACATTGCCCAGGTTGGAGGAAAGAATGCATCGCTAGGTGAAATGCTCCAACATCTGACACAGCTCGGCGTACGGGTGCCGGGCGGCTTCGCAACCACGGCCAAAGCTTATCAGGATTTTCTTGCTGCCAATGGCCTAGATGAACGCATTGCTTCAGAGTTGGACGGACTCGATATCGATGATATTGCTGCTCTCAGCGAGGCTGGCCTTAAAATCCGAGGCTGGATCATCGAACAACCATTGCAACCGGAACTGGACCAGGCGATTGCCGAGGCATATCGACAACTGACTGAGCAGAAAGGGAATTCAGATTACAGCTGGGCGGTGCGCTCGTCAGCAACTGCCGAGGATCTTCCGAACGCTTCGTTCGCCGGCCAACAGGAAACCTTCCTAAACGTGCAGGGCCTCGACCAGATCAAGCATGCAATCAAAAAAGTATTCGCATCGCTATACAACGATCGTGCAATTGCATATCGCGCACACCAGGGCTTCGACCATGCTGAAATTGCCCTGTCCGCCAGTGTCCAATATATGGTGCGCAGTGATTTAGCAGCCAGCGGCGTGATGTTCACACTTGATACCGAATCAGGCTATCGTGATGCAGTATTTATCACGGCCAGTTTCGGTCTTGGCGAACTGGTAGTTCAAGGAGCTGTCGATCCGGACGAGTTTTACGTACACAAACCCACACTCTCGGCTGGCAGGCCCGCAATTCTGCGCCGCAGCGTCGGGCAAAAGGCTATGCGTATGCTGTACGCGGAATCGGGCGCAGACAATCCCATACGCACCGAAGATGTACCGCCAGCTCAGCGCCAACGCTTCAGCATCAGCGATAGCGAAATCGAGGATCTGGCGCGCCAGGCGGTACTCATCGAGAAGCACTATGGCCGGCCAATGGACATCGAATGGGCCAAGGATGGCAAAAACGGTAAGCTGTACGTAGTACAGGCCCGTCCCGAGACGGTCCAGAGCCACAGCGGCAAAGTAATCGAACGCTATCACATGCAGGCTGAAGGCGATGTACTCGCGACCGGTCGCAGCATCGGTCACCGCATCGGGTCTGGTAAGGCGCGCGTCGTGTTATCCTTCAAAAACATGGATCAAGTCCAGCCCGGTGATGTGCTGATCACCGATATGACCGATCCGGACTGGGAGCCGGTGATGAAACGCGCAGCGGCAATCGTCACCAACCGCGGCGGGCGCACCTGCCATGCTGCGATCATCGCCCGCGAACTCGGTGTTCCCGCCGTGGTCGGCTGCCAAGATGCCACTACCCGCATTCAACATGGCGCCGAAGTTACTGTATCCTGCGCCGAGGGCGACACCGGATTTATCTATGCTGGCGCCCTGCCCTTCGAGCATAAAACCGTTGAACTCGAGAAAATGCCCGATGTGCCGGTCAAGGTCATGATGAACATCGGCAACCCGGAGCGAGCTTTTGCTTTCTCCGCCACGCCCAACGCTGGTATCGGATTGGCCAGACTCGAGTTCATCATCAGTAACAGCATTGGCATTCATCCTCGAGCGCTGTTGGAGTTCGACAATCTACCCACGGACCTGCGAGCCGAGATCGCACCGCGCATCGCCGCCTATCCAAGCCCACGCGCCTTCTACGTCATGCGCTTAATCGAGGGTATCGCTACGCTGACAGCAGCATTTGCGTCAAAACCAGTGATCGTACGCATGTCCGATTTCAAGTCCAACGAATATGCCAATCTCATCGGCGGCCGCCTCTATGAGCCGGAAGAAGAAAATCCGATGATCGGCTTTCGCGGCGCCGGTCGCTATGTCGCAGCGGACTTCCGCGACTGCTTCGAAATGGAGTGCGAGGCGCTTAAATATGTTCGCGACCAAATGGGCCTGACCAACCTGCAGATTATGATTCCCTTCGTGCGCACCCTCAGACAAGCCAAAGCGGTTGTAGAGGAGCTGGCCGAACAAGGTCTGCGGCGCGGCGAGAATGGGCTCAAGCTCATCATGATGTGTGAAATTCCATCCAATGCCATACTGGCCGAAGAGTTCTTGGACTATTTTGATGGATTTTCCATCGGTTCCAACGACATGACGCAACTTACCCTGGGCATTGACCGCGACTCCAGCCTAGTGGCCAGAGATTTTGACGAGCGCGACCCGGCGGTCAAGAAGATGCTGTCCATGGCCATCCGCGCATGTCGTGCCCAGGGTAAGTACATCGGTATCTGTGGTCAGGGTCCATCAGACCACGCCGACTTTGCCGATTGGCTCGTCAAGGAAGGTATCGAAAGCTTGTCGCTGAACCCGGATACCGTCATTGATACTTGGCTTTATCTAGCCGAGCATAGCGGACAGGAAAACTAAGGCGATTGCCGGAGAGAAATAGACCAATTGGCGTCGGGTTCTCGTTCGCCTGCGCGCAGCGGCAACCCGCCCATAGTCGCTTTATAGGCCGGTTGCCGCAACGTCAAGGCCGGACGGGAAGACAAGCCAGATGGTCTATTTCTCGACAGAAATCGCCTAAAACTGAGCTATGAACAGAAAGCACTTCAGCGCCTCCAAAGCTGATCGTCAACGTAGCGTTTAACCCGACGATGGCCTGGTGTGTCGATGGTGGTAAACTCCAAACTGGTGCGGAAACTCGAGCCACTGGGTTCGGCCCTGAGTATCCGTGCATAGACATCCTGATCAGTCCCGGGAGCCGGCATATCTTCTGTGCGGAGATTCAGCACCACCTCGCTGTGGGCCGGCAAACCCATCGGCAAGTCAGCGCACATACCATAGTAGCTCATATCCCTGACACGCCCGATAAACTCGTCCTGGCGCACCTGTTTCGCTTCCACTTGGCGAAAGATCGCGTTCAGATCGACGGTAATACGCGGTGCGGTACGGACATCGACACGCGGAATCACGAGTCGGTGCGGACTGTTTACGGAGCGTAATTCATAGAGCGCGATAGGCCCCACCACGCCCTTTACGTGAACTCGATTGACGCAACCGACCTCAATGAACGACCCCGCCGCCATACGGCTGGACTCGCTGAGCAATACCTGACCGCGTAGGCTAAAAGACTCAATGCGCGAGACCAGGTTCACCGCATCGCCGATGACGGTGTACTCACGGTGATATTTCGAACCAAAGCTGCCTGCCATGACCTGGCCGGTGTTAACAGCGATGCCGGCATATAGCCGTGGTTCGCCGCGTTGAAGGCTCTTCTGGTTCAGCTTGGCCATTGCCAACTGCATTTGAACCGCGCAGGTCAATGCCCGCTGCAAGTCATCAGGCTTGGGTTCTAACGCACCGAACAACGCCATGATGGAATCCCCCATGAATTTATCGATCATACCGCCGTGTTGCTCGACGATCCGAGACATGATGGTAAAGTAACGGTTTAATAGGCTGATCAGCTTCTGCGGCGGAAGCGATCGAGTCAGTGCGGTGAAGCCGCGAATATCCGCCAGCAGTATCGTCACCTTGGTGTTGACGATGGGTTCGGACTCCATCAAGAATTTATCGAGCAGTGGCAAGAGACGTTGCCTGAGAAGAAGGCTTCGATCGGGCTGGAGCCGTGGAGAATCTTCTGAAGATTCTTCTGCAGGATCTCCCGGGTAACCGAGAGGGGAAGTATCAGAAAGGTCAGCTGTGCGCTCGATGTCAGCATTGCCGGTTTGACTGTCAGCACGTTTGGCATTGGCAATCGAGGCACTGCCATAGAGTCCGTCGACGATGTCGAAGATACCAGCGATCAGCAGGGGGAGTTGACTGTTTTTCATCAGGTGAACTGTACAAGGCTCTTTGTCCTAGTCGGGCAGGCTGAAACGCAAAGTAAGCACATCGACAATCGCCTGCTTTGCGAAACCTCTATAGACCATTATCATCTATTCCATATGATCCATCATAGATTAAATGCCAAGCATCGGATTTTGTGCGATACAAGGTGGCAAAGTTACCGACAACTGCCTGTATGGAACCAGTCTGTACCGTTACGAAAAGTCTTAGAAAACCCGGTTAATCTAGGATATTCTCGACCTATTCACGCCTTTAGTAGACCTGCCGCCTAAGGCGTTCTTACAATCTTCGTGCGTGCGATCCGGCTGTAACCTGTCCAGACCACGGGCCAGGCTGTTCCTAGCAGCGTTCAGAGCGCCATCCATCACATTGCCGCTTGCGCAATCAGCGGCGTGGCTTGCGCTTCAGCGACTTGGGATTGCGTTTCAGCGCGTCATTGGCTGAGATTTCGGGGCTGAGATTTCGGTACCATCCGATCGCACCATCAACGCCTTTACGCCGAAGTCCACGCCAACCGCTTCCTGCTCTGGCGCGTGCGGATTGGAGTTCTCGGTTTCGACCAAGACGCACGCATAGAACTTGCCGGCCTGCTGGCTGATCCTGACCTGACAAGGCGTCCTATTGAAGCACAACGCCTAGCGCATCTTGATCCGAGTCTTCAGCTTCTCGATCCGCAGTTCACGTCCTTCTACGTCAAACTTCGACTTTTCACGCAGGGAAAAGCTCTCGCCGATGCTTTTTTCTTGAAAGTCGGCAATCTAGGCGTTTGCCGCGGCTTCGCGCGGCGGATGAAAGGCCTGAACGCCTTGTCGAGATCCTCAATCGCGTGGCGCGTGACGCGGCTCGACACTTCGTTATGCCAAGGATATGCTGGGCGGATCTCCTAAATACGGAGTGCTGATACGCCGCTGCTTTCGACCTCTTCACACCGTCTTGCTTAAAGTGCGCGAGCCATTGCTTGTCGCCGTAGCGGCGGCTTGAACCGCAAGCACGGGCCAGGGAGCCCGCTTGTTCGGCTGTTGGGCGCACTTAATTTTGTGGGCGAGAAGCAGTGTAGATACCAAGCCCTTCGGCGATGACATCGGTTGATGCCTGGAGGTCTTCCAGAAGTTTCCGGTGTTTACGCGAACGGCTGCCGTTAAACCTTGCGCTAAACATCGTGATGATTTCCAGCACTTCTGCATGAGTTGTTCTTCAAAGCCCGGCTGATCGCCTTTGTGGACGATAAGTGATGGTGCAGAAACAAGCTAAACGGGTTTTTGGCTTGGGTGTCGCCTGCCGACTCATTCGGTACCGCTATCGGCGTCGGTATCGGTATCGGTATCAACTTGGGCATCGGTATCGATATCGGCGTCGGTATCGAACTGACCAACCCGCTATCCGCCAAGCTCCTCGCTGACCGCCTAGCCACGCTGTCCGAGCTTCGTGAGCATGGCCACACCACGATCGAGCAGTGCCTTTTGCTTGCTGTTGTCGTCTGCGGACAACGCATCGCACACCAGCGAGCACGTCCTCAATCGCAGCGCATTCCAGCGCCGAGCCTCGTGCGCTTTCAAACGACCGGCGTCGATCCCCGCTCATCACTTTGCTGTTACCCTCGGCAATCATCAGCGCGATGGCCTGCGATGCGCGCCTACGATGCGCGCCTACGATGCGCACAGGCGTTGATCCTTCGCGTTACGCTGTCTTTTCACATGCTCGCAGTCGCGCTAGGCCCAGCCGACAGACTCGATGGCCGCACGGTCTACGTCGAGCTTCTCATGACCGAATGGCATAGGGCGTTTTCTCTCTCGATTCCGATTCCGATTCCGATTCCGATAGCGACCCCGATTGCACTCCGCCGATGTCTGATAAGCTTGGAACCAAACCGTAGAAGATGGTTCTGATGAATCAGCACCAACCTGCGCGTTCGTTTGCACAGAATCATGTCAAGCAGGCGCTGCAGCCCCTTCTTGTGGTCATTCATGCCAGACCCGAGGTCTTTGCTCACCTGACTGCGATAACCTCACTGGGCCAAGCCATTGGCCGCGCAGTACTCTCGCATTTCGTGTTGTCGATCCAGATCGGACTTCTGCTCGTGGCTACTGGCACAGGCGTAACAGACGCTCGGCGCGTCGGCCTCACCCAACTAAAGTGGCTCGGTGACAGCGTAAGCGGGTCCTCCCGCCCTGAGCTTTCCTGACTGCAAGCAGCTCTCCACTGGCTTCATACTCACGCAGTCCTACCACGGAGCAACAGTTGTTTCGCGGCTTCGTCGATCTTGACTAAGACGGTTTCTATCGAGGAACAGACCACCTGGCTTGTCTTCTCGTCCTGCCCGACGTCGCGGCAACCCGCCGACTATGGGCGGTTTGCCGCTTCGCGAAGGCGAACGAGAATCTGCCGCCAGTTGGTCTGTTTCTCTCTGGCAATCGCCTCATCTCTTTTCCGTCGTTGCAGATGAGTGTAGAGCGTCTAAAAAGTGAAGCAGCAGTTACGAGCCCAGAATGAAAAAAAGAGGTCATGATTCCTGCAACACCCACTGCAAGGCTCTGATGGCGATGCAACAGAAGCTGCGCGAGCAGACTTGAAAATTGTCCAGACTTCGGTAGGATCAGCAAAACTCGAAAACGGCATTTCCTGATTCACCGAGGTCCAACATGTCCATTGAGCGCATCGTATTCGCCGTTGCTGGCAGCTTTGTTCTTGTCTCCGCCATTTTAGCCGCCACTACAACTACGCTATGGCTCTGGTTCACAGGATTTGTCGGGCTGAATCTGTTGCAATCTGCTTTTACCGGCTTCTGCCCCATGGCCAGTATCCTAAAGAAATTTGGCATCCAGTCAGGATCAGCTTTCTAATGCCGACCTTGATTCGCACCCCCGAACTCGAGCTTTATCCCTAAAACTGGCCCTAAGGCGATTTCTATCGAAAAACACACCACCTGGCTTGTCTTCTCCTCCGGCCTCGACGTCGCGAAGGCGAACGAGAATCCGGCGCCAGTTGGTCTATTTCTCTCCGTCAATTGCCTAAACCCAACCCCCATCCCAACCTCGGATCGGCGTAGTCCGGCCATGATCAATGGAGTCCGTAATGCGAGTCCAACATGATCAACATCAGTACAATCAATAGGGTCCATGCAGCCACTACATTATTTCTGCTGCAATAGATATCCCGCCGAACCCAGGCTTACAGCAGCCAATCCCAGCAACAAATTTACCAAGAAAAGGCGACGCATCAAGACCAAGCGCACCTCCGCCGCGGGCCAATCCTGGACAGCGATCAGCTTGCGCATGATGCGATAAGGCACAAGGTAAATAAAGAAAAATAGTATGGATATCAGTAGCGCCAGCAATATCATTGCGTACACATGCCAACCCATATCGGGGCGGTAGATTCCGCCGGCTATCCAAAAGCCGCTGACCCAAAGCAGCGCTGCTGCGATCCATACATGGATGAAGAAACGGCGGAACACTGCCAACACCAACGGTAGGCGTTGCGCTGGATCAAGTTTGCGCCGAGCGAATAAGCGCAGCGCAGAATGGGCAAAAAACATGCCCCCAATCCATATGATGGTTCCCAGTTGATGCAGAGCAATTGCTAGTGCGAATTGTATGGTCATTTGAACACAGATCTTTTGCTGATCGAATTTTGTCATGGGCAGTCAACACAGCCAATAAGATTCTTCTGGGATAGTTTCTTATGACTACTATCTCAGTACGACCATTATGCTGAAGGGGTGCAAACCGCCTAGCGCGCGCTGGAGAAAATTTCACAACCAAACAACCTATCTTCCCGGCAAAGATGAAATGTGCGAGAAGCGCGAAAAGCACTCTGGTTTCATGCGTCACCCCGCCGCACGTTTTGACGTTCTTCGAAATTCTAACTTGCTAACAGCGAGATGCATGCTGCTCGGGTTCTGCCTTGGTAGAATGTTCACCTATTCACCCAGGATGATGTTTGATTCACCGCAGAGATGCAGAGAACGCAGAGAAGAGGGATGTATCCGTCTCGGCTCTTGGCCTCTCTGCATCTCTGCGGTGAATAGTTCCATTCTTTGTAAGGCAGCGCCCAGTAAAGGTCAGGTTTCTCATGCCCTGATGTTATGTCTCCATCTCGATCAAGTAGCGTTGGGCGGGCTGCACCCATTTTGAAGTAGCCGCTATGGGTAAAAAATCCTGCGCAAATTCAGAATTGCCGCCAACCCGGCCATGCAAGGCACGGTGCTCAAAGTTTGATTTCGCCCGTTAATCACGGCCAAAGGAGACATCTGCTGCATCATGGTCAAGTAATGCAAGGCTTTGTGCACCTTGGGCGACGACAACCACTGGTAACACCTCCCCCTGCTGCCAACACCGAAGCGCGCCACGTTTGCTCTCGCCGGTAATCAAAAAAAGAATCAAACTAGAACAGCATAACGCCTTAGGAGTCAGCGAGACCCGATGTGGCGGGGGCTTTGGTGCATCATGCACGGGCACAACCAACGGACCAGAAGGCAACTCGTGGTTCGGAAACAAACTCGCGGTATGCCCATCCTCGCCCATGCCAAGTAGAACGAGATCGAATGGTAAGGCTGCCTCCACTACGGATTGATAGGCCTTGGCTGCAGGCTCGGCGCCAAGTTGCGCCGCGATGACATGCACCTGCGAACGCGGAATTGCGACCTGATCGAGCCAAGCCTGATCCGCGACGAGACTGTTGCGCTCGCTGTGGTCGACAGGAAGACAGCGCTCGTCGCCATGGAAAATATGCCAACGCGCCCAATCGGCGTCGTGTCCGGCGAGCAGATGATAAATGGCAATCGGAGTCGTGCCTCCTGCAAGTACGATCTTGAACCGTCCACGCTCAGTAATCGCCTGTCGCGCCCGATCGAGTATAATTGCTGCCGCCGCTTCCGCTACCGCGAACTTGTCGTCAAGAATACGAACCTCGGTTCCTGGTAATATCATGGTATTTTGCTCCGATCTCGCCTACTATTTCGGGCACTAAAGATAGTCGGGGGTAAATAGCTCCCGCGCACAACAGATCGAGTGCATAACAGGCATCCAAGTGCCTGGTAGTCACAGCAGCGCATGAGCAAAACTGACTAGCGAATGGCAAGTTCGTGACCATTATGCAGACAAACCGACATAAACCACGACCAACGAGGAGATGAAGCAATGGTCAAAACCATGCAAGAAGTGATTAACCCGGGCGCATCGCAGCACGATACAGAATTTCCCTACGCACCCAATGAATGGTCCCGCGAAATCGCAATCAACACCGCAAAGGCAGAATCCATGGACTTGACTCCGGACCACTGGGTAGTCATCGGCGCCTTGCAACGCTACTTTAGTGAGCATGAGCAACCTCATATCCGCGAATTACACGATGCCCTCAGCGAGCGCTTTCACGCACAGGGAGGCATGAAATATTTATATGGCATTTTCCCAGGTGGCCCTGTTGCTCAGGGCTGCCGTCTCGCCGGCTTAAAAGCACCGGCCGGAGCTGTCGACAAGTCCTTTGGAAGCGTGCAATAACAACCTTGCCAGAACCAGCCGAAGGCCTTGATCATCGCTTAGCCAAAAATTTTAAATTTCGCAGGGACTAAAGGCTGTAACCTGCTGTTTTGGCCATGTTATCATGCCAACGCTGGGCCGGATGGTCCAAACGATGATCAAGGCCCGGCCGAAGAACCAGCCTACGCCGGGTAATTGCGATACATTTCTACATCAGCTTACCTGATTTTTTCAACTGCATTCCGCATCATACCCAACTCATCGCACGATGATAAACCTGCTGGAAATCCTTGGGTAATAGGGGGAAAAAAAGTACAGGTTGGCCTTGTTCATAAGCTCGGCCAAGCCTTGAGAGTTAACCTCGAACGGCGCAGTATTTTAACCTTAAAACCAAAACCTTACGGAAAAGCCCCACGCACCTGCTCGTCACTTGGTCGGAGTTATGAACAAGGCCTCACCCTACCCGCGGTTGAGGGATGATCACCCCTGCACAGGAAAGTTGTTGGGAACACCCACCAGCAGGTATCCAAACTAGCAAGCGTGTCGCGCTTGGAACCCTTGGAGAAGTACAGGATATAATAAATGAGTTTCAATGGTTTCAGGTCTCATCCAACTCCTTCCCGGGCAAGAAACTCGCTTATCCAGAGCAGAGCGGCAACACCGAAATAAAGAAGACCACGGATGTGGCCTGATGCTCCGGACTTCCGTATTATTATGTATGCGCCTCGCGCATACTCCAGGCAACATTCAGTTTGCGTGAAAGGCAAAATCTTACCGGGTCAATAGAAGGCGATTTCTGTCGAGAAATAGACCATCTGGCTTGTCTTCTCGTCCGGCATCGGCGTTGCGGCAACCCGCCCATAGAGCGACTATGGGGGGTTGCCGCTTCGCGAAGGCGCACGAGAATCCGGCGCCAGTTGGTCTGTTGCTCTCGGGTAATCGCCTAAAGTTTCCGCTTGCGTTGTACCCACATCTGCAGAATGCTCTCTGTTCCCAACTCTACCTGGTGCCACGGAGGTATGATCAAGGCCAGAAACAATTTGATCTGCAATAAACTGCGAAAGCAGTCTAAGGCCATGTGTATTAAAATGGCAGCAAGAGTCCAAGTACACCGTATCTTTTACCTCTTTGAAAATCATCGACGCATCCGCAAACCACTCGCCTTTTGCCAATAACACATCCATCTGCTCTCGAAAATAAGGATAGGAACTACGATAAGAAGTACCAAATAAGCCGTCGTGATAATAAAACTTTTCCAGTTCCAATTCTGTCAATTCTTTTGAACCCTCGAGATACTGATTCGGCTGAAACACATGCAAATACGCCGTATTATTGGCCTCAGCTAGCTTGGATAGCATGGTTGAGGATCGCTGCCAGAGTTTGGCAAGATAATCATAGGTATGCGCTTCATTTGCATAGTCGAACGGAACTCCGCCTTCCTCGAGCGTCAATTCGCCCTCCTGTCCTGTTTGCTCCACCTCCGCCACAAATGCTTGCGCGCGACGCTCATTAGCAACAACCCTGGCAGCCAGCAATAGCCCAACCAAAGTAGGGCGTGCAAAAACATTGGTCTTTGCAGACTCAATCAGACTCGCCTGTTGTTCTCGAATTTTCAGCAATTGAGCAATCTGGCGCAGCTTACCCCCAGTCAATCGGCTTCCTAACATAATTTCCCAACCACGTGGATAGGCCGGATGCAAGCCTTTGGCCTTGGCCTCGGACAGAGCAAGCGTCATTTCATTGAAGCCATCGATGTTTACGATCAAATCGAATTCGGCACCAAGGCTCATCAGAAAAGAATATGCAAGAAACTGCTGTGGCTGTTTGGAGCCTGGCAGGGCACCAACGAAAAACCATAGCCTTGTATCATATCCACTGCGATCCAATGCGTTGCGCAATGCTCCTTCCAGGAACAGAGTTCTTTGTTCTGTAAACGCAGGATCCGGCTGCATGAGTTGCACAGCTACCGAGCCTCCTAATACGAGCACCCGCAAACGGTCGTCATATTTCAGAGACTCCATCGGCGAACGCCTTTGTGCGAAACCAAAACCCGCTTTGTCCTGACCATGAGCTTCCACGCCAAAACCGAAATAAGGATGCACTACAAGATTTGCCAAATAGTCCGGCACGCCGGTTTCATCGCTTCCATACAGCCAACTTTCGGAAGTAAGCCGCCAAAGCCTTTTCGGATGGTAGTGAAAACCATAGAGAGTTTGAAATGTCCATTGCGAGAGTCCCTCAATAACGGCAAACATCAGGATCCCGAGAAACAGACTGTAGGCAATCTTGCGACGACGGCTAAATGTTTTTTGCATAAATCATGTTACTTTGCAGCAAAAGTTCAACACTATATCAAGCCTGATCTAATGTTGCGTGCATTTCACAAACACTCCCTGCGGGAATGATACAGAAACAACTATTAGACAAGAGACAGATGCGCAAATGCCCGGCAGCCGCAATAGCGGCTGCCGGGCATCCGTGGCTTACACCCGGTTGCGGGATTTTGCCTTAGTTTGGGATATCCCCAGGTCCAGGACCCTGAGCACTGTCGCCGATACTGACGCAGATTCCGGTAACTCGAAGAACTGCGTCAATCTGCGAGGGTGAGCGATTAATCGCAACGACAGCCCACGCCGAGATCTCAAGCGGTTCATTTTTGATCACCACCAGGTTACCCGGTAATTCAGAAAACGTTTCCGTCGCATATCCTGCTGACACTACCGCCTTGCCCTCCGGACAGATCAGCACCGCGGGTAATATTTGATTCGGATTCAGCAATACACGTTCTGATTGTGCCGATTCAATCGTCATATCTGAGAAGCCCGGATCACCCTGCGGCCCTGCCGGTCCTGCAATGCCCTGTGGGCCTGCTGGACCAATCGGACCGACTGGCCCCTGTGGTCCTGCCGGTCCTGCGATGCCCTGTGGGCCTTCTGGACCTACCGGACCTGTCGCGCCTTGCGGACCCTCTGGACCTACAGGCCCAACCGCTCCTGCCGGACCAAGAGGACCAACCGGGCCCTGTGGTCCTGCCGGTCCTGCGATGCCCTGTGGGCCTTCTGGACCTACCGGACCTGTCGTGCCTTGCGGACCCTCTGGACCTACAGGCCCAACCGCTCCTGCCGGACCTATCGGACCTTCGGGACCTGCTGGACCTTCGGGACCTGCTGGGCCTACCGGACCTTCGGAACCTGCTGGGCCTGCCGGACCTTCGGGACCTTCCGGACCTTCCGGACCTTCCGGACCTTCCGGACCTTCCGGACCTTCCGGACCTTCCGGACCTGCTGGACCTTCGGGACCTGCCGGACCTTCCGGACCTGCTGGACCTTCGGGACCTGCTGGGCCTTCGGGACCTTCAGAACCTGCTGGACCTTCGGGACCTGCCGGACCTGCTGGGCCTGCCGGACCTTCGGAACCTGCCGGACCTTCAGGACCTTCAGGACCTGCCGGACCTTCAGAACCCTGCCCACCATCGATGGTCAAATCAAACGTGTCGCTTCGCCATATATTTCCCAACGCCACGGTCAATCGATAATCACCATCCTCGGGAAGTCCCAGAACACTAAAGTCACAGGTGATCTTTTCCGGAAAAACGCTGTCATCAGCGATGCAATCACTGCTGATATCACCAACGGTACCGAGTTTGACGATCAGACTTCGGAGAGGCCGAGAGAAGGTTTCACCAAGGATCACCAGTTCTTGACTGTCAAAATCGACATAAGCTTCTTGAATCGAGGGAAACACGCCGGCGACGCCGAATGCGTTGGTGGTCTCTGATACCGCATATACCTGACCACAACCGAACATGGTAAGGCCGATCACAAAGGGAAGCGGCTTGATTTTGAAGTTCAACATGACTGGTTCTCCGTCAAGGTTGGAAAATTCGTTTGTGCGCGTACAAAGCATCGCGCATTTGCCCAACCAAGACTGAGACGTGAAACACAGTTTGCGATACGCACCACCGTATCAACAAGAGGGCGCAACCCTAGGCTGTCGAACTGTTCTGAGTTTTGATGCCAAATCGATTCCGGGTCTTGGATTGCTTCATCGAACGCACTGGGGAAGCCTCATCGGTGTCGGGGTCGCGATCGGAATCGGAATCGAATCCGCTCATCGATCAAAGCAGCCAGCTCGATACCAATCCCTCATTCTGACCTTGACACCGATCCCGACACCGACACCGACTAAGCATCCATAAACCGGGAAGCGCTTGTTTTAGTGAGACTGCAGATTTCGACAGCCTAGCGCAACCCTCCAACGCTACTTGCTGGCCTTGTTCATAAGCTCGGCCAAGACTTTCGGGCTAACCTTGAGCGCCCCAGCATTTTAAATTTAAAAACAATATCTTACGAAAAATCCCCACGCCCCCGCTCGTCTATTTAAAGAGGTGAATATTCTACGCAGGCGACACCCGAGCAGCATACACATCGCTGTTGGCAAGGCAGCAGAGGGAAAAACGCGGAAATCGCGAAAATGAGCTGGATAACACATCAAAACAGCGTCGTTTTCCGCGCTTTTCGCGTGTTTCATCGTTCTAATTTTTCATCGTTTTCAGAAGATGTGCTGTTTGATTGTGAAACTTTCTCTAGGGCACGCTGGGTGGGTTGCACCCCAAACGAGAGCGCGATGGAATGCAAGCGCGTCGCGAATTCGCGACGATTCAAAAAGAATGAAAGCGACTGCCTGGACCGGACCGATGCTGTTGGCACTGACCGTTCGCGGCGAGGTGGAAAAGCAACGATAAGACAGGGAAATGATTCGAAAATGCGAGCATAAGCAACCTACGTGTGGGCTCCTATTGCATTTTCTGTATCTTTAGTAGTGCATGGATACTCGAGGCCGATCAATTCGCGCCGTCTGCCCTCGAGTATCCGAGAAATCGACCTTTTCAGTTTTTTCAACTGATGCTTCGGCAATTTCTGTCGAGAAACAGACCATCTAGCTTGTCTTCTCCTCCGGCATCGACATTGCGCCAACCCGCCCATGGAGCGACTATGTGCGGGTTGCCGCTTCGCGAAGGCGAACGAGAATCCGGCCCCAGTTGGTCTGTTTCTCTCCGGCAATCGCCTCAGGTAATGGACGCAAGTATCGCCTGCGTTGCGTTTCTGGAAATCCGCGGTCCCAAACTCGTCACCAGCTTCGCTGAAGCCGCCGACGCCAGATTTCCCGCACGCTGATGCGTCCAACCCTGGGTCAGCCCATAGAGGAAAGCACCCGCAAACATATCGCCAGCACCAACGGTATCGATCGGCTCGACCTTAACCGGGTCAATCTGAATGAGTTGATGGCCATCCCAGACCAAAGCCCCGTCAGCACCACGAGTAATGGCGAATTCGCGAGCGATGGACTTCAAGTAGTCCACGGCTTCATCCAAGCTGTTGCTGTCAGCCATGCCGAGGGCTTCCTGCTCGTTGGCGAAGATGAGGTCGACACCGCCACCGATCATCTCTTTCAAACCGCTCTTGAAGAATCGGACCATGTTCGGATCGGACAGCGACAGCGCGATCTTGACACCGGCTCGCTCGGCTATCTCACGGGCCTCTATGACCGCGACTCTGGCAGTGTCGGAAGTGACCAGATAACCCTCGGTATAGAACCATGTAGAGGCACGGATCGCGTCAAGCTCGAGTTCATGCGTGGAAAGATTTCCACTGATGCCAAGGTAAGTACACAGAGTGCGCTCGGAATCTGGTGTTACCAGTACCACGCAGCGGCCGGTATCGCCCTTGTCGAGATAGTCACCGTTCAGGGTGGCAACGCCAGCGGTCAGGAGATCTTTGCGGTAGAAATGTCCAAGTTCGTCATCGGCCAACTTGCAGGCAAGATAGCCACTGCCGCCGAATTGAGTCAGGGCGATGATGGAGTTGGCCGCGGAACCGCCGGATCCGCGATGGTGTTGGCGCTCACGCAAGTGATCCATGATACGCATCTGATGCGCTTCGTCCACCAGGGTCATCACGCCCTTATCGATCTTCAGATGGTCAAGATCGGCATCAGTCACCTGATATTCCATGTCGACCAAAGCGTTGCCGAGGGCGTAAACATCGTAGTTGCTCATAGGTAAATTCTGTCGTTGTGGTCAATGTCGGGGTTGTCCCAAATTCACCCGCGCACCGATCGACAATTCAGGTCAATCCGATACGGGCCTGCCGCGCCGAGGTAATCCGGCGCTGCGGACTAAGGCGCTTGCCGGAGAGAAACAGACCAACTGGGACCGGATTCTCGTTCGCCTTCGCGAAGCGGCAACCCGTCCATAGTCACTCTATGGGCGGGTGGCCGCGACGTCGAGGCCGGACAAGAAAACAAGCCAGGTGCTATATTTCTCGACAAAAATCGCCTGAACGCCTGCCTGGCCTGATATCCCAGTCCAGCCCCGGGTTGTGCTGATTTTCGCATCCGAGTGCTCTGCTGCGGAAGTCGCGATACTGTTTGCTGTCGTTGTCGTTGTCGTCATCTTGGTCGTCATCGATAACCCACGATGAGCGATTACGACAATGACAACGATTATGACAACGACAAACAGCAGAAGCGGTAGCGGGACATCCGCACCGCTGCACGAGTTAGATCCGGTGCGCCATCAGCTCTTACTGGCGAGGCGATGCTCGAAGTGACTGAGCAGGCGATAACGCAACGTCTTCTCCTTGTGTTTTGCGGCTGCTGACAGGCGTTTCTCAGCAACGCCGATCAAGGTCTCTTGGGCACCTTTGGCACTTTCCTCCTTGGGAACACGCTGCACATAACTGCCGTCGGATTGCATATCCCAGGCAGAACGTTGGTCGGCCAATTGCACGTCGAGAAGCAGCCGAAGTTCCTGGCGCAATTCAGGATTCTCCACCGGTGCATGTACCTCTACGCGGCTTTCGAGATTACGGCCCATCATGTCCGCGGAACCGATGTAGTATTCCTCTTCGCCACCGTTTTTGAAGTACAAAATGCGCGCATGTTCCAAGAATCGACCGACGATACTGACGACCCGAACATTCTCAGACAGGCCAGGAATGCCGGGACGAAAGCGACAGGTATCACGCACGATCAGGTCCAACTTTACGCCCGCGCGACTGGCTTTGTAGAGCATGCGTGTGATATCCGCATCTTCCAACGCGTTCATTTTCATCTGAATCAGGCCGCCACCGTCGCGTTGATGCAATGCGATTTCGCGTTCGATTTTTTCCAGGATGCCACGCTTCAGGGTGTAGGGCGCGGCTAGAATCTTACGATAGCTGGGTGGCGGCGAATAACCGGTCAAATAATTGAATAATTCAGTCAGGTCAGCACCGAGTTCCTCATCGCAGCCAAGCATACCGAGGTCGGTATAGAGTTTGGCCGTACCGCCGTGGTAGTTGCCGGTGCCGACATGATAATAGCGGCGCAATTGCGCATAGTCACGGCGCACGACAAAGATCAGCTTGCAGTGGGTCTTGAGGCCGAGCACGCCATAGGTCACATGAATGCCCTCGGCCTCCAGCCGTCGCGCCCAGCCGATGTTGGCAGCCTCATCAAAGCGAGCCTTAAGCTCCACCATGACCGCTACTTGTTTGCCGTTCTTCGCGGCTTTGATCAGCGCATCAAGAATGGCGCCACCAGAGGTCCGATACAGGGTCATCTTGATTGCGAGCACTTTCGGATCTTTGGCGGCACTGGCCAAAAAACGCTCCACGGTGGTGGAAAAAGACTCGTAGGGATGTTGCAACAGCAGCGGACCCTTTTCCCGGATGATGTGGAATATATTGCGCCGATCATTGCCAAGCAGCGGGTGATCTCCGGGGCGATGAGGCTGGTCATGTAGATCCGGGAAGTCCAGCCCGGCCAACTCGAAAAGATCGCGCTTGGCCATCATGCCATCGATTTCATCGACATCCTCATCCTCTTTCAGACCCAATTCGGCAGCCAACATACCGCGATGCACTGGATCCATGCCCGCCTGCACCTCCAGCCGCACGATCGGCGCAAAGTGGCGCTCGCGTAATTCGGTTTCAATCAGAGCCAATAGATCATTGGCCGGCTCCGCCTCAGGTTCCACCACGGCGTTACGGGTGACTCGGAACAGCTCGCAACTCTCGATCTCCATGCCCGGAAACAACATGTCCAAATTGTTGACAATCAGGTCATCCAGCATAACGAAGGTATGGGTGCCGTCAATCTGAATCAGGCGCTTGGACACGTCCTTGCTTACCGGAACCTTGACACGCGCCATATAGGTCTCGCCACCACCGGGATAACGCAGCGTCACGAGCAAATTCAGCGCCAGGTTGGAGATAAACGGAAACGGATGTGCCGGATCCATGGCCAACGGCGTGAGCATCGGAAAGATATTGGTTTGGAAATGCTCGCGCAGTCGTTCCCGGTCATGCTTCGGCAAATTGTCAAGGGTGATCAAACGGATATCCAATGCTTCGAGTTCTTGCATCAGTTCTGCGTAGATGCGCTCCTGCTCCGCCTGTATCTCGGCCAAGACTGCACGACACTCGGTCACCTGCTGGCTGGGGGTGCGGCCATCCACAGTAAGCGTATGTACTCCGGCAGCGATCTGCTGCTTGAGCCCTCCGATACGCTTCATGAAAAATTCGTCCAGATTGTTACTGACAATGGCCAGAAACTTGACCCGCTCCAACAATGGCGTACGCGCATCCGCCGCCTCATGCAATACGCGTTGATTGAAGGCGAGCCAGGTCAGTTCGCGATTCATGTACAGGCTCGGGTCGTCTAGATCCGGCTCCGTCGTGACCACCGGCAGCTCGGTGTCGATGGTGTCGACCTTGTCGATGTCGGTTTGGTCGTCCAGGACGACGGGCGAGTTGATATCGTTCATGGGTATCCCCGGTGGTACTCAGATCTCTAGGATGGTTCGCCTTGGCGGTGTCTCACCTTTTATGCTAACAATGCTGGGAGTAAACCGTGCGGGTGATTTGCACAAAAATGCACTTTCTTGACCACATGCATGCCCAGACCCAGCGGCCAGTTGCCGGAAAAGCAGCTGTCGAACGCTTTGCCGGTTTCTTCGATCGGTGCAAGGCAACCCCGTTGGCACCCCAGATCGAAGCGCTGCGGGAAGCGACCATGACGCGTTTGCGACCAGAGTCTCACGGCGATCTGTCCAATTGGCTCGCGGTTCTGGAGCAGTTGCCGCGCATCCAGAAGAAGCACGCTCATTTGGACGCACACTGTGTCATGGTGGAATCTGCGCAAAGGATCGACAGCGCCACAAACGACACCCTGCGCCGCCTTCTTGCCAGCTTGCATCCCTGGCGCAAAGGGCCGTTTTGCTTGCATGGTATCTACATTGATTCGGAATGGCGTTGCGACTGGAAATGGGCAAGACTTATCCATGCTATCGCACCGTTACGTGATCGCTTGGTGATGGATGTCGGCTGTGGAAATGGTTATTACGGCTACCGCGCCCTCGCTGCCGATGCCAAACTCGTGCTGGGCATCGACCCGACGCTGCGCTTTGTGCTGCAATTCCTGGCAATCAATCAGTTCATCCAGGATGACAGGCTGACAGTATTGCCGCTAGCGGATGACGATTTGCCAGCGCAACTGGGTGGCTTTGATACCGTGTTTTCGATGGGGGTTCTGTATCATCGTCGTGATCCCATCGCGCATTTGGCAAGGATGCGTCGACTGTTGCGACCGGGTGGCGAACTCGTATTGGAGACCCTGGTGCTTGACGAATCAGGACGCAACGTGCTGATACCCGCCAAACGTTATGCCAAAATGCGTAACGTCTATGCGATTCCCTCGACAGATGCTGTAATCGAGTGGCTAGGTGCTGCGAACCTGCAACAGGTGCGCCTGGTCAATCTTACACCGACCACGACCGCCGAGCAGCGCACAACGCCCTGGATGCATTACCAATCCTTGTCTGACTTTCTGCATCCAAGCGACTCGACGCGAACGCTGGAAGGCTATCCAGCGCCGGTGCGCGCAATCCTGCTCGCACAACGTTAGAGTATCTGGCAATCACCAGAAAACGGCAACGCCACTGATCTCTACACTCACTGACCATCGAGAGGTTCTGTTGACCAAATTTCCCGAAAAGCTTCGACTAAAGGAAATCGCCGAGGAGGATATTTACTTTGCGCGACGCGATCGCGAGTTGATCCAGGCCTTGCATCGGAAACCCTTACCATTAAAGCAAGTTTGTTGCGGTGGACAAACTGGGGTTGACCGCGGGACACTGGATGCGGTGCTGGCACTGTCGACTCGCATCGGTATCAACGCCGGTGGCTGGTGTCCGCGCGGCAGACTGGCCGAAGACGGAGTCATCAATGCCCGTTATCCACTCGATGAAACGCCGGATGAAGACCCGGCGCAGCGCACGCAATGGAACGTACGCGACACCGACGCGACGCTTATCCTGCACCAAGGCGAACTGTCTGGAGGTACGCTGCTGACCCAAAAGGTGGCAGCCAGACTCGAAAAACCGCTGCTTCTGGTCGATCTAAATCAGCCATTCTCGATCGACGAAATTTGCACATGGTTGCGTAGTCATGCGGTTCGCGTATTGAACGTCGCCGGCCCTCGGGAGTCCGAGCGTCCAGGTATTGCCGCACAGAGCGGCGAGCTGATCAACCGCCTGCTGATTGCCGCCAAACAGGACAAATCAGATGACAAGACAGAGTCCTCTGCCGAGCGCGGCTTGCAATCCTCTACGTAAATCATGACCAGGCAAATCATGACCAGGCAAACCCACGCAAGCAGCTATGTCATGGCAATCTGAGCATGCTCGGCCTACTCGCCGCGAGGCTTTAGACGATTGCAGGGGAGAAATCGCCTTGAGCGGCGAGCCGCGCCGGGTTCATCTCAATCTGGTCTTCGACTACCCGGTGCACTGATCAGGCCATATGATCTCGAGCCTATTCAGCGAACGAACAGCTCGCATAATCCAACCGCGGTAGAAATTCGCGAAAGCGAAATCCGCTTCGTTGCGCCAGATGCGACAGGGCATCGAAAATATGGTTTGCCGTTTGCATGAAAAGATTATGCAAAGATCAGGCGAAAACGCCCCGCGTGCCCGTGCGTACAACGCCAGTAGCCTTAGGCATGTGCGCTGGAGCGGAGATGCTGCCGGTCGTTTCGACCAGTTCCAGTCTGAAGCTCGGCGTATTGGCTAGATTGCCGATCGGGTTTGTGCCGAGAAGTTCGCTCAACGACTTGGCTCGAGCACTGCCGCGGACATCGAACGAACTGTGGCGGTATCGGCAGATTTTTACTGTTTGACCCTGTAATGGTATATCGACAAGGAGCTTGATGACATCAAGCCCGAGTTTGGCTGGCTGAATCGCGACAAGACCCTGGTGCGAAACAGCTCCTGTTGCCTGGTTGGTCAAGCGCAATATAACGTGGTCGGTGATGGCAGAGGTTATGCGTGCACGAGCCAGTAAGGCATCGATCCTAGATGGATTGGCGGATCGTCTGCGCACCTCGTCAATGCCCTGCCTGACGTAAGCCTTCAGGTCTTGTCGCGAAACTTGCGCGGGCAGCTCACCCACGCAGATAAAAATTGATCCAGCCTTGCCAGACACGATTGTTACCTCATCATGGCTTTATTCAATGTGGAGATTCCGTCGATCCGTTGTACTCCGGACACAGCTTCATTTTATTCGATCATCCGAGCCAGGAACAGGATGATCATGAGAAATCCTGTACCGTTGGTCAGGCACAGAGCACGAATACCTGGATAGAATGCCTGGATAACTACATCAACAAACGGGCGTTCAACCACAAACCAAGGAATACGAGCCAAACGCCAGTCCATGTCCGATCTGTCTTGCTCATTGCGATTTCGACCCGTCACCCCGACCCTGTGTAATCGGTAAGACATGATATTTGCGGAATTTAGATAGCGTGTGCCAATCAACACCGCTGAACCACTTTGGATCTTTTGACGTCGCTTATCCCGCACTGTAGAACGAATACGGAAACCGCGCGTGCCCATCGCTTTAAGAATCTTAGTCCCCATTCTGATCCTTACTCTTGCTGCAGCCATTTATTATTTCCTGAACGAGACTAAGCCGATCCAGGCCCAGCCACAAATTCAAGAACGCACCTGGCGCGTGGAAGTAGAGCCCGCCAGCCCAGCCCGACTGGCACCTGAGCTCGAGCTGTACGGACGAGTGGAAACGCCGGACCTGTTGCGGGCGGCGGCATCGGCTGCTGCACGCGTGCTCAGAGTAGCCGTGCGCGACGGCGACGTTGTACACCAAGGACAATTATTACTACAGCTCGACGAACGCGATTTCCTGTCGCGGATCGGTCAGGCCAAGGCCGACATCGCGGGCTTGCAGGCGCGCATTGCCAGCGAACGCAATCGCCACCAAACCGATCAGCTGGCATTGGTTCAGGAACAGCGCTTGCTGCAGATTGCTCGCGACGCGGTCGCCCGGCAGGAACGTCTTAAAACCCAGAAGGTCGGTGCCGAACAGGCCCTTGATGAGGCAGAGCAGGCGGAGGCATTGCAGGCACTGGCCGTCAGTAGTCGAGAGATGAGCATAGCCGATCACCCAAGCAGACTGCAAGAACTCGAAGCCCAACTTGCCGGTGCCCGTGCTCGATTGGCTGAACTCGACCTTGAATACGAACGCGCCACAATTCGGGCGCCATACGACGGCATCATCAGCAGCGTTCAGGTGACCGCCGGAGATCAGGTGTCTAAGGGCAGCATACTGCTCAGCATGTACGCGCTCGACCATCTTCAGGTCCGTGCTCGCATTCCGGCACCCTATCAGGCTGAATTGATAGCCAGTCTCGACAGCGGTGTACCGCTGCAGGCCAGCGCCCGCATCGGCTCGGAGAGTATTGCATTACGACTCGAGCGCGTCGCCGGCGAGGCGGATCCCAGCGGTATCGATGGTCTGTTTCAGGTGCTGGGCGAACCGCACTCATTACGTCTTGGACAAGTGCTGACGTTACGTCTTGAACGACCGCCGCGCGAAGGCAGCGTCGCGGTGCCATTTCGCGCCGTCTACGGTGGCAACCGGCTGTACAAGCTGGAAAAGGGCCGCATGGTCGGTGTGCAGATCGAAAGCCTGGGCGGGCGCATCGAGAGCGACGGCCGCGAGCGACTACTGGTTCAATCACCGGAGTTGGGCGCCGGCGACCTCATCATCACCACGCCAATGCCTAATGCAATGGATGGCCTAAGAGTCGAGTTCACCGATCCCGCTCCAGCCGCAAACACTGGCGCGCGGACATCGACATCGCTGAAACCGATATCCGAATGAGCAAGCCCATGCAACACCGTGGTGACCTGATCGGTCTGTTCGCTCATCACAAGGTAGCGGCCAACCTGCTGATGATCATCATGATTATGAGCGGGATCTTCGCATTGGACCGACTCAACGTACAGTTCTTTCCCAGCTTTGAACTGGACATCGTCCAGGTTCGGGTCATCTGGACCGGCGCCAGCGCCGAGGATATCGAGGACGGCATTACCAATCCGCTTGAACAACGGCTGCGCAGCACGGACAACCTGGACAAGATGACCTCTACTTCCAGCCAGGGAATTTCCTCTATCACGATGGAGTTCAAGGAGGGTACCGACCCGCTGCTGGCTCTTGACCAAGTGCGTCGATTCGTCGACGAGTTTCGCAACCTACCGCTGGATGCGGAGAAACCCGAGGTGTCGTTGCTGACACGCTACGAATCGGTTGCCCGCCTGTTGATCACGGGTTTGGACGATCCGGCGGAAATGCGCAATCTGGCGCGTCGATTCGAGTCAGAACTGCTCGACCGCGGCCTTGACAAGATCGACATCAAAGGTTTACCGGAAGAGGAAATCGCCATTGAGGTAGATAACGCCCAGCTCCAGCAACTCGGGCTCAACCTAAGCGATATCGCCCAGCGCGTGGCCGACTTTAGCCGTGATTTGCCCGCCGGCTCGGTAGGAGGGGGCGAAGGTGCTCGCGAGTTGCGCAGCCTCGACAAACGCCGCGATGCGCTTGAATTTGCGCGCTTGCCAATCCGCAGCGATGCCGAACTGCGCATCAACCTGGGCGACGTGGCCACAATCGAACGCGGTCCGCGTGACAACACGATCAATGTCAGCGTCGCAGACAAACCAGCAGTGGAAATCATCGTCCGACGCTCAGAGAATGGCGATACTCTGGAGGCGGCACGCACTCTGGCAGAATGGCTCGACGACACTCGTCCAACGCTTGCCCCCGGCGTCGAGATCACCGTCTACGATGCCTCCTGGGAATTAGTGCGCGATCGCATTCTATTATTGGTGCGTAACGGTCTCGGCGGTCTGCTGCTGGTGGTGCTGATCCTCTACTTATTTTTGACTGGCCGGGTGGCATTCTGGGTCGCCTGGGGCATCCCCGTCTCATTCGCCACAACATTGTTCATACTCTATCTGGCGGGAGGCAGCGTGAACATGATCAGCTTGTTCGCGCTGATCATGGCTTTGGGAATCATTGTCGACGACGCCATCGTTGTCGGCGAGGATGCCATGGCCCATTACCAGATGGGCGAGGCGCCGTTGCTGGCGGCCGAAGGCGGCGCACGACGCATGCTGGCGCCGGTGATCGCCTCGTCACTAACCACTGTCGCCGCATTCCTGCCGCTGATATTGGTAGGGGGTCGAATCGGTAATATCCTTGGTGCAATTCCGCTGGTGATCATCTGTGCCATTCTGGCTTCCCTGGTGGAGAGTTTTCTGGTGTTGCCTGGGCACCTGCGCAATGCCTTTGTGCATTCCCACAAGGTAAAATCGGAATCCGTTCGCGCACGGTTCGACCGCCTCTTCGAGCATCTGCGAGACCGGCTATTCCGACCTTTTGCCGAATTGGCCATCCGCAATCGCTTTACCACGGTTGCCACCGCACTGGCGATGCTGGTAATCGCCGTCGGCCTGATCCATGGTGGTCGGCTCAGCTTTGTTTTCTTTCCCACGCCCGAATCCCAGATCCTGAACGCCAACGTGGCATTCGTCGCCGGCACGCCGAGGTCCAAGGTCGACGACTTCCTCGCACACCTGGAGGCAACACTCTACCAAACCGAACGCGAACTGGATCAGGGCAAACTGATCAACATCGCGCTTGCCTATCATGGCGCCAAGAGCACTGGCAGTGCTGCCGCCGACCAGCTCGGTGGTCTAAGCATCGAGCTGATCGAGCCGGATGCCCGGGTCGTGCGCAATAACGAGTTTATTCGCGCCTGGCGCGACAATATCCAATTGCCGTCAGGACTCGAGAGCCTAAACATAGCCGCCCGGCGGGTTGGTCCGCCCGGCCGCGATCTGACCATCCGTTTGACCGGCGTCGACGCGCAACAGCTCAAAGCGGCCGCCATCGACCTGTCGGAAACCCTGGGCGGCATCGACGGAGTACTCGAGGTCGAGGACGACATGGCATTTGGCCGCGAGCAGCTGATTTACTCGCTGACACCGGCCGGCGAGGCATTAGGCTTAACGGTCGTTGATCTGGGCCAACAACTACGTGCCGCATTCGATGGCCAATTGGCGCAGATCTTTCAGGACGGCTCGGACGAGGTAGAAGTACGCGTGCGCCTGCCCGAGGCCGAGCGCAATCGCTTGAGCAGTCTGCAACGACTCAATATACGCACGCCAGATGGTCGTTCGGTGCCCCTCATGGCCGTGGCCGAATGGCGTTCACGGCGTGGTTTCGAGGTACTGCGCCATGCAGACGGCCAACTCGCGGTGGAAGTCACCGCTGACGTCGATTCCGTTGTCAATAACGCCAACCAGATTATCGAAACTTTGAAAAAAGGTCCACTCAGCGAACTGCGTCAAAAATACGGCATCGATTACTCATTCGAAGGGCGCTCCGCGGATCAAAGCGAGACCCTGGCAGACATGCGCAAGGGAGGAGTCATGGGCCTGATATTGATCTACCTGATTCTCGCCTGGGTGTTCTCGTCCTACGGCTGGCCACTGGTCGTGATGGCTGCGATCCCGTTCGGTCTTACCGGCGCGCTATTCGGACATTGGCTCATGGGAATCGACCTGACCATTCTGTCTTTGTTCGGCATGTTCGGTCTGTCCGGCATCGTCGTCAATGACTCCATCATTTTGGTCGCCTTTTACAATAACCTGCGCGCTGATGGCTTGCCGGTAGCAGAGGCGCTGGTGGAGGCTGCCTGCCAGCGCCTTCGGGCGGTATTGCTGACCTCGCTCACGACCATCGCAGGATTAACGCCGCTGCTGTTCGAAAAGTCCTATCAGGCCCAGTTCCTGATTCCCATGGCTACCTCTATTGCTTTCGGTCTTGCCTTGGCTACACTGCTGGTGCTGCTGATCATCCCATCTTTGCTGTCGATACACGAGAGCGTGCATACCCAATTGCGGCGATGGTTCAGGTCAACCGAGCTGGCGACAAAGGGGTAAAGACCACGGCGGCCAAGGTTCGAGTTCAAGGGACTGTTGGTCTGCCTTGCAAGCAGTCAGATCACCAAACATCTAGGGCATCAATCCGACAGCGGCACCAACTCCGTCAGCCCACCTTCGTTTTTGACGTCCAGCTTGCCGTAGGCATCGTACAGTGCGGCTTGTAATGCCTCCTCGATGACCGGATGATAGAAGGGCATGCGCAGCAGATCACCGACGCTGAGGCCCTGCTCGATGCACCAGCAAAGCAGATGCGCCAGGTTCTCGCCCTTTGGACCGACCATCTCGCCACCAAGCAGACGACCACTGGCCTTTTCCGCGTAAATGCGCAACAAACCTCGATTCTTGCCCATGATCAGCGCGCGACCGACCGGCGCGAACTGAATTTGGCCGATGACCGTACTGGCGGAGTCTAGTTCGCTGAAGCGTCGCCCGACAGCGCAGATGTTGGGGTCGCAAAAATTGATAAATAACGGTGTTTTGCGGCGGAATGCCCTGGTTTGGCCGTGAGCCGCATTCCAACCGGCGATCTTGCCCTCATCGCCGGCCTCATGCAGGATCGGTCGTTGGCCGTTGACATCGCCAGCGATGAACACCGGCAATTCGGCCACTTGCATGCTGTTGCTGTTGAATCCGGGTAGCCCGCGCTCGTCCAGCGGCACGCCCAAGTTTTCCAGCCCAAGCCGTTCAATGTTCGGTACCCGGCCAATACTGCAGAGCACCCGGTCTACCAGTACATTGTGCTCGCCCGCGCTGACGCGTAATTTTTCGCCTGCCTCTTCAATCTCGGCCTTCTGCCCCAGATACAGCGGAAACTCTTTGCTGATGATGTCGATGGCAGCCTGATTCACCTGCGGGTCAGTGATGCCAGCGATGCCTTGCAATTGATCAAAGCCAGTCACTTCGACGCCAAGTCGGTGCAGACTTTGGCCAAGTTCCAAACCGATGGTGCCGAGACCGATCACTGCGATCGATGCCGGCAAGTCCGCGAGTTCGAACAAGCTGTCAGTGGTCAGGATGCGCTCGCCAAACTGCTGCCACGGCGCTGGAACCAAAGGCCGCGAGCCGGCGGCAATGACCACCGCGCCAGCGCGGATGCGCTGCTTGCCAACCTCCAGCAGAGTTGGCTCGATGAAGCGGGCAAAGTCCTGTATAAACAGACTCTCTGGCATGTCATCGGTGCTGTTGGTTAACACCCGATCGACAAAGATGTCGCGAAGATCCTGCACCTTTTCCATGACCTCGCTGCTCGTGCGGGTTAGAACCTCATTCCCGCCCACGCCGTGCTTACCCAGATAAGTGTGGCGGTAATGGTCTTCGGCTAATTGGATCATGGCCTTGGATGGCATGCATCCGACACGGGCGCAAGTAGTCCCTAGTTCGCCACCGTTGATCAGTACAAAGGATTTGCCGGCCTTTCGAATCTGGCTCAGGGCGTTCAGCCCAGCACTACCAGCGCCGATGATGGCGACATCGACATTGCGTTCTTCCATTGGATTCTCCTGTGGGACTTTCTGTTCTGACGTGGATGGTATTGAATCGGAATTGTGCGTGGACAGCGCCAGCAATACGGCGCATGCTGCAAGCATGCCGTTTACAGTTGTTCTGCGATCGGCTATTTTGCCTATTTTTAATCGTTAGAGCACCCTGCCCCGAAGTTTCTCTATCTGGTCAGGTGCCGGCTCGGGTTTGGGAATCAGCATACTCCCAAGCCGGCTTCTTCACCTGCTTGCAATCCACGAGCTTAAATTTGAGCCCAGCTACCGACAATCTGAGCGTCACAGCTTCAACTTCGACCGATTCCTCTGCCACACGGCAAGCACACCCAGCGCTGCAGTTTAGTATCGCACCTGGAGGTTCTTTGCGCGGACGCCTGCGTGTGCCTGGCGACAAATCCATCTCGCACCGCTCTATCATGCTCGCGGCCCTAGCTGATGGCGAGACCCAGATCAACGGCTTTCTCGAGGGTGCCGACAGCCTCGCAACCTTGGCGGCTTTTCGCGCCATGGGAGTTACTATCGATGGGCCTGCGCATGGCCAGGTCCGGGTAGTCGGCGTTGGGATGAATGGCTTGAGTATACCGATCGGACCACTCTACATGGGCAATTCCGGCACATCCATGCGCCTGCTCTGCGGGCTTTTGTCCGGCCAACGCTTCGCAACTACACTCATTGGCGATCAATCACTGTCGCGGCGACCCATGCGCAGAGTCACAACACCGCTGTGCAAAATGGGAGCGCGGATCGAAACCACCGCGCAAGGCACCGCCCCCCTGCACATTGCGCCTGCTAAGCGTCTTATCGGCATCGACTATCCGATGCCTGTGGCCAGCGCTCAAGTCAAGTCAAGCCTATTGCTCGCAGGGCTGTACGCCGATGGCGAGACCTGTGTACACGAACCAGCGCCGACTCGCGATCATACCGAGCGCATGCTTGCCACGCTGGGCTACGAGGTACGTCGTGACGGCGAGCGGATCTGCGTGACTGGGGGAGGCAAATTGCACGCGGCGCCCATCACTGTACCGGCGGACATCTCATCCGCTGCTTTCTTCCTGGTGGGCGCTGCAATTGCACCTGGCTCGAACCTGACTCTGGAGCAGGTAGGTATCAACCCAACACGCATTGGCATCATTAATATTCTGCGCGCAATGGGCGCTGATTTGCGTATCCAACGCAAGCCTGATCTTGGCGCCGAGCCTGTGGCAGACATCCTTATACGTTCGGCAAAACTGAACGGTATTACAATCCCTCTGGAACAGGTACCACTGGCCATTGACGAATTCCCAGCCCTGTTCATCGCCGCCGCCTGCGCCGAGGGCCAAACCCTGCTCACCGGTGCCGAGGAGTTGCGCGTAAAGGAGAGCGACCGGATCGCCGTGATGGCCGAAGGGCTGGCCGCGCTTGGGGTACAGTCGGTCATCTTGCCGGATGGCATCCGCATCGAGGGGCGTGGCAATGCGGCAGCAGTGTTTAACGGAGGCAGCGTGCACAGCCATGACGACCACCGCATCGCCATGTCCTTTGCCATGGCGGGCCTGCGCGCTGCAGCACCAATCAAGATTCTCGACTGCGCTAACGTCAATACCTCTTTCCCTGGCTTTGCCACGCTGGCAGCGCGCGCAGGGCTCGCCATCTCGGAGCAAACCCGATGAACAGCAACGCCTCCCCTCGAGAGTCGCTTCAGCTACAAGTCGCTCCTGTCATTGCGATCGACGGCCCGTCCGGGACAGGTAAAGGCACCATTGCCGAGGGACTTGCGCAACAACTCGGTTGGCATGTGCTCGACAGCGGTGCGCTCTATCGAAGCCTGGGTCTAGCAGCGACGCGTGCTGGCCTGGATCTGGACGATGGAGCGACGATGGGAGAACTGGCCCGGCGCCTGCAGATCCGCTTCGAGGGCAACCGAGTGCTGCTTGATGGAGACGACGTGAGCGAAGAGATCCGGACCGCGGAGGGAGGTGTACGAGCCTCACGGGTTGCGGTACACGCCCAGGTACGTGAGGCGCTCATGTTGTTGCAGCGCGCTGCGGTGCGCCCTCCAGGGCTGATCGCCGACGGACGCGACATGGGCTCACGGGTGTTCCCAAATGCAGTGCTCAAAATCTATCTCTATGCAACCCCCGAGGAGCGCGCGAATCGTCGCTATAAACAGTTGAGAGACAAGGGGATGGATGCTAACATGCGCGATCTTATTCGAGAGCTTCGCGAACGCGATGACCTCGACAGAAATCGCACCCACAGTCCACTCACCATCGCCGATGGTGCAATCGTGATTGATTCAACAGCACTTTCTATTGCTGATGTGCTCGCGCAGGTCGTTGCACAAGCGCAACAGGCACTTGCAAATACTGGGTCGATATCTGAATGACTCATGCAGATTCATCGAACACGAGCAAGCAGGGCGCAAATTGTCACGAGCGGACAGCATGATATGACTTGCCAACAAAAACCGGTCGACACACCCGTCGGCTATTCTTCAACTCAACCCCTTATTTTGATTGGAACGTCCTCGCGGTGAGGTCGTAGTTCAAATGAGGGCCAGGCAGCCAGCCGGGAAATTTCCAAATCCATGACCGAAAGTTTCGCCGATCTCTTCGAAGAGAGCCTCAACGTCACGCAGCTGAAACCGGGCACCATCGTTACCGGGCAAGTCGTCCTGATAACGCAGGATACCGTCATTGTCAATGCCGGCCTCAAGACAGAAGGCATGATTCCGCGCAATCAATTCCTGACCCCGGATGGCGAACTGGAAGTGGCGATTGGAGACGATGTTCAGGTAGCACTGGATGCCGTCGAAGATGGCTTTGGCACGACGCGGCTGTCACGCGAAAAAGCCAAGCGATTTGCTGCCTGGGATACGCTGGAGAAGGCGTTTGACGACGGCGATACAGTTAAGGGCATGATCAATGGCAAGGTCAAGGGCGGTTTCACTGTCGAACTCGGCAGTGTGCGTGCATTCCTACCGGGATCTCTGGTGGATGTGCGCCCGGTCCGCGACACCACTTACCTGGAAGGTAAGGAACTGGAATTCAAGGTGATCAAGCTTGACCGCAGACGTAATAATGTGGTCGTCTCACGCCGTGCCGTGGTCGAGGAAGAATACAGCGCCGAACGCGAACAGTTGCTTGAAAAACTGGAGGAGGGTCTGGAAATCCAGGGTGTTGTCAAGAACCTCACCGACTATGGTGCATTCCTGGATTTGGGCGGAATCGACGGCCTGCTGCACATCACCGACATGGCTTGGCGCCGGGTTAAGCACCCATCGGAAGTAGTCGAAATTGGCCAAGAAATCGTGGTCAAGGTGCTCAAATTCGATCGCGAGCGCCAGCGCGTATCCCTTGGCCTAAAGCAGATGGGCGAGGATCCTTGGGTGAACATCTCGCGGCGCTACCCCGAAGGCACTCGAGTATTCGGCAAAGTCACCAACATTGCAGACTACGGCTGCTTTGTCGAAATCGAGGAAGGTGTCGAGGGCCTGGTACACGTATCCGAAATGGACTGGACCAACAAGAATATCCATCCTAGTAAAGTCGTTGCGCTGGGGGACGAAACTGAGGTCATGGTACTCGACATCGACGAGGAACGACGCCGTATCTCGCTCGGTATCAAACAATGCCAAAGCAATCCCTGGGACACCTTTTCCGCCACCTTCAAAAAGGGCGATCATGTCAGCGGGCAGATCAAGTCCATCACCGATTTCGGTATTTTCATTGGACTCGAGGGCGGTATTGATGGACTGGTACACCTGTCCGATATCTCCTGGGACGAAAACGGCGAGGATGCCCTGCGCAACTTCAAGAAGGGCGATGAGGTGGAGACCGTCGTGTTATCGGTCGATCCCGAGCGCGAGCGCATCTCGCTGGGCGTCAAACAGCTGGATAAAGATCCGTTCTCAAGTTTTGTTGCACTGCACGAAAAAGGTAGCGTTGTTACTGGCACCGTTTCCGAAGTCGATCCGAAGGGAGCCATAATTAATCTAAGTGAGGGTGTTGAAGGCTACCTACGTGCCTCGGAAATTTCACGCGATCGCATTGAGGATGCCCGCGCGGTACTGAAAGCCGGTGAGCAAGTGGAAGCTAAGTTCATGGGAGTGGACCGAAAAAATCGTACCATTTCTTTATCGATTAAGGCCAAAGACTTCGCTGACGAACAAGCTGCTATCAAAGGCTATGCTCGGGAAGCACAGGCCGGCACCGCTACCCTTGGCGACATACTCAAGCAGCAGATGGAAGAGGCTGCCAAGAACTGATGTCTCGCTGAGTTGACTTTCTCTCCTCTTTGCTGCTCGGCTCGGGCTCGATTAGTGATTCCGAGCCCGTGCTAAATCTGTATGACGGGCATGCTGATATGATGAAATCCGAACTGATCGAGACCCTGGCAGAGGGCCAAAGCCACCTCGCCAATAAAGATATCGAACTTGCAGTGCGCTGCATTCTGGAGCAGATGAGTACCGCTCTGGCCTCTGGCAATCGTATCGAGATCCGCGGTTTCGGTAGCTTTTCCTTACATTACCGCCCACCACGCGTAGGCCGCAATCCAAAAACCGGTGATTCTGTGGCCCTTTCCGGCAAGTACGTTCCACACTTCAAACCCGGAAAAGAACTGCGGGATCGGGTCAATGGTGCCTATCAAGCAGAACTTGCACAGCAAGCCGAAGAACAACCTGAGACGGATTACCAGGTTGCTGCCAATGCAAATTAAGCTTGCCCCGCGGCAAGGCGGCACCGAGCCCTTTTAACAGCACTGGCAGAAGCCGGTCATCAACGCAAACATAGATGCCCTAGTGATGGTGCAGAAACAAGCTAAACAGGTTTTTGGCTTGGGTGTCACCTGCCGACTCATTCGGTACCGCTATCGGCGTCGGCGTCGGTATCGAACTGACCAACTCGCTATCCGCCAAGCTCCTCGCTGACCGCCTAACCACGCTGTCCGAGCTTCGTGAGCATGGCCACAAGACGATCGAGCAGTGCCTTTTGCTTGCCGTTGTCGTCTGCGGACAACGCATCGCACACCAGCGAGCACGTCCTCAATCGCAGCGCACTCCAGCGCCGAGCCTCGTGCGATTTCAAACGACCGGCGGCGATCCCCGCTCGTCGCTTTGCCGTTACCCGCGGCACTGTTCAGCGCGATGGCCTACGATGCGCGCCTAAGATGCGCACAGGCGTTGATCCTTCGCATTACGCTGTCCTTTCACATGCTCGCAGTCGCGCTAGGCCCAGCCGACAGACTCGATGGCCGCACGCTAGACGTCGCGCTTCTCATGACCGAATGGCATAGGGCGTTTTCTCTCTCGATTCCGATTCCGATTCCGATTCCGATAGTGGCCCCGACCCCGATTGCACTCCGCCGATGTCTGGATAGCGTTGTATAGGTTATTCATGAACCGCTACCTAGATGGCGCAGGCGGACAAGCGAACTAAGGCGATTTCTGTCGAGAAACAGACCACCTAGCGCTCTGCTGCGGAAATCGCGAAACCATTCGCAGTCGTTGTCCGAGTTGTAATCCTGGTCGTCATCGATAATCCATGATGAGCGACAACGACAAACAGCAGAAACGGTAGCGGGGCATCCGCACAGCTGCACTAGCTTGTTTTCTCGTCCGGCCTCGACATCGCAGCAACCCGCCCATAGAGCAATTCTGGGGGGGTTGCCGCTTCGCGAAGGCAAACGAGCATCCGGCGGCGCCAGTTGGTCTATTTTTCTTCGGCAATCGCCTTAGTTTATTTCCTGAAGCGACCTGAACTGTCGAGTTGAATATGCAACCCAGGCCGGATATTGAGAGCAGGCCAGCAACATGACAGCGCCAACATACGCCATCGTATAGCGCAGAAATAATTCCAGGTTACTTGCGCCGTAGTCAGTACGATCTGGTGTCAATAAAAAATCCAATGCTGATAGAGTCGAGCTAGGGCTACCCACTTTCTGCTCGAGAACCAAAAACAGAATACCGTAAGATAGCGGAAGAAATACTGCCACGGCAAAGCCTGTCAATATCGTGCCCCGAAACACGTTCGCGGAGCGCTCCGCGACCAGTGATGCGATGCAAGCGAGGCTAAGCAGCCAGATAGAGAATCCAAACCAAGACAGCGGGGATGCGTCTCCCCGGAGCAGCTCCGTTATGTTATCCGTGGCGGCACTGATCACAACCACCCAGTATCCTAAGATGAGAAAAATGCCTTGAAACAATACCCACCAGAGAACGCGCCGTGGCGCATAAGCCAGTGTTACCGCATACAATAGTGCCATACCACCCGAAATGGGCAAAGAAAACATTAGGAATAGCCCGATAAATCGGATCAGTCGCTCCAATTCATCACCTAGACCCCAAATGGGTAAGCCGAGCAAATCGTGGATGCTAGAAATTGGGGTGGCATAGCGAAACCCTAGAAAAACGATTACCGCATGCACGAGAATGCCCACGGGAAACAACCAGACATAGATCCATGGCAGCCGGACCAGCTGTAGGCCCAATATGGCCGGAGGTCCGAGGGCGAATAATACGATCAGTGCAAATAACAACGCCTGAGATAGGGACGGACTCGTGCCGAACAGCTCGCGAATATGATAGGGACTTCCTGATGATAACGCGATCGCATAGAGCATCAGAGTGGCAATGACCAAGATTACCAGAACGCGTGGTAACCAGAATGCCGCAGCCTTTTTGAGACCCTCGGGACCATAGACGCGTCGAATAGACATTCAGCTCCTCTTCACCCACAAGAGAAAATCTCTACGCCTTACTGAGATCCATCTCCATCAGGCGCAGCGCCTGAACGTGAGCGATCCTGGCCGTATCTGCTGATCATCCCATGCTTAGGAAAAGTTCGCGGAGCAGGGAAGGCTACATCTGGGCTTGAACTAGTTGAACGCTGCTTGGCAGAGAGACAGCAACAGAGCTGGGAACAAGCCGAGAAACAGCATACCAAGACCATTAACGGTCACCGCCAATCGAGCACTACTGGTGGCATCGACAGGTTCAACAACTTCAGCTTTATCAAAATAGAGCATTTTCACGACGCGCAGATAATAAAATGCACCGATGATCGAGAAAGCGACCGCAGCCAAGGCCAACCACACCAAACCAATGTCGACAATCGCCTCTAATACAAGCAGTTTAGCCATGAAGCCTACTAGAGGAGGTACCCCAGCCATTGAAAACATAACCAATGCCATCATTGCGGCGAGCCATGGATCGCGGTCACTCAGGCCTTTCAGATCATTCAGATTTTCGGCCTCGAAGCCCTTATGAGAGATCATTACCAGCACACCAAAGGCACCGGTGGCCATCAGCGCGTAGACGATGGCATAGAACATCGCAGCAGAATAACCTGCCGGAGTGCCTGCGAGTAAGCCAAGGAAAATGAATCCAACATGGGAGACTGTCGAATACGCCAACATGCGTTTGATGTTGGTTTGAGCAATTGCAACTAGGTTGCCGATTCCCATGGAGAGTACCGATAGGATGATCAGGATTTCGCTCCAATCCGTCTGTAATCCCTCGAGCCCGTCGATCAGCACCCGAGCTGCCATAGCGAAGGCACCGATTTTGGGTGCGCTGGAGAGAAATAGCACGACTGGGGTTGGCGCACCCTGGTAGACATCCGGCATCCACATATGAAAAGGCACGGCGCCGAATTTAAACGCAATGCCAATGATGACAAATACCAGCCCGAACACCAAAATCTTATTCTCAGCGCCATCAGAACTGGCGGCACTGGCCACTTCGGCTATGGCTGCGAAGCTTAAACCTCCGGAGGCACCGTAAAGCATTGATATCCCATACAACAGCATGCCGGAGCCCAGCGCGCCAAGAACAAAGTATTTCATCGCAGCCTCGGAGCCCATGTTGGAATCTCGATCGAAGGCCACTAGGGTGTACAGGCATAGCGACAGCAATTCCAACCCTAAATAGAGAGTCAGGAATCCGTTGGCTGAAACCATGATCATGATGCCGAGCAATGCTAAAAGCATCAGCACATAATATTCCCCGACCCATAGGTTGCGATTGCGCAAATAAGTGCTGGAGTAGACAAATGCGAGCAATGTAACGACTAATAGCGCACCTTTGAGGAGATCGCTCATGGAGTCGCGAATAAATACGCCACCGAAGGCCGTGGTCGTCTGATCAACACTGACCAGTCCAACGCTGCCGAGAGCAAGTAATAAGCCGATAATCGTTAGCCCATGGTTGAAGCTTTTTTGATTCTCGTGCAGAAACAAGTCCAGGATCAGTACCGAGCAGGCGGTGATCAGAATGATCAGCTCGGGCAAAACAGTGTATAGATCGGCAGTTTCGAACGGCATGATCTTTGTCCGGCTGAATATTGTCAGGGCTGTAGACTGGCGACCGATGTGGCCGCCTCGGGTAATTTACTAACCTGGACTTGCTGTACCAGGTTCACGATGGACGGTTCCATTACATCCACCAATGGCTTGGGCCAAATGCCGATCGCCAACGTTGCCGCGGCGAGCGTACCCAGATTAACGGTCTCACGAATATTGAGATCCTTCAACTGTGCCACCTGCTGGTTCCCAATTGGACCGAATACAACTCGTTTTACCATCCATAGTGTGAATGCGGCGGCCAAAACCAGCGTTGTAGCAGCCAGGAAGGCATACCAGAAATCGGCTCGGAATGTGGCCAGAATGACCATGAATTCACCGACGAAGCCGGAGGTTCCAGGTAATCCCGCATTGGCCATAGCGAAAAACACCGCAAAGGCACCGAACCAAGGCATTTTGTTGATCACGCCGCCATAGCTCGAAATCTCGCGGGTGTGCATCCGGTCATAGAGCACACCGACGCACAGGAATAGAGCCCCCGAGATGAATCCATGGGAAATCATCTGCACCATACCACCCTCGATTCCCATGACCGCGCCGTCGCTGCCGCCGGTTTGCCGGACAATGGTGAAGACAACAAAAAAGCCGAGGGTGACAAAGCCCATATGTGCAATTGAAGAATAAGCAATAAGCTTTTTCATATCCTGCTGCACCAGTGCGACAAAGCCAATATAGATGACTGCAATCAATGACAGAGCAATAATCAGCCAGTCCAACGATGCGCTTGCATCGGGAGTAATCGGCAGGCTGAAGCGCAAAAAGCCATAGCCACCGATTTTCAGCATGATCGCAGCCAATATGACCGAGCCGCCGGTAGGCGCCTCCACGTGGGCGTCAGGCAGCCAGGTATGCACCGGAAACATCGGCACCTTCACAGCAAAAGCCAGTAGGAAAGCGATGAAGATCAGAGTTTGGGCAGTCATGCCCAGCTGTAGGTCCTGATAATCGAGAATGCTGAAGCTATCGGCTTGGAAGTACATATAGATTAGAGCAATCAACATGAACACCGAGCCGAAAAAGGTGTATAGGAAGAATTTAATCGTTGCGTAAACCCGATTTGCCCCGCCCCAAACTCCAATGATCAGGAACATCGGTATCAGCATCGCCTCCCAGAAAAAATAGAATAGGATCGCGTCCAGCGCGGAGAATACGCCGACCATGATCCCTTCCATAATCAAGAAGGCGCCCATGTAATAGGAAGGCCGGTAGGTAATCACATCCCAACCGGCGATGATTACAAAAATCGTGATGAATGTCGTCAGCAGAATCAAGGGCATCGAGATACCATCAACCCCGAGATAGTATTCGATGCTGAGTGAGGGAATCCAGGCCGATCGCTCGACGAACTGCATCGCGGCGCTACCAGACTCGAAACTGAACCAAAGAGGTAGGCTGACCAGAAAAGTCAGCAATGCCACACCCAGTGAGATTTGTTTCGTTAGTTCGGCGGATTTGTCACCGCTGGCGATCACCGCAATACCACCAAGAATTGGCAGCCAAATGATCAGCGTCAGCCAGGGAAATTCAGCAAACATACCCATCATCCTTCTGCGTGCGGGTTACTATTAGCATTGTCGTTACCTGATGGATCGCATTAGAGAGTGACAAAGAGAGTCAAAAGCACGACCAGACCGATAATCATCGCAATGGCATAATGATACAAATAGCCGGTCTGAAGGTGGCGTACCACAGCCGCGGCTAGGCCAACCATCCGCGCCGAGCCATTGACCATCGCGCCGTCAATCAAGGTTCGATCTCCGGTATTCCAGAATAGTCGACCAATACCGCGGCCACCACCGGCAAAGACCTTCTGATTAAATTCGTCAAAGCCATATTTATCTTGCAGAATTTTGGTCAGCAAACCACCTTTCTGTTGTATCTGATCATCGATCGTCGGATTGTTCCGATGCAGGAACCACCAGACGATTGTTGCCAGCACAAGACCTCCCATGGCGAGCCAAAACGGCAGCGCTTTCATACCATGCAAGATAAAGGCGAACTGACCATGCCAGTGCTCAGCCAGCGAGTGCAACGAGTCGTGCTCTGGTTTAACGTAGATTGCCTCGCCAAACCAATTCGCCACTAGTAGAGGTTCGACGGTGAACCAACCGATAAAGATAGAAGGAATTGCCAATGCAACCAAAGGCAAGGTCACAACCCAGGGTGTCTCGTGCAGATGTGAGCGGGTATGTTCATCCATGCGCGGCTTACCGTGGAATACCAGGTAATACATACGGAAACTATAGAGGGCTGTGACAAAGGCGCCGGCCGTTAGTAATAACCAAGCGAAACTAGCGCCAAAAACATGCGCATGTCCAACCGCCTCGATAATGGCATCCTTGGAGAAAAAACCAGAAAAGCCAGGGAAAGCAATCAGCGCCAGCGAGCCAATCAAGGCAGTAGCCCAAGTAATCGGCATGTAGCTACGTAGACCACCCATATTGCGAATATCCTGATCATGATGCATCGCAATGATGACCGAACCAGCCGCCAGGAACAATAACGCCTTGAAAAAAGCATGAGTCATCAGATGGAAGATACCGGCGGCGTAAGCTGAAGCGCCCAAGGCCGCAATCATATATCCCAATTGCGACAACGTCGAATAGGCAACTACGCGCTTGATGTCATTTTGCACCAGACCAACCAATCCCATGAAAAAGGCCGTTAGTGCGCCAATGATCAAGACAAAGGATAAGGCTGTAGTAGAAAATTCGAATAGGGGTGACATACGCGCAACCATGAAGACCCCCGCAGTCACCATGGTCGCAGCATGAATCAGCGCCGAGATCGGTGTTGGACCCTCCATCGAGTCCGGTAGCCAGACATGTAATGGTACCTGTGCCGACTTACCCATAGCGCCGATAAACAGCAGAATACAGATAAGAGTCATCAAGGATACACCACCAAATACCGCAACCTGTGTACCAGCCAGATCCGGTGCCTTTGCAAATACCTCTGCATAATCCATTGAGTTGAAGTACATGCCGATGGCGGCAATACCCAGAATAAAGCCAAAGTCGCCAACACGATTTACCAGAAACGCTTTCAAGTTAGCAAAGATGGCGGACTCTCGCACGGACCAAAAGCCGATGAGCAAATAAGACACCAAACCCACCGCCTCCCAGCCGAAGAACAATTGCAGAAAGTTGTTCGACATGACTAGCATGAGCATGGAAAATGTAAACAGCGAAATGTAGCTGAAAAACCGCTGGTAACTGTTCTCTCCGGTAAGGCAACCATCAGGCCAGTTGTGTTCGTCATCGGCCATATAACCAATGGTATAGATATGCACCATAAAGGAAACAAAGGTGACGACGGCCATCATTAACGCGGTGAGCCGGTCTACGAGAAAACCGATCTCAAAGCGCATGCCATCGGACAGCATCCAGGTATAAACGGTGCCGTTAAAGCTGGGCTCATCACTCCAAATGAAGCGATAGGCGACCCAAAGTGACAATATGGTGGAGATACCAACGCCTGCAATTGCAGCCCGATGTGCTCCGACGCGGCCGATTTTGCCACCGAAGAAACCGGCAATCACAGCACCGATTAACGGAGCAAGGACAATCGTAAGGTAAAGGTTTTCCATCTTCATCAACCCTTCAGCATGTCAAGGTCATCGACGTTGATGGTACGCCGGTTTCGAAATAGTACAACGAGAATGGCAAGCCCGATCGCCGCTTCCGCAGCGGCAACCGTTAATATGAAGAACACGAAAATCTGACCTGCCCCATCCACAAGAAAATGCGAAAAGGCAACAAAGTTCATATTCACCGCCAGCAGCATCAGTTCGATGCACATCAACAGCACAATGACATTCTTGCGGTTCAAAAAAATACCGGCGACGGAGATCGAGAACAACACGCCCCCGAGTAACAGATAGTCAGATAGGGCGATCATGCCGCCTTCTCCCCATTCGAATTTTCTGGTTTCACGGTATCAGCCATCGCCGTTTTCTGCTCAGGATCAGATGCATCGTCGGAAGTGGCGAAAGCGATCGTGGTAGAGGGGGCCGGGATAGGCTCCGATGGCATCGATACGACTCGGATACGGTCTGGACCCTTGCGTACGCGAACCTGAATAGATGGGTCTTGAAACTTGGTTTCCGGGCGATGCCGAAGGGTCAATCGGATAGCCGCAACGATAGCAACCAATAAGATGACTGCGGCAATTTCAAATTGATACAAATAAGTCGTATACAACTCCATCCCCAGCTCAGCTGTATTGCTGTATCCGGCCGGTCTCGCCTCAGGCTTGACATACTGACCTAGACCAAAATTAGCCGGTCGGAGAATCAGGAACAGATTCATTACCATCACACCGGCAACAATAAGCCCTACCGGCAGATGTCGAATGAACTGTGCGCGCAGCGAGGCGATATCCACATCCAGCATCATAACGACAAACAAGAACAGCACCATCACAGCACCAACGTAGACCAACACCAACACGATGCCAAGAAATTCTGCTTCAAGCAACAACCACAGAGCAGCACTGCTGACAAAGGCGAGCACGAGATAGAGCACCGAGTGCACCGGGTTACGTCGGGTTACCACCATCCCTGCTGCGAATACGGTTATGGCGGCGAACAGATAAAAGAGAAATTTTTCAAAACCCATTAGGAATTCCCGATGCGGAGCCGACAGCCCATAGGAGCCTTCGGACAGTGCTGACTCCAGTTGACGGAGAAATAGTTGGTTGTGATGCAATTCAGCATGTAACTAGGTCAAGTCCCGAAGGCTCAGCCCATTGTACACGCTGACTATTTTGATTCTACGTATATCCCAATCCCTGGAGATTGCAGGACCCTAAGCACAGTACTAGCGATAAGCCGCATCGGCGGCACGCGCGGCAGCAATATCCTTTTCGTACTTATCGCCGATCGCTAGCAACTTGTCCTTGGTCATGATGTTCTCGCCACGGTTCTCGAAATGATATTCATAGACACCGGTCTCGACAATCGAATCAACTGGGCAGGATTCTTCACAGAACCCACAGTAGATACATTTAAATAAATCGATATCGTATCTTGTGGTTCGACGAGAACCATCCGCGCGAGGTTCGGCCTCTATGGTGATAGCAAGAGCTGGACAGGTCGCCTCACATAATTTGCAGGCGATACAGCGCTCCTCGCCGTTCGGGTAACGACGCAATGCATGCAGTCCACGAAAGCGCGGCGAGATAGGCGCCTTTTCCTCTGGATATTGGACGGTGAACTTACGCTTGAATAAATAGCCACCGGTAAGACTCATCCCACGGAAGAGTTCGGTCAGCATCAGGCTGTTTATGTAATTACGAGCGGCTTGAATCATAATCGTCAGTTGCTTGTTGCCAGTGGCTGGACAGTATGCACGCATACTTCATGAGGCTATGGCTGACCATCATCTCAGGCTATGGCCGACCGCCATTTCAGGCTATGGCCGACCACCATTTCAGGCTATGGCCGACCACCATGGTGGAACTTGCAATATCACTCCAAGGGCGACTACCAGAATCCAGACGATCGTGATTGGGATAAATACCTTCCAGCCCAAGCGCATAATTTGGTCATAACGATAGCGCGGAAACGTCGCCCGAAGCCAAAGAAAAAGAAACATAAAAAAGAATGTTTTCAGAATCAGCCAGATGGTACCAGGTACGAATGCGAATGTCTCATCTAGGACGGGCATACCCTGAAATGGTGAAAGCCAACCGCCGAAGAATAACAGTGTCGTCAACATCGCGATCAATACCATATTGGCATATTCCGCGAGAAAGAAGATCGCAAACGCCATGCCGGAGTATTCGACATGAAAACCTGCGACAATCTCGGATTCTCCCTCAGCGACGTCAAAGGGTGCACGATTGGTTTCCGCCACACCAGAAATATAATAGATGCCGAAAAGCGGGAATAATGGCAGCCAAAACCAGGTCAGCAGGTTACCGGATTGAGCTTCGACAATGGCGCTTAAATTCAGACTGCCAGCAGCAACCAGCACGCCGACCAGCGCGAATCCCATCGCAATCTCATAAGCAACGATTTGTGCCGCGGCACGCATCGCACCCAGCAATGCATATTTGGAATTCGAAGCCCAACCCGCGATGATGACGCCATAGACACCGAGGGATGTCAATGCTAATACGTACAACAGCCCCGCGTTGATATCGGCTAATACCAAACCCGCGTCGAAGGGTACGACAGCCCAGGCAGCAAGAGCAGGTGCGATGGAAATCAGTGGTGCAAGCAAAAATAGACCTTTGCTTGCATTGGTTGGGACGATGATCTCCTTTACCATCAGCTTGAGCGTATCGGCAATGGGCTGCAGCAGGCCCCGCCAACCAACTCGATTTGGCCCGATGCGCACCTGCATGTAGCCGATGACTTTGCGTTCGGCATAGGTGAAGTAGGCGACGACGACGAGCAATGGGAGGATGATCGTAACGATCGCTAAAATGCTCTGCAGAGGAAGCGGCATCGCTGCCCACAAATCCATGATCATGCTGATTCTCCATGCGTTTTGAACAACGTGATCGGCCCGATCTGTGCACCCAACTCTTCACTGCCGGTGACAGCAGCTGGTATTCGGGCACAGCCGATGGCCAGGGAATCGTCGTACCGTACATCCATCCGGGCACGGGCGCGACCTTGAGCTACTTCAACGGTATCGCCGTCTTTCACGCCGACCTTTGCCGCCTGATCTGGATGTAAAAAAATTGCGAGACTACCTGCTGATGGTGTTCGCTGCAATGATGGCGCAGCACGAACCAATTGGTCAACGCTATAGATGGGCACATTACCTACACGCATCAGTGTTGTCGCGCCATCCGCAGGTAGGCTTGTTGGAGCGGCATGATCGTAAGTGCCCCGTGGGTTATTGTCGGGCATGATGCCGTTGCACGTCCTTTTAACTTCGTCATGGACTTGTCGCGCACTGGCGTAGTCGAAACCATCGAGCTCAAGCAGATTGCCCAGGACTCGAAGCACTTTCCAACCTGGTCGAGCTTGACCAGGAGGCGCCACGGCGCCCTGGAAACGCTGCCAGTCGCCACTTGCATTCACAAAAGTACCGGAAGTTTCCGCAAAGCTGGCAATCGGCAACATCAGGTTAGCAACCGAATCCAGCGAAGGGTGACGAAACGCACTACAAGCAATCACCAGGCCGGACTCACCGAGTACGGACAGGGCTAGCGACGGATCTAGCAAATCCATGGCTGGATCGAGACCCCACAACACATAGGCAGCGCGTGGTTCGGTCAACATGGCCAAAGCATTAAGTCCGGGCGCCGAGGTACTCCTGCCGCCTGCATCCAGATGCGGGAGTGCGCCGGCAAGCGCAGCGCCGACGCTGTTTGCGGCACGAGGCAGAAAGCCAATCCGACAACCGGCAGCGTCAGCAATCGCATATGCCAGACTCTTGATGAGCGCGTAGTCCGGGCCAGCTTCCGCGAGTGCCCCGAGTAACACAATACCGGCGTCATCGGCACCAGCATCGCGTAAGGCTTGGGCCGCAGCAGTATGTGCATCGGTGGGTTGCGCCTGATGGATGAGTTCAGCCGTGGCAGCCGTGCCGGTCTGACCCAAGACCTTTGCGATAGCCGCCAGCTCGAGCGGCAAATCGCCGGGCGGAGCAGTAAATTGGCTTGCCGGGTGGGTTAATGCCAGTTGATATGGATTCACCACAAAGACAGACCCGCCGGCGAGCGCTGCCTTACGAATTCGATGGGCCAGCAATGGTTGTTCCTGGCGAATGTCGCTGCCGATCAGCAACAATGCTGTCTGTTTCTCGAGCTGAGCGATAGGTAGGCCGAGCCACGGCACAGGAGGATCAGACTCATCACCACGGAAATCCTGTTGCCGCACTCGTGTATCGATGTGGAGACCGCCTATCCCGCGTACTAATTTCTGCGCCAAATAAAGTTCTTCGAGCGTTGCATTCGCCGCCATCAGCCAGCCGATCTGATCTGCGTCGACTCCCCTCAGCCCGCCGGCGGCCAGTTGCAGCGCGGACTGCCAGTCTACTTCATGCCAAATACCATCGCGCTTGACCAGGGGCGAGCGCAGGCGGGTTTCACTAGCGAGGCCCTCGTAGGAGAAGCGATCGCGGTCAGAAATCCAGGTCTCGTTGACAGCCTCGTTGTCACGCGGATGCACGCGCATCACACGGCCGCCACGCACATGCAGGTAAAGATTGGAGCCAACCGCATCATGTGCAGCGATGCCCTCTTCGCGACTCAGTTCCCATGCACGGGCGGTGAAACGGTAAGGCTTTGATGTCAAAGCACCAACCGGGCACAGATCGATAATGTTACCGGACAATTCATGGGCGACAGTGTGCTCGACGAAAGTGCCGATACGCATCTCCTCGCCACGCCCAGTGGCGCCTAATTCCCGTGAACCAGCAATCTCGGCACCAAAACGTACACAACGGGTGCAATGAATGCAGCGAGTCATGTCCGTCGCAATGAGTGGCCCAAGGTTCTCATCCTTGACGACTCGCTTGCGCTCAGTGAAGCGAGAAACATCGCTGCCGTATCCCATGGACACATCCTGCAACTCACACTCCCCGCCCTGATCACAGATCGGGCAATCCAGCGGGTGATTGATCAGCAGGAATTCCATGGTGCCGCGTTGCGCTTCCAGCGCTTTGTGCGAGCGCGTTTGCACTTTCATTCCATTGCCCACCGGCGTCGCACAGGCTGGCACCGGCTTGGGAAATGGTCGCCCACCTTGCTCTGCCTCCACCAGACACATACGACAATTAGCGGCAATTGATAATTTTTGGTGATAGCAGAAGCGCGGAATCGCGATACCCTCACGATCCGCAACGGCGATGATCATCTCGCCGGGCACAGCCTCGCAGGCGCGCCCGTCAAGTTCGATGGTGATCTTGTCCGACATCTGGGATTCTTTACTCCGGCTGGCCGCCGTCCAACATTGCCCTAGTTGACCTGTGCGCAACCAGGGCGCGGTCAGGATACAACTCGGAACTTAGCAGGATTCAAGCGGCTTCGACCATGGGCTTGCCATGCTCAATCAGATATTCAAATTCATGCCGGTAGTGCTTTAGGAAACTCTGTACCGGCATCGCCGCGGCATCGCCAAGGGCGCAAATTGTTCGACCACCGATACGCCCGGCTACATTATCGAGCAGATCCAGATCGCCGGGGCGGCCATGACCATGCAAAATACGGTGCAATACTCGTGACAACCAGCCTGTACCCTCACGACAGGGTGTACATTGACCGCAAGACTCGTGGGCATAAAAATGCGCCAGATTGGCCAGCACTCTGACCATGCAGGTTCCCTCGGCGATAATAATGATCGCTCCAGAGCCAAGCATAGAACCAGCCTTGGCAATCGAGTCATAGTCCATGTCAGTTTTCAACATCACATCGCCCGGTAATACCGGTACCGACGAGCCACCCGGAATAACCGCTTTCAGTGATCGACCGTCTTTGACTCCCCCGGCCATTTTAAGTAAGTCGCTGAAAGGCGTACCCAGAGGTACCTCGGCATTCATCGGTTGGTTAACATGCCCGGTGATTGAAAATACCTTTGGTCCACCGTTATTCGGACGGCCTTGGTTCAGGAACCATTCGCCACCTTTCTCCAGGATAACGGGTACCGATGCCAGCGACTCGGTATTGTTGATTGTTGTCGGCTTACCATATAGGCCGGCCTGGGCGGGGAATGGCGGCTTATAGCGTGGCTGTCCTTTCTTGCCCTCCAGCGACTCTAACAGCGCTGTCTCCTCGCCGCAGATGTAAGCCCCTGAACCAAGATGCGTGTAAAGATCGAAATCGACCCCAGACCCGAGTACATTTTTGCCGAGCAGTCCAGCGGCATAGGCATCTTCAAGGGCTTGATCAAAACGCCGAATGGGCTCGTAAAACTCACCCCGTATATAGTTATAGCCGACGGTTGCGTTGATACAGTAGCCGGCGATCGCCATGCCCTCGATCAGCTGATGTGGGTTATAGCGCAGGATATCGCGATCTTTGCAAGTACCCGGTTCGCCCTCATCGGAATTGCAGACGATGTATTTTTGTCCTGGCACGGTGCGCGGCATAAAGCTCCATTTCAAGCCGGTTGGGAAGCCCGCTCCTCCGCGACCGCGCAGTGCTGAGAGTTTCAGCTCTTCGATGATCGTGTTCGGATCTGGCTGTTCCTCGAGAATTCGCTCCCACTGCAGATAGCCACCGACTTTTCTATAGCTATCTAGGGTGTGGCGCACCTTTTCCTTCAGGTGCATGGTACGAAAGCAGACGCTGTTTTGATTGCTTACCATGTTGACTTGCCGCGGGCCTATGCTTGTTCGGGTGGTCGCTCCGGTTATCTGACTAGATATTCATCCCGGCCTAGGAGCAAAAAATCAGTCGAGCTTTTTGATCAGTTTGTCGACCAAATCCGGCGTTACGCATTCGTGATAGGTCTTATCGATCATCACTGCCGGGGCATGACGGCATGCCCCAAGGCACTCGAACTCTTTGAATGTAAATTTGCCATCGGTGGTGGTCCCGCCATTCACGACGCCATACTTTTTCTGAATATGTTCCATCAACTCTTCGGAGCCGCAGAGCATACAAGAGATGCTGTTACAGACGCTAATCTTGTGCCTTCCAACCGGTTCTAGATCGTACATGGCATAAAAACTGGCCACCTCGTAGACGGCCACCTCTGGCATATCCAGATAGACCGCGACTTGGTTCATCAGTTCTTTGGTCAGCCAACCGCCGTTGTATTCCTGCACCAGAGTTAACGCGGGCATAACGGCGGATTGCTTCCACTCGGGCGGATATTTGGCTATTTGCTTGTCGATTTCGGCCCGGATTTCCGGCGTCAGCAGCGTTTCTTTATCTACGTCGTGGATGACGGCCAGCGGTGCGGTGCGGAAACTCATCAGCGATCGATCTCCCCGAAGACCACATCCATGGTGCCAATGATGGCAACGACATCGGCAAGCATATGGCCCTTCGCCATCTCATCCATCGCAGCCATATGCGGAAAGCCAGGTGCGCGCACCTTCAATCGATAGGGTTTGTTGGCACCGTCGGAGATGATGTAACAGCCAAACTCCCCCTTGGGCGCCTCCACCGCAGCGTAAGCCTCACCGGGTGGCGGGCAGTATCCCTCGGTGAAGAGTTTAAAATGATGAATCAACGCCTCCATATCATCCTTCATTCCAATGCGCGCCGGTGGAGCAATTTTGTGTTCGTCCACCATCACAGGGCCTGGATTGGCCCTTAGCCAGTCTACACACTGACGAATAATTCGATTCGACTGCCGCATCTCCTCGATACGCACCAGGTAGCGATCATAGCAGTCGCCATTCTGGCCCACTGGAATATCAAAATCGACATGGGCGTAGGCCGCATAAGGCTGCTTTTTGCGCAAATCCCAGGCGATTCCGGAGCCTCGCAACATCGGACCGGTAAAGCCTAGATCCAGGGCACGATCGGCATCGATTACACCAATACCGACCGTACGCTGTTTCCAGATGCGATTGTCGGTCAGTAATGTCTCGTACTCGTCCACCTGCGCCGGAAAACGGTTACTGAAATCCTCGATGAAGTCCAGTAGGGAACCCCTGCGGGGAGCATTGAGCTTGCCGATCTCGCGCTTACTGTGCCATTTTGATTTGGCTTCCGAGAATCTGGGCATGTGCTCGGGCAAGTCGCGATAGACACCGCCCGGGCGGTAGTAAGTAGCGTGCATGCGTGCCCCTGAGACTGCCTCGTAGCAGTCCATCAGATCCTCGCGCTCGCGAAAACAGTATAGAAATACACTCATTGCGCCCACGTCCAGTGCGTGAGCACCAAGCCACATTAGATGATTCAGTATACGGGTGATCTCATCATATAGCGTACGAATGTATTGAGCGCGGACGGGCGCCTCGATGCCGAGCAATTTTTCGATCGCACGTACGTAACCATGTTCATTACACATCATGGAAACGTAGTCCAGTCGGTCCATGTAACCAATACTCTGATTGAATGGCTTGGACTCGGCCAGCTTTTCGGTGCCGCGGTGCAGCAGGCCAACATGCGGATCGGCACGCTGGATCACCTCACCGTCCATTTCCAATACCAATCTCAGCACGCCATGGGCGGCTGGATGTTGGGGGCCGAAGTTCAGAGTATAATTACGAATCTCAGGCATTGGCTGCACCCCCCACCGATGCGCTCGGTTCGTCCTCTGACAAATATCGGCTGTCGTTTCGAATGACCTTGGGCACCAATACGCGCGGCTCGATCTCGACTGGCTCGTAAACTACCCGCGCCTGTTCCGGATCATAGCGCATGGCAACATGACCACTGAGAGGGAAGTCCTTACGGAATGGATGTCCGACGAAGCCATAATCGGTTAGGATACGGCGTAAGTCCGGATGCCCGCGGAAAAGGATACCAAATAGGTCAAATGCTTCTCGCTCGAACCAATTAGCCGTTGACCAGACACCGACCACGGAATCAACGATCGGCTGAGCACCGCCCACATACGTCTTCAGCCGCAGACGTCGGTTATATTGGATCGAAAGCAGGTGGTAAACCACCGCATATCGCCTTGGATCATCGGCTACCAATTCGATATCCCGATCGACGCCTCGTCCAAAACCGCTGGTGGATGCATCCGTGGTTTCCCATTCGGACTGACCGTAGGCAGCATAGTCGACACCGCACAAGTCAATGAGCTGCTCGAAGCGTAGCGATGCATCGGCACGCAATATCTCGCAGACCGGCAGCAGCTGCTCGGCAGGCAGGCTTAGAGTCAGTTCGCCAAGAGCTGACTTCAGCTCGAAGCCGTCATCGGACCAGCGCTCGGTTAGTGAGTCAGCGAGGGCGTCGAGACGCGCATCGCCAGTGGATGGAAGCGGACCTATCATTTTGAATAATGTGTCATTTTCAATGTTCGCTCAGTGAATCTCAGAAGCTCTAAGCACTCGCGTCCCAGTTAACTCAACGAACAGATATCGATCGTAACGTGCAATCGTGTTGCCCGATCCCCAAGCTGGCGAATGATGAGACTGGCAGACAGTCAAGCTAACGAGCAATGGTATTGGTGCGACGAATCTTATTTTGTAACTGCAAGATGCCATAGAGTAGTGCCTCAGCGGTTGGAGGACATCCAGGCACATAAACATCGACTGGAACGATGCGGTCGCAGCCTCGCACTACTGCATAGGAGTAATGGTAATAGCCACCACCGTTGGCACAGGAACCCATGGAAATTACCCAGCGGGGCTCGGCCATTTGGTCGTACACTTTACGTAGTGCCGGCGCCATTTTATTGACAAGGGTGCCGGCAACGATCATGACGTCGGATTGCCGTGGACTTGGCCTGAAGATGATCCCAAAACGATCCAGGTCATAGCGAGCGGCGCCAGCATGCATCATTTCTACCGCACAGCACGCAAGTCCGAAGGTCATCGGCCACAGAGATCCAGTGCGCGCCCAATTAATTAACTTATCGGCAGATGTGGTGACAAAGCCCTCTTCAAGGACACCTTCTATACTCATGGCTCTGCTCCCCCTTTAGAAAAGGGCTGCTCAATGCTGAATCGATGCTAACCGGTTTTCATTTCTATTCTTCCTACTATCCATCATTCCCATTCCAAGGCACCTTTACGCCATTCGTAAACGAAGCCGACAACGAGAATACCAAGGAAGACGAACATAGCCATGAAGCCGGCCATTCCGAGTTCATCCAGTACGACAGCCCACGGGAAAAGAAATGCGATCTCGAGATCGAAAATGATAAATAGAATCGCAACTAGATAATAGCGCACGTCGAATTTCATACGCGCATTTTCGAAGGCATCAAAACCGCATTCGTAGGGCGCATCTTTTTCCTGATCAGGTCTCCGCGAGCCAAGTACTGTGCCGAGCATACGCGCTACGAATCCAATCGATAAGGCAACCACGATGAAGATCAGTATGTGTAGATAGTCCTCCAGCATCTGAATGTCTCTCCTCAGTTCGCTTATTTTTTGAATTATGAGCAATATTTTATATTTTTGATTTTGCTCTACACACTTGAATATGAAAGTCTAGTGTACTAAAGCCTGGGAAGTCAAGCTACAGATTACCCTATTATTATTGACTTTTCATAGACTTACTAATTGTACTGAAAAAGCGGCACTCGCTAATGTAAGACCGCTCTTTATCTGGTGCCGACGGCCGGACTCGAACCGGCACGGCTTGCGCCACTGCCCCCTCAAGACAGCGTGTCTACCAATTCCACCACGTCGGCATTGTTCAGAATGAGCTAAAGATACTCGCTGTAGGGATGATCGCTACTCAATGGCTATGGTTTGCGGACGATAGCCATCTGAAATCCAAAACACATTGTTATGATTCATCACGAGCATTTTAGTTCGCTGGTTCGTTCGCTGGCTGGTTCATAGGCGGCAGATCACTGTTTTCAGGAATCTGATCTGCTGTCTGTGCGCTTGAAGATTCGACCGGCATCTCGTCCGACCCCAGATTAGGGAGATCACGGTTACCGTTTTCAGGACTGATCGCAGCGTCCGCATTTTCTTCGGATAATTCCTCAGATTGAACTTCAGCAGTTGGAGCTTCAGGCTGGCCCTGACTCCTGATCTCGGTCGTGTCTTCGGGCACCGGGACATCGTCCATATCGACCGCGGGTTTTGGAACTACAGGCTCAGAGATAGCAGGTTTGGGTGCATCGATACCCGACATCAGCCCCTCCGGCTCCCCGACTTGAGCTGCAAAATACGCGAGAGCAATGCTTGTAAGGAAGAACAGCGTTGCCAAAACCCCGGTAGTGCGCGTTAAAAATGAACCGGAACCCTGTGCTCCAAAAACGGTCGCCGACGCTCCGCTGCCAAAAGCCGCGCCCGCATCGGCACCACGGCCATGCTGGATCAGAATCAACCCAACCAGCCCAATGGCTAAAGCAAGGTGCAGCACTGTCAGTATCAATTGCATCGCTTGGGACTCTGCATTATCTATTATCCGCCGTCCAACTCAATAGCATCCGCAACCATAGGCTCGAGCGGCATAAGCCGGAGTAGCAACGGTTGGAAATGGCCAAGACTGACTCAATGATATCGGAGCTACCTGCTCCAGGCCATGCCAACCTAGGCCTTCGCAGCCGAAGTCGCCGGTATCGGAACCAAGGAATCAAAAAATCAATGGAGTCGACACCGGCGTACTTGAACTCGACCTGGCTAATATTGACTAGGGCCAATATTGATCGGGTCAATATCGATCAGGCGTTGGCGTCACCGGCCTTGCAAATAGCCAGAAAATCTGCGGCCTTTAGGGCGGCGCCGCCGATCAATCCACCATCGATATCAGTTTGCCCGATCAATTCTTCGGCATTGTTCGGTTTCATGCTGCCGCCATAGAGGATCTGCACAAGATCTGCGACCTGCTGGCTTTTGGCTGCGATCCGTCCACGCAGGAAAGCGTGCACGTCCTGCGCCTGCTCTGGAGTCGCTGTTACGCCCGTACCGATCGCCCAGACCGGCTCATAGGCAATGACGCCTTGCTTGAAGGCTTCCACACCATGAGCATCCAGCACTCCGTCAAGATGTTTCGCAACCACCTCCTCTGTCTTCCCACTCTCACGTTCTTCGAGCGTCTCGCCAACGCAGAGAATAGGCGTGAGCCCATGTTTCACCGCCTGGGCGTACTTTTGCGCAATGATATCATCGGTTTCGGCATTGAACAGGCGCCGTTCGGAATGACCGATGATTGCATAAGTGCAGCCAAAGTCTTTCAGCATCGCGGCCGAGACCTGCCCCGTGAACGCACCTTCTGGTTCAGGAGAGAGATCTTGAGAGCCATACGCAATTGCAGTCCCGGCCAACATCTCCTCAGCGAGATACAGGTAAGGGAACGGCGGGCACACGGCCACCGCGGCCTGCCGAATTTCTCCGATACCGGCCTTGATGCCGTTTAACAGATCGGTAGTATCGGCCTTGCTGGAATTCATTTTCCAGTTGCCGGCGATCAAAGGCTGTCGCATGGTGGAACCCTCTTCAGGAAAAGGCCGGCATCATAGCCGCATGGCTTCCCGTACGCAAGCAAAACACACAAACATCGATCGGTACTTCCAACAAACCTCCAGACTGGATTAGACTGATGGGATGGCGAAAGGAAAAAAAACACACAACAGAGGCGACGGCAGTAGCCGGATCGCCCTGAACAAAAAGGCCGGGCACGAGTATCACATCGAGCAACGCCTCGAGTGCGGGCTGGTTCTGCAAGGCTGGGAGGTAAAAAGCCTGCGCGCTGGACGGGTGCAGCTCAAGGAAAGTTATGTCAAAGTTCTGCACGGCGAGGCATTCCTGATCGGCGCCCATCTGTCGCCGCTGGCATCGGCCTCGACCCACATTACTCCAGATCCCACCCGCACGCGCAAACTCCTGCTCAAGCGCAGCGAACTGAACCGCCTGATCGGTCAGACCGAACGCGCGGGTTACACCCTGGTGCCGACGGCCTTGTACTGGAAGCGTGGTCGAGTCAAGTTGGAAATCGGCCTCGCCAAGGGTAAAAAACTACATGACAAACGTGCCACTGAACGCGATCGCGACTGGCAGCGCGAGAAAGAGCGTATTTTCAAACAGGGCTGACCAAGCCCAGCGGCGCCCGACCTGGTATGTGCGCCAGGTACGGAGCAGTCGTTTCGGCGATGACTAAAGATGCAATCACCGGACGCTGTGCCCAGCGGATCAGGCCAGTTGATCTGCGCCGATTTGAACCGGCGACCAAAAACCGTCAGCCTTCGATGATCCGCGACTACCCCTAGACACCTGAACAATCGCCGCAGCCATTTCACTTGTGTTAACCGTATGTTAGCCATAGCGATACAGAGGGTGCCGTTGTTCGCCGCGCTCAGCGATCAACAACTGGCACGCGTGCTCACCCGTGCAGAGACGCTCGACCTCGACGAAGGCCAATGGTTGTTTCGACAGGGTGATCTATCAAAGCGGTTCTTCTTTGTCATCTCCGGGCAGCTACGGCTGTTTAGGCTGGCTGCTGACGGCAGCGAAAAAATCATTGAACTCGTGCAGGCCGGGCAGACCTTTGCCGAAGCGCTGCTCTTCATGGGCACTGACCGTTATCCGCTCTGCGCGGCGGCGCTGAGCCCGGCACGCTTGTTATCCATCGACGCGACGGACTTTGCCGCAATGCTGCACGAATCACCCGAAACCTGCTTCGCGCTGCTTGGCAACCTGAGCCGCCGGCTGCATGGACTGATTGCGGAGATCGACAGCCTGACGCTGGTCTCTGCCACAGGCCGGGTGGCGCGCTGGCTGTTGGCGCAAGTGCCAGAAGAGGTCGATTCGCAACCGGGTTCGATGCAGGATTCACTGGCACTCGACGTGCGTAAATCAGTGCTCGCCTCACGGCTGTCCATCCAGCCCGAGACCTGGTCGCGTATCACGCGACGTATGGCAGAAGACGGCATCATCTCCGTGAACGGTCAACATATCGTCATTTTAGATCGCACAGCACTTCAGAACTTAGCGGAAGAAGTTGTGCAACACTAGACATTAGACAGCTCAGGCCGGTCCGCGACCTGCCAAAGGAAATACTCCCATGCTTACCAACCGCACCATCGGAATCCTTGTTCTGCTGCTGTACTGCCTGTTCGCCTTCGCTGCACCAGGACCGCCAAACGACACCAGTGCCGGAGATGCCGCACTGTCGGCAAATCTGCGCTGTACAACCATACCGGCACCTGGCACCGATGGATCGCCGCCGCTGCTGCTTGCAAAACGCTATGAGGAAGGTATCGACCTGACGGACTACTGGGTCAGCGAGAAATTCGACGGCGTGCGCGCTTATTGGGACGGCACGCGCCTGATCAGCCGCGGTGGCCATCCCATCAAAACCCCGGACGGATTCACGGCCGATTTCCCGCCTGTAGCGTTGGACGGCGAACTGTGGATCGCCCGCGGACGTTTCGACGAAGTCTCCGGGACAGTTCGCCAACAGACCCCAGACCCAAACGCCTGGGCGGAGGTCCGCTATCTGGTCTTCGACCTACCCTGCTCTGCCGACTCGTTCGGCCAACGCCTGGCTGCCCTGCGCCGGCTGCTGGAACCGGCGCCCGGAGCACATATCGCATTGGTGGAACAAACCCGGATCGCTACCCACGAGCAGTTGATGGCACGCCTTGACGAGGTCGCGGCCGCCGGCGGCGAGGGCCTGATGCTGCATCGCGACGGCTCGCACTATCGAGCCGGGCGCAGTAACGACTTGCTGAAGGTGAAGCCCTATCTGGACGCCGAGGCGCGCGTGATCGCACATCTGCCAGGCAAGGGCAAATACACCGGGATGCTTGGCTCATTACTGGTAGAGGAGCCAGACGGTACGCGCTTTCGCATCGGCACTGGATTCAGCGATGCGGAGCGACGCAACCCGCCGCCCGTCGGATCCATCATCACCTTCAAATACCACGGCCGCACCAGCGGCGGTCTGCCACGATTTGCGAGCTTTCTTCGGATACGATCTGGAACCTGAACAGCGCCCAGGACCTATCCGATCTCCTCAGCTCAGGCGCGGTCAATGGCCCCGCCCGGCTCACCATCGTCGACTGACCGCCCCATCTCGCGTCTCACGTTGCGTGCCGAGCGCTGTCCATTGACAACTTCCCCTCAGAGTCCACAGAGGGACCAAGGCGAACGCATCCTTTACAACGCCTTATACCGCCCTGTCGGCAAGGCCCTGTGGCTTGTGCGTTCGCCCTGTCGGCGTCGTCGGCCTATTCGCCCGCAAGCGAGCTCCTACGTCGGCCGCACCCGTCGGCTTGTAGGAGCCCGCTTGCGGGCGACGCGCCAGCTACACGACAAGGATCGACCATGGGAAAACCGTCCAAATGCCAGGGCCGATTTGTGGGGATACCTCAGGGTGCGTTTCCTATTTCCCCCTACTTCCCCCCAGAGTCCACAGAGGGACCAAGGCGAATGCATCCTTAACAACGCCTTACACTGCCCTGTCGGCAAGGCCCTGTGGCTTGTGCGTTCGCCCTGTCAGCGTCGTCGGCCTATTCGCCCGCAAGCGGGCTCCTACGTCGGCCGCACCCGTCGGCTTGTAGGAGCCCGCTTGCGGGCGACGCGCCAGCTACACGACAAAGATCGACCATGGGAAAACCGTCCAAATGCCAGGGCCGGTTTGCTTACGCTGTGAATCGCTGAGTTGCTGGTGGGTCGCTTGCCAGCGAAATCCGCGAATGACGCCCTGCACTTGACCGTGCAGAGTCCGCCCGATTCGCTCCTCAACCAAGGGAATCTGTTGGTGTATCGTTTGCTGCGGATACAAGGCTTGAACCGCCTTCCAGACGTAGGAGCTGGCATGGAGCAGGTCCAGAATTTCAATGAGAGAGCCATCGCGTTGTAGCTCTTCGCCCATCTCCCAGAGCGTTTCCTCGCCATCCATGATCAGAATCTGCAAATGCGTTCCACAAGGATTGCGTTGCCGATATTCGTCCGCCAACCAATGGCAAATCTCTTCCCGAGCCGGTTGTAGCGTATCCGCCTCATCGCGCTGCAGGCTGGCGCGAAGGTGTTTGCACAGCGGCTTGGGCGAGGTTTGGCGGTCTGTTCCGGGCGTTTTCCATCTGGGGTTCGAAACAGCGACTCCAACACCTCCTCCGGGGTGCGGGGGTTGGGTTCAATGCTACAGGCGGCCCCCAGAATGGCCATCTTTTTCTTGCCACTGTGGCTCTTTGGCGGTTTGCTCTCCATACACGCCGGTTTGTAGGTATCCTGATCATTGGGCTCATCGACCGCCTTCTCTTCGGCGCTTTTGCGCATCACCACCCCTTTACCATCGGCCGTGCCGACGACAAGCTGGGCACCTTGCGCCGGTTCTACTTCCACTTGGTTGTCCCAGTAAGACTCTACCGATTGCCCCAGACTTCGGTTCGTGCGTTCCAGACTCTGCACCGAGACCGACAACCCCAGAATGCGCTGCAGAATCTTGTTAACCTCCGTGTAGGGAATCTCCACCGCTAAGGACTGATCCCAATCCTGTAACAGGGAGGAAAACTTGCTCTCGGGCAACTGCAGTCGTACATCCAGCGGAATAGACTCCAGCTTCTGGCCTTCGCGGCTCCCATAGACATAGCGCTCCAACTCATAGGCACCGAACACCGACTGATAGGCCCGCGCATGCGGTTGCGGGAGCCGTTTTACCACCGCTCCATCTGATCACTCTACCCGCTCTCCCTCGTCACACGCCCCATGGAGCGCAAACAAGTACCCCAAGGCTTGGTAGCCCATCTCCAGCAGCTTCTGGAATAGCCCTTTTTCCACCACATGAGCAGCCGTGCCCTCCCTGTAGGCCAACTCCACCAGCCCGACAAGTTCATAGGCTTGATCTACGATCTCTTGGCCCTTGATGTCCAGTGCGCTTTCATTCATGCTGTTCATTGGTAGACTCCTCCGACTTGGGGACTTAAGTCCCTGGGGTGTTTAGTTAACGGCGGAGTCTACCTCAATTTCAACACCAGCAAATGGCCTCATCGCGCGCGGGAGGCGGGTTGCACCCCCGGGCGTGGGCTCCACGACCACGGCCGCAGGCCCACCGGAACCGGGGCGCCCGGCTATACTGTATATCAATACAGTCACGCGCCGAATTCCAGCCGGCTACCGACATGGCCGCCGCGTCACCGGGATGCGGACCTGCCCCGTACTGCCGCCGCCATCCCGAGCAAACCGTCCTCTACCAAGTCGTCCAGCAGCACCTGGAAACCTATCTGGCGCTCGCGCAGGAAGACGACTGGGACGGGCAGCGCGTGCCGGCCTACGTGGAGCGTGAGTTCCGCCACTACCTCGAATGCGGCATCCTCGCCTACGGCTTCGCCCGCGCCCGATGTCCGGACTGCGGGCATGACTTCCTGGTCGCCTTCTCGTGCAAAGGTCGCGGCCTGTGTCCGTCGTGCAACGCCCGGCGCATGGCGGAGACCGCGGCGCATCTGGTCGATCACGTCATCCCGCCGCTGCCGGTGCGCCAGTGGGTCCTCTCGGTGCCCAAACGGCTGCGCTGGTACCTGGAGCGCGAGCCGCGGGCGATCAGCGCGGTGCTGCATATCCTGCTGCGCGTCATCGAGGCCCATCTGCGCCGGAGCAGCGCCGCCAGCTCGCATGCCCGCCTCAAAGCGGTGAGCTTCATCCACCGCTTCGGTGCCTCCCTCAACCGGCACGTCCATTACCATTGTTGCGTTATCGACGGGGTGTTCGAGCCGGTCGAGGAGGCCGATGATGTCCCGCAATCCGTGCGCTTTCGCCCCGCCGCCGAGCTGACACCGGAGGCCCTCGCCGCCATCACCGAGCAGGTACGCGTACGGGTGCTGCGTTGGTTCGCCCGCAGCGGGCTGATCGAGCCGGACGACGTGCGCGAGATGCTCGCCTGGGAGAACAGCGGCTTCTCGCTGGATGCCGCGGTGCGCGTGGGCGCGCACGATCGCGCCGGGCTGGAGCGGCTGCTGCGCTATTGTGCCCGCCCAACCTTCGCGCTCGAGCGTCTGGAGCGGCTTGACGACGAGCGCGTCGTCTATCGGTTACCCAAGCCCCAGCGTGATGGCACCACGGCGCTGACGCTCACGCCGCTGGAGCTGATCGACCATCTCGCGGCACTCATCCCCCCGCCCAGGCGCCACCGCCATCGCTACCATGGCGTGCTCGCGCCAAACGCGCCGCTGCGGGCGGCTGCCATCGCCTTCGGGCGCGAGGTGGCGGACGCAACAGGCTCACCGACCGCGGTCAGTTCGCCACCCCAGGCGCCGGCCTCCAATACCCGCTCCCCGGCGCGCTATCTCTGGGCCATGCTGCTCGCCCGGCTGTTCGAGTCGCTGCCGCTGGTCTGTCCCAACTGCGGCGCGGACATGCGCATCATCGCCTTCATCACCAAGGCCGCGCCCGTCGAGCAGATTCTTACCCATATCGGTGAGCCGCCGCGTCCACCCCCGATCTCGCCCGCTCGCGGACCGCCCGCCTGGGACGAGGCACCCGAGCCAATGCCGGACTGGGACCTCCTTGAGCAGCCCGAGTCCGACTTCGAGTTCGATCAGCGCGTCTCCTGGTAGCCGCCGTCTCTCGCAGGGAACGGCGCAGCCCCTCTCGTCTGCCGGTGTCACCCTGCCCCGAAGATGCATGCGCCAGCACCCCAGAACGCGCGCGCCTGCACCGCCCCGACGCCCGTCAGCCCCGCAGTTGGGCGTTGACCCCGCACCCCACCCCCGCTAACCTCCTTCCTCGGGCCAACCTGGACGTGCAGGGTGGCTTGGATTTCCTATCCGTCGGTTACCCAAGCCCCAGCGTGATGGCACCACGGCGCTGACGCTCACGCCGCTGGAGCTGATCGACCATCTCGCGGCACTCATCCCCCCGCCCAGGCGCCACCGCCATCGCTACCATGGCGTGCTCGCGCCAAACGCGCCGCTGCGGGCGGCTGCCATCGCCTTCGGGCGCGAGGTGGCGGACGCAACAGGCTCACCGACCGCGGTCAGTTCGCCACCCCAGGCGCCGGCCTCCAATACCCGCTCCCCGGCGCGCTATCTCTGGGCCATGCTGCTCGCCCGGCTGTTCGAGTCGCTGCCGCTGGTCTGTCCCAACTGCGGCGCGGACATGCGCATCATCGCCTTCATCACCAAGGCCGCGCCCGTCGAGCAGATTCTTACCCATATCGGTGAGCCGCCGCGTCCCCCCCCGATCTCGCCCGCTCGCGGACCGCCCGCCTGGGACGAGGCACCCGAGCCAATGCCGGACTGGGACCTCCTTGAGCAGCCCGAGTCCGACTTCGAGTTCGATCAGCGCGTCTCCTGGTAGCCGCCGTCTCTCGCAGGGAACGGCGCAGCCCCTCTCGTCTGCCGGTGTCACCCTGCCCCGAAGATGCATGCGCCAGCACCCCAGAACGCGCGCGCTTGCACCGCCCCGACGCCCGTCAGCCCCGCAGTTGGGCGTTGACCCCGCACCCCACCCCCGCTAACCTCCTTCCTCGGGCCAACCTGGACGTGCAGGGTGGCTTGGATTTCCTATCCGTCGCTGGAGCTGATCGACCATCTCGCGGCACTCATCCCCCCGCCCAGGCGCCACCGCCATCGCTACCATGGCGTGCTCGCGCCAAACGCGCCGCTGCGGGCGGCTGCCATCGCCTTCGGGCGCGAGGTGGCGGACGCAACAGGCTCACCGACCGCAGTCAGTTCGCCACCCCAGGCGCCGGCCTCCAATGCCCGCTCGCCGGCGCGCTATCTCTGGGCCATGCTGCTCGCCCGGCTGTTCGAGTCGCTGCCCCTGGTCTGTCCCAACTGCGGCGCGAACATGCGCATCATCGCCTTCATCACCAAGGCCGCGCCCGTCGAGCAGATTCTTACCCATATCGGTGAGCCGCCGCGTCCACCCACGATCTCGCCCGCTCGCGGACCGCCCGCCTGGGACGAGGCACCCGAGCCAATGCCGGACTGGGACCTCCTTGAGCAGCCCGAGTCCGACTTCGAGTTCGATCAGCGCGTCTCCTGGTAGCCGCCGTCTCTCGCAGGGAACGGCGCAGCCCCTCTCGTCTGCCGGTGTCACCCTGCCCCGAAGATGCATGCGCCAGCACCCCAGAACGCGCGCGCCTGCACCGCCCCGACGCCCGTCAGCCCCGCAGTTGGGCGTTGACCCCGCACCCCACCCACGCTAACCTCCTTCCTCGGGCCAACCTGGACGTGCAGGGTGGCTTGGATTTCCTATCCGTCACCCCACCCCCGCTAACCTCCTTCCTCGGGCCAACCTGGACGTGCAGGGTGGCTTGGATTTCCTATCCGTATCCGTCACCCCACCCCCGCTAACCTCCTTCCTCGGGCCAACCTGGACGTGCAGGGTGGCTTGGATTTCCTATCCGTATCCGTTACCCGTGAACCTCGTTTGTTCATTAACGTAGACAAAACGGTATCCACTCGATCATGGATTTTCGCTGCAAAGCTGCCGATCATGGTTGCCGTTACCACTTCCTCATTTTCAAGATCCCAGGAATCCACGTACTCGGCAGGGTCTGCGAGGATTTCCACCAGATGAGCACGAACCCCTCGCAGCCATTCATCCTCGGTTTTGAACCGGCTGGCCATTGCGCCAAGCTCGGCTTTCAGGGTGTCCGAGACGTGGGAGGCGCTGACAATGATGCCCCAAGCCATTTCAGTCAGGTCGTCGGTATCCATACAGCCAAATCCTGTATGCACCGTCACAGAGCTTTGGTCGCAAGCTATCCATCGTCGTGCTGGGCCATCACGTGGCGGCCCTTGTCGGTCAGCCGGTATTTCTGCTTGCTGCTGCGCGGCTTGTCGGGGATAGTCATTTCAATCAGGCCGTCGGCCAATGCCGGTTTGAGGTAACGCTCGCGGAATGATTTACGGTCCGAAAGCCCTAGAGCGGATTGCAGTGCCTCGCGGCCCATATCACCTTCGATTGCCGCCAGAAGCTCGCTGACTTGGGGGCTCACTTGGGGGGCAACTTGGGGGGCGGAATTGGTCACGGTATCCAAAATCATCCGCAGCATGAAGGCGATGAACGGTGCGGAATCGGTCGTTTGGGTGCTCTCCTGAATAGCCTGGTAATACTCGGCCTGGTGTTCGAAAATCAGGCTTTCCACCGGGATGTCGGCGAACAGGGGATTCCAGCGGGCCAGAATCAGGCTCTGCCAGAGCCGCCCCATGCGACCGTTGCCATCGGCAAAGGGGTGGATGAATTCGAACTCGTAGTGAAAGACCGAACTGGCGATAAGTGGGTGGGCATCGGTGGCGGCCAGCCAGCCGAAGAGATCGGTCATCAGCTGCGGCACCCGGTCGGCGGGCGGGGCCATGTGAATCACTTGGCTTCCCGCCATCACCCCCACACCGCCATGCCGATAGAGCCCCGCTTCGTCGATCAGGCCGGACATCAGAATCCGGTGAGCCTCAAGCAGGTCTTTTTCCACACCGGGCTGCCAGGTGTCGAACTGGTCGTAGGCGGCCAGGGCGTTCTTTACCTCCCGCACCTCTCGCGGCGAGGCGATGACCCGCTTACCCTCCAGAATCGCGGTGATCTGTGCCTCGCTCAGGGTGTTGCCTTCGATGGCCAATGAGCCGTGAATGGTGCGGATGCGATTGATGCGCCGCAGCCGCAAGGCTCTCGCCTGGTCAGTCAGCACGGTCAGCCGCCCGAGGCCAAAGCTGATGGCGGCGACCCGGTTCAGGATCTCGGGGGTGATGGTGTAGGGCGGCTGGTAGGTGGAGGGTTTGCTCATGGAGTCTTCCTCCGCTTGGCGGTACGCACCTTGTAGAGGCGTTCGGTGAAGCCTCCTTCGTTTTCGAAATCCTGCGCCAACCGTCCGACCTGGCGGTCGAGGAGATAGCAGGCAAGGTTCAGAAGCGAAAGTGCGCCGTTGGCCGCCAGACAGGCTGAAGACAGGGACTCACACGGACCACCTACACTGACTGGCACGGACTTCTGGAGACTTGCCATCTTGTCCTTGCTTGTCGGTGTCTGTCCCTGTTCGTCCGTCTGTTTCTTCCGTTCCTCCTCCACCCACGCCGCAAATGCCTCAACGGTTTGCGGCTTGCGTTCTTTAAAGCGCATCAGTGCGTGGTGGTTCGGCTCCAGCGACGCCACCCCCCGCTGGCGCAGAAAATCCTCATAGTCGAGCTTCAACTCCTCCAGGCTGGCGCGGGCCACCTGGGTGAGCTTGAGTTCCATCTTTTTCGAGGTGGCCGAGGCCTGCGATCCTTCGGCGATATTCTGCACTCCGCTCCGCGCCGCCTGCACCATCTGGTCTTTTATCCGACTGAAACGGTCGATGTAGCGATCCACAAAGCGCACGGTTATGTCATAGACGAGCTGCGCCACTTGGAAGCTCTTCAGTTTGCGATAACCGCCATGTTTGGGGATCAGCTCGGACATGACATCTCCCTAAGCCTGCGCCATCAGGGCGCCCAGCAGTTCGGTTTGTTTGCCGGTGGCGGCGTCGATCTGCTGGTCGAGGGTGTCGCACAGGGCCATCAACTGGTCGATACGGGTAACGATGCGGTGCTGTTCGGGGAGGGGGGGAAGAGGATAATCAATATCCCGAATCGTACCCATCGAAATGCTTGGTTGAGCAGTTGATTTGAGGTGTTTGAAAATTTCCCTTCTTCCCAATGGAGAAATAAGAAAATAATTTAAGTACCGCAAATTTAATTTTCTCTCACACCCAATAAAAGGCTCCATTTTTGCTACGTTCGGAGCCAGATGCCATCTCTCGTTCTTATCAAATAGAGCTACATTGCCAATGCCTGCGCCAATAAATGTAACCAACAGCGCAGGTTTTGAAAGCGCGCATCGCTCCAATAACTCAGAAGTTTTTAGATCAATAAATTTCAAGTTTGTTGTATCGATGCTGAATTGGCGGACGTTTTGAGCACGAATGACAGGAACATCTCCTTCGTCTTGAAGATTTACATATTTCGTATACTCAAACCCAGCCAACTTCGTAATAAAAAGAATGTCCAGCCCCTTAACCCATTCCCATGCTTCTGGAATTTCAGTGTCATGGCAAATAAACTTTGTGTCCTCTGTTTTCTGTCCGATTTTTAGCTGTTTACTTTTCACCAGCCGCTGTTTTTCTGCTTGGATCTCTTTGAGCAGTTCACTGGCGGGCGGGTCGCCCGCGTCCTGGGGGACGAGGCGGCCCATGACGGCGAGTTGGAGGATGGCCTTACGCAGTTCGGCGACATTTTCCTTGACGGTGTAGAGTTCGCCGAAGTGCTGCTGAATAAAGTCCCAGGCCGGGGCATCCGGGGCGTCGAGCAGTTGCTTGATGGCGGCGGCGTGGACGGCCAGCCGCTTCTCCTCGCGCGCCTTACGTAGCGTTTCCAGCGCATCGCACCGGGCCATCAACTGGTCGATACGGGCGACGATGCGGTGTTGTTCGAGGAGTGGAGGCAAAGGCATCAAATGGTTGATGACCGTTGAGGTGTTCAGTTCAATTTGATTTGTCGTCCCCGAAGCTGAGCCTTCGAGCTCATTATGAACTGCAGGGCTTTGAATCCAGCGCCAAAGAAATACCGGTCTGACTTCAATTGGACGAACAACCGTGACATGTGAGTCGGCGACTATTTCAACACCTTCAAGATCTTGCGGAACAAGACATGCTCGGCCTATGGTTCCTGTGCCAGTCGAGTTCCATAGTAGATCGCCAACTCTCAAGAACCGGATCGGCTCATACTTGTCCAAAGAGGCCGGATCAATATAACGCGCAGGCTCAAGATCGAGTCCGTACCAGCGAACGCATTTTTGCGAGATTACTCGATGCGTGGAAACGTCTACATATTTCGGCCCCTTGCCGCGCTGAATATACGAGCAAATATCACCCAGCCGCACCCACTCCCACCCCTGCGGCAGCTCGTAAGGCACTTCCTCCGGCTTGATGTGCGGCAACGGCTTAGGTTTTTTGATTTTGCCAGCCTTCACCAGCCGCTGTTTTTCGGCTTCAATAGCCTTCAACAGTTCCGAAGCAGGCGGATCATTCGGCTCCTGCTCCACCAGCTTGCCCTGCATGGCGAGGGTCAGGATCAACTCACGCAGTTTGGCGACGCCGTCTGGCGCACCAAAGGCGATGTCGAAGTGCTGTTCCAGCAGATTGCGGGTGGCGTCGGTCATGCCTTGCCCCTCTTCTTCTGCGTCGCTTCGATTTTCTTGAGTCCGGCCTCGGTCTCCGTTGGCTTGGTGAAAAATTCGGAATTTCCGGATTTTCTCATCACCGGCTCGGAGGTCGGCTCACCCTCGGCGGCAGTTATTCGAAAATTTCGAATAGGTGATCTACTCATCGCCGCCCTGCAGTTCCTTCTCGATCTGCTCGATGGTCGGCAGACTGCTCTCCAGACTTTCGGGCAGAGCACGGGTCAGCTCAAAACTGGAAACACCGATAGGCTTGTCGATGCCGCGCAGGGCGTATTCCGCCAGCACCCGGTCGGGTTGCTGACAGAGAATCAGGCCGATGGTGGGTTTATCGGTTTCATGACGCAACTTGTCGTCGACCACGCTGCAATAGAAATTCATCTTACCGGCATATTCGGGTTTGAAATCGCCGCGCTTGAGGTCGATCACCACATAGCAGCGCAGTTTGAGGTGGTAGAAGAGCAGGTCGATGTAGAAGTCTCTATCGCCTATGTCGAGGTGGTACTGTCGCCCGACAAAAGCAAAGCCCTGGCCCAGCTCCAGCAGGAATTTTTCCAGATGGGCGATGAGGCCGGTCTCCAACTCACGCTCATGGAAACCCGACTCCAAGGTGAGGAAGTCGAACAGGTAGGGGTCTTTCAGCGCCTGTTGCACCAGATCGGAATCTGGCGACGGCAGTCGTTTGGCAAAGTTAGTAATAGCTCGACCCTGTCGTTGATGGGCGGCGATTTCGATCTGCATCACCAGAATATTGCGACTCCAGCCGTTTTCGATGGCTGCCTGCATGTACCATTGGCGCGTGGCGTGGTCTTTGACCCTGGCCATCAGGATGCCGTGATGTCCCCAAGGTACGGACAGCATCAATTCAGCGGGAAAAAGTGCAACAAGCTGTTGCACTTTTGGCGAGTCCTCAATTTGTGCAACAGCCTGCTGCACAAATTCCAGATGAGGATATTCCCGGTAGAAGGCTAGCATCTGCTTGATATTGCGCTCTGAAAATCCTTTTTCCTCGGGCAGCTCGTTGTGCAGGTCGCGGGCAAGGCGAGGGATAACGCTTGAACCCCAGCCCTCTTTTTGCTGGCGGCTATCAATCAATGAGCCGATTTCCCAGTAGAGCCGGATCAACTCGGCGTTGACTGCCAGCACAGCGCGGGTCTGGGCATGGCGTACGCGCTGTTTAATATCGACCAGCAACCCTTTGTAGTCGGTAGGCAAGTTCACATTTTTCTTCCCGCTCATGCCGTGCTCCCCAGGCAGGCCATCAATTCGGATTTCAAGGCGGCCTGCGCCGCTTCAAGCTGGTGAACGATCTCTTGGTACTCGGCCATCAGCTCTTCCGGATCGCGGTGGTTAACCTCCACCTCGTGGGGGTTCTTGCAGTCCAGGTTGTAGTTGCGCTCGGCCAGCTCCTTAGCGGAGACCTTCCAGGCCTGCTCGGTGACCTTGCGCCCCTTGCGCTCGGCACCGCCCCACCAACTTTTTTCGAGATCGAACTCAGAGATGGTCAGGGGCTTGGAGCGGGAGTAGGACTTGTAGCCCTCGGGATACGGGTGCGCGAAGAACCAGACCTCTTTGGTCGGCCCGCCCTTCTCGAAAAAGAGGATGTTGGTGGCGATGCTGGTGTAGGGGCTGAACACGCCTTTGGGCAGACGCACGATGGTGTGCAGGTTGAACTCCTCCAGCAGTTCGCGCTTGAGGTTGGTCTTGGTACCCTCGCCAAACAGAAAACCGTCGGGCAGCACCACGGCCGCCTTGCCGGTGTCGTGTTTGAGCAGGTGCATGATCAGCGCCATGAAGAGATCGGCGGTTTCACGGGTTTGGTACTTGCGCGGAAAGTTGTTCTCGATGCCGTCTTCTTCCATGCCACCGAAGGGCGGATTGGTGATGATCAGGTCCACCCGGTCGCGGGGGCCGTAATCCTTCAGTGGGCGACTCAGGGTGTTGTCGTGGCGGACATTGGTGGGCACGTCGATGCCGTGCAGCATCATGTTGGTCATGGCCAGCATGTGCGGCAGCGGTTTCTTCTCCACACCGTGAATAGACTCCTGAAGGCGCTTGTGGTCGTCGGCTGTCTTGACCTGCTTGTTCAGATGCTCGATGGCGCAGGTCAGAAAGCCACCGGTGCCGCAGGCCGGGTCGAGGATGGTTTGCCCGAGTTGGGGGTCGAGCATGTCGACCATGAACTGGGTGACGGCGCGGGGAGTGTAGTATTCGCCCGCGTTCCCGGCGGATTGCAGGTCGGAGAGGATCTTTTCGTAGATGTCGTTGAACAGGTGACGGTCGCCGGACTTGTTAAAGTCCACATCCTCTTGGATGGCGTTGATCACCTGGCGCAGCAAGGTGCCGGACTTCATGTAGTTGTAGGCGTCCTCGAAGACTGAACCGACCACCTTGCCATGGGGCGACACACCGGCGGCGGTGGCCAGTTTCTTCAGCGCCGGAAAAAGGTCATTGTTGACGAAGTCGATCAGTTCCTCACCGGTCATCCCTTCGGGGTTCTTGGCCCAGCTGGACCAGCGGAAACGGCTGGGCAGCGGCGACTTGTAGCCGGGCACGGTGAGCTGCCACTCCTGTTCCTTGTCGTCGAAGATTTTCAGGAAAATCAGCCAGACCATCTGGCTGATGCGCTGGGCGTCGCCATCGACGCCGACATCCTTGCGCATGATGTCCTGAATGGCTTTGATCAGGGTGGTGAGTGACATGGTTGTGCTATCTCCAGTTCTTTTTTTCAGGCGCTATAGAGGGCCTGTTCCAGTTCGTTGACAGCCTGCTGATACTGATCCAGCCCACCAAAGGCGCGGATGATTTCCAGCGGGGTTCCGAATTCGGTAAAGGGGGCAATGGTAAGAATCTGCGTCTCTTCGATATGGGCCACGCCTTCATCGGCGTACTTGTCGAGCAGGGCCTCCAGCACCCGGCGGGCCTGCTCTCCGTAGCGGGTGAAGTAGTTGCGTTTCTTCACCTGTTCCGCCCGCTCCTTGCGGGTGAGGGGCGGCATATCCCAGGCGACATGGCAGACCAGATCGAAGGGGTCGAAGGCTTTGCCGGATTGCCGTCCTATCTCATCGGCAAGAGCATCGAAGAACACGCCCTGTTCCGACAGTTCGTCGATGATGGCCTGCTTCTTCTCGGTGCTGCTCCAGCGGCGGAGGAAATCGTCGAGGCTGGCGTACTCCCTGGCCAGAGCCTTGCGGGTATAGTCCTTGAGAGATTCGGTGATCAGCCTGCCGTCTGCGTCGAAATACTGGACGCGCTCGGCGGCGACCTTGACCTCGACACCCTCCACGACGTAACGGCGAATGCCTCCGATTTCCCCTCCTGGGCCGGGATCGGCGACGCCGGTCCAACCATGGTCCTCTCCGGGTTCCGGGTAGGTGACGCCACCGCCAACTTCGGGATCAACGGGAACATCCGGCGGCACCGGTGACTGATCCCCGCCGGGTTCGTAGATCTGCACTGGGTCGCCGTCGAAATCAGGGTCGGCAAACAGCTCGGTGGCCTTTTTGAAGTCGATGATGGTGAAGTAGTACTTGCCGTAATCTTCGTTGATGCGGGTGCCGCGCCCGATGATCTGCTTGAACTCGGTCATGGACTGGATGCGCTGGTCGAGCACGATGAGTTTGCAGGTCTGGGCATCCACGCCGGTAGTCATCAGCTTGGAGGTGGTGGCAATAACCGGGTATTTGCTCTCCGGGAAGATGAAGTTGTCGAGTTCGGCCTTTCCTTCCTCGTTGTCGCCGGTGATGCGCATGACATATTTGCTGTTCTGCGCCACCAGATCGGCGTTTTCATTGACCAGGGCCTGACGCATGCGTTCGGCATGGTCGATGTTTTCACAGAAGACGATGGCTTTGTCGAAACGGTTGGTCTGCCTCAGGAACTCGGTGATCTTTTTGGCTACCAGCCGGGTGCGCTGTTCCAGAACCAGGGTTTTGTCGAAATCCTTCTGGTTGTAGATGCGGTCTTCGATTTCGTTGCCGTGCTTGTCGATCATGCCCTTGTCGGGCCGCCAGCCGGTCAAATCCCGGTCGAGATCGATGCGCACGACCTTGTAGGGAGCAAGGAAACCGTCGTCGATGCCCTGCCGGAGGCTGTAGGTATAGATGGGGTCGCCAAAGTAGTCGATGTTGGAGACTTCTTTGGTCTCCTTGGGCGTGGCGGTCAGGCCGATCTGAGTAGCAGAGGTGAAATATTCGAGGATTTCACGCCAGGCCGAATCGGCGGCCGCGCTGCCCCGATGGCATTCATCAATGATGATGAGGTCGAAAAAATCGGGGCTGAACTGTTTGTAGATGTTTCTCTCTTCTTCGTTGCCGGTGACGGCCTGATAGAGGGAAAGGTAAATCTCGTAGGACTTGTTGGCCTGCCGCTTCTGGATTTTGGTCATGGCCGAACCGAACGGCTTGAAGTCGTTGGTCATGGTCTGGTCGACCAGGATGTTGCGGTCGGCAAGAAACAGGATGCGTTTCTTCGCCTTGGACTTCCACAGCCGCCAGATAATCTGGAAGGCGGTAAAGGTCTTGCCGGTGCCGGTGGCCATCACCAGCAGAATGCGATTCTTGCCCCGCGCTATCGCCTCGATGGTCTTGTTGATGGCCAGCAGCTGGTAATAACGCGGACTTTTATCGCTACCGTCGCTGAAATAATCCTGCGTAACCAGTGTATTCTGCTGATCGTTCAGGCCACGGTGCTGCGCCCACCATTGCCACAGCGTTTGGGCAGCGGGGAAGTCGTGGAGGGCAAGTTCTCTTTCGACAATGCCGTCCAGGGCAATCTTGTTGTGGAACAGAAAACCGTCGCCGTTGGAGCTGAACACAAAAGGCACTTGTAGCATATCGGCGTAACCTAACGCCTGTTGCATGCCATCGCCAACAGTATGGTTGTTGTCCTTGGCCTCGATAATGGCAATGGGGATGTTCGGCTTATAAAACAGGACATAATCGGCGCGTTTTTGCTTGGCGCGGGTATGCAGCTTGCCACGCACGATGATGCGTCCCTTGGTGATAGGAAACTCTTCACGGATTTGGGTCGTGACATCCCAGCCCGCCTTCTCCAGGGCAGGCGTGATGTACTTTGTGCAGATATCGCGCTCGGAAAGTTGTTTCTTATTCATCAGGCCAACTTCCCTTGTTCTTTCATCCGCTCACAAAAAGCTTCGAATTGGTTCCTCGCCAGCTTGAAGGGAACCGTCTTGCTGTTTTCCCAGCGGTTGATCGTGGAAAAGCTCACGCCCAGCTCGTGGGCCAGCTCCTCTTGGCTGAGCCCCAGTTGCCGGCGGACTTCTTTGACCGTCTCCGCAAAATTTTCCGGTGCCTTTGCCATATCGGTTTGCTTACATTCCTGATTAATTCGTAAAAACCCTGATATTGCTTGCTTTCGTCATTCCCGCGAAAGCGGGAATCCAGTAATTTCGAATAATTACGGATTTCGGGTCAGTTCCACCATGACCCTAATAGGGGGTTTTACGATTCCATCAATTCCTGGTACACCGCCAATTCACCGGCGGCAAGCGAACGCAACTTGCCCAACATACAATTACGTCCCTCAATGTAGCAGGTGACAACGCATGTGAACAGCAAAAAAGTTGGCGATTATTTCAGAATTTTCAGACACATCCCGCCGCCACCCATCAAGTAAGCCCTCAGAAGGTCAGCACGAAAAAATTTCACGTGCCGCCCGTGATTTTCTCCATCTCACCGGTAAGTAAGCGGGAGAAATCATCAAAATTCACTACGAGGAGCCACCGACCATGGGCATCAGCGACCTGTTGGACTTCAATCATGAAGAGTATCAACCAGTTTGCCGGTGATGTCGTTGACCAGCGAGTGCAGGAAAAGATGCTGGACACAGGACGAGGGTTCGATCCCCGTTCGGATGCCTCCTGTAATCACTCCACAAACCCGAGTCTGAAAGTGGCCATGTCACAAGTTTTGTCGTGAGTTTATCTCAAATTTTTGTCGCAGCAGATGTCGTAGCAATGTCACAACTCTGCATGAGAAACCGGATTAGTCATCATCCTTGTGTTCAATCTGTTTAAGCAATAGGTCAAAGTCACTCTCAAAGAGCCGATCCTGAACAATGCGATATTTTTCAAATTCACTTTCGGCGTGGGCCTTGGCTATTTCTGCCGTTACCTTTCCGGCGTCCTGCAGGATTTCTCGATCCCATAGTTTCAAGAACCCACCCAAGCGCTCTTCCCAATCAGCCATGGTCATGGGGATTTTACGCATGGCCTGCATTTCCGCCATATCCAGATAGGCCGACACAATTCGCTGCATCTGCCCGAGTTCGAATTCAGAGAGATAGTTTTTACCAATGGAAACATCATATTTGTGGATTTTTCCGTTGGGTGCTCCCTCCCAGCTGGTCAACCCCATATTCTCCTTCTTATGATCGGCTCGATCTATAATAACCTCAGCCGCTGTATTGCCATGGATTGCATAATGCATCTTGTTCTGGACAGCGGCGAAGAAGCGCTTGGTAGCCGTGGCAGTTGGGTCATAATCCAGTGCGGTAGCGTATATATCCGTTATTTTCTGATAAAACTTACTACCGACATGGCCGCCGCGTCACCGGGATGCGGACCTGCCCCGTACTGCCGCCGCCATCCCGAGCAAACCGTCCTCTACCAAGTCGTCCAGCAGCACCTGGAAACCTATCTGGCGCTCGCGCAGGAAGACGACTGGGACGGGCAGCGCGTGCCGGCCTACGTGGAGCGTGAGTTCCGCCACTACCTCGAATGCGGCATCCTCGCCTACGGCTTCGCCCGCGCCCGATGTCCGGACTGCGGGCATGACTTCCTGGTCGCCTTCTCGTGCAAAGGTCGCGGCCTGTGTCCGTCGTGCAACGCCCGGCGCATGGCGGAGACCGCGGCGCATCTGGTCGATCACGTCATCCCGCCGCTGCCGGTGCGCCAGTGGGTCCTCTCGGTGCCCAAACGGCTGCGCTGGTACCTGGAGCGCGAGCCGCGGGCGATCAGCGCGGTGCTGCATATCCTGCTGCGCGTCATCGAGGCCCATCTGCGCCGGAGCAGCGCCGCCAGCTCGCATGCCCGCCTCAAAGCGGTGAGCTTCATCCACCGCTTCGGTGCCTCCCTCAACCGGCACGTCCATTACCATTGTTGCGTTATCGACGGGGTGTTCGAGCCGGTCGAGGAGGCCGATGATGTCCCGCAATCCGTGCGCTTTCGCCCCGCCGCCGAGCTGACACCGGAGGCCCTCGCCGCCATCACCGAGCAGGTACGCGTACGGGTGCTGCGTTGGTTCGCCCGCAGCGGGCTGATCGAGCCGGACGACGTGCGCGAGATGCGAGCCCTTCGAGCCCCACCCAACCGAACAGCGGGTTCTCGCTGGATGCCGCGGTGCGCGTGGGCGCGCACGATCGCGCCGGGCTGGAGCGGCTGCTGCGCTATTGTGCCCGCCCAACCTTCGCGCTCGAGCGTCTGGAGCGGCTTGACGACGAGCGCGTCGTCTATCGGTTACCCAAGCCCCAGCGTGATGGCACCACGGCGCTGACGCTCACGCCGCTGGAGCTGATCGACCATCTCGCGGCACTCATCCCCCCGCCCAGGCGCCACCGCCATCGCTACCATGGCGTGCTCGCGCCAAACGCGCCGCTGCGGGCGGCTGCCATCGCCTTCGGGCGCGAGGTGGCGGACGCAACAGGCTCACCGACCGCAGTCAGTTCGCCACCCCAGGCGCCGGCCTCCAATGCCCGCTCGCCGGCGCGCTATCTCTGGGCCATGCTGCTCGCCCGGCTGTTCGAGTCGCTGCCGCTGGTCTGTCCCAACTGCGGCGCGAACATGCGCATCATCGCCTTCATCACCAAGGCCGCGCCCGTCGAGCAGATGCTTACCCATATCGGTGAGCCGCCGCGTCCACCCCCGATCTCGCCCGCTCGCGGACCGCCCGCCTGGGACGAGGCACCCGAGCCAATGCCGGACTGGGACCTCCTTGAGCAGCCCGAGTCCGACTTCGAGTTCGATCAGCGCGTCTCCTGGTAGCCGCCGTCTCTCGCAGGGAACGGCGCAGCCCCTCTCGTCTGCCGGTGTCACCCTGCCCCGAAGATGCATGCGCCAGCACCCCAGAACGCGCGTGCCTGCACCGCCCCGACGCCCGTCAGCCCCGCAGTTGGGCGTTGACCCCGCACCCCACCCCCGCTAACCTCCTTCCTCGGGCCAACCTGGACGTGCAGGGTGGCTTGGATTTCCTATCCGTTTAACATAATCCGAGGGCATGTCGGTGCAGTCCTTGGCGTCAGCGTCAATGAAGGCCTCTTCGACCTCGGTGGCCAGCGCCTCTTGGTTGCCTTAGAGCGCCAATACGTAGTCACCGCCCTGAGCGATGATCTGCTCGGCGATTTTCACCTGGCAGCCCGTCGCGTCGATGGTGACGATGCAGCGGTACAAGTGCAGCAACTCCAACAAACGAGGAATGGCTGTGACCTCGTTAGACTTCGCCTCGGCCGCCAGTTGTCACAACACCACCCGGTTGGCGGTGGCAAAGGCACTGACCATGTGCAATGCGCCCAGCCCTTTGTTGCGGTCGTAAAGGGATGGTCCGCCCCACTTCTCCAACCCTGCTGGAAGCGGGCACACTAACGGGGTCAAACAAACCACCCTTAAGCCGTACGTGAAGTCCAACGATAACGACAACGACAACGACAACGACAACGACGCCGCCGACGCCGCCGACGCCGAGGCGATCTGCGCGGCATTATGTAGCAACTGCACACGATCCCAGGGACTCGGTCCAACAGGGCGCGGAACCTTATTGAAAGTAGGGTCCCCGGCCCGCCCGAGGCCGAGAACGAGCTGCTCGTAAGTGGCTGATCTGGAGCCCGTGTGCATCTGCTACATAATTCCGGATCTGCGAGGCGCTACAGCGTCCTAAGATGCGCTTCGTCGCGGTCAAGAGCGTCGAGCAGCAGAACATCCGCCGGGCTGGCGCTCGGTGCGCAGGTGATCGCCACCGCCATGCTCAGTCGCTGGGGCGCCTCGGAGATTACCTTCAAACACATCAAGGAGCGCCACCCCTACCACTACCATCCGGGGTTCGGCCTCGCCGAGAGCGAGCGGCAGGACATCGCCAACCCCGCCGTCAAGGCCATCGAGCAGCAGACCCAGATCGGCAAGACCCAGCTGGGGCGACTCTACAAGCAATAGGCCCAGTGCCAACCCAGCACCAAGCAAGACGGCACGCCGCGCGCCAACAGCAAGCACCAACGCCTGGGCGACGACATCGCCCGCAGCGAGGCCGATCTGCGCGCGCTGCAGGACGACAAGGCCAAACTGCCTGAGCGTGTCGACGTCACCGGCCTCGCCGATTATCGCTCGTTCGGAGCGATCGACAACGATGGCAAGAAGCTGTTCGACTTCGTCACCGCCTCGGTCTGGACCGCCCGCCGCCAGCTCATCGACTACCTAGAGGACGACTACGCCAAAGACAGCGATCGGGTGGATCTGCTCTACGCCATTGTGCATTGCCACGGCTGGGTGCGTAGCGATGAGCAGATGGTGGTGGTGCGCCTGGAGCCCCTGCAGCAACCCGCGCGCCGCCATGCCCAGGAGCAGCTATGCCGCAAGCTCACCGGCCTTGCTGCCAAGATCCCCGGCGGCAAGTGGCTGCGCATCGAGGTCGGCGAGTCGCCGCTGTGAGCCGCCGGCAGGCTTCGGACCGTCCAAAAATCGCGGCAGTCCTTGGTTGTTGTTCCGGGAGGTCTGCTATCGTTGGTCTTCGCAGAAGAGACGTCGAGTGCCACGCACGGTTGCCGGAACTACACGGATGAGGATCTCTGCCGACTGCGCACCGGCCACGGCCCGCAGAACATGACCCGCCTGCGACGCTTCGCCGTCGGCCTCATCAAGGCCAACAGCAATGACTCCGTCGCCGCGACCATCGACAAACTCGCCCGACGCGTGCGCCGGGTCTTCGACTATTTGCTCATGACGGACAATACGAAGTCACGCGCAAGCCGCGTAGCCGCCCAGTCGGGCTAGAACGGGTTTGCCCTGTTCGCAGGGCTTTCGCGGCTTGCCGACAATTTTAATTCCCGGTACTATCTGTCGGTTTTACCTGATCTCGGACAGGACTTTCCCTTCCCACACGATGGCAGGTTCGAATTTTTCTGGCGTGTCGCTTAACTGCGGCGACTGTCGCGCGATAACGCTGTCGCCGGGTACCATCGCGCTCCCGATCTTTACCCACAAAGGCCAGACCTTTCAAGGTGCGTAAAAACAACATTATGAATCAGTTTCTTAGCGTCAAGTGCTCGCAGGCATCCGCAGCCGCTTGCCAGCTTGTCGGAAAGCAAACACCGCAAAATCATGCGGTTGCGGTCGCACACGTATCAACACCTTGAAAGGGCTGCCCACAAAGGCCTATCGCGGATCTTAGTCTGCGCTAGAGTTTGCTAATCGATTGGCGCCCAACCGCCTGCTCTTTGGCTCCAGTCGGGCGTTGAGAAGATTTCAGACTACAGGGTATGCAAACATGCTGATGGATTCGGTCGCGCGGTCTGGCCCGGTGTGCGGGTATAAGAGTCTGTCTGGCAAAATTTCAGCCGCAATTTGCAAGCGTTTTCTTGAGCATGGCGATACGGATCATATTCTCGGCAGTCCCAGTCAGGATCTCGAAATCCTTGCTCAGCCTGCGAAATCGACCGAGCCAAGCGAAAGTGCGCTCAACCACCCAACGTTTCGGAAGGACAGCCCATCCGTCTTTGATTTTGGTGGAAATGTGCAAGACGAGTCCGAGTGTCTCGTCGACAAATTTCACGGCTGTCCCGCGATAACCCGCATCGCCGGAAAACGCCTCGATGCTCGGGTATTTCTCCGCCGCACGCGCCATCACGGGACCACCCGCCACGGTATCGCTGCAATTGGCTGCGTGGACCGACACATGCAACAGGTTGCCGAGGATATCGACTACGATATGGCGTTTATGCCCTTTGACCTTCTTGCCGCCGTCGATCCCGCGTTCTTCGCTCGCGTACTCGGTCTTGACGCTCTGCGAGTCGATAATCCCGTAACTCGGCGATGCCGAGCGACCGTTGTTTTGGCGATGGAGTGCATTCAGTTGATCCAGCGCGGTTTCCCATACACCGCGTTTGTTCCATCGGCTGAAGTGATCGTAAACCGTTTGCCAGGGGGGAAAATCGTTGGGTAGCATGCGCCATTGGCAACCGGACTTCACGACGTACAAAATGGCATCGACGATCCGTTTGCGCGGATGCAGGCTGGCACTGCCTCGTCGATCACGGGGTTGAAAATAGTGTTCGATCAGCGCCCATTCGGCGTCCGTCAGGTCACTCGGGTATCCCATAGCTTGTCCTCGAAGAAAAAGTATTTGACTTTGATAGACATTTTTTTGTCAGACAGGTTCTAATTTGGGGGCGGCACACAGGCTCGCTTCTTTGCAGCTTCGCTGTCTCCGTATGCTGCCCCGCTCTGAAGTCGGCGTCATCCCACGCCGGTGCCGCAGCTGATGGCAGATATCGAACCAAGGTTGGCCGAAAACCTCCCCGAGGGCCCTTGGCTGATCGTTGCGCCACGGTTTCAGGACGTCGTTGCCGGGATGGGCGGCAGCTTATTGCTGGCGCTGCGCCGTGGCGTGCGGCTGACCGTTGTCCTACTCGCCGGGAGCGAGGCGGAAACTGCGATTGCGAGCGAGTTGATGTGCAACGGCACTGGGGCGATCTCTGAACAGCCCGCGGCTGGTGCCTGCAACGTGCTCGGCCTCAGTTTGATCGAGCGGCGCGACGGCTTGACGGCCGCGAGTCCAGCGAGCGTTAGAAGGCTTGCGCAGGTAATGCGCTCGATTCAGTTCCACAGCGTTTTCTATTCGTCTCCGTGGAACCTAGAACCTGCGTCGCGGCTCGCGGCAGCCATTGTTCGCGAATCTTTGAGCTGCGGCGGCTGCGCGGCCGACGCCTATGCGTTTGAGACGACCAGACAATCCGCTGTGAGCACCCTTATCGACATCAGTCAGACCTTTACCCACAAACGCCAGCTCCTCGAATTGCTGCAGGCGCGGGCATTGGTCCATGGATGTATCGAAGTGCCGCTTAGGCTTAGCCAGGAGCGCACGCGGAAACTACCGACCGTGAGCATTGCCGCCGAGGGGTTCTCTACGCAGGGTGTAGCGCTCGACCAGGGCGACGTGGGGGTGTCGAGGGAGTCGGCACCGCGACCCCTGTCGTCCCCAACTGGTGCTGACGGCCTCCCGCTGGTCAGCGTCATTATCCGAACTATGGATCGCGCCGAGCTGCTGAGCGACGCGCTCGCGTCCGTCGCCCATCAAACCTATCCAAATATCGAGGTCGTAGTTGTCAACGACGGCGGATGCGACATCTCTGCCGCTGCCGCCCCTTTCGATGCCTCATTCGCACGGCTGTCTTTGATCCAGCTATCGGAGAATCGGGGGCGCGCGCACGTAGCGAACCTCGGCCTGAAGGACGCCCTCGGTGAGTATCTTTGTTTTCTCGACGACGACGATTGGTTTATCCCTGGACACATCGCTGCGCTGGTCGACGCGCTCCGCGGCGCGGCGGAATATAAGGCCGCCTACGCCGGGGTGCGTTGCGTGCGCAGGGTGAATGGTGAGTGGGAAGAACTTCACGTCTTTAACGAGCCCTTCGACGCCATTCGGTTGGCCTACGAAAACTATCTGCCGATGCATGCTATTCTGTTCCACCGCAGCCTGGTCGATGCAGGCTGCTTACTGGAGGAGCGGTTCGACGTCTACGAGGACTGGGATTTCTGGATTCAGCTCTCTCAGCAGACCGCTTTCGCTCATGTAGACCGAGTCAGTGCCTACTATCGTATTGGCGAGGACAGTGGATTCGGTATCGCCGGCAATCCCGCGACCATTTCCCAAGGGCTCGACAAGCTCCTAGACAAATGGCGTCGTTTGTGGACGCCAAGCACGCTACGTGGGATGTTGGACCGCGCGCGCAAAGCTTCGCGTGTCGACAGCCTGGAGACCAAGCTAGACGCAAACGGTCGCGATTTAGAGCGCCTGCGGTCAGAGCTGGCCGAGGCCAACCACCGCATTCGCGACCTCGAGCCGCAGGTGGCCCAGTTGCGCCAGGACAAGCAGGCACTCGAAGAGGCACTTGCGGAACGCGACGCGCGCGTCGAGGAGCAGCGCAGGACCATGCTGCTGAACCAAGAGCAGTTTGACGCAGCGAAGGTCTCAGCCGACGAGAGTATTCGTGACCTGGAACACCGCCTGCAGCAAATGCGCGCGGAAAGGCAAACACTTGAAGCAGTATTAGCGAAGCAGGAGGCCCGCTTTGATGCTCAGCAAGAGGCCATCTTGAAGCAGCAAGAGCAGACCTCGACCGTGAAACTCACCATGTCCGAGCGCATCCGCGAACTGGCCGGCGCGGCAGACGAGGCGCGCGCCCGTGCCGAGGCGTTAGAGCACCGGATCGCCACCATCCAGGAGCAGGCAGCCGATCAGCAGCAGCTGCTGGCGCACGCACAGCATGAAGTCATATCGCTGCAAGCCGAGCTGACCGTTGTGCGTGCGTCGTTGGCGCAGGTTTATGCATCGACGTCCTGGCGGCTCACCGGCCCGTTGCGCGCAATTCGTATGGGCCTTATGCGGCTTCGTACCGGCAACCACGAATCCGCGGAGAGAATCAGTCTGAAGCGGCAGCTGTTGGCGTCGTGGAGCCGGTCACGAAGCATTATGGATCAGCATGGGCTGAGCGTACTCGCCGCGCGCGTGCTCGCAAAGCTAACCGGCCGCCCGCTGATTTCCATCGTCGTCTTTGCCGAGGCAGATCGAGACCTGCAAAAGACGGTGCAATCCGCGATCGACCACAACGGCGGCTACCGCTATGAGGTGCTGATCGTGGAAACAGGTCTCGGCACGGTGCCGCCGGAGTTAAGGCGGCTGGGACACTGCCGGGTCATCCGTGCTGGCCTCCTTGGCGAGGCCTGGGCCGAGGTCTTGCAGCGCGCGCGAGCGGATGTGGTGGCCCTGCTGCGCGCCGGTGCACAGGTGGACCCTGACTGCCTGCACCAGCTGCTGCAGACCTGTTTGCAGCGGCCCGATGTCGGTCTGGTCGGCGCCCGCCTGCTCAAACTCGACGGCAGCATTTGCGCCGCGGGAGGACTCCTGAGCCGCGACGGTAGAGTAGCGATCTACGGCCAAGGGGACAACGGCGAAAAGCCTGAATACAACTACGTTCGCGATACCGCGTTCCTGCCCCCCGGTGCGCTTGCCATGACCAAGGGCGCATTGGAGGCCGCGATTTGCCGTCTTGGTGATGATCATTCGTGGCCCCATTGGTGGATGATCAACCTGTCAATGGCCACGCGCGACGCGGGCTACCGTGTGCTTTACCAGCCGGCAGCCGTGGCCTACAGTGAACATGGAACCATGCAGTCCAGCGACCTGATGGCCGGGGAAACGTTCAAGACTCAGTGGCAGGCGTCAGATCAATCCGAATCAGTACCGGAGCAGTTCGAGCCTTTTCTGAGCCGGGATTACGGCGTTCGCGGGCGCATCCTGGTGATCGACTACGTGATGATTACCCCGGACCAGGATTCGGGGTCTCTGCGTATGGCAAATATGCTCACCGTGCTTCAGGACCTTGGCTACAAGGTCACGTTCGTCGCCTTCAATCTCGACCTCCGTCCGCCCTATGGCGCACAGTTGCAGCAGCAAGGGATCGAAATCCTTCACGCGCCCTTTACCTATTCGATCCCGAAATATTTGGAGGAGCATGGGCATTACTTCGATGTCATTGTGGTGAGTCGTCCCGACGTCGCCGATGCGTTCATCGATGTCGCTCGTCATGCTGCACCGGAAGCGCGTATTTGGTTTGATACGGTCGACCTACATTTCCTGCGCGAGCTGCGCATGGCAGAACACGAGGGTTGCGAGCAACGCGCCAAGGATGCGCAGACGCGAATGGAGCAGGAACTGTCGCTGGTCGACCGAGCCGATGTCACGCTCGTGGTTTCTCCGGTGGAAAAAGCGCTGCTCATGAAGCATCGGCCTGGCGCCCGGGTTGAGATCGTCTCCAACATCCACGAGGTCCATGGTTTAGCCGCCCCGTTCGAGAAGCGCAACGGCCTGCTCTTTATTGGCGGCTTCAACCATCCGCCGAATCCCGACGCGATGCTCTACTTTGTGGGCGAGATACTGCCGCTGATCCGTTCGCGGCTGGGCGACGTCTCGCTGACCATCGTTGGTAGCGAGCCGCCTCCAGAGGTGCTGGCGCTGGGCCAAGAGCCTGGAATCACCGTCACTGGCTATGTGCCAGACGTGTCCGACCACTTCGCGCAAGCGCGCCTATCCATCGCGCCACTGCGCTACGGAGCGGGCGTCAAGGGCAAGATCAACCAGAGCATGGCCTACGGCGTGCCGGTCGTGGCGACCAGCATCGCGGTTGAAGGGATGTATTTGGAAAACGGACGCGACGTGTTGGTAGCGGACGACGCAGTCGCGTTCGCGGATGCGGTCGCACAAGTCTACAAAGACCGCGCGCTCTGGAAGCAGCTGTCGCGCAACGGGCTCGCGAATCTGGAGCAGCATTTCTCGCGGCGGGCGGCCCGTTCCATCCTGGAGCGGTTGGTCAGCGAAACGGAGCCGTCGTGAAGGTACTGATCGTCACCCATGGTCCTTACCTGAATGCGGATGCAGTCGTCTCGGGTAACAGCGTCCGGGCATACTATCTCGCGCGCGGACTGCGTGCGTACGGCATCGACGTCGTCTACGCATCTCCAGCTGACCTGGAACGGTTGCAACCCCCAGGTGAGCCCGCCGATCCGGGCATCCGTGTCGTCAACTACGCCGATACCGCTGCGCTGCAAGCGCTTATCCTCCGTGAGGCGCCTACGGTACTCTACGTGGGCTATTGGGAACTGCTGGCGGAGATTCCGGACCCGCCGGGCATGCCGGTGGTCGTTGACGTTGTGGCCCCGCGCATCCTTGAGACGCTTTATCAGGAAGAGCGCGTCGCCGAGGACGAAATCCGTCGTACGTTGGCACTCTATCGTCGTGCGGATCGCTTTGTCTGCGGCACCGAGCGCCAAAAGCATCTGCTGCTGCCCTGGCTACTGTTGGCCGGCTTCGACTGCCGTTACGACGTGCCGGTGGACGTGATCCCGCTGTCCACGGAACCGGGCCAGCCGCACTCCCTTGTCGACAGTGCGGTCGGACTACGATTCGTCTCCGGCGGCGTGGTCTGGCCTTGGCGACGCACCGAGACCTGGTTCGACGCCCTAGTGCGTTGCCTGCATGCGGATGCCGGCAACGGTGACCGCTTTATGCTGTTCGAAGGCAAGTATGTCTACAATCCGGCGCAGCAGATGCCGAAGCGTTCGCCCGTCGAGCAGGCTTGGCCTGAGTCGATCATCGAGCGCTTGCAGTTGCTGCCCTATGGCGAGATGGCCCGTTTGCTCCAGACCCAATGCGACATCGGCGTCGAGTTGGCGGACGAGAACACTGAGCGCGCCTACAGCCATTCGTTCCGCTCGACCGAGTTCCTGCGCTGCGGCCTGCCGGTCATCGCCAACGATTATTTGGAGCTTGCTGGCCCGATTCGGGACTACGATGCTGGCTGGGTCATCTCAAGCCCCCAAGAAATCCCCGACATCGTCGCGGAGCTGCGTGCAGATCCGGACTCGCTTGTCCGCAAGTCTGAGCATGCGATTCGCCTGGTTGACGATTGCTTTGCCTTCGACAAGACGATCCGTCCGCTAGTGGACTTTGTCCGTGCGCCGGCGATTTTGGTAAAGCGATCGCCATTGTTGTCGCTGGACGCATCGGCGCCCGCGGAGCAGTGCATCAGCACCGAGGACGATTCGGTCCCGAGGCCGGCGACGAGCGACGACGCGGAGTCTCGGGCTATGGCAGAGGCGATCCTACCCGTGTCGCCGTCAGGGACCGAGCGCGCATTGAGGCGGGCAAAGGCAGCTGCGCTGCGCTGGGCCGTGACCATGAGCACAGGTCTCTTGGGCCTCGTCGGACGCGCTACTCGCGTGCGCCCGCCGGGCAAGCGATTGGTGATTGTGACTCGCTCCGACATCGTGCCCGCGGACCATGGCGCGGCGGTGAAGATCGACCGCACCGCCTGGGGCCTCTCGCATCACCTGGACATGGTATACGTCGTTACCGACGACCGTGAGCAGTATTACGCCTATCGGGCCGGGACGCGCACCGAGCACCGCTATCCGCGCTGGCTCGCGTCCCTCGGACCCGATCGCCAGCAGGTGCGCGAGCGCCTGACCAATATCGGCGTCCCGGTCAGCGACGCCTTTCTATACGAGCCGCTGACCGATTGGAGCTTCATCGCCCGTACGCTCTATCTTGGTCACCGCTCTGGCGCGTCGGTGTTTCAGGCGGAATTTCCCGCCTATGCCCGCGCGTGCGCATGGACTCAGAAACTGCTCGGCGGCAGTACCTTGCTGGTGGAACACAACGTGGAGCATCAGCGCCTGGAAAACCAGTTCCCGGATATGCCAGAGGCCGCACGGACATTGCTGCGCAGTACCGAGGTGCAGCTCTGCAATCGGGTCGATGCCGTGGTCGTCGTCTCCGAGCCCGACGGCGCCCGCCTGCGTGTCGACGGTGTTGATGCTGAAAAGATTCACCTGATCCCACACGGTGTCGACCTCGAGGCCTTCGATGCTGCGGTGCCAGCTGATGTCCGGGGTCGATTCGGTATCGACGACGACACCGTACTGCTCGTCTACCACGGCATCTACCTCTATCCACCGAATTTGGAAGCCATGCGCATAATGGCAAACCAGATCCTCCCGCGCCTCGAAGGCCGCGGGGTCAAGGCCAAGGTGCTCGCGATTGGCCGCAATCCCCCAGATGAACCGTTGCACCCCGATATCATCTTCACGGGCTCCGTGGAGCAGATCGCCCCCTATCTAATGGCCGCGGATATCGCAGTCGTACCTCTGGTACGCGGCGGCGGAACGCGGATGAAGATCCTCGACTATTTTGCCGCCCGAATTCCGGTGGTGACCACATCGAAGGGCATTGAGGGCATCCCTGCGACGCCCGGCAAGGAGGCGGCAATCGCCGACGATTGGACCGATTTTTCCGCCGCGATCCAGTCGCTAGCGGACGACCGCGGTGCAGCGGCCGACATGGGCGCAGCGGGACGTCGCTTGGTGGAGCCTCTGGGTTGGCGCGATATCGCCTGCCGCTACTTGGACCTGGTCTGAGCCATGCTTCCGATAATCTTCATGCCCTCGCCCAGATGGCCTATCTGGACAGTGCCTGCGCGCTCCCCCGGCGCAGTTGCTCCTGCTTGATGCTTAGGTGCATCCGGCGGCCAAGGCCAAGGCGATCGCGCACTGGGTTGAGAGAGGTTTCGGCGTGTGCCAGACCGAAAGCGGCATGACGGGTGTGCTGCAGCCGCTCGGTTACGCTGAAGAAAGATGCCTAAGCTGGATCAAGGGTCGCGAGGAGCCGCAAGTGCGCTCCAACACTGACCGCAAACGACTGAGCATCAACGGTGCCATCGATGTCGAGCGGCTCGAGCCGGTGGCGCGCCTCGACTAGACGATCGACTCCAAGTCCACCATCGCCCTGTTTGAGGAACTCGAGCGCGTCAGCTTCGTTGCGAGCTGGATCTACGTCATCTGCGACAATGCCCGCTACCGCTGATCCACAGCCGTTCAGAAATACCTGAAGACATAGCGCTTCAAGCTCGTGTTATTACCGCCCTATGCGCAGAACCTCAACCGCATTGAGCGACTAAGGACATTCTTCAAGAAAAGGATCCTTTACAACTTTACAACCGCTGTTTTCAGACGTTCGGCGAATTCAAGGACGCATGCGAACAACTCGTTGCCAATGCGGCGCTAACCGCGTTCGCTGCTGACGGAGCATTTCGAGATTATCGGCGAATGAGAAACCGGACATCTAACATTAGCTGACTATATAAGCCGGCTGCCGGAATTTCAACCAAAAATGGCGTTCCCGCAGACCGCAGCGAACGGGAATTTCATTTTCTCGAATCCAGGTAATAAACGAAGCAAACCCTGGCCTTATTGCAATGCCTTACGTGCGTAGAACAGACACTGCTGCCTTCCAAGATATCCTAGGTCTCTCGACCAATACGCCATAGCGTAAACTTTAGCAAACCCGATGTCTCGGAGCTCATCAAGTAATTGCCACCCAAAGTGGTAATAGCACAGGCATCCCTGTCCGCTAATTGGGTCGCCATGGTATTCTGGTGGCATCAATAAAGTTGTGTCGCCATTGCCATCAACCCGCGCACGAACAATGTTATGTGGGGAACCTTGAAAAATTGTGTCTTCGACGCGCCGATCACGCGCTCACGGCGCTATAAACACGATGCGGGTACGATCGATGCGCGCCGTTTTCATATTGTGTGCAAACTCAGTCGAGATTGGCGCAATAAGGCGTCTTTTGGCCGCCAAAGCGGCTTGTTTTGCCGCTTTGCCCGTTTTTCAGGCGAGCGCGGGCGCAGCGACCTTAGGTTTGGTGAGCTGCAGGTAGCGCATCAGGTTGTAGGTCAAGTTCATGCAGCCAATCGTGACCTCGGCCCGCGCCTTGCCAATGGTGCGAATGAGCTTGCCGCCCATGCTGTTCTGTTGGAAGCCGAAGATGTGCTCGACGCGCGAGCGCACCTTGGAGCGGCGACGATTGGCGGCCTGTTGCTCATCGCTGAGCGGTTGGTTGCTCTGGCCCTTCTCGCAGATGTGGCTCTCGTAGCCCGCCCCGCTCAGTGCCGCCTCGGTCGCTTCGCTGCGGTAGGCACTGTCGGCCCAGACCTGCGGGTCGGCGTTCTCGGGGTCGATGATGTCGTCGAAGACCTGACTGTCATGCACGTTCGCTGCAGTGGTCTCATCGTCGCGGATGAGCTTGTGCTCGGCATCGACGTCGATGTGGTTCTTGTAACCGAAATAGCTCTTGCCGTGCTTCTTGGTCCAGCGGGCATCGGTGTCTTTCTGCCGGCGCTTGTGCTCATCCCAGTCCTCGGGCACCTCGCCCGCATTGATGCGACGGTTCTCATCGCGGCTGTTGCGCTGGATCGGCGCGCGGACGATCGAGGCGTCGATGATTTGCCCGTTGCGCGCTTGCAACCCGGCCTGCGCCAGGTAATCGCCAAAGCGATCAAACAGCGGCTTGATCAACTCCAACTCCTTGAGCCGCTCGCGAAACCGCCACACCGTGGTGCAATCGGGCACGTTGTCGCATAGCTGAAGGCCGAGAAAGCGCATGAACGAAAGCCGGTCGCGGATTTGATACTCGATCGCCTCGTCGGCTAGGTTGTAGAGCGACTGCAGGATTAGGATCTTGAACATCAGCACCACGTCCAACGGCTTGCGTCCGGCCGCGGACTTGCGCTCCTTCTCGTGCACCTTCTCCAGCAATGGCCGGAACAGCTCCCATGGGATCTCCGCGGCGAGCCGCTCCAACGGATCGCCCATCCGGCTGATGCTCTCCAAGCGGCGGTCAATGTCGATGGAACTTGGTTGTGGCATAGTGCGCTCGCCTCGTTGGTGTCTGACACACTCAAAGTTTACTGAACCCCGTGCCTTAGCACAATTTTTCAAGGTGCCCTTATGTGGAGAATCAAGTCTGAATGGCACGCTGAAAAGTAGGGCTCCGCCAGGGCATAAGCATCGAAATATTTCTGAAAACGCGGCTCGATAATCAGGGATATGCTCTAACACGTCAAAAGAGAGAACGTAATTGAAGCTACGGCCGGAGAATGTCAAGTTCGTCAAGTCCTCATTTCTGACTCCTTGTGCGTTGGACGTGCCTGGCTCGACCCAATCACGCAGGTACTCGCTCGCGACTAGGTTTTGGTACCGGTTACGCAGCCACGCGAACAAAGGCGTCGTCTGCTCGGTTATATAGATCGAATCAGTCGCCTGCGGCTTACATTCGACGTCAAAGATCTGCACTGCCGCGCGGATTCGGTTGTTCAGTCCGCAATGCGAGCATATTAATCTCTCCCGCCAGTTTGGTGTTAATACGCCATCGACCTCATAAGCATCCTGGAAGTCTACCGAAAACACAGAAGGGCGCTGACATGCGTAGCAATACCCCGGTACAGGAAATGACTCCCGTCCGTTCATTAGGCTACGCTCTTCTTCCCGTTGTTGCGTCAGTCGTCCTGCCATCCTTGCTAAATAACGCTCGTGCTCTCTAAACGTAGCGATGCGCGTAAAGTCTAACGAATTCTGTCGGTTTGTGGCGTGGGGGGGCGTCATAGATCCTCGCTCTGTCGATGCTTAAAGGGGTTAACGTCGTGCCGCCGCTACGCCAGATCGCGCAGTGCCGAGGGCCCCCAAGTGCAGCGATTTTTTGGGCTGAGCGGGAGGCGGGCACTGGTGCGGATGAGCGGCCCGACCAGGGCGGGCAGACCGGCGCGACGGTTGAGTTGCTACTGTGCCTGGGCGCTTTGGCGCGCCAAGCGGTTGTGGATAGTGAAGTAGCGATGCGTGCCCCCAGTGGCGATCTTGAGTTTGGTGTTGACCCAGCGGCATAGCACGAGGTCGTTGGATATTTGCGCGCTGATCACGATCGGCGATCGCTCCGTAGTTGGCGACCTGATCCCAACGGCACAATCTGCAACGAACGTGCCGCAGAGGGGCGAGGTCGGACTAGCGCCCGTCCATGGCTTCGAGGAGCTCAACGGTGAGCCTCCGAATCATGCGATAGCACCCGCCGAGTTGGCGCTTCCGTGACATAACGGCGAGGAGGCTCTTGTTCTAACCCGCCTGGTGCATGGTTTGGAACCACTTGATCAACCAAAGATTAACGTAGCTTTGCAATGCCCAAAAAATCGCCCGCTCGTGAGCTAGGTCTGCCCGCGGGAGCGCGTGAACAACGAATAAGTATCATTCGCGGTCGCTGAAAGCAACTGTTAGCTGCCGCTTCGTAACGGTGGTTGTCAAGGTAGTTGTCGCTTCAACCCAATCGCTCAATTTCTATTTGATCATGGCAGCGGGGCTCCTGCGATGCCTGCGCGCACCTGGCGACTTGGGGGTAGCGGAGCGGGTGGCGAGCGGTCGGTCGGCCACTTCGCACTCCGCCCAGTCTCCCTGCGCCGCTGGCCGGGTCAAGGTCGTACGTCCTCGCTCGTTCCTCGCTGCGGGCGCTCCACCTGGACCCGCCCCGCGGCTCCGGGCGCCTGGCTGCGTGCGAAGCGACCGACCGACCGAGGATGGCCACCAGCGCGAGCGCTGTGCTGGGACAGCACCGGGGTGGCAAGCAGGTGCTCGCTCCCTCCCAAGGATGGCCCGGTGCACGCCACGCTCAGGCTTGGCGAGGCGCTGCTCATGCGGCTTGCGCCAGTTGGGTGGCCGTGGCACTGGCGCCGGCGGGGTTGAGCGTCACCGGCCCCGGCGGCGTCCAGTCGCGCACCGCGCCGCTCCAGCGTTCGGGACGCTCGGCCTTGGCCTTTGCATAGAGCGCCTGGCGCTGCGCAAGGATGGCCGCGTCGGCGCCAGTATGGCGTTGCTCGGGGGTGACAAACCGCAGCCGGCTGTGGCGGTGCTCGGTGTTGTACCAGCGCACGAAGTCCAGCACCCAGGCCCGCGCTTCGCCCAGGTCAGCGAAGCCGCCCGCTGGGTAGGCGGGACGGTACTTCAGGGTGCGGAACAGGGTCTCGGCGTAGGCGTTATCATCGCTGACGCGCGGGCGGCTGTAGGAGGGAATGACGCCGAGGTGATCCAGGGTTGCCAGCAGCGTGCTGCCTGTCTGCGGGCTGCCGTTGTCGGCGTGCAGGATGCGCGGTTTGCCCATGCCGCCTTCGGCGAGCACGGCGCGCTGGACCAAGGCGCTGGCGTGGGTACTGTTCTCCTGGACGTGCACTTCCCAGCCGACGATCTTGCGGCTGTAGAGGTCGAGGATCAGGTAGAGGTAGAAGAACATCCCTCGCACCGGGCCGGGCAGGTAGGTGATATCCCAGCACCAGACCTGGTTCGGGCCGTCGGCGGTGTGGCTCGGCGGCGCTTTGGGCGCGCGCGGGGCCTTGGCCCGTCCGCGATGGTGCTGCGCGTCGTCGGCGCGCAGCACGCGGTAGAAGGTGGACTCGGAGGCGATGTAGAGGCCCGCATCGGCCAGGCGCGGGACGATCTGGCTCGGCGGCAGGCTGGCGTACTCGGGGCTGTTGCAGAGCGCGCGCACGTCGGCCCGCTCGGCCTCGCTCAGCGCGTTGGGCGGCGTCGGCCGCTCGGCGCTCGGGCGGCGGTCTTCGCTGACCTCGCCGTCGCGCGTCCAGCGCTGTACGGTGCGCACGCTCAGGCCCAGCAGCGCGCAGGCGCGCGCCCTGCGCGCTCCGGCAGCGACGGCCTCGTCGATCAGCTCGATGGCTGCGTGGCGATCTTGGGTGCTGATCATGCGTCCTCGTCCCCCCAGATCGCCGCGGCTTTTTTTGACAACACTAGCAGCGCTGCGGTCTCCGCCAGCGCCTTCTCCTTATGCTGCAGGTCGCGTTGCAGCGTGCGCACTTGCCGGCGCAGCTCGGTTTGCTCGGCGTGGCTTTGCCGCGCACGCTCGCCCGCCCAGTCGTTGGCCTGCTCGCAGGCGCTGCGCCAGGCTTGGATTTGCTCGGGGTACAGGCCGCGCTTGCGGCAGTACTCGCCCAGCTCGGCTGCGTTCAGCGCCGCGCTCTCAACCACGGCGGCGAACTTGTCCGCCGCGCTCCAGCCCTCGGGGCCGGTGGCGCCGTCGGGCAGCAGCCGGCCCTGGTCGCGCGCATCACGGCGCCAGTTGTACAGCGTCGCTTCGCTGATACCTTCCTCAGCCGCTAGCTCGGCCAGCGGTCGGTTGTGCGGCGGCAGCATCTTGCGCAGCACCGCCTCTTTGCGTTCGTCAGAATAGCTCGGCACGGATCTCTCGTCTTCGCCCCCTGTTGCGGTTACAGTTCTACAAGGTGGAGGCGACAACTAGCCTGACACAGGGGGGTAACACCACCCGACAAAACTGTCCGACGACGGCTACGCTTGCAGGACTCCAGCACCCCGTGTTTCGGTGCCTTAGCTCGCGAAGAACTTGCCGGGTGGGGCTCGGCTGGAATTGCATCCGTTTTTGCGCTGTTACCTCGGTACGTCTGGAAACGCCTTATAGCGTGTGCCGGTCGCTGGCTCCAGTCGTGAACCGCTCGTTTGAAAATCGCCCGCTGTGGTAAGACGCTGATTGCCCCACGATATTCGGTCGCGGCCTGGCTGGCACCGGCTGGCGAGGAACATTTCATAGCTAAAACCAACTTCGGTAGAGCATTCTGGTATTCTTAGAGTCCTGGGTTAGAGTGCCCGATTCAGGATAGCGAAAAATCAAGAATTCTGCCACGCATCTGTTGCGTTCTTTACGAAGTACGCCGCTCCATCTTGCTCGGAGCGGTGGTCAAAAAGGCCTCTGTTTTAGGTGTTCTAGTATGATTATCTCGAATAGTCGCAACTTCATCTTTATTCATGTGCCCAAATGCGCTGGGTCAACGGTTACTTCCTTGCTATCTAGCGCCGTTCGTTGGAACGACTTGGAGCTGGGCGTTTCGAAGTTCGGGGAGGCTATCCATCCCCTGTATATGGCGCGATTCGGCTTGTGGAAACACGCATCTGCGCCAGAGGTTAGAAATATTATCGGGTCGGATCGGTTCTCACAATACTTTTCTTTTGCCTTCGTGAGAAACCCTGCGGCAAGAGCCGTGTCGTTCTATACTTTTGTTAGAAAGCTCCACCAATCCAGCCAGGATGAAGCAAGGGCAAATATCGAAAAATGGCCGGCGACGAAAGCTATGTTAGCCACGGGAAATTTTTCCGAATTTATTAGACATCCTGAATTTCATAAAGAACCTCACATGCATGACCTGCTTGCCGAAAAGACAGAAGATGGTCATCGCATATTGGTTGATTTGGTCGGCAAGGTAGAAGCTTTTGAAAAAGATATGCGGCGTATCTGCGCTACAATCGGTGTGCCGTTTCACGATGACTATCAACGTGCCAACACGTCAAGCAACGCGCAAGAAAAGCCAAAGCACTTCTACGCATCAATCGACGATTTAGAGTATATCTATAACTCACAACAGGTAAGCCACCGCCTCTGGCGGTGGACTCCTCAAGGCTCTGCCATTCCGGCGTGCTGAGGGGAAGTCGATGATCTCCCTCCCGTTAGCCAAACTGGAGAGAGATCATCATGAGAGAATGGCAGAGCCAGTCCCACGTGAGATGGTACTGCAAGTACCACATTGTGTTTGTGCCGAAGTACCGCCGCCGCTCGATCTACGGGTCGTTGCGCCGGCAGATCGGAGGGATTCTGCGGGAGCTGTGCCACCAGCAAGGCGTGGAGCTCGTGGAAGGGCATGCGATGCCGGACCACATCCACTTGTGCCTGAGCATCCCGCCGAAGTACAGCGTGGCGAACACTGTGGGGTTCCTGAAAGGGAAGTCAGCGATCAGGAACCATCGTCAGTTTCTTGGGCAGAAGCGCAACTTCACGGGCCTGCATTTCTGGGCACGAGGGTACTGCGTGAGCACCATCGGTTTGGACGAGGAGAAGATCCGCGCTTACATCCGAGATCAGGAAGTTGAGGAACAGCGACAGGAACAGCTGCGTCTCCAGGGCCTTTAGGCCCTTTCATGCCCGCATGGCCCCCTTTGGGGGCCTTCATCAAACCACCCCCTGTGGGGGTGGTAGCTGATTGTTTCACATAGATTTCGAATTATTCGGCTATGATATTGAGGCGACGGCCAGGGCTGTCGGTCAAGGTGCTTAGTAACGGTTCACTAAGCAATAATTCAACTCAACCTCATTTAAGTAATGGGCAAGCGCTGTAGTATCGTAAAAAAATAACGTATTGCTGCAAGCATCAACCTAAAATGGTTACGCACACTATTGGCATCGATCAACGGCGCACCGGCCACATCTTTCGCCCGCCAACCGCTGGCCAGCAGCACCACCGCCTTGGTATGGTCAGCCCGGCGCTTGTCGCGAGTATCGCGATGCGCCTCACGCAACTCAGCGAGCTTTTCTGCGGATAGGCCCCTGTCCAACATGGCGACGATAATAAATTGATTTCAGCTTGTTACGCTAGACTCCGCAGGGAGATAATGAGATGCGACGCCTATAGCGGCGTGTGGTGGTCCGCACCAGGCGTGTATGATACATGCGAGGCGCGAACACCGCGATCAGCGGCATAGCCCGCTGGATGCGCTTGTTGACTTGTTGGTGCTATGTTTGATCGCAAGACCTGAAACCGCTGTTTCCAACTATTCATCCAGACCGCGATTCACGTATGGCTTCGAGAATGTCCTGCGTAGTTGCAGCAGATCGGATGCCTGGTACGTCGAAGGGTGACAGTGCTTGTTGCCGCTTGATCGTTAACGAGAACACAGCGCCATCCAGGCGGCGGATCTCAATCTCCTCCTCCTGCGCCAGATCGAGAAGCTGCGGCCAGTGCTGCTGCGCCTCGGAATCAGTAAAGACCTTCATTGTTAGATACCCTGTCGCATGTTACTCCAAGATGGAAATATTTAGCTCGGTGGCGATCTGTTTCATCCGGGCATCAAGGGTCAGCAACGGATGGTTCAGCGCCAGAGCGCAATGTAGAAAATAGGCATCGTAGGCGTAAAGGCCGAAGTCGGCCGCCAATTGCAATGCAAGAGCCACATCCACGCTGACCAGTCTGATTGGAATCGAGCGGGTTGCGAGTAGAGCGGAAAGGGCTTGATCGCTGGTCAGACGTTTCCGCTTTACCATCGCTGACAAGGCATTGCCAATCTCGTAGGGAATAATCTCAGGGCCAACAATCTCGGCCCCAGCCGTTACCTCAATGATGCGCTGCTTTTCTGGTTCGTTCAGCGCAACAGCAAGCAGAATGTTCGTATCAGAAACGATTTTCATCTGTGCGGATCCGCCCGCTTACGGCGCTAATTGGGTTATTGAGTAGCGTCAGGTTTATAGATCGCCATACAACCAGTGATTCTATAGACCCCTGTATATCTTCCTTAGACAGTTTGCTGTCTAAGAACAACCTTGCTGTCTAAGAACAACCTTGCTGTCTAAGAACAACCTTGCTGTCTAAGAACAACCTTGCTGTCTAAGAACAACCTCGCTGTCTAAGAACAACCTCGCTGTCTAAGAACAACCTCGCTGTCTAAGAACAACCTCGCTGTCTAAGAACAACCTCGCTGTCTAAGAACAACCTCGCTGTCTAAGAACAACCTCGCTGTCTAAGAACAACCCTGCTGTCTAAGAACAACCCTGCTGTCTAAGAATAACCCTGCTGTCTAAGAACAACCCTGCTGTCTAAGAACAACCCTGCTGTCTAAGAACAACCCTGCTGTCTAAGAACAACCCTGCTGTCTAAGAACAACCGTGGCTGAAAACGATAATACCAGTGTCTTAGCACCCGAAAACACTTTTATATTATAATGATTAACTAAACCAAGTGCAATGTGCATACTTTGCCGCTATGCTGATAGATCGCAGCGCCCGGCCTCGATATACTAATCAATCGGTGTCGGCCGGATCGGGGCCAAAAAGCGCTAAAGATGGCGATCCCGATGCCAAATAGTTAGGTACGCTACTTGGTGGATGCTATTTCAATCTCATCACCATATTGCATGATATTGCAGGCGATACCCAGCTTCTCGTGTCCTTCCGGTAAGCATGCGTTCTCCACAGAGCGAACATCGCAGCCGCTCAAGATGGCCACAGGTCCCGGTGACAAGCGGGTGACCCTTAAGTCGCAGCCGCACCAGCGGTTCAATTGAATACAATCGCCCGCCTTGACACACAGGACAGTCATCACCTGGGCGTAATGCTTCATGGGGACAATACACCAGCCCTTTCAAGGTGTTGATACGTGTACGATCGCAACAGCATGATTTTGCCATGTTGGCTTTCCGACAAGCTGGCAAGCGACTGCGAATGCCTGCGAGCCATTGACGCTAAGAGACTGATTCATAATGTTGTTTTTACGCACCTTGAAAGGGCTGGACAATACACTTGCTCAGCACCAACATAGTCAGCAGCAGGACGACGACCATGTCCAGGTGGTTTACCATTATCATCGCCGGATGCATCCCTAGCTTCGCCAGCAGATCCTTTGGCCTCATCACCAGATGCTCTTGAATCAAGCTAAGGATAGCCAAAGTTTAATACTGTCATCGTGCTTGCCCATTATTTTGACTAAGTTTAAACTCATCTGACCAAGCCAGGTTGAGGTGCCTTAAAAGCATGCTAATGGTCAACATCTACGAAGCCATTGCGGTAGATACAGTTTTTCAAGGACAAGGGGTAGGTCAAGGATTATCAAGAGAAATTATAGACCTTGCGAAAGAAAAGAGGTTTAAGAAAATTATTATTGGAACTGGGGATGCAGGGATTAAACAATTATATTTATATCAAAAAGTCGGATTTGAGATATTTGAAATAAAGCACAAATTCTTCATTGATAATTATCCAGAATCAGCTTCTGGAATAGCCCTTTTTCCACCACATGAGCAGCCGTGCCCTCCTTGTAGGCCAACTCCACCAGCCCGACAAGTTCATAGGCTTGATCTACGATCTCTTGGCCCTTGATGTCCAGTGCGCTTTCATTCATGCTGTTCATTGGTAGACTCCTCCGACTTGGGGACTTAAGTCCCTGGGGTGTTTAGTTAACGGCGGAGTCTACCTCAATTTCAACACCGGCAAATGGCCTCATCGCGCGCGGGAGGCGGGTTGCACCCCCGGGCGTGGGCTCCACGACCACGGCCGCAGGCCCACCGGAACCGGGGCGCCCGGCTATACTGTATATCAATACAGTCACGCGCCGAATTCCAGCCGGCTACCGACATGGCCGCCGCGTCACCGGGATGCGGACCTGCCCCGTACTGCCGCCGCCATCCCGAGCAAACCGTCCTCTACCAAGTCGTCCAGCAGCACCTGGAAACCTATCTGGCGCTCGCGCAGGAAGACGACTGGGACGGGCAGCGCGTGCCGGCCTACGTGGAGCGTGAGTTCCGCCACTACCTCGAATGCGGCATCCTCGCCTACGGCTTCGCCCGCGCCCGATGCCCGGACTGCGGGCATGACTTCCTGGTCGCCTTCTGGTGCAAAGGTCGCGGCCTGTGTCCGTCGTGCAACGCCCGGCGCATGGCGGAGACCGCGGCGCATCTGGTCGATCACGTCATCCCGCCGCTGCCGGTGCGCCAGTGGGTCCTCTCGGTGCCCAAACGGCTGCGCTGGTACCTGGAGCGCGAGCCGCGGGCGATCAGCGCGGTGCTGCATATCCTGCTGCGCGTCATCGAGGCCCATCTGCGCCGGAGCAGCGCCGCCAGCTCGCATGCCCGCTTCGGAGCGGTGAGCTTCATCCACCGCTTCGGTGCCTCCCTCAACCGGCACGTCCATTACCATTGTTGCGTTATCGACGGGGTGTTCGAGCCGGTCGAGGAGGCCGATGATGTCCCGCAATCCGTGCGCTTTCGCCCCGCCGCCGAGCTGACACCGGAGGCCCTCGCCGCCATCACCGAGCAGGTACGCGTACGGGTGCTGCGTTGGTTCGCCCGCAGCGGGCTGATCGAGCCGGACGACGTGCGCGAGATGCTCGCCTGGGAGAACAGCGGGTTCTCGCTGGATGCCGCGGTGCGCGTGGGCGCGCACGATCGCGCCGGGCTGGAGCGGCTGCTGCGCTATTGTGCCCGCCCAACCTTCGCGCTCGAGCGTCTGGAGCGGCTTGACGACGAGCGCGTCGTCTATCGGTTACCCAAGCCCCAGCGTGATGGCACCACGGCGCTGACGCTCACGCCGCTGGAGCTGATCGACCATCTCGCGGCACTCATCCCCCCGCCCAGGCGCCACCGCCATCGCTACCATGGCGTGCTCGCGCCAAACGCGCCGCTGCGGGCAGCTGCCATCGCCTTCGGGCGCGAGGTGGCGGACGCAACAGGCTCACCGACCGCAGTCAGTTCGCCACCCCAGGCGCCGGCCTCCAATGCCCGCTCGCCGGCGCGCTATCTCTGGGCCATGCTGCTCGCCCGGCTGTTCGAGTCGCTGCCCCTGGTCTGTCCCAACTGCGGCGCGAACATGCGCATCATCGCCTTCATCACCGAGACCGCGCCCGTCGAGCAGATTCTTACCCATATCGGTGAGCCGCCGCGTCCACCCCCGATCTCGCCCGCTCGCGGACCGCCCGCCTGGGACGAGGCACCCGAGCCAATGCCGGACTGGGACCTCCTTGAGCAGCCCGAGTCCGACTTCGAGTTCGATCAGCGCGTCTCCTGGTAGCCGCCGTCTCTCGCAGGGAACGGCGCAGCCCCTCTCGTCTGCCGGTGTCACCCTGCCCCGAAGATGCATGCGCCAGCACCCCAGAACGCGCGCGCCTGCACCGCCCCGACGCCCGTCAGCCCCGCAGTTGGGCGTTGACCCCGCACCTAGGGTGTTCAATTTCGCCTTCTTCACGCACTTTTCGCTCCCGCAGGTCTATGTGCAGCGCCTGGATAGTTGGAGGGTGTAAGGCGTTGATATATAAACCAATACAGTTCAGTCGGTGATGAAAGAAAACTGCGTGAGTCAGGCTAAGCCAGGACCGTCCAGATTGAACTACCTACCCCGCACCCCACCCCCGCTAACCTCCTTCCTCGGGCCAACCTGGACGTGCAGGGTGGCTTGGATTTCCTATCCGTGGTCGATCAAGATATAATTCATCCATTCTTGCCCAGCGAAAATCAGCAACCAACTGTCGTAAACGCTGTTCCATAAGTCGTAGATTCAGATAGTGCCGAATCCTTGTCTTCAGACCGATACCTTTCTGTTTAGGCTGCTCCGGGTCGAGTTCCCAGGGATGAAAATAAAAGACAGCAGACTGACCCTCATGGTGATTCACCCGCCGCAACATCCAGCGCGAATAAAAATAGGGATAGAGCCGAAAATAGCCACCGCCCCCGCAGGGCTGATTAGAGCGGGCCAATCGAATGGTAGTGATAGGAATCTCAACTAAGTCAGCGCAACCATCAGGAATGAAGGCAAAACGCGGAGCATTCGGCATGCCATAGAGATCGTGTCTAATTGGGTAAATACTCGACGAATAGCGATGACCAGTGTCTTCGAGCACGCGCAGAGCCCAAAGGTTATGGGCACCGATAGAATAACTGGGCGCACGATAACCCTGAACAGGACAACCACTGAGATTCTCAAGCGTGTGTTTGGTGCGTACTACATCTGCCCGAAATGTTGCAGCATTGAGCTCGGTGACGCGCCCACCCCAGGCGCCGGCCTCCAATGCCCGCTCGCCGGCGCGCTATCTCTGGGCCATGCTGCTCGCCCGGCTGTTCGAGTCGCTGCCCCTGGTCTGTCCCAACTGCGGCGCGAACATGCGCATCATCGCCTTCATCACCAAGGCCGCGCCCGTCGAGCAGATTCTTACCCATATCGGTGAGCCGCCGCGTCCACCCCCGATCTCGCCCGCTCGCGGACCGCCCGCCTGGGACGAGGCACCCGAGCCAATGCCGGACTGGGACCTCCTTGAGCAGCCCGAGTCCGACTTCGAGTTCGATCAGCGCGTCTCCTGGTAGCCGCCGTCTCTCGCAGGGAACGGCGCAGCCCCTCTCGTCTGCCGGTGTCACCCTGCCCCGAAGATGCATGCGCCAGCACCCCAGAACGCGCGCGCCTGCACCGCCCCGACGCCCGTCAGCCCCGCAGTTGGGCGTTGACCCCGCACCCCACCCACGCTAACCTCCCTCCTCGGGCCAACCTGGACGTGCAGGGTGGCTTGGATTTCCTATCCGTTGGCCATTTAAACCCCAAACGTTGTCACCAAATACCTATTCCACGAATTTGCTCGTCTCCCGCTCTACTTTTTAACCGCATCGTTTGATTTAGACAGCCCTCGATTTCCCGTCGCTCCGCTAAAGAGCATCTTTTTACACGTCACATATTAAGACGCCGCTGCTAGGCTCGCCATTCGATAGATTGCCAAAATGCATGCTTAACGTCTTAAGAAATATGAGCTTTACGCCATGGTTCGCTCTCGCACCAAAGACGCTGTAAGCGCCTGTGTTTCTCTCCTTCTCGGATGCCTTGCTTATCTTGCAGTCGTGGGCCCTAGAGCTCTACGCCCAACCAATATTGCGTGGCTAAGTAACGGCGATCCCGCCACACATTTCTTAGGGTGGCAGTTCTTCCGGAACTCCGAGTGGGCATTTCCCCTCGGACTAAATCCATCCTATGGGCTTGAAATTAGCACGTCGGTACTGTACTCAGATTCGATTCCGCTGTTTGCGTTCATATTTAAGCCATTTGCATCGCTATTTCCTCAAGTCTTTCAGTACACCGGTATATGGTTGCTAACCTGTTTTCTCCTCCAGGCGTGGTTCGGGTGGAAGCTCATCGGGCTCATAACTAAAGAGCCAGTAATCCGCGTATTGGGAAGCGGCCTGTTTGTATTTTCTCTGCCCATGCTTTTTCGGCTGTCAGGACACTTTTCTTTGGTCGGCCATTTCGTAATTCTCGCCGCGATTTATCTTTCCTTCCGGCCACTCAGAAAGGCTGGGCTTATGGCGTGGGCAGTATTGCTCGTTGTTGCCGCCATGGTCCATGCGTATTTGTTAGTCATGGTTGCAGCCTTTTGGGTTACGGACCTGTTCAGAGGTGGTTTGGAGCACAAGCGTATTCCACTGCACCTATGGTCTGAGTTTGGAGCAGTATTGATTATTGTGGGGCTGGCCTGCTGGCAGGTTGGCTACTTTAGTGTTGGTTCAAGTGCGGCTGGGGATGGCTTCGGACACTATCGAATGAACTTGCTCTCGATATTTGATCCTAACGGCTGGTCTTTTGTGTTAAACGACATACCAGGTGGCCCAGGCGAATATGAAGGTTTCAACTATCTAGGTTTGGGTGTTATTTTTTTGCTGCTCTTCGGCGTTCCCGCGATAGTCTCCGGCGAAATCGGGCTGCTCCACGCAACACGCAGGCATGCGATACTCTTACTTCCTCTTGCTTCGCTTGCGCTTTTTTCATTGTCGAACCAGGTAGGCATCGGTCAATTCGAGTTTACTGTATCCCTTCCGGAGCCGCTGACCGGGTTGGCTGCTATCTTTCGCTCTTCTGGTCGAATGTTTTGGCCAGTGTTTTATTTCATCCTACTCCTATCTATATTCATCGTAGTTCGCGGAAACAACCGGCGCGGCGCAATCTTGCTCCTTACCATCGCACTCGTCGCCCAAGTCCTCGACACCCGCGCCAAGTGGGAGCAGCTTCGCGCGGAGTTCATGGTGAGCCCGGCGGCACAGTGGCCGACGTCAATGAAAGCGGTGTTCTGGGAAGAGGCCGCGCAGCGATACAAAGAAGTGCGGACTGCACCACCACGCAACAAGACAAGGTTGCCGCCTTGGCAAGAAGTCGCAACTTATGCAGGTCACTACGGAATGGGAACGGATTCGGTATATTTGGCGCGCCTCGATACCGAGAGACTGCACATGGCTAAGTCACGAGCGGCGAATATCCTTCGGTCGGGAGATTACCCAGATGCTTCGTTGTATATCCTCGATCCGGCAGAGGTCCCCGTCGCTGTGGAAGCATTCGATTTCGGAGCGGATGCCTTACTGCTCGTCGATGGCTTTTATGTCATCGCACCAGGATGGATGAACTGCGGCCACTGCTCCGACGTCCGGGACGCGGAGTCAGGGATAGTGGTGGGGGAGCGGATATGGTTCTCTAAAACCAGAAGAGGGGTCCGATATCTGTTAAACGGCTGGGCAATTCCAGAGGTCTGGGGAACTTGGTCAAACAGCAACTCAGCGTTGATCGTGCTGCCGTTGGCGGAGGGGGATGTGCGGAGCATCTTGATCGAGGCAAATGCCCTGGTCGATACAGGACACCGCAAGCAGAACGTCCAGGTCCGGGTGAACGGCGTTTCCGTTGGAAATGTAGCCCTGGAGGCCCGTTCGGGAAACAGGTTCAGGATCGTTCTTCCCGATGAGGTTCGCCAGCGCGTTAAAAAAGCTGGCACGATAGTAATGGAGTTTAGATTTCCGAACTCTGCGCGCCCAAAGGATCTCCGACTCAATAACGACACGCGAGAGCTCGCCCTTGGTATCGTAGCGCTCACGGTCTACTCTGACGCTCATCGTGGCGGATGAGGCTGGTGCCCGGGCCGTGGCTCGCCGAGGTCAGCTATGGCTCCAGTCATCCCGGTCGGATTTGATCAGGTGGCGCATCTGTGCCCCCCGGCAGGGTGCTGTAGCCGCGGCAGCGGTAGCGATCAATGAGCCCATTCCACAAGCGTGAGGCCGCCTGCTCGCGGACCACCGTTAGGCGAAACCCCAGCCCGGCAAAGCCGCAACGATCCTGGGAGTGCAGCGGGCAGCGACGCAGACTTGCGCTCAACCAGGCTTGCTGCGCAACATACTCCGCGCCTGTGTTTTCACATGCGTAGCGAAGTTGCACCAGCCATCGGCGCGCACGGCGCCTACGGTGGCGGGCCTTCTCTTGTCCGAACCTCCCGTCATTGTGCCCCGCACGTTGCGCCCATGCCTTCCGGTGCACGCTACGGTAAATCCCCAGCACACCTCGGCCCGCTTCTTTGGACCACCGCATCAGCGAATCACCGGTCGAACAGCCCTGCCCAGATTGGCAGGTGGTTCGCGGATTAAGGAGAGCAACAACACCGGGCGTGCAGTGGAGGCGGTGGTGGATGCGCAAGTGCTGCAGACCCTGCGCGACATCGACTTGGTCATTCACATCAAGGGGGCCGATGAGACCAGTTGGAAGCAGGCCGGATAGCTGTTGTGGCTGTGGGTGTTCACCTGTGCCACCGCCACCCTGTTCATCGTCGGACGGAGCTCGCGTGCGATCGTGCGTAAAGTGCTCGGTGAAACCTTCCGCAACTGGCTGATGAGCGACGGCTACCACGTCTACCGCGACTTCGAGCAACGCCAGCGCTGCCTGGCACATCTGATCCGCAAGGCACACGGCCTGGAGCACGGCTACGATCGCGAGGGACAACGCTTCGGCAGCCACATCCTGCAGGTCATGGAGACGGTCATCGACGCGGTCTACAGCGCCCGCGGCGGTGCGCCGCCGCCGGAAGGACTCCGACAACACCACGCACCAATGCTCAACGCCTTACTCGACGCCTGCGTGCCACAGGCGAACTCGGCGCATCCGCCGGTGCGTGCGCGCGCGCGAGTTGCTCAACGACTGGGACACCTTTTGGGTCGTGCTCGACCATCCCGAACTGCCGTTGACGAACAACGAGGCCGAACGCGCGTTGCGCCATTGGGTCATCGCCCGGCGCATCGGCATGGGTACCCGCACCGACCAGGGCTCGCGCGTCTTCGCCTTGCTCGCCAGCGTCATCGAGACCTGCCGCAAGCGCAAGGTCTCCCCTTGGCCCTACCTCGCCGAGTTGTTGCGCCAGCGCCGCCTGGGTCTCCCGGCTCTGCAGTTGCCGCTACCCGTTACCTGAGAAAATCGTCCCCAGCCATCGCCCGATGGCCGGGTTAACCGGTTACACTTCGAGTATACTTTACCTATCCATGGTTACTTGTCGCGAAAGCTATTATGTCACTGATCTAGAACCGGTGACTCATCTAGGCCAGCCATGAATACTAGGAAAGATACAACACTCCAGACCTATTCGAACCTTGTTCTCAGAACGCCAGCTGCCGCATGGCAGGATACCCTCTTCCTCGTGGGATGTTGGGCCGTGTCGGCGTGGCCATGGTTGTGTGGATCCCACTTTATTCCGTATGACTCAATAGACCTTTCCTATCCACAATCGTCCTTCGTCGTTGATTCGCTACGCTCTGGTGATTGGCCTTGGTGGAATCCCTATCAATTCTCAGGAACCCCAGTATTCGGGAACCCCCAGAGTATGATCTTCACCGCGCATACGCTTGTTGGTGTAGTTTTAGGAGATCGATACAGTTTACATGTTTTTGACATCGTTACATTGTTACACACGCTCGTCGGTTCTATCGCGATCTATGCATTAGGTTTCTCCTTTAGGGTGCCGAGGGTGTGGCTCGTAACATCTGCACTTGTCTTTATGGTCGGCAGTGTAGCAACCAGTAGACTTCAGCATGTATCCCAAATCATCTCTTACGGATGGTTGCCGGTACTGATACTCATGCTCGTCACTATGTCTCGCCGTCCAACTCCGACTCGCGCCGTCGCGCTCGCGATCCTCGGTGCGTTTTGGGCTATGAATGCAAACCAGGTTGTTTTTTTGGGCGCTTTATTGTTAGTGGTCGTGGCAATCTATTCGTATAGGTGGACACCATTCCCAAAGCAACTGCTCTTGTCGCAAGTCATTGCCCTTTCTCTTGCTTCGTTAATTGTGTTGCCACTCTATGCTTCTATGCTGGAAACAATTGGAGCGTCAAGTCGGGCTGGGATTTCCGTTGGAATGTCGACGTGGTCGTCCCTGCCGCTCTTAGTCTACGCCAGCACCTTTATGCCGTCTCTCTATGGTAATCTTCACTCAACCGTCTGGTCGCCAAACGACATCACCGAAAATTACCTCTATATTGGTCTTTTGCCGCCCATCCTATTGCTTGTTGCTGTAATTGCGGGTGTGCGCTGGTGGCGACCGGCGATTGTTGCGTGGATCGCGATGCTCTGTTTTTTTGTTGCCTATTCTGTTGGTGTCGAATCGCCTGTCTATCGCTTTTGCTACAATCATTTGCCGGGATTTCAACTTTTTCGGAGACCATCGGACGCAGCGTATCTTGTCAATTTGCTGTTTGCCTTGGGGCTCTTGATTCTAGGTAAAAGCATTGCCGATAGGTGCATTTTGATCGAACGCAAAACAGTTTGGCGTTCGATGATGGTTTTCGTTATAGTTCTTCTCTCACTACCCGTCTTAGGCATTAATTTGGGCGCGGCAGCCACGCCACGAGGCGGAATGGGGATATTATTTGACAGCTATGAGGGGCTCGTTGGTCGCGTGCTGATCTTGTTCGGACTGTTCGGGGTATTTTTTCGTCTTCTAAAGCGGACGCACCGCTTCGTATGGATGGTTATCGCATCCTTGGGCATATTTCTCACGTTGGACATAAGTATTGCTGGACGTTTCGGGGGGAAATTTACCGGCACATATTCGGCACATGAGATAGCCCCAGGCTATCTTGCGAGGGATAAAACGGACGAGCGATTAGTCGATGCGTGGCTTGCGGAGCACTCGGCGCCTTGGAGTAGGGTGGAAGTTGTCGGTGGTGTAAAGGCGCTTGGGCATTCGAGTGTTGAGAAGTGGTTTGGCACACAGGGATATAACCCACTTCATTTGGAGAACTATAGGAGCACTATCGGGGCGTTTAACACCATGGCGGAGCCGCGGCGTTTCGCCGCAGCGCCTGATGAGGTTTTCGACGCGCGATATGATTTGCTAGGGCTAGAATACGTCGCTTTTTACGCGCCGATTCTTTCGGAAAAAGTCGACAACGGGATTGCGAAACAGGCGAGAGCTTACCGGGACGCTCTGGCCTTGGAGGGCGGTTCAATGCTTAAGACGGACGGGCATTACGAGGTTTGGAAAAGACCAGGGAAGTCGCTTTGGCTGGCAACTGCGGACCCAAAAAAGCCGGGTAAGCTGAATCCCGCCCCTTGCAAGCTGATCCACTTTGGCAACGTTCAGGTCGATATCGCGTGCCGAATGGAGAAGGCAAGTCAACTAATAATTGGAGAGGTCTATGCGCCAGGGTGGACTGCATGCGTTAATGGGGCAGCGGTTGAGTTGATGCGATACAGCGAGGTATTTCGGTCGGTCAAGGCTCCTGCCGGCCCATCACGGATACGAATGTCTTATAGGCCGGTTCCCTTCCTCCGGTGGAAATCCTGTCCGGCTTAAGCGGTGAGTAATAACCTCCATGGAGGTAACTGCTTTTCTCGCGTAGCGAAGTTGCGCCTTTTGGTTTACTGTGAGTGGCGGAAACCTTGACAGTTCTCTACACTGGCGTGGAGGGGAAAGTGTCGAAAGGATTGGAGATTCTACAAATCGGGTCGAGCGGCCGAAGTAAAGGTCCGTCAGAGGGTTGGGATGCTCAAGGCCTATTTTGGTCGGAATGCCCACCAGCGACTCGCCGTGAAGGTCAGCGCGGGAATAACCAGCGCAGCGAGCAGTGTTGCGTCTAGCGGCGTCAACCAGCCAGTGGAGATAAGCGCGGCCAACAAAATGGTATTAACTGCGAAGGCGCTGCTTGAGACAAGTAAAAAGCGGTGCATGGTAGCCCTTAGATTGCCTGGTTCACCGAAAGTCCAATAATAATTCCCCGCGAAGGAGAGGCCGAAGGCAGTTAAAAAGGCAAGGGTGTTGGCGACCATGGGGTGCATGATGAGCAGGTGGATCAGTGAGAGCGCGACCGTCAGGTGAGTCAGAGTTGCTATACCTCCTACAGCCAGGAACCGTGCGGCGTATAAGAACTCGCGCCACGCTCGTCGCTTACGCCTCCGGAGTTGATCTTTCAATGGGGCCCTCTCACGGTTTTCGGGCGACGCAAAAAGCTGTAAGTCCGGCCAACCGATTGATCCGCAGAAACGGGAGCTCGGCACAGCATAGAGCTGTGAGCAAGCGGTTTACCAAGGGGTGATGGCGCGTGAGCTGTGATCGCGGTGAGCCGGGCGTTGCCGGTCGTAAGCGCTCGGCTATCCTGGTGACTGCGGCTAGGGGGAACACGAATCCAAAATAATAGACACCGAGTTCAGGGATTAGCCCCGCTTTCGCCGCAGTCTCTTCGATTTGGGCTAACGTGTAGCGGCGTTTATGCTCCAAGAACACGTCATGACCGCTCCAAAGGAACTGGAAAGCTGGTACTGAGATCAGGAAGCGCGCGCCGGGTAGAGCTTGATCCACGTAACTGGTCAGCAGTCCAACGTCGTCATCAACATGCTCCAACACATCCATGAGAAGGACAAGGTCGGCATCGAGCTTTTCGATCGAGCGCTGGAAATAGATTGGCTTGCCATTTTCCTCGTCTTCTGAGTCAGCCGCATAACTCGTGTCTACGCACCAGGCCTCGGCCGCATCGCTGCAAGCCAGAAGGCGACGAGAGAAGAACCCTGAACCCGCTCCGACATCCAGCACACGGCTCGGATGCTCTGGGCCAAGTAGGCGCATCATCGCGGCTGCTTTTGCCCTGTAATACCAGTGTTCGGCAATGCAATCGCCAAGGATAGATGTCTCCTTGAGATCCATCGATCAATTGTTCCGCTCGTAAAGTTGACGAATGAGATACACGGGTCTGCGTTTGGTTTCTAGATAAGCGCGGCCAAGGTACTCGCCGAGTACACCGATGCCGATAAGTTGAACGCCTCCAAGGAAAGTCACGGCCACGAATAGTGAGGCAAATCCAGGTGTATCGACGCCATACAGCAAGACTCGGAGAACGATGAAAATGCCGTACAAAAATGATAGGCCGGCCACCAATCCACCTAGGTAGGTCCACACGCGCAAGGGTGCGGTGCTGAAACTGGTGAGACCTTCGAGGGCGAAGTTCCACAAACGCCAACCATTGAACTTACTGGCCCCGGCTACGCGCGGTGATCGAGCGTAATCAAGGGTGGCAGTTCGGAAGCCGACCCACGCGAAGAGGCCTTTCATGAAACGACGGGACTCCGGGATGGTCTTCAGGGCATCGACTACGACGCGGTCCATCAACCGAAAGTCTCCCACGTTCTCGGGCAGTTTGGGGCTGGCAATCCAATTGTGAAATCTGTAAAAACCGTTTGCGGAGAGGCGTTTGGCTAAGGAGTCGGATTTTCGGTCCACGCGACGTGCTTGAACGACTTCGAATCCCGCGCGCCAAAGGTCAATCATCTCGAGGATAAGTTCGGGAGGATCCTGCAGATCGGCGTCGAGAGGTACCACAATTTGTCCTCTGGCGCAGTCGAGTCCTGCTGTAAGTGCTGCCTCCTTGCCGAAGTTACGACTCAGGTCTACGATACGGATTCGTCCGTCACGACACTGTCTTCCGAGTAGAAGGTCAAGCGTGCCATCGGTACTTCCGTCATTGACGAACACGATTTCCAATTGAATAAACGGATGCTCGTTGAAGACGTCGTCAAGTCGATCGAGAAACAGTCCGACCGTCTGAACCTCGTTAAACAAAGGAACAATCAGGCTCAGTAAGACCGGCGGCCTTGTTTCTGAATTATGGGGATACTGCCTGGGGAGGGCGTGTCCCGGAAACTCAATGTCCACCGGATGTTCCGTTATTCGCGAATGGGAAGTTAAATTTACCCGTTGGCATGGGATATAGCCTCTTCGGAAATTGACGACCAGACTGCGGCTTGTTCGGCCTTGGTCATAAAACCGCCCACCCCTTCGGGCACCGCTGACTTATAGGGCTGACAGAACATAGACTTGAGCGCCACATGCCCATGAAGTTACAGGGGTATTGGGCGGATTTACGATCAAGGCCGCTTGTTCTATCGGTGCGATCGTCACTTCACAGCCCGATCCGAACAGGCGGAAGGCTACCGATCCGAGGGTGATCGGTCAAGCGGACGGACGCGCAGAAGATGTCATGCGATAGGTGGTCGAGAAACGCCCAGCACTCTGCCCTTCACGTTTGCGAGCCACCTGTTTGGCGGTTCATTATTTGCCGTGGTGGTGTATCGCGCAGGCGAGAGAATATGAGGCTCCTCAAAAGCAGAAGTCTGCGGCGCGATGGAATAAACTTAGTGAGGGATTTCTCGTGTCTGCAAACATCCTTGACCGCGTCGCCACGCTGACCGACTTTCGCGTTGACCGAAAGAAGTTGTATCCGTGGCCGTGGTGTCCGGGAAATCAATCAAATAAAGTCGATTGGTTGCCGATTTCGCACCCATAATTGTTGTAGTCCGGCTCCGAGGTGCGGGTGAGCTGTTGATTTAGTGGGGGGCGCTCGAATGGGGTCAGGCTGAGTATCTGTCGCATCGTGTAAATTGACGCCGGGATGTCCAGTCGCTTACGCCCTCTGGGCATTTGACGATTGGGAGCGGATGGCGCGGCGCGTGGAGGAACTGATGCTGCGACCGCTGGGTCAATGATGATGAGGCATGGAGGAGCTCGTTGCGCATCAAGGCATGTCTACCGGCAGCGAGGTCGCAGAACCTGCTGCAATTCCAGTCGGGTGCGCCGCTGTACGACTTCGTCGCACGCTTCGGTACAGAAGCGCAGGGTGCGGCGGTCCTGGAGGCGTCACTTTACGGTTTCGATCGTTCCCGATACGCCGCTAGGATGGTCTCTACGTCTGCAACCTCCACGACGCGTCCTCGCTCCATCAGCACAGCGGTGCTACAAATCCGCCGTATCAATGCCTCCGAATGTGAGGCAAGTACGATGATGCCCGCGCTATCCGCGAAACTCTGAATGCGCTGATTCGCCTTCTCCACAAAGGCCGCGTCGCCGGCGCCGATCCCTTCGTCGAGCAGCAGTATATCGGGCTCGACTGAGGTCGAAATGGCAAAGGCCAATCGCATCCGCATGCCGGCGGAGTAGGTACGAATTGGCAGACGCAGGAAGTCGCCGAGTTCGGTAAAATCCGCGATATCATCGAGGCGCTTACTGATTTCTTTCCTCGGCATGCCCAGAAACAGACCCCGAAGATAGATGTTCTCGTACCCGGTACCTTCGGAGTCCATGCCAAGCCCGATGTCGAACAAAGGCACGGCGCGACCGCTGATGCGCACCTGCCCCTGTGCCGGCTCGAAGATGCCTGCCAGCACAAACAGGGGACAGACCACGGTTTTGCGTTAGACTGGCCAAGAACGAACGTTCACGCAAGCGGATTCTTATGCCCCGACACGCACGCATCGTCGCAGCCGGCTTTCCGTTGCACGCCATTCTGCGCGGTATCGACCGGTCCGCGATCTTCTTCGACGACGCCAATTATCGGGCGCTCCTCGGCATGCTGGTCGAGCGAGCGGCAGCGGAGTCGGTGTGGGTCCATGCCTAGGTGCTCATGACCAATCATCTGCACTTGCTCATGACACCGGCAACCGATCGGGGACCGTCGCTGCTTATGAAGGGACTGGGACAAGGCTAGGTGCAATACATCAACCGGACCTACCGTCGGACCGGCACGCTTTTCGAAGGGCGCTTTCGCTCGTCTGTCATCGAGGCGGACAGCTATCTGCTCGCCTGCCAACGCTACATCGAGCTGAACCCGGTTCGCGCGCACATGGTACAAGCCCCGGGCGATTATCCTTGGTCGAGCTACCGTTGCAACGCTTTGGGCGTCGGCGATCCGGTGGTCGTTCCGCACTCGATTTATTGCGCCCTCGCCGAGGGCGAGGAAGCGCGCCGCGCTCGCTACCTGAACCTCTTCGCCGATGAGATCCCGGAGGGCGATCTTACAGCCATTCGGGATGCGACCAACGGCGCCTTCGCGCTCGGCAGCGAGCGTTTCCAGCGGCAAATCGCCTCGATGGTCGGCCGGCGTACCTGGCCCGGCAAGTCCGGACGACCGAGGAAAGAGGCACCCGACGACGATCAGCTTAAGTTGCCAATCTAACGTGGAAATAAGAAAACCGTGGTCTGTCCCCGGTTTTCGTGTAGAAGGCGTACTCGCCATCTCCACCCCGACGTGTCGAGTCGAACAGAATGGTACCTTGGCCGTTGACCTCCGGATAGAAATGACCTTGCGGGTTGCCCGTCGTTGGCTCGGTATACCGAGAGAAAGACTCGAAACCATTCTTACGGAAATACAGCTCAACGTGGTCAAGACCGTCAAGCGCGGACTCCACTTGATATGAGATCAACAGGATCCCTTGTTGCTCGGTTTCCTGAATCGCAAGAATTCTGGTGTCTGGTGATTCTCCATCAGTGCTCTGTGTGACTAACGGGCTTGGATCGCCAAACTCATCTAGCGCAAATGACGATGGGGCAAGACAAACCGCACACGCCAGAATGATCAGCTTGGGGAGCAGCCCAGAATACTTCACAACGTGACACCTCATGTCGCCATTGACACCTATGGCACAACTCGCACTGGCTAAGCCATTGCCTGCGCCGGCCGCATCCTCGAGGCTACGCCGTAATCCGCCGTGCGCAGATGGATTTGGAGACAATCTCACCCCTAGGTACAATTTGTCGAGCACGCCTGTAAGCAACCCACTACTGTCAACTCAAGCTGTCTGCTTGTACGCCTGGAGAAAAGGCGTCCGGTTGCAGGCGGAGCCGGGCGATCACGACCGGACGAGACAAGGCCTGGCTCGTGGGATCATAGATAGTTTCAAATCCCCTTGAGCTTTTCGGCTTCCGCAGCGGGGTCTTCTTTCACTACTTGCTTCTTCATGTCTTCGCTCCTGGTTCGGTACCAGACCGATTTATTATAAAGTGCAGCGACTTACGGCTTAAGTACACGGCAGTGAGGGACGGGCTCGCCTGCGCTTCGCCGCCCGTTAAGGACACCCCGGCAGCGCCAGCACACCGCCCGCCGGCGATGCCTCCACCGTAGGTCGCGCAGCCCTGCCAACGGTCGATACTAGCCCATCTTTGACAGGTCTGCAGCCCGGTGCGTAAACATTCGGCCCGCCCATCCTCTGAAGAATCAACGGGTCAGCAACGCGCGGAAGTGCCGATCCAGGGGGTAAACCCATAAGTCCCTGATCGGCACGCTGGGCTTGCCGGTGGGGCCGAGCTTGCCGCGCCCTTTGGTCGTGCCAAGACGGACCCAGTTGGCGGCATGGCAGCAGGTGCCGCGGAAACGCGGTTTTTCGACGAAGGTCTCGAGCAGGACCGGGCGGTATGCGTAGGCGTCCTGCCAATGCTCAGGAAGGAGCTTGGCCGCCTTGGCCAGCAGCATGGAGGCGAGGTTGTGCGCGTGTATCCAGGGCAGGATGAGGAACCTGGCATTGTTGACGACCAGGTGCAGCTGTCGCCGACGCTGTGCATGCGACCAGCCGATGGAGTGATCGCGCGGTGCGCTCATCCAGGCGGCGGCGCCGAAGCCGAGCAGCGCGATGGGCTGCCCTGCCGAGTAGACGGTGTAGCGCAACTGCGCGCCGGGCAGGGGCTTGTGTCCGAGGTCGTGGCAGCGTTGGATGTATTCGTTCCAGAGGCGCGATTCGTCTCTCGTGCGCACGCGCTGGAACACCGGGGCTGGCAGCGCGCCGGCGGGCATGTCGAGCGGTTCTCCCGGATCACTGCGTGCGCTGATGCGCACACGCGGGTCGGGTCGCTTGCCGCGCGGCGGGGGCAGTGCGATGAGTCCGTCGTCGTGCATGCGCAGAATGGCCGCCCGCGCGGACATGTCCTTCAACCCGCCGTCGGGCTTGCGCCAGTGCAGCGCCCGACAGGTCAATCGCGAGAGCTCGGCGCGGGTGCGCTGCGGGTCCTCGGCGATGAGCCGGCGAATCAGCGCGATATCCCCGGCATCGAAGTCGCGCCCGCAGCAGCGGTGGCTCATGGACTGTCGCGGGCGGGGCGCGGGCCGGCGGGTGCGCCGGGCGGTGCTCGGCAGGGCTGGCGACGGGCGAGCGCACGGCGACGTGCCGCGTGCATGGACCAGGGGAGAAACGGGTCGAGCTGCCGTGGCGGGACGGCACCGTTTTCGCACAGGCGGTGAGATACTCGTGCAGCCGGTAACGGGGGTTGATGTCCCACAGCGCTGGAGTCTGCAGGCTGGCGAACCGCGTGGCGGCGCGCTCCGCGCTCCACAGGCTGCCCGATCCGTCGTCATGCTTGCGGCCGGTGACCGGCGTGCGGATGCTGTTCTCACCGCGGTTGTTGTCCATCGGAACCGCGGGGTGGTCCACGAACACGCCGAGCCCGGAGAAGTGCTCCAGCAAACTGGAGCGCACCTGGTTGCGGCGCTTGCATGCGCTCTTGGACCAATCAGTGCCCGTTGCGCGCGGGTCGTGATCCGGTGCCAGGACCCGGGTTGCCTCCTCGTGCACGTCCCGCAGCCGGCTGCATTCAGCCTGCTCGGTTTCGTCTCGCGTTCGGAACTGTTCTCCATCATTGACTGGATGATCCAGTTGCCGGCCGGGGCGGAAGCGGCCTTCCGCCGCGAGGTCTATGCCTTCGCGGAGAGCAAGCAGATGCCATACCTGACCACCATTGAGCGAGCTGGGATCGAGAAGGGCCTGTAACAGGGCATGAAATAGGACAAGCAGATCGGTTATTGCGCGGGGGAGGCGGACCTGCTGCTCTGGCAGATCGAGAAGAAGTTCGGCGCCGAGGCTGCCGACAGCGTCCGCGAGCGCATTGAGGCGGCCGATACCGAGTGGCTTCGCCTCTGGTCGGAGCGCATCCTGAGCGCCGATACCGTCGACGTCATCTTCCGCTGACGGATGCGGTGCTGGAGAAGCCCTACCAATCCAGAGTGCTCCGTTGCGTGGCCAACACGCATGACCACGCACCAGCAAGTCTCGTCCGGGCCGATCTCCGTTGGCTAAGCGTCGACGCCCCGACGCCGCATGCCCGGCAGCGAGCCGGGCATGCGGCGAGCCGACTGAAATTCGGCGCTCCCAGGGAGCCGACCAGTGCCGAGTACTCCCCATCAAAACAGGTACTTCCCAAAATATCCAAGCAGTGGATGTCCTACAAGCAACCTCCCCATCAAAACAGGTACTTCCCAAAATATCCAAGCAGTGGATGTCCTACAAGCAACAGTCAGCTACTGATGGACGTCTCACCAAATGCTGCAGGTCCCGACCGCCGTCGGACCGTGGGCGTCAACAAAATACGCATCCTCCCAATCAATCGGGAAATCGATGCCGTAAGGCTCGTCCGACTCGGTACTCGACGTAAAACCGCAGCTTCCGAATCTGCCGGTGCGGGACTCATACCTTCTGATTGCGCTGACGCTGTCTGGTCCAAGCTGTCGCAGCCAATCGTAGCAGCTGACACCTTCCGTCCGGCATGGAAAACCTATGAGATTGACACCAGGCTCCAAGGTCACGTCGGGAGTAACCGCGTTGGTACTAAGCTCAAGACTGGCCGATGACTGCGCGTAGACCAGGTACGCCTCACCAGCGTTGACTGAAAAGTCTGTGCCCCCCTCGCCGTCACAGGACTCCCAGACCTGATGAACGGGGTCGAACCGCTTCAGGGCATCCAGCGTCGCCGAGCCCCCGAGCGCCTCAAAAAGGCGATAACAGCTCCGGTACTCGTCCGGCACTTCCCACCGCATCGTGAAAAGGTTCATGCCGGGCTGCACGACGATGCGACCATTGTCGCCACCGCCGGAAGCGTCAAGGCGGATGGGACTGGGAGGGGCGATGTCATAGCGCTCCGACACGATCAGGTCATATCGGCGGGTGGCGACGAACAGTGAGACTGCTTCCGGCCCGTCAAGGGACTCCAGCGGAACCGTCAGTGTGAAACTGGCTTCTCTGCTCGAATCGTCAAGCGTGCTGGGCTGGGCAAGCAAAAATGCATCGTGGCGCTCGAACTTTCCGTCTGGCCGTCTGAGATCGGTAACGAAATACAGCGACAATCCGTCATAAACGACATAGGCTATGAGCTTGTAGTCCGCGCCGATCGCCGCATCCTGCCCGGACAGCACATTCTGGACATACTCTCCAGTCGTTGTATCGTCGTCGGTGTCGAGCAGTACCTCGAAGAAGACGTTCGGATCAAACTGCAGCCACAGGGCCAGCACGCCTTTGATGACGAGCTTCTCGGATTGCACCTGAGCATCGACTCTGATCAGGTCGATTCCCGGCGAGCCAAAATACTCTTCCGGGTCTGCGTCGCTTTGCATCAGCGCAGTGTCCCACTCCAGCGGATCCCGAATCGTGGTGGAGCCGGTATCCCAGGCACGGCCGGCGGCCGGAACCGGGTCTTCCGCGCCGGTCGCCTCGTCGATCGTAAAGAAGCGCGTGATGAGACGACCATCCGACGGATGCCGAGTACGCTGCGACGTAGACGATGCAATGTCGATGACGTACTCCTCGGCGTCGAGCATGCTCAGCGATCCTGCAAAGATGAGGCGATTGCCGTCGATCCGCCAGCGACCATCGTTGCAGGGGGCAAGACCGGCTAGATGGGTATCCTGCGCACAGCCCGACCCGAAAGCGATCGGGTACTCCGGGGCCTCGTATTGCAGTTGGAATGCCAGCTGGGTCTGTTGATCGTCCATCCAGAATGACAACTGGACATCGCCGCCCCAGGAGGGAATCTGGTCGCCGAGGCCGTGTGGCGGCGTCATCGGCACCTGCCCGGTCTTGAGGCGGCGGTCACTGTCGATGACGACGCCGCCGCGCAGAGCAGCCCAGCTCGCCGGGTCGATGGTGTCTTCGAGCTCGAGTGCGAGCTCGAACTGGTCGCCGAAGGTGCGAAGCCGTGCCCCGACGATCTCGTTGGCTGCGAAGGAATCGTCGGACTGCACGGCCATCGAGACATCGATCGGCGGGACTGCACGTCGAACGACCAGATCGCCAGTGGCTGACTCGATGGCCCCCGCGTCCGGCACTCGGTCGCCGTTGCCGAACAGCAGCGTATGGCTTAAAGACGCATTGTTGCCGCGGAACCAGCCCATCGCGAAGACATCGACGTCTTGTGCACCGTCGAGCACCTGGGTCGGCAACTGGACGTAGAGCGACGTGCTGTTGGGCAGGTAAACGACGGCACCTTCGATGTAGTTGAGCAACGTGCTCGTCGTCTGTTCACCGGCGACGCGCGGCAATGTATAGAGCGTACAGGCCACGAAGTCTCCGAGGCATTGAATCATGTATTCGGAGCCGGCCGCGGCGCCGCGGCGGTAATCTCCGGTCGACGGATCTTGATCCGTATCCAGAAAGAGTTCGAGCACCGGCCAGCCGTCGTCGTAGTAGTTGATCAACGGATCCCGCACCTGGACGCCGATTCCGAGGTTACCCTCAGCAACTGCTGCGTCGAGCCAGAGGATATCCACTGCTGCCCAACTGTCGTACTGATCGTAGACCTGAGCGGCTGCTGAAGAGGTCGTCAGCAGGAACAAGATCGAGATGATTGGTATCCAGAGCAGCGGCGCTGCGCGTCTTGGCAGCGGTGCTGCAGATTGCGATTCGCTCATTTTGTTGCTCCCAGCCGTACGGATTGTAGGTTTGCCGACGAGCCTTGATCAGAATTCCGGCCAGGCGTCGGCGAAGCCTGCGTAGTCACGACTTCCAGTCCTGATAATCTCAGGCCAGGATGGCCTGACTACGCACGCGGCAAGCGCGATGGCCAAGCTTATGGTCAAGGCCGGTCGACACAGGGGCCTGCCGGAGAATGCTTACATTCCAAGCGCACGGTCCAACGGCAGACGGACATCTTTTCGTGCACTTCGCCGCCGCTCGTCCACCCTACCGGTATGCCGCGAGGCATCGACCCTGATTCGGGCCGTCATGGGCAGCCCGGCAGGACCAGATCGACCGAGCGAGCTGCGTGGATCAGGTAGCTCTGCCCGGCGCGGACCGGAAAGTCCTCACCGATCAAGTGTAGACCCTCTCCGGCCGTGTCGTGGACGGCGCAGGTCTGGATGCGCCCGGTTATGGGATTCAGGCGTTGAATCGCAGTAACGGTGTCGACGGCCTGTGCGGCGAGCCAGCCGAAGCAGGTCAGCCCGTCGGTGGGCGCGGGATGGCCGACCAGGTTCGGGCCGGCGTTGAGGGTCGTCACCGGGCAGGACGGCGACCAGGGCCAGACCAGGCTCGCGTCGGCACGAGTGCGGATCAGATAGCCCCGGCCGGCAAGGATAGGGAAGTCCGCGCCAGCGACCGGGTCGCAAGACTCGAAGCGGCCGGTCGCCGTATTCAGGCGAGCGATCTCCTGGATCAGCGCATCGCCGCCGAGGGCTGCGGCCAGCTCGGAACAGCGCAGGCCCTCCTGGGGTATTGCGGACGGGTACGCGAAGAGGTTCGCGCCATCGCGCAGCTCGATGAATGCCTCTGCCGCGGCCGGGTCCGACTCCGCCGGCCCTTTGGCGCCGTCGTTGTTGCAGTCCTCGCAGGGGTCGCTGCCGTTGTTGCCGTCGGGGCGTCCATCGCCGTCGGTATCCCGCGCCAGCGGATCCGTTGTGCTTGTCGGATCGGCATCGTAGCCGGGGAGTCCGACCTCGGTGCCGTCCGTCAATCCGTCCCCATCGGTATCCGAGAGGATCGGGTTGGTGCCGTAGCGGTTGATCTCGTCGAGGTCCGGGATGCCGTCCCCGTCGGTGTCGGTGTCGGCGGGCTGTGCGGCGCCGGCGAGTGCGCCGTAGCGGACGGTCCGGCCGATCCGATAGGGCACGTTGCCGAGATACCGAGTCTCCTGGCTGGTGACATAGAGGTCGCCGCCGGGGGCGATGGCGACATCCTGCGGCTCGTCCAGCAGGCGGCGAGAGAGGATGCGGAGCCTGGTGTCCGGTTGAGTCGTGGACAGGACCTCGATCCGGCCCGGCAGATCGGCGGTCGCGGCGAGGGTCACGTAGAGTTGGCCATTGCCGTCCGCGGTCAGCCCGAGACCCTTGGCGATCGGGCTGAACAGACGATGCGGGGCGGCCGCCGGTACGCCGGCCTGGAAGCGATAGAGGGTGTCGTGGTCGGCCAGCACCGTGCCTTCCGGAAAGCCGCTGATCCAGGCGCCCGCGGCATCCACGGCGACGCCCCGCGGTCCCCGGTCGGCGGTGGTCTGAGAATAGGTGATGCTCGCCCGTGCGAGCGCGGCAGCGCCGGACGGGCTCCAGCGGACGATGTAGTTGAACGGATCGATCTGGGGGCCGAAGCCGTTCGAGGCACCGATCAGGACGCCGCCATCGGGTGCGCCGGCGGCATCGTAGGCCCGATTCACCCCGAAATCGCAGTCCAGGTATTCACACAGCGGGTTGCTGGCGATCAGATCGATCTGTGTCCCGGCCGTCACATCATAGACCTGGCTGACATCGATGCCGGCCGTGTCGTCGAGCAGCGCCAGGGTCTCGGTCAGATCGGTATCCGGGTCCAGGCGCCGCAGCAGCGGGCTGCCATCGTCCGGGTCGTCGATGATGAGAATCCTGCCGTCCCGGTCGCGGCCCAGGCCACGCAGCCGGCCGAACCGCACCTGCGCCGGCCCGCCATCCGCGCGACCCGTCTCGCCGCTGCCGTAGACCGTCCGCAGTCGTCCCAACCGGTCATGGCGCAGGATGCGCGAGGGCTCGGCGACGTAGACATCGCCGGCATCGTCGGCCGCGATGCCGACCGGGGTGTCGGTCTGCACATCGGCGAACAGGACCTCGCCCTCCTCGTTCGCCGGGCCGCCGCGGGTATGGACGACGATACGGTTCGTCGCCCGGGCATTGCCGGCCGGATCCCGAATCACCGCATACAGCAGGTGGTTGCCGACGGGCCAGACCGCTGGATCGAGCGCCCAGCTATAGGGCGGCGCCGGCAACGGTAGGCCGACCGCGCGGTCGTCGATGCGCAGCTCGACACTCGGCTGCCCAGCATTGTCCGTCGCATCCACCTGGACCGTCACAGGGGCATCGATCAGAGCGCCATCAGTCGGCGCAGTCAGTGCGCCGCTCGGCAGCTCGGTATCGCCCGCTGCGGCACCGATCGGCTCATCGACCCCGAAAAACCGGTCCACCTTGGCGAAAGCCGGGCTCGGCACGCCCTCCCCGTCCACCGTCCGGCTGTTGACGGCGTAGACGGCGCCCTGCGGGCCTGCGGCGACGTCCCGGATCTGCTGGGCCGGCAGCAACGAGAAGGGCTGGATCACGGGCAGATACTCGACATGGGTATCCGGCCGGCTGGCGGCGATGACGCGGATCGGATCGGTCGGGATGCCGGAGGCCAGATAGAGCCGGTCGCCGTGGCCGGCGCCCATGGCAGGATAGCGATAGAGCCCGCGGAAATGCTCGGTCACGCCAACGGTGCTGCCCCCAGGGAGCTTGAACACCGACTCGGCGCCCCGCTCGTTGGGGAACAGCGCAAAGACATCGCCGTTGCGGTCGATCGTCAGGCCCCGCGCGCCGCCGGAGCCCGGGTCGTCGCGGGACGTGGCGATAGCGCGCGCTTGGCCGCCGCGGATGCGCACGACGTAGAGCTGCACCAAACGGCTGTCCGACGCCGAGACATAGACATCGCCGCTCGGGTGGACCGCGATATCGCCGATGACCATGTTCCCGAGGGTGCCACGATCCTCCATCCCACCATCGATGATGTGGTACACGGCACTGGCATCGACACCATCGACCAGACTGGCCTCAGTCGTCGTCATCAGCGTTCGGGCATCGATGCGTCGAACGCGGTGCTTGCCGTCGGCGACGAACAGATCGCCCCCCGGTCCGGTCGCGATACGCAATGGCTGCGAGAAGCGCGCATCGACCGGTATGCCATCGCGATAGCTATCGACGAACTCCCGCCCGAGCACCGTCAGGGGCGTTCCATCCGGCAGGTACTTGCGCACCACGTGCTTTGAGGTATCGGCAACGAACAGGTTGCCGTCCAGGTCTACCGCCACACCGCGGCTGTCGATCAGCATCCCCTCCAGCGTGACCGCCGCGTCGCCCTCGGGCAGGAAGATATGGTGCGCATTGAGCTGGCCGGGATCGGTATCGCCGAAGTCCACGCGGCCGTTGTTGTCCCAGTCTTCGCTCGGATTCAGGCCGTTGTTGCCATCGAGCAGGCCGTCGCCGTCGCTGTCCGGATTCAGGGGATCTGTGGTGGTGGTCGGATCGGCGTCGAATCCGGCGATGCCCAGCTCCACGCCGTCCGTAAGCCCGTCCCCATCGGTGTCGGCCTGGCGCGGGTCCGTGCCATGGACCTGCCGCTCGTCCGCGTCGGACACCCCGTCCTCGTCGAAGTCCAGCACCGGCGGCGGGGCGGCGAAGATCTCGCCATACCGAGTCACTCGGGCCAATCTGTAGGGCACATTGCTCAGGTGCTGCTCCTCGGTGGAGGTCACGTAGAGGTTTCCGTCCCCATCGAGGGCGACATCGTGGGGGTCGTCGAGCAGCCGCCGCCTCAGCACCTGCAGCAGCGTCTGCCGCTCCTGCGTCGACAGGATCTCGATGCGCGCCGGGAACAAGTCGTCGTCCGGGAGGGTCAGGAACAAGCGTTGCAGCGGGTCCACCAGCAGCCCTTCGCTCGGGATCAGCGAGCCGGACCAAGGCTCGGCATCCGCCGCACCGCCGGCCGGGAATCCGGCGGCGAAGCGGAAGAGCCTGTCGTGGTCGGCCTGAACGACGCCCTCCGGGAAGCTCGCGAACAGGTTGCCGGCGGCATCGGCGGCAACGCCGCGGGCCCGACGGGCCGGGTCCGTCTGGAAATAGGTGACGCTGGCGCGTGCCAGCGCTCGGTTCCCGCCGGCGCCGAGGCGCAGGACGTAATGGAAGGGATCGATCTCCGGTCCCTGGCTGCGGGCGGCACCGACCAGCAGGTCCCCGTTCGGGGCGGTCGTCACGTCCAGTGCCTCGGAGACGCCGAAGGTACAGGGCAGCCAGGCGCAGGTGGGGTTGTCGAAGAGATTGACGAACTGGCCGGTGCTCACGTCGAATACATGGGAGGCATCGATGCCGGCGGTATCGTCCAGCGTCAGCAGGGTCTCGGTCTGGTCGGTCGCCGGATCGAGGCGGCGCAGCCGCGGGCTGCCGATTTCCGGATCATCCACCAGCAGCAACCGACCAGCGCCGTCCTTGCCCAGTCCCTTCAGCCGGCCGAAGCGCACCGCCGCGGGTCCGCCATCCGCAAAGCCGGACGCTGTGCTGCCGTAGACCGTCAGCAGACGACCTTCCGGCGAGTACTCCAACAGCCGCGTCTCATCCGCGACATAGACGTTGCCGGCCCCATCGGCCTCGATGCCGATCGGTGCAACCAGCGGGATGTCGGACAGAAAGACCTCGCCGTCGAGATTCGGCAGGCCGCCGGCGGTCCGGATCAGAATCGGGGGCGTGGTCAAGGCGTTGCCGGCGGCGTCCCGGATCACGGCATAGAGCCGATGATTGCCGGCCGGCAGCAGCGCCGGGTCAAGCAACCGCTCATAGGGCGGCGCGCTGATCGGGGCACCGAAGTCCCGGTCGTCGAGCTGGAACTGCACCGACACCTGGCGGCTGTTGTCCGCGGCCGTTGCCCGCAGCATCACCGCGCCGGCAATGACCTCGCCATCGGCCGGCGCATCGAGGCTGCCCGACGGCAGCACGATATCGCCCACCGCAGCGCCGATGCGCACATCCAGATTCGGGAAACGATCTACCTTCGCAAAGGGCGGCGTCGGCACCCCGTCCCCATCGACGGTATGGCTGTTGACAGCATAGACGCTGCCCTGCGGGCCGACGGCGACATCGCGGATCTGCTGCGCCGGCAGCTCCGGATAGCGCGTCGTCACTTGCAGATATTCGATCTGCGTATCCGGCTGGCTTGCCGAGATGACGCGGATCGGGTCCGTCTGGATACCCGACGCAAGACCGATCTTCCGGCTCAAAATCGACCGATTTTCGCCTCTAGCCCGCGTGATTGCTCGCTTTCTTGCTCCTGACTTTTTTCATTTTGTAGCCATGCAAATGCAATTATTTTGCACTTGATTTATCGTTTATTTGAGCTATTATTTAGCCATGCATACAGCACATGGCAATTTGCACCTTGAGATCCAGACCTCTCGCAAGAGTCCAGTTGGGATCGTGCGCACCACGTTTCGCGAGAACGGCAAAATGCGCCATACCCAGCACGGACGCATCACTGGCTGCTCACTGGAGCAACTCAAGCTCCTCCAGCTCGCCTTCCGCGAGCAAGTTGTCCCCATCGATGACCCGCAGGCGTTCCATATCCTCAACAGCAAGGAATACGGTGCCAGTTATGCGATCCTGACCATCGCCAGACAACTGGGGTTGCATCGGGTGCTCTATTCGCATCCAGAGCTTTGGGTAAATGGCGCCTTAGCAATGATCGTTGGTCGTCTGATCCATGCCGGAAGCAAGCTCGCCTTGTGCAACCACCATCCCAATACCTGCCTATGGGAGCTCTGCGGCATCGCCGAGCCGCCCGATGTCGATACCCATTGCTATGAGCCGATGGATCGACTGCTGCAACGTCAGAAAGCGATTCAAAGGAATCTGACGCGCCGTCATCTCAAAGACGGCCATCTGGTGCTCTACGATATCACCAGTATCTATTTCGAAGGCGAATACAAGGACAGCGAGCTGGTGAGGTTTGGTTACAATCGTGATGGCAAAAAGGGGCACGAGCAAATCGTGGTCGGGCTCATCTGTACAGCGCAGGGCTGTCCGGTTGGCGTGGAAGTCTTTGCGGGCAATACCAAAGATGAGACCACGGTGATCGACAAAGTGCATGAAATCAAAGTTGACTATGGTATCGAGAAGATCGTCTTTGTCGGCGATCGTGGAATGCTGACGCACAGTAACATCGCATCTCTCAAGGACGAGAAAGACTTGCAGACGATCAGCGCCTTGACGCATGGTGAGATGAGAAACTTGCTCAACAAACAAGTCATTGCCATGGACCTATTCGATGAGCGCAGTATCTGTGAGGTGACTGACCCCGCAGAGCCGATGCGACGTTACTGTCTCTGTCGCAACCCACAGACCGCGCACAACGAGCACGACACGCGTAAACGTCTTCTGAAATTAACCACGGACGCCTTAGCCGATATCGCAGCCTACAAACGCGCAGCAACTGTTGAGACCCTCGGCGCACGTGTCGGAAAGATCCTGGCGAAATATAAGGTGGGCAAGTTCATCCAATGGTCGATTGATGCTGACCCCGACCGTGCGAAATCCTCTCAGCATCGATTGGTCTGGTCAATCGATATGGACAAGGTGGCCGAGGAACAACAATTCGACGGCTGTTACATTATCGCCAGCGATGTCGACCAGGACGCGATGAATACCCTTGAGGTTGTCAACGCGTACAAGAGTTTGACGTTTGTCGAGCGCGCCTTTCGCAGTCTCAAGACCGTACAATTGGAGATCCGCCCTGTTTACCATAAGACGGATGAACGCATCCGTAGCCATGTCTTTCTCTGCATGCTGTCGTATTACCTGCAATGGCATATGGAACAGCGCCTGGCACCATTGTTCGCAGCGGATGGGCAGGGTTCGGAAAGGCGTTGGACCTTCCATGGTGTGATCGAGTGTTTAGCTCAGATCACCCGTAACAGAGTCGCGGTCAATGGTGTGGAGTTCGATCAGAACAGCATGCTGACACCAGAGCAGGAAGAGATACTGGGTCTTTTGCAGATCGCGATGTAGCCACCCGCGTGAAATCCTGAATTGGCGTTTAAATCAATTCAGTCAATGAGTTACGTGTTTCTCGAACAGGAAAATCAGGCAAGATACAGCCGGTCGCCGAGACCAGCGCCCATGGCGCGGTAGACATAGATGTCGCGGAAGTGCTCGGTGAAGCCGGCCGTGTCGCCGCCGGGGAACTTGAAGACCGACTCGCCCCCGCGCTCGTTCGGAAAGATCGCAAAGACATCGCCATTGCGGTCGATGGTCAGGCCCCGCGCCCCGCCGCTGGACGGATCATCGCGGGACGTCGCGATCGCCTGCTTGCTGTCGCCGCGGATACGGACCAGGTAGAGCTGCACCAGCCGACTGTCCGAGGCCGTCACGTAGATATCGCCGTTCGGGTGCACGGCCATGTCGCCGATGACCATATTCCGCAGGATGCCCCGGTTCTCCACTGCAAGGTCCAGAATATGTAGGACCGCACTGGCATCGACGCCGCTGACCAGGCTTGCGGCGGTGGTCGTCTCCCGCGTCGCGGCATCGATGCGCCGAATCCGATGCTTCCCATCGGCGACGAACAGGTGCCCATCCGGACCGATCGCGGCACGGAACGGCAGTGAGAACCGTGCCCGCGCCGGCGAGCCGTCCTCGTACCCGTCCACCCACTCCCGCCCGAAGACCGTCGCCGGCGTCCCGTCCGGCAGGTACATCCGCACCAGCTGCTTCGAGGTATCCGCGACGAAGACATGACCGTCTTGATCCACTGCCACGCCGCGGCTGTCGAGCAGCATGCCCTCCAGCGTCACTGACGCGTCGCCCTCAAGGATGAAGACCTCTTGGGCACCACAATTCGTTGCGCCAACGATAAGGTGAGCAGCGAGCAAGAACAGCAAACACGACAAGAGTTGATCAGCGGGCATTCGCATCTCGCCAGCTCCGACTATTCGCCTAGCCACTGTCGATCTCCTCTCGGAATCAGTCACCGCAGCCGGGAAGCTCAACCAAGGCGTTCTGATGCATGTACAGCAGGTAGCCTTCTCCAACCAAGATCGGGAAGTCGGTGCCGATGATCCCCGCACCAGAGCCGCCGTCATCGAAGGCGCAAGACTCGAAGCGGTTGCTGGTCGCATCGAAGCGCTGAACAGACTCCGCCAAGGACTCGCCGAGGGATGCCAGCAGCGCGTAACAGCCCAGACCGATCGGCGGGCGTGGGTGGCTCACCAGGTTCAAGCCCGGCTGGAGCGCAAGATCGCGACAGCCCACCGTCACGAATCGGGTCTCGACCTGCGGGTTGAACTCACCTGCATCGACGCGGCCGTTGTTGTTGCAGTCCTCGCAGGGATCGGTACCGTTGTTGCCATCGAGCATCCCGTCGCCGTCGCTGTCCGGGCTCAGCGGGTCCGTTTGTGTGCTCGGATCGGCGTCGAAGCCGTCGACACCGCTCTCGACGCCATCGCCCAGGCCGTCGCCGTCCGAGTCGACTGTCTTGGGATCGGTGCCGGTGTTCAGCACCTCTTCGCCATCCGACAGCCCGTCGCCGTCCGAGTCCGGACGCTGCGGGTCGGTGCCATAGATATCGATCTCCTCCTCGTCGGACAGTCCGTCGGAATCTGCGTCCGGCCTGGGATCGACGACCACCGTTGCCTCCGCAACTGCGGGGGACCCAGCCTCCGTATACCGCACCACCGCGGTCGAGCTGATGAGTGTGCCGTCCGGCGTACCGCCGTCGACCTTGGCCGGCATCAGATACTCCCGGCTCTCGCCGGGCAGCAATGTGTCCACTGTCCAGACGATCTGACTGGCCGATCCGCAGCTGCTGTTCGCCGTTCCACCGCAGTCGCCGTTCGGCCGCGTGCTGCCTTCGGAGACCTCGGTCCGCGGCGGCACCTGCGCTTCGAGCTTGATCGAGCTCAGCGGCAGGGCGCTCAGATTGGCGACCTGTATGCGGTAGTCCACGCGCTCGCCCGGGCGCACCGGATCGGGATTCGCGCTCATCGTGACGCGCAGCGGTTGCTCGGGCTGCACCACCCGTGCGGTCGCCGCACGCGCGTCCGCTTCACTGCCAAGGGCGTCCCGAACCTCCGCCTGCGCGGTCGCCACATCGCCGGCATCGAGATCCGGATCGAGCCGAACACTGAAGCTGCGCAGCCCGTCTTCGCCGCCGGCAACGTCGCCCAGCGACCAAGTGACCGCGTTGCCCGCGATCAGGCCATCGCCGCTCGCCGACTCGAGCACCGTCCCCGTCGGTGCCCGTGCCCGCAGGACCGCAGCCGGCGCCTCCAGCTCGGACCGATTGCCGTAGACGACCTGGTAGACCAGTGGGGCGGCCGGCTCGACCGGACCTGGAGCCGCATCCAGCTCCAGGCGCAGCAACGGGGCGTTGTCCACAACCACGGTCGCCTCCGCCACCGCGGGCGCAACGGCGCCGGTGTAACGCACCAGCGCCGTCGAGCTGATCAACGTACCGTCCGGGGCACCGCCGTCGACCTTGGCCGACATCAGATACTCCCGGCTCTCGCCGGGCAGAAGCGTGTCCACAATCCACACGATCTGACTGGCCGGCCCGCAGCGGCTGTTCGCCGTTCCACCGCAGTCGCCGTTCGGCCGCGTGCTGCCCTCGGAGACCTCGGTCCGCGGCGGCACCTGCGCCTCGAGCTTGATCGAGCTCAGCGGCAGGGCGCTCAGATTGGCGACCTGTATGCGGTAGTCCACGCGCTCGCCCGGGCGCACCGGATCGGGATTCGCGCTCAACGTGACGCGCAGCGGATGGTCGGTCTGCACAACCCGCGCCGTCGCTGCTTTGGCATCCCCTTCGCTGCCATAGGCATCCTGTATCTGCGCCTCAGCAGTCAGCATCTCACCTTGAGCGGCATCCGCAGCGACCCAAACCGTGAAATCACGTCGGCCATCCTCGCCGCCGGCGACGTCGCCCACCTGCCAAGTTACCTCGTCCCCAACGATCTGGCCGCTGTCGCTCGCCGACTCGAGGACCGTCCCTGTCGGTGCCTGCGCCCGCAGGACCGCAGCCGGCGCCTCCAGCCCGGACCGATTGCCATAAACCACCTGGTAGACGAGCGAAGCGCCCGGCTCGACCGGACCCGGAGCCGCATCCAGCTCCAAGCGAAGCCATGGGTCTTGGTCCACAATCGCCTCGACATCCGTCCAGGTGCCGAAGCCATGGAATAGATACTTGCTCTGCCGCCGATCACCGTGCCATCTCCGCCACCGGAAAGCACCTTCGCAGGCATCAGCAGCTCAGTATTCCCACCCGACTCGATCGTATCCAACCTCCACTTGATGCTACGGGCCGATCCGCAGGTCGAATTGGCTGTCCCGGTACAATCCCCATTCGGCCGTGTGAAGCCTTCCGAGACCTCCGTTCCGACCGGCACCGGTGCCTCGACGCTGACGCCGTCAATGGGTGAATCACTCCAGTTCCGACCAAGCATTCGAAAGTACAGCCGCTCGCCGATCCGCACCGGCTCTGGATTCACGCTCATAGCCACTGAGACCGCTCCAACCGTTGTTCCTGCATACCAAAGCACCGGCCCTCCGTGCTCGTCCATGATCTCCGGAATGTACAGCTTGTTTCGGCCAAGGGTCTCGATGTTCAGATTCCGGTCCCAGCCAAGCAGACTGCCTGAAGTCCAGCCCAGATAGTCCGAGCCTGGGGTCAGCGGATTGAAGCTCGGATAGTCGATAACGAAAAAGTTCTCCAAATAGTCCGTCCAAAGCGTTGTCGACTCGAAGTTCGGTTCAAGGTCCAGGTCATACCCCTCTTGTTGATCGGTATCCGCGTCATTGACGAACGCATCCAAGGACGTCACCTTGATGCTTATCCTATCTCCATATAAGAACCGCAGGTACTCCGCAGCCCGCCGCGCCGTCCAGTTTCCTGCGCTGTGGGCAATAAAATGAACGCTCTCGAGCTCGCGTGCCTCCAGCGCTCTATCGCCATTCGGGTAGGCCAAAAGCCAGCCAAGCTTCAGGCCGTGCACGTGTGCCGCATCCCGCGCATTATTCGGGTTCTCAATGGTCACTCCGGGGGGCACAATATCGAAGATGGAGCCCGTATCGGCATCCCGACTCCAGTCGTAGCGGGCAATTTCCCATCCCTCCGCCACAAGCCGCTCGTTCTCGATCAAGCTCACACACATCCGGACCCAGCTATTGTCAATCTCAAAATGCCCCGCGGGAGCAAACGCGTTGTCTTGCCCGCTCGGATTCCAGCCATGAATCAAGACCACGAGCTTGCGTGCGTCTGACGAAAGCTCGTTCTGTTGCAGATCACTGCCGACGCCGCCGGCACCAACACACTCTTGGGGCGCCAAGACAGTGTCGGCGTTGGTTACGAACAACCGATTATCGCCCGGGAACTTTCCCTCCGCGTCATAGAGATCCGGCATCTTATCAGGACCCTCGCCATGGTAGGTCACCACGGCCTCGACCCCCTGAATCGGACTCACGCCATCCACGACGAAGCTCCAGCAGTTCACCTCCGGAACATGATACTCCTCGCCAAGATCAACAAATCCATAGGAGACGATCAAGTCTCGCCCCGAGCGCCTTCTTTTTACAGCCTCGATGTCCACGACAAGCTCACCACAGGAAAGCTCCATAAAACCATCCGGATCGGGCTCGAAACCGGGCTTATACTCCAGGCGCAGATACACTTCATCGACGACACCCTCGCCGGCCGTTCCATCTATCAAAGCCGTATAGCGGGTGCTCAAGCCTTCCGCGACACCTTCGTTTTCGACGTTGTCGAAATCGGCAATATGCGTCGCATAACCGTCTTTCGCGCAGGCACCAAACGACCACAGCAACAGCAGAGCCGCAAGGACCGAATAATACAAAGTGCTCATTTTGCCCTCTTGGCCTCAACGGCTGTAAGAAAAGCTGCGATCTCTTCACGCTCAGCGCGACTGAATGCATCCGACCGCCGCCATTCTCTCAGGAAACTTTCACCGTATCGGACAATGGACCAGTCCTGTGCCCGAACGAACGGAGCCAAATAATCGAGTTTCTCGCGCACCGAGCGCCTGTCCGCGAGCAAAAACGTTCGCAGCTCATACTTGTAGAAGTTATCAGACACTCGCTTGCGACGGCGCGCCAGATCATTGACCGACATCAGCAAATGTCTGGACAAAGCAGGGCTCAGCCCAATCGAGGCGGCCCGCTCGGCATCTGCCTCCAAGCTTGCCAGAGCCCGAATATAACCGAGCTCCATCGTCGGACCTAGCTCCTCCAATTGCGCCAGGTCTCGGGAGGTCTCACCGTTCTCGAGCGCAGTAACAACCGCGGCCTTCTCTTCGGCCGAGGCATCCGGCGCCAATAGCCGATCGATCAATGCATCCCGGTACAGGGCTTCGATCGCTTCGTCAATTACCGCGACATCCAAGGTCTCAGCATCTGGATCCGCTGTAAGCCGACGCGACTGCCGTCGGATATTCTTCTGAACCTCCAACAGAGACCGATGGTTGTTCAAGCGCATTCGCTCCAGTTCGGTCGCTGGAGACGTGTACGCAGACGGAAAAGCAACGGCATCGGGTCGAAAGAGGTCGACGGCGCCTTTACCCCGCTTGACCGGCTTTGGCATTTCCGCCGACTCAGTCTGGTGACGGGGCAATTGCGACTCCCTATCGGTTGCAGCTTCGGAGGAAACACCAGCTTCTCTGGTTAACGGATCCCTGTCTGTCTTGATCACGAAGTACGCAGCCAAGAGTCCAAGGCCGAGCAGTGCTGCAATGAGCAGCCGGGCAGTCTTCTCAAGGCGCATCTTGTGCTTCTCCGTTAACGGTTGAGGGAGCGATTCATGAAGAGCGCGACGTGCTCATCGCGCGCCAGCAAGCGCAAAGACTCTGTAACGTCTTCTGCGACAAGAAGGGAAACGGAAGTCATTATCGGGAACCAGCCTTCGCAGCATCGGCAGGTGGGTTCATCCCGTTATCGATTCATGGCCTGAATCCAAAGACACTCCGCCGCATGTGCAGAAAATACCCCTCTCCACGTACGATCGGAAAGTCGATCCCGACCGATCGACCCTGCGGATCGAACGCAGCACTCTCCCACACTGCTCGCCTAGGGCTGTAGCGCTGAACTGCGGAGATGTTCTCGATGCCCAGGCGATCGAGCAGCATGAACGAGCTGGTACCCGGCGGTACGCACGAAAACCCGCGGAGATTGAGTCCCGCAACCAGATCGAGTGGCGGGCAATACAGCGAGCCGAACGTGAGCGCTTTCGACTGCTTGGCGACGACGACCAGTCCATCCTGCCCGACCATCGCGAGGTCTGCCCCGCCGGTCTGATCCGGGATGCGGGTGACGAGCCGGCCAGTGGCGGCATCAAGGGCCGAGACCCGATCGATCTGCGCAGGTCTGCCGAGCCTGGGCAGCCAATCGCTGAGCCGCGTCAGCGAGCTGACCCGGCCCGGCAGCGCGATGAGATTGAGCCCTGGCTTCAGGGTCAAGAAGGTCTGCGCCGGATACCAATCGCCATCGCCTGGGTCGGTCTCCCAGGGATCGACCCGACCGTTGCGATCGGCATCTTCCGCGGCCTCAGAGACGCCGTCCCCATCGCTGTCGGACCGCAGCGGATCGGTCGTACTCCCGGGATCGGCGTCGGGCTGGAAGCGGACCGGGTCGGTGCCGGCGAGCGGACCATGGCCATCCGGATCGGGCAGCGGCTCGGTGACGCCCACCTCGATGCCGTCGCCGATGCCGTCGCCGTCGGAATCCGGGCTCCGCGGATCGGTCTCGTTCTCGCCGATCATGCCGTTCCCGTCCGTGTCCTCTAAGCCGTCGGCGAGACCGTCGTCGTCGCTGTCGCGATCCAACGGATCGGTGAGCAGACCGATCTCGACTCCATCGTGCAGGCCGTCCCCATCGGTATCCTCGTTCGTTGGATCCAGACCAAGGGCTGCCTCGTCGAAGTTGCTGAGTCCGTCCTCGTCCGCATCGCCCAGGGCATCGCCGGCGAGCCCGGCATCGAGCCCATGCGCGGTCTCGAAGTCGTCGCTCATGCCGTCCCGATCGCTGTCCATGTCCACGGAAAAGACCGTTTCGACGCGGATCGACAGGCCATCGCCGTCGACGGCCCACAGCTCCAACAGATGCTCGCCAGGTAGAACCGGCTCGAGCTGCACCCGCTCACCCTCCCCGACCGGCTCACCGTCGAGCAGCCAGCTCAGGGTCGGTGCCCCGCTCTCGCCGTCGATGGCCCGGCCGCGCAGGACGATGTGGTCCCATTGCCGGAAGCGTCGCCCAGGGCTCGGCTCCAGGATGGCGGCCAGCGGCGGCTTGCCGGCCACCGAGAACGGCGTGTCGCTCTCATCGGCCGCGGTGTTGAAGCCGTCACTGGCCTCGACGCGGACCCGTGCGTCGGCGCCACCCGGGATGCTGCGCGCCGGGATCATCAGCGGCGGGCTGCCGAGGCCGCTGGCCAAGGGCGTCCAGCTCTGGCCCGCGTCAGCCGAGTAGAGCGCTCGGAATGACAGCGCATCGCCATCCGCGTCATCGGCAATCCAGTCGATGACCAGCGTCTCGTCCGGCTCGAAATGCTCACCGCCGTTGGGTGTCAGCAGCTCGATGCTCGGCGCCTGGGTCGAGCGATCGGACCGATACAGCAGCTCGTCATCCGCGCGAATCTCCAGCCACCGCATGCCCGGGGCCAGCGCAACCTCGATGCTGAAGGTGCCGGACTCGTCGGTCGACGGGTAACCCGCGGCATCCGCCGGATCGATCGGGAAGGGCGGGTCATAGCTGTATGCCGGCTGGAACCGGACCTCGGACAGGACCGTACCGCTCGCCCCCTGCAACAGCCGGAAGCGGCCGTCCGGATCCGATGGGGTCGGCCCATTGGCATCCGCCAAGATTGCCGTATCGACAAGCTGTACCCTGCCCGCCACGCCGATCAGACCGGAGACGCGCAACGCCGGCCCCGCATCGCGCATCTGCAGCGACGCCGAGGTCCCGCTGGCGATCTTCAGCGCGTCGAACAGCGTCTTATAGTTGGCGTCATTGAAGAAGCTCCGATCCGGCGGCCGTACGAACGCAAACATGTTCGATGTCAGCCCGGCCGTTGGGACTTGCTGATCCCGGATATAGGCCTGCCAGGCATTGATCGGCGTTTGCGCCGGCGCCGTATGCCGAAGCCCGAAGTTGTGTCCCAGCTCGTGGGGGAGGACATTGTTGTATCCGGCTGGACCGGGATCGCCCGGCCGAATCCAGGTCAACGCCCCCCTAGCCTCATTCCCTGCCGGCAGCCTACCCTGCCCCGGATCGAACATGCCGAAATCCTTGCGGCTGGGATGGAAGGCATCCGGGAACCAGAGGATCGCATGATCCATTCGGAAGCCGAGCGCATTGCCGGCCTGGTTGAAGGCGTCGAGGGCCTGTTGCTGCGGCCCCCAGAGCTGGGTCTGGATATTCCCCCAGCGTCCGGAAATCGGCGCGGAGGCTTCGGTCTTCCTGTCCCAGCAGAGATTGCTGTCGGCATCGATGAAGCTGCGGTAAGTCTCTGCCTGATCATATTCGTTCAGGTCCGTAATCCATTCGAAGCCCCCATCCGGCCGGACGTTTTTGAATTCCGAGATATAGTGCGCCACATCATCTGCCACGGAACCGTTGTGATTGTCATCGTAGATCGGCGCATACTTGGCCGCCTGCCAGGCGCCCGGTGCACCGCCGCGAAACAAACCGAAGGGTGTGGGCCTTGGCAGATTCGCCAAGGTGCTGCTGGTGACACGGCCGCCGATGGTCGTGCGCGGCGGGTTGGCACAGTCGCTCGCCGCCGGATCAGTGACGCTGGTGTGCTGGACGCGCCAGATGCCGGACGGATGGGTATCTTTAAACGTCCACTCGAAGCCGGTCCCCTGACAGAGAGTCGGCTGCTGCTGGTGCATCGCCTGGCTGCCGTCACACATCCGATACGGCGGGACATGGCCATAGCGGATTCCAGTCTTCTTGTTCTGGTACCAGGGGCTGTAGCCTTCCCGAATCGGATACATTCGCGCCATCAGGTCCAGCAGCTTGAAGACCAGGTCATGATCCTGCTTGGGTAGGTTCGGGTCGAAGAGCTGCGCCTCCACCGGCTGAATCAGAATATTCAGCGACTCGGTCTCCGTGAAGGTGAAGTCCTTGTCTTGGCAGGGTACCTCCAGCACGGGCCTGATGGGCGTCGGCCCGACACGGGCCTGGAACTTCATTCGGTAGTCTCCAGCCAGGTCGACCCTCTCTGGGGGTATCCAAAAATGGATGCCGGCCATCTGTGCCGGCGAATCGAACTGACTCACCGTGGCGCTGTACTGCACCCCCGGGATGGTATCGACCAGCACGTCGCCGCCGGCCGTCTTCCGATACAGAGACATGGTGACGCTGTCGAAGAAGGCCGGCGCACCGGAGGCGGTCCGCACGTCAAACCGCGCCCGAGCCATCGTGAACTTGCCGGCAACGAATGGCTCATCCAGGTCACAGGCGACATTCTGCATGATGCCCCGCTGGGTCAAATGGAAACGCTCCAGGCTCACCGTCGCCGGCGCCCCGAAATTCACGCTCACGGTATCGCTGCCGGAGTTTCCCGCCCCGTCGACAGCGAGGACGGTGATCGCATTGCCCCCCGCTTGGAGCGCAACGCTCGCATTGAAGCGGTAGAAACCGTCTTGTCCGGATTCCGGCGTCAGCCCGACCGGCATGCCGTTGATCTTGAACGACTTCAGGATTCCGGACTCGTCCTCGACCGTGCCGATCACCGAGATCGGACTCGCGCTCGCCGATGAGATCCCGGATGGCGGCTGTGTGATGGTCACCGTCGGGGCCATGGTATCGCTGCACTGACCGAGCCCCTCGGCGAAGGCCAGCTCATCGATCGCCTCGGGACAGGTCGAGGCCCCGTAGTCGACCACCAGCAGCCGCGAGCTGCCGCTCGGATCGACCAGCTCCATCGCGGTGTTGAAGGCATTGTCAACGGACACCGTCCTCGTCGCCCGTACGTTGCCCTGGCAGTCCAGGAGGCGAACCGTCGCCTGCGCGGTGCACGCGACTTCGGTGGTGCCCAGCCACAGCCCGACACCGGCCACAGGTTGATCGAGCCAAGCCACCAGCGGGACGTTCGCGCTGGTGAAGAGCTCACCCCCCGTGGCCTGGTTGGCGAGGACGTTCGGCAAGGTGCGCGCGTTGGCCAAGGGTGTGATGGTCGGACTGGACCGGTAAGCGCGCCCTGCCATGTAGTCGCTGACGAAGTGAACGCCCAACGCGGCGTAGTCGTCCGCAATGCGTTGGCCGGCCGTGACGTAGGGCTCTTCAAAGTGGATCCAGGTGACAGCGCCGGTCACCGTCGTGACCGTATCGGGCGTGGCGGCATAGGCCTCCTGATTCCCTGCCGCATCGCGTGCCCGGCTGAAAAACTTGTAGGTGTGGCCGGGCTCGCCCGTGAAGGTCCCGCTCATGGAGGTCGTATTGGACCGCCACAGAAGGCCGGTGGAGCTGCCCGCATATTCGTCGACGACCTTGATGTCGTACCCCGTGATCGGCGCGCCGTTACCGGGATCGCCGCTCCAGCTCACCGGGAAGGACGCCTGGGTCTGCAGGGCACCGAGCGGGTCCACCGCCGAGCCAGGCGCTGTCGCATCCACGTAATAGGGGCCTGCGTGGAGGCGGCCTTGATCATAACTCCGACCACTTTCTGCTGCGGCCCCCGGCGCTCCAGGCTAAGTGTCTGTTTCGATGGGCTTGACGGAAGTGCAACCACCGGCGACGCTGGGTTTTGGACGGACTTATGATCAAGGCCCGTGGAGGCTGTCGCCGGCACCGATGCCCACATTGTCCAGGACCCGCAAATGAAAGTACCACTGGCCATCGTCGAGCGGGCCGCTGGTTACCGCTCGAGCTGTGCCATCGACCGCGAGATCGGGCGTGCCTATCGCACTCTCGGTCCAGAAATAGGAGTAACCCGCCAGACCGCTCAAGGCATCGGAGCCAGGGGACCACTGCCAGGTGATGCGGTTCTCATCGGTCCAGGTCGCTAAGCTATGGCTGGTGCTCGTCAGCGTGTCCGGATTCAACGGGGGCGAGGTGTCGAGGTAAAAGGGGCCGATGCGCGCGACGGCACCGCTCCAGTTCCCGGCGGCATCGACGGTGCGCAGGGCGAAATGCCAATTGTGGCCCTCCCCGGGGATGCTGCTCGCCACGGAGCCGGCGCTGGTGTCCAAGGCGGTATCGGGCGCGCCGGTGTCGTCGCTGAACCACTGATACGAATAGCCCGCGACGCCGCTCGTGGCGTCGGCCGCTCCACTCCAGCCGATCTGCATTGCTGGATGTCGACTCCAAGTGCCCGTTGGCCGGTCCGCCTGCAGCTGCGGATTGCTCGGCGGGGTCGCATCGATAGGCACGGAGAAGTCGGGACTGGTACCCCAATGACTCGCCAGATCGGCGATCCGGAACCGGACGCGATTCAGGTCGGTGATGCCCGAATCCTGGCCGAAGGGCACATTCGCCGCCGTCAGGGTCTCCAAGGCGCGGCTACCGTCCGCGCCAGAGCAGGCCGCCGGCTGCCAGGCGCTCCAGCCGGCACCGGCATTGGCCGAGTAGGCGTATTGAGCCGTCGAGACATCCAGCCCCGAGCCGATGTCGCGGACCTGGACGCGAGCCGTCGGCGTTCGATCCACGACCCAACCGGCCGGTGCGAACCTCTGCCACTCGCCGGGTGGCGGATCGGTGGAATCCCAGAACCGGTCACCGGCCAGCTGCGTCGAGCCGAGCGGATGCACATACTGGATCGAATTGCTGTCGATGACCGTGCCGCCCGCCGAGGTCGCACCGATCGACACATAATCGGTCGGATCGGTCTCGACGACGTTGTAGAACTCGCAGACGTCCGCGTAGCGCAGCGCATACCGACCGGAAGTGTCCGTCGTCGCCGTATCGACGACAGCGCCGTGCGCACCAGCGTCGGCCGAGCAATGCAGCGCAACCTGGATATCCCCGAGCGGTCGCGACTCGTCGCCCACCTCGCCCGCGAAGACTTGCCCGGAGAAGCGCGGGACCGGTACCGCCGCCCCATAGATGTCCAGGCCGTTGGCGGCTGCCGTTCGCCCGTCTTCCCAAACGACGAGAAAGGCCGACACACCGCTGGACGCGACCGCCGGATGCCCCTCGTCGCTGCCGAGTGCCGACAGCGCGACCTCCGCATCGGGGAGACTGCCGCCCGCATCGACACGGCGGCGATAGACATCGTGGTCATCTGCGCTGAACGCGTATTCCCAGGCGACCAGATAGTCACCTGCGGCCGCGTCGTAGGCGACGTCCGGCGCCGTCCGGGCGTTGTCGCCCTCCCACGAGATCGCGAAATTACTGCCGACGAGGTTGCCGCCGCTGCTGATGCGCTGCCCGTAGATGTCCCTGGCCGCACCCCAGCCCCAGCGGTGATCTTCCCAGACGACAAGGAATTCGTTCGCGGCCGAGTTGAACGCGACCCGAGGTGTGATCAGGTCATACTCCCAGCTGCCGATCGTCAGCTCCGCGCCGACCGCGACGCCGGTGCCGAGCAGGCGCTGGCCATGGATGTCATGGCTTGCCGTCGCCGGGTCCTGCTCCTGCCAGACCACCAAAAACCGACCGCTGTTGGTATCCACGGCCACGGCCGGCGCGAGCTGATCTTCGCCACTCGTGTCGATGGCGATCGGGCCGGTTCCGAGCAGCACACCGCCCGCTGAGACGCGGCGCGCCAGGATATCGTGATCGCTGGCCGTCCAGCGGCGCTGCCAGACGACCAGGTACTCGCCGGTCTGGGGATTGAAGGCAACGCTCGGCAGGTCTTCCGAACGCCCCTCGTCGGTCACGACAAAGGAAGACCCGAGCAGATCGCCGTCGGCATCCAACCGCTGGGCGTGAACATCGTTCTGGGTAAATTCGTCACTGCCCACCCGCTCCTGCCAGACCACCAGATACTCGCCCGCCGTTGGGTGATGGGCCACCGCCGGCGCACTCTGGGATGCACCGGTCCAGACGACGCTGCGCTGCCCGCCGATCAGAGAGCCGTCGGCAGCGACGCGCTGCGCGGCGATGTCGTGATCGGACGTGGAATACTCCCGCTCCCACACGACCAGGTACTCGCCGGTCGCGGGAGCACCGGCGATGCCAGCATTCGTCTCCGCCGCACTCGTCGTAGCGATGGGTATGGCATCGGCGTGCGCGTTGGACTGGTGAAACAGCGCCAAGACCGCGAGGACCACGGCCAACAAGCGTGCGGCGCGGTGCGGCCTGCCGCCTGCGATGGTTCCAATACGCCGACCAGGCCGGTGCTCGCGAGGCTCCAGCGTCTGCATCGTCCTAGTCTCTACATGCTGGGCATCTCTGAACCTGCGCCGCTACCAGGCGCGGAACGCCGGCAGATCGGTACGCATGAAGAGCAGGTAGCCGCTGCCGTTGACGATCGGGAAGTCGCCGCCGGTGGGCGCGCCGTCGTCGCTGAAGGCGGCGGTGCGGAAGCGCCCGCTGGCGGGGTCGAAGCCGGAGAGGCTTGCGACCGTGTCCGTGCCGCCGAGGTCGACGAGCAGCGAGTACGCGGTGGTGCCCGCCGGTGCGCAGAGGCTGCCGACCATGTTGACGCCGGCGCGCAGCTGCCAGGCCGGGCAGCCGAGGGAGGTGCGGGTATCGTGGACGGCCTCGGTCGCGTGGACCACGAGAGCCTCGCCGCCGAGCAGCGGGAAGGCGGGATTGTCGGCGCCGGGAATCAGCTCGACGAACTGGCCAGTGGCCGCGTCGAGGGCCTGCACCCGCTCGATGACCGGGGCCGGGCCGATCTCGTCGAGTCGCTCGGCCAAGTTCGGGACTGTCGGGTCATGGGGCAGCGCCACGAGGTTGAAGCCCGGCTGCAGGCGCCAGGGCACGCTGACCGACTCGGCGACGACGAAGTTGGCCTGGATGCTGAAGTCCTCGTAGAGCCCGATGGTGGTCTCGGCCGCGAAGGGGTCGGCGACGGTCTGGAGATCGCCGCTCCAACCGGCGAACCTGCTGTTGGCGTCGTCGGCGACGGCGCGGATCGGGACCGCCTCGCCCCAGGCGTACTGGTACTCGCCCTCGCCCGGCGCGGCGACCGACCCGCCGGCGGTGGACGCGATGGTCAGGTAGGCATAGGGCGGCGCGATGGCGATCGGCGCCTCCTTGTCCGGATCGGTCCCCTGGCTCGGGTCGTGGGGGTCGACCTGGTTGGTGGCGATGGTCTCGGCGCCGTCGAAGGTGATCTGGGCGATGTTGCGCAACTCGGTCCCGGTCGGCAGGTCCTCATCGGCGTAGATCACATAGCTGATGAAGCCCTGGCCGCGGCCGGTGCCGTCCTCCGGCGGCAGGAAGCCGATGTCGACGGCGGGCGGCAGCCCGGTGATGGGATCGACCGAGTAGAAGTTGGCATAGACCTGGCCCGTGCCGAGCCGGATGCCGGCCTCGACCTGGACCTCGAAGTCGACGCCGCCGTAGGACATCGGCACCTTGGCCTCGTAGCGCTGACTCCCCGGCGGGATCGTCAGGTGCTCGTCGCCGAAGCCGATCTGGGTCAGCTCGAAGGTGGACCAGTCGAAGCGTGGGTCGAGGGGGTCGGTGATGGTGACGATTTGGGCCGGGGCCGTCGCTTCGGGGTCGTTCTCGAAGTCGATGCGGTAGGGGAGGATGCTGCCGGCTGCGATGTAATTGTCGTCGCCGTAGGTGACAGGGCCGAGCTTTTGGTTCGGATCCCAGGGACGAACTGGCGGGACAGGAACGGCAAAGCACATCGCATTTTCTATCTCGATACTGCAGATAGGGGGAGGTGTCGGTGTTGGCGCAGGTTCAGGATCTGGCTCAGGTGTCGGTGTTGGCGCAGGTTCAGGATCTGGCTCAAGTGTCGGTTCAGGGTCGGATAGGCATGCGCAAGCCTTAAGACAGAGATCTTGAAAGTAACCTTGAGTATCACCTCGGATTGGCCCCGGGAACTGCATGTTGTAGAAACCGAAGGCTACCATACAGTCTTTCATGCATTCTACGTCTATACCCTGCCAACATTCACTTAGCCCGCTTGGATCCACCTTCCCGACCGAATTGTTTCCTACGTAACGATACATATTGACATCCCCACCAGCCAAACCAAGTGGGTCTGGTGATATGAACCGACCGATCCTAGGGTCGTAATGTCTTGCCCGCATGAAGCTCAGATCGGTTGGTCCTTTCGCAACCCCTGCTTCACCAACGAACTCGAATTCTTCGGATGTGGCATTCAGCGAGAACAGAATCTCCCCGAACGGCAAATAGCTGTAGGAGTCTGTAACTACAGAGCTTCGGTCCACTAGTTCGCTTGTGTTCCCCAGGGCATCGAAGGTGTAGTAGCTTCGGTTCGCGATCGCATCCAAACGGGAAACCAAGCCGTAGCCGTATTCGTATCGCGCATTCAGCGATCCAGTATCCTCGTAGTCGCCTACCAGGTCACCCAATCCGGACGGGTCGACAACAAACTCACTCACTGCTCCGCCAATATAAAGCCTCACCCGGTTCCCATTGGCATCATAGTCGTTCACCCAATCTGCTCCCAGCCCACTCAGCTGCGACAGGTCATTGTCGGTTGTCCACTGCAATTCCGTCGTAGCAATAGCGGACTGGTGTCTCAACAAATTGCCGTCGGCGTCGTATTCGTAAGACGTGTCCCCTACCTGTGTATACTGATTGAGCTCGTTGACCACATAGTCCGTATCCACCCCATCACCAAGGACGCTCAGCCGGTTGCCGAGGGCATCGTAGGTGTACTCCACCTGCCGCCCGTCCGGAGCCGTCCAACCGACGAGCTGGCTCGTGTCGTCGTACTCGTAGGTCCAAGTGCCGGCGAGGTCCGTTCTCGGGTCACTCGGTCCGTAGGTCGTGGTCATCGAGCCTCGACGCCCAAGGTCGTCATAGGTGTAGACGAATTGCGAGAGGATGGTACCGTCGGGCTTGAGGTTGGCGAGCTCGAGCAGTTGTCCAGCGGGATCGTAGCTGTAGGTCGTATAGACCCCGTTGCCGAGCGTCTTGAGCACCAGTTGTCCGGCGTCGTCATAGGCATAACGGACGATCTCGACATCGGCCTCGTCGGTGAGCGCTTCGAGCCGGCCCCAGTCGTCGTAGTGGTAGTTTGTCTGGTGTCCGAGCTGGTCGGTCATCGAGGCGCGGCGGCCGGCGTCGTCATAGGTGTAGCGCAGCCAGCGGTCGCCCGGATAGGTGATCTGCTGCAGCCGTCCATCCTCGTCGTACTCGCGCGTGGTCCTGCCGAGGGGATCGGTGTAGGCAGTGAGCCTGCCCTGATCGTCGTATTCGAAGGTATGTTGGCTGTCGTCGGGATAGTCCCGTTGCGTCATGCGGCCGACGGCATCATTGGTGTAATCGATCGTCTGACCGCGACGATTGGTCCATGAGACGCGGTTGCCTTGCGCATCGTAGCTCCAGCGCTCGACGCTGCCGTCGGCATAGGTGATGGACGCGAGGTCGCCGTCTGGCTCATAGTCATAACGGGTGACGTTGCCATTGGCATCGATCAACTGCGTCAAGCGGTCGAGCTCGCCGTAGCTGTAGCGCGTCAAGGCGCCGAGCTCGTCCGTCTCGCTCAGAACGTTTCCTCCTGCGTCGTAGCTATAAATCTGCCGATGGCCGACGGGATCGATCACTTCCTTGAGATTGCCAACGCGGTCGTAGATGCGAGACGTGACGTTGCCGAGCGGATCGACAACACGCGCCACGCGACCGTAGTGGTCCAAGTAGGTCTCGGTGGAATGGCCCAGCGGATCGGTGGTGACGACCGTTCCAGCCGCGTCGTAGGTGTAGCGGGTGGTCCCTGGTGATCCGGCGCAACCGGTCTTGCTGGCGAGCCGGCCGGCGGCATCGTAGCCATACTCGCTCTCGGTGCCATCAGGATGCTCAATGCGGGTCAAGGCGTGCTCGGATGCCCCGCTGCCATAGCTGTAGACCGTCGTTTGGCCGCGATCGTCGGTCGCCGATTGCAGGTGCTCGCCCCCTGCGTCGTAGGCAAAGGTCGTCGTTCGGCCGGCAGAGTCGGTGACCGAGCGGATACGGTCACCCACATAGGTGAAATCGAGGTATGGGCCGGCAGAATGCGCCAGCCGGGTCAGGATATCTCCCGACCAGACGCAAGTGATGCGGTTGCCGTGCGTGTCCTCAACGAAGTCCAACTTGCCGTCGGCACGGAAGACAGAGACCTGACCTCCACTTTCGGTCAGCGAGAAGGCCCCGCCGCCGCGGTCGGCGAGCGTCCCGTCGTCACCAGGCTCGGCGAAATAGGCGGAGCTGCGGCTATCCGGCTGGAAGACACGTCGCGCACCCTGAGGACCGCTGATCGTGACGGTGCCGTCTTCGGAGACGACGAGGGACCGATCCCAGTTGTCCGACCAACCCCGGCCGAGGCGGTCGAGTGTATAGCGGGACGCGATGTCGACACCAAAGCTGCGCGTGAACGTCAGGGATGGGCCGGGTGAGTCAATCTGGGCATCGACGCTGCTCGTCAGACCGCTGACGACGCTCAGGCCGCGAGCCTGTGAAACCTCGAACGCCAACAAGTCACGGATGTCCGTAATTTCCGTGCCGAGCCTTGCCAAATAGTGTGCATTGTGGCTCAGCATCCCAACGTAATCACCCCAGGTTGTCCCCGTCTGCGCCTGCAGGTTCGCGAACACCGGCGCCCAAGCCTCCGCGGAGATGCTCGGTGGTCGCATGTATTCTTTCAGAGCAGGCCAATCGATAACGTCCGCGTTATCGGCGCCGAGCACGCCCAGATTGAAGTTGATCGGCCGATAGCGGCGGTCCCAAGGCCGTTGCCAGCCTGCGTAATAGACCGGCACGCGACCGGACTCGCCCGGCAGCAGAATACCGGGCGAGGCGCCGTGAGCGAGGAACTGGACCGAATTGGCGAAACCCTCTGGAATCGCCGAGGTCCAGAAGCCTGACGTGAGTCGGGTTCGATCCAGGGTGAGAAGGGCGCCTGGCTGTTCGTTCTGCAACGCGGACACCTCGAGCAGCGGGGCCGGCATTGCCACATCACCCGTGTTTGCGTATTCGACCCAGAGGGTAGCCAGGGCGTGATAGCCCACTCGGCTCGGCAAGACCAGACTGGTTTCCAGGATTGCTTCACCGGCATCGACCAGCTCGAATGCTATCTCGTCGGAATGGGGTCCGGTCTCGACACGCAGCGCATAGTTGCCGGGGCTGAACGCCGTGACGTCGATCTCGGCCTCCAGCCGCTCCGCGGAGACGAAATGGACCGCCTCGGCCGCTGAGCCACCTGCGCCGTCGAGGAGCGTGACCGTGGAGCTGGGCGAGAAGCCGGCACCCTTAAGCATGAAGGTCGCCGGCACGGCATTACCGACGCGCTCCGGCGTCACGCTTGTAATGAAGACGCCGAGGTTGAAGTCCACCTGCAACCTGTAGTCGCCGCTGCCGCCGCTGAGCGAGTCGGCATGGAGCAGGACGTACCAGGTGCCGGGCGCGGCATTCGGGACCAGCAAGCCGTCGGCATCGGCGCCATCGATGGTCAAGGCGTGATCATATTGACCGAGGGTCGGTAGTGCACCGTAGCGCAGGTAGACCTGGTAGATGCCTTGATTGTCTAGGATGTCGAGGTGCGCCCGCAGGTGACCGTCTGGCGGGGCCTCGATGGCGAAGTAGCGGCGGTCTCCGGCACCATCGAAGGTGCCACTGGCTTCGTCGTCGATCGGCAAGGTGGTCGCCGTGAAATGGGAGAGGGAGATGTCGTCGATGAACCAGCCATGGTTGGTGGCGTGCCCGCCCCGATGCAGGAAGCCAAACCGAACGCGTTTCCCGGCGTAAGCCGTCAGGTCCACGGCCATCAGGTGCCAGTCGCCGGTGCCATCCAGAGTCGCAAGGCCTTCCCAGTTCGTCCATCCGCTTCCATCCCAGGTCGATATCTGTACTTGCCCGTCATCATCCGCGTAGGCATGCCATTGCCAGAAGCGCAGCAAGAGGACGTCGCTTGCGGCCAGGAGCGGCAAGACAACGGGCGGGGCGATCAGCCGGCTGTCGGTGTGCTGCGGATAACGACCGTTGAGCACGGTGCCGGCACAGGTCTCGCCGCTGTGGCAGCCCGCCGGCCCCGCGCTCGGAGTGCCGATCTCCCAGACGCCGTTGTCGGCCGACCAGTCGCCCCAGCCGCCGGCGAAGTCCTCCAGCGCCGGCAGGCTCGGGGTGCGGCGCTCGAAGGCGATGTCGTCGAGGAACCAGCCGGCGTTGACGGAGTGCCCGCCCAGGTGCAGGAAGGACAGGCGCACCTGCCGGCCGGCGAAGGCGCTGACGTCGAGCTGCAGCGGGCTCCACACCGCCGCCGCGCCGTCGACCTCGGCGAGGCGCTGCCAGTCGGACCAGGCCTGCGCGGCGGGGTCGTAGACGGCGAGCTCGACCGCGCCGTTGTCGTCGGCGTAGGTGAACCACTGCCAGAAGCGCAGGTAGACCCCTTCGGCTCCGCTGACCGTCGGCAGCGTGGTCGGCGCCGCGATCAGGCGGCTGTCGGTGTGCTGCGGATAGTGGCCGTCGAGCACCGTGCCGGCGCATTGATCACCGCTGTAGCAGCCCGCCGGCCCCGCGCTCGGGGTGCCGACCTCCCAGACGCCGTTGTCGGCCCACCAGTCGCCCCAGCCGGCGGCGAAGTCCTCCAGCGTCGGGAGGCTCGGGGTGCGGCGCTCGAAGGCGATGTCGTCGAGGAACCAGCCGGCGTTGACGGCGTGCCCGCCCAGGTGCAGGAAGGACAGGCGCACCTGTTGGCCGGCGAAGGCGCTCACATCGACCTGCAGCGGGCTCCACACCGCCGCCGTGCCGTCGACCTCGGCGAGGCGCTGCCAGTCGGACCAGGCCTGCGTGGCGGGGTCGTAGACGGAGAGCTCGACCGCGCCGTTGTCGTTGGAGTAGGCGAACCACTGCCAGAAGCGCAGATAGACCCCTTCATCACCGCTGATGGTCGGCAGCGTGGTCGGCGGGGCGATCAGGCGGCTGTCGGTGTGCTGCGGATAGTGGCCGTCGAGCACCGTGCCGGCGCAGGTCTCGCCACTGTAGCAGCCGGCCGGCCCCGCGCTGGGGGTGCCGATCTGCCAGACGCCGTTGTCGGCCGACCAGTCGCCCCAGCCGCCGGCGAAGTCCTCCAGCGCCGGGAGGCTCGGGGTGCGGCGCGCGAAGGCGATGTCGTCGAGGAACCAGCCGGCGTTGGTGTAGTAGCCGCCCAGGTGCAGGAAGGACAGGCGCACCTGCCGGCCGGCGAAGGCGCTGACGTCGAGCTGCAGCGGGCTCCACACCGCCGCCGTGCCGTCGACCTCGGCGAGGCGCTGCCAGTCGGACCAGGCCTGCGTGGCGGGGTCGTAGACGGAGAGCTCGACCGCGCCGTTGTCGTTGGAGTAGGCGAACCACTGCCAGAAGCGCAGATAGACCCCTTCATCACCGCTGATGGTCGGCAGCGTGGTCGGCGGGGCGATCAGCCGGCTGTCGGTGTGCTGCGGATAATGACCGTCGAGCACCGTGCCGGCGCATTGATCACCGCTGTAGCAGCCCGCCGGCCCCGCGCTCGGGGTGCCGACCTCCCAGACGCCGTTGTCGGCCGACCAGTCGCCCCAGCCGCCGGCGAAGTCCTCCAGCGTCGGGAGGCTCGGGGTGCGGCGCGCGAAGGCGATGTCGTCGAGGAACCAGCCGGCGTTGGTGTAGTAGCCGCCCAGGTGCAGGAAGGACAGGCGCACCTGCCGGCCGGCGAAGGCGCTGACGTCGAGCTGCAGCGGGCTCCACACCGCCGCCGCGCCGTCGACTTCGGCGAGGCGTTGCCAGTCGGACCAGGCCTGCGTGGCGGGGTCGTAGACGGAGAGCTCGACCGCGCCGTAATCGTCGGAGTAGGTGAACCATTGCCAGAAGCGCAGATAGACCCCTTCGGATCCGCTGACCGTCGGCAGCGTGGTCGGCGGGGCGATCAGCCGGCTGTCGGTGTGCTGCGGATAATGACCGTCGAGCACCGTGCCGGCGCATTGATCACCGCTGTAGCAGCCCGCCGGCCCCGCGCTCGGCGTGCCGACCTGCCAGACGCCGTTGTCGGCCCACCAGTCGCCCCAGCCGCCGGCGAAGTCCTCCAGCGCCGGGAGGCTCGGGGTGCGGCGCGCGAAGGCGATGTCGTCGAGGAACCAGCCGGCGTTGGTGTAGTAGCCGCCCAGGTGCAGGAAGGACAGGCGCACCTGCCGGCCGGCGAAGGCGCTGACGTCGAGCTGCAGCGGGCTCCACACCGCCGCCGTGCCGTCGACCTCGGCGAGGCGCTGCCAGTCGGACCAGGCCTGCGTGGCGGGGTCGTAGACGGAGAGCTCGACCGCGCCGTTGTCGTTGGAGTAGGCGAACCACTGCCAGAAGCGCAGATAGACCCCTTCATCACCGCTGATGGTCGGCAGCGTGGTCGGCGGGGCGATCAGCCGGCTGTCGGTGTGCTGCGGATAATGACCGTCGAGCACCGTGCCGGCGCATTGATCACCGCTGTAGCAGCCCGCCGGCCCCGCGCTCGGGGTGCCGACCTCCCAGACGCCGTTGTCGGCCGACCAGTCGCCCCAGCCGCCGGCGAAGTCCTCCAGCGTCGGGAGGCTCGGGGTGCGGCGCGCGAAGGCGATGTCGTCGAGGAACCAGCCGGCGTTGGTGTAGTAGCCGCCCAGGTGCAGGAAGGACAGGCGCACCTGCCGGCCGGCGAAGGCGCTGACGTCGAGCTGCAGCGGGCTCCATACCGCCGCCGCGCCGTCGACCTCGGCGAGACGCTGCCAGTCGGACCAGACCTGCGTGGCGGGATCGTAGACGGCGAGCTCGACCGCGCCGTTGTCGTCGGAGTAGGTGAACCACTGCCAGAGGCGCAGATAGACCCCTTCGGCTCCGCTGACCGTCGGCAGCGTGGTCGGCGGGGCGATCAGGCGGCTGTCGGTGTGCTGGGGATAGTAGCCGTCGAGCACGGTGCCGGCGCAGGTCTCGCCGCTGCGGCAGCTGGCCGGCCCCGCGCTCGGGGTGCCGACCTGCCAGACGCCGTTGTCGGCCCACCAGTCGCCCCAGCCACCCGCGAAGTCCTCCAGCGCCGGCAGGCTCGGGGTGCGGCGCTCGAAGGCGATGTCGTCGAGGAACCAGCCGGCGTTGGTGTAGTAGCCGCCCAGGTGCAGGAAGGACAGGCGCACCTGCTGGCCGGCGAAGGCGCTGACGTCGAGCTGCAGCGGGCTCCATACCGCCGCCGTGCCGTTGACCTCGGCGAGGCGCTGCCAGTCGGACCAGACCTGCGTGGCGGGATCGTAGACGGCGAGCTCGACCGCGCCGTTGTCGTCGGAGTAGGTGAACCACTGCCAGAGGCGCAGATAGACCCCTTCGGCTCCGCTGACCGTCGGCAGCGTGGTCGGCGCCGCGATCAGGCGGCTGTCGGTGTGCTGTGGATAGTAGCCGTCGAGCACCGTACCGGCGCATGTCTCGCCGCTGTAGCAGCCGCCAGGACCGGCCGTCGGCACGCCGATCTCCCACACGCCATCGTCGATCGTCCAACCATCCCACTCACCGTCCGGAGTATCGGCGACGGCGGTTTCAGGTGAGATGAGGCTGAAGAGCAGGAGAAAGGTGAGGGTCAGAAGCGCGCCGATGCGGATGGGCGTGCCGGTGGGTTGATCAAAGGGGACGGAATCTTTGTCAGTTGGCGAGCAAAGGACGGCAACGCTGGCTTGGCCAGTGCCGACACCTTCCGACCTTGTCCTCTGCTGTCGCATCGCTGCCTTCTGGTGCTGCTGTTCAGATGATTTGTCTGGACGCGGCGCTCAATTCTCGGGCGGAGAGATCGTTCCGGCGGGTTTGTCTGCCGGTTCGACACTAGCGCCAATTGAATCCCGGCGTCTTCGGGATGATCCGCGGCTCTTGCGGGGTCTTGCGCGAGCCGGTGGATCAAGCTCGGATTCTTCTCTTGTGGCCGTTGTCGTGCGATTTCTTTTCCACCAACCATAAAGAATAGACCACTTCAGGGTGAAGTCAAGCGACGCTTGATCAGTCCGCAGTGGGTGGATTTGGCTGGGAGACCCTGACAGTGATCGCAGGCGATCACTTGAACTGTCTCCAAGCGGGGCCGCTATGGGTCTAGCGTTGCAAAATCAAAACGTTATGGGAGGGTGGATGGCGGATTCGCTTCGCTTATCCGCCACGTTTGCGCAACGAGGGAGCTTACCGTGCTTGGCCTGGATGCTGGCTGCATGGCAGGGGTGACGGATTGCGAATTCTCCATCCCTGGTCCGGGTCCTGGCTTCCCGGCCAGGGTGCCGTCTTCGGCATAGGCCAGGGTATCGAAGCGGCCGGTGGCCGGGTCGTCGCGGCGGACGCTGGCGGCGACGGTCGAGTCGCCGAGCGCGGTGAGGAGTATCGCGGCGCCGAGGCCGGGCGGGACGCGCTGGAGGCCGACCAGGTTCTGGCCGGGTACGAGATCGATGGCCTCGGCGGAGGCGGTGCCGATGACGAGCAGGTCGGTGCCGGCGGCCGTCTCGATGGCCAGGCCCTGGTGGGGCAGGATCGGGAGGTCGGACAGCCCCGGCAACTCCTCGCGCCATCGCCGCGTCAGCAAGGTCGGGCGCGGCTGTGTTGGCGTCACTTGGTTGAAACCGCATGGCAGGCGTTGCCGCCTTCCAGAGGGCCAAAACCGAGGTCGAATGAGCGAGCACGCACGCATGCAACGGCAACGCCTGTTCGGCATCGGTCTGACCGACCTGTTCGCCGGCAGCGCCTGGCGGGTCGAGCTGGAGAAGGAGTTGGCGCTGACCAGCCAGTTGCTGGATGTGGTGATCATCGAGCACGACCCCGCCGCGGCGGCGCGGCCGCCGGTGCTGCCGGACGGACTGGAGGGGCTTCGGCCGCACAACCTGCTGACCTACAAGTCCCGGCACGAGGCGTTGGACGCCTGGGCACTCGACGAGCTGATCGGTCACTCTGTCAATTACCGCAAGCTCAGCGCTGTTCCGGCAGCGGAGGCAGCCGAACCGACGGTCGGAGGCGTGGCGCAGCAGCCGACACGGCGCCTGTTGCCCGGGCACGACTTCCAGCTCTGCGCTGTCGCTGCCCGCAAGCCGCGAGCGCTGTGCCGGGACGCCGACTGCCGGTCGACGGCCCTGCCGAGCATCTTCGATCTGCGCTGGGGTCTGCACGACATCCGTCTGATCGTGCTCGGCGACATCGAACAGCACCCGCGCAACGCCCCGTGGGAGCTGTTCAGCGCCGACATCGAGCGCATCCGCCACGGCGCCAGGCATTATCGTCCACACCGGCCCGAGGCCGAGGCCCTGCTCTACGAACTGTATCTTCGCTGCAAGCTGGAGGAGCTAGACATAGCGCTCCAACTCGTAGGCACCGAACACCGACTGATAGGCCCGCGCATGCGGTTGCGGGAGCCGTTTTACCACCGCTCCATCTGATCACTCTACCCGCTCTCCCTCGTCACACGCCCCATGGAGCGCAAACAAGTACCCCAAGGCTTGGTAGCCCATCTCCAGCAGCTTCTGGAATAGCCCTTTTTCCACCACATGAGCAGCCGTGCCCTCCCTGTAGGCCAACTCCACCAGCTCGACAAGTTCATAGGCTTGATCCACGATCTCTTGGCCCTTGATGTCCAGTGCGCTTTCATTCATGCTGTTCATTGGTAGACTCCTCCGACTTGGGGACTTAAGTCCCTGGGGTGTTTAGTTAACGGCGGAGTCTACCTCAATTTCAACACCGGCAAATGGCCTCATCGCGCGCGGGAGGCGGGTTGCACCCCCGGGCGTGGGCTCCACGACCACGGCCGCAGGCCCACCGGAACCGGGGCGCCCGGCTATACTGTATATCAATACAGTCACGCGCCGAATTCCAGCCGGATACCGACATGGCCGCCGCGTCACCGGGATGCGGACCTGCCCCGTACTGCCGCCGCCATCCCGAGCAAACCGTCCTCTACCAAGTCGTCCAGCAGCACCTGGAAACCTATCTGGCGCTCGCGCAGGAAGACGACTGGGACGGGCAGCGCGTGCCGGCCTACGTGGAGCGTGAGTTCCGCCACTACCTCGAATGCGGCATCCTCGCCTACGGCTTCGCCCGCGCCCGATGTCCGGACTGCGGGCATGACTTCCTGGTCGCCTTCTCGTGCAAAGATCGCGGCCTGTGTCCGTCGTGCAACGCCCGGCGCATGGCGGAGACCGCGGCGCATCTGGTCGATCACGTCATCCCGCCGCTGCCGGTGCGCCAGTGGGTCCTCTCGGTGCCCAAACGGCTGCGCTGGTACCTGGAGCGCGAGCCGCGGGCGATCAGCGCGGTGCTGCATATCCTGCTGCGCGTCATCGAGGCCCATCTGCGCCGGAGCAGCGCCGCCAGCTCGCATGCCCGCCTCAAAGCGGTGAGCTTCATCCACCGCTTCGGTGCCTCCCTCAACCGGCACGTCCATTACCATTGTTGCGTTATCGACGGGGTGTTCGAGCCGGTCGAGGAGGCCGATGATGTCCCGCAATCCGTGCGCTTTCGCCCCGCCGCCGAGCTGACACCGGAGGCCCTCGCCGCCATCACCGAGCAGGTACGCGTACGGGTGCTGCGTTGGTTCGCCCGCAGCGGGCTGATCGAGCCGGACGACGTGCGCGAGATGCTCGCCTGGGAGAACAGCGGGTTCTCGCTGGATGCCGCGGTGCGCGTGGGCGCGCACGATCGCGCCGGGCTGGAGCGGCTGCTGCGCTATTGTGCCCGCCCAACCTTCGCGCTCAAGCGTCTGGAGCGGCTTGACGACGAGCGCGTCGTCTATCGGTTACCCAAGCCCCAGCGTGATGGCACCACGGCGCTGACGCTCACGCCGCTGGAGCTGATCGACCATCTCGCGGCACTCATCCCCCCGCCCAGGCGCCACCGCCATCGCTACCATGGCGTGCTCGCGCCAAACGCGCCGCTGCGGGCGGCTGCCATCGCCTTCGGGCGCGAGGTGGCGGACGCAACAGGCTCACCGACCGCGGTCAGTTCGCCACCCCAGGCGCCGGCCTCCAATACCCGCTCCCCGGCGCGCTATCTCTGGGCCATGCTGCTCGCCCGGCTGTTCGAGTCGCTGCCGCTGGTCTGTCCCAACTGCGGCGCGGACATGCGCATCATCGCCTTCATCACCAAGGCCGCGCCCGTCGAGCAGATTCTTACCCATATCGGTGAGCCGCCGCGTCCACCCCCGATCTCGCCCGCTCGCGGACCGCCCGCCTGGGACGAGGCACCCGAGCCAATGCCGGACTGGGACCTCCTTGAGCAGCCCGAGTCCGACTTCGAGTTCGATCAGCGCGTCTCCTGGTAGCCGCCGTCTCTCGCAGGGAACGGCGCAGCCCCTCTCGTCTGCCGGTGTCACCCTGCCCCGAAGATGCATGCGCCAGCACCCCAGAACGCGCGCGCCTGCACCGCCCCGACGCCCGTCAGCCCCGCAGTTGGGCGTTGACCCCGCACCCCACCCCCGCTAACCTCCTTCCTCGGGCCAACCTGGACGTGCAGGGTGGCTTGGATTTCCTATCCGTCAAACGGCTGCGCTGGTACCTGGAGCGCGAGCCGCGGGCGATCAGCGCGGTGCTGCATATCCTGCTGCGCGTCATCGAGGCCCATCTGCGCCGGAGCAGCGCCGCCAGCTCGCATGCCCGCCTCAAAGCGGTGAGCTTCATCCACCGCTTCGGTGCCTCCCTCAACCGGCACGTCCATTACCATTGTTGCGTTATCGACGGGGTGTTCGAGCCGGTCGAGGAGGCCGATGATGTCCCGCAATCCGTGCGCTTTCGCCCCGCCGCCGAGCTGACACCGGAGGCCCTCGCCGCCATCACCGAGCAGGTACGCGTACGGGTGCTGCGTTGGTTCGCCCGCAGCGGGCTGATCGAGCCGGACGACGTGCGCGAGATGCGAGCCCTTCGAGCCCCACCCAACCGAACAGCGGGTTCTCGCTGGATGCCGCGGTGCGCGTGGGCGCGCACGATCGCGCCGGGCTGGAGCGGCTGCTGCGCTATTGTGCCCGCCCAACCTTCGCGCTCGAGCGTCTGGAGCGGCTTGACGACGAGCGCGTCGTCTATCGGTTACCCAAGCCCCAGCGTGATGGCACCACGGCGCTGACGCTCACGCCGCTGGAGCTGATCGACCATCTCGCGGCACTCATCCCCCCGCCCAGGCGCCACCGCCATCGCTACCATGGCGTGCTCGCGCCAAACGCGCCGCTGCGGGCGGCTGCCATCGCCTTCGGGCGCGAGGTGGCGGATGCAACAGGCTCACCGACCGCGGTCAGTTCGCCACCCCAGGCGCCGGCCTCCAATGCCCGCTCGCCGGCGCGCTATCTCTGGGCCATGCTGCTCGCCCGGCTGTTCGAGTCGCTGCCCCTGGTCTGTCCCAACTGCGGCGCGAACATGCGCATCATCGCCTTCATCACCAAGGCCGCGCCTGTCGAGCAGATTCTTACCCACATCGGTGAGCCGCCGCGTCCACCCCCGATCTCGCCCGCTCGCGGACCGCCCGCCTGGGACGAGGCACCCGAGCCGATGCCGGACTGGGACCTCCTTGAGCAGCCCGAGTCCGACTTCGAGTGCGATCAGCGCGTCTCCTGGTAGCCGCCGTCTCTCGCAGGGAACGGCGCAGCCCCTCTCGTCTGCCGGTGTCACCCTGCCCCGAAGATGCATGCGCCAGCACCCCAGAACGCGCGCGCCTGCACCGCCCCGACGCCCGTCAGCCCCGCAGTTGGGCGTTGACCCCGCACCCCACCCCCGCTAACCTCCTCCCTCGGGCCAACCTGGACGTGCTATCCGTTGTTGCTCAAAGCAGCTGCGCTTGGCGTCGAGATCCAGTACAGCCCGGGTCGGGCTCCAGGAGCAACGCGGAAACCGGTTACAGCCCTGCCATCAGGCAGCCCGCCCGCGCCACAGAGGTTCAGTCACCGGCATCCGCGCGTGCCCCCTCCGGGCGCAGCGGCCTGGCCTGGCCACGGAACATCCGCACCGCCAGATAATCCTCGGTGGCCGTGAATTCCGGCGCCATCCCGCTCGCCTTTGTCACCAGCGGCACGATCTTAGTGCGCACGCCCATGCCGCGGGCGTCGACGTAGCCGTAGTCGCGCAGTATGTCGACGATCAGCGGATTGCGGGGGGAACGCTGCCCGGCCAGCATCTTCTCCACCGTCATCGAGTTGAGCAGCGCGCCGGGGCTCTTGACCTCCAGCCGATCGATGTAGCGCACCACTTCAACGTCCTCGACCCGGGTCCAATCGCGATGCGCAAAGGCGTTCACAACGGCCTCTCGCAGCGCCGGCGCGGGATAGTGCCACGCGCTGTCCCGCCGCACGCCGTGGCTCAGCTCCGCCGCTTCGTCTGTCACGAACGGGCGCATCCGTTCCATCAGCCGCTCCAGCAATCCGCCCTGCTCCAGAGTACGGACACCACCGTCATCGCACCATAGACCGACCAGGGGCGCGTCCAGCACGCCGTCGTCCAGGGCCTCGTAGGACATGTCCGTGCCGGCGAACGCCATCCAGCGCACCCCGGCCTGTCGCAGCGCACGCCGTGGCCGGCGGGCGAACAGCACTGTGCCGGCGATGGTGCAGACCGCGTCCCCGCCGGGGTGCTCGGTCATGAACCCGAGCGCCACCAGGCGCTTGACCCACTGCTGTGCCTTTGTCGGCACATCCGGGTCCAGCATCACCTGCCCGAGATAATCCTGCAATCGCGCCATGTCCAGGTCGGCGAGGCCCGTTCCGGACACGGGCAGCAGCTCGGCGTGCAGCATGCCGCCGAGGGCAAAGAGCCGCGCCTGTTGCTCGCGCGAGGCCTTGCGCGACGTGCTGCCGGCGCGCACGAAGATCTCTTCACGGTCACCATGCCGGACCACGTAGGGCTTCGCCGTGCCCTGGGTCAGCGAGATCACCGCCACCCGCCGCCGGTCATCAACCTGCACCGTTTCGAAGAAGGGCAGGATCATGGGATGGACATAGCGCCCGAACACCGTATCCATCACCCACTCCTCCAGGTTCTCGCGCTGGACGCCGCTGATGCCGCCGTCATCCTCGACGCCGACGAGGATGATGCCGCCGTGGAAGTTGGCCAGCGCAACGATCTCCTTCGCCAACTGCTCGGGACGCATATCGTCGCGCTTGAACTCCACCCCGGAGCTTTCGCCGTTGGCGATAATCTCAAGGAGCTCGGACTTGGTCATGGTCGTCAGTAGCCGTAGATTTCCTGGCGTTGCTGGAAAGCGGTCCGACCGCCTTCCAGGATACGGGCCGCCTCGTCGCGAATCACCGGCACGTCGATGGAGCCCTGGCGATCCGACGGCACGGCGCCGTGCTCCTCACTGGCGCTAAACACGCCGATCCACTCCGCATCGCCGAATACCGGGATATTGGCGTTGTGGGTCGCGAAGATGAACTGCCGCTCGGTCTTGGCGCTGCGCAGCTCCGTGACGATGCGCTCGGCGATGAAGGCGTTGTCGAGATTGTCCTCGGGTTGGTCCATGATCAATGGGTCCTGGTTGTCTATCAGCAACAGGTTGAGAATGGCCGTGCACTGCTGGCCCGTCGACAGCTGGTGGAGCGACCGGTACTGCTCGGCCTCATGGGATACGTTCAGTTGCAGGTCGATGCGATCGCCAAGATCGATGGTTTCCAGTTCCATGAGCTTGGTCGCGTCGAGCTTGGCCAGCACTTGCGCGCCGCCAGTGGTGAGGCCCCAGTCCGTTGCCCGCAGCGCGTCTTCGCCCGCGCGAGCAGCCGTCACCAGGGCCGGGATCGTCAATCCCTCGGCCTCATCTACCCAGGCAACGCGCTTCTCGCTGATGCCCGGGAACTCGCACAGCCAATCCTTCAGGGCTGTCCTGTCACCGCCCGCGAGCACCCTGATCTTCACCTTGCCCCGCAGCCGCTTGTTCAGTGTCTTGGCGACGCCCTCGAGCGCCGTCGTTCTGGCGGACCGCAAGTCCGACCAGTCGTTCAGCAGGTTGCGTCGTTCCTGCCGCAGCGAGGCCGTCAGGTCCCGGGCCGTCTGCAGGCGCGCCTGCTTGGGCTGAATCTGCTCGATCTGTCGCAGCAGGGCCTGATAGGTCCGCCCCACCTCCGCACCGCGCTTGCCGCCCACGTCCGGGAGCTTTGCAAACTCCGCCTCCAAACTCCGCTCGGCCCCCTCCAGCGCCTGGTCCAGTTCCTTGGTCAACGCGGTGATGTCGCCTTGCGCGCTGTCGAGCACCCCACGCAACGGGTTCACCGCATCCGCGACCCCGGTCTTGATCCCTGCCAGCAGTGTCCGCCCGCGGCGCAGTATCTCTGCATGGGGCAGACCATCCAGCACGGCGTCACTCAGAAAGGTCAGATCAGGCAGCTCCTCGGCGAAGGTCTCCAGCGCCTTGTCCAGGCGCGCCCATTCCTCGGCGAACCGTGGCTTGAGCTGGCGCTCCTTCTCCAGCAAAGGCACTTGCTTCAGTTTCGCCTCGACGCCCAGGGCCTGGTACTGCGCGACCTGCTCGTTGAGCTTCGGCAAGCGTTCCAGGTCCTGCTCCAGATCGTCCTGCCCGGCCAATGCCCGCGCCAACCGCTCCGCATTGTCCGTCAGCGCCTTGCGCAACTCGTCCAGTCGGCGCGTCGACTCCGCGTCGCCCGGCATAAAGCGACTGAGGACGTCCACCAGGGCGCCATCGCTCCGCGCCAACTCGAAGATCTCGTTCTGGCCGTAGCATTCGAGTCGCGGCAGCAAATCCTCGGTGGGGTGCAGCTCAGAGACATTGCCATCGGCGTCGATCACCCTTGGCGGCTCGCCGAAGCGGCGCTTGACCCGGTAGCGGTTACCATGGCTCGCGGCAGACACCAGCGTCACGGAAACCGTGCCCGCCGCCCTCAGGTTATCCCTGACAATCCGGTCCCCCTGCTTGCGGGCGTCCTGCGCCTTGTGCTCCAGATCCAGCGCATAGCGCAGGCATTCGAGCAGCGTGGACTTGCCGGTGCCGCGCCCACCGATGGCCGTGTTCAGGTGATCCGAGAAGCGAATGCGCAGCCCATCGAGGTAGCCGCCGTCGATCTCCATCGCCTCAATCCGGCTGTAATGGTGTGGTGCCATTTCATGGTGCAAGCGCAGGCGGGAGTCGGGGTCTTTGAACGCGGTGACGAAGGCATCGAAGCACGGCCGCGTCATCTTGATCCAGCAGGAGGCACCGGGCTCTGCAAGGTCCTCGGGTTGCGCAACGTCCTTGGCATTGATCAACGCCATGCGACGCTCGCGGGTGTAATCCGGATTATGGTTCTTGGCGATCGACTTGTACTCCGGGGGCAGATCGTCCATGCTCCCCGGAATTTGCGCTGCTCTTAATGCAGGCAGTCGCCAAAGGTGATTGATCTTCTGCTTGAGCAGGCCGTTCTTTTGGGTGACGTGGGCGGCATAACAGAAACCTCCATACTGCTGCTGCACAATCTCCAAGAGCCGTGCTCCACCGAGGTTCGATGGCGTAACGCCGTCTTCCGGGTCGCTGAGCTCCAGCTGCCCAAGGCAGCGTTCGAGCGTGCGCTTATGCGTGTCCTCCGGAAACAGGCACACCCAATGCACCTTCTCCGTCGTCGCCACCTCGAAGCCCGGGAACACGACGATCCCCGCGACCGACAGTGCGGAGCGAATCCGGTCCAGGTCCTGCACACTGCCGTGGTCGGCGAGGCCGACCACCTCGATGCCGTTGTCCAGGCAGGCGCTGACCAATGCGTCCAGAAAATCCTGCCCGCGCAGCCCGTGATCCTGTCCGCGGTAGTTGGCGCTGTAACGTTCCGGATTGACCTGAAGGGCGCACTTCCAGAAACGCGCATAGGTGTAATGATCGCTCAAACATCACCTCACTTGTTCCAGCCGGACGGATAGGAAATCCAAGCCACCCCAGGGATTCAGTTCGGATCAGGACAAAGAAGATAGCAGGGGTCGAATGCCTGGTCAACACCGACCAGTGGGCGGAGGGGCGTCGGGCGCGGCGCCGGGGCGCGCGGGCGAGCCTCGATCATGATCCCCGCCAAGTGTTGGCGAGTCCGGCGTAGTCGTGGCTTCCAGCCCTGAGGCTGTCAGGCCAAGATGGCCTGACGACACTGTCGGCGTGCCGAAGTGGCCGGAACGATGAGCAAGGCCTGCGGGCGCGATCGGCGGCAGCGGTTGACGGGCCGGCGTAACGGATGCCCGATAGGGCGATCCGCCATGATTGGCTGCGACTGCCCGGGCTTGCAGCCGTGGGATGGGTTGAGCGCAGCGAAACCCATGTGTGACCGGCATGTTAGTAGGCTAGCTGGTGCAAGTCCAGCCATAGCCCTGGGAGCGGGGAACATGTAGGAGAAGGCAAGGGTGCCCGAAGAAACTCCCGTGCGCACTTCAAGGAAGAGGAGAACGGCAAGGTGGCTGCCGTGCGGGAGCCAATGAGGGATCTGAAAGAAGCCGGAGTCCAAATTCGCGGCCTGTACCATTGAAATTGACTCGCCTTGAATAGGGCTACAACAGTATAAAGTACAGAGACCGCTGTGTTGTAAGCATCGAAATGAGGGTAGAGCCATGGCCAAGAACCTGAAGTTGCGGATCAAGGTGGAGTTCGTCGAAACCGAGGAGGACGTGTCGTCGGACCGTCACCCGGAAGAACAGGCCGATGGCTCGTTCAGTCTGGTGTTACCGGAAGCCGATGAGCTGACTATCTCGGCGCTGGATCGAGCGGCGCTGGATGTGTCGTTCCCGGCGTTACGCGAGGCGCTGTCGGGGCATTTGGCGGAGGCAGGAAAAAAAAACTCCAGCGGGAAACCGCGCGCCTGAGCGCGGAGGTCGACCTGCGGGAGCGTCAGTCCGACGACCGAGTGGAAGGTGAGGTCGGTCGGTTCGGGTTCACGCTGTACGAGGCGTGCGACCGGGCCGGAGAAGTGGTCGGTCGGGGGGATGTGTGGTTTCCGCAGCGCCAACCCCGGGAGTGGTACAAGACCGAGGGGTTTCGGGAAGAGGCGCTGTGTCTGGAAGCGAGCCGGCGCAGCTAGCGTGAGAATGCGGCGCATTTGAACCGGTATCGGCGTCAGTGGCAGGGGGGAACGCCGGTGATGACGCTGCAAGCCAATGCCCAAAGGGAAGGGACAGGGGTGGTGGATTTTCTGGAGCATCACAGTCACCGGGTGTTGGCGAAGCACGGGTTCAACGGGGACGGTCAGCCGACGGAGGCGGTGCTGGGCGAAGTCACGGCCGGCACGGATCGACGGCAGAAAGCCGAGGTGGTGGAGGAGCAGTTGGCGGCGGTGGCCGAGGAGATGGCCCAGCGGGGGTTTTCCCCGGAGCAGATCGACTCGGCGCGCCAGCGGGCGGCGGGGGCGGTCTATGAAGATCCGGCCCATTGCACCACTGTGTCGGTGGACGATGTGGACGTGAAGAAACAAAAGGCGCATCGCGAGCGCGCGGCGGCGAAGCCGGGCGATTCGCCGGCCATCGTCCCGGAGCCGACCCCCGCGGACGCCGCGCGCAAAGCGGGCAAGTCCTCACGCCCGAGAGTGGCCAATACGGTGGCCCGGATCGAGCAGGGTTCCAAGCGCTTCACCCTCAGCGCCGGCAGCCTCGGACAAGTGCTGCGCTTCGTGCTGGCGTTCCTGCTTCACAACGAGTTGCTCGGGGGACGACTGCATCTGTTCACGGATGGCTATCGCAGCCTGCAGGATACGCTCTCGATATGCTTCGCCTGGCATCCGCGCGTGTGGTTGGTGCTGGATTGGTATCATATCGTCAAGAAATTCAAACAGGATCTCAGTCGCGCCTGTGGCGCGCGTGAAGTCCGTAACCGGCATTTGCGGATGCTGGTGCGTTTCCTGTGGTATGGGATGGTAACCGAAGCCCAACAGTATCTGGACACCATTCCCGCCGCGCAGCTGAAAGACCCGGCCTCGATTGAGCGGCTGCGCAACTACCTCGAACGCAACGCGCCTTCGATTCCTTGCTATGCGTTGCGCCGTCGGCTGGGTTTACGCAACGGCAGCAGCGGCGTCGAGAGTGCCAACAACCAAGTCACCGCCCGACGCCAAAAGCGCAATGGCATGAGTTGGTCCAAGGCCGGTTCCCATGCGCTGACCGCCTTGAGCGTGCTGGTCTGTAATGGCTGTCAGGACATCTGGGTCCGGGAGCATATCATCCCTCTGCGATTTGTCGACAAGAAAGCCGCTTGACGTAGACCCGACAGGCACCTTCAGCGCGTCTATTTCAATGGTACAGGCCGCAAATTTGCTCTTCACCGATAGAGAGTATCAACGAATCGGGGAATCACGTCACGACAGCCTCATATCGTTCCTGGCTAACCGGAAAAATGGGAATGCGCCCGTTGCCGTGCAGCCTGGCGCACGGCCGGCTTGATGCATCCGGAACTGGAAGCGCTAAGGCAACTCCCGGAAAATAACGTGCCAGGATTACGCAGGCGTCGGCTGAATCAGCACATGGTACTTGGGTAGAGATGCATGGCGCTGAAAACGCTTCTCGACGGCCTTGAATGCCTGTTTAGTCAGGCGAACACCTGTCTCGTAGACCTGATCCAACACGCGAATCGCCGGTTCGAGGCACTTCCATGTCATGCTGCGAGCCCACTCGCAGGCCGTATCGATGGAATCGAGCAAGGCGCCGTTCCAATGCATCTCCAGGATTCCCCAACACCGCTCGATCGGATTGTATTTGCTGTGATAGGGCGGGTAGTAGACCTGAACGATCTCCAAGCCTGTCTGTTCGGCAAACGCGACCATGCGCGCCATGAACTGCGTGCGCCGACTCTGTAGCTCGGGACTATGGTCGAGGTTGATGACAAATTGGGTGATGTGAGCCTAGCGTTCGTGGTTGTCGTGCCACCAGTGTTGCAGACAGTCGACGATGAAATCGCTGGTCTCGCGCGAGGTTCCGAAGAGGATCGTCAGCCAACCGCCCATGACATCGAGGATGCCGAAGGGAACGCGCTTGTGCTCTGGCTTGAAGTCATGATCGGCGGCCGCCGCTGCGCAGGCACCGCGCGAGTGTCCGCGCCGGGAGAATGGTCCCACATTGACTTTCGCCTTCGTGCCGATGGAAATGCGCAGCGAATCCGGGCGTTGATCGGACTGTGCGTTCTCCTGGCGAACGGTCTCGAAGATGGCGTCCGTCTCCTCGACAGGCTTGATCGGCTTCTTCTGCACCCGCCTCGAGCGTAGCCGTGTCGGTTGAGGATCACGCCAATGGTGTTCGCATGGGGGAGTTGCTCATCCGTCCAACCCTTCTCCTCAATCAAGGCTTGACGCACCGCCTTGGCGGTCATGCGGGTGTATTGAAAAGGGACTCTGAAACTTCGGATCGCTCTGGCTGTGAGGCTGCACCAGCGCGAGAATATCCTCCAACAGGTGCGGTTGGGTCTCCTCGCATGGGCGCCGACCGTGCTGCGAATAGTTGTCGACGCACGTGATTCCGGTGCGCAGCTCGTTCAACCCCAGCGCCACCGTCTTGCTCGACCAACCAAACACTGTTTGCGCCTTTCTCGCACTTCCACCGAGGTAGTCCAAGGCCACTTGCGCCTCGAACTGCCGTCGTTTCGGTCCAGTCAGCTTGCTCGCGGCGTCACGGATCGTTTCAATCACCGCAGCGCTCAGGCGTGTCTTGGGTTCTTTCGTCGTTCTTGGCTTGGTTGGGTAGCATGGTTCAACTATATCGACAACGGGACTCCCAAGCCACGACTTCTGCCGCGCTATTTCTCGGGAGTTGCCTAACCTACATGTCCTGACGATGGAAGTTGCGGTGCAGGAGCGGTCCGAGCGGTTGACCGCGCCCAAGCGCGCGCGAAACGTTCGGTCAATCGATTTCCCAACAGCAGCAGGCAGGGTGTGAGCACCAAGGTCAGCAAGGTGGCAAAACTCAGACCGCCGGCGATGGCGCTGGCAAGCTGTGTCCACCACTGGGTGGAGGGTGCGCCAAAGCTGATGCTGCGCCCAAGCAGATCGATGTTCATGCCTAACACCATGGGTAGTAATCCAAGCACCGTGGTAAACGCCGTCAGAAACACCGGGCGCAGGCGACGCCTGCCGGTCTCCAATGCCGCCTCGAACGCCTGCAATCCTTGGCCGCGCAAACGATTGTAGGTGTCGATGAGCACAATGTTGTTGTTAACGACGATACCGGCCAGCGCGATGATGCCGAGTCCCACCATGACGATGCCAAACGCCTGGCCGGTCAGCAGTAACCCCATCAGCACACCGGCGGTGGAGAAAACGATGGCGGATAAGACCAGGCCGGCCTGGTAAAAGCTGTTGAATTGGGTCACCAGGATCAGGGTCATCAGGAAAATGGCACCGATGAACGCGTTGCCAAGGAACTGAGCCGCCTCGCGCTGGTCCGCATCCTCGCCCTTGAAGATAATGTCGACCGCCGGGTCCAGGTCCGCGTCATCGATGGCGGCGCGCAATCGCTTCAGTTGCTCGTCCGGCAACACCGACTCGACCACATCGGCTTGGATGGTCATCACCCGTCGGCCATCGACCCGATGCAAGGTGCCGGTCTTCGGCGCCGGTGTCATTTGGACAAAGTTGGTGATCGGCACCATGCCATTGGCCGTGGGCACGCGCAGCGCGTCAAGCTGTTCCAAGTTGCGCTCGGCATAGGGGAAGCGCACGCGAATGTCGACTTCATCGTCGCTGTGGTCCGGACGGTATTCCGACAGTTTGATCCCCTGGGTGAGCATCTGCACCGCGTTGCCCAGCACCGCCACATCGGCACCATAGCGGGCGGCGCGCTCACGATCGACCTCCAGGCGCCACTCGATGCCAGGCAGCGGACGATTGTCCTGCACATCCGCAAAGCCGCCCAGTTGATCCATGATTTTGCGGACTTGCGCAACCACCGCGGGAACCCGGGTCGGGTCGCGGGCACCAAGTTCGATCTGAATCGGCTTGCCCTCGGAGGGGCCATTCTCTGCCTTGCGGATCTCAATCATGATGCCGGGAATTTCGGCGGTACGCTCACGGATCTCAGCAAGAATGCGCGCGGCCTTGCGCCGACGATCCCAATCGATGAACTCGAGTTGAATACTGCCGATGACGTCCTCGGCAACGTTCTGCGCAATATCGCTGTTGAAGGCGCGGGCATAGACTGCTGCAAGCTCCGGCATATCGAGAATGCGCTGCTCCACCTCGCGCACGATCAGTGCCTTTTCCTGGATGGATAGGTCACCGCGGGCATGCACCTGGACTAATGCGAGCTCAGGCTCTACGTCCGGGAAGAACTCGACACCGCGGCCAAACTCGAAATAGGCCATATAGGAGCCTGCAAGAACCAACAATGCCGCAAGCAAGGTCTTGCCGGGATGATGCAGTACGGCGCCGAGCAGGGTGATATAGATTCGAGTGATGGAACCGTCGCTGATTTGCGTGTTCGGTAAGCGCCGGGCGTATGCTGGTTGCTCCGGCAGCCGCCGCCCTTCCGCTTCCGGCCGCACTTCCGCTTCCGACTGGAGCCGCGCTGCTGTATCGCGACCGGGTACCCTGGCATTCAGCACCGATCCCAGCGCCGGCCCCAGCACTGGAAGGAACACCAGAGCCATGGCCAACGAGGCGGTCAGCGCGATGATGACGGTAATCGGCAGATATTTCATGAACGCCCCCACCAGGCCTGGCCAGAATAGGAGCGGCAGGAACACTGCCAGCGTCGTCAATGTCGACGCGGTCACCGGCCAGGCCATGCGCTTGGCCGCACTGGCATAGGCATCGGCCACCGAAAACCCACGGGTCAGGCGGCGGTCGGCCAGTTCGGTGACAACAATGGCACCGTCCACCAGCATGCCAACCACCAGGATCAGGCTGAACAGCACGACAATGTTGAGGGTGAAGCCAAGGGCGTTCAGCACCAAAATGGTCGCCAGGAAGGCGCCCGGGATAGCCATTCCCACCAACAGTGCCGAGCGCGGACCAAGGGCGCCGACGATAACGATCATCACCAGCAAGATTGCAGATATGACATTGTTTTGCAGATCACCGAGCATGGCGTGGATCTGATCCGATTTGTCCTGCATGAAAGTGACATCCATGGTATCCGGCCAGTCTGGGCGCTGGGCCTCGACCACAGCGCGCACCGCGCCGATGGTTTCGATGATGTTGGCCCCGACACGCTTTTTGACCTCCAAGGTCACCGCCGCTCGGCCACCGACACGGGCATACCCCTCGGCATCCTTGAAGCTCTGGCGCACGGTCGCCACGTCGCCCATGGTCACGACCCGTTCACCATCGACCTTCACCGGCATCGACAGCATGTCGTCGATGTCCTCGACCACACCGGGCACCTTCAACACCAAGCGCCCGGCCCCGGTATCCAAGGCGCCAGCGGCCACCAGCAGATTATTGTTGCTGATCAGGTCGAACAACTCGGCGTACTCGACGCTGTAGGTCTCCATGATCGCCGGATCGACAATCACCTCCATCAAGGCTTCACGATCGCCGCCGATATCGACCTCGAGCACGCCGGGAAGCGCTTCGATACGGTCTTGCAGATCGCGGGCGATCCGTACCAGACCACGCTCTGGTAGCGGACCGGAAAGGGCAATGGTCAACACTGGGAACAGAGCCACATTCACCTCGTTGACCCGCGGCTCGTCAGTTGCATCCGGCAGCTTGGTTCTGGCGATGTCGACCCGCTCGCGCACATCCGCCAATGCGCGCTTGGCATCGAAACCGGCGTTGAACTCCAGCTGCACCGAGGCCTGCCCCTCGTACGCCGTGCTTTTCATCTCTTTGACGCCTTCGATGGCTTGCAATTCCTTTTCCATCGGGCGGATCAGCAGACGCTCGGCGTCCTCCGGGGAGATGCCGTCGTGGATCATCGAGACATAGATAATCGGCACGACAACGTCCGGCTCCGATTCCTTCGGGATGGTTTGGTAAGCGCTGGCACCGGCGACAAGAATAAACAGCAATGTGAGCAGAACGGTTCGGCCACGAGAAAAGGCAACATCGAGCAAGGCGTTCATGACGCGCTCCGAAGCTCTGTCAGATCATCGGCGAGCCGGTCCGATATCGGTGCCACCGCTTCGCCGATCGTCACAAAGCCCTGCCCGCGAGTAATCACGCGCACATGCGCTGGCAACCCCGACACCCAGACACCGCCGGCTTCGCTGCGTACCAGCGAAATGGCATGAAATACGACATGCTGGTCATCCGCAACGGCCTTGACCCCGACCTGCCCGTCGTCATCCAAGGTCAGCACCGCCGGCGACAAGAAATGCGCCGGCTCCTCGGCCACAGCAATGCGCAACTCGGCGCTGATGCCACTCAACAGGGTGCCATCCGGGTTTGGCACCTCGGCCTCGACGCGGAAGCTGCGGGTCTCGGTTGCCGCGACCCGCGACAAGTAGACGATGCGGCCCTGCGTCGTCTGCCCATCCAGCAGTTGCACCTGAACGGTCTGCCCCAGTGCCAGCGCGCTGGCGCTCTGTTGAGGAACCGCGCCGACAGCCTTCAGCGTGGATACATCCACAAGTTCCACGACCGGATCACCGCGTTCCAGCAGACTTCCCAATTCCACTGCCCGCGTCTCCACCAGGCCATCGAATGGGGCACGAATCCGGGTATGACCCAGATCGATGCGCAGGCGTTCCAACTCCGCCTCGGCGGCGGCAAGGGCAGCCTGAGCCGCCTTGACCTGGGTCTGGGCCTGCATGCCCTTGCGGCCGAGTTTTTCTGACGCGGTGAGTTCTAGGCGCCGGCTCTGCACCTCCGCCTCGGCCCTCGCAAGCTGCGCGTTGCGATCGTCCACGGCTAATTCCACCAAGACATCGCCCTTGGACACGCGTGCTCCCTTCTCTACCGGCAATGCCGCCACCTGGCCGTCGGTCTGGGCGCGAATTTCCACCTGCCGGCGCGGCTCGAGCTGGCCCTGGATAACGACCTCGCGCGTCACCTTCTCGGCAGCGAGATCGACCACGCGCACGCGCATGGGCGACGGTTCCGCGACCGGAACCTCGGTCAGGGCCGAATCCGTACGCGTGGCAGCGACCCATGAGCCGCTTGACATCCAGGCCGCTACCGCGGCCAACAGCACAATGGCAAGATAGGTTGAACGTTTCATTGTCGAGCCTCGTGACAGCTCATGTCGACTCATCGTGAAAATGTGGCAATTGCTGACGCAATTCGGTATCCGGGGCTTTGATCATCGTATGATGACCAACGGTCACAACAGGACACAAAAAATTGCTTGTCAAGGACATCCGCGCAAACCCGCCAGCATGAACTCCGTTGCGGCCATCACCACCGTTTCGTTATCGCCCATGGAACACCAGTTATCTGACGCCCAGATCATCGCCACGGCGCCTTTGAAGCAGGCGCGCAGACCAAGAATGACTTCCATCACTGGCCGCTGTTGGAACTGCCCCCTGGACATGCCTGCCTCGATGATCGGTCCGCTCCAAGCATGGAAGGCATGATCGAGTTGCATGAAATCCTCCCGCCAGGCAGGTTGCGCGCGCAGTTTGAAGTCGATGCGCTCGCAGTATTCCACCACGTAGCGGTACTCGCCATGGTCGATGTGATAGCGCAGCGCGCGCCCGAACGCAGCCCGCAATTGCGCTGGCGGGTCACCCTCGGGGATCTCGTCGTGCAGCATCCGCAGCAAGCCGCGATAGAAACGCATCATGAGCCGAAACAGAAGTTCGTCTTTGCTGGAAAAATGTTTGTACACGGTGCCCTTTCCGACTTCCGCGCGTTCCGCGATCTGTTCCACCGTCACCGACTCCCAGCGCGGTGTCGCACATAACTCCAACGCCGCGGTCAGTATGTCCTGCTCGCGACGCTCGAAGGCGCGCTGTTTTCGATCTTGTTGGGCCATGAGTATGCTGGGGAACTAGCGCTAGAGGAAATGCCGATCCGGAATTGGGGCAATCATATCGTGACTGTTGGTCATATTGTGACCCAGAGTCATTCTTCAAGCAAGCACCGCGGACGGATGCCGGACCCCGGCAAACTCGGGTGACGAATACCCATGCCGGCTGCCGGTCGGCTCGAAGCGATTTCTATGGAAAAGGGTACAGCGTTCGACCGTGCGCCCGCTGCCGTCCGCTGAAAGCGAACGAAAATTCTATGCCAGTCGGTGTTGTTTTCTGCGGCGATCGCTTCGAGGCTCGAACTGAAGCGACAACCGCAGGATCAGCGCTGCTGTTAGAGCGGCAGCAGAATCGGAACCAACACCAAGGTCAGCACCATCGCCAGCAGCAGCAGCGGGAATCCCACGCGCACGAAATCAAGAAAGCGGTAACCGCCAGGCGCTAGCACCAGGGTGTTAACCGGCGAGGACACCGGGGTGACAAAGGCCGCCGAGGCCGCCACCGCCACCGTCATGGCAAAGGGATAGGCGGAAACCTCGAGCTGTTGTGCAGCGGCAATCGCAACCGGCGCAATCAGCACTGCTGTTGCCGTGTTGGAAATGAACATGCCGAGCAATGCCGCCAGCAGGAAGACCCCGGCCAGCAATACCAGTGGACCAAAGCCACCCAGGCCGGTCACCAGCGCATCGGCGATCAAGGTCACGCCGCCAGCCTGCTGCATGGCCTCGGCCAGCGGCAGCATGCCGGCAATCACCACCAGGCTCGGCCAGTTGATGGAACGGTAGGCGTCTTCCATGCGCAGGCAGCGAAACAGGCCCATGGCCAACGCTGCCAGCAGGACCGCCGCGACATTCGGCAGCAAGCCGAGGGTCATGCTGACCACCATTGCCAATAGGATCAGCAGAGCAAAGGGTGCCTGTCGGTAGGCCGGGGCAATGGTGCTGTGTTCCGCTGGCAAGCTGAGCACTAAGAAATCCCTCTGTTCGTCTTGTAACAAGCCGATCTGTTTCCAAGATCCGGCGACCAACAGGGTGTCGCCAAAGGCGAGCTTTTCCTGAATCAGATTGCCTGGCAACGGCTGGCGCTTACGGCGGATACCGAGCACACTCAAACCGTGCCGGCTGCGGAATGCGGCCTGACTCAGAGTCTGCCCAATCAATTCCGAATCTGGCGGCAGCATCACCTCGACCATGCCGAGTTCGTTGGCCAGGGTACGCTGCTGACTGTCGTCAATCAGCAGACGATCGAGTCGCTCGGCCGAGCAAAACGCCTCGACTGCCTGGTTTGGCCCAACCAGATAGAGTTCATCGGCGGCATGGAACTCTAGGTGTGACAGCGCTGGCGATACTTCCTCGGATAAGCGCCCTCGGCGCCCGATGCCGACGATATTGATGCCATAGCGGGTGCGCAATCGGGCGTCCGCGACGGTCTCACCGATCAGCGATGAGTTCGGGTCGAGCCGCAACCGATGCAATTGTTCTGTCAAATCGTAGGATTGCGCCAGTTCCCACAAGGTCCGCCTTTGACCGGCGGTACCGGTTTGCGGAGGGCTGGTCGGCAACAGCCGGCGACCAATGGTCAGCATGTAGATGATGCCGAGCAGGAGCATCAGCAAGCCGATCGGCGTGACACCAAAAAAGCCGAAAGGTTGCAGACCGGCATCGCTCAAGGCATCGTTGATCACAAGGTTCGGCGGCGTGGCGATCAGAGTCAGCAGACCGCTAAGAACCTGTCTGACAAAAAAATGTCTATCAAAGTCAAATACTTTTTCTTCGAGGACAAGCTATGGGATACCCGAGTGACCTGACGGACGCCGAATGGGCGCTGATCGAACACTATTTTCAACCCCGTGATCGACGAGGCAGTGCCAGCCTGCATCCGCGCAAACGGATCGTCGATGCCATTTTGTACGTCGTGAAGTCCGGTTGCCAATGGCGCATGCTACCCAACGATTTTCCCCCCTGGCAAACGGTTTACGATCACTTCAGCCGATGGAACAAACGCGGTGTATGGGAAACCGCGCTGGATCAACTAAATGCACTCCATCGCCAAAACAACGGTCGCTCGGCATCGCCGAGTTACGGGATTATCGACTCGCAGAGCGTCAAGACCGAGTACGCGAGCGAAGAACGCGGGATCGACGGCGGCAAGAAGGTCAAAGGGCATAAACGCCATATCGTAGTCGATATCCTCGGCAACCTGTTGCATGTGTCGGTCCACGCAGCCAATTGCAGCGATACCGTGGCGGGTGGTCCCGTGATGGCGCGTGCGGCGGAGAAATACCCGAGCATCGAGGCGTTTTCCGGCGATGCGGGTTATCGCGGGACAGCCGTGAAATTTGTCGACGAGACACTCGGACTCGTCTTGCACATTTCCACCAAAATCAAAGACGGATGGGCTGTCCTTCCGAAACGTTGGGTGGTTGAGCGCACTTTCGCTTGGCTCGGTCGATTTCGCAGGCTGAGCAAGGATTTCGAGATCCTGACTGGGACTGCCGAGAATATGATCCGTATCGCCATGCTCAAGAAAACGCTTGCAAATTGCGGCTGAAATTTTGCCAGACAGACTCTAAGCAGAGCGCCGAACGCCAGCGGCATCATCAATCGACCCGGTCCGATGCCGAGTCTTGTGGTGATGCCCAAAACCACCGGGATGAAGATCGCCACCACCCCGGTGGAACTCATGAATGCGCCCAGTCCAGCGGCGGCCAACATCAGCAATACCATCAGCCGGGTCTCGCTGTCGCCCGCCAAGCGGGTCAGCCAGAGACCCATTTGATGGGCAATCCCGGTTCGCACCAGTCCTTCGCCGACCACGAACAGTCCGGCAATCAGCAGCACCAGGGGATTGCCGAAACCAGCCACTGCTTCGGAGACGCTCAGCGAGCCACCCAGAATCAGCGCCAGGATGACCAATAATGCAACCACATCGGGACGCAGCCGGTCGCTGGCAAAAAGCACGATGGTCAAGGCCAGCAGACCGAAGACAAAGAGGGCGTCTGGATTCATGGCGGTCATCGAGTGGTCGGCTAAGTGATGGTGCAGAAACAAGCTAAACAGGTATTTGGCTTGGGTGTCGCCTGCCGACTCATTCGCTACCGCTATCGGCGTCGGTATCGGTATCGGCGTCGGTATCGAACTGACCAACCCGCTATCCGCCAAGCTCCTCGCTGACCGCGTCGCCACGCTGTCCGAGCTTCGTGAGCATGGCCACACGACAATCGAGCAGTGCCTTTTGCTTGCTGTTGTCGTCTGCGGACAACGCTTCGCGCACCAGCGAGCACGTCCTCAATCGCAGCGCACTCCAGCGCCGAGCCTCGTGCGCTTTCAAACGACCGGCGTCGATCCCCGCTCGTCGCTTTGCCGTTACCCCCGGCAATGTTCAGCGCGATGGCCTGCGAGGCGCGCCTACGATGCGCACCTAGGATGCGCACAGGCGTTGATCCTTCGCGTTACGCTGTCCTTTCACATGCTCGCAGTCGCGCTAGGCCCAGCCGACAGACTCGATGGCCGCATGGTAGACGTCGAGCTTCTCATGACCGAATGGCATAGGGCGTTTTCTCTCTCGATTTCGATTCCGATTCCGATTCCGATAGCGAACCCGACCCCGATTGCACTCCGCCGATGTCTGGATAGCGTTGTATCGGTTATTCATGAACCGCTACTAACGATTGGCCAGGGTGAACGGTTCAACCCAGCTCCAACGAATCGCCGTTACCGACGTACAGATTCGTCTGGGAGCCGTTTCGACCGGTGCCCTGCACGACCGGCAGACCTCGTTCCAGCATTTTCTCGACGGCCGTGTGCCCGGTGCAATGGTTGCAGGCAACCTTCGCGATACCATAGCCGCTGAGGGCGTCGACGACCTGCTCGCGCGACTCGTCCCAGTCTTCCAACGGCGAGATGTGCAGACCACCATAGATCGCATGCATGCGTTCCCCGCCGCGGAAAGTCCGGCGGGCATAGTCCAACAGATTCAACACACCGCCATGACCGCAGCCTGTGACCATCGCCATTCCCTGGTTCTGAAGATTGGCATATAAGACGTTCTCCCCCTGCACGCGCAACAATGTACTCATCGGGAAACAGGCCAACGCCAGCCCCGGAAACAGGACCAGGGGCTGCTCAGTAGGCACGGTGACCACCTCGCCAGTATGTCCCTGTTGCCGGATAAAATCGTAACCCGCTGTATGGAAGCCTTGCGGAACATAGATGGTTAGGTCCGGACAGTGCCGCAGAGTCGAGCCGATCCCCCAGAAATGGTCGAAGTGCTCATGGCTAACGATCAACGCTTGGATCTGCCCGTCCTGAAGCAGCCGATCGATACCTTCCTCGGCAAAACGCCGATCCATCCAAGCCGGATTCCAGCCGGTGTCGAATAATAGACGGCACGCGCTGCCATCTGTCGCCTCGGCTTCCAGCAGGGCGGAAAAGCCAGCGGCATTGTCAGCATGCAATGAACCGAAGGGCGGCCAGGGAATTTCGTACTGGTCCGTTTCCGGTCCGCCAGCAGCGCGGATATCCTCGAACACGGTGGTGGTGTCGACCCAGCCGGTTTCGGAAATGCATAAAATTCGCAGGCGCTTCAGGGTTCCGATGTCGAGTGCAGTAGTCATGACGTTTGGTCTCCTCATTGAGTAGTATTCTTGGCGATGACCGGAAATTATCCCATCGGATTACGTCCGGATTTTCACTCGTTTTCCAGGCGTACCTTTACCTCTCTTCAGCATATGTTTGGGATCGGGATCGGGATCGGATATTGATACCGATCCCGACAGAATCCTTTCGAAATCGTTACCAGTGCTCTGCCGGAAGTTGCGAGACCTTTTGCAGTCGTTGTCGTAATCGTGGTCGTCATCGATGACCTACGATGAGCGATCACGATTACGAAAACGATTAAGACAACGATAAACAGCAGAAACAGTAGCGGGACATGCGCACCGCTGCACTGGACATGCGCACCGCTGCGCTAGGCCGCAGAAGCGGAAGTCAACTCCAGCGACGTCGGCTTGATCGGTTTCATTTTCCAGACCTCCTCGTTGTATTGCCCAATGGTACGATCGGAAGAAAAAAATCCGCTGCGCGCCGTATTCAGTATACTCAGGCGCGTCCATTGTTCCTGATCGCGAAATACGTCCGAAACGCGCCGTTGCGTTTCCACATAACTGCGGAAATCGGCGAGGGTCATCCAGGGGTCGCCTGGGTTCTTGAGGGAACCGATCAGGGCATCGAAATAGCCGGGCTCGAACTGGTTGAAATGGGCACTCTCCAAAAGCTGGAATACCCGCCCCAGGTCTTCGTCTTCGCGAATGATTTGCTCCGGATCATAATCCATCCGTCGCGTCATCACCTGCTCCGCTGTCAGACCGAACAGAAAGAAATTCTCAGGGCCAACGCTTTCCAGTATTTCGATATTGGCACCATCCAGCGTGCCAATGGTCACGGCGCCGTTCATCATGAACTTCATATTGCCAGTGCCGGATGCCTCTTTGCCGGCGGTGGAAATTTGCTCGGACAGATCGGTACCGGGCGCAATCACCTCCATGGTCGATACTCGGTAGTCAGGCAAAAAGGCAACTTTCAATAAATCGCCGACCGCCGGATCACGATTGATCACGCTGGCCACATTATTGACTAATTTGATGATACGTTTTGCTATCCAGTAACCTGGCGCCGCCTTTCCGCCGATGAGTACGCAGCGCGGCGCCCAATCGTTGGTATCGCCACGCTTGATGCGATCGTAGAGATGAATCACATGGAGAATGTTCAGAACTTGACGTTTGTATTCGTGGATGCGCTTGACCTGAACATCAAACATCGCCTCGGGGTTACAGCGTACGCCGGCATCCGACTCCACCATCTCTGCCAAACGTTGTTTGTTTTTCAGCTTCGCTTCACGCCAGCGCTGGCAGAATTTCGGGTTATCGATGTGCTCTTCGAGCTTTTGCAGTTGCTTCAGATCGGTGATCCAACCCTCGCCGATGGTGTCGTTGAGAAGCGCGCTCAATGTTGGGTTGCTTAACGCCAGGAAACGGCGCTGGGTAACGCCATTGGTCTTGTTGTTGAATCGCGTCGGCCACAATTCGTGAAATTCTCTGAATAAATTTTCTTTGATCAGTCTGGAATGCAGATCCGCAACGCCATTCACCGAGAAGCTGCCAACAATCGCCAGATGGGCCATGCGCACCTGGGGATCCATCCCCTCTTCAATGATCGACAGGCGCGACTGACGACCGGTATCGCCAGGCCAACGCTTTGCGACTTCGGATAGGAAATTCGCGTTGATTTCAAAAATAATGTCCAGCACTCGCGGCAACAGGTCGCGAAACGTACGCACGGGCCAGTTCTCCAATGCTTCCGGCAACAGGGTATGGTTGGTATAGGCCATGCTGGAACAGGTAATCCGCCAGGCCTCGTCCCAGCCCAATCCGTGCTCGTCCATCAACAATCGCATCAACTCGGGAACCGCAACCGCCGGGTGCGTGTCGTTGAGCTGGAAACAAATATTGTCCGGAAAGGACGAGAAGTCTGTACCGTAATCGCGCGTCCAACGGCGCAAAACATCCTGCAGCGAGGCGGAGACGAGAAAATACTCCTGGCGTAGTCGTAATTCCTTACCACGCTCTGTGCCGTCATCGGGATACAAAACCTTACTGATGTTCTCGGCGGCCGCCTTGCTCGAGACAGCCTCCAGGTAGTAACCGGCATTAAAGCGTTCTAAATCGAATTGCTCCACGGCCACCGCTTGCCACAAGCGCAGAGTATTCACCGTGCCGTTGCGGTAACCAGGAACCGGAATATCATAGGGCAACGCCAAAACTTCGTCGGTGTCCAACCAGTGGACATCAAGACCACCTTCTTTGCCGTGGTATTCCACCCGACCGCCAAAGCGCACGATTTGGGTGAATTCCGGACGTTCCAATTCCCACGGATTGCCATAGAGCAGCCAATGATCGGGTTTTTCGATCTGCTCGCCATTTTCGATGAGCTGCCGAAAAATGCCATAGTCGTAGCGAATACAATATCCCATGACCGGTAATTGCAGGGTTGCACAGCTGTCGAGAAAGCAGGCCGCCAGCCGGCCCAACCCGCCATTCCCCAGGCCTGCATCCCGTTCATGTTCCACCAGGCGCTGATAGTCGAGTCCGAGGTCCTGCAACGCCTCCACTACCACATCCGTAATACCCAGATTGAGCAGATTATTACCCAGGCTGCGCCCCATCAAAAATTCCATGGAAAGATAAAGAGTACGCTTGCAGTGATGGTTTTGATACGAGTAATGCGTACTCTTCCAACGCTCCATCAACCGGTCGCGCAGTGCAAGCACCAGTGCCTGATACGCATGGTGTGTCGACACGGAATGTTTGTCGCAACCCAGAGTATGATTGAAATGACGCCGAATGTCGTCGGCCAGGCTATCGGCATCCATGCCCAATACCAGCTGATCGATCAGCAAGTTTCGCGGCAGATTTTCAGTGGTCTTACTGGTGCTAGGTTGGTTGCTCATGGCACTCCTCTGGTGATTGAGTTTGCTGTGGGCCGGATCTGTGCCCGGTTCGGCCGCGTGCCCGGACTTGTTCTGAGCATCGAAGCTGGGGAGATAATAGGCCAAGAGCGACTGCAGCTGCACTGATTATGTGAGATCGGATCGGGCTGCTTGGCGCAATCCGCTTGCAGGCACCTGGCTTTAGTCAGCCCTGCATCAGCCTGCGTATCTTCTCGGCATCCGGTCTGTCGACCACGCCACGTTCGGTAACGATGTAGTCCACCAGGGATGCCGGAGTCACATCGAACACCGGGTTATGGGCATCGACACCTTCGGGACCGAGGGACGTGCCACCACAGGCGAGCACCTCGTCGGCCGCACGTTGCTCAATGGGAATATCGGCGCCGCTGGCGATATTCATATCCACAGTTGAAGTCGGCGCGGCGACCATGAAACCGACGCCGTGGTGACGCGCCAACACCGCCAGTGCATAGGTGCCAATCTTATTGCAGACGTCGCCGTTGGCAGCGATACGGTCGGCTCCGACAATGACCCAACCGATTCCGCCCCGTGCCATCAGGCTGGCCGCGACATTGTCCGCCTGGACTGTTACCGGGATGCCGGACTGCTGAAGTTCCCAGGCAGTGAGCCGCGTACCCTGCAGCCAGGGCCGGGTCTCGTCGGCATAAACGCGGCCGATTTTGCCCGCACGATGGGCGCTACGCACCACGCCCAGCGCGGTGCCATAGCCGCCGGTGGCCAACGCACCTGCATTGCAGTGGGTGATCACATCGGTGGGTGCTTTGATCAGCGCCGCACCAAGCTCGCCCATGGCGTGGTTGGCCGCGATATCCTCTACATGAATACGCTGCGCCTCTGCCAACAACGCCGGTACCGGATCGAGCTGGTCGAGCCTTTCGAGCAGCCGGCGCATGCGCTGCAAAGCCCAGAATAGGTTCACCGCCGTGGGGCGCGAGGCGGCAAGCAGGTCAAGGTCTGCGCTCAAGCCGTCGCGCCAGCCAGTGGGAGCGGCATGAAAGCGCTCGCGCGCCGCGAGCACGACGCCATAGGCCGCCGTGACACCAATAGCCGGAGCCCCCCTGACCACCATGTCGCGGATGGACTTAGCGGTTGCGGCAACGTCTTCGCAGACGACAAAGCGAGTCTCCACCGGGAGCACGCGCTGGTCGAGCAGATAGAGCTTTTCGTCATGCCAAACGACAGCATGGTCTGGATGAAGATCGAGATTGGCGGAGGTTTCCATGGTTTGGGTCCTTATGGCAAAGTAACGCACTATTCTTAGCCTTTCCGCGACTGGACTCAAGGCTTGGGCGATTGCCAGAGAGAAACAGACCGACCGGCGCCGGATTCTCGTTCGCCTTCGCGACGTCGAGGGCAGACGAGAAGACAAGCCAAGTGGTCCGTTTCTCCACAGAAATCGCCTTCGTTGGCCAATTCGACGGCGATACTTGCGAAGATCGCGCGGGATGCCGGCGGATTACCGTCGCTTGCACCTTGACCGGCCTTGTCTTGGTTCCCTGCACATGCCCTTGCCAGGTACAGGCTCAGGTTTGTCTGTACCTAAAAAACCACAGAGACGCCACCCATGCACACAGAACTTCTGATTCACGCCGATTGGATCCTTCCGGTCGACGCCGCCGATAGCACCCTCGCGCGTCACAGCATCGCCATCGACAAGGGCCGCATTGCCGCATTATTGCCGCGCGCCGAGGCCGAAGAACAGATCCAGGCCAAGCGCGTGCTGGACTTGCCGGAGCATGCGCTGATTCCGGGCTTGATCAACGCACATACCCATTCGCCAATGACCTTGCTGCGTGGACTGGCCGACGATCTACCGCTAATGACCTGGCTACACGAACATATTTGGCCGGCGGAAGGGCGCTGGGTCGATACCGAATTCGTTGCCGATGGCACCCGGCTCGCTGTGCTGGAGATGCTGCGTGGCGGCATCACCTGCTTTAACGACATGTACTTTTTCCCGGAAGTGACGGCACGCGTCGCCGCTGACGCCGGCATACGCGTGCTCGCCGGTATGATTGTCGTCGACTTCCCAACCCGCTATGCGGAGACGGCCGACGATTACCTACGCCTGGGCTTGGAACTGCACAATCGTTTCCATAACCACAATCTGGTGCGCACTGCATTCGCGCCGCACTCGCCCTACGCAGTGTCGGATGCGCCGCTGGAACGCGTGCGCACACTCGCCGACGAGTTGGAAGTACCGATCCACATCCACCTGCATGAAACCCACGACGAGATCGTGCAATCATTGCGCGAACACGGCGAACATCCACTAACACGGTTAGATCGACTGGGACTGCTCGGACCGAAACTGGTTGCGATTCACATGACCCAGCTTGAAGAGACGGAAATCGCGCGTTTGGCAGAGACCGGCAGCCACGTGGTGCACTGCCCGGAATCGAACCTTAAGCTTGCCAGCGGCTTTTGCCCGGTGACCAGTCTGCTCGATGCCGGCGTCAATGTTGCTCTTGGCACCGATGGTGCCGCCAGCAACAATGATCTCAATCTGTTGGCCGAGATGCGCACTGCCGCGCTGTTGGCCAAGGGCGTTGCCCGTTCCGCCTCGGTCTTACCGGCCGAGACTGCATTGCGTATGGCCACATTGAACGGTGCTAAGGCACTCGGCATCGATCAGCTAACCGGCTCATTGGAAGCAGGCAAGGCCGCCGATATCGTTGCCCTGGATCTGAGCAACCCACATACCCAGCCGTTGTACCATGCCTGCTCGCAGATGGTGTACGCCGCGAGCAGTAACCAGGTCACTCAGGTATGGATCGGCGGTCGCCAAGTCATTCGCGACGGCCACCCGGTGACTCTCGAACCGGATGCGATCCTGGCCGCTGCACGCCAATGGCAGGAGCGCATCAGGGAAGACTGACGGCCGGCGTGGCGCGAATATAATCTCCCGCAGCAAGTTCCTTGAGAATGAAATCGGCGACATCGGCGCGCGAGATACGAGTTGCCTTGATGGATTTGTCCAATCCAGATTGATAGTTCCCGGTGCGCGGGCCGTTGGTCAAGCCGCCGGGGCGGACAATGGTCCAATCCAGATCGCTTGCCATAATCGCCTGTTCCTGACGCTCCTTAGCCTCCATCACCCGTCGCAGTGTCAATTTCATGATGGCACGAAAAACAGCGGCTACCTGCTCGATACTGTCGCCGACCCCCATGGAGGTGACAGCGATTAGACGGCGTGGGCCATGCGCCTGCATCGCGCGCAGGATGCACTGCGTACCAAGATCCTCCACCGGCTCAGCCTTGCCGTGGCTGCCGAGACTACAGATCACCGCGTCGGCGCCCTGCACGCAACGATTGACCGCATCCTGATCCAGCGCATCGCCTTGTATCACAATCAAGCCCTCGCGCTCCGGTAGCTTGGCTGGATCACGCACCAACGCGCGAATCCGATGCCCCGCTTCGAGCGCCTGCTCCACCACCTGCAGGCCGGTACCACCGGTGGCACCGAACAGTGCGATTTGCATACCCATGGAATCAGCCCTCCTGCCTACGTTGTAATACCATCATGTAATTCACACCTTCGAACCCGGTGAAGGAAAAAGCACGGTTGAACGGGTTCACCCGCACACCGGTGCGATGCAGTAGCTGATACTCATCGCCAACACCAGCAATCAATTCGGTCGGCTTGACCAATTTTCGGTAATGGTGCGTACCCTTGGGCAGCCAGCCAAGGACATACTCGGCGCCAAAGATCGCCATGATCCAGGCAATCGGCGTGCGGTTAATGGTAGAGACCACCATGATGCCGCCGGGGCGCGCTAATCGCGCACAAGCGGCCAGGAAATCCGGAAGATGTTCGACATGCTCGACCACTTCCATGTTCAGCACCACGTCGAAGGTCTCGCCTTCCGCGGCCAGATCATCCACGGTGATCAATCGATACTTGATATCGATCTGGCTCCAAGACGCATGGATCTCGGCAACTCGGATATTCTTTTCGGTGATTTCGGTGCCGGTGACTTGCGCCCCCATGCGTGCGACCGACTCGCTCAGAATGCCGCCACCGCAGCCGATGTCGAGAACGCGTAGGCCTGCCAGCGGCTGCTCGCTATCGGGATCGCGTCCGAATGCTTGGCACAGGTGTATCTTTATGTAGTTGGCGCGAAAGGAATTGAGTCTATGCAGAGGCCAGAATGGACCCTGATCGTCCCACCAGCGGTGGGCCAGCTTTTCAAAATAAGCGACCTCATCCGGGTCGATATCGGGGGCACTGAGATGAACGGCGGTCATAGCATGAATTATGGGTAAAATTAAAGGTAATCCTGCAAGTGTACGGTCAATATCGTGTTCGCAGTGCGCTTCTGCAACCAACGCTGAACATTGGTGGTTGTTGCCCAAGCCCAAGGTCGGTTAGGCTGCAAATACCTTCAAGCCCGCCATCGAGATTTCGTGTTGAACACGCCTGATTTCGCCTCGTCGATGCCGGTCGAACCTCTGTCCTCCCTATCGCTGTCCACGCCAACCCTGCCCGATACGGCGGGCCTGGGTATGGCTGACACAGGCGCTGGCGGCGACCTGCTGCCACGACTGTTGGCCTTTACAGCGCAGTGGTGGGCGGATTTCGCTGGCTATTTTGCCTTCGACCCGGCGTTGCTGAGCACGCCTGATATGCTTGCACGCCTGATGCTGCAATTGGCTCTGCTGTTCGGCTCCGCGTTCTTTTCCGGCTCAGAGACCGCGTTGTTCTCGCTATCGCGTTTGGATCTGCAACAGTTGCGCCGTCTGCAACACCCACACATCGACCGCTTACAGGCCCTGCTGGACCAGCCGCGACGACTGATTATCTCCGTGCTCTGCGGCAACCAACTGATCAACATCGCCGCCGTGGCAAACATGACCGGCATTCTGGTCACACTGTATGGCGATGAACGCGCGGGCGTCATCAATGTGTTCGTCATGGTGCCGGTACTGTTGTTGTTCGGCGAGGTTACACCTAAGACCATCGCCATCTCCAACCCGGTCCGGGTCAGCGCCAACCTGGTCGCGCCGCTGATGACCCTATGGGTGCGGCTGGTCACGCCGCTACGGGCGCTGTTACGCTTGGTGTCCGACAATGTCACCACCTGGTTCGTCGGCCATGAAAAAGCGCCGGAAAATATTCTGCAAATCGACGAATTCCGAACCCTGGTGGACGAAGTCGCCAATGACGGCGAGATCCAAGCCTCCGAACGCACGCTGATCTATCACTTGCTCGACGCTGGTGCAACAGAGATCGTGGAGATCATGACCCCGCGCACCCGCATGGCCTTTATCGACGGCGACAGTACACTGACCGAGGCGCTGGAGCGCTTCCGCGCATTGCGCCACTCGCGTGTGCCGGTGTTCCGCGGTCAGATCGATCATCTGATCGGCTTCCTACATCTCGAAGATGTGCTGCCTCTGGTGCTGGATGCCCCGGACCTGTCGAACAAACAACTCGACGATCTGTTACGCCCGCTGGTGGTGGCACCCCCCACCAAGCGCGTCGACGAGATGTTCGATTTCTTCCAGGCTAACCAGACGCAAGCGGCTCTGGTCATCGACGAATTTGGCGGGGTGGAAGGCATTGTCACCATCCGTGACGTGCTGACCTTCATCTTCGGCCACCTTTCCGGCGAGGCGAAGGGCCAAGCGCTTTATCATGAGCGTGACGAGAATGTCTATGATGTGCCCGGCGACATGAAACTAACCGATTTCCAGAACCTGACCAACTTCGGCATCTGGGATCCTCGCATGACCACCATCGCCGGTGTCGCATTTCGCCACCTCGACCGTCTACCGCGCGTCGGCGATCGCGTCAGCATCGAAGATTGCACCCTGGAGGTTCTGCAACTGGAAGGACTGCGCATCGCTCAAGTGCGCGTCTCCCGCGGTCGCGCAAGCCAAGACAGCAGGCCGGAGCCGATACCGGATATCGCACCGCCCATGGCCGAAGACGATGAACGCTCCAGACAGCATCCCAAACAAGCCGACACTGCTGAATGAACCCAAGGCCACCAACGCATTCCCGACCATTGAGCCTGTTGAAGACCAAGCATTCACGCCACCCGACTCACCAATCGCTAGACGCAACAAGATAAGATGCACCCACTGCTTGCCATCGCCATCATGCTGATTCTACTGCTGCTCGAGGGCTTTTTTTCCGGCAGCGAGATCGCCCTGGTCAACGCCGACAAATTGCGCCTACGCGCGCGCGCTGGCAAGGGCGATCGCGGCGCGCGCTTCGCGCTGAAACTGTTTGAGCGCCCAGAGGTGCTGCTGACCACCACGCTGGTGGGCACCAACATCGCGGTGGTCACACTCACCACCATGGGCACATTGCTGATGATGCAAGCCTATGGCGAACTCGGCGAACTGTATGCCTTTTTGCTGTTAACGCCACTCTTGTTGGTATTCGGCGAAATCGTGCCGAAGAGCGTCTACCAACAGAAAGCGGACGCACTGGCGACTATGGTGGTCTACCCGCTGCGGCTGTTCACCTGGCTCCTCTACCCGGTCGTCTGGCTGTTCTCTTTAGTGGCTCGCGGCGCGGCGCGCGTGGTCGGCGGACCACGCTCGGCGTCCAGCCTGTTTATCACCCGTCAGCAGGTCAGCACCCTGGTGGACATGGCCGACCGCGGCGCAGAGGTGAATCTGTTCGATCGCAAGCGCATCGAGCGCGCAATTCGTTTCGGTAACACCACCGTTGGCGAGGCCATGGTACCGCTAGCAGAAATCACCGCCTTGAACCATCTGCGCAGTACCCGCGACGCGCTGGAACTAGTACGCCAATCGGGTTTCAACCGGCTGCCGGTGTACGCCGGTAACATCGGCAATGTCATCGGCATTGTGACATTGACGGTCTGGGATCTGATGGATGAGACCCTGGCAAGACAACCGCTCGGCGAACTGGTGCGCCCTCCCCTGTATTGTTCGCCACTTCAGCCCATCGACGAAATGCTGCCTCTGTTGCGCGAACGCGACGACCATATGGCCGTGGTGGTGGATGAGTTCGGCTCCGCAATCGGCATGATCACGATGGAAGACATCCTGGAGGAAGTGGTGGGCGAGATCGAGGTCGGCTATGACTTCGACGTCTATCATCCCAAGCGCAAACGTCACTTCCAGCGCGTCGAAGATGGTTTGTATGTCTTCGATTCACGGGTACCGATCTCGGAGCTCAATGCCCTGCTCGGCATCAACCTGCCGGCCACCGAATTTCATACCGCCGGCGGTTTTGTGGAAAGCCGGCTGCGTCATATCCCACGGGTTGATGAATATGTCCTGGAGGCCGGTTGGCGCTTCACGGTCATCGAGGCTGACGCCCGCGCCGTGATCAAATTACGCGTCGAGCGCGGCTGAGGAAACGTGCACAGCCCGCTTACCCCAACATTTAGGATGGCATGTCCTGCGCAAATGCGTCATATTTCGTGCAAAATAGACAAAAATCACCCGATCAATACATCGATTTCAACCTAAACCAAGTACACCGAGAATCCAGCCATGGCCCAGAAAATCATCATTGGCAACCTACCGCAGGATATCACCATTGAGGAGATCGCCAAGGTACTCGTCGATGCCGGCGTCGAGCAACCGGACGTTAAGCTGAATAACGAAGGCGATGCCAGCAAAGTCACCGCCATACTCGGCTTCTCCGACCTGGACCGACTCGGTGCTCAGCGCATTGCCGAACAAATCGGCGGCACCCGTTTTCGGGATCGCACATTGAGCGCTTACGTGCCGCTGTTCCTATAGCTAGAGCTTGGCTCACACCCTTCCCGAACCAGGTCTCAAACAGCGCCAATCCGCACCCCATCTGGTCCAATCCAAATACATAGATTGGACCAACCCGACATCAGCACGCGTACCAACCAACACATGCTCGATATCCTGCAACGCATCGCTCGTTGGATGCGCCCGGCAGCACCCGTGCTCGGCATCCTCATTTTGTTACTCTTCCTGCTCTGCGGCGGCTTGGCGCTGTTCATCCAAAGCGAATTCGGCGACCGACTATTGATGTCCACCATCGCCGCATTGCTGTGGTGCCTATACGGTTATGTTTTCATTCAGGCCTTCGACAACAAAGTCGCTGTTCCGACTCCAGACTCACGCGGCTGGCAACGGTTGAAACAGCGGCTTACCCATCTCTGGCTTCAATTGCTGGTGTTCGTATTTATCATTATGACACTGGCAGTCCTATGGCTTACAAATCGCATCATCAGCGAAGTGTTGTCTTGATGCTTGTGCACTGTCATAGTTCATGCGTCAATTCCACGCTCTATTTCCGCTATGACCAGCGCTTTACCTATTGAACGAAGAACAAGTGAATGAAGAACAAGTGGAATTGCGAACAAGAGGTTCTTTTGTTGGATGCCTTTGCGGTCTTGTCTCTGGGCGTCTCCGTGCGGAGCCTTCAGGAGTTAGGATCATCAGGAGGGGGGAATGGATTAGAGTCCGAAAAAATCTGAGCAAAGCCCGGCTGCATCACCTAATTGCATGAAATCAAATGCATTTCCATAAAATGAGATTGGACAAAGGCAACTTCCGGCTGCCGGCGGTCTAGGCTCCGAAACCAACCAAAATGCCCCGTAACCTTCTATTTCAGTTAGCAATAACCAAGATTTACTTTCAAGACTGGACAAAGATTTCGGCGCGCGCCCTTCATCGCCTCAACAGTTGCAGCGCGGGGGCATTATACGCCAGAATCCTGACCCGTACCGCAATTAGGGACATCGCGGTCAGCGAATCGCGATGATCGCGAGCGCATCCAAGCTCCCTGCCATGCCGGGAAACGCGGCTGAAATCCTAATCGACATCGCCGCCAACCATCCTAACAACACAGACCGCAATTGCTCGAGAGATTGTATGCATCATACAGCAGTAAAGTCCGTCCTGATGATCCTGCTATTCGCGATTCCATCCCTGGTCTTCGCATCCGATACGTCCACCCAAATGGACCTGACAAGCACATGGGTCGGCTATACGGCGCTGTGCATTTTCGTCCTCGCCTATGCCCTAGTGATGGCCGAGGAATTTACCGGTCTGCGCAAGTCCAAGCCCGTGGTGCTGGCGGCCGGTATCATCTGGCTGCTGATCGCCTATTATTACACCGGTCATGATGGCGATAGCCACGTGACCGGGATGGCGGTACGACACAACATCATGGAATTCGCCGAGCTGTTCCTATTCCTGCTCGCAGCGATGACCTATATCAACGCCATGGAGGAGCGGCTGGTGTTCGAGGCATTGCGCTCCTGGTTGGTACGCAGCGGCTTTGGCTATCGCAAGCTGTTTTGGATGACCGGCTTTCTGGCCTTTTTTATCTCTCCGGTGGCGGATAATTTAACCACGGCTCTGCTGATGTGCGCGGTGGTCATGGCGGTCGGTGCAGATAGGCCGCGCTTCGTCACGCTCGGTTGTATCAATATCGTCATTGCCGCAAATGCCGGAGGTGCCTTCAGCCCTTTCGGAGATATCACCACATTAATGGTGTGGCAAAAAGGCATAATATCCTTTGAGATGTTTTTTCTGCTTTTCATTCCGTCCTTGGTCAACTACATGGTTCCGGCTTACTTCCTACATCAAGCGGTGCCGGACGAGACGCCGACGGCAAGCGACGAGATAGTGAAAACGAAACGCGGCGCTAAACGCATCGTGTTTCTTTTCCTGCTGACCATCGCAACGGCTGTCAGCTTTCATAATTTCTATCACCTACCGCCGGTTCTCGGCATGATGACCGGGCTGGCTTATCTGAAGTTCTTTGGCTTCTATCTCAGGAAGATCGGCGAGCTGTCCACCGTGAGGGTGGGTACCCTCGAGGATTCGATGCCGTTCGATATCTTCAATAAGGTCGCTCGCGCGGAATGGGACACGCTGTTGTTTTTCTACGGCATCATTCTCTGTGTTGGCGGCCTGGGTTATATCGGCTATCTGGAGATGGTTTCCCAGTTCGCCTATATTGACGTCGGTCCCACCTTTGCCAACATCATGGTCGGCATACTTTCCGCAGTCGTCGACAACATTCCGGTAATGTTTGCGGTGCTGACCATGAATCCCGAGATGTCCACAGGCCAGTGGTTGCTTGTGACCCTGACCGCCGGTGTTGGCGGCAGCCTGCTGTCCATCGGTTCCGCGGCTGGCGTTGCTCTGATGGGGCAAGCTAAAGGAATTTATACCTTCTTTGAGCATCTACGCTGGTCGCACTACATCTTCTTGGGTTACATCGCTAGCATTCTGGCCCACTTCATCGTCAATTTCTGGACCTTCTGATGCTCGCGGAAAACTGAATATGCTTCCGTCTGGCAATACCTTCGCCAAAAATTAGCGCCAAAAATTAGGTGGGCGACAGCCCGAGGTGATAGGTTATCCAGTTACTAATCCGAAGACCTATTCCCTCAGGAGGCTATCGCCCATGCCCGACATTATGCTGATCTTGAGCTGCTTAAGCCAGAGCGTAGATAAGACGAGCCTTGGCCGTTTGGGTTGCGTTGTGGAAGGGCTGTTGGCGATGACGGGGCGGGTAACGATGCGGGGGCTATCGCGCTGGACCGAGCGCGGGGGAAGCTATCGGACGCTGCAGCGGTTGTTCAACACCACGCTCAGTTGGGGCCAAGTGCATTGGCTGGTGATTCGCCAGCACCTGCTGGGCGACGAAACGCAATGGTTGCTGGCGGGCGATGAAGTGGTGGTGAGCAAATCGGGCAAGAAGACCCACGGTCTGGATCGTTTTTTCTCCTCGGTGGTTGGCAAGACGATCCCGGGGTTGTGTTTTCTGAGCCTGTCGTTGATTAGCGTGCAACGGCGCTGTTCGTACCCATTGCGCCTGGAGCCGATTCTCAAAGAGACGGCCGCGAGCTGCCCGAAAGCGTCCAAAGCGGGTCGGGGTAAGGACCGAGGGCGGCCGAAAGGTAGCCGCAATGGCAATCGCCGGGAGGTGAGTCTGTCGCCCTATTTGCAGTTCGTTCAAGACCTTCTGCGCCAGGTGCTGGCACTGGTGTGCCAGACGCTGACGGTGCGTTATTTCGTCTTCGACGGGGCCTTCGGCCATCATCAAGCGCTGCAAATGGTCCGTCGCACGGGCTTAGAGTTGATCAGCAAATTGCGCCACAACAGCGCGCTGTATCTGCCCTATGACGGCCCCTACGCCGGGCGCGGCCCGCGGCGCAAGTACGGCAGCAAGCTCGATTATCAACACTTGCCGCCGTGCTTTCTCAAAGCCACTTCCGTGGAAGGACAGGTTCATACGGCCATCTACCAACTGCCCGTTTGGCACAAAAAATTCCCCGACCGGCTCAATGTCGTGATCCTCGTCAAGACCAACCAACGCACCGGTGCCCAGGCCCATGTCATCCTTTTCAGTAGTGATCTTGAGTTAGGCTACGAAGCGCTCATCGATTACTATCGCTTGCGCTTCCAAATCGAGTTCAACTTCCGAGACGCCAAACAGTACTGGGGCTTGGAAGACTTCATGGTGATCAAGCCAACGCCGGTCTACAACAGTGCCAACCTGGCCAGGGCAAACGCATCTAAAAATATTTAGAAAACAATGTGTTATGATGGCGAAAATTGAAGATCATATGATTTAATAGAGGGTTATTAAAATGGGAATGATCAGACCTATAAATGAAGAGGAAAAAGATACGACAATCGCCGGTCATTTTTCCGATCTGAACGACCCCCGTATCGACAGGACAAAAAGGCATAAGCTGGCTGATATCATAACGATAGCGATTTGTTCGACGTTATGTATGGGAGAGAGCTGGGATGCGATGGAGGAGTTTGGTCAAACCCATGAACAGTGGTTACGGAAGTTTTTGGAATTGCCCAATGGGATTCCCTCGCATGACACGTTCAATCGTGTATTTGCCCGTATTGACCCCGATCAATTCCGAACCTGTTTCATCTCCTGGGTGAAGTCGATAGAGCCGAAGTTTGATGGGGATATTATACCGATCGATGGGAAAACGGTGCGCAGATCGCATGATAGAGCTAATGGAAATAAGGCAATTCACATGGTGAGTGCGTGGGCTTGTCACTCATCGCTCGTATTGGGTCAACTCAAGACCGAAGAAAAATCAAATGAAATTACAGCGATACCGAAATTGTTGGATTTACTGGAGATCAAAGGCTGTGTAGTCAGTATCGACGCGATGGGATGCCAAAAGAAGATTGCGGAGAAAATTGTTGAAAAACAAGCAGATTGGGTATTTTCATTGAAAGGCAACCAGAGCACTTTTCATCAAGATGTCATCGCTTGGTTCGAATCGGTCGATCTCGACCAATGCTGCCGGGATGCGAGTGTTTTTCTTGAAACGAAAGAGAAAAACCATGGTCGCCTGGAGACGCGTCGGTATTATTATTTCACTGATCATTCCTTAGGGCATTACGCCGAACAATGGAAAGGTTTCCGGGGTATCGGGATGGTAGAGTCGATTCGAGATGATGGAAAAAAAGTAACCACGGACCGGCGCTATTTCATTGCCAGCCTGTCAGGCGATGTTAAACGATTTGCCCAAGCGGTTCGCTCTCATTGGGGAATTGAGAATTCACTGCATTGGGTTCTGGATGTGTCCTTTTCCGAAGATGCCAATCGAACGCGAAAAGGTCATGCACCTGAAAACTATTCCATCCTACGGCACATTGCACTCAATATTCTCAGGAAAGATACGACCTCAAAGAAAAGCATTAAATTAAAGCGACTCCGTGCCGGCTGGGATACAGATTATCTTGAGCAGTTACTAGATGTCCTACAGGCGGCCTAAAATGGGAAATTTAGATGCGTTTGCCCTGCCAACCTGGCGATGCTGATGATCAACCTGTCCCAGATCCTGATGCGACCGGTGCGCGAGCACTGTCCGAGCTTTAGCGTCAATGACCTCAAAGCCCACTTCCGCGGCCGGAAATACGTCCTGGAGGTGTTAAAAATGCTTCCGGAAATGCCCGAAGCAAATATTATTGACCAAGCCCTTGAGCAGGCTGCAAATCTGGGGCGGATTAATCAAGAACTTAGTGCAGCATGAGATCGGGTCATTTGGCGAAGGTATTGGTCTGGTGCAGCGGTGCGGATATCCCGCTACCATTTCTGCTGTTTGTCGTTGTCCTCATCGCTCATCGTGGGCTACCGATGACGACCACGATGACGACAACGACTGCAAACGGTCTCGAGACTTCCGCAGCAGAGCATTAAGTCATTTCCGGAAACCCGGGTAACGAGGGATGGGCCTGCTCCCAGAGACGCAGAGGGGCCGGGCGAATGCATGCTCTTCTCAGCGTACTCTGCGTCTCTGCGGTGCATCGAACTTCATGCTGGGCGAATGGGTTTAGGCGATTGTCGTCGAGAAATAGACCATCTGGCTAGGCTGTCGAAATGTCCTGAGTTTTGATGCCAAACCGATTCCGGGTCTTGGATTGCTTCATCGAACGCACTGGGGAAGCCTCATCGGTGTCGGGGTCGCTATCGAAATCGGAATCGAATCCGCTCATCGATCAAAGCAGCCAGCTCGATACCAATCCCTAATGTTGACCTTGACACCGATCCCGACACCGACCAAGCATCCATCAACCGGGAAGCGCTTGTTTTAGTGAGACTGCAGATTTCGACAGCCTACCATCTGGCTCGTTTTCTCGTTGCGGCAACCCGCCCATGGAGCGACTGTGAGCGGGTTGCCGCTTCGGTATGTTTCTTTCCGGCATTCGCCTAAACTGGCGAAGCTATCAAGAGCATCTACACAATACCCTTCAGGCCCTGTCATCCTGAGCAAGCCGGATGCCCTTGAACTGCCAACGTTCGTGCGGGTGGAAAAAATTGCGATAGCTTGCGCGCGCATGGTCTCGACTCGTGGCACAGGAACCACCGCGCAGAACCATTTGACCGCTCATGAACTTGCCGTTGTATTCTCCCAATGCGCCTGGGGCAGGACGATAGCCGGGATAGGGCAAATAGGCCGATGCTGTCCATTCCCAGCAATCGCCGAAGAGTTGCCGCGGCACGCTGTCGTTCGCCGAGCTGGCTGCCGGAGCCGGATGAAAACGCTCGGCGTCAACGAAATTGCCATCCACAGGATAGCCCGCCGCGGCCTGTTCCCACTCCACTTCTGTGGGTAATCTTTGGCCTGCCCAGCGAGCGAAGGCATCTGCCTCGAAATAGCTCACATGACAAACCGGCTCGGCAGGATTCAGCGGTCGCAGCCCGGCCAGCGTCATTTCGTGCCAGGCATTGTCGATCAAGTGCCAATACAGCGGGGCCTGCCAATGGTCGGTTTGGATATGCGACCAGCCGTCGGACAACCAGAGCGCTGGATTGCGGTAAGCGCCGTCATCGATAAATGCCAAATACTCGTCATTGGTAACTAGGCGGTCAGCGAGTCGGTAAGGTTGTAACAGGGCGCGATGGCGTGGGTATTCGTTATCGTAGCCAAAACCTTGGCCGCTGGCGCCGATGTCGACGATGCCACCATCAAAGGCGACATAGCCCAGCGTATCCGGCTCGGCGATCGCGTTGGTCGGCAATTCCGAGCGGTAAGCCGGGTACAGCGGGTTATAAGCAAAGTTAAACTTAATGTCGGTGATTAGCAGTTCCTGATGTTGCTGCTCGTGGTTCAGACCGATTCTGAGGCGTTCAGCGGCCAACGGCCAGTCCAAATCGGAGCATTCGTCGAATAGCCGTCTCATGGCCTCGTCAACATGCTGCCGATAGTCGTACACTTCTTCTACGCTAGGCCGCGACAGCAGCCCACGCTCCGGTCGCGGCCAATAACCGGCCTCAGTCTGCTCGTAGTAGGAGTTAAATAGATGATCGAAGCCAGGGTGAAAGACCCGATAATTCGGCAAAAACGGTTTAAGGAGAAAGGTCTCGAAAAACCAGGAGACGTGCGCCAGGTGCCACTTTGGCGGACTGGTCTCGACCCGCGTCTGTATGACATAGTCCTCGATCTGCAGCGGCGCACATAATCGCTCGGTCAGGGCGCGCACGCGAAGATAGTCGGCGAGGAGGTCGTCGCGGTCAAAAGTGGAATCAGTTGGGTAAGATGCCGAGAGGGCTGAAGATGGCATGGCTGACTGCATGGAATGTTTGCCGTACTGTTTTCGACGACGCCAATTTCTGCGGCGTCGCGATGGATGATAGGCACGTTTCTGGACGACCGCGCCCGAATCTGATCAGAATCCTGATCTGCATATGCAGCAGGCGGCGGGAAAGTCGAAGGATATGGTCAGCTTGCTGCATCAGATTGTCGAGCGCTTGGACAATTGCCGGAGAGAAACAGACCAACTGGCGCCGGATTCTCGTTCACCTTCGCGAAGCGGCAACCCGCCCATAGTCGCGCTATGGGCGGGTCGCCGCGACGTCGAGGCCGAACGAGAAGACAAGCCAGGTGATCTGTTTGTCGACAGAAATCACCTTATTCGCGGTTCAGTGAATGACACCCGCGAATGCAAGCACTCGACTCCCGCTCGAAAGCAGCATATGGTCGTCTGGCGAGATTCCCAGCCTGTGCGGCTCGAGCACCGCAAGACAGGGTGGATAGATGGAGGATGCCTGTCAATCAGTTACCCGGCGCCGGTCACCTCGGAAATGCATTCAGGGTTGATTTCCGGCCCGCCCGTAGAGCTGGACCAAATGCGTCAGGCGCGCCGGCAATTCCTCACTGACCTGCTCCCACTTGAACCGCCAGCGCCAGTTGCCTTCAGCCACACCAGGCACATTCATCCGGTGTGCGCCATCAAGGGCGAGCAGATCCTGCATCGGCACAACGGCCAAGTTGGCTCGCGAACCCAATGCGGCACGGATCATTGGCCAAGGCATCGGCTCCTGAGAATATCCGAGGTAGTCATCAACCCGGGTGCGCTCGGCTTTGTCCAATGAACGATACCATCCCAAGGTGGTATCGTTATCGTGGGTGCCGGTGTAGACCACGGCATCCCGGCCGTGATGGAAAGGCAGGTAGGGATTGTCCGCATCGCTGCCGAAGGCGAATTGCAGCACCTTCATGCCCGGCATGCGATATTTGCGCCGCAATGCGGTCACTTGATCGGTGATCACCCCCAGGTCTTCGGCCACCAATGGCAGGCGACCAAATTCGTGCTGTAGGCGAGCAAACAATGCATCCCCTTCAGCCTGCACCCAGGTGCCGTTGATGGCAGTCGGTTCGTCGCCGGGGATTTCCCAAAAAGCCTCGAAGCCGCGAAAATGATCGATTCGGATGATGTCGAACAATGCGAGTTGGGTACGCACCCGATCGACCCAGAAACGATAATCGCTGACGGCTAGCCGGTCCCACCGATACAGCGGATTGCCCCAGCGCTGGCCGGTGGCGGAAAAATAATCCGGCGGCACGCCGGCGACCACGCGCAAGGTGCCGTCTTCGTGCAGGTCGAAGTCCTGTGGTCGCGCCCAGACTTCCGCGCTGTCCTGAGCGACAAAGATCGGCATGTCGCCGAACAACAGCACCCCGCGCTGGCTCGCATGCTCACGTAATGCGCGCCACTGGCGGAAGAAAATAAATTGCTCCCAGCGAATGTAGTCGAGCTGTTCAGCGAGGCGTTTGCGGGCCTGATTCAGCACTTTGTCCTGGCGCTCGCGCAGTCCCTTCGGCCATTGCCACCAGGGTAACTGTTGTTCTTCCTGCAAAGCCCGAAACAACACATAGTCTTCTAGCCAATAGTCCTGTTCGGCAATAAAGTGATCCAACGCGGCACGCTCGGCATCGTCTGCCTTCCGCCGAAAACGCTGATGCGTGGCGCGCAACAGCACCAGCTTTTTTGCCTGATCGAACTGGCCCTCGGGTAGCGTATCGATCCAGCCGGCCTGCGCCAGGGGCGCGAGCCCGATCAGGCGCGCACTTCCGGCATGGGCGGAACTGGTCTGATAGGGCGAATCGCTGCTCTGGGGCGGTCCAACCGGCAACATTTGCCACACCGAGACGCCGCAGTCGGCAAGGAAGTTAACAAAATTGAATGCCTCCCAGCCCAAATCGCCGCAGGGTCCATTCCCTGGCAGGGATGTAAGATGCAGCAGCACACCGGCACGGCGCTGGTCGAGACTATTGATTGAGTCACTTGAATTCATTGGGCTAATTTACGGAATCGGCAGGTCTTTGACATGAAAGAGGAAGGATCGGAGCTGAGCTGGAGATCGAGAGTAGCAGTGGGTCTGATGCAACCGATCCGTGGACAGGCATACTCAGCGCAAGAGGTTTACCTGTTGTCCTAAAAGATCAGGAGTGACGAGCGTGACACCGGCATCGGTCACGTAATAACCGGCGGCTTTGTCAGCAGCCGGATCATAGCCGATCACGCTGCCTTCGTCGATCTTGCACCAACGATCGATTACCGCATTACGAATGAGGCAATTGCGGCCGATCTCGACGTTGGGCAGCACCACGGAGTCTTCGACCGTAGAATAGGAGTTGACGCGTACGCTGGAAAAAACCAGTGAATGGCGCACCAGGGATCCAGAAATAATACAGCCCCCGGAGACCATCGAATCCACAGCCATGCCGCGTCGTTCATCCTCGTCGAACACGAACTTGGCCGGCGGAAGCTGTTCCTGGTAAGTCCAGATCGGCCAGTTCTCGTCGTATAGGTTCAGCGGCGGCGTCACTCCGATCAATTCCAGATTGGCTTCCCAAAAGGCATCGACGGTACCAACGTCGCGCCAATACGCCTGCTTGCCGCTTTTTACATCTCGAAACGGATAGGCGATCACGCGGTAGCGTGCGATTATACTGGGGATGATATCCTTGCCGAAATCATGGCTGGAATCGCTGGAATCAGCGTCTTTGATCAACTGCTCGAACAAAAACGCGCGGTTAAAGACATAGATCCCCATGGAAGCCAGAGCCACGTCATCGCGCCCGGGTATGCTGGGCGGTTTGGCGGGCTTCTCGACAAAACCGCGTACGCGCCCATCGCTGTCCACATCCATCACCCCATATTCCTTGGCGCGCTCCACATCGATCTCGATACAACCGACGGTCATGTCGGCGCCGGATTCAACATGATGGGCAATCATGGTGCCATAATCCATCTTGTAGATATGATCGCCGGCCAGGATCAGCACATAGTCCGGGTCGTGATTGCGTAGAATATCGAGGTTCTGAAAAACTGCATCGGCGGTGCCGGCATACCAGGCTGTCTCGGTCACCCGCTGCTGTGCTGGCCACAATTCGACGAATTCGCCGAACTCGCCGCGCAGAAATCCCCAGCCTTTCTGAATGTGCAGGATCAGCGAATGCGCCTTATATTGAGTCAATACGCCGATCCGCCGAATGCCGGAATTGATGCAATTGGACAGCGGAAAATCGACAATGCGAAACTTACCGCCGAACGGCACTGCCGGCTTGGCGCGCCACTGCGTCAGGTTGCGCAGACGCGATCCGCGTCCACCAGCGAGTATCAGGGCGACTGAATGACGGGTGAGACGGCTGACGAAACGAGGGCTTGAATCGGGCATCGTGCTGTAACCTATTGCGACTTGCTCATGGAATGGGCTGTCTGTCCGATATGGTACCATTATCCAAACGCGTGGCAGTGCATCAAACCAGAACAGGTGCGGATTGCATCTTTTGCTACCGGCAACATCTGAACGCCAGAGTACTGGCGGCAAACCTCAACCCCGCAAACTCTATATTACCCATTGGAAAATTTCTGACTATGCCAATCGGTCCAGCTCAGCCCGCCACTCTCCCCGAACCGCTACTGCGCATCGTCGAAGCTCGTCACCACGACCCATTTGCTGTGCTGGGTCACCACCGCGGCGAAGATGGAAACGCGATAGTACGAGCCTTCCTGCCGAAGGCCGAACGTGTTCGCATCAACTCCGCCGGTATCGAACTGGAGCGCATCAGCGGCACCGATCTATTTGTATGGGAAGGTGCGGCGGAGAAGATCAAAAGTCACTATCAGTTGAGCTGGTATGACAAGCAAGGCAATCTGCACACCCATTACGACCCTTACACCTTCCCGCCACAGATCGGCGACTTCGACCTGCACCTGTTCGGCGAGGGTCGCCACTGGCACGCCTATCGGTTCCTTGGCGCCCATGAGCGCACGGTCGATGGTATCCCGGGTTATCAGTTCGCGGTTTGGGCTCCAAGCGCATCCCGCGTCAGTGTCGTCGGCGATTTCAACCGTTGGGATGGCCGTATTCATCCCATGCGCATACGTGGTGGCAGCGGCGTCTGGGAGTTATTCATTCCCGACCTGAGCGCGGGCGGCCTGTACAAATTCGAGGTTCGCGACCAGGCCGGCAATGCCGCAGTCAAAATCGACCCCTATGCCAGCGCCTTCCAGGAGCGTCCGGACAATGCCGGCATTCTACAACCTGCGGTAGAGTTCGCTTGGAACGACAACGACTGGATGGAGCAGCGCATCAAGTTCAACTGGCAACAGAGCCCAATGTCCGTCTACGAAGTGCATTTGGGTTCCTGGCAGCGCGACGCCGATGGCGCGTTTCTCAATTACCGCAGCCTGGCAGAAAAACTTGCAGACTATTGTGCTGAGATGGGCTTCTCTCACATCGAACTGCTGCCTATCACCGAACATCCGCTGGACGCCTCCTGGGGTTATCAAGCCACGGGCTACTTCGCACCCACCGCCCGTTTCGGTTCCCCGGAAGACTTCCGTTGGTTCGTCAATCACTTGCACAACTGTGGAATCGGTATATTGCTGGATTGGGTACCGGCCCATTTTCCCCGCGACACCGTCGCATTGGCCCGCTATGACGGCACTGCATTGTACGAGCATGCCGACCCGCGCCAGGGTGAACACAAGGATTGGGGCACGCTGATTTTCAACTTCGGCCGCCATGAGGTGAAAAACTTCCTGCTCTCCAGCGCCCTGTACTGGCTTAACGAATTTCACATCGACGGCCTGCGTGTGGATGCAGTGGCATCCATGCTTTATCTGGACTATTCCCGCAATGAAGGCGAATGGATTCCAAATAAGTACGGCGGCAACGAAAACCTGGACGCCGTGGATTTTCTGCGCCAACTCAACACCGTGAGTCACGAGCAGCACCCGGGCACATTGATGATCGCCGAAGAATCCACTTCCTGGCCACAGGTATCGCGACCAACCTACCTAGGCGGCCTTGGTTTCAGTATGAAATGGAATATGGGCTGGATGCACGACACGCTGTCATACATGGAAAAGGATCCAATTTACCGGCACTACCACCACGATCTACTCACCTTCGGCCTACTCTACGCCTTCACCGAGAACTTCGTGCTGCCGTTTTCCCACGATGAAGTCGTGCACGGCAAACGCTCCATGCTGGACAAGATGCCAGGCGACGGCTGGCAGAAGTTCGCATCGCTGCGTTTGCTGTACAGTTTCATGTTCACCTACCCCGGTAAAAAGTTGCTGTTCCAGGGCTGTGAATTCGGCCAGGGTGGGGAGTGGAACTTCGACGCCGAAGCCGACTGGTATCTGCTGGAACGTCCACAGCACCAGGGCATACGCAAGATCGTCGCGGATCTGAATCAGCTCTACCGAAGTCTGCCCGCATTGCACGAGATCGATTTCGACAGCAGCGGCTTTGAATGGATCGATTGCCACGACAGCAGCCAATCCGTGCTGAGCTATTTGCGTAAATCCACCGATGGCAAACAGATCGTCGCCTGCGCCTTCAACTTCACGCCGGTGCCGCGGGAAAACTACCGCATCGGCGTGCCCAAGCCTGGCTTTTATCGCGAGGCCATCAATTCCGATGCAGAGCTCTACGGCGGCAGCAACGTTGGCAACCGCGGCGGTGTTCAGTCCGAGCCGATCGACTGGATGGGCCGGCCTCATTCCATCCCGATGGCCCTACCTCCTCTTGCAGGCATCGTGATGGTGCTCGACGACAGCAACGACAACACCGTGCTCCCAGTCGAGTCCACTGACGAACTCACTGGCGAGCCCACTGAAGAGATCGTTAACCAGCCTATTGCTGAGAAAACAACCCACGAGAAGACCAGCCCCGATACCGCTGAGCCCAAGGAAACAACGCCAAACAAAACCCAGAAGCAGGCGCCCGATACCGAGGTCACCTGAGATTCACCAGATGCCACGCCTGGGGATGCAGCTGGTGTCGGGTGCGGCGCTGATCGCTGCCATGCTGCCGTTGAACGCACTGGCGCAATCCCCGTCCGCAACAGCATCAGCCGAACCGTCAGCCGCTGTCTCCATCGATCCATTCGGCACAACCGCCTCCGATCATGCTTCAGGTTCCCCAGATTCAGCGCTTGCCGACCCGGCGGACAGGATCGGGGTCGGTCTCACCCGAGCAGACTCGTTCGAACTGCCGCCAACGATCAAAAAGCGTTTGCCGGCCTTGTTGCTGGACCCGTCTCAGATCAGCCTCTATGTGCGCCGGATCGACGCCGATCACCCTCGCCTCGCTTTCGATGCGAACCACCCGCGCATACCTGCCTCGGTTGCCAAGCTCATTACCAGCATCGTTGCCCTCGACCTACTCGGCCCACAGTACCGCTGGCATACTGATGTATTGATTGACGGCAGCATCCGTGACCACCAGCTGGTTGGCGACCTCTACATCAAAGGCTATGGCGACCCTTATCTGAGCACAGAGGCCTACGCGGCACTGATCCGAGCCATTCGCGCCAAAGGCATTGAGCACATTGGCGGCGATTTAATCTTCGACAACAGCCAATTGCTGCCACCAGCCGCCGAGCGCGGCGACTTCGACGGCGCCGCCCAGCGCAGCTACAACGCCCTGCCCGCAGCGCTCAGCATCAACCGACAGATCACCTATGTGCATATCTACCACGATCGCCAACAGGGCCGTGTCGGTGTCTACACCGAGCCGCCGCTCAGCGCGCTGGAGATCGTCAATCAAGCACGAATTGTCAATGCCCCCTGCAAAGGCCGCTATCACCGCCTGAGCGTACGTTTCGTCGAGCCCGAACAGGGCCTGCCGCAACTACGCATCGGCGGCAGCTTTGCCAGCGAATGTGCGGACGAGCGCATTCCACGCCTAGTCTTGAGTCCGGAGCGGCATGCCGCGGCGGCCTTCGACGCACTCTGGCGTCAGCTCGGCGGCAGCATCGACGGCCGGGTACTGCTGGGCAGGACAACGGACCATGCGCAATCCTTCCATCGCGCCCTTTCACCGCCCCTCGGCGAACTGCTGCCGCGCATCAACAAGTACAGCGACAACCTGATGGCACGTATGCTGTTCCTTGAACTCGGCGTGCTCCGCGACGGCCCGCCCGGTAGCGTCGATAAATCCCGCGATGCGCTGTCGGCCTGGCTGGCGGACCAGGGCTTCGACTTCCCAGATTTGGTATTCGACAACGGCTCCGGACTGTCCCGAGAAACCCAAATCAGCGCCGCTGCCCTCGGCGAGTTGCTGTTCTGGGCCTATCATCAACCCTGGATGCCGGAATTGATCGCCTCGCTACCCATTCTGGGCGTGGATGGCACCCTCAGCAGGCGTATGCGCAGCGAGCCCGTCCAGGGTCGTGCCCACCTCAAAACCGGCACGGTGCGCGATGCCAGCTGCATTGCCGGCTACCTGCTCGATGCACAGGGACAACGCTGGGTGGTCGTGGCGCTGGTCAATGCCGTCGCCGGCCAGTCGTTGCAGGCCTGGCGCGGACATGCCGTCCACCACGACCTGCTGCGCTGGATCTACGAGGATAGCGCGGCGTTATAAGGAAGCGGTTCATTAACAATCAGAGCATTGTCGAAGACGCAACGATGTTCCGCACGCTGCGCCCGCTGTTGGCGTTCTTGGCGCCTCAGCGGTTGACCCTTGACTTGCATCGCCCCGCCAGGCACAAACCTTAATAGCTCAAAGCGAAAAACGCCCCGACCAACAAATAGCCTATGAATATCGCAATTTTATCCAGAAACCCAAAGCTCTACTCGACCAACCGCCTGGTTGAAGCTGCCAAAGCGCGCGGTCATGAGGTTCGCATCCTCGACGTATTACGCTGCTATATGAATATCACGTCGATGCGCCCGCAAATCCATTACAAGGGCGAACGTTTGGAGGGATTCGATGCGGTGATCCCGCGCATCGGTGCATCGGTGACCTTTTACGGCACCGCGGTCTTGCGTCAATTCGAGATGATGGGGGTTTTCCCGCTGAACGAATCCGTTGCGCTGACCCGCTCTCGGGACAAGCTGCGCTCGCTGCAATTGCTCTCACGCAAGGGCATTGGGCTACCGGTGACCGGATTCGCCAATAAGCCGGACGATATTCAAGACCTGATCGCGATGGTCGGCGGCGCCCCCCTAGTGATCAAACTGCTGGAGGGCACCCAAGGCATCGGCGTGGTGCTGGCAGAAACGCAAAAGGCAGCCGAGAGCGTGCTGGAGGCCTTCATGGGTCTCAATGTGAACATTCTGGTGCAAGAGTTCATCAAGGAAGCCGGCGGGGCAGATCTGCGCTGCTTCATTATCGGCGATAAAGTGGTAGCCACCATGAAACGCCAGGGCAAAGAAGGCGAGTTCCGCTCCAATCTGCATCGCGGCGGTACCGCGACAGTGGTCCGTATCACGCCGGAAGAACGCTCCACAGCGGTGCGTGCGGCCCAAACCATGGGACTGAATGTCGCCGGCGTCGATCTGCTGCGCTCCAACCACGGGCCGGTGGTCATGGAGGTCAACTCATCGCCGGGGCTGGAGGGCATCGAAAGCTCGACCGGCAAAGATATCGCCGGCATGATCATCGAATTCATCGAAAAACATGCCGCGCTAGGGAAAACCCGCACACGCGGCAAAGGCTAGCGGATGCGTGCAGACTTTGTCATTCAGGGGCAATCGGTGACGGCCGGACAACGATCGGTCATTGACCTGGTTCTGCCCAAGCTCAACTCGCATACCAGCCTGACCATGCCGATCCATGTGGTGCATGGCCGCAAGGATGGACCACGGCTCTTCGTTTGCGCTGCCATACACGGTAACGAACTGAATGGCGTGGAAATCATCCGCCGCCTGCTCGAAGTCAAGGCCCTGCGCCGGCTCGCCGGCACGCTGGTCGCAGCACCGGTAGTGAACGTGTACGGGCTGATTCACCAGTCGCGTTATCTGCCCGATCGTCGCGATCTGAACCGCAGCTTTCCGGGCTCGGCAACCGGCTCCCTGGCAGCCCGCGTGGCACATCTGGTGCTAAACGAAATCGTCCGCCACTGCAGTCATGGCATCGATCTGCACACCGGGGCCATCCAGCGCACCAACCTGCCGCAAATCCGCGCCAATCTCGATGACCCGGAGACCGAGTTCCTGGCGCGCGCCTTCGGCGTACCGGTACTGCTCAACTCCACATTGCGCGACGGTTCCCTGCGAGAGGCCGCCGCAGCGCTCGGCATCCCGATGCTGCTGTATGAGGCTGGCGAGGGATTGCGCTTTGACGAGGTACCGATTCGCGCCGGGCTGACCGGCATCCTGAATGTGATGCGCGCACTTGCCATGCTTCCCGCAACCCGCCGCGGCACACGCAGCGCGGCCCCTTTCATCGCGCGCTCCAGCAGTTGGACGCGTGCGCCGGAGAGCGGGCTACTGCGCACTCTGGTGCCGCTTGGCGCCCAGGTACAACGTGGTGAACTGCTCGGCTATATCAGCGACCCCTATACCGGTACCCAGCATCCGGTTAAAACGCCCATCCGCGGCGTCGTCATCGGCCGCGTTCAGACCCCGCCAGTCCATGAGGGCGAAGCGCTCTACCATATCGCCCGTTTCCGCGACGATCACGACGAGGTGGCCGACACCGTGGAAGCATTTCAGCAGAACCACCTGGAAGACGAAGGCGTCGCCGATCCGCCCATTGTATGAGCCGCATCGCACCCCCCTGCCCGGCGCCTGCCGCACCGCGCGCTCCGCTCGCAGACAACCATGAATCTACGTGACATCAAGTACATTCTCGCCGTAGCAGAGATGCGTCACTTCGGGCATGCGGCGGAACGCTGCTGCGTCAGCCAGCCAACCCTGAGCGGGCAGATCAAAAAGCTGGAAGAAGAACTCGGTGTGGTCATCTTCGAGCGCACCAACCGCTCGGTCGAAATCACCCCCATCGGCGCCGAATTGCTCACCCACGCGCGTCTGCTGATGGAGCAGGCGAATGCAATGGAGCAGGTTGCCCGCGCCCATCAGGACCCACTGGCCGGACCGCTGCGGGTTGGGGCCATCCCGACCCTGAGCCCCTATCTAATGCCGCTGATCCTGGTGCCGTTAAAACGCAGCTTCCCACAACTCAAGCTGGTGCTGTTCGAGGAAATCACCGAATCCCTGCTGCGCCGACTGCAACAGCACGAACTCGACGCCGCATTGCTGGCCACACCGGTGACGGACCTGGATCTGGCGGCACTTCCACTGTTCGACGAACCGTTCTGGCTGGCGCATCCCCGCAACCACCCGCTCTACGACAAAGACGAAATCCTCGAGGCTGATCTGGAGCAAATCGAAATCTTACTCCTGTCGGAAGGTCATTGCCTGACCCATCAGATCATGGAAATCTGCCATCTGGCAGAGCGCCAGCGCGACAGCGAAATGGCCGACCTGCGTGCCGCCAGCCTGGAAACACTGCTGCAATTGGTCGGCGCCGGCTTTGGCTGCACCCTGGTGCCCGCGCTCGCCATTCGCGGCGGCTGGATGACCGACAGCGGTATCATCGCCCGCCCGCTCGCCTTCGATGCCGCCTATCGACGCATCTCGCTGGTCTACCGACGCAGCTTCCCGCGTGCCGCCGCCCTGGACGCCTTCGCCAAGACCCTGTGTGCGCATCTGCCCAATACCGTGCGCGCGACCCCGCCGCAATCGGCGTTCCGGCCCAATTAGTCGCGGTTCATGAATAACCGATACAACGCTATCCAGACATCGGCGGAGTGCAATCGGGGTCGGGGTCGCTATCGGAATCGGAATCGGAATCGAGAGAGAAAACGCCCTATGCCATTCGGCCATGAAAAGCTCGACGTAGACCGTGCGGCCATCGAGTCTGTCGGCTGGGCCTAGCGCGACTGCGAGCATGTGATAAGGACAGCGTAACGCGAAGGATCAACGCCTGTGCGCGTCTTAGGCGCGCATCGCAGGCCATCGCGCTGAACATTGCCGAGGGTAACGGCAAAGCGACCAGCGGGGATCGACGCCGGTCGTTTGAAAGCGCACGAGGCTCGGCGCTGGAGTGCGCTGCGATTGAGGACGTGCTTGCTGGTGTGCGATGCGTTGTCCGCAGACGACAACAGCAAGCAAAAGGCACTGTTCGATCGTCTTGTGGCCATGCTAACGAAGCTCGGACAGCGTGGCTAGGCGGTCAGCGAGGAGCTTGGCGGATAGCGGGTTGGTCAGTTCGATACCGACGCCGACGCCGACGCCGACGTTGATACCGATACCGATACCGACGCCGATAGCGGTAGCGAATGAGTCGGCAGGCGACACCCAAGCCAAAAACCTGTTTAGCTTGTTTCTGCACCATCACTTAGGCTCTATCTCTACCAACGCCATGCACAAACTAAGGTTTTTTGCCACCACCGCCCGCAATCTAGAAACCCTGCTGGCGGAGGAACTGCGCGGATTGGGGCTGAACCAAGTGACCGAGACCCGCGCTGGCGCCCATTTTTCCGGCACCCTCGAGGATGCCTATCGAGTCTGTCTGTGGTCGCGCATCGCCAACCGAGTATTGCTGCCGCTGGCGCAATTCGAGGCGGTGGACGCCGATGCCCTCTACGCTGGCGTACGCGCTATCGACTGGTCCGAGCACCTGAACCCGAGCCGCACCCTCGCGGTGTATGCCGACAGCGCGCGCTCCGCCATTGACCATGGCCGCTTCGCGGCCCTGAAAATCAAAGACGCGGTGGTGGATCAAGTGCGCGAGCAGAGCGGGTCCAGGCCGAACGTGGATACCCTACGCCCAGATGTCGTCTTGCACTGCCATCTGTTTCGCGACCAGGCAACCTTGTCGCTGGATCTCTCCGGCGACTCATTGCACCGGCGTGGCTATCGCGTCGGCTCCGGTGCCGCACCACTAAAGGAGACCCTGGCTGCTGCCATCCTGCTGCGCGCAGGCTGGCCCGCCATCGCCGCGGGCGGCGGCGGATTGCTCGATCCACTCTGCGGTTCCGGCACATTACCCATCGAGGCGGCGCTGATCGCTGCCGACATTGCTCCCGGGCTGACCCGTGATCATTGGGGTTTCACCGGTTGGCTAGGACATGATGCCGACGCCTGGGAAAGCCTGCTGGAACAAGCGCGGCGCCGCCGCCAGGCAGGGCTGGAAGGACTCCGGGCATCCACCATCGTATTGCGCGGGTCAGACCGCGATCCGCGCACGGTGCGCGTGGCACAGGACAACGCCCAACGCGCCGGATTGACCAGATACCTTCGTTTCGAACAACGCGACCTCGGCGACTGCAGTCCGTTGCAGCAGGAACAACCCGGCCTGCTGGTCAGCAATCCCCCCTACGGCCTGCGCCTGGGTGCAGACAGCCATCTTCCAGCACTGTACGCAACCCTGGGCGCGCTTCTGAAACAACGTTTCGACGGCTGGCGAGCGGCCGTGTTCACCGCCAATCCCGAGCTAGGCAAACGCATGGGTCTGCGCGCGCGACGCTTTCACAGCCTCTACAACGGCCCGTTGGAATGCCGCTTATTACACTTCGAGGTCAACACCGCGGCCCATGTTTCCGACCAGCCGCGCCCATTGCCGCCGGCTGAACGCGGTCCCGGCGCGGACATGCTCGCCAACCGCTTACGCAAAAACCAAAAGAACCTGAAAAAATGGCTGCGCGCCGAGAACATCACCTGCTACCGACTCTACGACGCCGACCTGCCGGAATATGCATTGGCCATCGACATCTATGGCGCAGCCGAACAGAACAACGCGCCGGATCGGCCGGCACGGCGCTTCGCCCATGTGCAGGAATACGCCGCACCGCCCAGTATCGATCCTCGGGATGCACGGCGCCGACTGCGCGAAGCGCTGGGCGTCATACCCGAGGTACTGGAGATTGCCGAGCAGGATCTATTCTTCAAGGTACGTCAGCAGCAAAAGGGCACCGCTCAATATCAGCGCCTTGCCGACAAGGGGCGGTTCCATCAGGTGCACGAGGATGGCCTGCGGCTACTGGTGAACTTCGAGGACTATCTGGACACCGGCTTATTCCTGGACCATCGCGAGGCACGCCGCCTGATCGGTCATCTAGCCGCTGGACGACGCTTTCTGAATCTGTTCGGCTACACCGGCAGCGCAAGCGTACACGCAGCCCGCGGCGGTGCCTGCTCCACCACCACGGTGGACATGTCGCGCACCTCGATCGAATGGGCACGCCGCAATCTGGCCCTGAACGGCTACAGCGGCCGCGATCACGCATTCATCCAAGCCGACTGCATCGACTGGCTGCGCAAGGCACGCGCCGATCATAGCGATTTTGGACTGATCCTGCTGGACCCTCCGAGCTTCTCCACCTCCAAGCGCATGCACGGCACCTTCGATGTGCAGCGCGACCATGTTGAACTGATCCGCGCGGCGATGAACGTGCTGACCAGCGACGGCGAGCTGATCTTCTCGAACAACCTGCGTCGGTTCCGGCTCGACCACCAGGCGCTGGCCGACGTCCATATCGAGGACATCAGCCCCCAGACCCTTCCCCGCGACTTCTTGCGCAATCCGCGTATCCATCAATGCTGGCGACTGCGCAAGGGTGCCTCGAACGCAAGCGAAAAGATCACCTAATCCTTGCGCCGAGCACCTCGTTCGCCGACACCTACCGCCCTGTCTGGAAGCGATCGCCGAGCTGATGCATACCCGACCCCGATCCAGACCCCGACCCCGATCCCGATCCCGACTAGGTACGCATCCTTCGCCCTCTGGACGCGACATCCTTCCCCCTCATTCAGCATTCAGAGCGCGGCTTATCTCTACGGACATGCAGAAAACAGGGACCAGAAAACAGGCAGAAAACAGGGACAGAAAACAGGGACAGACAGAAAACAGAGACAGAAAACAGGGACAGACCACGTTTTTCTGCTAGACTTGGTTCGGTGCTATGTTGCTATTGGCTTTGAGATCCTGTTATCCATGCCTAGACGCGCACGTATCATCGCCGCCGGCTACCCAATGCATGTGATCCTGCGCGGGATCGACCGGGCTGCGGTGTTTTTCGAGGATGATGATCGCCAGTTTTTCCTGGATCATCTGGCCGCGGTGGCTGCGGAGAGATCGGTTGCTGTGCACGCGTATGTGCTGATGACCAACCACCTTCATCTGCTGATGACCGCCGCACGCGATGATGGCGTGTCGGCGGTGATGAAGCGCGTTGGGCCTTCCCGGATCTCCTGGGACTGTTTTATCATGTAGATCAACAATTTGAGAACTGCCTATCGCTGAAACCCCATCTGGACGCTGTTGATAATGACATTTGATAAAGAGACCCTTCAGACGCTTTTATATCTTCCTGATATCACCGTTGATCGCGTGGTGGTCAGCGAGCGCAAGACGCTCAAGGTCTATGTACATAGCACGCTGGAGGGTACGAACTGTCATCGCTGTGGTCGGCCAATCGATCATGAGTATGGCCATGGTCAAGAGATAGAGTTACGCCATTTGCCATTATTCGAGTATAAAGTTGTTCTTATTTTGAGGCCGAAGCGTTATCAATGCCACTTCTGCGAAGGGCGTCCGACAACGAGCCAAACGCTGTCATGGTACACGCGGCGCTCCCGAGTGACAAAAGCATTCGAACAGCAGATGCTGCTGGAGTTGATCAACAGTACGCTCGAGGATGTCAGTCGCAAGCATGCCATTGGTGTCGACGCACTGCAGGGTATTTTGGATCGAAACATGGCGTGCGATGTCGATTGGAACGCAATTGAACGCTTGGAGGTCATTGGCATTGATGAGATTGCGTTGAAAAAGGGTCATCGTGATTTTGTCGTTGTGATCAGCGCTTACATTAACGAGACATTGCATGTCATCGGTCTGCTCGGCGACCGCACCAAGGCCAGCGTACAGGAGTTTTTTCTCAGTATTCCCAAGCGCTTGCGACGCACCGTCCAGAGTGTTTGCTCGGACCTTTATCAAGGTTTCATCGGTGCCGCTAAAGCCGTGTTCGGCAAGCGCGTACGCATTTGCGCGGATCGGTTCCATGTTGCCAAGCTGTGCCGAAATGGACTGGAAAACCTGCGCAAAAGCGAATGGAAACGGCTGTGCCATATACTCTCCGAAGAAGAGCGCAAGTCATTCAAGAACGAGCATTGGCTGCTGGGAAGAAAACGGGGACGGGAAGAAAACGGGGGAAGAAAACGGGGACAGACCACGGTTTTCGGCATGAGCGCGATTCTGTAAAACGCGGAAAACATGGTCTGTCCCCGTTTTCGCGAAACTCCCGCTTGTTGGAGCTTGCCGCCTGAAGACAGATGTCGTGCTTGCGGTCCGCCCAGTCGATATCGACGGCTGCCGCGAATCCTTCCAGTACCTGTGCACTGATGATCTTCAGCTCGCCCGTGTTAACATCACAATCAAGGCCACGCACCAAAACTGCGGCTGTCGAATGCGTTCCCCGAAGGCAATATAGAAAGTCGTTGTGACATCGACCCCTGAGAATTCGTTCTGCAACGCTGGACACCTCCGGGCTCGAAGGGAAGTTGGAAAGCGTCGAACGCGTCGGCTCGGCTATTCGTAGCCCGAGGGCGTGTGCCTACTCTGTACCGTAGCAGTACAGGGCGGAACCCGTTGGCCAGCGCTGCGGAAACCGAGTTATCTACAGCGCCGGCTGCTACTGAATACATACAGACCACTATCGGTTTAGAGCTACTATATTGACGTTGGGCATCAAGAAGGCACAACCTTTGTCGAGTCGACGAGGCAGTCCGGAGAAACGTGGAAATCCGCTGGACCAGCTACCTCCAGTTCCGCGCACAGCTGAGAAAATTTGATCTCAATACGCTTGAGGGCGTTCTTCGAAACACCCCGGAACGGTACACTGATGCCGCCACTGGAAGAAGAGTTGCCATCGGCAAGCATGGAAACACCCTTGTCGCGATACCCTATGAGATGGATAAAGATGCAATGATTCCGGTAACAGTGCATGCCACTTCTCGCCAGCAAGTCACCTATCGCCTCCGGAGCGGCCGCTTTCAAATATGAATAGTCCTCAGATGGCATATTTTCCCGACTCGGACACCGTGCATTTGACTATCGCCGGAGGTCCGGAGTCGCAAAGTGTGGAGATCAGCCCTGACATCACCGCCGAGCTAGACGAGAACGGCGATCTAATTGGCGTGGAGATATTGAACGCCAGCAGCTATCTCCGAGATACTGTTCTGGAGACGGTGCAGGCGAGGCTTCTCAGCCTCGGCAAGCGAAGCGCTTAGCGTTGAGCGTTTGCGATAGCCTGGCCCAACTAAAGCGCCAGCCCGCGCCTTGGGGCAGCCTTTGCTCTCGCTCAGGCTGCCCCAAGGCGCGGGCTGCGCTTCACGTTGAGCGTGAGATAACTGCGTGATGTCCAGCGCGCGAGATACGCATGACTAACTGCACAATCGCAGCATCTGCTTTGTTGCTATATCCAAAAACCGCACCGAGCGTGCAATATGCTTAGTTGGCTTAATGATTACAAGGGGAGATCGCGCTCCCTGAAGTGCTGGTACAGCTTCGAGAAACGTCACCCGCGGATGGCGACAGTGTTGACGAGCTGGAAGCCCACATGAAGCGCGCGTTTTGGTCAGCGCGTGGATGTCCGCCGGAGTCATCAAGCTTATGTATGCAGGAAGAGAGGCGTCAGAGAACTCGGGAAGCCCCGAAGACTCCGACAAGAGGTGACATGATGAAATCGTCAGCGTTGGAACACGAACGGGTGAAGAGCCCACTTGTTCACAGGCTGGCGGCGTGGGCGCGGGTCGAGTTATCGAACAGGGAGCGCGTAGGTAGGCGGGAGACCGCCTGATGTCAACGAGGTGTCTTATCGGGCATCGTAGAAACAGGTGCCGGACACGCCGGATCGGGTCTGTGCCAACCTCACTGCGGGGGCGTGAAGGCCGGGCGCTACCGGGCCAAGCTGGTGCGGCGCGTCGACATTCCCAAAGAGAACGGAAAACAGCGACCGCCGGTCTTGCCGGCCCTGGAAGACAAGCTCGTACAGCTGGCCTGCGCCAAGCTGCTGAGCGCGATCCCCCTGTCCGATCGGGGAACAGAACTTCTGCGACTGCAGCCACGGCTACCGGCCAGGCCGCAGCGCCAAGGAGGCAGTGATCGGGCTTGCGCACGCGCTTCAGTACGGCGGTTACCACCATGTGGTGGAGGCTGACATCCGGGGCTTCTTCGACCACATGGACCACGACTGGGTGATCAGGATGCTCATCAAGAACAAGAGGTTCAGAGAAAAGTCGAAGAGGCAGTCAATGAGAGTTCGAAATACATAAAGATTGTTGAGTGGTCCGACGAAGATCAGTGTTTTGTCGGCCAATGTCCTGGGGTCATCGGCCCTTGTTGTCACGGCGATGACGAAAAAGAAGTCTACTCCGAGCTGTGCACCATAGTAGACGAATGGCTTCTGCTTATGAAGGATAGAGGGCAGCCTTTGCCCAAGCCTACGTCCGGTCGAGATTTCGCGGAACAATTGGCCAAAATTGTCTAACGAGAGCGCAAGCCCGACGCCATGGAGCAGCCTTCGCTATCGCTCAGGCCGCTCCATCGCGCGGGCTGCGCTTAACGTTGTCGACCCGAGCAAAGCTCGGCATCTCTTGCCGGATGAGAGTCCCGGTCGGGTAAGGGCCAGCCACCCACCCGTATCCACGGCTCTGGTTCGACTCCGATGCCGCCGACAGCATCGGGGTTGTCCGCGGCTCGCGTGGATACGCATTCAGTGAACTGTCACCGAAGTTTGTAGCGGATCTCGCTGTCATCTTGCCAGCTATCTCGGAGCAACCTCGGAAACCGCGAAATCAGGGCTCTCCGATCGAGCCGTCTGCGAGCAGTACAACGACGCCAATCGCTACGAACTTCTGGCTGGCTCTGCGATGCGTCGAAGCCGCTCCCCCGTTGGTCGCCGAATGCTTCGCGGTGCCTTTCCTTATTCAAAGATGCCCAGATTGGGAAGGATCGTGCTGCCCAACTACCCACACCATGTGGTGCAACGGGGGCACAACAAGCAAGCGGTTTTTGCAGAGGAAGCCGACTACCTCTATTACTTGAATACCCTGGAAGAGTTCAAGGATTTGTACGATATAAAGGTGTACGGATTCTGTTAGATGACCAACCACGTTCACCTTATATTGCAACCTGGTGACTCAGTGGCTGAGATGGGGCAGTTGATGAAGCGACTGGCGGGTCGGCAGACAGGGTTCGTCAATCGATAGGAATTGCGAACGGGAACGCTTTGGGAGAGTCAGTACACATCCAGTCCAGTCGCTACCGACACCTATTTGTTGGCCTGTTGCCGCTATGTGGAGTTGAATCCGGGGAGGGCGGATATGGTTGCAGACCCGGCGGAGTACCCCTGGTCCAGTTATCACCGCCACACGGGAAATGATAAGCAATGCTCCTGGGTAGACATTGATCCCTGTTATGAAGGATTGGGTGCTACAGAGGAACTGAGATCGTTGAAATACCAGAACTTCGTGACCGGTGCTATCCCTCACGGCGAGTGTGATTTGATACGCGAATCGATACAACGAGGGCAGTTAACCGGTAGCCAACGCATCGCCGATCAAGTCGAGGCGATTATCGGGCGGCGTATCGAGCACAGAAAGCAGTGTCGGCCAAGGAAAGATGACTAAAATAAATCCGCCCCCTTTTCGCCAACTGCGGCAACGCGTGAAGCGCCGGTCGCAGTTCGACGTCGGGCTAGCGGACTCGTTAACGGAAAACTGTCGAAGTTGCCCAGTGATGCGCCGATGTTACATGTGAGACCTGACCTCGTCCCCTTTATGCTGTGGTAGCGGGGCTCGGCCTCACGTCCTGCACCGCTCTGCGGCGCATCGACCGGGCACTTGCCGCGGCGTGGGGCGCCAGAATCTAGGTCGGCACTATGCTCGCGCTGTACGCAGGAGCGCTGCCAGACCGGATCTCCACTCCAGAGAATAATCCCCAATGACGCACAGCATCCATCTCTTTGTTGCCGCTGCCGCGGCGGTCGCCGATGGCATCGCTATGACCCCGCGCAGCGCGAACAACGAAGGAGTACCTTCCGCAGGACTGGTTTGCCGATCGCATCTCTGACCTCGGCTTACCGTTCCACGCGCAAGGCCGGAACAGCTATCCGGACTTCTGGGTCGGCAACGAAGAGACGCCGCCGATCGAAGGCTACGAGATCAAGTCCCTTGCCTTCGCAAAGAGCAAGCCCGCTCGACGCGACTATGATTCGAACAGCACGATACCGGCGGGCCGCAAGGATGGCCGCGATGTGTTTCTCGTGTTCTTCCTCTACACCGGATCAGGCGCCGATCCACGCCTCGTGCATTCGCTCTGCATCGCCCATGCGGACCTGATCAACATAGACCATGAGACTGCCGCAGCGCACGTCAACGAAGGCATCGATGGCTTCGGCTCGTACGGGGACGGCTTCCTCCGCGACCGCAAGATGTACCGCTTCCCGCACCCGTACACCATTGATCCCAGCGGGCTCGATCGCTGTCGGCTGATCGTCCCCAGCGAATGGGCGGTGTCGCATCCGGGGCTGCGGCCCTGTGGGCGTATCGGTCGAGCCATCGCAGCCAACGCGTTGCGCAGCTACACCGTAGGCTGTCGAAATCTGCCGTCTCACTAAAACAAGCGCTTCCCGGTTTATGGATGCTTAGTCGGTGTCGGGGTCGGCGTCAAGGTCGGAATTAGGGATTGGTATCGAGCTGGCTGTTTTGATCGATGAGCGGATTCGATTCCGATTCCGATTCCGATAGCGACCCCGACACCGATTAGGCTTCCCCAGTGCGTTCGATGAAGCAATCCAAAACCCGGAATCGGTTTGGCATCAAAACTCAGGACATTTCGACAGCCTAGCTACACCGTCCACCTCGACGGTCGGACACCCGCCACAAAGCAGCAAGACCCGCGTCCCGATGCCGGCCAGCAACGGGAGTTCGTCGTCTTCGAGGCCGGGTGATGGCGGCGTCGCCCATCCGCTACGTCAGAACAGGGAGGCTTGGATCGGCGTTGCCAGGCTCGCGGCGACCGGCTGGTGACCATGCGCGTCTTAGAGGTCGAACAGCCGCTGGGCGATCGTCGCGCAATCTCCGAGAGCGGATGCAAAGGCATCCAGCGCATCCTCGGCGCCACGGCCCCCGCGCACAGCTCAACCAGCGCCTGGCTGAAGACAACGATCCGTACGTCATTCAGCGACAACCTGCGACCCGTGCGATTGAAGCGCAAGACCTTTTCCCCGGCTGCCTGTTCCGCCGTCGTCAGCGCAGCGTCGGGCGCCGAAACTCCACGTCGATCACCAGCCGCCTTGCGGCAGACCATCAGCACGTCGAGATCGATTGGCGACTTGGCCGCGAGCTTCGACATTGCGACCGACATCCCGGCCTTGACCGGCTGTGCCTGCACCAGCCGGAAGCCGGCCTGCAGCACGGCGGCGGCCACAGAGGTCCAGCCGTCCTCGCGGGAGTGGTGGTAGGAGAATACCATCAGCCCCTCATCCTTCAAGACCCGATGGCACTCGCCGAAGACAGCGGAGAGCTTGTCGGAAAAGCGCGTGCAATCGGTGTCTTGCACCTCGTGCTCGGAACGCGTTGTCTCGAGCCGCGGTCCATCGCCATCATCGAAAAACGGGGACCGAAAAACGGGGACAGACCACGTTTTCCACATTTTCCACGTTTTACAGAATCGCGCTCATGCTGAAAAAGGTGGTCTGTCCCCGTTTTCCCCCCATCGCGCCTGTCAGGTCAGGGCGAGCAGCAGCGCCTCAGTCGCCGGATCGCCGTCCAGCGAGGCGTGCCAGGACGCCTCCGCCAGCCAACCAGACGCGAGGATTGCCGGAAATCCTCGCGCCCCACTCAGTGGTTACCCTCGAGATACTCGATCGCGACGATCTTCCAATTCTCCGGCAGCACCGACCGGTAGTAGAAGTAGTGATCGCTGTTGAATGGAAGGCTTCCGGTCTCTAGGAACACGCTGGTGAACGTATTGCTCGTATCAGTATAACTTTGCGCCGTATTGTAACAACCGCCGTAAGTGGCGTCGCAGGAGTAGACGCGGCCTGAAACCTGTTCGCCACCGGCGCCCGAGGGGCGCCGGTGGCGGACATCTACCCACTTCATCCGCCCGCCCATGCTGTCACGCACAATCGGGCAAATCACAGTCACTAAGGCCCCGCGCCGATATGGATATCATCCACCACGGCCTCGGCCGAAACTTCCCAACAAATGTTGGAATTGGCCACGAGCTGAAAACTTAAAGTCATCGACCGGTTGGCAAAGGCGGAAAGATCCACCCTGCGCTCGGTCCAGTCGGATTCCCGATAATTGGCGAATACGACCCTCTCCTCGTCCACGACCGTATCGTCCACCAGGACTCTGAACGACGCCGAAGTGAATAGATTGACCAAGGCACGCAGGTCGAGCTTTCGCACGTAGCGCAGTTGCGGCGCTTCGCCCAAATCAACCTCCGTAGAAAGTACCGCGGTTTTAGCGCCTAAATCACAGCCGTTCCCAGAGGCAGCCCTGCCACCGACTGAGCGACTGCCAGGCGTTGGGCTGTGATTATCGGCGTTGGCCTGCCAACCATTGGCCTGCCAGCCGTCGTTGTCGAATGGGTCATGGTTCTGCTTGGAAAAGGTTTCCTGAAAAGCAGCCATGGCCCGATCCACCTGCACTTCGGTGTCGTCGTCGGTGGCTTCATTATCACTGCGATCGACAGCCCTGGCCGAGAGCCGGTGGCGGCCTTCGGCCACCTCGGCGGTATTCCACTGGAGTTCCCAAGGTCCTGATTCACCCGTGGGCGTACCCGTACCGATCAGCCTGTCATCAACTAGGAAATCGACTTTGGCAACGCCCCGATCGTCGCCAGCCTCGGCGATCAACGTGATCATACCCTGGAGCCGGGCACCGTTTTCCGGCACGGTCAGATCGACCGTCGGCGGTTCGCGATCCACAACGCCGCCGATGACCCTCACCGCTGCCGACCGGCTTGTATTGCCCGCGGCGTCAAACGCCGCGGCGACCAGCGTATGGGTACCGTAAGCTTCCTCCTCGATATCCCAGGGCATGGTCCAGGGTGCGGCCGTATCGGTGCGGCGCAACTGATCGTCAATTTGGAATTCGACTCTGCTGACGGCAACGTTGTCATCGGCTTCAACCACGATATCAACTGTGCCACCGAGTTCGGCGCCGTCGGCGGGGGCACTGATCGTAACCGTGGGCGGCTCGCGATCGGTGACGTCCAGCCCCCAAAACCTCGCAATAAAATAACTGGAGCAGATACCGGCGTCGAGGATGTAGTCGGCGGGCCGCCCGCACTGATCCGGCTCCAAACCCGGGTCGATCGGCGTGCCGTGACCCATACCGTCGATAATGTAACTTTCCACCCGCGCCTCGCCGGCTAGATCTCTGTAAACCCGGCGGGTATGGCCCTTGACACTCGTCTGTTCATCGGCGACGGCGTCGATGCCGTGGACGTTGGTCCACTGTTCGACCGATTCGGTGGCGTTGTCGGGGCGCACCAGGGTGTCGGCCGTGCCGTGCCAGATCGAGACCTTGGGCCAGACGCCGTGGTGATTGGAGGCACCGCGCACCCGCCGGCCCCATTCATCCGGGCTCAAGTTCCGGGCCGTAAACATACAGATCAGGCCATCGGAAAGGGTCGTCGCGCACCCGTATGGAACGCCGGCGATCACCCCGCCACCCGCAAACACGTCCGGATAGGAGGCCAACATCACCGACGTCATGGCGCCACCCGCCGACAGACCGGTGACAAAGACCCGGTCTTCGTCGATGCCATGGTCGGCCTTCATACGCTCTACCATCTGGCGAATGGACAACGCCTCGCCGCGATCGCGGCTGGCGTCCGCAGGTTCAAACCAGTTGAAGCATTTGCTCTGATTGTTGGCCTCGCGCTGCTCAGGCAAAAGCAGCATGAAGCCCCAACGATCCGCCAATTCGGTCCAGCCGGTCTCGTCGTCGTAGTCCGCCGCCTGCTGCCCGCAGCCATGCAGGGCCACGACCAACCCGGGCCGGGATGAAATCCGATCCGGCACGTATTTAAGCATCCGCAGATTACCGGGATTAGTGCCGAATCCTGTCACCGGGGTCAGGTTGGCAGCCATGGCCGCCCCGACGGCGAGCAACAAGACCGCGATAGTTATGATTGACTTTAGGATGCCGTGCATAGAAGTCTCCCATAGGGTACATGAGCGCTGGTAAAGACTATTGAAATGATAGGCATAGTGCCAGCCTATCATCTGCATCATTTTGGAAAATCATCACTCGTTTACCACGTGATGAGCAAGCGAACATGTTTTGTCGTGAATACCAGCCCTTTCAAGGTGTCGATACATGTACGCCCGCAACTGCAAACTGCATGTTTGTGGTGTTCGCTTTCCGCCAAGCTGGCAAGGGGCTGAGGATGCCTGCGAGCTATTGACGCTAAGGTACTGATTTATAATGTTTTTTTGCGCACCTCAATAGGGCTAATCATGAAGCGGATAGGAAATTTAACCCTATATGCGTCGAGCAACACTGGAGTAGTAAAGATAAAGGATGAGCGCGGATCGGTCAAGTGCCCCTGCGGGAGAAAAAATGGGGAGAAAAAATGGGGACAGACCACCATTAATTCGCCAGGCCAAAGAATCGCCCAACAAGCGCCTCGGCCCGACCGCCTGTTGCCGCGCCGTCGCTTCGTGACCGGCGCGGCAACAGGCGGCGGGCCAGCCTTGACGTTATCGCGCCGAGCAAAGCTCGGCGCCTCTTGCCGGGTGAAAGTCCCGGTCGGGTAAGGGCTAGCCACCCGCCCGTATCGAGTGTTGGTCCTGCTGCGGAGCTTTGTGCCTCGCGAACAAAGTGAATTGCAGGGCAAGCGTACACAGAGAATCCTGTAGGCCGTAGGGGAGATCGCGCTCCCTGAAGTGCGCCTGTTTGGATCAGGGCAGCTTCGAGAAAGCAAAGTAAGCGGATGACGACAATGTTAACGTCCCGGAAGTCAACATGAAGCACGCGCTAGCTGGCAAGTGTGTGGATGTCCGCCGGAGTCCTCAGGCTTATGTATGCAGGAAGAGAGGCGTCAGAGAACTCGGGAAGCCCCGAAGGCTCCTGTTTGATGCGAAATCATGAAACCGACAGCGTTGGGACACGAACGGGTGAAGAGCCCACTTGTTCACAGGCTGGCGGCGTGGGCGCGGGTCGAGTTGTCGAACAGGGAGCGCGTAGGTAGGCGGGGGCCTTGTTCATAAGCTCGGCCAAGCCTTGAGAGTTAACCTCGAACGGCGCAGTATTTTAACCTTAAAACCAAAACCTTACGGAAAAGCCCCACGCACCTGCTCGTCACTTGGTCGGAGTTATGAACAAGGCCTAGGCGGGAGACCGCCGGATGTCAACGGGGTGTCTTATCGGGCATCGTCGTCGGAGACGGGGAAAGCCCGTCCTAAGGCGTAAGGATCCGACGGGAGTACGCAGCCCGCAAAGGAAACAGGTGCCGGACACGCCGGATCGGGTCTATGCCAACCTCACTGCGGGGAAGAGCCAATCGAGCCCCGAGGGGAGCAGGCAGAGCAAACACCACCGCTTTCGCAACCTCTTCGGCGAGGTGACTGTCGAGCTGTTGATGCACTGCCGGTCACGACCTGAACAAGGATGCAGCCAGCGGTGTCGACGGGGTAACGGCGACGGAGTACGCCGTTGACCTCTACGGCAACATCACCGACCTGGCCGAGCGCGTGAAGGCCGGGCGCTACCGGGCCAAGCTGGTGCGGCGCGTCGACATTTCCAAAGAGAACGGAAAACAGCGACCGCCGGTCTTGCCGGCCCTGGAGGACAAGCTCGTGCAGCTGGCCTGCGCCAAGCTGCTGAGCGCGATCCCCCTGTCCGATCGGGGAACAGGACTTCTGCGACTGCAGCTACGGCTACCGGCCGGGCCACAGCGCCAAGGAGGCAGTGATCGGGCTTGCGCACGAGCTTCAGGAGAAAACGGAGGAGAAAACGGGGACAGACCACCTTTTTCAGCATGACCGCGATTCTGTAAAACGTGGAAAACGTGGTCTGTCCCCGTTTTCCTGGCGGTAATCGGCGGGATTGGCTACCATGCCCGCGCGGACAGGGTTCAGCTCGATGTAGCGCTGGCAGAGCAGCAGATAGGTCTCGGCCTGGATCAACGAGGATTTGTAGCGTCCGTCTCAGAGGGTGCCGGTGCGCCCGTAGCTATGGTTGATGTATTGCACATAGCGGCGGCCCACCGAGATCAGCACCTGCGGCACACGGTCGGCTTGTTCCGGCGTAAGCAGCAGATACAAGTGATTGGTCATCAGGACCAACCCTTTCAAGGTGACTACTCACGCGGTGTCTTCCCCTTGAGCAATTTCGCTGTCGAAACCTGAGGGTGGTTGGAATATCGATTTCGCTTCGGCGGTGGTTTTTTCGGTCCCCGACGGCTCTTTTTGAACTTTGCCAGATTGACGTTGGAGGCCAATTGCAAGTACATCTGCGCGAATTCGGCGAGCGACATGGTTCGAAAGACGGTCCATTCCTGTTCCGGAATGGCAACCGTCATGCCGTCATAGGTTCGAGCGATATTCCCGGCTAAATAGTAGCCGGAAAGGTCGTTGGCGATGGTTTCTTCACCGTGTATCGTGCGTAACGCGGCTTTGACCACGGCCAATGCGTTGTAGGCGACCAGCGCAACGCAAAAACCGAACAGTGCGGCTTTCGGGTAGCCCAGCGTATTGATCTCGGAATGCAGATGCGCCTCGAGCTCTTGGAACATGGTTTCGATACGCCAGCGCTTGCGGTACATGTCGGCGACGAGCTTGGCATCGGCCGCCGATTTCGGCAGATTCGTCAGCAGCAAGCGTTCGGTTTCCCCGTCGCGCGTGGCCTGTTTCAGGCAGACTTTGATGCGACGATAGCGCTGGACTTCGCCTTCGTCGTCGACGAGCTCGATGCGCTGCTCGTAGACCTTTCCGGACTCGGTACTGCCGATCTTTCGCCACGGACTCTGCATGCTAATTCTACTTTGTTACTTTTCCCACTGGCCCAGCAAGCAGAGCAGCTACGCCGTTTTACGACTTTAATTTATTGATTTATATGAAAAGATTAGTTGGCCATCTTACTCATGCATCCTTGCATCGGGTCAACAATCGACTGCAGGTCATCGCCGCTGACAAGGCGATCGCTCAGGTCGCGACCAGCAAGGCTGCGGTTTCCACCGTACCGCCATATGACCCCATCTGAAACACGCCTCCCACGGCATTCAGAGCGCATCTGCAAGCACGTACAGGCCGTCCCGCGCATGCCTCGATGTCATTTTCCGGGGCCAGGATAAACAACAGATAAAGCGGTGCCGGCAGTGCCAATGCACTGAGCTTGCCCCATTGATTTTGGCGACCGGGTGTCCCCTGATCAGTACCACCCAGCCGTGCAGTGGCGAGCGCAAAAAATGCTTGATGGTGCATCCTCGCGCGCTGCGCAATCGCTTGCGTAACCGTTTTACGCCAACAGCTCGATGTCCTGCTTGGCGTACTGGGCGCGTATGCTGGCAAAGCGCTTTCGATGGCGTTTTTGCATCTGCGCAAGAACCTCCTCCTGGGTTACCGCGCGCCTTGGCAGAAACTGTTTCAACAGCTCCTCGATGTCGGAGCAACTCAACAATGGGTACATATCCGCGGCGCGTAGTCGCTCCTCCAACATGAATAGCATCGCCATGAACACCAAGGCCATGTGATGATGCCAGCCGCTCCACTTGCGCACCTGATAGTCCGCCATACCACATTCGGATTTGCCATCCTGGAAGGCACGCTCCACCCAGTAGCGCTGTGCCTGCATCTGCGCCAAGCGTTTGACCGACGTCTCCGCCGGAGCATTCGATAGGGTATATCTGATTTCATCGGGGGCATGGATCTCGCGGCGCACAAGCAAGTGCCACTCATGCGCCGCGCTCTCCTCGTTATCCCACAACCAGACCCTTTGATGCAGCACCTCCACCTCCAGTTTTCCGCGCGTGCTGTCACGGATCTTGACCCGTTGCCAGGCATCAGGCGGCTGTTGCGCTTGCCATTCATCAACCCGTATCGCGGCGCTGTTGGCCTCGAGCTTGGTTGCAGGGCGGCCACGTTTGCCTTTCTTCTGCTTGACCGTCGGCTTCGGATCTTCAACAAACATCAATTGATCGCAATGCACATCGGCAACAAACACCTCTCCCATCGCCTCCAGATCACGCAGAAAACCCGGATCGTTGCCGTAAAACCCATCTGCGCCAACCCATGAAAAGCGAACCCCGATCTGGCGTTGATGGGCCACCATCTCCAACGCCAGCGCGATCTTTGTCCGAAACACGCGCTTCGCCTCGGGTACCCCGGCCCGCTCGCAGCGCTGCGCATCTTCACACCAGCTTTGCTGCAGATACAGGCGCGCATCAATCAAGGTCACACGCTGATCGCGACCCAATGCGGCCATGACTCCGACTTGGCAATTCTCCACCTTCCCACCGCGCCCAAACCACTGTCGGCCAACGCCCACCGAGTGCTTGCCAGACTTCTCGAAGCTAGTTTCATCAAGCAATAGGCAACTCTCCGGATGCCCACCCAGCCATCGATCCGCCTCCAACGCCACCTGGTCCATGACCGCTTGATGATCCCACGGAGAATCCGTGAGCATCTGCTGAAGCTGCTGTTCGTCAGAATCCGGAACCCGTTCCTCCATGCGTTCCATATTCTTCTTGTTCGGATCGGCTTGCATCAGACCCCGCAAATAGTCCCCAACCGGCTTGAGCACACTGCGGGTCGTGTTCTGAAAATGCCCTTTGAAGCGCAAACTGAAACGGGTAAAGCGCTCGGCAATGTCATTCAGCGGGTTGGTGGGGGTATCAGTAAAAAAAAATTTGATTATTCATGAATAAATTTTCCTTATAGTTGAGCATTGAGTCAGATAGTATACTAATATCAAAAAGTTATAGCCAGGACCAATCTAACAAAGTAGAACTAAAGGCCAGTCCCTTATGTTCGCGACAAACGAAATAACCTTTCCGGTCGGCAATCCCGAGCAGAAAGCTGCGCACGCAGAAGTTGCGATCCATGATCCAGACGTCATGTTCCCGCACCGTCGGCAACACATCTGCGAACAGCGAGTGCGCTTGGGCGTGACCGTCTTCGCAAGGAAACACATCCGTGGCCATCTCCAACAACGGATCGTAAACGACCAGCGATTTTCCCGGCAAGGCTCCGGCCTTGGTCTCTCTGAGCACCTCCAAGCGATGCTCCGTGGCCTCGATGCAGTTGCCGTCAAGGACTTTGATCCGATAGCCGGGCAGCCAAGGTGCGCACTGTCCGCCCATCTGTTCGACGATCGCGGCCTGTTCCCGCGCCGTGTCTCGAACCAACGCCGCCGAGGTCGTACTTTCCAGGCCGTTGAGTTTGTTGTACACCGAGGTGATCGAAACCCCGATCGACTCGCCTTGCTCTTTGTAGGCGGCGTTTATGGATGGGTGGGTTTTGAAGACCACTGCGCTCATCAAATTGAAAATCGTTGAGAACAACAACTCCCGGGTCTATTGATCCACCGCCGTGCGCGCAAACCAGGCATCGAGCTTGCTGGGGCTGAGTACCCGTTCCAATAGGGCCTGAACCATCACCGGCACGGGCCTTTGTTCCATGAACCGCTGGAAGATCTGGCTGAACATCATGACCTCTACCCCAAGAATACGATAAATGGGGTCGATGATCTCGGTTCGGCGGGTCTATGTCCAGTCCGCTCCGTTTCTCCACTGAAATTCGATGCGTTACGATGCGGTCAACCGCCACGCATATTATCTGCTGATTGTGTGGATAATTTCTGACCTTGAACGGGTTGGTCATCAGGACGTAGGCGTGCAGCGAGCAGCGTTCGCGCTCTAGCCCGATTTTCCCTGGCAATTTTGCCCATTTTTTGCTATAAAACACTGATACTTGAGAGTGCCGAGTTTCTTCTATTAAAATCAAAAGGGCAAGAGTTATCCTGGAATCGCTTCCAAACCAACTGTCGGCGCGATCGAAACGCGCCGTTAAGGCCGAGTCAGGGCTAAGCGGCGGCGCCAAGTAGCTTAGATCGATCCGGATCGAGCCTTTCGATGATGAATTTCGCCAGAATAGACCTCTGGCTCCAATCCAGGAGAAATTCCGGTAGGCTGTGGCGTAACGCCAGGGTGACCACGCGTTCGGATGGTGCTAGACCAGGGCGGATTGTGCGCAACCAGGAGGCATAAGGATTGCCAAACCAGCCGCGGATGGCATGCTGCCAGGTACTGAGCCAACCCTTGGGCAATGCATCCAGCTTGGACGAAGACATGGTAGGCATGCAGCTTGCGCTTCACGGCTTGACGGTAAGCCGCCGTTTCTCGGTGCAGGTATTGATCCCCATTACGCCGTTTCAGTGGCTTCATCGCCTTCATCCAGAAATGGTAGTGGAATATCCCAAACACGTGGATCGCCTGCTTGAAGGTGACCTCGATCTTGAAACGCAGCCCATAGAGACGAATGATGTCGATGGCATCCAATGTGAGGTCTGTCGACATAAGGATGAAACGTCCTCGGTGCGGGTGAATCACAATGACGAAACGCACCAGCTGTCCGGCCGGTCGCCACAGCAGATCATGCACGGCATAGCGGAGTATGACCCCTTGTTCGTTATACACGGGGCTCGCTGCTTGCTCGTTCACCAGGCCCTCTTCGAACAACGAGCGCAGCTTGATCTTGCGGCCATATGTCCGCGGGCGCCCACGCCCACGAGGTTCTGTTGCGTCCTGAACGTAGGGCGTCCAAGCCACGGCATTCGAGCGCACGCGAACCACCAGATGATTGCCTTGCGCGAGCAGGCCCTTGACCATCTTCCGACACATGTCATAGCGATCGGCCACGAAGTAGTAGGATTGCTCCATGCCGAGCAGCCCGAGCAGAGCGATCATCTTGTCCATCAGCGTGCGCTTGTCTCGGTTCGTCTCCACAACGCCCTCATGAATCCGGGCAGTCAGTGGGAGCGCAAAGACGCTCTGTGCCGCCTGGATCAGAACCGCGACTGCCTGGAACGAATGGCCCATGATGTACTCGGGTTTGGTGTTCGACTCCGACTCCTGATGTAACGACTTCACTGCCGGCATCTTTCGGCCCTGCTTGCCGACCTTGATCCCATCGCCCACGAGCACCAACCGACCATTGACCTGAATCACCCCTGGGAACAGCTTCAGGACCACCTTGGTCCAGATTGCCAATAAGCGGTCCAGCTTCACTGCGCTGCTGTGAAAGCTGTCAAGCAGAGAATCGTAGCACTGCTCCTGCAGGCCAAGGGCGCGCACGATGCTCGTGACCCCGAGGTTGTCCGTGCGCACTGACAGACCGGCGACGCTGACAACGAACCAAAAGAACGTCTGATCGCGGGAAAACGCTGGCCGTAGCAACGAAATGATCTCCCACCAATAGAACCACAATTGCATGACAAACACCTCGAGTAGAGTCTACACAGGTGCTATAACTAGAGTCACTCAACACGATAACCAGATATGCCCTTTTGTTTTTGGTGTGTGAGTGCTGGCTCTAAACGAAAGGGACAGCTTTGATGTCACGTGAGAGGACTATAGATCCTTCCGGAATGTCTACCCATTGGTTTATCGATATGACGGACATCGGCAGCAGCAACCCCGCCACGACCGTATTTTCACTTGCACGGATGGGGCTGCTTCAAGGAACAGATTGCTGCCAGATTGCTGGAGAACTCGGTACTCTCAAGAATTTTACTCAAGCGCGAACTGCCACCATCCATCACCCAGGCCGGCATAGGTCGTGATAGGAACTTGCAGTAGCTCTAAGACTTGCTTGCGCAAGTCGCTCAGTCCTTTGAGCGTAGTCTGCACCACCTTGCCGGAACGTTCGATGGTTGCCAGATGGACGCCGTGAAACGAGTCCACGATGGTGCGCCAGGTCGGTTTCTTCGTTTGCATTCCGGCCGGCCGCAGGGGGAGACGTTCGATTTGCTGTTCTTGCATCTGCAAACGGATACGACGTTCGATCAGACTGATCAACATCAGCGCGATGACATACAGGCACAACATGGCCTCAACAGGTTGCGGAGTCTTCAGAAACATCGGTGCGACTTTGAGCACGGATTTTTTCGTGCTGAAGCGTTTTTCCAGAGATGACTGCTACCTGTCGGTGCGCAGCACCTCCACTGCAGGCAAGTCAGTGTTGTCGGTCAGCGGGAACAGCCCATCGGTGCGCGCGGCCCGAGCAATCGCCTTCTCATCGCGTTGCCACTGCACTCGGTAGTGAACCTGTTCGACCTCCTCGTAGCGGGTGTTGGGGCCAGGTCGGCCACGCCCGACCTGCACCCGTTCGGTCTTATTAACTTCATCAAGCGTCACCGACAAGTACTCAACCACCCCTTGGGTGGCTTTCTGCAATGCCGCCTCGATCTGTTCGCGGGTCTTCAGCGAGCGCTGATTCGCGCCGGATGCGATGGGTGCTGTTTTATTAAGATGTTCACCTATTCATTTAGGATGAAGTTCGATTCACCGCAGAGAACGCAGAGAAGAGGATGCAATCGCTTTGGCCTTTCTGCGCACTCTGTGTCTCTGCGGTGAATCCTTATATGCTTTGATGCCTCCCTTCTCCCGGGAAAGGCGCAGCGCTCGCGTCCGATCCGCTGGCATCACCTGCCGGGTCGCCCGCAAGCGGGCTCCTACGCCGATCGGCTCCCACGGCTGGTAAAGGTCCGCTTGTGGGCGAGGCACCTTGGCCCCTCTGCGTACTCTGCGTCTCTGCGGTGAATCCTTACATTCTTTGAAGGCAGCACCCGATGCGATCTTCTCTAACGCCTACTCCACCTTGACCATGCGCTGTTTTCAGATTGCGCGGCACCACCCTGATGTAACGACCGCCGTGCTCGGCGATGATCTCGAAGTTCTCCTCGGAGCACAGCTGGCTGTCGGCCACGTAGATGAACTCCTCCTTCGAGTGCTCTGCTACGGAAGTCGCGAGACCGTTTGTAGTCGTTGTCGTTGTCGTTGTCGTTGTCGTTGTCGTGGTCGTGGTCGTCATCGCTAACCTACGATGAGCGATCACGATGACGAAAACGATTACGACAATGACAAACATCAGAAACGGTAGCGGGACATCCGCACCGCTGCACTAATCATGCAACCAATATAGCGGTGTTGTCGACACCATAATGTTCATGATCATCGTGCACAAGACCTGCGCTGGGGCGATTTCCGCGCCGCTGTGGTTCGGCACGAACTTGTCGAATAAGCGCGCAAGCTCAAACCCTTCCATGTCGTATTTCACGAGTGGCAGGATTTCCACTGACTTGATTTTGGTGTCCATCGTACGTTCAAACCTCTCTGACGGATAGAGGTTCGCAATCTGCCTACGTTTGATGGGATTGTCTCGCTGGATTCGTCTATGCCCACATCATGGTTTTCAATCCTAGTACCCGATGGCCTCGTTCTCGGGTACTGTGCCAGCTCCTGAACTGGTACTCTTTCTCGCTTGCGAAGTCTCGCGACGAGGCTCGCGCAGAATGTTAGGAGCCACGATAATTTTCTTTTTTTTGGCCGTGGTTGGCATCCGAACCTTGTATTCGCGTGCCGACGTCAAATGCCACTCCAACCTACTCCTTATTCCTTTACCAGATTGCGGACCCGATCCGAAACAAGATTGGAAAAGCGAATATAGCCAAGCTGTTCGCTGACCTGCTGCCCCGGACCCAATGCATAGTCGATCACATCCAGCAATGCCTGGCGTTTGGCCGGATCATCGGCCTGATTGCGGAACAACAGCCAGGATACGGCGATGATCGGATAAGAGCCATCGCCGTCAGGGTCGGCAATGGCATTCGGGTCCGTGGTGATCGCGTCCAGCGCCGCTTCAAAGCTGGCACGGCCCGGCGCCACCAAGTTGCCGGCGCGGTTTTGCAATGCCGCCATGGACATGCCCGTCAAATAACCATAGGCATATTGTACATAGCCGATGGAGCCGGGGATCGCACGCACAAAAGCGGCCACGCCGTCATTGCCCTTACCTCGGATCAATGCGCCGCGCTGCTTCAGGGAATTTGGCCAATTCGGCGACATGGTGACGCCAATGGTCTGTGCAAACTCCGAGCTTGCCTGGCTCAGATGCTGGGTCAGATGAAACGTTGTGCCGCTCCCATCACCGCGCACGACCAGGGTGATCGGATCGTCCGGTAACGCCACGTCAGGATTATCGGCAACGATCGGCGCATCGTTCCAGCGCTGGATGCGGCCAGTCAGGATGCCGATGACGGACGCCCGCGACAAGTTCAGATCGGCAATGCCGTCGAGATGATAAACCAGCACAATGGCACCGGCGGTCATCGGCACCTGACGGACTCCGCCGGGCACCTGCGCCTGTTGCTGCTTGTCGAGGCGTACATCCGAGCCGGCAAAGTCGACGCGACCTCCGATCAGATCCTTGATGCCGCCGGCACTGCTGGTGCTCTGATAATCGACGCGAATAGTCGGATGCAGTTTGTAATAGTCGCGAAACCAGCGTAAATAAAGCGGCGCCGGAAAGCTGGCGCCGTCGCCGATCAGTTTGATCGGCGCGCGATTTGTGCTGTTTGCGCCATTTTCTAATCCGACCTCCGGCGTGGCGCCAGCAGCGACAGCGACAAACCCGAACAGCTGGACAGCGAGCAATGCCCCCGTCAACAGAGACAATAACTGGCCCATTGGATTCATACGCATGCTTTTTGCTCCACTTGTAACTCGGGCAATTTCTGTCGCGTGCCCGGCAATCGCTCTAGGTCTTGTTCGCAATTCAATCGAATGTGTTAAAGATCCTAGCTTACAGCTTCGCCATGCGGGCTTTGCAAGCGTTGCCGAGATCTCGACCAACAGCGTATCTATAAACCCGATCATTGCATCGCGAAACACAGGATACGGATCGCTCAGCGACGCGTCTGCTTGGCGGCAACCGGCACGCCGGGTAACAATAACGCCAGCAGCCCCAGGATCAAGGTGGTGCCGAGCAAGAACAGATGCAGATTCACGGCACCGGTCAGCGCGTCTGTCGCATGCACGCCAAAGGGCAGCATGGCTGCAACCGTCGCCAATTCATAGGAACCGGCACCGGCGATGCCGTGAAACGGCAACACACTGGACAATTCAGCCCCCAGCACACCGGCCAATACTTTCCAAAACGCCACCGGCACGAAATATTGCAACACCGCGGCAAAGGCCATCAATTTCAGCAGCCAACATAACGCGGTCCATACATACAGCCGACCAATGAGTTGTGGGCGCGCCGGACCGGAGTCGGCGACAAAGCGCAGGATGCTCCATAGACGTCCGCTACCGCCTGGTTTGGCGGCGGCATAACCGATCAGCAACGCGGTCACCGGCAGCAATGCGATCCAGGCCAAAGCCGCCACCGACCAGAACCAGGCAGGGTCGCGCAGCCACAATACCAGCAATCCGGCCAGGCCCAACACATGCAGATCCAGCAATCTGATCCACAGCAACGACGCCCCGGCGGCAAGAAAACCATGCCCGAAGTAGCGCCGCATCAACCATGGAAAGACCACCTCGCCGGCGCGCATCGGCAACAAATTGTTCGCGGTGTTGTGCAAAACAGACAAACGCAAAACCAACATGAAATGCCCGCGCATCGGGTCGCCGAAGAAATCATAGACACGCAGCCCGCGCAAGCCATAGCTCAACGCGGTGAGCACAAAAGCGATCAGCAACAACCAGGGCGACAGGGTGCGCCAGGGCGTCAGAAGCGTCGCCCAGCCGACGCTCTTATCGACGGCAATCAACAGCCCGACGAGCAATACCGAGCCTATCAGCCAGTCCCGTGCCCGGGCGAATCGGGACAATTGCGCCACCAGCAAGCGCACAGGCCGAAGCGGCTGTCGATTAGCCATGTTGCCCCCGTTGTCGAGCGATCTTGGCCTGCTGCCGACGCCGCGCATCGCGCCGACGTCGACGCGCGGATTCCGGATACAACGGCGACTCCCCGACGGGCCGGGTCTTGAAGCGCCGATGCACCCAAAAATACTGCGCCGGCATGCTGCGCAGGCGCGCCTCGATGACATGGTTCATGCGCGCCGTATCGGCGCTCGGGTCGCCGCTCGGAAAATTCTCCAGCGGCGGATCGAAGATCAACTCCAGGCCCGCACCATGGGGCAAAAAGCGCGCAAAGGTCGGAATCACCACCGCGTCGGCTAGCCGGGCGATGCGCCCGAGCATCGGTACCGTCGCCGCCGGGATGCCGCAAAACGGCGCAAACAATCCGCGCATGCGGCCCGGATCTTGATCCGGCAAATAGAAAAACGGCGTGCCGCGCTTCATCTCGCGAATCAGGGTGCGCAGATCGTCCTGTCGCTCCACCGCAATGCTGCCAAAGCGCGTGCGCCCATGACGGACTACAGCATCGATCACCGGGCTGCGGATGCGCTGATACATATACATACCCGGATGCACCATGGCGGTGAACCCGGTGCCACCAAGTTCAAGCCCCATAAAATGCGGCACCAAGACGATCACCGGCCGCCGTTGCGCAACACAGCGGTCTATGAACTCGCGATTGCGAATGGAGACAATGCGCCGCAACCGCTGCACCGGCGCCACCCAACTCAGCCCCTGGCAGACCGCCGCCTGGCCCAGCCAGCCGAAATGCTCGCGCACGACCCGCTCGCGCTCCGACTCGGAATATTCCGGCAGACAGATCCGCAGATTGATCCTGGCCACATTGCGACGGTCGCGGGCAACCACATAGCCCAACCGGCCCAGACCCTGCCCCAAGGCCGCCTGCCAGCGAAACGGCAATAACGCGAGCAGACAAAACAGCCCGACCATGGACCAGGCCGGCCAGTATCGCGGACCGAGCAGCGGCATGGACACTAGCGCACACCCAATCGCTGACGCCGGCTATTCAAAAACAGCCTGCTCGATACGGCGCACAAAAGCCAACCGCGCAAGCTGATGCAGAACATCCCGAAACCCCGGTTGATGGGTATTGCCCAGCACCAGCCATTGCGCCTCGGAACAACCGATGCGCCCGGGCGAGCCGGCCATGACCCGCGCCGATGGATCGATGGCAAGCACCTCGTCCAGGGCCTGCTGATGGTTTGGAATACAGTATTCATAGTCGACAGCACGCTTGCCATCCTGTGGGCCGATCAGGCCATGCTCGTCGAGCGCGGCGAGATCGAAACCAATGACGGCAGATGCCGGAGTCGGTGCTGGTGTCGATAATGGCATCGCTATCGGCATGGTTTGATCGCCCGACTCCGCCACTGCAACTCGGTGTTGGATCGATAAGGCCGCCACGTGCAACAGCAGCAAGACTGCGGCAGGCAAGCCAAGCATGGATTGCATCGATAAACACCTTCATTGATTGATTCGACTGGACAACTGGTTACTGTTTATTCCCAAACATCCGCTATCATGGCACCTACTGGTCAATGCCGGTACTACATCCCTGCCGATCAATCAATAAAGCTATCAGTTCCGTCGACAGACAACAAGGACGGATGGGTGCAACCCGCCCAACGCGACTTGATTCGGAATCAGGATGGAAATCGAAAAGACATGACATCAGGGCATGAGAAACCTGAGGTTTACTGGGTACTGCCCTCACTCGATGCTGCCTTTAAAGAATGGAACGATTCACCGCACAGACGTAGAAGGGTCAAGGCGAATGCATTCCTGTTCTCTGCGTCTCCGCGGTGAATCAAACTTCATCCTGGGTGAAGATGATGAACATTTTATCAAGGCAGCGTCCTCCGTCGGCAAGGCCCTGTGCCTTGCCTTGCGTCCGACGTGCCAGCGTCATCGGTCTATTCGCCCGCAAGCGGGCTCCTACGGCGGCTTGTAGGAGCCCGCTTGCGGGCGACGCGCCGGCTACACGACAAGCATCGACCACGGGAAAACCGCCCAAATGCCAGAGCCGTTTCGTGGCCATACCTCAGCCCTTGATCCCGTTCTCGGCGTTGGCCTGCCGGGCTGCTCGTTCAGCATGCGCATAAACCAGGACAGGTCGTGCAGACGCGCCCGGTACGTCTCCGAGTACCCCGGACAGATGCCGCATCACCAACAGCGGCCCCGAAAACAGCCCGGGCGCAGCGGGCGAGCTGGCCTGCGCTGCAAGACTCGCTCTAAGAAATCCGCGTGTTTCCGCGCTTTTGCGGCGAAAAATTGCCCCGGAAAGCGCGGAGTGCAGGTTGCGCTGTTCATACGACCGGGACAGCCTGTTGATTTCGATCCCAGGGTATGATCGAAGAAATCGACCAGCAGTCGCAGCTTGATGCCCATCGCTTTCAGGCCATTCAGCAGCAAGGCTTCTGTGTAGTTGGGCTCGTGTATTCTAGGGCAATGTTCAACGGAGCGCTGGGCTCAGCTCTGGGATATGGTTGATGAGTTCGGCGCACAGCCTTGTCAAGGTCGCTGTCCAGCGGCCGACCGAGGGCAGCGTTGATGGCATGGGCGCAGGTCATCAGGAAATGCCGGCCGATCAGAAAGCCGGCGCCGACCGATGCACGGTCGTTGGTCGGCTGTCGCCACCGCACGATGGTGCAAGAATGCGGGCCAGCGCCGCGGCTGCGCTCCCGACTTTGTTGTCGGCATTCATTGCCAGCTGCGGGTCGCCAACTGCTTACAGGTCAGTCTTAGCCGGATGGATCGGCAGGCTCCTCATCGGCCGCCAGGATCGATGGGTTCTCCCATACCAGCTTGAGCTTGATGTTGGCATTGCTGTCGGTGGAGGTGAGGAAGGCGCCGATCTGCACGGAAAAGCCGATGCCGACTTCCATTTGGATCTGTTTCGGGGTGTTGAAGCCCTTCAGTGCTTCGAACACGGCATTGGCCGCAGGTCTTACCTGGGCGATACCGGCCCGAATCATCTCCGCACGCCGCTCATTGCCACGGCTGGCAAAGTCGAATTCGGCGTGACCGGCACCGCTGATGCGGATATCGGTGGTTTCGATCCAGACCTGCTCGCCATCGGCGAGTTCGAAGCGTTGCAGATTGGGCTTATCAGTCATGGTACATCTCGGTGATCATATTGAGCCTTGAGCGATAGTCTAACCGGGCGCCGGTCCGGGGCCAAGCCGCGTAAGTTGGGGTTAATCAAAGTTCAGCCTATGCCGGCTTGCATGGAACGCCGCCATCGCTGCCGAAGGAACGGTGGAAATTTAGCCAAGGCTTTTTGAAACGTGGCAAAGAGAGGGTGGCAAGGCTTTTGACGTGCAACCAATGGGAACGGTTGATCCCGGTCAGATCAGCGCCATTCTTCCTTTGTGAATCGAGAATGATTCAACTTTGGCGATTTCCGGATAGAAACAGATCAGCTGACGCCGTATACAGGCTAGGCGGTCAGTTGCTCCACTGGAATCGCCTTTTACCCAACTTTACCCCGAGGGCAAACAAGTGGAATCCGGAGCATTTAAAGGCCTTGAGTTCGTTCTGATCGTCGCCGTGGTCGCCTGGTTTTATTTTTCTCAGATGCATAATCTGAAGCGTCTGAAGCAGGAGCGCGAGGCAAAGCAGGGAGACGCGGCATCACCAGCCATGGGCACCGAGAAGAAGACCGATTGATCCGAGCTGCCTCGGTTTATATCAGAAGAATTGATCCGGGATGATTGCAACGACCAGTGGATTCAGATCTCGCACATTCTATTACGCGGCTGATCGTCGCGCACTGGGATTAGGGTCAGACGAAGATCGATGCCGATTTGACGTACATCGGTAAATTTAAGCGGAATGCGCTGCTGCATGGTATCGAGACCCGGCAGATGGAATAGACCGCGGGCGGAATCTCCCATCAGATGTGGCGCCTGGTAAATCAGTAATTCGTCCACCAGGCCGGCCTGTAGCGCGGCACCTGCCAGGGTTGGACCGGCCTCGATCAGTACCTCGTTGATCTCGCGCTCGGCCAGGTAGCAGAGGAGAACGTGCAGATCCACACCACCGCTCGGCGCGGCCGGGAAGACCTGAACCTCGGCACCGGCGGCATTGGCCCGGGCGATGGCTCGCGGGCTGTCTTCGCAGGTGGCGATCAGGGTTGCACCAGGTAATTGCAGCATGCGCGCCTCCACGGGCATACGCAGATGTGTGTCCACCACCACGCGCAACGGCTGGCGCGGTCGCTCATTCGGCCATAGAGCCGGGAATTCATTGGAGCTGAGCCGCACGTTCATGGATGGATTATCGGCCAGCACGGTGCCGATGCCGGTCACCACCGCCGATGAGCGCGCGCGCAGGCGGTGTACATCACGCCGGGCATCTGCGGAGGTGATCCAGACACTCTCGCCGCTGGCCATGGAGGTGCGCCCGTCCAGGCTTGCGGCAAGTTTGCAGCGAACATAGGGCATGCCGCCGCGCATGCGTTTTTCGAATCCGGGGTTCAATGCGCGAGCCATCTGCTCCATCAGGCCCGTTCGAACCTCGACGCCAGCCGCCCGCAGCCGCCGCAATCCGCGGCCACTGACGATGGGGTTCGGGTCTTCCATCGCGACCACAACCCGCGCAATGCCGGCTTCCAGCAGGGCATCGGTGCAGGGTGGCGTGCGTCCATGATGGCAGCAGGGTTCCAGCGTGACAAAGGCGGTGGCACCACGCGCCGCATCTCCAGCCAGATCGATGGCATTACGCTCGGCATGGGGCTCGCCGGCGCGGCGATGAAAGCCCTCCCCTACCACTAGGTTGTCACGCACTAGCACGCAGCCGACGCGGGGATTGGGGTCTGTCGTATATAACCCACTACGGGCAATACGCAGGGCGCGCGCCATGTAGCGCAGTTCATCATCCGGACTCACGGTTTGGGGTCCAGCTCCGCGAGTAGATCCAGTTGAGCACGCTTTGCCTCTGGGGATGGGTGGCGTTCCAGACGTTCGATTTCCTCGCGGAACGCGGCAACGTCTTCGAAGTTGCGATAGACCGATGCGAAGCGCACATAGGCGACCTGGTCCATCCCGCGCAGTTCGTCCATAACCAATTCGCCAATGCGTTTGGAGGTCACTTCGCCTTCGCTGGTGCCGAGCAAGTTTCGGTTGATGCGCGCCACGGCGGCTTCGATCTGGTCGGTGCTGACCGGGCGCTTTTCCACCGCACGCAGGATGCCGGAACGTAGTTTACGGCCATCGAAAGGGACTCGGCTGCCGTCGAGCTTGATTACGCGCGGCAGGTTCAGCTCGGCACTCTCATAGGTGGTGAAGCGCTCGCCGCAGACCACGCAGCGGCGGCGGCGGCGCACCTGGTCGCCATCGCCGGACAGCCGCGAGTCCACTACCTTGGTATCCTGGGCGCCACAGAAAGGACAGCGCATCTTGTTTCCGTGGGCTTGCCGATGTCGATGTCAGCCGATGGCCGGTGTCATTGGCTGCTGCCGTAGACCGGGTAGCGGGTACAAAGGTCTAGTACCTTGGCCTTGGCGGCATCGATGGCCGCGGTATCGCCCCTGGCGTCGATGATATCGCACATCCAGCCGGCCAAGTCGCGGACTTGGTCGAGGCCGAAACCGCGGGTGGTGACTGCCGGGGTGCCGACGCGGATACCGCTAGTGACGAAGGGCGATTGCGGATCGTTTGGTACCGCATTTTTATTGACGGTGATGTTGGCAGCGCCGAGCCAGGCGTCGACTTCCTTTCCGGTCAGGCCTTGTTCGATAAAGCTGACCAGGAAGAGGTGGTTGTCGGTGCCGCCGGAGATGACATCGTAGCCGCGCGATAGGAACATCTCGGCCATGGCCTGGGCGTTCAGTGTGACCTGGCGTTGATAGTCTTTGAAGTCCGGTTCCAGGGCTTCTTTGAAGGCGACTGCCTTGGCCGCAATCACGTGCATCAACGGCCCGCCCTGGGTTCCCGGAAATACCAGGGAGTTGAATTTCTTTTCCAACTCTGGATTAGCCTTGGCTAGGATCAGGCCGCCGCGGGGGCCGCGCAAGGTCTTGTGCGTGGTGGTGGTGGTGACGTCAGCGATTTGTACTGGGCTTGGATAGACTCCACCAGCCACCAGACCCGCCACATGTGCCATATCTACCAGCAGGTAGGCGCCTACTGCATCGGCGATGTCGCGAAAACGCTGCCAGTCGACCACCCTGGAGTAGGCCGAGAAGCCGGCAATCAGCATGCGCGGCTGATGTTCGCGAGCCAGCGCTTCGACCTGGGCATAGTCGATTTCACCGCTGGTCGGGTCGAGACCGTATTGAATTGCGTTGTAGATTTTGCCCGAGAAATTCGGCTTGGCGCCATGGGTCAGATGTCCGCCATGTGCCAGGCTCATGCCGAGTATGGTATCCCCTGGCTGGCAGAGCGCCATGAATACCGCCGCATTGGCCTGTGAGCCGGAATGCGGCTGCACGTTAGCATAATCGGCACCGAATAGGCGTTTGACGCGCTCAATGGCTAGACGCTCGGCGACATCCACGTTCTCGCAACCGCTGTAGTAGCGTTTTCCCGGGTAGCCCTCGGCATATTTGTTGGTCAGCACCGAGCCCTGCGCCTGCATGACGCGTGGGCTGGCATAGTTTTCCGACGCGATCAGCTCGGCATGTTCTTCCTGGCGACGTTCTTCGTCGCGGATTGCCTGAGCGAGTTCGTCGTCATATCCGGCAATTTGCATAGTAATGTCAAACATCAGAACCCCAGGTAGTGTGTGAGGTTCTATATGGTACCGCGTTCGCCGCTGCCAAGTCTTGTTGGCAATTGACGATTTTAGAGAGTAGATCCAGATGATGGCGGGCTGTCATGACCTCCAGTGGATGCTTGCGGCGGTCGATATCGCGTCGATTCCTGCGCTGTCGATCAGCATTCCAGCCTTTCAGCATCAGGTGCCGATCCCCAAGCCCGCGGTTTGCGGATTAAAGCGATCCTGGACGGTCCGTCAGATCGAACGCTGGCGAACGGCTTCGTACAGACAAATTCCGGCCGCCACCGAGACATTCAGACTTTCGACTCGACCATGCATCGGCAGTCTTGCCAGCAGGTCGCAGCGCTCGCGGGTCAGGCGACGCATGCCCTTGCCTTCACTGCCGAGTACAAGCGCCAGCGGGCCGCGCAGATCGCTCTGATAGAAGGTTGCGTCCGCATCCTCGGTGGCGCCGATCAGCCAGAGACCGCGCTGTTTGAGCAGATCGCAGGTACGCGCCAGATTGGTTACCTGCACAAAGGGCATGCACTGGGCGGCACCGCTCGCCACTTTGATTGCAATGGGGGTCAGCCCAGCCGCCTTGTCCTTGGGCGCGATCACGGCGTGCGCTCCGGCAGCATCGGCACTGCGCAGACAGGCACCGAGATTGTGCGGATCGGTCACGCCGTCAAGTACTAATAACAGCGGCGGGCCATCGATATCCGCCAGCAGAGCATCGAGATGTCGCTCCGCACGCGGTGCCGGCACCTGCACCCAGGCCATGGCTCCCTGATGATTTGCACCCTCGGCCGCGCGGTCAAGATCGGCACGCTCCGATAATTTGATCGATACGCCGGCCGCGCGCGCGAGGGCGGCGAGTTCCGACAAGCGCCGATCACGCCGCGAGCGAACGAGCCAAAGCTCGGCAACACCCTCGGATGCAAACCGCAGCACATTGCGAACGCTGTTGATCCCCACCACTGGTGTACATTCGCCCATGTCCGGACAGCAAAGGTCTCAGGCCGCCGGTTTGCGTTGGCGGCGCGACCGCGAGCGCCTTTTAGACGCGGCTTGCTGCTTGCGCGGAACCGGCACGAAGTCGATTTTGCGCTCGTCCAGATTGACTGCGGCGACTTTGACCCGCAATCGGTCGCCAAGGCGATAGACCTGACCGGTGCGCTCGCCGGTGAGTCGGTGACCGACCGGGTCGAAGTGATAATAGTCGTTGTCCAGCGCGGTGATGTGCACGAGACCGTCGACATAAATGCCATCCAGTTCAACGAACAGACCGAAGCCCTGCACACTGGTGATGGTGCCGTCCAGTTCTGCACCGAGCTTGTCGCGCATGTACTCACACTTGAGCCAGCCCTCGGCATCCCGAGTGGCCTCGTCGGCACGGCGCTCGCTGCCGGAACAGATTTCGCCGATTTGCTGCAGGTCCGCCTTGGAGTAGTCCAGGTCCGCGGCGGTACCTCCGGCCAGAATGTGCTTGATGATGCGGTGTACGATCAGGTCCGGATAACGACGGATGGGTGAGGTGAAATGGGTATAAGCGTCGTAGGCCAGGCCAAAGTGCCCTGCATTGTCGGAGCTGTACATGGCCTGCTGCATCGAGCGTAATAATACGGTCTGGATCAGATGTGCGTCGGCTCGCGTTCTGACCGAATCGAGCAGCGTCGCATAATCGCTCGCGGCCGGCTTGCTGCCGCCGGGGAGGTTCAGGCCCAGTTCCGCCAAAAATTCGCGCAGATCGGAGAGCTTTTCTTCCTTGGGCGTTTGGTGAATCCGGAACAGGGCCGGCATCTTTTTGCGCTGAAATAACCGCGCCGCGGCAACATTCGCGGCCAGCATGCACTCTTCGATGATGCGATGGGCGTTGTTGCGCTGCACCGGTTCGATGTTTTCGATGCGCTTGGCCTCGTTGAACACGAACCTGGTCTCGACGGTATCGAACTCGATGGCGCCACGCGCCTTGCGGGCTTCATGCAGGACTTGAAACAGCGCGTAGAGCTCGTGCAGATGAGGTAACAGGTCGGCATGACGTTCGCACAAGGGTCCATCATCGTCTTCCAGCATGGCCGCCACCTGATCGTAGGTCAGCCGCGCATGGGAACGCATGACGCCCTGGAAGAAGCGTGAACGGGTGACTTTACCTTCGCGATTGACGTACAGCTCGCAGGTCATGCAGAGCCGATCGACATCCGGGTTGATCGAACAGAGTCCGTTCGACAGCACCTCCGGCAGCATTGGGATGACCTGATCCGGGAAGTAGACCGAGTTGCCGCGGTTCAGGGCTTCTTTGTCTAATGCGCTGTCAGGCGTAACATAGGCAGAGACGTCGGCGATACAGACCAGCAGTTTCCAGCCCTTGGGCTTGCGCTCGCAGTACACCGCATCGTCGAAGTCGCGCGCGTCGGCCCCGTCGATGGTGACTAATGGCAGATCGCGCAGGTCGGTTCGGCCGCTTTTTGCTTCCTCGGGTACCTGTTCTGTCAGACCGGCAATTTGTTCCTGAACGGCATCTGGCCAGATAACCGGCAGATCATGGGCGCGTAATGCGATGGCGATCTCCATACCAGGACCCATGTGATCCCCGAGCACCTCTACCACACGCCCAATCGGTTGGGTGCGCGAGGTCGGTTGATCGGTGATCTCGGCCACGACGATTTGCCCTTGTTCAGCTCCCATCAGTCGATCGCTTGGGATGATGATGTCATGGCTGAGGCGTTTATTGTCCGGCGCTACAAAGCCAACACCGCTTTCAGAGTATAGGCGGCCGACGACGCTGCTGGTACTACGCTCCAATATTTCGACCACCGATCCTTCCAGACGGCCTCGGCGATCGCGCCCGGTGACCCGGGCGACAATTCGGTCGCCGTGGAAGAGTGCGCGCATTTCTCTTGGATAGAGGTAGAGGTCGTCGCCGCCATCGTCGGGTTTGACAAAACCAAAGCCGTCTGGATGCCCGATAACCCGCCCGGCAATCAGGTCGCGCTTGTTAACCAGGCAGAATGCATGGCGACGGTTGCGCACCAGTTGGCCATCGCGGACCATGGCGCCGAGACGGCGCTCCAGTGCGATTTGATCGTCATTGGTACTAAGATCCAAGGCCTTGACGACTTCGTCGAACTCCATTGGAGCGCCATGCTCGGTCAGGGTTTCGAGGATGAACTCCCGGCTTGGGATCGGATTTTGGTACTTTTTCGCCTCACGTTGGAGGTGTGGATCGAGATCTCTAACCCTTTGAGTTTTTTTTCTTCTTGCCACGGTACCCGTCTGCTTCGCTCGCGAAAGCTGAGTAGTTTACCGTTGACAGGAAGGCTTTGTCTCACTAATATGCGCATCCTTCGCTGTGCACTGATTGCGAGCGATCACCTGCCGAGGTGGCGGAATTGGTAGACGCGCATGGTTCAGGTCCATGTGGGAGAAATCCCGTGGAGGTTCAAGTCCTCTTCTCGGCACCAAATACTGTTTTCATTTATCTACCTATTCGACCAGACTTCATTAGGTCTCACCACGGGTGCTGACGATTGATTACAGCAATCCGTTTTAGCGTTTACTTGCGGACTTCGGATGTTTCGCGTCGAGGTGCTGATCTTTGGCTAGGATACGTTGGCGACGTGCCTCTCGCACCGCAGCCAGCTGCCATAGGCAGAATGCGAAAGCGCTGCCGAAGAAAAGTAGTATCTGTAACGCTTTGAACGTGGAATAATCCATACTTAACCTCTTATTTCAGGTTGCATGAGCGTTGGGTCAGCAAGGTCATGCACGAGTTACGCAGCCATTCCTTCGATCTTAATCATCATGTAGGTCATTTGCTGACTCGGTCCGACATTCGATTGCTCTGATACGCGTGCATCCTCACCTACTCTTAATAATTTGCTGCCCCATCCTGACAGCTCAACACTCTGCTAGTTGTGGAATCATCGCAGAACTAGGCTTTATGCATCCGCGATACGGATGTTCGGTCCTTGGCTAAATCCAGCTTTGTTTCCGGGGGTGCTGCCTGCGTAGAATATTCAGCCATTCAACCAGAATGAAGTTTGATTCACCGCAGAGACGCAGAGAACGCGGAGAAAAAGGCTGCATTCGCCTTAGCCTGTCTGCGCATTCTGCGGTGAATCCTCACATTCTTTGAAGGCAGCGCCCTTAAATATCAGGTAAACATCAGGTTTCTCACGCCCTGATGTTATGTCTTTTCGATCCCGATCCCAATCTCGATCAAGCCGTACTGGGCGGGTTGCACCCTGGGGTATCTTCAGTTCATTTGTCGAGAAGACAGTGGCCTACAGCCTTTCTCCCGGGTAAGGCGCGGCGCTCGCGTCCGATCCGCTGGCACCGCCGGCCGGTTCGCTCGCAAGCGGGCTCCTACGCCGACCAGCTTCCACGGCTGGTCAAGATCCGCTTGCGGGTGAAGCGCCTTGACCCCTCTGCGCACTCTGCGTCTCTGCAGTGAATCCTTACATTCTTTGGAGGCAGCACCCTTCCCGGGTCCTTCGGCAAACGCAAAGGCATGAACCAGTTGATGAGGCAATTCAAGGATCAGCCATCCGCACGCCGAGACCAATAAGCGGCCAACATCGATCCGGATAGGTTGTGCCAGATTGAAAACAAGGCGCCAGGCAATGCCGCACTGGCGGAGAAGTACTTAGCCGCGAGCGCGACGGCCAGTCCGGAATTCTGCATACCGACTTCAATGGCCAATGTGCGCGCGGTGCGGGCGTCTCGGGTCGCAAGCAAACCCAGCCAGTAGCCGCCAGCGAGCCCGATCGCGTTGTGCAGTATCACTGCCAACGCCACGGACAGCCCGGCTTGGGCCAGGTTCGGGCGATTCAGTGCGACCACGATCGCGATAATGAAGACAATCGCCAGCATCGACAGCAACGGGAACAGCGCGCGCAACGAGGCCAGACGACGACCCATGACAGAATTGACGGCCACCCCCAGCGCCACCGGCAACAATACGATTTTGAAAATCGAGATCAGCATGTCCAGCACCGGCACCGGCACCTGCCGCCCAACATAGATCCATGTCAACAGCGGGGTTGCGACGATGGCGAGCAAGGTCGAGGCCATGGTTAAAGAGATCGACAACGCCAGATCTCCACGCGCCAGAAAGCAAACTACATTGGAAGCTGTGCCTCCTGGACTGGCTCCGACCAATACCAACCCCGCCATGAGTTCCGGCGGCAGGTCAAGCAATAGCGAAACGACCCAGGCTGTCAACGGCATCACCAGGTATTGCAGACCAACCCCAAGCCCGATGCGCCCTGGCTGGCGCACGACCTCGACAAAATCCTGCCAGGTCAGCGTCATGCCCATGCCGAACATGACCAAGCCGAGCAACGGGACGATCGCTGGCTTGGCAGCGCTGAACCAATCCGGTTGCCACAGTGCAAGCGCGGAAAAAAGCAAGGCCCAAAGGGGAAACAGTGTGGTTATGCGGTGCAACATCGATGATCAGCCTGAACATTTGCCCCTGACTATTTGCCTTACGGAACTCGGCAATGGTCGCCGCAAGGCCGGCATAACCCGCTACAATGCAGCGCGAAGAGACCGCGCGGCAGGATGATGTCGAACCGAAGCCATGCCTCAGGTAACCGATCAGATTCGCCGCGTGCTCCAAGGTCAACCATCCGCGACCCGCTTCATCTGCGACCAGAGGACTTCTGATGTTCGATTCCAACACCGCCCCGCGCCTCGCCATTGCGCCCGCCTGTATCACCGGCGCCCTACTGCTCATCTGCGGTTGTGCATCCGACAGCGGTGGCGATCCATTCGAAGGCATGGAAAACCCGTTCAAAGGCGGCATCCAGAACCCCTTCAAGAGGCCTAGCGAGGACGGTTTTTTTGCCCTCATTCGCAATAATTGCGCATCCTACAGCATCGGCGGGCAGAACCTTGGCAGCTTGCGACAAACCGACGGTAGCATCGGCACCCTGACCGTAAAGCTGTATAAGGGCGACCTGTCCAACGACGAATACCTGAATCTGCTGTTGCAGGAATATCCGGCTGAAGATGCCAATGTCCCGGCCACTGGCTGCGTGGTCAACCAACTCGATACCTGTCTCAGCACCGACTGCCAGCTTACACCGAACTCATCTCCGGAGATGGAACGCGCCGATGCCATGGTGGCAGAGAAACAGTGGCAGGCCGAGGAGCAGGAGGTACCAATGGCTGATCGGGGCGAAGTGGAACAACTCATGGACCAAGCCGACAAACCAGCCGAAAGCGCCGCGGCAGGCCTGTCGAGCGAACCCTGAAGCAATTGAAAGGGATTGCCGGACCGATTGTACAGCCGACACCGGCACCGGCAAACGGCCATGCCGGGTCGCTTCAGTTTGAAACCGGTATATCCGATGATTGCGGATCAATTCCATCGACAAATCGGTCCCGCGCCGCCTTGGCGCGGGTGAAGATGTCCAACAGATGTTCCGCGTCGCCTTGACGAATGGCCGAAGCCAGATCCGACATCTCATCGCCGAAGCGATCGAACATCAGACTCAAGGCCTCGGCATTGGCCATGCAGATGTCCCGCCACATCACCGGGTTGGAGGAAGCGATGCGGGTAAAATCGCGAAAGCCTCCAGCGGCATACCGAAAGATATCGTCACTCTCCTGCATGCGCGTTAATGCGTCCACAAGCCCAAACGCAAGCATGTGAGGCAAATGGCTGGTGGCGGCAAGTAACTGATCGTGGCGGGCTACATCCATTTCGCTGACCTCTGCACCAGCGGCCTGCCACATTGCACGCACTCTTGCCAAGGCAGTAGCATCAGTCTGCGGTAATGGGGTTAGGATCACTCGCCGATTACGATACAGCCCCGGAAAGGATGCGGCGACGCCGCTGCGCTCGGTGCCGGCAATGGGATGCCCGGGCACCAGCCAGCTCGGCAACTGCTGAAACACCGCGATTGCGTCAGCGACCACGCTTCCCTTGACGCTACCGGCATCGGTAACAACGGCATCCGGCCGCAGAACGGTGCCGATCTGTTCGAAGATCGCGCGCATGGCTCCCAGGGGCACGGCGAGCAAGACCATATCCGCATCCTTGACGGCCACGGCGGGATCCTGGGTGCAATTGTCGATGACTCCTAGATCGAAGGCCAATTGCAGATTCTCCGTCGATCGCCCACAGCCGATAACCTCTTGCACCTCGCCTGCGGCCCGCAGCGCGCGCGCCAGGGAACCGCCGATGAGGCCGACTCCAATAATGGCGAGACGCTGGATCATGCTGCGAGTACCTGTTTCAGAGCGTCCAACAAACGGTCGTTTTCGTGCGCCAGGCCGATGCTGATCCGCAGATGGTTGGGTAGGCCGTAATTACCTAGGGTGCGACAGATGACGCCTAGGCGCAGCAGCGCTTGGTCCACAGGCGCGGCAGGCCGGCCCAAATCGACGCTGATAAAATTGCAGACCGACGGCATCCAATCCAGCCCCAAGGCGGCAAACCCCGCAGTCAGACGTGCTTTCTCTGTTTGATTATGGGCCACCGAGCGTGCCAGATGCGCATGGTCAGCCAAAGCCGCCAGCGCGGCTGCCTGGGCGGGGGCATTCACATTAAAGGGCTGCCGCACGCGATTCATTAACTCAGTTATGCGTGGATCGCTTAACCCATAACCAACGCGCAACGCCGCAAGTCCATGCACCTTGGCAAAGGTGCGGGTGACGATCAGATTCGGAAATTCGGCCAGCCAGGTACTGGTGTCCGGATAGTCCGGTTCGCCGACGTATTCAAAATAGGCTTCGTCAACAACGCAAAGGCAGTGCTCAGGCAAACTGGAGACAAAGCCCTCGAGCGCGGCGGCAGTGAGCCAGGTACCTGTGGGATTGTTCGGATTGGCAATCCAAACCACGCCAGTGCGCTCGTTGACCAGCGCTGCCATTGCGTCCAGATCGTGAGCAAACGCTCTGGCCTTGGCAACCCGCGGGGTAGCACCGACCGCCTGGGTCGCGATGGGATAGACGGCGAAGGCGTGCTCGGAGAAGACCGATTCCCTACCTGGATACAGAAAGGTGCGCGCGACCAGATCGAGCACATCGTTGGAACCATTGCCCACGGTGACCCAGGCGGCATCGACAGCATGATGCTCTGCAATGGCCCGGCGCAGTGCGAACGCACCACCGTCTGGATAACGGCCGAGTTCAGCCGCACAGTTCAGGTAGGCTGCTCGAGCCTGCTCACCACAACCCAGAGGATTTTCGTTGGACGCGAGCTTGATAGAATCGGCGATGCCGAGGTCGCGCTCCAATTCAGTCACCGGTTTGCCAGGAACATAGGGCGTCAGCCCGCTAACCTGCGGTGCTGCATGATGCAAGAAAAAAGAATCGGACGCCGTCATTGAAGGTCTCTGGTGGGAATAGGTGGCGATTGGGGCAGGCCAGATGGAAGCATGTCCAATGCCGGCGGAATCACCGGCCGGTTACAATACCGCCTCGGGATAAGAGCCCAATATCTTATAGAAGGTGGCAGTCTGCTGCAGTTCGCGCAATGCCGCGGCGATCATCTGCTCGCTGCGATGGCCGGAGATGTCGATAAAAAAAACATATTCCCAGATTCCCTGGCGCGACGGTCGCGACTCGATACGCGTCATGCTGATGCCCTGTTCCGCAAGCGGGGTCAGCAATCGATACAAACTGCCAGACTCGTTGCGACAGGATAACAGCATGCTGGTCTTATCACGCCCGCTCGGCGGTGCGTCTTGCGGACCGATCACCAGGAAACGCGTGGTGTTGCCAGGATCATCCTCGATGCGCCGAGCCAGAATACGCACATCGTAGAGATCGGCGGCCGCTTCGCCAGCCACTGCGGCGCTGTCGCCGGTGCGTGCCGCCATCTTCGCCGCCTCGGCGTTGCTGCCCACGGGAATCCGCTCGGCACTTGGCAGGTAGCGATCGAGCCAACCGCGGCATTGGGCCAGGGATTGCTGATGCGAGAAGACTCGACGCACGGCGCCGATCTCGGTCGCCCGGCTCATCAAGTGATGATGGATGCGCAGGGATACCTCGCCGGCAATGCGCAGCGGCGAACGAATGAACATGTCCAGGGTATGACTGACGACGCCCTCGGTGGAGTTTTCCACCGGAACCACGCCAAAGTCGCAGGCGTCGGATTCCACTTCGCGAAAGATGTCGCTGATTGCACCAAATGGTTGTGTCTGTACGGAGCGACCGAAATGCTTGAGCGCTGCGGCCTGGGTAAAGGTACCCTCGGGACCCAAGTAGGCTACGGTCAACGGCTTTTCCAATGCCAGACAGGCGGACATGACCTCGCGGAACAGTCGCGCGGCTTCCTCATCATCCAGTGGCCCAGGATTTTTTTCCTTGACGCGGCGCAGGATCTCGGCCTCGCGCTCGGGGCGATAATAATGCCGAATGCCGGGAGTGCGTTCGTCCTTGATTCTGGCAATATCTTGGGCGCAAGCAGCACGCTCGGAGATTAATCTCAGCAGATCAGCATCAATCGCATCAATGCGATCTCGAACCTGAATCAGGCGTTCTTCTTCGCTCATCGCCACAGTATCCCATTGTTGCCTGTTAATTGCTCTCGGCGCTGTTGCGGGTGCTGGCCCGACCGCCATGCTCTCCGCGCGAACCCGATGTTAGGAACTGCCCATGCTATCGAGGCAGCGTACCGACAGCACGCCTTCGATCTCGGCGATGCGGTTTGCGGTTTCCTCGGGGCAAGGCTGATCAATATCGATCAAGGTCACTGCCAATTCACCCCGCGAGCGATTCAGCATATCGAGGATGTTGAGCCCGGCCTCCGCGAGGTCGGTGGAAATTTGTCCCACCATATTCGGCACGTTGCTGTTGACCACCGCGGTGCGATAGCTACCATTGCGAGGCAGATTGATCTCCGGAAAATTCACTGAATTGGTCACGTTGCCGTCTTCGAGGTACGCACGCACCTGTTCGGCCACCATCACCGCGCAGTTGTCCTCGGCTTCCCGGGTGGAAGCGCCAAGATGCGGCAATGCAACAACGCGGGGATGCTCTTTTAGCAGATTGCTGGGAAAGTCGCATACATAGGCATACAGCCTGCCAGCGTCCAGCGCTGTTACCACCGCATCGTCGTCAATGATGCCGTCGCGGGAGAAGTTCAGCAAAACCGCATGCTGTTTCATATTCTGAATGCGCTCGGCATTGATCATGTGCCGCGTCTGTTCGGTCAGCGGCACATGGAAGGTGATAAAGTCCGAGTGCGCCACCAGGTCATCGACGGACAACGCAGCTTCGACATCCGACTCCAACTTCCAAGCACTGCGCACGGTGATGCTTGGATCGTAACCGATGACCTTCATGCCCAATGCACGAGCGGTATTAGCTACCTGAACGCCGATCGCTCCAAGACCGATAACGCCAAGTGTACGCCCCGGCAGTTCGAAGCCGACAAATTGTTTTTTGCCGGATTCCACCGCTTTGGTAATCGCCGCATCGTCACCTTCGAGAGAGCGCGCAAACTGCCAACCCTGGCCGATGTTGCGCGCGGCCAATAACATGCCTGCAATCACCAACTCCTTGACGGCATTGGCGTTGGCACCAGGGGCATTGAACACCACCACGCCACGCTGACTCATCGCCGCAACCGGGATGTTGTTGACCCCGGCACCGGCACGACCAATGGCTTTGACCGACATCGGCAATTGTAAATCATGCATCTTCGCCGACCGCACCAGAATTGCATCCGGATTGGACAATTCGGAGGCGACCTCGTAGGATTCTCGCGGTAGCCGGTTCAGACCGGCAACGGAGATGTTGTTCAACGTTTGAATTTTATACATCGGTAAACCCCTGACAAATCAAGTCGGTCAGGTAACAAGGGCGAGAAGCAAACCTGAATCCTGGGCGATCGTTACCTGGAGCCTCAACCATGCGTCCGCTCAAACTCCGCCATGTATGCGATCAGCGCATCGATGCCGGCTTCCGGCATTGCATTGTAGATGCTTGCACGCATGCCGCCTACGGAGCGGTGCCCCTTCAAGGTCAGCAAACCCGCGGACTTGGCGCCGCCTAAAAAGTCTTCATCCAGCGCGGCATCGGCAAGTGTGAACGGTACATTCATCCAAGAGCGCGATGCGACCTCGACCGGATTGGTGTAAAAATCGGAAGCGTCGATGGCAGCATAGAGCTTGTCGGCTTTACGCTGATTGATCTCGGCCATGACCGCAAGTCCACCAAGATCCTTCAGCCATTGAAAAACCAGCCCCGCAAGGTACCAGGCATAGGTCGGCGGGGTGTTATACATAGAGTCATTGTCAGCGTGTATTTTGTAGTCGAACATCGCCGGCGTGCCATTGCGCGGCTGTCCGATAAGATCATCGCGGACAATCACAATGGTCAGCCCTGCCGGGCCGATATTCTTCTGCGCGCCCGCGTAAATCAAACCGAATCGAGATACATCGATCGGGCGCGACAGCAGAGTAGAGGACATATCGGCCACCAGCGGCACGGTTGCCTCCGGCACATAGGAGAACTCAACACCCTCAATGGTCTCGTTGGGTGTGTAATGTAGATAGGCAGCATTGGCTGACAAGTTCAGCTCAGCCTGGGTCGGCGCACGAATAAATCGACCGTCTTCAGCAGTCGCGGCAACTTTTACATCGCAAAACTTACGCGCCTCGGCAATCGCTTTTTTCGACCAGCTTCCGGTGTTCAGATAATCCGCCATCGCGCTGCTGCCCTTGGACGCGGCAAGCAGGTTCATCGGCACCATTGCGAACTGGCTTGATGCACCGCCTTGCAGGAACAACACCCGATAGTCATCGGGCACCCCGAGCAGCATTCGAAGATCGGATTCGGCTTGCTCGGCGATCGACATGAACTGTTTGCTGCGATGGCTCATTTCCGCCACGCACATGCCGCTGCCATGCCAGTCGAGCATCTCTTCCTGGGCACGACGCAACACTGGCTCTGGAAGCATCGCCGGACCGGCGCTGAAATTGTAAGGTCGAGACATAGTATATGCTCCGTCTCTGATATCTATGAAGTTTTCGGATTGTGGGCGCATGCGGCTCGTTTAGTTTGGCGCCTGCGACGGACGCAATGCAGCATTCATGATCGTTCTGTGGTTTGCTCAATCGATGCCATCGGGCTCGTCCGCAGCGGATTCCGATCCGGAATCTGGGCTGTCATCCGAAACATCCCCCGGGGCCTGCCCCGAGCCGGCATCAATATCCTGGAGGTCGGCATTGGGCTCCAGAGCACTAGGAACAGGCGGGGCAACACTGCCCGTGACATCTGCTCCGTTGGCATCATCAGCCCCGCCATTGAGGGCGACCACACGCTCAATACCAGCCAGGCGCTGATGCTCACCCAGGTTGATCAGCCTGACGCCTCGGGTGTTGCGACCCAAAATCGAGATGCCGTCAACGCCGGTGCGCACCAAAGTGCCAGCTTCGGTGATGAGCATAATCTCATCGCCGGGTCGAACCAGTACCGCACCCACTTGCTCGCCATTGTCCTCGTTGATGCGCATGGAAATGACGCCCTTGGCGCCGCGACCACGGGTCGGGAATTCTTCCACCGGCGTGCGCTTGCCATAACCGTCGGTACCAACCGTCAGCACCGTGCCAGGCTCGGCGACCAGCAGTGAGATCACGCGCTGGTTCTCATCCAGCCAAACGCCACGGACACCATGAGCAGTTCGTCCCATCGAGCGTACCGTGCTCTCGTTAAAACGCACTGCCTTCCCGGCGGATGTAAACAACATCATGTCCTGACGACCATCGCTGACTGCAACACCGATGAGTCGCTCATCGGCGTGCAAATCGATCGCGATGATGCCGCGGGCAAGCGGACGCGAGAAATCCGATAAAGGCGTTTTCTTAACCGTGCCCTTGCTGGTCGCCATAAACACAAAGCTGCCTTCTTCATACTCCGGCACCGGCAGCGTCGCATTGATGCGCTCGCCCGGGTCCAACGCCAGCAGATTGACAATAGGCCGGCCGCGGGCGTTATGACCAGCCTGCGGCAATTCGTAAACTTTCAACCAGTACACCTTGCCCTGACTGGAAAAACACAATACGGTGTCATGGGAGTTAGCGACGAACAGCCGATCGATAAAGTCCTCGTCTTTGGTGCTGGCCGCGCTGCGGCCCTTGCCGCCACGACGCTGAGCCTGATACTCCGATAACGGCTGCGCTTTGACATAACCGGCATGCGACATGGTCACAACCACGTCCTCGGGTGCGATCAGATCCAACAGAGTCAAATCTGTATGATCGCGCACGATCTCGGTACGGCGGGCATCGGCGTATTGATCGCGTATTGAGACCAGCTCATCGCGAATCACTTGCATGAGCCGGTCAGGATTGCGCAGGATATCGAGCAACCCGCCAATCTTGATTAGGATATCCTCGAACTCCTTAACGATCTTGTCCTGTTCCAGCCCGGTCAGGCGCTGCAACTGCAAATCGAGGATGGCACGCGCCTGGCGTTCGCTGAGCCGGTATCGGCGGCCGTCCTCGGCTCCGTCTCGGAGCAGGCCGAACTCGGCATCGAGATCGTCCGGGCGAGTCTCGGCAGCGCCGGCACGCTCGAGCATGCCGGACAGGGCACCGGAAGCCCAGGTGCGTCTCATCAGATCCTCGCGGGCTTGCGCCGGACTGGCAGATGCCTTGATCAGCGCGATGACCTCATCGATGTTGGCCAACGCAACCGTATAGCCCTCCAACAGGTGAGCCCGATCGCGCGCCTTGCGTAATTCGAAGATGGTGCGTCGGGTGACGACGTCGCGACGGTGCCGGAGGAAATACTCCAGCATCTGCTTGAGATTGAGAATGCGCGGCTGGCCGTCGACCAAGGCGACCATATTGATACCGAACACAGTCTGCATCTGGGTATGCTGAAATAGGTTGTTCAGCACCACGTCCGGATAGTAGTCGCGCTTGATCTCGATGACCATGCGCATGCCATCCTTGTCCGACTCGTCGCGCAGTTCCGCGATACCCTCGAGTTTTTTCTCCTTGACCAGCTCGGCCATCTTCTCCAGCAGCTTTGCCTTATTCACCTGATACGGCAATTCATCAACGATGATCGCCTCGCGCCCGCTGCGCTTTTCGGTCTCGACATGGGTGCGGGCTCGAATCTGGATACGCCCGCGCCCGGTGAGATAGGCTTCGCGAATACCACGCACGCCGTTGATCGTCGCGGCGGTCGGGAAGTCTGGCCCGGGTACGATTTCCAGCAGCCGCGCCACATCAACCAGCGGGTCGTCGATGAGCGCCAAGCAGGCATCAATCACTTCGCCCAGATTGTGCGGGGGAATGTTGGTGGCCATGCCAACCGCGATCCCGGCGGAGCCATTAACCAGCAGGTTGGGGAAGCGCGCCGGCAGAACGCTCGGTTCCTGTTCCGATTCGTCGTAATTCGGCGTGAAGTCGACGGTTTCCTTGTCCAAGTCGTCGAGCAGGCTATGCGCAATGCGCGCCATGCGCACCTCGGTGTAACGCATGGCCGCCGGCGAATCGCCGTCGACCGAGCCGAAGTTACCCTGTCCGTCGATCAGCATGTAGCGCATCGAGAAAGACTGCGCCATGCGGACCATGGTATCGTACACAGCCGTATCGCCATGCGGATGGTACTTACCGATCACATCGCCGACGATACGCGCGGACTTTTTGTACGGCTTATTCCAATCATTACCTAACTCGTTCATCGCAAACAGCACGCGACGATGTACGGGTTTGAGCCCATCGCGCACGTCCGGTAATGCGCGACCAACGATCACGCTCATCGCGTAATCGAGATACGACTGGCGCATCTCGTCTTCGAGATTAACGGTGAGGACCTCTTTTGCGAAATCGGCCATAGAGAAAAATCGGTGTGAGGAGAATCCTTGTGGTGGCCTTAGTGGCCGCGATGGTGTGCCCTGGAAGGCGACTTATCAGACGCGGGCTAAGGCGTACAAAAAGAGTAGAATTATAGCACGTGCAACGATTGAACAGCAGCTGCCGATCGCAAGGCAGCCCGAATAACAGATACCTAACAGATACCGGTCAGCAAACCCGGAATTCCTGCACAGATGCGGATTCTGGGCATGCCCAACCGCCGGTAAATTCGCCGAGTATCGACAATCCAACTCATGCGCCCACGGGCTGCCCGTACAGGTCATGATCGGCGCTGGCGGTAATCTCTACTTCAATGAAGTCCCCGGGATCGATGTCCCAGGCACCTTCGATGATGACATTGCCATCGATCTGCGGTGCATCGCCTTGGCCGCGGGCAATAACAGCTTGCTCCTCGACTTCATCCACCAGCACAATCATGCGCTGGCCGACACGCCTGGCGAGCTTGGCCCGGCTGATCTCTGCCTGCTCAGACATAAAGCGTTGCAGACGCTCCTGCTTGATCGGCTCCGGCACCTCGCCGGGCAGCGCATTGGCGGCGGCACCCTGAACCGGCGAGTAGGCGAAACAACCGACGCGATCAAGCTGGGCCTCGCGCAAAAACTCAAGCAAGCATTCGAAGTCAGCCTCGGTCTCACCGGGAAAGCCAACGATAAAGGTACTACGCAAGACCAGTTCCGGACAAATACGCCGCCATCCTGACAAACGCTCCAGCACTCGCTCCGCCGCCGCGGGCCGGCGCATGGCCTTGAGCACGGGCGCACTGCCATGCTGCAACGGCATATCCAGGTAAGGCAGGATCAACTGGTCCGCCATCAGTGGGATCAATCGGTCCACCCGTGGATAGGGGTAGACATAGTGCAACCGCACCCAGGCCGTCAACTCGCCCAAATGGCGAGCCAGATTCTCGATGTCAGTGCGCAATGGACGCCCGCGCCAGAAATCATGCCGACAGCGGATGTCCAGACCATAGGCGCTGGTATCCTGGGCAATGATCAACAGCTCGCGCACCCCGGTCTCCACCAGTCGCTCGGCCTCCGCCAATACCTGGCCGATCGGCCGGCTGACCAGGTCGCCGCGCATGCTGGGGATGATGCAAAAGCTGCAACGATGATTACAGCCTTCAGAGATCTTCACATAGGCGTAGTGAGCAGGCGTCAATTTGACTTCCCGCGTCGGTAGCAGACTCGTGAAGGGATGTGCCGGGGGCGGCAGATGGGAATGTACCGCCTGCATGACCTCGGCATAGGCATGCGCCCCGGTGACGGCCAGCACATTCGGATATGCCTCGCGAATAAGCCGCGCGCGAGTACCGAGACAGCCGGTAACGATGACACGACCGTTCTGCTCGAGAGCTTCACCAATGGCAGCCAGGGATTCCTCCACCGCCGCATCGATAAAACCGCAAGTATTGACAACCACCAGATCCGCACCCTGGTAATCTGGCGATATGGCATAGCCTTCTGCTGTTAACTGGGTCAGGATGCGCTCGGAATCGACAGTCGCTTTCGGGCAACCGAGGCTGACAAAGCCAATACGTGGGAGATCCAAGCTCGCCTGTGACGTGACGGTATTCATGGCAAGTATCTACTATAAAGATGATCCGACCGCAGCGATTCGAGGCCAGCCGGCCGGGAAATGAAGACAGCCGGTAGAGCGGCAAATGCTTGGGTTAAGGTCAAAAAAGCACCGAGGACGTTATCCTGCTCAACGTATGCCTTCGAGTTCGACTGCATCATGCTTGAGGGTTGCCCCGGCACAGACGACATGAGCAAACGTGCGCTTACTCATGACATGAATAACCAATGACATGCATAAAAAATGCATATACAGCATGGTTTTTTTCTGCCATCGACTGATTACATTTTACTTACCGGATACGATTACAGTGCCCTTTTTACAACATGAATGCAGTTTGGTTGTGCATCCAGTGATGTGAATGGGTCAGGTGCTAATCGACTCACTGGGTCTTGTGACTTTTATAAAGACCAATATTGACCCTTGAAATATACAATTTAAGGAGTAGGATACTGGCTGGAGACTAGCTGAAAACCATAATACTTATCTAAATCGCGCTGGCGGTCCACACAACATCTCAGACTCGCAAGCAAATCGATCAACAATTCGTCGATACAGGGCGAAGCCTCCTTGGAGCAAATTCGGATGAAACACTGCAAACTGTGCAATCTCAGCCGCGTCTGCAACGACCTGCCGGGAGTCTGCATTTTAATACCCTATTTGACAGTAGCCGTGGTCGCCGTCTCAGTTGGCTACCTATTCGTAACTCAGGAAATCTTGGCCTAAGAGAAACGTTGGTCTGAGACAAATCTTGGTCCAAGACAACTCTTGGTCCAAGATAAATCTCGCTCTAAGAGCAATCTTAATCTAAGACAAGTTGCGCTAATTTTGGCGGCCGGATTTCCGCCAGCCAACCTCCGGTTCACATCAGCCGCCGATTGTTCCGGCGGCCCACCATCCAATACCACTCTATCCTGGTGCATATGAATGCGGATAAAGGCAGGCCCAATCGCATCAGACTAGGTTCACGAGTGCGGCTTCGTTTGTCGATTCATTTACAAGATGGCACCGAGGTATTCTCCAGCTTTGCAGGAGACCCTCTATGCTTTCGCGTTGGCGATGGCAGCATCGCACCCGGCCTAGAATCCCTGCTGCTCGAGCTGTCCATCGGCAGTGACACTCACGTTTTGGCTCGCGGTGCAGATCTCTTCGGCACACCGGATCCGACACTGATTCGCACCCTGCCGATGCAAGACTTCCCCGCGGACTTTGCCCCGAATGCCGGACACATCGTCCGATTCGACACGCCCGGGGGGCAGGAGACTGTCGGCACCATACTCGACAGTAATAACCAGGGTGTACTTGTCGATTTCAATCATCCGCTGTCAAGACATAGCCTGAACTTGCGGATGCAGGTGCTTGCAGACGATTAAGGCGATCGCCGGAGAGAAATCGCCTAAGCAGATACGCGATTTCGATCATTCGTCTGATATGTGATCGGTACACGATTGGCGCTTAATCAACCGAATCCGAAAAGATCATTTTCGTCGACGCCCGTCCAGGTTAGTCTGGCTGACATCATGTTCCAGTCCGACTTAACCTAAGGTCCAATCATGCCGGATTATGTTCCCCACTCCGATCTGCTGGTAAACCGCATCATTCTGATCACCGGCGCCGCCGAGGGCGTTGGCCACGCAGTCGCCCGCGCCTGCGCCCGCCATGGCGCCACGGTGATTCTCAGCGGCTTCGACGAGGCCAGGCTGGAAGCCGTATACGACCAGATCGAGGCCGACGGCTGCCCACAACCAGCCAGCCTGCCGCTCGATCTGGAACAGGCCGACGAACCACTGTACCTGGGCGTGGCCAGCACCCTCGGTGACGAATTCGGCCGTCTAGACGGCTTGGTCCACTGCGCCACCTATGCGCCATTCCTGAGCCGTATCGACGACTACGATGCCAAGGAATGGGAGCGCGTACTGCGCATCAACCTCAGCGCCCCATTTCTGCTTACCCAGGCCTGCATGCCGCTGTTGCGGGCGGCCGACGATGCTTCGATCGTATTCACGTCCGATCGCGTTGGTCGTCGCGGGCTTGCCTATTGGGGCGCCTTCGCCGCCGCCAAATTCGGTATCGAGGGCTTGATGCAAACTTTGGCAGAGGAAACCAGCGCCAGCACGGCTATCCGTGTCAACAGCCTCGACCCTGGCGCGGTCCGCTCGGCCCAGCGCCGACAGCTCTACCCGGGCGAGGATCCAAATACCTTGCCCATGCCGGACAGCATCGTGGCCATGTATCTGTGGCTGCTGGGAGCGGACTCCAAAGGCACCACCGGGCAAGCCCTGAATGCACAAAAGACTGCACAATAGGCTAGCGCAGTGGTGCGGATATCCCGCTACCGTTTCTACTGTTTGTTGTTGTCGTAATCGCTCATCTTGGGTTATCGATGACGACAATGACAATGACTGCAAACGGTCTCGCGACTTCCGCAGCAGAGCACCAGTCTACCTGACAGCTTGCCCAATCCGACCGAATAAATACCTCAGGCCAACTTTAGAACATCCGCATCGCCGGAGCGTCCACGCGGGCTGAAGTAGCCGCCCAATATGAATGAATTTGGAGACCTTCTATGACTACCAAGCATCGTATTACAAGCAATGAAAAAGCTAGACTAGGGGATTCCCTGCCCTGGACCGAGGTGCGTGCCTCGCTCAAGCTGAATACCGACGGCCTGATTCCGGCGATTGCTCAGCAGTATGATAGTGGCCAGGTGCTGATGATGGCCTGGATGAATCTGGAATCCCTGGACGAGACCCTGAGTACCGGCCGAGTCTGTTACTGGTCGCGCTCCCGCGGCAAGCTCTGGCGCAAAGGCGAGTCGTCTGGCCAGGTTCAGATGCTCAAGGAAATGCGCCTCGATTGCGACGGCGACACCCTGCTGCTGCTAGTGGATCAAACCGGTCCGGCCTGTCACACCGGTCGGGGCAACTGCTTTTATAATGCCGTGCGCGGCGACCGGGTCGAGGTCATCGCCGAGCCGCTGATCGATCCCGAAACCCTGTATAACAAGTGACCGGAACCCACGCCAAAGATCGAACAGTATCAGACCTGGAATAGGGCCGCGAGTGCGCACGGCGCATCGCGTCAGCTTGCCGGTACTCTGGGGTTGAGACTGTAGCTGCCGACAATCGAAGCCTGCGCCAACACATGGCCCTCGATTGCGGCCAACACCTGATTACGGTCGAAACGTCCTTCAACCGGGCAGCGTGGGAGATCCAGCGCATAGAGGGTGAAGTGATAGTGATGGACAATGGAATCGTTCCACGGTGGGCAGGGACCGTCATATCCATAATAGTCGCCGGACATGTCGCCATCACCAGAAAACCAATCGGTATAGCTGTTGATACCCTGCCGAGTGCCGTCGGCAGACTCCGGGCCAGGCTTACCGCGCGCGCTGACTTCAGAGCAAAATTCACCTTCGGCAATGCCGTCACGATTCGGTTGCAGGTCTATCAGCACCCAATGGGTAAAATCCACCCTTGGTAAATCTGCCGGAATCTCACGATCTTCTTTATTGACATCGTCGCCACGACTGGGAACGTCTGGATCATGACAGATCAGAACAAGAGATTGCGTGCCAGCAGGAAGATCGGACCAGGCAATATGTGGGTTCCGATTCTGCCCCAGGGTAACGTGCCCTTGTTCGGCAGGCACACAGAAGGCAAATTCGCCAGGGATGGGCTGACCGTTGACGATGGAATTAGAGCTGAGTTTCACGCCGTTTTCCTTACATTCTATGTTAAAGAGGGGAATGATGTAGATGCAGTCCCGAGGATTGAACAGTTGCGGGGCGAATCGGTTCCGGCCCTCTCCCTCTGGTGCCAGCTGATACCCAAACTAGGATGGGCTGATTTCCAGATTGGGGCCGAAAATCCTGAATCACTTGCAATCCCAACAGATCAGGATGTCACCCCCAAGGTCTGATGAATCTGCCCTACCACCAATGGATGCAACTGAGCGGCCTGCGCGAGTTGTTGCAGATACTGGCGTTCGGCTTCAGTATCAACCTCAATCGCGAGCAAGGATGCAGCATAAACTTGAGCCGCAACCTCTTGGTTAGGGATTTCAGCGGCAAAGGCATCAATATCAAGAGGCTGTTGCATCTGTTGCAATACCCATTGCTGCATACCTTGGTCAGCACCGGATTCCTGTAATTTGCTGACAATGCGCTGCATCTCATCGGGAGAAATCTGGCCATCGGACTTGGCAGCATTGATCATACCCTTCAAGACCAGTTGCGCGGTCGACTCCAATGCCTCCTGCTCGGCGGAATTTTGCGGTGCACGCATCCCAATGGGTACGTCACCGCCGGACCAAGAACCGGAATTGCCGGCTCCTTTGTCTCCGCCCAAAGCAGCGCCGAGCATGCCACCGATACCACCGCCTTGCTGTCCAGGTATAGCCTGGGCGCCCTCTCCTGCTGAAGACAGGGCCTTCATCGCAACGCTTGCCAGCACCGCCAGCATACCGCCCTGCACAGCCCCCTTGCCTCCACCAAGCAGTGAGCCGACTAGGGCACCAAGGCCACCGGCCTGACCCGGACTTTGGGCAACCTGACCCAGGCCGCCCTGCACAGCACCCAGAATACCGCCGAGCAAACCGCCGGCACCGGAAGAACTGCTACCGGCTGCTCCGATACCGCCGAATCCAGAGCGCTGCAGTTGCTCCAGCGCGCTGCCGATGCGATTGCCGCCCGATGGCGTCATTCCGTTTTGCATAAAGGCGCCGACAAGATCTCCGAAGTTGGCCATTGTATGTGTCTCCAAAGGTGTTTGTAAGATCGATTCCGATTGGAACGGTCAAGCCCAATACTCGGCTACAGTGGCAGATCGTCGCCCGCCGCAAGCTTCAGCACCCGATCCGCACGCCCCTGATTTACCGCAATCTCCAGCAAGCCAAATGCATTGCGATACCAAAAAGCGGTGCCCACGGGTACCTCACAGAATGTGCGAGCAAAACAAACCTGATGATGACCGATCCGCAATACCCTGTCAGTGGCCACCTCATCGGCACGCACACCACTGATCAGATTACCATATACATCGACATAACAAACCTTAGCCAATGCAAAAGGCCAATCGGAACCGACCAGAGTCGGGATTTGGGCAGGAGAAGAGTCGGGTAGATCTCCCTGTACTATTTGCGCGGCTAAGGGTGCAAAAAGATCACGGCCATGAAAGCTGTCGGACAGCGCGGGCGGACGCCATTGCACCCGAAACACTTGGACCGAATCACAACCGCGAAGACAGGGTACCAGCAATCCGTTGTCTGGTCCGATCAGCCAGTCATTGCCCACACGTGCTGCTAAGACATTACGCGACCCACCGACACCTGGATCGACAACGCACAAATAGAGCGTGGCGGACGGCATGCGCTGCATCAGGCTCGGTAAAAAAAAACCTGCCAGATCAGGCCGGAACGGCACAAGGTCCGATAATAGGGGAATAATCGGGACATTCTCGGCCAGTGCGGCCAATAGCAGGCGCAATTGCCCGGTGTATGGACCATCACCAAAGTCAGTGACCAGGGCAATACGTCGAGGCGGTTGTGTTAATTTCATCGCGGACTGATGAATATACGCGATAGAAATAGGATAGAAAAGGATTTCGAGCCGCGGAGCAGATTAAGTGGAATAAGGCGATTTCTGTCAAGATCAAGCAATGGGCCACCTGGATTGTCTTCTCGTCCAATCTCGACGGTCGCGATAACCCGTCCGTAGAGTTACTACGCGGGTTATCGCTTCGCGAAGGCGAACGAGCATCCGGCACCAGTTGGTATGTTTCTCTAGGGCAATCGCCTAAAAAGCCCGGCTCGGCCCAGCCATTTCATAGCTTTGTAAAAAAACCCTCACAAACAGGTGCAATGGTCAGTCGTCGTTTTCATAGACGGCTTCATCAAGCGGCCGATCAACCAACTCCACATAGGCCATAGGCGCAGCATCACCGGCGCGGAATCCGCACTTGAGAATACGCAGGTAACCGCCGGGACGAGATTCATAGCGTGGACCAAGTTCGCTGAACAACTTTCCTACTGCTTCCTTGTCGCGCAGCCTTGAGAAGGCGAGCCGTCGATGATGCACGGAGTCTTCTTTGCCGAGAGTGATCAAGGGCTCAGCAACACGGCGCAATTCTTTGGCCTTGGGTAAAGTTGTTTTGATCAGTTCATGACGAATCAGAGAACCCGCCATGTTTCGAAACATGGCATCACGATGGGCACTGTTCCGATTCAGTTGTCTTCCAGCCTTGCGATGGCGCATGGTTCGTCTTCCGCTTGTTTACTTGACCATCAGTTCTTCGATATTCTCGGGCGGCCAATTATCTAACCGCATACCGAGGGAGAGTCCGCGCGTAGCGAGTACATCCTTAATCTCGGTCAGGGACTTTTTGCCAAGGTTCGGGGTCTTCAGAAGCTCGACCTCGGTCCTTTGGATCAGATCTCCAATGAGATAAATATTTTCGGCTTTCAAGCAGTTCGCCGAACGCACGGTCAGTTCCAGTTCGTCTACCGGACGCACCAGGATAGGATCGAATGGTGGCTCCTCAGGAACATGGTCAACCGTTGTTTCTGTCCCGACCGCCTGATCGAGATCCACAAAACTTGCCAACTGATCCCGCAAAATGCCGGCCGATCGTTGAATGGCATCCTTAGGATCAATCGTGCCATTGGTCTCGAGATCGACAACTAAGCGATCGAGATCGGTCCGCTGCTCGACGCGCGCTGATTGCACTTCGATTGCAACTCGTCGAATCGGGCTGAATGAGGCATCTAGCGGCAATTTGCCAATCGGACAATCCTCGCCGAACTCTGCTTCACGCTGCGTTGCGGGTTCGTACCCCAGCCCACGACGTATTGTCAGTGACATGCTTAGTTCGATATCACCCGTCAGGTTTGCGATCACCAGTTCGGGATTCGCAATATCCGCAGTATGGTCGATTGCAATATCCGCAGCGGTGGCCGGCCCAGGTCCAACCTTGCTCAGTGTGAATGTTGCTTCGTCACGGCCATGTAACGTAATGGCGAGTTGCTTTAGATTCAGTAGAATCTCTAGTACGTCTTGTTGCACCCCTTCCATGGTCGTGTACTCATGCAATATTCCCTGGATTTCAACTTCGGTCACTGCATAGCCTTCCATGGATGATAGAAGAATCCTGCGCAGCGCATTCCCCAGCGTGTGCCCGAAGCCTCGTTCTAAGGGCTCCATGGAAACCTTAGCGCGGTGTAGGCTACCTTTGACCGGCTCCACCTTAACGATGCGAGGCTTTAAAAATCCGGTACTGACATCGACCATAAAAACGCCCCTGGACTACGCTTATTTGGAGTAAAGTTCGACAATCAAGGATTCGTTGATATCTGCCGGCAGGTCGGCCCGGTCGGGAATGCGTTTGAACACGCCCTTGAAAGCCTTGCTATCTACTTCGACCCAATCCGCGAAACCATACTGCTCTGCAAGGGCGACAGCACTCTGTATACGAACCTGTTTTTTCGCCTTGTCGCGAACTTCAACCTCGTCTTCCGGCGAAATGGTATAGGACGGTATCGATACAACTCGACCGTTGACAAGAATACCTTTGTGACCGATCAACTGGCGAGCCTCTGCACGCGTAGAACCAAAACCCATACGATAGGCGACGCTATCTAAGCGGGTTTCCAGAAGTTGCAGTAGGTTTTCGCCGGTCGCACCTTTTTTGCGCGCAGCCTCTTGATAATAATTACGGAACTGTTTTTCCATTACGCCATAAACGCGGCGTACCTTTTGCTTCTCGCGCAGCTGCAGGCCGTAATCGGAGATGCGGCGTCGACGGTCTTGCGACTGGCCGGGCGCTTTCTCCATCTTGCACTTGGTCTCTAAGGATCTCGCACGGCTCTTAAGCCCAAGATCGACACCTTCACGTCGAGCCAGCTTGCAGGTTGGTCCTGTATACCTTGCCATGTCAGTCTGTTCTCTCGTTACCTGTTCTCGTATCGGCGATCTGAAAATCGACAGTCGGCGACTTGAAGTCCGCGTTATGCGTTAGACGCGCCGTTTCTTAGGCGGGCGGCAACCATTATGCGGGATGGGTGTCACGTCAGTGATACTGGTCACCTTGAAGCCGGCGCTGTTCAGTGCCCGCACTGCCGACTCGCGCCCCGGACCTGGTCCCTTGACATTGACGTCAAGATTCATCACCCCGAACTCTTTTGCAGCGGCGCCCGCCCGAGATGCCGCTACTTGGGCAGCAAAAGGTGTACTTTTGCGTGAACCACGGAAACCAGAGCCTCCGGCTGTAGCCCAGGCAAGCGCATTCCCTTGACGGTCGGTGATAGTGATAATAGTGTTGTTAAAGGAAGCATGGACATGGGCAATCCCGTCCGCAACCTGTTTTCTAATCTTCTTTTTGGTACGAGCTGGCTTCGCCACTGGTTGATCTCCAAAAGGCCTATGTCATCTCCAAAAGGCCTATCGCTTGATCGGCCTGCGCGGACCTTTGCGGGTACGTGCATTGGTTTGTGTGCGCTGTCCGCGTAGCGGTAATCCACGACGGTGCCGGATGCCACGGTTACAACCAAGGTCCATCAGACGCTTGATGTTCATTGAGACTTCTCGCCGCAAATCACCCTCGACAGTGTATTGCCCGACCGCTACTCGCAATCGTTCGATTTCTTCCTCTGAGAGATCCTGCATTTTTGTGGCGGTTGGTACATTCGCCTGCTGGCAAATCTTCGCTGCCAGAGGGCGGCCTACACCGTAGATAGATGTCAGCGCAATGATCGTATGCTTACGATCCGGAATATTCACTCCAGCAATACGGGCCATGCTGACTAAACTCCTGAGGAATCGAGGTAAAAGTAAAACTGCAAGCCGGCTAGTATAACATTTTTCGATGGCTGGTCAAACAGAGTCATTATTAGCCTTGCCGTTGCTTGTGGCGTCGATCTTTGCAGATCACACGAATGGCACCGTTGCGCCGGATTACCTTGCAGTTACGACAGATTTTTTTGACGGATGCACGAACTTTCATCTGATTTCTCCAAAGATATGCAGCGAGGGCATTTTGAATAATCGGCGCACCAAACGGCCATTCATCGCAGCATCCCACCCCCAGGTGTTTTGAGGTTGGATTTTTTCATCAACCCCTCGTACTGATGAGGTGTTAAATGGGCAGAGACTTGAGCGATGAAATCCATCACGACGACGACAACAATAAGCAATGACGTACCACCAAAGTAGAATGGCACATTCCAGCCGACGATCAGAAACTCTGGAAGCAAACACACTGCGGTGATGTAAAGAGCACCCGCCGCTGTCAATCGCGTCATCACCTTATCGATGTAACGCGTTGTCTGTTCACCAGGACGAATACCAGGGATGATTGCTCCCGACCTCTTTAAGTTTTCGGCCATGTCTTTGGCGCTGAATACGAGCGCCGTATAAAAAAAACAGAAGAAAATGATCGCTGCAGCGTACAGAATCACGTAAACAGGCTCTCCAGGAGAAAGCTTACTCGTAATGTCGGCGATCCAGCGAAAATCTTCCGACTGGCTGAACCATTGCCCAAACAAGCCAGGAAAGAGAATAATGCTAGAAGCGAAAATCGGTGGAATGACGCCAGCCATATTCAGTTTAAGCGGCAAGTGTGAGCTTGGTGCCGCTAACATTTTTCTGCCTTGCTGTCGCCGCGCATAATTGACCGTAATGCGACGTTGGCCGCGTTCGACAAAGACTACGAATGCGGTAACTGCCAACGCCATGGCAAATAGAACCAGAACAGACAGCGCATTCATCTCACCAGTGCGCACCAAGTCCAGGGTACCGCCAACGGCCGCAGGCAGACCGGCGACAATACCTGCGAAGATAATCAACGAGATACCATTGCCCACACCACGTTCGGTGATCTGTTCACCCAGCCACATCAGGAACATAGTCCCGGTGACCAATGACACCGCCGCAGTAAATACGAAACCTGGCCCCTGCGTGACCACAAGCGCAGATCCCCCTGCGGTTTGTCCTTGCAACGCTACAGAGATACCAATCGCTTGGAAGCTCGCCAATCCGACTGTGCCATAACGGGTATATTGTGTGATCTTGCGACGACCAGACTCCCCCTCTTTTTTCAGTTGCTCGAGGCTCGGGATGACCGCGCTCATCAACTGCATGATAATGCTCGCAGAAATATAGGGCATGATACCCAGAGCGAGGATACTGGCACGCTCCAGGGCGCCACCAGAGAACATATTGAACATACCGAGAATCGAGCCCTGATTCTGATCGAATAAGATCGCCAATGCCTCAGGGTTCACGCCTGGTACAGGGATGAAAGTACCGATTCGGTAGACCAGCAATGCACCGACGACAAACAAAAGCCGCTGTCGCAGCTCGGTATACCTGCCCATACTACTGAAGGACTGTGCAACAGAGGCGCTGCTCTTTGCCATGTTTAAAAGCCGCTGGTTAGTTTACTGATTCGTGTTGGGGCGCAGAGAGATTGCTGCACCCTCACTCTTCGATTGACCCACCGGCCGCTTCGATCGCTGCTCGTGCGCCAGCCGTCACTCCAATACCTTGGACTCTCACAGCACGCTCGATCACCCCGGATTTGATCAGCTTTACTCTCTTGATCTTCTTATCGATCAGGCCCGCCGCATGCAAAGTCTGAAGATTGACTTGATCGCCATCAACCTGAGCGAGTTCGGCGAGTCGAATTTCATCCGTGCTGTTTGCTTTACGAGAATGAAAACCGATCTTCGGCAAGCGCCTCTGGAGGGGCATCTGACCGCCTTCGAAACCAACCTTATGGAAACCACCAGCACGAGATTTTTGTCCCTTATGGCCGCGACCACAGGTTTTGCCTAAACCGCTTCCTATGCCGCGACCAACCCGCTTGCGCTTACTTTTACTGCCTTGGGCAGGTTTGATATCATTCAGACGCATGTCAAGCTTCCTCTATCAATTCAACCATGTACGAGACTCTATTCAACATGCCTCTGGTGGCCGCAGTGTCCTCCACTTCAACCACCTGATGCATACGACGCAGGCCAAGCCCCCGCACACAGGCGCGATGTTTCTTGTTGCGCCCGTAGATGCTGCGAACCTGTTTTACTTTCATGATTTTCTTTTCGGACATATCGATATTCTCTATCCGTACATCAGCCCGGCCGTACATCAGTCCGGCCGTACATTAGGCAAGGCTTCGCCTCGCCTTTGGCGAAGTTGCGACAGGTTGCTAAACCAGCTGAACCCTGGAAGATCAGCCTAGGATGTCTTCAACGGTCAATCCACGCTTGGCGGCAACCATCTCGGCGTCGGCCATCCGAGCGAGCCCCTCAATCGTTGCCCGCACCACATTCATCGCGTTATTGGTACCAATGCATTTAGCCAAAACGTTCTGAACGCCCACCACCTCGAATACAGCACGCATTGCGCCACCAGCAATAATGCCAGTACCTTCAGAAGCCGGCTGCATGTACACCTTGGCCGCTCCATGACGACCAATCATTGGATATTGTAGGGTTGCCCCCTTAAGACGAACATCAATCATATTCTTGCGCGCCGATTCCATGGCTTTTTGAATAGCGACTGGTACTTCGCGGGCTTTACCCGTGCCGAACCCGACTCGGCCCTTACCATCACCGACAACCGTAAGCGCACCGAAGCCGAACACACGTCCGCCTTTGACTACTTTTGCAACTCGGTTGACGGAAATCAGCTTTTCTAGTAGGTCGTCGCCTTCGGACTTTGGGTTATAACTTGACATCAATGCGTCCTCAGAACTGAAGTCCATTCTCGCGAGCAGCGTCTGCTAACGCTTTAACGCGGCCATGGTATTTGAAACCAGCACGGTCGAAGCTGACGCGTTCGACGCCGGCTGCCCGAGCACGGTCCGCAATGATCTTACCGATGGCGGCAGCAGCACTGATATTACCGGAATAGCCGTCCGCAGCGTCACGAAACGTCTTTTCAATGGTAGAAGCACTTGCCACTACCTGGTTCCCATCGGGAGAGATAAGCTGCGCATAGATATGTCGCGGCGAGCGAAAAACGCATAGCCTGTAGGCACCGATTTCACGCATCTTTGCGCGTGAACGTCTTGCGCGACGCAAGCGCGAGTTCTTCTTATCCATTGTCTATCCCCCTACTTCTTCTTCGCTTCTTTACGTACGACCTGCTCATCTGTATATCGCACGCCTTTACCCTTGTATGGCTCCGGTGGGCGTTTGGAGCGAATCTCTGCGGCTACCTGACCCACCTGTTGCTTATCCACGCCTTTAACAATGATTTCTGTTGCCGATGGAGTCTCGATCTCGATACCCTGAGGAACCGGATAGTCGATCGGATGAGAATAACCAAGTGAAAGGTTTAGTACCTTACCTTTTGCTTGAGCCCGATAGCCAACGCCAATCAGGCTTAGCCTGCGCTCAAAGCCATTACTGACTCCCACCACCATATTATTCAGTAATGCGCGCATGGTGCCAGCCATAGCCCAGCAATCACCCTTGTCGGAGACCGGCTCGACCACGAGTGATTGCTCTTCGGCTCTAAGAAGTACGCTTGGATGTAAATGATGTGACAAAGAACCCTTTGGGCCTTTCACGGTCACGTCAGCTCCATTGATTTTTACATCGACGCCGGAAGGCAGACGGATCGGTGCTTTTGCAATTCTTGACATCGTCGATATAACCTCAGGCAACGAATGCCAGAATTTCGCCGCCATGACCGTCACGACGCGCAGCACGATCACTCATTAGGCCCTTGGATGTAGAGACTATCGCGATTCCAAGTCCACCCCATACTTGCGGGATGTCATTCTTACCACGGTAGATTCGAAGACCAGGGCGGGAAACGCGCTTAATGAATTCAATGACAGGTTTACCGCGATAATACTTTAACTTGACTTCAAGCTGCGGCTTTCCATTCTCATCTTGAATGGAATAGTCCCTAATGTAGCCTTCATCATGCAATAGAGCTGCAATTGCAACCTTTTGCTTTGATGAGGGCATATCGATTGTGACCTTGCCTCGCGCTTGACCGTTACGAATGCGCGTGAGCATGTCCGCGATGGGATCTGAGGTGCTCATGTTACTCTCCGGGGTCAAACCACCATATACGGCGCGATACCCGCTTGAGGTTTATTTATTGAGTATGGTTTGAAGCTTGGAGCGGTTACCAACTTGCCTTGACTACACCTGGAACATCACCACGCATAACCGCCTCGCGTAGCTTATTACGACATAGGCCGAATTTTCGATAGACTGCATGTGGTCTTCCACTGACCCGACAGCGGCGCTGTTGGCGTGCCGGGCTCGCATCACGCGGCAACTTCTGAATTGCTAGAAGGGCATTGTCGATCTGCTCCGCGGAGGCATTGCGATCTTTGATAATAGCTTTCAGTGCAGTACGCTTTTTCTCGAATCGTTGCGCGGTGCGACGACGTTTCGCTTCGCGCGCAATCATACTTTTTTTTGCCATGGTACCTAGCTAGCTTCTGAATGGGAACTTAAATGCATCAAGCAGAGCGCGACCCTCTTCGTCTGTACGAGCCGAAGTGGTGATGGTTACATCCAGGCCGCGCACGGTGTCAATCTTATCGTAATCGATTTCGGGGAATATAATCTGTTCACGCACTCCAATGGAGTAATTACCACGCCCGTCGAATGATTTCGGGCTAAGGCCGCGAAAATCTCGCACACGAGGGATGGCTATGTTGATCAGTCGATCGAGGAATTCGTACATTCGCTCCCTACGTAATGTGACTTTGCAACCAATTGGCCACTCTTCTCGGATCTTGAATCCGGCAACTGACTTGCGTGCCTTAGTTACGATCGGCTGCTGTGCGGCAATTTGCTTTAGGTCACGAACGGCAAAATCCATCAATTTTTTATCGTTGATGGCCTCACCTACTCCCATATTCAGTGTAATCTTCTCAATACGCGGCACCTGCATAACGCTGGCGTAACCGAATTGTTGTTGTAACTGACCAACAATTTGTTCTCGATAGATTTTCTGTAGTCTAGACATGCTTATTCGCTCAGACATCGACGACTTCGCCGTCGGACTTGAAAACCCGCACTTTTTTACCGTCAGCTAGGATCTTGAATCCAACCCGATCCGCAGCATCTTTACTTGGATTATATAACCCGACATTCGATCGGTGGATTGGCATTTCCTTATCGACGATACCGCCGGAAACATGACGCTGCTGATTACCCCGCTGATGCTTTTTAACGACATTTACATTCTCGACTACCACGCGGGTTGAACCAATGACACGCAGAACTCTGCCCCGCTTGCCCTTGTCTTTACCTGCGATGACCATGGCATCATCACCGACTTTTATTTTAAACATAACATTCAAACCTCAAGACGATCGCGCGGATGGAATAATCGAATCCTAGAAATCATTACAGCACTTCTGGAGCCAGCGAAATAATTTTCATGAATCGCTCGCCGCGCAATTCTCTAGTCACCGGGCCAAAAATGCGTGTACCGATAGGCTGTAACTGATTATTCAATAATACGGCGGCATTGCCATCGAAACGGATCAACGATCCATCGGCGCGACGAACCCCCTTCCGCGTACGTACGACGACAGCGCTGTAAACATCGCCTTTCTTCACTTTACCGCGAGGAATCGCATCCTTGACAGTGACCTTGATGACATCGCCAATACCAGCATAGCGGCGGTGTGATCCACCCAATACCTTGATGCATTGCACGGAGCGCGCGCCACTGTTATCGGCTACGCCAAGACGGGTTTGCATTTGAATCATTGTCTCGACCTACACCTCGACTTGTTAAATCCTGCAGCAAATGTACATGATCGGGGATTTGTCCTTTCCTCTCTATATACTCTGTACATATTCAGCGCGCCTTTTCTACCACCTCGACTAAGCGCCAGCATTTTGTCTTGGATAGTGGGCGACATTGCTCCACACGTACCAAGTCACCTGCATTGCACTCATTATTTCCATCGTGGGCATGTAATTTCGAGGAGCGGCGCATGAACTTTCCATACAGGGGATGTTTTACCCGACGTTCCACGAGAACCGTGACGGTCTTATCCATCGCGCTGCTGACAACTCGGCCGGTGGCAGTACGATTCGATTCTTGCCGAGGAATGCTCTGATCATTCGCGGCTTGTTCGCTCGTATCTTGGTCGCCCGTATTCTGATCGCTCATATCTTGCTCGCTCATTTATCGGTTACTTCTGACCTCTCATTCACTTGCTTCTGTGCGATCAAGGTTTTAATACGAGCGATCCCGCGGCGGATAACCTTGAATTGAGATGGGGCATTAAGCTGACCGCTTCCTTTTTGCATCCGCAGCGCAAACTGCTCTTTCAACAATTCGAGTAACTGCTTTTCCAAGTCCTCAATGGACTTCGTTCTCAATGCACTGGCTCTCAATTCACCGGTATTCATCACTGGTTCTCATTACTTGCTCTCAATTCACTATCTCTTATCGCCGGCTGTCAGCCGACATCTCTTCTACTGGACTCTGTTCGAACATGCCGATCAGCTTCGTGACGATTGAGCTGAGGCAATTTCGTTATGTCAACAGAGTAGGCCTGTTGGCAGAATGGATCTATTGCAGTCGTTCCATTAAAGCTAAGAGCATTCCAGCTAGAGCACCGTCCGCTTCTCAAATCGCGTTTGCACAGGCAGTTTTGCCGCTGCCAAGCGGAAGGCTTCACGAGCAAGCTCTTCGGTAACACCCTCGATTTCATACAGCATGCGTCCCGGCTGGATCAGCGCAACCCAGTACTCAACGTTACCTTTACCTTTGCCCATCCGCACCTCTAGGGGCTTCTTGGAGACCGGTTTGTCAGGAAACACTCGAATCCAAAGCTTACCGCCACGGCGAACTCGACGGGTAATCGCTCTACGCGCTGCTTCAATTTGGCGCGCTGTAAGCCGACCGCGACCGACCGCCTTTAATCCAAATTCGCCAAAGGAGACCTGTGCACCACTCTGGGCAAGACCACGATTTCGCCCTTTTTGTTGCTTACGAAATTTAGTTCTCTTTGGTTGCAACATGACTTATGCCCTTCGTCGACCGCGTTTTTCTTGTGGTGTTTCCGGCTGCACGTCATCGAAGACCTCGCCTCGGAAGACCCAGGTCTTTACCCCGAGAATGCCATAGGTCGTCCTTGCCTCGGCTAATCCATAGTCAAGATCAGCCCGTAATGTGTGCAATGGCACTCGTCCTTCACGATACCATTCGGAACGTGCGATTTCAGCACCATTTAAACGCCCAGCTATATTAACGCGTATGCCACCAGCGCCCGCACGCATGGTTGCCTGCACCGCTCGCTTCATCGCACGCCGAAACATAATGCGGCGCTCCAACTGCTGGGCAATGCCTTCAGCAACTAATTGCGCATCAAGCTCCGGCTTGCGAATTTCTTCGATGCTAATGTGCACGGGAATGCCCATGAGTTGGGAAACCGTTGCACGTAACTTGTCAATATCCTCGCCTTTTTTTCCGATGACCACGCCAGGGCGGGCTGTGTGCACGGTGATATGTGCATTTCGGGCCGGACGATTGATTTGGATTTTGCTTACAGAGGCAGCGGCTAGTTCCTTCTTAAGAAATTGCCGCACTTCAAGATCGTTGATCAGTAAATCCGCATAGTTCTTTGAATCCGCATACCAAATGGAATTCCAGTCCTTGACAATCCCAAGACGAATTCCGATTGGATGTACTTTTTGTCCCATATCGATGCTCCTGCGTTAACGTTCCGCAACCGTGACACGGATGTGACTGGTACGCTTTAGGATGCGGGACGCACGACCTTTAGCCCGAGGGCGAATGCGCTTCATTGTAGGACCTTCATTTACCTGCACCTCGACGACCTCGAGTTCGTCCACGTCAGCCCCCTGATTATTCTCCGCATTGGCGATTGCGGATTCCAGAATCTTGCGTAGAATTCCAGCGGCTTTTTTCGTGCTAAAAGTCAGTTGATTCAACGCGCGCTCGACGTGCTGCCCTCGAATTTGATCGCCCACCAGCCTTGCTTTTTGCGCAGAGATGCGCGCGTATTTTAGTGTTGCCTGTGCTCGCATCATTGCACCTCTATCGCTTCTTGGCCTTGCGATCGGCAGCATGTCCACGGAAAGTGCGCGTTAGCGCGAACTCACCGAGTTTGTGGCCAATCATATTTTCGTTAACCAAGACTGGCACATGCGAGCGACCGTTGTGAACAGCTATGGTTAGACCGACCATCTCAGGTAAGATCATGGAACGACGCGACCAAGTTTTAATTGGTCGCTTGCTGTTCTGTGCAACAGCGTCCGTAACTTTCTTGGCCAAATGATGATCCACAAAGGGACCCTTTCTGATGGAACGTGGCACTGACTCAATCCTCGCGTTACTTACTTACGGCCACGACGGCGAACGATCATGCCGTCGGTGCGCTTGTTCTTTCGCGTCTTATGGCCCTTTGTCGGTACGCCCCAGGGGGTTACTGGATGACGACCGCCGGAGGTACGACCCTCTCCACCGCCATGAGGATGGTCAACCGGATTCATCACGACGCCACGTACAGTCGGTCGAACTCCCCGCCAACGCTTAGCTCCAGCCTTGCCGAGCTTTCGCAGACTATGTTCGCCGTTGCCAACGACGCCAATGACAGCACGGCAATCCGAATGGACCTTGCGCATCTCGCCTGAGCGCAACCTAAGCGTCGCTTGCCGTCCCTCGCGTGCGATGAGTTGCACCGAAGCCCCAGCGGATCGAGCAATTTGTGCCCCCTTACCTGGGCGCATCTCCACCGCATGTAACTCGGTGCCGACCGGGATGTTACGCAGTGGCAAGCAGTTACCAATGCTGATCGGCGCGGTTTCGGAAGCAACTACAGTGCCTCCTTGGGCTAAACCCTTAGGAGCCAGAATATAGGTGCGCTCGCCATCGGCGTACTTTAGTAATGCCAAATTGGCACTGCGGTTTGGATCGTATTCCAGGCGCTCTACGACAGCCGGCACTCCATCTTTGCGGCGTTTGAAGTCGACAATGCGATAGCGTTGCTTGTGACCGCCGCCACGATGACGTACCGTAATTCGACCTTTATTGTTGCGACCGCCTCCACGCGTCTTTTTCGAGATCAACGCATCAAAAGGCTCCCCCTTATGTAACTCGGGATTGCGTAGCTTGACCTGGAATCGCCGCCCCGGCGATGTCGGTTTTGTTTTTACGATTGCCATTTTCGTGATCTAACTGCCGAATCCAATTGCTGGGTAAGCGCTGTCAAGCACCGCCGCCAAAGTCGATGTCATATCCAGGCTTTAAACGGACATAGGCTTTGCGCCAATTTGGACGCCGCCCTTGGCGAGCACCGAAGCGCTTACTTTTCCCTTTAACGTTCAGTACCTGAACGCAATCCACCTCAACATCGAACATCAGTTCCACGGCTCGGCCTATTTCAGGCTTGTTCGCATCTGGCATGACGCGAAATACGAACTGCAGGTTCTCGTCGCTCGCGCGCGTAGATTTTTCGGAGATTAGGGGACCAAGTAGAACCTTCATAAGACGTTCTTGGTTCATACTAAATGCTCCTCGAGACGACGAACAGCACCCTCGGTGGCAATAACATGTTCGAAATTGATCATACTGACCGGATCAACCTCAGACGCTGTCATCACGTTCACATGGGGTAGATTACGAGCGGCCAAATGCAATGTATCGTCGAATGTCTCGATTAAGATCAGAACGTCACTCACGCCTAACTCATTGAGTTTCTTTGACAGCTCTTTAGTCTTTGGAGCCGCTAATGTTATCTCCGCCACAATACTCAGCCGGTCGGTACGGACAAGTTCGGAAAGAATGGAGCGTACCGCACCGCGGTACATCTTACGATTCACTTTCTGCGTATAGTTGCGAGGCTGTGCAGCGAAGGTTACGCCACCACTACGCCAAATCGGACTGCGCGTTGTCCCCGCACGAGCCCGTCCGGTCCCTTTTTGCCGGTACGGTTTGGCGCCGCCGCCGTTTACCGCAAAGCGGTTTTTTTGCGCTTTTGTGCCGCTGCGCCCACCCGCCAGATAGGCGACAATCACTTGATGTACCAAAGCCTCATTATAGTCGGCACCAAAGACGCTGTCTGAGACATGAATGTCGGCACCATTTCGCATAGCCAGTTGCATGATCCACTCAACCCGTTGTGATGGTCTTGATAATACTCAGGATAACGATTGAGCCTTTTTCTGCTTGACCGATGGCGTCACCATCAGACGACCACCAGAAGCGCCGGGTACACCACCACGGACAAGCAGCAAATGTCGCTCCACATCAACGCGGACAACCATCAAATTCTGTTGACAACGGTTAACATTTCCCATTTGACCCGCCATGCGTTTACCCTTGAAGACGCGGCCTGGTGTTTGGCATTGTCCGATTGAACCCGGCGCTCGGTGCGACAACGAGTTACCGTGCGTATTATCTTGGCCTCTGAAGTGGTGCCGCCGAATACCACCGGCAAAACCGCGCCCTTTGGTAACACCCCGTACATCCACCTTCTGCCCAATCTCGAATATCGATATGTCAAGCACGCCTCCAGTCGTAAGATCTCCGCCCTCACCATCGTCGAGACGAAACTCACAGAGCGCGCTACCAGCCTCGACACCAGCCTTTGCGTAGTGACCAGACATGGGTTTATTTACCCGCGAGGCTCGCCGCTCCCCAGCAGCAAGCTGAACTGCCCGATAACCGTCACTTTCCTTATCCTTTACCTGGGTAATGCGATTCGGCGTTACCTCTATGACTGTGACCGGGATGCTAACGCCATCTTCGCTGAATACGCGCGTCATTCCGGCCTTCCGCCCAATCACTCCAATGGTCATTTTCGTTTCCTCAACTCACAATGGTGGCCATGCAAACTACACTGACCAACGTCATTATTCAGCTCAGCTTGATCTGCACATCGACGCCAGCAGCAAGATCAAGTTTCATTAGCGCATCGACCGTCTTGTCTGTCGGATCGACAATATCCATAAGCCGCTTATGCGTTCGCAATTCATACTGGTCCCGAGCGTCCTTGTTGACATGCGGGGAAATCAGAATCGTATAACGCTCGTGCTTGGATGGCAGCGGTACTGGCCCTCTCACCTGGGCGCCAGTACGCTTTGCTGTGTCGACGATCTCGCGTGCGGACTGATCGATCAGCCGATGATCAAATGCCTTTAGGCGGATGCGGATTCGTTGGTTGGCCATAGCGATTACTCGATCACTCGATATAGCTTATTCAATGATCTTCGCAACCACGCCGGCGCCGACGGTACGTCCGCCCTCGCGCACTGCAAAGCGCAAACCCTCTTCCATCGCAATCGGGGCAATGAGCTTGACGACCATTTTCACGTTGTCGCCCGGCATCACCATCTCGATCCCCTCCGGTAATTCACAGGCACCAGTTACATCCGTGGTGCGGAAGTAAAACTGTGGACGGTAACCATTGAAAAACGGCGTGTGCCGACCGCCCTCCTCCTTACTCAGCACGTAAACTTCTGCCTCGAAATGGGTGTGCGGCGTAATCGAACCAGGCTTGGCCAGCACTTGGCCACGCTCGACATCGTCACGCTTGGTGCCACGCAGCAAGGCTCCTATATTGTCGCCTGCCTCACCCTGATCGAGCAGCTTGCGGAACATTTCCACGCCGGTGCAAATCGTCTTTACAGTATCCTTGATGCCGACGATCTCCACTTCCTCACCCACCTTGACCACACCGCGCTCAACGCGCCCAGTCACCACGGTACCGCGGCCGGAAATTGAAAACACGTCTTCGATCGGCATAAGAAATGCCCCATCTACGGCTCGCTCGGGCTCGGGAATATAGCTGTCGAGCGCGTCCATGAGCTTGTCGATCGAGACGCCACCGATATCGCCTTCGTCTCCCTCAAGCGCTTTCAGCGCCGAGCCGGTGATGATCGGCGTATCGTCACCCGGAAAATCATAGCTGTCCAGCAACTCGCGGACTTCCATCTCCACTAGCTCTAACAGCTCTTCATCATCGACCATGTCTGCTTTATTCAGGTAGACGATAATGTAGGGCACACCAACCTGGCGCGACAGCAGAATGTGCTCGCGCGTCTGAGGCATCGGGCCATCAGCAGCTGACACCACCAGAATGGCACCATCCATTTGTGCGGCACCAGTGATCATGTTCTTGACGTAGTCTGCATGCCCAGGACAATCGACATGCGCGTAGTGGCGCTTACCCGTCTCGTACTCGACATGCGCGGTGGCTATGGTGATGCCCCGCTCGCGCTCTTCTGGAGCATTATCGATCTGGTCGTAGGCTTTCGACTCACCACCGAATTTCTTCGACTGATGAACCGTGATCGCTGCCGTCAGGGTCGTCTTACCATGATCGACGTGGCCGATTGTACCGACATTGACGTGCGGCTTATTGCGTTCGAATTTTGCTTTGGACATGACTCATTAGCCTCGAATCTGGACCCTTTGCCAGTCGCTGTTATTGTTTCTTGGCGACGGCCTCGGCGATGCTCGCCGGAACCTCGTTATACTTTGCGAATTCCATGCTGTAGGTAGCACGACCCTGAGTTGCGGAACGCAGATCGGTCGCATAGCCGAACATCGACGCAAGCGGTACCTCGGCTCGGATGATCTTACCGGAAGGAGCGTCTTCCATGCCTTGGATCATGCCGCGACGACTGTTCAGATCACCCATGACATCCCCCATATTCTCTTCCGGAGTGACAACTTCTACCTTCATGATCGGCTCGAGTAGAACTGGCTTGCCTTTTCCAGCCCCTTCCTTAAGCCCCATCGACCCCGCAATTTTGAATGCCATTTCACTTGAATCGACCTCATGGTACGAGCCGTCATAAAGCGTCACTTTGATGTCAACCATCGGGAAGCCCGCCATGATTCCATTACTCATGGCTTCCTGTATACCCTTGTCGACAGCGGGGATATATTCTTTAGGTACAGCACCACCGACGATTGCGTTGACGAATTCATAACCGGCTCCAGCCTCCTGCGGTTCAATTCGTAAATAGACATGTCCATATTGCCCACGACCACCCGACTGACGGGCGAATTTTGTCTCTTGTTCAACCGGCTTGCGGATGGTTTCCCGGTAACTGACCTGTGGCGCACCCACATTGGCTTCGACACTGAATTCGCGCTTCATTCGGTCGACAATGATTTCAAGATGTAACTCGCCCATACCAGAGATAATTGTCTGACCCGATTCCTCATCCGTGCGAACTCGAAATGATGGATCTTCCTGCGCAAGCTTCGATAGGGCGACACCCATCTTTTCCTGGTCGCTTTTTGTCTTCGGCTCAACGGCGACCGAAATGACCGGCTCGGGGAACTCCATCCGCTCCAAGGTAATGCGCTTGTCCACAGCGCACAGCGTATCTCCTGTGGTCACATCTTTAAGACCTACGGCGGCCGCGATGTCTCCAGCACGGACTTCCTTAATTTCTTTGCGATCGTTAGAGTGCATTTGCAAAATACGACCCACTCGCTCCTTCTTACCTTTAACCGGATTGAGCACCGTGTCGCCAGAGTGCAGCACCCCTGAGTAGACCCGAAAGAATGTTAGCGTACCAACATAGGGATCGGTCGCAATCTTAAATGCAAGAGCGGCAAAGGGCGCATCATCTTCCGGCGGGCGCGTTTCGATCGTCTCCGCGCCGTCATCAATTACTCCTTGAATGGCCTGCACATCCGGCGGAGCCGGCATATATTCCACCACCGCATCCAGCATCGCCTGTACACCCTTATTCTTAAAGGCTGAACCACAGAGCATTGGAACGATCTCGCTGCGTAATGTACGCAGACGCAATCCTTTCTTGATGTCATCATTTGACAATTCGCCACCCTCGAGGTACTGCTCCATTAGCTCTTCAGTAGCATCAGCCGCGGCTTCGACCATTTTTTCGCGCCATTCGGTACAGAGACTGAGCATATCATCGGGTATGTCACGCGCCTCGTAGGTCATGCCTTTAGAAGCCTCATCCCAATAAATCGCTTTCATACGAATGAGGTCAACGACACCGACAAAGTTTTCCTCAGCACCGATCGGCAGCTGAATGGGTATCGCATCGCCACCAAGCCGATCTCTGACTTGCTCTACAACACGCAGGAAGTTTGCACCCATGCGGTCCATCTTATTAACGAATGCTAATCGCGGAACACCATACTTGTCCGCCTGACGCCAGACCGTTTCGGACTGGGGCTCGACGCCTCCGACCGCACAGAACACCGCGCAGGCACCGTCCAGCACGCGCAGAGAGCGCTCGACTTCAATGGTAAAGTCAACATGCCCGGGAGTATCGATGATGTTAATTCGATGTTCCGGGAACTGTTTATCCATGCCTTGCCAGAAGCAGGTGGTCGCAGCAGAGGTGATGGTGATCCCACGCTCCTGCTCCTGTTCCATCCAATCCATCGTCGCAGCGCCGTCGTGCACCTCACCGATCTTATGAGATAGGCCAGTGTAGAATAGGATGCGCTCGGTGGTGGTGGTTTTACCCGCATCAATATGAGCCATGATGCCGAGATTCCGATACCGATCGATTGGTGTACTACGTGACACGACTGTATCCGCCTATGTTAGCGATGAGCTTCAGTTCAGTTGCGACTTGTTCGAATTCCGTGGGGATTTCGATTACATGGAGGTTTGAATCCATGGGAGTGGCCGAGCTTCAATGGTTCTACTTCCTACCAGCGATAGTGCGAGAACGCCTTATTTGCATCCGCCATTCGGTGTGTATCTTCCTTCTTCTTCACCGCCGAACCACGCGCATCGCCGGCATCCATGAACTCCCCAGCCAAGCGGAGCGCCATTGATTTCTCAGAGCGCTTTCGTGCCGCATCAATCAACCAGCGCATTGCCAGGGTGTTGCGGCGAGACGGACGCACCTCAATCGGAACTTGGTAGGTCGCCCCACCGACGCGTCGGGACTTAACTTCAACCACTGGACGAACGTTTTCCATTGCTTGTTCCAACCACTCGACAGGATCAGTATTTTTCTTGTCCGCAACCTGATCAAGTGCTCCATACATGATTCGCTCGGCAACCGATTTTTTACCGTCTTCCATCAGCATATTAATGAACTTGGCGAGCAGTTCGCTTCCGTGCTTCGGATCCGGCAGGATCTGGCGACGGGCGACAATGCGTCTTCTTGGCATGTTCTGAAGCTCCGGGTTCCTGAATGAGGCAATACGTTAGATTATTACGATAGACCGAAACATACGATGATTTCAGCTCTTCGGGCGCTTTGCACCATACTTGGACCGACCCTGTCGCCGCTTTTCAACTCCTGAGGTATCTAACGTGCCGCGAACGGTATGATAGCGTACCCCGGGCAAATCTTTGACACGCCCACCTCGAATCAGCACAACTGAGTGCTCTTGAAGATTATGGCCTTCACCGCCGATATAGGATGCAACCTCGAAGCCATTGGTCAGGCGCACCCGAGCAACCTTGCGCAGCGCAGAATTCGGCTTCTTTGGCGTGGTCGTATAAACTCGCGTACAAACACCACGCTTTTGCGGGCAGCTCTCGAGTGCCGGCACGTTGCTCTTGGCAATTTTGCGCTTACGCGGATTACGGACCAACTGATTGATTGTCGCCATGACAAACTCCACCAATGCGCATTGCGCAATTCAACACCTAAAACGAACGAAAGATAATACTGAATCAGCCCACAGCATCTCTGACCAGACCAGCCAGTAGTGCAGGCGCAGGATTCGATGTAGGTAAGCGGCTAATGTGAAGGCCGACGCCTTACGGCATCGGCCTTGGAAATCAGCGAGCCGACAAGAGTAACCGGCGAGCTAAGACGAGAAGTATATTTGTGCTTAACCGCCCTGTCAACAACTCGTACTATGTAAGCTGGCGTTCCAACGTCCCTAACGCGGATTTCGTACGATAGATCCCGGATCGACTGAGTAGACTCGTACCCTATTCCGCCTCGGACTCCGACGTATTCAACGCCTGTTTCAGCGCCTGCTCTAAATCCTCAGCCGCCATTTCCATTCGCTCGTCGCCTCCTCCGCCGAGATCGGCATGTCGTTTGCGGCGGCGCTCCGTATGATAGGCAAGGCCGGTTCCGGCCGGAATCAGGCGCCCGACAATCACATTCTCTTTCAGGCCATTTAGGCCATCATGAGAGCCGCGCACCGCGGCTTCGGTAAGAACTCGAGTGGTTTCCTGGAACGACGCGGCTGAGATGAATGACTCAGTTGCCAGCGATGCCTTGGTAATGCCGAGTAACAAGGGTTCAAATATAGCTGGATTCTTGTTTTCGGCAAGCACACGCTCGTTCTCCGCCATCAACACTGATTGATCCACCTGCTCGCCGCGTAACAGGCGGGTATCGCCGACGCTGGTAATTTCGACCTTCCGCAACATCTGCCGAACGATGACCTCGATGTGCTTGTCGTTGATTTTTACGCCCTGCAGTCGATAGACGTCCTGAATCTCTTTGACGAGATACTCGGCAAGTGCGGTCACACCCTTCAAACGCAGAATGTCATGAGAGTTGAGTTCACCCTCTGATATGACTTCACCCCGCTCCACGCGCTCGCCCTCGAATACACTGACATGGCGCCATTTCGGGATCAGCTCCTCGACTGCTTCACCGTCGTCGGTAGTGATGACAAGGCGCTGCTTACCCTTGGTGTCCTTGCCAAAACTGACGGTACCGGTTGCCTCGGCCAATAAGGCTTGGTCCTTTGGCTTACGCGCCTCGAACAAATCCGCAACTCGCGGCAGACCGCCTGTGATATCGCGTGTCTTTGACGACTCCTGAGGGATACGCGCCAGGATATCTCCAACGCCAACATCGGCACCATCGGCGACCGAGACGATCGCACCTGCCGGCAGAAAGTAGCGCGCGGGCAGATCTGTGCCGGCTAGCTTCAGCTCCTCGCCATCTTCATCCAACAATTTAACCATTGGTCGTAGATCTTTGCCAGCGCTCGGGCGCTGCTTCGGATCCATGATCTCAACCGATGCCAGGCCGGTGACATCGTCCGTCTTGCTCTGCACCGTTACGCCATCGAGAAAGTCCTCAAAGCGCAATTTGCCGGCAACTTCAGTTACCACAGGATGAGTATGCGGATCCCAACTGGCAACAATGGCACCGCCTTCCACGGCGTCACCGTCATTAACCGCCACGGTGGCACCATAAGGAATCTTATAGCGCTCTTTCTCCAAACCTTTGTCATCACTAATGGTCAATTCGCCAGATCGAGATACGGCCACCAGATTACCGCTGTGATGGCGCACGGTCTTGATGTTGTGCAGGCGTACTGTACCGCTCGCCTTTACCTGCACGTTACTAATCGCCGCGGCCCGAGATGCCGCGCCACCGATATGGAAGGTGCGCATGGTCAGCTGCGTACCAGGCTCACCGATAGACTGTGCAGCAATGACACCAACCGCTTCACCTTGGTTCACGCGGTGTCCGCGAGCCAAGTCGCGGCCATAGCATTGGGCGCAAACACCGACTCTTGCCTCACAGGTAATCGCTGAACGCACCATCACCTGATCGATCCCCATGGATTCCAGCTGTGTAACCCAGCTCTCATCCAGTAATGTGCCGGCTTCACAGATCACATCGTCACTGCCGGGCTTGTAGATGTCACTGGCTGTAACACGCCCAAGAATTCGATCACGCAGCGGCTCGACGACATCACCACCCTCGATGATCGGCGTCATGAGTAAACCTTTCTCGGTGCCGCAATCCACGGTCAGCACCACCATGTCCTGAGCCACATCTACCAGGCGGCGAGTCAGGTAACCTGAATTGGCTGTTTTCAGCGCCGTATCGGCAAGTCCCTTTCGGGCACCGTGGGTGGAGATAAAATACTGAATTACGTTGAGACCCTCGCGGAAATTCGCAGTAATCGGTGTTTCGATAATCGACCCATCGGGCTTGGCCATCAGGCCGCGCATGCCCGCAAGCTGTCGTATCTGAGCGGCGGAACCACGGGCACCGGAGTCGGCCATCATATAGATCGAATTAAACGAATCTTGCTCGGCTTCTTTGCCATCACGATCGATGACGATATCCTTACCCAGTTTTCGCATCATTGACTTCGCGACCTGATCATTGGTGCGTGACCAGATATCGACGACTTTATTGTATCGTTCACCGTTGGTCACCAATCCTTGGGTATACTGATCCTCGATCTCGCGCACCTCGTCCTCGGCGCGCGCTAGAATCTCGACCTTTTGGTCTGGCACTTCCATGTCCTCCAGGCCGATGGATACACCCGCGCGGGTGGCCATTCGGAAACCTAGATACATAATTTGATCAGCAAAGACGACGGTATCTTTGAGTCCAAGGATCCGATAACAGTGATTGATCAGTCTTGATATGGCTTTCTTCCCTAGGGTACGGTCGACCATATCGAACGGCAGTCCGGTAGGGACTATCTCCCATACCATGGCGCGGCCAATGGTCGTGTCACGAATGCTCCAGCGCTCTTCGCTGGAACCATCTTCAGCGCGGGTCAGCTCACGGATGCGTACTTTGACCTTGGCATGCAGATCCGCATGACCGGTCTCGTAAGCACGGCGCGCCTCTTCGATGCCGGACAATACCAAGCCCTCGCCCCTCGCATTGACGCGAGCACGCGTCATGTAATAGAGTCCAAGCACCACGTCCTGGGATGGCACGATGATCGGCTCGCCATTGGCAGGCGACAGTATGTTATTGGACGACATCATCAGCGCCCGCGCTTCAAGCTGGGCCTCCAACGATAATGGCACATGCACCGCCATTTGATCACCGTCAAAATCGGCATTAAAAGCAGTACACACTAACGGATGCAACTGGATTGCCTTACCTTCGATCAGCACCGGCTCAAAGGCTTGAATGCCGAGACGATGAAGCGTCGGTGCACGGTTCAGCATTACCGGATGCTCGCGAATGACTTCCTCGAGAATGTCCCAAACCTCCGGTGTTCCGCGCTCGACCATTTTCTTGGCGGCTTTAATGGTTGCCGCTAGCCCACGACTCTGCAGCTTGCTGAAGATAAACGGCTTGAACAACTCCAACGCCATACGTTTGGGCAAACCGCATTGGTGCAGTTTCAACGTCGGGCCGACAACAATGACCGAGCGGCCAGAGTAGTCAACGCGCTTGCCCAGTAAGTTCTGGCGAAAACGTCCCTGTTTCCCCTTTATCATATCGGCCAATGACTTCAGGGGGCGCTTGTTAGTGCCGGTGATAGCGCGACCGCGGCGACCGTTGTCGAGCAATGCATCAACGGCCTCTTGCAGCATACGCTTTTCGTTACGTACGATAATATCTGGTGCAATCAGGTCAAGTAGCCGCTTCAAACGATTGTTGCGATTGATTACACGCCGGTAGAGATCATTGAGATCTGAGGTGGCGAAGCGACCACCATCGAGCGGTACGAGAGGACGCAATTCTGGCGGCAACACCGGCAGCACCGTCAGGATCATCCATTCTGGACGATTTCCTGAAGCCTGCAAGGATTCAATCAGTTTCAAACGCTTCGACAGCTTTTTGATCTTGGTCTCGGAGTTGGTCGACTCGATATCCTCACGCATCTGTTTGACCTCAGCATCAAGGTCAATGGTACGCAGCAGTTGAAATACCGCTTCCGCACCCATGCGCGCATCGAACTCGTCGCCGTTCGCCTCCAACGCGTCCAAATATTGGTCATCGGTCAACAACTGGTTGCGCTCGAGATCGGTCATCCCGGGATCGACGACCACAAAGGACTCGAAGTAGAGCACGCGCTCAATGTCCCGCAGCGTCATGTCAAGCAGCAGCCCGATCCGCGACGGAAGTGACTTCAGAAACCATATGTGCGCCACCGGGCTGGCAAGATCGATATGTCCCATACGTTCCCGCCGGACCTTGGCTAGGGTTACCTCTACGCCACACTTTTCACAGACTACGCCGCGGTGCTTCAAACGCTTGTACTTACCGCACAGACACTCATAGTCATTGACCGGACCAAAAATCTTCGCGCAGAACAGGCCGTCTCGCTCGGGTTTGAAGGTACGGTAGTTGATAGTCTCCGGCTTCTTGACCTCGCCGTAAGACCAAGAATGGATCATCTCCGGAGATGCCAAACCGATACGAATGGCATCGAATTCTAGAACCTGGCCCTGCTGCTTGATGATTCTGAGTAGATCTTTCAAGATCTTACCTCCTTAGGGAGAAAGAGCCGAAGGCCGGGAGCCGAAGGCCAAAAAGCGAGTGTTCGAGACGCGGGAATGAAAGCCGGTAGGAATTGCATATCTATATTATCCTAGACTTCCAGGCTTGAAGCCCTGTCTGTTCTTCAATCTTGCTCCAGCTCGACATTGATACCGAGCGATCGGATTTCTTTGACCAAGACATTAAAGGACTCCGGCATACCAGCCTCCATACGATGGTCACCGTCGACAATATTCTTATACATTTTTGTACGCCCGTTCACGTCGTCGGACTTGACAGTGAGCATCTCCTGTAGGGTGTAAGCAGCGCCGTAGGCTTCCAGAGCCCAAACCTCCATCTCGCCGAAACGCTGTCCACCAAACTGGGCCTTACCACCAAGCGGCTGCTGGGTGACCAGACTGTATGGTCCGGTGGAGCGTGCGTGCATTTTGTCGTCGACTAGATGATTCAGTTTCAGCATGTACATGTAGCCCACCGTTACCGGGCGCTCGAAGGGATCTCCAGTGCGCCCATCATAGAGCATCGTCTGTCCTGTTTCTGAAAGCCCCGCGATGCGCAGCATTTGACGGATCTCATCCTCGCTGGCACCGTCGAACACTGGCGTTGCCAGCGGTACGCCCCCACGCAGGTTAGCTGCAAGTTCCAGAATCTCTTGGTCGTTAAAGTCGTCAAGCTGCTCGAGTTTGCCGCTGCTGTTGTAGACCTCGTTCAAGAAGGAGCGCAGTTCGTTTACGCTGGAGTGCGCACGAAGAGCGGCGTCGATCCGATCGCCGAGTCCCTTGGCAGCCCACCCTAGGTGCGTCTCCAGCACCTGACCGACATTCATACGGGACGGAACACCGAGAGGATTCAGCACGATATCCACAGGCTCCCCATCAGCGCTGAATGGCATGTCTTCAACCGGAATGACGCGCGAAATAACACCTTTGTTGCCGTGGCGGCCCGCCATCTTATCGCCGGGTTGAACGCGGCGCTTGACTGCCACGTAGGTCTTTACCATCTTGAGTACACCAGGGGCCAGCTCGTCTCCCTGGGTAATCTTGCGCTTTTTCATCTCAAAACGATCGCGGAATTCCTCGCGCTGCTGCTTGATTTGGTTGGCCACAGCCTCGAGCTGGGCGGCGGCCTCTTCGCTTCGCAAACGAATTTCCAGCCATTTATCTCGACCAAACTTGTCAGCAACTTCGCTTAGATAGATCTGTGTAATCGTGGTACCTGCTCTAAGACCATCAGGCCCGCCGTCGGCAACCTTATCGAGCAGCATTTTTTCCATACGCTGAAAGGTATCGTTCTCCACAATACGTTGCTGATCCGCCAAATCCTTGCGTACACGCTCTAATTCCAGCTCCTCTATACGCAATGCCCGTTTATCTTTATCAACCCCATCTCGCGTAAACACCTGGACATCGACCACAGTGCCTGCCATACCCGATGGTAGGCGCAACGAGGTATCCTTCACATCCGACGCCTTCTCGCCAAAGATCGCACGCAGCAGTTTTTCTTCCGGTGTCAGCTGCGTCTCACCTTTGGGCGTGACTTTTCCGACCAGAATGTCCCCGTCACGCACTTCGGCACCGATGTAAACGATGCCAGACTCATCCAGTTTAGCTAGGGCTGCCTCGCCAACGTTAGGAATATCGCCACTGATCTCCTCGGGGCCAAGTTTGGTGTCACGCGCCAGGCAAGTGAGTTCCTCGATGTGGATGCTGGTGAACCTATCTTCCTGGACCACGCGCTCGGAGACTAGGATCGAATCCTCGAAGTTGTAGCCGTTCCAGGGCATGAAGGCGACACGTAGATTCTGACCCAAGGCCAGCTCCCCCATGTCGGTGGATGGTCCGTCTGCTAACACGTCGTTGCGCGCGATGGCATCGCCAGGACGGACCAGAGGCCGTTGGTTGATACAGGTGTTCTGATTGGAGCGCGTATATTTGGTCAGATTATAGATATCAACACCTGGCTCCCCAGCCTCGGTCTCATTGTCGTTAACACGCACGACGATGCGCGCGGCATCCACCGAATCAACGATACCGCCACGCCGAGCCCAAACAACAACCCCGGAATCTTTTGCAACCACCCGCTCCATACCGGTACCAACCAAGGGCTTCTCCGCGCGCAGCGTTGGCACCGCCTGACGCTGCATATTTGACCCCATTAAAGCTCGGTTGGCGTCATCATGCTCGAGAAATGGGATCAGTGACGCGGCCACCGAAACGATCTGGCGCGGAGATACATCCATGTACTGAACTTCTTCAGGCGCCTTCATTGTGAATTCATTCATATGCCGGCATGACACTAACGCGTCGCTCAGACGACCTTGTTCGTCCAGCGTCGCGTTAGCTTGGGCGATGACAAAACTGCCCTCTTCAATAGCCGATAGGTGATCGATATCTGACGTCACCTGTCCATCGACCACCCGGCGGTAGGGTGTCTCGAGGAAGCCATACTTGTTCGTGCGTGCGTATACGGCCAGCGAATTAATCAGCCCGATGTTCGGACCTTCCGGCGTCTCAATCGGGCAGACACGGCCATAATGAGTCGGATGTACATCACGCACCTCGAAACCTGCACGCTCGCGGGCAAGACCACCCGGACCCAAGGCAGAGACGCGACGCTTATGCGTTACTTCAGATAGCGGATTATTCTGGTCCATGAACTGCGACAGCTGACTGGAGCCGAAAAATTCTTTGATCGCAGCAGACACAGGCTTCGCGTTGATCAGTTCTTGGGGCATCAGGTTTTCAGACTCAGCCAGGGACAACCGCTCCTTGACAGCGCGCTCAACGCGGACCAGCCCGACCCGGAACTGATTTTCCGCCATCTCGCCAACACAACGAATGCGGCGATTTCCGAGGTGGTCGATATCGTCGACCGTTCCGCGACCGTTGCGAAGCTCGATCAATACCCTTAGCGCATCAATGATATCGGAGGTCTCTCCATACTCTGCGCACAAGTTTTTCGCGAACGCGTCATTGCGCGCACTGAAATAGCGAGCGTCAAATAAGATACCTGGCCCCTCGGTCGACTCGCGGGCAAGGCGTCGATTAAATTTCATACGGCCAACTGCCGATAGATCGTAGCGATCTGGGGTGAAAAACAGGTTATGAAACAGATTTTGCGCTGCATCTTTCGTGGGCGGTTCACCCGGCCGCATCATTCGATAGATCTCGACCTGCGCCTCGAGTTCATTGGTCGTATGGTCGATCCTCAGCGTCTCGGAGAGGTAGGGGCCATGATCGAGGTCGTTGACGAAGAGTGTCTGTACGTTTGCGACCTGTTTCTCGCGCAACAACGCCAATAGCTCTTCGGTAATCTCACTGTTTGCCTCAGCGATGATCTCCCCAGTGTCTTCGTCGACCTGAGTATGCGCCAACGTGCGTCCGATCAAGAATTCATCCGGCACCTGCAGTTGCTCCACCCCCGCCTTCTGTAGATCGCGGATGTGACGCGCGGTAACTCGACGGCCTGCCTCAACCAAGACCTCGTCACCAATCTTGACTTCAAAGTTGACGGTCTCTCCACGCAGTCGTTCCGGCACCAGATCCAAGGCCAAAGTTTCGCCGAGATCGAACGTATCAGTTTCAAAAAAGCGAGCAAGAATTTCGTCCGCACTGTAACCAAGTGCCCGCAGCAGAATGGTTGCGGGCAGTTTGCGACGCCGGTCGATACGCACGTAAACGTTATCCTTGGGATCGAATTCAAAGTCCAACCAGGAACCACGGTATGGAATTACGCGCGCAGAGAACAGTAGTTTACCGGACGAATGGGTCTTACCCTTATCATGATCGAAAAAAACCCCGGGAGAGCGATGTAATTGCGATACGATCACTCGCTCGGTACCGTTAATGATAAAAGTACCGGTCTCTGTCATCAGCGGCAGATCCCCCATGTAGACCTCCTGCTCCTTTACGTCCTTTATCACCTTGCTGCCCGCTGGAGCATCCTTATCGTAAATCACTAATCGCAACAGGACGCGCAGCGGTGCCGCATAGGTAGCCCCCCGCAGATGGCATTCGCGCACGTCGAAGGCCGGCTCTCCAAGTCGGTAACTAACGTATTCAAGAACTGCGTTACCGGAGTAACTTTCGATCGGCAAGACCGATTTGAAAGCGGCATGCAGGCCGACATCCTCGCGATTTTTCGGTTTACTGTCGGCTTGCAGGAATCCTCTGTAAGAATCAATCTGCGTGGCCAACAGGAATGGAACGTCAAGAATGCCAGGGCGCTTACCGAAGTTCTTGCGAATCCGCATCTTTTCTGTGTACGAATAGGCCATGCTGCCTCTCCTCCTCGTTAATCTGCGGCCAAGTCAAGGACCTAGAAGCCGGCGCTGATCAGGATTCCCGGCAATCATGCCGATGCGCCATGTCATGAAAACGGAAAAGGCCAGCGACTCTAAGCCGCCAGCCTGCACAGCGCTTGAAACCTGCGCTTAAGCAACGATAGCGTTACTTGATTTCGACACTCGCCCCCGCCTCTTCCAAAGCCTTCTTCGCGGCTTCTGCATCGTCCTTGGATACACCTTCTTTGAGGGTGTTTGGTGCACCCTCGACGGCATCCTTGGCTTCCTTCAGACCCAACCCCGTCAATGCACGGACAGCTTTGATCACGGAAACTTTGTTGCTGCCGAAAGATGTGAGCACCACGTCAAATTCGGTCTGCTCTTCTGCAGCAGCAGCATCGTCACCGACAGCGGCCGCTGGAGCCGCGGCAACCGCCGCTGCCGCGGTAACACCGAATTTTTCCTCCATCGCACTGATGAGGTCCACAACCTCCATGACAGTCATGTTAGCGATGGCATCCAAGATCTCTTCTTTGGAAACAGCCATGAATTTCTCCTACTGCAAAATTTGATAAATGAGTCGCTTGGCATGGTAGGCCAGATTGCCACATCAACAATCGCCCCCTAAGCGGCCTCTTTTGCGTCCCGAACGGCAGCTAGAGTACGTACCAGCTTACTAGGCAACTCGTTCAGGGTCGTTGTCAATTGCTGTACCGGTGCTTTCATCACGGACATGAGCATGCTCACCGCCTCGTCGTAGGTCGGCATCTTGGCAACCTTAGCGAGTTCCGAAGGTGGTAGCAGTTGCCCCGACAGTGCGATCATTCGCACTTGGAACTGATCATGTGTTTTTGCGAAAGTCTCCATGACGCGAGCGGCAGAACCCGGGTCTTCACGTCCGAACGCCAGCAGCAATGGACCGCTGAGTTCATCCGCCATACAAGCAAACTCAGTATCTGCCAAAGCCCGTTTGGCGAGCGTATTTTTGATAACCCTGATGTAGACGCCAGCTTGGCGTGCTTGTACACGTAGATCGGTCATCTGGGCAACCGTCAGCCCGCGATATTCGGCACCAATAGCCGAGTAAGCACTCTTCGCAACTTCCGCGATTTCGGCAACGATGTTTTCTTTTGCGGCAAATGTCAGCGCCATTATCGCCACCTCCTGATCACAGATTACAGATTATGGCAGAGCTACAGCCCCGCCATCCCAGCCATCCCTCGATTTCCAATAAAGAGGAGGGAGGCATTTGCACCTAGCGTCAGGAGCCGGCTGCAAACCGGCCTGACTCAAGGGCACCATCTACGTAGGCATGGAATTAAGCCATGGTCCGATTTTCCCAAACCAGTGAAATGGCACCTACGGTCTTTGACGAACCTCGGCTATAGTTGGCCGATGCCCCAAAGTCGTCTGCACCGGCGACTGATGCGCAGCCCCGGGCTGTATTCGTTAAGATCAACAACTTTTCGGAATCTGATGAAACACCTAAGAGTAAGAGCTGGAGGCTAAATCGCGAGTGCGCCATGATCGATGGTCAGGCCTGGCCCCATAGTTGAGGAAACCGTAACCTTTTGCATATAAATACCCTTGGCCGCAGTTGGCTTGGCCTTGTTCAGATTCGCGAGCAAAACCTCCAGGTTTTCCCGCAGTTTCTCCGGCTCGAATTCAATTTTACCAAGCGCGCAGTGGATGATACCTGCCTTATCAGTACGGTACCGCACTTGACCGGCTTTCGCATTCGTGACCGCCTCGGCAATATTAGGAGTTACCGTGCCCACTTTTGGATTGGGCATCAAGCCTCGTGGACCAAGTAGTTTGCCAAGTTGACCAACCACGCGCATGGCATCTGGAGATGCAATAACAACGTCGAAGCCTAAATTCCCTTGCTTCATCTCTTCTGCGAGATCCTCCATGCCAATCCGGTCGGCACCAGCATCAGAAGCTGCGTCAGCATTAGCTCCCTGCGCAAAAACAGCAACACGAACCGCTTTTCCGATCCCATGCGGTAGAACTGCCGAGCCTCGAACGACCTGATCGGACTTGCGGGGATCTACACCGAGATTAACCGAAACATCGATATTCTCGATAAATTTCACGCTCGACAGCTCTTTCAGCAGAATGAATGCCTCTTCGGCGCTGTATATCTTGCCAGGCTCAATGCGCTCGCGAATCATCTTTGCCCGCTTACTCAACCTGGCCATTATTCTACCCCCTCTACGTTCAAACCCATGGCACGGGCGCTTCCGGCAATAGTGCGTACGGCCGCATCCATCCCGGCCGCCGTCAAGTCAGGCATTTTTGTGGTTGCGATCTCTTCCAGCTGCGCGCGAGTTACAGTACCGACCTTTGTCGTATTCGGCGTGCTGCTGCCTTTGTCTAATCCGACTGCTTTTTTCAGCAGGATCGCCGCAGGTGGAGTCTTTGTGATAAATGTGAAGCTTCGATCCGAATAGACCGTGATCACAACAGGAGTTGGCAAGCCCTTCTCGAGATCCTGCGTTTTTGCATTGAAGGCTTTACAGAACTCCATGATGTTTACGCCATGCTGGCCCAACGCAGGACCCACTGGCGGACTTGGATTCGCCTCACCAGCCTTGACCTGAAGTTTGATGTAGGCTGAAACTTTTTTCGCCATTGTGTTACTCCAATGGGTGCTGACGCCGGCAGAAATTCCGGCTCCCCTGGGTTGATAGTGCTTCTGTTTAGAATATCGGTGATTTGCCGGCGATCCGGGGCGTTGGAAGAATGCCAAAACTAAGATTGATTCTTCCCTGACTACCGCCTTCCCATGATAGATTAAAAGGAAGAATAGGCACTTAGGCAATTTTTATGGACTTTCACATCATCTGAGCTATTTTGATATCTGCCTTCTGCGCCAGGGTAACAACTGCACTGCTGGTTAGTTTCGCACCGATCTTTCTAGAATTTAGAATTCGGAAGTCAACCCTACTTATTCGTCCGATAGATTGCCGGCAATCATCTGAAGATATCCAGTGATGTATGCCGTTCAACCCTTTTCGACTTGCGAGAATTCAAGCTCGACCGGAGTTGAGCGACCAAAGATTAACACGGACACCTTAACCCGGCTCTTATCGTAGTCGACATCCTCGACTACGCCGTTGAAGTCGGTGAACGGACCATCGGTGACTCGCACGACTTCCCCAGGTTCATACATTATTTTTGGGCGTGGCTTTTCAACGCCATCCTGAACACGCTGAAGAATTGCCTTAGCCTGCACATCGGGAATCGGTGCGGGACGATCACCCTTACCGCCAATGAAACCCATTACCCTTGGTACGTCCTTGACCAAATGCCAAGTCTCATCTGTCATCTCCATATTCACCAGGACATAGCCAGGGAAAAACTTGCGCTCGCTTTTCCGTTGTTGGCCGTTCCGTATCTCGACAACTTCCTCAGTCGGCACGAGAATGTCCCCAAACTCGTCCTCCATACCAGCACGCTTGATGCGCTCGGATAAGGACCGCTGAACGTGGCCCTCGAAACCCGAGAATGCATGGATTACATACCACCGCTTCGCCATGCCTAGCCTCCTTGGCCAGTTAAAAACCGTAGCACTGCCATCAGCACCATATCAAATAGCCACAACAAGACACCTATCAAAAACACCATAACAACTACAATGAGTGTTGTTTGAATCGTCTCCTGCCGGGTAGGCCAAACAACTTTGCGTACTTCCATTCGTACATCTGTTGCAAAGCGCCACAGTTGGCGCCCAGGCTGTGAGGTCAGAGCAATCGCCACGGCACCGCCGGCAAGCAAAAGTAGGGCGATGACGCGCAATAGCAGTGAATACGCAGCAAAATAGTAAAAAGCCACAATGCCGGCGACGATAATCGTCACCGATACAACGAGCTTTGCGTTATCTAAACCAGTAAAACCAGCTTCAGCTCGTACGTTCATGAAACCCAGACGCGCTTGCGTCAATGTATGGCAGGCCAGGAGGGACTCGAACCCCCAACCTGCGGTTTTGGAGACCGCTGCTCTACCAATTGAGCTACTGGCCTAAGTAGAAATATGAGCGCGAGCTAGGCGCCGGGAAGATGCCACCAACAATCTGGCTCGCGAAACATAACCAATTATGCTTGGTAACCTTGTTACTCGATAATCTTTGCAACCACGCCGGCGCCGACGGTACGTCCGCCCTCGCGCACTGCAAAGCGCAAACCCTCTTCCATCGCAATCGGGGCAATGAGCTTGACGACCATTTTCACGTTGTCGCCCGGCATCACCATCTCGATCCCCTCCGGCAATTCACAGGCACCAGTTACATCTGTGGTGCGGAAGTAAAACTGTGGACGGTAACCATTGAAAAACGGCGTGTGCCGACCGCCCTCCTCCTTACTCAGCACGTAAACTTCTGCCTCGAAATGAGTGTGCGGCGTAATCGAACCAGGCTTGGCCAGCACTTGGCCACGCTCGACATCGTCACGCTTGGTGCCACGCAGCAAGGCTCCTATATTGTCGCCTGCCTCACCCTGATCGAGCAGCTTGCGGAACATTTCCACGCCGGTGCAAATCGTCTTTACAGTATCCTTGATGCCGACGATCTCCACTTCCTCACCCACCTTGACCACACCGCGCTCAACGCGCCCAGTCACCACGGTACCGCGGCCGGAAATTGAAAACACGTCTTCGATCGGCATAAGAAATGCCCCATCTACGGCTCGCTCGGGCTCGGGAATATAGCTGTCGAGCGCGTCCATGAGCTTGTCGATCGAGACGCCACCGATATCGCCTTCGTCTCCCTCGAGCGCTTTCAGCGCCGAGCCGGTGATGATCGGCGTATCGTCACCCGGAAAATCATAGCTGTCCAGCAACTCGCGGACTTCCATCTCCACTAGCTCTAACAGCTCTTCATCATCGACCATGTCTGCTTTATTCAGGTAGACGATAATGTAGGGCACACCAACCTGGCGCGACAGCAGAATGTGCTCGCGCGTCTGAGGCATCGGGCCATCAGCAGCTGACACCACCAGAATGGCACCATCCATTTGTGCGGCACCAGTGATCATGTTCTTGACGTAGTCTGCATGCCCAGGACAATCGACATGCGCGTAGTGGCGCTTATCCGTCTCGTACTCGACATGCGCGGTGGCTATGGTGATGCCCCGCTCGCGCTCTTCTGGAGCATTATCGATCTGGTCGTAGGCTTTCGACTCACCACCGAATTTCTTCGACTGATGAACCGTGATCGCTGCCGTCAGGGTCGTCTTACCATGATCGACGTGGCCGATTGTACCGACATTGACGTGCGGCTTATTGCGTTCGAATTTTGCTTTGGACATCGACTTCCTCTCCGCGAGCGTACCTGAGACTCTGGCGCTGCCGCCGGCGCGACAGACGACCGTTGATCAAATGGAGCCCATGACCGGATTTGAACCGGTGACCTCACCCTTACCAAGGGTGTGCTCTACCAACTGAGCTACATGGGCAGATATATATAGGCCGAATTCTATGGTCTGATTTTAGATGAGGTCTGACTTTAGACGAGGTCTGACTTTAGTTGATTTTTTCTTGAACTTCAGATGACTTTGACTTGATACCGAACTGACTACACGGCTGGGTGAGCAGAGCGATTAGCTTAGCGTACTAAATTTCACTTTGCAGGAAAGTGCATTCTAACCAGAATTTATGACAGACGATGCCTTTAAGCTGAGCATACTGATTTACCTGACTGAATCGAGTTAACGACCAACCATTTGAGGAGATCGATGTTTCTCGATTCTCGGTTAGACGATGAAATAATCTGCCGGTCTGTATTCCACTCTCTATTCTAGATCTGCAGGTAACTACTTCTAAGGGTAACTTTACTCGTTGCTCGTTGCCATCCCGATATAGACGAATCCTGACAGCTGGAAACAAGCATTGGAGCGGGTGATGGGAATCGAACCCACACCATCAGCTTGGAAGGCTGAGGTTCTACCATTGAACTACACCCGCTGGACTTGTACCCTTGCCGTTTTGACGCATACAGCATTGCGGTTCAATGCTCGTGATTCATACTCCTTGAAAAACTGCAATCCAAGTTAAGTATTCTTAGAAAATTTTTGGTGGAGGGGGGAGGATTCGAACCTCCGAAGGCTGAGCCGTCAGATTTACAGTCTGATCCCTTTGACCACTCGGGAACCCCTCCAGATTCATCGAGCGCGCCATAATACATTTTCCAAACTTCAAGGTCAACGAACATTCAACAGCTCGATGCAATCGTTTTTCAGCCTTCTCGAAATCCAAGGCGTTCCCGCGTAGGCAATCCCCACCCAAAACCTGCTAGAATTCCGCGCTTGCTTCCATACTCATTCTCACCTGACCGCTCAATGTCGGCGGACAAAAACGCTCACTGCAGGCGGATAACAAATCGGAGCTTGCAATGGATGTCACCATCTTCGGTAGCGGATATGTTGGCCTTGTCACCGGCGCGTGCCTTGCAGATGTCGGAAATAATGTTCTATGTGTCGATATCGATGAGCACAAAATCGCTCTTCTCAATCAAGGAAAAATACCTATTTACGAACCAGGCCTCGCAGGCCTGATAGCTAGAAATCGCGAGGCCGGCCGTCTTTCGTTCTCCACCGATCTCGCCGCTGCGGTGGACCATGGCTTGTTTCAATTTATCGCAGTAGGAACACCACCGGATGAAGATGGCTCCGCCGATCTTCGCCACGTCCTCAGCGTGGCTGGCACGATAGGCAAACATATGGATGCTTATCGTATCATTGTTAATAAATCTACCGTCCCAGTTGGAACCGCGGATCGGGTAATTTCGACCCTCAGAGACACACTGAATACACGCGGAGTACAACACGAATTTGACGTCGTCAGCAACCCGGAGTTCCTAAAAGAGGGGGCAGCCATTGACGACTTCATGCGACCGGACCGAGTCATCGTCGGCACTGACAATCCCCGCACTGGCGAACTGTTACGCGCACTCTATGCACCGTTCAATCGCAATCACAATCGCGTTATGCTGATGGACGTTCGCTCAGCAGAACTAACCAAGTACGCGGCCAATGCGATGCTTGCAACCAAGATCAGTTTCATGAACGAACTGTCAAACATCGCCGAAGCGGTTGGAGCAGATATCGAGCACGTTCGCGTCGGCATCGGCTCCGATCCGCGTATCGGCTACCAATTTATTTACCCCGGCTGCGGCTACGGCGGCTCATGCTTCCCCAAGGATGTACGAGCCCTGGAGCGCACCGCATTGGGCATCGGCTACCAACCAGAATTGCTACAAGCTGTGGAAGCCGTCAATCATCGTCAAAAAGAGGTGCTGTTCCGCAAAATCAGCGATCATTTCCACGGCCAACTACGCGGCAGGACAATCGCGCTGTGGGGTCTCGCATTTAAACCAAACACCGACGATATGCGAGAGGCGCCCAGCCGACGACTGATGGAGAACCTCTGGGATGCTGGCGCGAATGTGCATGCCTTTGACCCAGTAGCCACGCAGGAAACGAGTCGCATCTATGGCGCACGCAACGATCTAATCCTGTTTGAAGAACAAATGGCAGCGCTCGATGATGCTGACGCCTTGGCCATAGTCACCGAATGGGCGCAATTCCGAAGCCCGGATTTTACTGAGATCAAAGCCAAGCTACGACAGCCCGTTATTTTCGACGGACGCAATATTTTTTCTCCAGATCAAGTGGTTGCAGCGGGAATCACCTATATTTCCATCGGCCGGATTGATGCCATCCCACCCGCCGTTTAGCGGCAAGACGAAGAACGCCCGATATCCACCACGCCTGCTCTACATCTATTGTAACGATAGTTTTTCAGGTAAATCATTTCTCGGAATGACCGGATAGAGGCTCACGCGACGCCGGCGTTGGTGCGTCATTTCTTCATCACGCGGATAATTTTGGTGGCATCGTCGAGAGAGGTATGGAAGCTCCCTAGAACCGAGGCACGCAGTTCCTCGAAGGTTTCGAAGTACTTCAGATGAGTCGCCTCTTTCTTGGTGTTTCGCCAGAGCTTTTCGGTCGGATTGTACGCGGGCGAGCATGCCGGCAGGGGTTCAACCGATAAGCGCTGCGCGTGATCGGCTTTGCATTGGTTGACCTCGCCACTACAGTGGTAGCAAGACATAAATAGGGCTGCATTCTGTAGCATATTCACCCAAGCACCTAAGACGAAATTTGATTCAGCACTAAGACGCAGAGTACGCCGAGAAGAGGGTTTGTTCGCATCCAGCCCCTCCGCGCACTTTGCGTCTCTGCGGTAAATCCATTTTTCCGCCAAGCAAGGTGACAACCGCCGCGGGGTTAGAGAATCTTATGCCCTCGAGAATGTTGCTTTTTTTGCTGATCGGCCTCTGCTGCACCCATATTACGGTGGACCAGCAGGCCAGCGCGCGGCCTGCCGAGTTCGATGTCATCGAGCTAGGCATCGACGCAGCACATGACGCCCTGCGCACGGGGCAGATCAGCTGCGAACAGCTCATCGGTCGCTACCTGCAGCGTATCCAAACCTATGACCCGCCTCCAGACGGAGCCTTGGATGGGACTCTGAACCCGGCAACCTATCCATCTCGGCGTTCATCCCGGCCCGGCGTATCGGGCAAACTCAATGCCATCATTGCCGTTAACCCAAAAGCCTTGAATCGAGCGCGGCAGCTTGACCGCCAGTACGCCGAGACCGGGCAAATGCGAACCCTGCATTGCATTCCGGTGATCCTGAAGGACAACTTCGATACCGCGGATATGCCGACGGAGGCCGGCTCCATCGCATTGCGCGGATCCCTGCCGCCAGATGACGCCTTCATGGTAAAGCGCCTGCGTACCGAGGATGCCATCATCCTGGCCAAATCCAATATGGGCGAGTGGGCCTTCAGCCCCTATCAGACCATCAGCTCCACCCATGGCGAGACCCGCAACGCCTACGCGCTCGATCATGTGCCGGCGGGTTCCAGCGGCGGCACCGCCTCGGCCATCGCCGCCAACCTGGGCATCATCGGCATGGGCACCGATACCGGCAACTCGATTCGCGGTCCGGCCGCGCATCTGGCGCTGGTGGGCATTCGCTCGACCCTGGGCGCCACCAGCCGCGACGGCATCGTGCCGCTACTGGCGAACCGCGATGTCGGCGGGCCGCTGATGCGGACCGTGACGGATACCGCCATCGTCTACTCGGTGCTGGCCGGTCATGATCCGGCAGACCCGCTAACGCAAGCAGCGATCGGCCGCGTCAAGCCCGACTATCGAAGCTGGTTGCAACGCGATGGTCTGCGTGGAGCGCGTCTGGGGGTATTGCGCGCCCTGGTGAATCAGGGCGCCAGGGCGGACACCGCCGATGCGCAGGTCGTGGCGCATTTCGACAACGCCATCGACGCTCTTCGCCAAGCGGGCGCGGTCATCGTCGATCCGTTCCGCATTGCCGATTTCGAGCGCCTGACCAAGGCCACCGGTTTTTGCAGCCGCTTTCGTTACGATCTGAATCAGTATCTGCAGACCCTGGGGCCAAAGGCTCCGCTCCGTTCTCTAAGCCAGGTGATGGAAAGCAAACGCTTTTTACCGCAAAGCGCCAAGGCCATGCAATGGGCCATGAATGTGGATACGCATCCGCAATCGCGACAGCCTCCCTGTATCGATGTACAAGGCGACCCGCGGCGCAAGGCATTGTTGAATGCCGTGCTGGCGGCCATGGATCAACAACGCATCGATGCCATCATCTATCCCAGCTGGAGTAACCCGCCGCGGCGCATTGGCGATACCGACAGCCCACATGGTAATAACAGCCCGGTCATCGCGCCGCACAGCGGACAGCCGGCCATCACCGTGCCCATGGGCTTCACCCGCGCGGGCCTGCCGCTGGGATTGCAATTGCTGGCGCGTCCCTTCGACGAGCACAAATTGTTCCAGTACGCCTATGCCTACGAACAACTGACCCGCCATCGCCGACCGCCAGTTGGATTCGGCCGCATACCGGCGGCAATTTCGACGAGCGAGACCTCTCGCTGATCGATCCACCCCAATGATCTTGCCGGTTATCTTGGCGGCTCTCTCGCCGTTCAGGGTTGACCAACAGGTCGGTTGTCGCGACCTTGTTGCCAATACAGCAAAATCATTCACCCAGTCTTTATTAGTCTTTCAAATCCATGATACAGAATCCCATCGTCGAATCCCTTGTCGCCATTACCGCTGCCCTGCTCGTCGCCGCCGGCGTTGCCTGGGCCGGCAGCCAAGGCGGTCTATCCGTTGCGGGTATGCCGTTGTTCGCGCTGGCCGGCCTGGTGGCCTTTGCGATCCAATGGGTGGTGTTCGTTCCTTCCTATTGGGCACAAACCGAGCACTGGTACGATCTCACCGGCAGTCTGACCTATCTGGTGGCTGTGCTCGGCACCCTGCTGCTGGCCGGCCGCTTTGACCTCAGGTCGGTCTTGCTGACCGTTCTCGTCAGCATCTGGGCAATCCGGCTCGGCAGCTATCTGTTCCAGCGCGTGCGCAAGGCCGGTGCCGACACGCGCTTCGATGACCTCAAGCCATCCTTTGCGAAGTTCTTGATGGCCTGGACATTGCAGGGGCTTTGGGTCTTCCTGACCCTCGGCCCGGTGTTGGCTACGACCACGGCTGGCTCGGCCCCACCCATCGGGCTGCTCGGCTGGGCTGGCCTTGCCATCTGGGTAGCAGGCTTCGCCATCGAGGCAATGGCCGACCTGCAGAAGCAGGCCTTTCGCAACGAACCGGCGAACAAGGGGCGTTTTATCAATACCGGTCTATGGGCTTGGTCAAGACATCCGAATTACTTCGGCGAGATCGTGCTTTGGATCGGCATCGCGCTAATCGCATTGCCAGCCTTGAGCGGATGGCAGTATGTGACCCTGATCTCGCCGTTATTCGTGTATCTCTTGCTGACGCGCGCGAGCGGCATTCCGATTTTGGAAGCGCGCGCGGACGAACGCTGGGGAGATGACCCGACCTATCAGGATTACAAGGCGCGCACGCCGGTGCTCTTCCCGCGGTTTCCAGGTCGCGCCGAGGGATCCCAATCAGCGTAAATGCCCGCAATGCATCGCGAAATTCATTTCCGCGGGTAGCTGCTGGCATGGATCGGCGTTTGCCGGTCAGGCAGCTGTCGGCGGATATGATCCGTCCGCCGGGGCCTCGAGAAAGTAACAAACACGTGCTGCACAGCCTGGGGGTATCTCCGCGACTCTGGCCAAATCTAACAAAGCCTGATGCGCCCATAGAGGCGGCGCTGTCTGTAACCGATATGGCTTGACATGGCTGGGCCTGAATTCATTGACTTTGTACCAGCGATTTTGTCCCGGCAGATCAAGTCGCGCTAGGCGGATTGCACCCTGGGGTGTCCTCAGTTCATTTGTCGAGAAGACAGTGGCCTACAGCCTTTCCCCCGGGAAAGGCGCGGCGCTCGCGTCCGCTCCGCTGGCATCGCCTGGCCGGGTCGCCCGCAAGCGAGCTCCTACGCCCGGCTGCTACGGCGCGTAAAGGTCCGCGTGCGGGCGAGGCGCCTTGGCCCCTCTGCGCACTCTGCGGTGAATTCTTACATTTTTTGAGGGCAGCACCCCTCTTCTCAATGTGCTGCGTGTCTTTGCGATGCATCGAACTCAATGCTTAGTGATGGTGCAGAAACAAGCTAAACAGGTTTTTGGCTTGGGTGTCGCCTGCCGACTCATTCGGTACCGCTATCGGCGTCGGTATCGGCGTCGGTATCGGTATCGAACTGACCAACCCGATATCCGCCAAGCTCCTCGCTGACCGCATAGCCACGCTGTCCGAGCTTCGTGAGCATGGCCACACGACGATCGAGCAGTGCCTTTTGCTTGCTGTTGTCGTCTGCGGACAACGCTTCGCACACCAGCGAGCACGTCCTCAATCGCAGCGCACTCCAGCGCCGAGCCTCGTGCGATTTCAAACGACCGGCGTCGATCCCCGCTGGTCGCTTTTCCGTTACCCTCGGCAATGTTCAGCGCGATGGCCTGCGATACGCGCCTACGATGCGCACCTACGATGTGCACAGGCGTTGATCCTTCGCGTTACGCTGTCCTTTCACATGCTCGCAGTAGCGCTAGGCCCAGCCGACCTACTCGATGGCCGCACGCTAGACGTCGAGCTTCTCATGACCGAATGGCATAGGGCGTTTTCTCTCTCGATTCCGATTCCGATTTCGATTCCGATTCCGATAGCGACCCCGACCCCGATTGCACTCCGCCGATGTCTGGATAGCGTTGTATAGGTTATTCATGAACCGCTACTTAGGTGAGTAGACTGAGGCGATTTCTGTCGAGAAACAGATCCCCTGGCTCGTCTTCTCGTCCGGCCTCGATAGCGCGAAGGCGAAAGAGAATCCGGCGCCAGTTGGTCTGTTTCTCTCCGACAATCGCCTAACCTTCTACCAAGGCCGCATCCGCCGGGCCTGAGGCTCCCCAACAGAGCACGGCACCGCAGCCCGGAGTTTGATGCAGGTCGATACGGTCCAGTCGCGGCAACCGTGCACCGATGGTCTCGCGCATCCAGCGCGCCAGGCTGGCCGGGTCGCTCCGATCCAGCCCTGGCAATTCGTTCAGCAGATGATGATCGAGCTGTTTGTAGACGGGCTCGAAGCATTGCTTGACATCGCCATAGTCGACGGTCCAACCCAGCACTTGGTCCAGCGGCGCGCTCAGGTGCAGACGCAACAGATAGCTGTGGCCATGCAGCCGCCGGCGCCGATCGCCTTGAGGCGCCTGCATGAGCCGTAAAGCGCTCTCGAAACGCCGCTCCTTCCAAATGCGATAATGGGTGCCGTCGTAATGACAGCCGGCGGTGATGGTTTCGTAGACCGTAATCCAGCAGAGCGCTGGCAATTGCGGTTTGAGTCGGCGCCAGAGCCATCCGGCGATCATTTCGCTGGTTGGGTTTTCCAGGCCTGGGATGTCGTTCAGGCAAGCGTACTGAAGCTCCTCCTGTATCGGCTCCCACAGAACATCCAGAGCGTCCAAGTCGATCCCCCTGTCGGCGTCGCTCTGGGCCTGCTTTGCATGCAGGACGACCTCGAAGCCATGACCATGCATGCGCCCGCACGGATGTCCGCGCCGGACATTCGGCAATTGATGTGCAGCCTCGAAACGAAACCGACGCCAGATAGACGCATGTTCGTCGGCATCCAGATTCGCGCCCTGATCCCGCGTGCTCTGAATGCCGACTGATTTGATGCCGGGCACATGCAGGCAGCGCCTGACCCAGCGCGCCAGATTTTCATCGGTTGGAATCGCCAGATGCTGATTCAGGTCGGAATAGTCCAGTGTCGCGATGCAATGATCGAGCGCGGCTTTCAGCGCGTCCGTTTCGCCACCCGCAAAGGCTGCCCAGCCTGGGGGCAGCTCAGCCCGCAGGCGTGCGACAAAGCTGTGTCCATGCAGGCGATGCGCTGGATGTTGGTCTGGCACAGTCAGCACACGGCGCGCTGCTTCGAACGGGGCAGCGGCCACATGAAAAAGTCGTTCGCTCATCTTGTTGTTATTCCGGGCATGGAGCATGCCGGCCGTTGTTTTGTGTTGGCCATTGGGCCTGTGCATGGATCACAAGTTGCCTGCACTTTGGTTCGCTTAACCTGTTGACTATTGATCTATTTGACCTGTTGACCTCGACCCGATCGCAGGCTAAGTTTAATACTGCTCTTCGCTCAGTAAAGCAAGATCGTATCTGCCTGATCCATTTCCCGCTCATACCCCGACAATCCGCATCCAAACATCTCGACTGGAAAGACAATCTCATGTTCGCACAACACATTCTGCACATCGCGGCCATGCCGATGTCAGCTCGCAATGCCGTCCATGGCCTGGGGATTGTGCGCATGATCATCCTCGGACTGATCGCCGTTGCGATCTGGTCGAGTTCCGTTTTCTTCTCCGCTGCTCATGCCTGGTCCGATTCTGTACCCTGGGTGCAAGAATTCCCAGTGACCTTACCTAACGGCGACGCCGCCGATCTCTATGTGCCCAGGGTCTCGCGCTGGAGCAGGCCATGGCTCGAAGATGCCTTTCCGCTGGTGGCGGTGTTACAGGGCGCTTTGGTGGACAAGAGCGAGTATCAGCGATTGGGCCGCCGCCTCGCCGCACTGGGCTTCGTTGCGGTCATCCCGAATCATTTTCGCAACTTTCCCGGCATTCCAGTACCCGTACTGTTCAGCGAAGTGGGCGTGATCACCAGCATCTATGATGCCATGGTCACGGCCGACGCCGATCCCGACTCACCGCTGTATCTGATCGTCGATACCGAGCGCATGGGCATGGTCGGACATTCCCTTGGCGGTTTTGTCGGCATGCATGCGATCGCTGGCGTCTGCGACCCGCAGATCTGCACCGAGCCGGATGGCACCTACGAGCCCCCCGAGGCATTGCAGGCCGGCGCTGTCTATGGTGCCAATCTGATCGACTTCGATGGCACCGGAATCGACCTGGACACCTCCAGCGCCCCGGTGGCGCTGGTTCAGGGTCGTCTGGACGGCATTGCCATACCGCAGGAAGCTCAGGCGACCTATCCGCTCCTGGAGTCACCGCGGGCATTGATCAGCATCGACGGGGCCAATCACTACGGCATCTGCGATCGAAACAATCCACCCGGCGCAACACCAGACCCGCTGCAGCCGACGTTGAGCCAGTCAGCGGCCAACTTCAATAGCCTGCGCTGGATCGGCCTGTGGCTGCGCGCCTTCCTGAAAGACGACCCCTGGGCCGACATCTGGCTCTACGACATCGGCGGCTCTTTCAACGGCGTTGTGGATGCGATCGTCGATTAGAAACAGCCCGACTTCTGGACCGTTGTTCGATGCCAAAATACAGAGACAGCGGGTGGTTCTCGCTGGAGGCCTCGTCCATCAGCGGTCCAGTTGCCCGCGCGATCAACTCGTGGGACGCGCACGGCCCAGATGATCTGTGGGCCTGAGGCGATTGCCGGGGAGAGACATACCAACGTGCGCCGGATTCCCATTCGCCTTCGCGACGTCGAGACCGGACCAGAAGACAAGCGAGGTGGCCTATTTCCCCATAGAAATCGCCTTATTCCGCGATGTCCATCAGAAATGCCTGGAATATGGCTCGAATCTCGTTGGCCGACAGTAGAGTGCCATCTCTCGGGGCATCGACGATGGTAAAGCCATGCAATGGCGCACGTCCATCCGGTGCGCACCTGCTCGGCGATCACGGTGACGGCCTCTGGTGTCGGCTCGGCGGCCGGGAAAAGCGCACGGATTGCGGAACAGCACCGGCATCCTCGACCGGCTCGAAGACCCCGTCGATGACGCAGCAGTGGTAGTGAACACGGTGGTTGAGGGAGGCACCGAAGCGGTGGATGAAGCTCACCGCTTTGAGGCGGGCATGCGCGCCGGCGCCGCTGCCCTGGCGCACTTTCAGCGCCTTGGCGTTGTCGCGGCGGAAGTTGGTCATGCTATGGTAATGGTAGCCCGCACGCAGACCGCCGAGCAGCCAGATCAGCTCGATATTGCGCTGGCATTCCTGCTCCAGCCGATGGCCTGAGCGAATGCGGTTCATGTCGCCGTACAGAGACAGCTTCAGCAGGTCGCGCGGGTCGTACGCCGGCTGTCTGTCCGCGACCCGGACCGCCACTGAGTAAGTCAATCCCAGCCCGGCCAGATCGCAGCTGTGGACATAGGCGGCAATAGCGCGCAGCAGGTTGTCCTGATCGACAAAGTCCTCGACGCGCGGCGGCAGCAGCATCTCCTGGCGTGGGTCGAATGCGCCACGCTGCTAGCGGCGACTGCCGCTCATCGCCTTGCCAGCCGCGGCTGCGCACGCCGACGGCTTGCTCGCCGGTGGCGGCTCGGGCGACGGCGGCAGTTCCAGCAGCGGGATCTGTAATGGCTCGGTGCTCGGCATGGTCATCGCGGTGGGCTCAGCGGTGGTGCTCGGCGGCTGTTGACGGCTGATCGGTAGTATACCATCTGTGTCTGATTCTGATTTGGGGCTTGAATATTTTCACAATCTCAGGGCCTTGGCACCAGCAAGTATCCTGTGGCGAGCAAGTTTCCTGTGGCGGGTGTGCCGGCACCAGTCGCCAACCCCGTAGGAGCCCGCTTGCGGGCGACCAGTCCCGCTCATACCCATCGTGCATCCCAATGCGGATAATCGCCAACCGACTGCTCCAACCCCGCGCGTACCGGGTGAGCCACCACATACCGCGCGACCCTTCCAAATCCGCCTCCTGTCGTATCGCGTGGTCGTGAAAACCCTGCTGCCACACCCGTCCGCTCCGGCCAAGAGCGCAATTGATCTCGATTAGAACGAAACTTCACTCGCAAAACCAGCCGCGACAGATCGGCCTCCTTCAATGCCACAAGCCAGTGCAGATGATCGGGCATGACGACAAACGCCCAGGTTGTCGACCAAGCCAAGGCGTTGACAGCCCGAAGCTCATCGATCGAAAGACCTGCACACCAGAGAATTCGAAATACCGGCCGCCTTCGGTCCGTCACCGTCGTTATGAGGTATATCCGCCCGGTCTCCGACCAACGCCCCTTGCGCAGGTCACACCCGTGCGCTTGGCCCTGGGTAGGAGCCCGCTTGCGGGCGACCGTTGCGGATGCTATAGGCTCACCGTCGCCCGCAAGCGGGCTCCTACCGATTCCGTGCGCCAAGCGCCCCGGACGATTCCAGGAATGCCACCAAGTCGGGATTCATCCTCTGTTCAGCGTCTCCGAATCAATGAAAAACGGTATTGGCGGCAACGCGGCCAATGCGGATTTGGCGAAATAAACCGAGTTTTCGTTCAGTCACTATCTAAGTGCCATTCGGGTGTGCCCGGTTTTACCATCCGAAGACCAAAGTCCAAGGTCTGCGGGACACAGGCTCTTGTATTGGCGACGCTCAAACGCCGTCGCGCAACGCGGCGACCTCGCCGATGTCGAGGCCGGTGGCAGCCGCGATACTCGCATCGCTGAGCTCGGTGTCGCGGATCAGGTTTGTTGCGGTCTGGTGTAAAGCATCGTTGCGGCCTTCCTTACGGCCTTCCTTACGACCTTCCTTACGGCCTTTTTTGCGGCCTTCCTTGCGGCCTTTTTTGCGACCTTTCTCGAGACCTTTCTTGACGCCTATCTCGAGGCCTTCTTTGCGTGCCTCCAGCATAAACTGCGCCTCATCATGCAATGCGCGCTCGCGCACAAATGCCAGGCGGCGGGCCTCCTCGTCAGCGCTCAGGGTCTTGAGCTTGTCATAGGCGCGGCGGGTGGGCTGGTCGGTGATGGCGGACATGATGTTCTCCTCCTGCCAGTGCTCGAATAGGGTGATCCAGGCGAACAGGGCCGGCGGCAGCTGGCCAAGGCGCTCGGCCTTCTTCAGCTCGATGACATTAAGCTGGAGTTCATCGCCTATAGATTTTCAGAAAATTAATTTCCAGTGGCACATCAAAAACCCCCAGCTGTTTGGTAAAGTTGAGGGTCACCACACCTCATACAAACACGCCCAAATCAACAGGGGGTAACGCATGGTATCAGTGAGCTGTTCAAAAGCGATCATGGAGGAACTGGAAAAGGAGCTGGTTCGAGCGCACGCGCTGAATAATCTGCGGCTGTACAAGCTGGTCCAAGGGCTGGTGTGGATTGCCGAAGGCAGACCATGGCCGGAGATTGGGAAGCTGTTGGGAGTCAGTGTGAAGACGCTGGAGAACTGGCTGAAACGGTTTATGGTGCAAGGGCTGGCGTGGTTGCGAGGTCAACACTATCAGGGGCGGGGACGCAAGTCGAAACTGACGCCGGAGCAGAAGCGGCAGGTGCGCGACTGGGTGGAGAAAGGACCGCAGGCGAATGGATTCAGCTGCGGGGTATGGAACACGGCGATGATTGCGGAGCTGATCTGGCGACGCTTCGGGGTGAGCTACAACCCACGCTACCTGAGCACGTTGCTCAAGAAGCTGGGGCTGAGTTATCAGAAGGCACGTTTTATCAGCGACCGCAGCGACGAGGAGGAATACAAGCAGGCGCGTCGGCAGTGGGTGGAACAGACGTGGCCGCGCATTGTGCAGCAGGCCAAAGCCACGGGTGCGGTGATCCTGTTCACCGACGAGGTGTCGTTTGCGATGTGGGGCTCGTTGAGCCGTACGTGGGCGGTGCGCGGCCAACAGCCAGTGGTCAAGACCCGGGGGATACGCAAGGGATTGAAGCTGTTCGGGGCGATCAGTTTCTTCGATGGGGCGTTTGAGTACCGCGAGGCACTGGCCTATAGCCTAAAGCCGAAAGCCCTCAAGCAGCTCAAAGCCGACGGGGTGCCGACCGAGGTCGTCGCGCAATTAGCCCCTTTGAAGGGCCTGAGCTATCCGACGCAAGAGCGCTTTTATCAGGCCTTGGACGAGGTGCTCGGCGCCGCCTGCCGCGCCCGCTATCAACACCAGTTGCACACGGCGGCTGAAGGCAGCGGTCGTTTCAATAGCGCCGGCTACGTGGAATTTCTCAAACAACTCTTGGCGCGCTTCGACACGCCGATCATCTTGATCGAGGATAGCGCCCCCTACCACCGCAGTGGCGAGGTCAACCAATTCAAAGCCGATCACGCTCAGCGCTTATCGGTTGAACCCCTGCCGGCATTCTCGCCCGAGTACAATCCGATCGAAAAGCTCTGGCGAAACACCAAGAAAGAGGCGACTCATCTGAAGTACTTCGAAACCTTCGAGGAACTGCGTGCCTCGGTTCTGGGGGTCTTCCGTACCTATCTCGACGATGCCACCCAAGTGATCCGCGTGATGAAGAAATGACGCGCCAACGCCGGCGTCGCTTGAGCCTCTATCCGCTCATTCCGAGAAATTATTTACCTGAAAAACTATAGGCGGACATCCGGGCTATCGAGGTCGCGCATTTCGAAACACCAGGCCGCCTGATCTTGATAGTCCTGCTCGCGGAACAGGTCAAAGTCCAACAGGTGAATTCCGATGACCGGACAGAGCCTTTCATAGGCGTCCCCGGCGATCAGCTGATCGCAGATCATTTTCGCTAAATAATAGGTGCTGCGAGCGCTGTAGGCATGCTGGCGACGGATCTGCATTTCGATGTTGTAACGGGTTCCATTGCTGTCCTCGGCGAGGATGTCGAGGATGATGTATTTGCCGTGCAATTCCGGCGGGTCGATGTTGGGATTGCGCACCTGGATCGACCTGATTGGCGGCGCGCGGTAGCGCACAGCGTTGATCAAGGCGATGAGCAGTTCGGGCTCATCGGCGAACAGGCGCTTGAACACATAGTCGTTCTTCGGGTCGAGCAGGGTGGGCATGGCATTGACTGGGCGCTGAACTGCACTGCGTTGATCAGGCCGAAGCATAGCTCGTTGGCGGGCGAACGTACAGGACGAGGGTACAACCCGTTCAGCGCTACCTGATTCGGCTGATGCGGACTGGTGCCTGCATCAAGCGAAGCCGGCTGGAAAGCCGGCGCTCCCGATGGCCGGCTGGAAAGCCGGCGCTCCCAGTAGGCCAGCGCTCCCAGTAGGCCAGTGATTTTCTCGTCGATGCTCTGCAACACTGGTGCTTTCACCTGTGCTTGCACCACTCGCGATCTCCGTCAGCCCCGCCGCTGGGCGTTAACGGCGCCCCGCTGACCTCCTGTTTCAGAGCATGTCTGGACGCTCAGCGTGGCTTGGATTTACTATCCGCGTCCGCCGGCTCCTTGGCAATCCCTCAACTCAACAGGCGCCGGGCGGCTCGCTGTATGTAGGCCTTGTGCGAACCGGCGCAGGCTTTGATTTGCTCGCGATCTTCGGTAATGCCTATGGTCTTGAACAGACGGATGTATTCTTTGAATTCCTTGCGCAATGTGCCTTGCCGCAGCTGGCGCAAAAAAGTCTCGGCCAGACGGCGCTTTTGCATTTGTGTCAGCGGCACGTGGCATAGGCCACGCGCCAAACGCTCGCGGGTGTAGCCGGAACCCGAGATCATCACATCGGCCTCGATATAGGCCACAGCCAGTTCGATGCAGGCCGGATCTCCCAACCGGATGCCCTCCGCGACGCTGTCCATGATGCTGTAGATCCAGGTCCGGCCGCGCTGTGTGTGGGTGCGGGGTTGAAGCTCAAAACCCTGCACGCCGCCGAGTTGCTGGCGCAGGTTCAGATAGCGGGTCCGTACGCTGTCGGCAGACCAGCGTCCAGCCGGGTTGTAGTCGATTCGGCGGTTGGATTCCGGCACGTTGTTGTCCAGATCACGTTGCTGTTGCGCTGCCGAATGGGGCAATTCGAGTGCCGATGGCCAAGTGCTGTTTGTTTCAAAGTCGTTTGATGATGCGTTCGATATGCCGTCGATGAATGCTGTTGTGCACGGTCGCCAGGGTGTGCCATTGCGCGGCGGACAAGGGTCCAAACCAGGGGTGGGGATGACTGATGCCGGCGCGCAGGTTACCGAGCTTCTCGACGATATCCGTGTAGCGATCCACCAGCCGCACCAGATCCTGCATCTGCTCGGGCCCTGCCTCCGGCACTGGCTTGACGTCCTCGATCTGTACTTCGGCGTTGGAACCGCGACCGGAGTAGAGCCGCGGCAAGGCCGCTGCGATGGCGCTGTTGACGATCACTAGATGCTCCAGCACCATGAACACGGACCAATTCCGGCTACTGTCCTCGATACCGAATAAGCGCGGGATCAGCACACGGCGGCGGCCGTTCTCCTCGGACAGCGGAGCGGCCAGATTGATGGCACGCATGGCTTCGTCGTGAAATAGCGCGGTCAGGCGATCTTTGCTAGTGAAGCCTGCCGCGAGCCTGATACCGGTGCCGAGCAGGATGCGCTCGGCACGGGGTATGCCCGCGCCTGCTGCCGCGAGCCAGTCGTTGTCTTCACTCATCGTCGCCCTCCTCTACCCGATCGCCACCCAGATGTGGCATGTTCCATTTGTGTATTCATTTGCGAATGCCTTGCGCCTTTCCCCAGGTGTCTCTCAAGGTCAGGGTGCGATTGAACAGTTGCCGCTCGGGCGTTGAATCGGGATCGACGATGAAGTAGCCCTCGCGCTCGAACTGGTAGCGGTCGCCCGGCTTTGCGGACGCCAAGCTGGGCTCGATGACGCAGTTGGTCAGGGTGCGCAGGGAGTTGGGATTGAGGTCGTTGCGAAAATCGCGGCCCCCGGCACCGGGTTGCGGCACGTTGAACAGTCGGTCGTACAGGCGTATCTCGGCTCGCACCGCCTGTGCCGCATCGACCCAATGGATCACGCCTTTGACTTTGCGCCCCTCGGGGTTTTTGCCCAGGGTATCGGCATCCACCGAACAACGCAGTTCGACGATCTCGCCGTGCTCGTCTTCGATGACCTCGTCGCAGCGAATCACATAGGCATTGCGCAGCCGCACCTCGCCGCCCGGTACCAGGCGCTTGAAGCCCTTCGGCGGCACCCGCTCAAAGTCGGTACGGTCGATGTATAGTGTACTGCCGAATGGGATCTGGCGGCTGCCCATGGCGCTGTCTTTGGGATGATTCTGAGCCTGCAGCATGGCCGGAGCGTTCTCCGGCAGGTTGGTCAGCACGACTTTCAGCGGATGCAGCACGGCCATTGCGCGCGGTGCGTGCTGGTCGAGATCTTCCCGGATGGTGTTTTCGAGCAGACCCATTTCCACCAGATTGTCCGCCTTGGTGACGCCGATACGCTGGCAGAATTCGCGAATCGACCCAGGCGTGAAGCCGCGCCGGCGCAGTCCGGCGATGGTGGGCATGCGTGGATCATCCCAACCCTCGCAGATGCCCTCCTCGACCAGCTGGGTCAACAGACGTTTGCTCATCACGGTGTATTCCAGATTGAGCCGGCTGAACTCGATCTGGCGCGGTTTGCAGGGTACCGAAACATGTTCGATGCACCAGTCGTACAGAGGCCGATGGTCCTCGAATTCCAATGTGCACAGCGAATGGGTGATGCCCTCGAGCGCGTCGGAGATCGGATGTGTGTAGTCGTAAGTTGGATAGAGACACCATTCGCGGCCGGTTTGGTGGTGGATCACGCCGTGGCGGATACGATACAGTACTGGGTCGCGCAGGTTGATATTGGGCGAGGCCATATCGATCTTGGCCCGCAAGGCACGGGCTCCATCAGGGAATTCGCCGGCGCGCATACGCCGGAACAGATCTAAATTCTGATCGATGGAACGATCGCGGTAGGGACTGTTGCGGCCGGGCTCGGTGAGTGTGCCGCGATAAGCACGGGTATCCTCGGCACTCAGGTCGCAAACATAGGCCAGGCCTTTTTGGATCAACTCTTCGGCGAATTCATACAGGCTCTCGAAGTAGTCGGATGCGAAGTATCTGCGCTCGCCCCAGTCGTAGCCAAGCCAGCGCACATCGGCCTGTATGGACTCGACGAATTCGACATTTTCCTTATGTGGATTGGTGTCGTCGAAGCGCAGATTGCAATGACCGCCATAGTCTTCTGCCACGCCGAAGTTAAGCACAATGGATTTGGCGTGGCCAATGTGCAGATAGCCGTTCGGCTCTGGAGGAAATCGGGTTCGGATGCGCTGGTGTTTGCCGGTGGCTAGATCCTCGCTGATGATCTGCCGAATAAAATTGCTGCGTGCTGTATCGGACATGGGAAATGCTGCTGCTCCGTTTTCGGGTTCACTACCGGTATGGGCGTCAGAATATGCTCATCGGAGCCACGCCAAGGCCGCGGGCACCGGCTTCTTTCACGAACGCTTAGGCTATTACTCTTGATGGTGGCGCGCCAGCCGGACGAATCCAAACCTCACAGCATACTTTTTTTGTGCCTTGGCGTGGAAGGGCCGTAAGAATTCTAAACATGGGTTTGCCAGATTGGCCTACTGCCACTACCCTGTCGGCGCCAGGGCTGGATCGGCCGGCCAGCGCTATGCTGGCACTGCTCGACCGCAACCCTAGGCGATCGCGGCGCGCTCCGATTCCGATTCGGCTCGACCTTGATGCGTTTCGAGCAATTGGGGCGGCGGGCGCGATCAATAGTTAACCAAAGGCACGAGCCCGCTGCCTGCTGAACAGCCATGGCCGCGCCGATTCTCGGATTCACCCGACGGAGTTATCCCTATGCAGAAAGTCATCCCGATCGCCCTTCTTGTCCTGTGCGGTGCGGCCGCGACGCCGCTTGCACTCGCCCAGGACGAGCCGCCCGCGCCACCGCAGCCGTCATCATCACCGGAATCGGCAGGGCCGCCCGCGCAAAGGTTCATGCAACAATTCGATACCGACCAAGATGGCAAGGTCACCTTGGACGAGGTCAAGGCGCCGCAGACAGAGCAGTTCAAGGCAATCGATGCCGATGGCGATGGCGCCGTCAGCGCGGAAGAAGCCAGCAGTTCGTTCAAGGAAAAGGTGCCGCCGGAAATGCTCGAAGCAATGGAAGAGCGCGGCATGCCTGACCCGGGCGAAACCTTGATCAACAACCTGGATACCGACAGCAATGGCAGCGTCAACCAGGAAGAGTTCGAGCAACCCGCGACGAAATCCTTCGAAAAGATGGATAAAGACGGTGACGGCAGCGCGACCGAGGAGGAAGCAACGGCGTACTTTGATCAACTGCGCGAAAAACTGGAAAAGCAGATGCAGCAGATGCAGCAGATGCAGCAACAGCAGCAACCGCCGTCGGAGTGAGGCAATTGGCAAAAATTGCCTCAGCCGCAATGCTGATCGATCTGTCGAGGTCGGCAGATCGGTCGGCAGCCGATCCGGCCGGGGGACGATTCAACACCAGAGAATACCCAGGCTGACCTCACCGATATCGTGCCTTTGGCGATTTCTGTCGAGAAATAGACCACCTGGCTCGTCTTCTCGTCTGGTCTCGACGTCGCGAAGGCGAATGAGAATCCGGCGCCAGTTGGTCTGTTTCTCTCCGGCAATCGCCTCAAATCAGGCGCCGTAGGCCTGCGGGGGGCGGCGTTGCTTGCCGACCGTTTGCCAGATCGAAATCGTAGAGCATGTCGGCCCCCATCCGATAGATACGTGCACTTGGGCGCAGCGCCTGGGTCATGGCATCCGACGGCGGCAGACTCACGCCAGTACGGCCACCACCGATGATCACCGGTGCGACGGCGATCTGCAGCCGATCGAGCAGACCCTGACTTAGAAAGCGCGATACCGTCACCCCCCCTCCCTCGATAAACAGACGCCGCAGCCCACACCGCGCCAACCCGCCGAGCAGGCTGACCAGGTTAAAGCCGGCGCCGTTGACGGCGACTTCCAGCAATCGCGCCTGGCCTGGGGCAGCGCCGCCGATACCGGCCTGGCGGCACAGCAGGGTTGGCGCTACGCCATCGGTGAAGACGCGATACCCCGCTCCGAGTCGGGCCTGCGGATCGAGCACCACGCGAACGGCATGCGGACCAGCGACTAGGCGCGTGGTCAGTTTGGGATCATCGCTGGCGACGGTTCCAGCACCTACCACCACCGCGTCGCCGAGAGCGCGCATGCGGTGCAAATGCCGGATATTGTCCGCTCCGGTCACATGATGTGCATCGCCGTTGTGGGTAGCAATATAGCCATCGAGACTCTGTCCTAGATGGGCGACGACACGGCAACCGCTTGTTAGTGGCTGGCACAGCGGCAGGTAGAACTCGACGAACTCCCGCGCTGGGCCGCGCAGATGGGCCCCGCAACTCCAGCCCATATCAGGTTGCCAATGTAACCAGGCCTGCTCGCGGCTGTCCGTTAGCCGCGGTTGGCCTTCGGCGGTCAGCATGAAAGCGGCATCGGTATTCGGCATTTGCGCGGGATCGCGCGCCAACTTGGCGGCGGCGAGCAACAATCGCCAGCAATCGTCCAGTTCAGGCCTGCCTCTGTGTTGGTCCATTTGTTCGTATTTCAGGGCTTTGTCGAGCGCTTGGTTGCCTTGAACCACCAGCACAAACGCCGCCCTGAGCGCCGGTCTGCGCTAATCGATCGCAACCAATTCCAGATCGAAAATCAGGTCATGACCGGCCAGCGGATGGTTGCCATCCACGGTCACCTGCTGATCGTCTAAGGAGGTGATGGTAACTCGAATGGTTTGGCCGTCTGGATTCTGCGCGTGCAAGGTGACACCCTGAGCCAACTCGATGTCATCCGGAATCGCTTCACGAGGCACCGAAAGCAGCATGCCAGGATTACGCTCGCCATAGGCCTGCTCACAAGGGATGGTAATTTTCTTTTGTTCGCCCGGGGTCATGCCGACCACGGCGTTCTCGAAACCGGGAATCAGACTGCCCTGGCCGAGGGTGAATTCCAGCGGCTCATGACCGCGAGAGGAGTCGAATTCGCTGCCGTCGGCGAGCGCTCCGCTGTAGTGAACCTTGACGGTGTCGCCGGTTTTGGCTTCAGTCATAAGTGGTTACTCTATTGAGAATGGGGTGCCGCGACTTGGTCGCTGACCTTGATCGACTGGATGACGTGCATGGATCTGCCGTGAGTTTTTCACCAGTCAGGGTGGAACCTTAGAGTAGCATGAGGTTCAATGCAACGGATGGCGAACTCGATCAGCGCTGATGATCGGCGCCTGCGGTATAGTCAAAGGTGATTTCTTCACCAATGCCGATGTCGGTCAGCGCATACAGATCGAAGCCGTCGAAAACGGCATTCGGCCTGTTGCTGTGATTCAACCAACGCAACAGATTGCGCCCGCTGCGGCCAATCCAATGTTTGCCATCAGAGCTGATCCACAGCACATAGGTTCCATCTCGACGTGCCTCGCGTCCTTGATAGGTGCCGATAAAGTCTCCGGCACGAAATGCGACGCGGGCAAAGCAGCCTTGACCATGGAGCGACGACGGTCCCTTTGCGACCCGCTCGCGGAGCCGACCGATGTTTGGTTTGTTGTCAGGCGCTGTCATTGGATGCATCTCCTGGGGGTGATCGAACATGCATGACTGCCTTGCTGCCAAAAACTGTACCCTGGCAGATTCATGACCGTTCATTATTCCACCAAATGTGCGGCAACCTCATGTAACACTTGTTTATTCCAAAGCATGCAGGGATGACAGGCTGCCCAGATGCGCCGGTTGTGCGCAAGGGACCACACCGAGCTATTGGCAGGCAAAATCACCGCATCCAATGGCGTCCAATAGCTGTACAGACGCATGCCGTCCAATGCGGATGCGTTGCGTTGCAGCCGCTGTAATAATGGACTTCCGGGGCGCATCTGGCGCGCGCCCTGGCCCCAAAATACCCAAGACCAGAGACTGCCTGCCATCGGTGCGGACAGGGCAATAAACGGGTTCACGCGTCGATGCCCACCGAGTTCTTGAAGATAGATCCGGGCAATCAATCCACCCATGCTGAAGCCGATCAACGCAAACCGCACATCTGCTCCCCAGGCCGCATCCACCACCTGCCCGAGCTGCATTGCAAGCGGCTCCAGGCCGTGACGGCCATCGTTCGGGGTTAGGGATGGCGCCAGGCACTGATGCCCGCGCGCCTCTAGGAACGGTTGCATATGCCGGAACTTTCGGCCTGTATCGAGAATGCCGTGTACCATGACAACGCGCATCGAAAATGACCTCATCTATTCAATGACGATTTGACCCAAATGCATGTGACCTGCGATGTTAGCAACATCGACTTGAACTGGCGCATTCTGCTTCAAGCTACTCTTGCAGTTGGTACGCAGAGAATCCAAACCAGTTTCCTGCGAAATCTGATACGATGTTATTCGCCAATCGCCAAAGGTTCATCAATGCCAAATACGACCCTGCTTCGGCAGCGGCTCGCGGCGCTGTTTCTGGCCGGACTGCTGCTCTGGTTTTCACCGCTGGTGCTGCGCTTCGAACAAGCCGGTGATCTGTTCGGCGTACCATGGCTTTATCTTTATTTATTCGGCGTCTGGTTGCTGCTGGTAGGGCTGGCGGCACTGATTTTATACCGCCGCCATGGCTGAGCCCACAACCAGTTCGGGGCTCATCTCGGCACCGCTGGTGGTCGGTGTCGCATTCGCCTATCTAGGATTGCTGTTCGCCATTGCCTGGTGGGCCGACCGTCGCTCGGCACAGGGTCGCTCGGTAACCGCACATCCAACAGTGTATGCACTGTCACTGGCGGTCTATTGCACGGCCTGGACTTTCTATGGCAGCGTTGGGCGAGCAGCCGCGGATGGCCTGGGATTTTTGCCGATTTATCTAGGGCCGACATTGATCGTGCTCCTGTGGGGCTCGCTGATGGTCAAGATGGTGCGCGTGGGCAAGGCGCAGCGCATCACCTCGATTGCCGACTTCATCGCGTCGCGCTATGGCAAGAGCCGCGCCCTGGGCGGGTTAGTGACAATCATCGCTGTTGTCGGCGTGATCCCTTACATCGCATTACAGCTGGAAGCCATCGCGCGCAGCGTCACGATCCTGGCCCAGTATCCTGACTTGACTATCACCAGAACCCAGAGTCTGCCATTTTGGCAGAATACGGCCTTTATCGTCGCGCTGGTGTTGGCGGCCTTTACGATTCTGTTCGGCGTACGCCATCTGGATGCCAGCGAGCGGCATGAAGGCATGGTGGCCGCGGTGGCATTCGAGTCGCTGGTCAAGCTGGCCGTGTTCATCGCGCTCGGCATCTTTGTCACCCTCGGGTTGATGGGCCTCGGTGGTCCCGACCTGCCTTCGGCAACTGACAATGCCAGCGCTGCCGCGCTACTGGAGCCGAAAATGATCCCGTTCCAGGACTGGGCTGCCATCTCGCTGCTGGCAGCCTTTGCGGTAGTTCTGCTGCCACGTCAGTTCCAGGTCTCGGTGGTGGAAAGCAGCGGTGAATATCAGATCCGGCGAGCCATTTGGCTGTTCCCGGCCTACCTATTGGCAATTAACCTGTTCGTCATCCCGATTGCACTGGCCGGTTTGCTCACTTTTCCGGATGGCTCGGTGGATGCCGACACTTTCGTGCTGACCATCCCGATTGCCTTCAACCAGCCCTGGCTTGCGCTGGCGGTCTTCATCGGCGGCCTGTCCGCGGCCACCAGCATGGTGATTGTCGAGACCATCGCGCTGTCGACCATGATCAGCAACGATCTGGTTCTGCCATTATTGTTGCGTTACTGGCGCGGCCGGACGATGCATGCCGACGCCGGCCGAATCTTGTTGCTGGTGCGCCGCGGCGCGATCCTGGCCATCCTGCTGTTGGGCTATGCCTACTACCAAACCGCCGGCGCGGCCTATGCACTGGTCAGCATCGGACTAATCAGCTTTGCCGCCATTGCCCAGTTTGCGCCCGCCTTGATTGCTGGGCTGTACTGGCGTGGAGGGACTCGCGAAGGTGCTGCCGCTGGCCTGCTGGCCGGGTTCGCGGTCTGGGTGTACACGCTGCTGCTGCCGTCATTCGCCAAATCCGGCTGGCTGCCTACCGCGTTCCAGGACTCCGGCCTATTTGGCCTTCACGCATTGCGTGCCCAAGCGCTGTTCGGTTTCGATGGCTGGAACGAAATCACTCATTGTCTATTCTGGAGCCTATGCGCCAATGTCGGCGCCTTTTTGCTGGTGTCGTCGTTGCGGTCGCCAAATGCGGCAGAAGCCGCTCAGGCGAGCGTTTTCGTCGATGCATTGCGCCGACGCACCCTAACGGGTCTGCCCCTGTGGCGCGGCAACGCCGAAATCGACGAATTGATGCGCCTGTCAGAGCGATTTCTCGGTAATGAACGCACGCGCCAAGCCTTCGCCGACTACGCCGGCAAGCGCAACTGCGCCTCCGTCAACGACCTGCCGGCGGATGCCAAGACCGTTGAATTCGCCGAGAACCTGCTGTCTGGCGCCATCGGTAGCGCATCGGCGCGACTGATGGTCGCATCGGTGACTCAGGAGGAGGCTTTGGGCCTGAAAGAGGTGCTCGACATCCTCGATGAGGCTTCGCAAATCCGCGCCTACAGCCGCGAGTTGGAGCAAAAGTCGCGGGAATTGGAACAGGCCACCAATGAATTACGCTCCGCCAACGAGCGGCTGAAGGAGCTGGATCTGATGAAGGACGATTTCGTGTCTTCGGTAACCCACGAATTGCGCACCCCATTGTCGGCGATCCGCGCTTTTTCCGAGATCCTGTACGATGATCCCGAGATCGAAATCGGCGAGCGCAAACGCTTCCTCGGAATTCTGGTCAGCGAAACCGAACGGCTGTCGCGGTTGGTCAATCAGGTGCTGGATCTGGCTAAGATCGAGTCCGGCCATGCGGATTGGCAAATCCAGGAAGTCGCGCTGGTGCAGATCGTCGATCAAGCGGTCGCTGCGACTAGCCAACTGCTGGAGAAGCGCGGCATTCGGCTGCGGCTGGAACAGGGTCCAGATCCTCTTACCGTGCACGGCGACCAGGATCGGCTGGTGCAAGTGTTGGTCAACCTGCTGTCCAACGCGGCCAAGTTTGCTCCTGAGGGCAGCGGCGTGATCCGCGTCTCGCTCGGTGCCGATTCCGGCCGTGCGCTGGTCAGCATTGCCGACAATGGACCCGGCATTCCACCTGAGGATCTAGAGCGGATCTTCGAGAAATTCCGCCAGTCTGCCAGCGGCGGCGAGAAACCGATCGGCACCGGACTCGGTCTACCGATCTGCCGGCGCATCGTAGAGCATTTGGGCGGGCGCATCTGGGCCGCACCAGGTACTGACACGGGCGCTAACCTCTATTTCGAGCTGCCCCTGAGAGCACCCGATGATAAACCCTCTGACTTATCGGATCTGACCGAAACCACTTGATTGACGCATTCGGCACCGAGTTTGCCGCGGCAGCCGCTGGTCGCCAAACTCGAAATACGAACAAAAGCCTTCCAACAGAAGATCGCCCCAACAAGATCACCACCAAGAGCTAGCTTCATGAGCAAACGCGTACTGATCGTCGACGACGAACCGAACATCGTCATCTCGTTGGAATTCCTGCTCAAGCGGGCGGGTCTGGAGGTACTGATCGCGCGCGACGGCGAAGCCGGACTGGCTAGTATCCGCAGCGCCGAGCCGGATCTGGTGATCCTGGACGTCATGATGCCAAAGCTCGACGGCTTTGCGGTATTGGATGCGGTGCGTGCAGACCCGGCCGTGCGCTCCACACGCATCCTGATGCTGACCGCACGCGGGCGCGACGCCGACGAGAAAAAGGGCTTGGCCATGGGCGCCGATGCCTACTTGTCCAAGCCTTTCTCGACTTTCGAACTGGTCGACAAGGTACACGAATTGCTGGCATGAATACGAACTCGCATGAGGCCGGAGCTGCCCTCGGTCAGCCGGCTGGAAGCCGCAGCGATCGTGCGCCGCTGCGCGCTCTAGCGCGTCGCCAACCACTGGTGACGGCAGCGGACACCCCGCTGCGCGAAGTACTGTATCAAATCAGCCAGAGCCAGGAAGGCGCGGCCATCATCGCCGACGCAAACAGCGGTTTGCCGCTGGGACTGGCCACATTGCGCGAATTGCTGCACGTTATCTCCTTCGAGCAAGCCAGCCTGGATGATCCGGTGGCCGCGCACATGATCGGCGCACCGCTGGGGTTAGTGGCGGACGCATCCATCCACCGCGCGAAGGTTTTAATGGCCAAGCGCGGTATACGCCATTTACTGCTGATCGAACCGGATGGGCGCTTGTTCGGCCTGATCGAACACGCAGACCTGCTCGGATTATACGGCGATGGCACCGAGGCACTGGTGGAAACCATCGCTGCCGCCCGCGATATCGAAGCGATGCTGCTGGCTGCCGATCAGGTGCGCCAGCGCGGTGCCCAGTTGTTTCATGGCGGCATGGCAGTGGATGCATTGTGCCAGTGGATGTCGGGTCTCAACGACCTGGTCGGCATGCGCATTTGCGAACTGATCGAGGACGAGTTCGACTTGCCGCCAGTCCCCTGGTGCTGGCTCGTCTTCGGCTCGGAAGGACGTTTGGAGCAGACATTCTCCACCGATCAGGACAACGGTTTGCTGTTCGTACCGCCATCGCCAGAGGCCACCGATTCGCTGCGCGCTGCGTTCCTGCCATTCGCCCAGGCAGTCAATGATGCCCTGCATACCTGCGGTTTCGAACGCTGTGCCGGCAAGATCATGGCCGGCAACCCGCATTGGTGCCTGAGTTACCAGGAATGGCGTCAGCGTTTTGGCCAGTGGCTGAGAACGCCGACCCCGGAAGCCTTATTGCATGGCACCATTTTCTTCGACTTCCGCCCGTTATATGGCGACTTCGAGCCAGCCGATCAGCTGCGCGCCTGGCTGGCAACCGAGGCCCCCGGGCAGCAGCGCTTCTTTCGCGCCCTGGCCGAGCAGACGCTCGCCGTTACCCCACCGCTGGGCTGGGCTGGCCAGTTCAGCTACGACCGCAACCGCGAGTTTCCACAGAGCATCGACCTCAAACTCCGGGGTGCACGTCTGTTCACTGACTCAGCCCGACTGTGGGCATTACAAATCGGCACCTGGTCCACCAACACCGCCGAGCGGTTGCGGGCAGCCGGCAACGCTCGCTCGCGCCCAGTCGAAGAGACCGCCGCCGAGATCGAGGCATTTCATCTGATCCAGCGTTTTCGCATTCAACAACAGCTGAAAACCTCTCAGCGCGATGCCGTCAATCGTATCAATCCAAAACAGCTCAACGAACTGCATCGGTTGATGCTGAAAGAGTCGTTCCGGCAGGCTAAAAAACTGCAACTCCGATTAAGGCAACAGTTCGGGCTCTGAAGCTGCGATCTGCTCAGATGGAGTAACTTGTGGGGATTTGCCTATGCGTCGAGTCCGTTGTGCTGCACGTCGGCGGTCCGTCATCGGCGCGGATGCGGCCACGTCGATACATGCATGGTCAGTGTACGATCAAGGCCAATTCGGGATCAGCATGGATACCATTGACCTTGGCTGGAACAGCAATCGCGCCTAGGCTCCCACTCGGCTTGCATGGATGCGGCTGGATTTCCGCTTCCCGGCCTGACTGAAACAAAGGATATGGAAGTTCCGCCTGTATGCGAAAATCGGTATAGCCTCAGCACGCTGCCGCCAACGATAAACCGCTCGAGGGTTAATCGACACCTCCGTCAACAGGAGGGATACTCCACGCCAACAAGATCCCGCGAGGGTGACTCAAAACCGCCCGTTTTACAGTGGCCGGGCTATACATTCTTCGCTCATGGCCTCATCCAATTCAAAAAAGTCAGAAACCTAAAAATATCGTGAAAGGCTTCAGTGACTCATCACCTATCTATTATTTCCACTGCAGCTTTTTCATCCTGCAACCAGAACTTGATGCAAACCTCTTTTTTCAGACGAGCTTGAAGGAGTGCGGGAACGGCACGCCTTTGAACGAATGAAAGTCTGCCCATGCGCGTAATACTACACATCGGAGTGCACAAGACGGGCACATCTGCGATTCAGGAATTTCTTTACAAGAATTCTGCTCTTTTGCATGCACAGGGATTTCTCTATCCTCGTTCCGGTCGATTCCATCTAAATCACAATCCTATCGCCTGGCCTTATATCGATTCAGTCTTTTTGCCAGATCGGAGCAAACCGTTTTTTTCCGACTTTGGTCTTCCGCCCGCGTCGGAAATGTGGGAGAGCCTAAACAAAGAAGCGGCGCACGCGGAAATGGATTGCATGATCTTGAGCGGCGAAGATTTCTGCCTGGTGCGCGATCCATGCGTACTGCGCGAATCTATTGAAGGAGCCGAGATTCGCATTCTTGTTTATCTGCGCCGTCAAGATCATCTTCTGCTTTCCATATACAATGAAGATGTCAAGAACGCCGTGTTTGCCAGAACCGAAAAGTTTGCGGACTTCCAACGCGAAAACAGGCTCGCACCTTTACTGGATTACGCCACTCTACTTGGTAAATGGGAACAGGCCTTCGGTCGACATTCCATCCAGGTTGGAGTTTATGAAGGAAAGCTGGCAAGTCATGATTTACTGGGCGATTTTGCTGCACGGATCGGCTTGCAATGGAACGATGATTTCTGGCTTCCGACTGCTAGATCAAACCCAAGGATTGGACCTGTAGCACTCGAGCTGAAGCGCCGCTTCAATGTGCGAAAACCTTCATTTCAGCAGAATGATGTGCTGCTTGATGCTTTAGCAGGAATTCATGAAGGCAACTCGGCTGACTCCGGTGATTTCATATTCTCTGATCAAGCGCGCAACGCGTTTTTACGGCGATTTGATGCCGGCAACAGGATCGTAGCAGAACGCTATCTTGGACAACACAACAACAAGACCCTGTTTGACGAATCTTTGCCTGATCCGCAACTGCGACCGTCGGACTCTGACATTTGTATTCCAACCGAGGATACAATTTGGGTTGCGGCGGCCGACATCGTACATCATCTGGTTTCGGAACTAGCTGAATCGAGAAACACAGCAGCGCCCGAATCGGGGCCAGAACCTGATCCAATCCAATCAGATCCAGCAGAATCTGGACTGGCAAATGCGATGAATATCCGTGGAGAAGCCGATCTCTTTCAAAGCGGCGTTCCATATCGCAAAAATGCACTCACCGATTCAGCACGTGATTTACTCAAAATTCCAGAGACTGCACAGGATGATGCCAATCTGTATTCCATGGCAAATATCGCGCCGATCTACATGCCCTTTCTCACAGCGTTATCGCCAGATAGGATTGTAGAAATCGGCTCGGAAAAAGGAGGCAACACCGAGCTGCTGGCCAGATTTTCCAGTGAAATCGGAGCAAAACTCGATGTGGTCGACCCGGTTGCTCTCCCCGAGAACACCCATTTCGGTGATCAGGGCAAACGCATCTAAATTTCCCATTTTAGGCCGCCTGTAGGACATCTAGTAACTGCTCAAGATAATCTGTATCCCAGCCGGCACGGAGTCGCTTTAATTTAATGCTTTTCTTTGAGGTCGTATCTTTCCTGAGAATATTGAGTGCAATGTGCCGTAGGATGGAATAGTTTTCAGGTGCATGACCTTTTCGCGTTCGATTGGCATCTTCGGAAAAGGACACATCCAGAACCCAATGCAGTGAATTCTCAATTCCCCAATGAGAGCGAACCGCTTGGGCAAATCGTTTAACATCGCCTGACAGGCTGGCAATGAAATAGCGCCGGTCCGTGGTTACTTTTTTTCCATCATCTCGAATCGACTCTACCATCCCGATACCCCGGAAACCTTTCCATTGTTCGGCGTAATGCCCTAAGGAATGATCAGTGAAATAATAATACCGACGCGTCTCCAGGCGACCATGGTTTTTCTCTTTCGTTTCAAGAAAAACACTCGCATCCCGGCAGCATTGGTCGAGATCGACCGATTCGAACCAAGCGATGACATCTTGATGAAAAGTGCTCTGGTTGCCTTTCAATGAAAATACCCAATCTGCTTGTTTTTCAACAATTTTCTCCGCAATCTTCTTTTGGCATCCCATCGCGTCGATACTGACTACACAGCCTTTGATCTCCAGTAAATCCAACAATTTCGGTATCGCTGTAATTTCATTTGATTTTTCTTCGGTCTTGAGTTGACCCAATACGAGCGATGAGTGACAAGCCCACGCACTCACCATGTGAATTGCCTTATTTCCATTAGCTCTATCATGCGATCTGCGCACCGTTTTCCCATCGATCGGTATAATATCCCCATCAAACTTCGGCTCTATCGACTTCACCCAGGAGATGAAACAGGTTCGGAATTGATCGGGGTCAATACGGGCAAATACACGATTGAACGTGTCATGCGAGGGAATCCCATTGGGCAATTCCAAAAACTTCCGTAACCACTGTTCATGGGTTTGACCAAACTCCTCCATCGCATCCCAGCTCTCTCCCATACATAACGTCGAACAAATCGCTATCGTTATGATATCAGCCAGCTTATGCCTTTTTGTCCTGTCGATACGGGGGTCGTTCAGATCGGAAAAATGACCGGCGATTGTCGTATCTTTTTCCTCTTCATTTATAGGTCTGATCATTCCCATTTTAATAACCCTCTATTAAATCATATGATCTTCAATTTTCGCCATCATAACACATTGTTTTCTAAATATTTTTAGATGCGTTTGCCCTGTTTCGGTGATCATGTCATATTTCACCAAGTGACATCGGCAATCTATTTACGAACGGCTGAACCAGCGAATGTTTATTTCATCGATGGTGATCATAACTACAAAACGGTATCCACAGAACTTTCATTAATAGAATCCGCACGAAATATAGCCGCCACGGAGCCACCCATGGTGATTCTAATCGATGACGTCGGATGGCCGTGGGGGCGCCGAGATCTTTTCTATGATGTGAAAAGTCCAGAGATCAATGCAACGAACTATCGGACAGACGCCGGTCCAGTGCCTTGGTCGACGCAGATGCATACATTTGGTTTCGCTACGGGATATGCTGCTGTAGGCGAACAGGAAGCTGGCAAAAAGACAGGAGTTCTTTCAGCAGTAGAAGACTTTCTGCAGGCACACCCTGGATGGTGCTGCCTAACAATGCCAATCTTCTACGGTTTGGCCATTCTTTGGCGCCCAAACGCGCTTCCAGATCAGGCAAATCGATTTCTGGAACACCTCAGCAAAGCGGTGTCCATGTTCGAGCCTATTTTCGGCACGTTGGAATGGAATCGACTACTGCTGTATATCGACCGTGATTATGCAGGTAAGCTGTGGGAACGCCAGCAACATGAAATTTCCAAACAAGCCGAGAAATTAGAACAGGCTGGGCAGATTTGGAAAGCGCAGCAGGCAGAGATCGATCGCCTGAATGCGGAGCTGGATAGCGTAAAAAGCTCTCGAGACGCATACGAAAATGAAGCGATAAAACTGCGAAGCGAGCTTGCAGATGTCTATGCGTCGAAATCATGGCTTATCACCAAGCCACTACGGATTCTAAAGGGCATATTTTTGCAATTGAATTAGCATGACCTGTTTATGAATCCATTGAAATCTTCGAGAACTCAGGTGCACAAGCGACTTATTCTTCATATCGGCAGGCCCAAAACCGGAAGTACCGCCATTCAGTCCTATCTTGCAGCCAATGCCGTCGAGTTGCAGCCCTTCGAGATTACTCTAGCCCAAACCGGCTACTTCTGGGGCGCACATGGTCCGCTTGCTTGGTCTCTCTATAAAGAGGCGGCCAGCAGGTCCGGCAACGAATATTGGGAAACCTGTCAAGAATGGGCTGTAGCGTCTGAAATGCGAGCAGGTTTGTGGCAGGAATTAGTCGACGAGGTGTCGACCAGCCCTTATCGCAACGTTATCGTATCCAGCGAAGAGTTAGGAGTTCTACCAGCTACACTGGAATCGACGCAGGAAATCCTTGCAGAGTGGCTGAGGGGTCTAGCGGTGACCATCGTCATCTATGTTCGTCGCCAGGACGCACTGATAGAGTCTGTCTATAATCAGGCGGTAAAAGGTAAAGAGCAACGATTCGCAGGTTCAATTGAAGACTTCGAGCATACTGTTATAACGACTGAGGACAGCGGTTTTGATCATTATCTGATTTGTGAACGATGGGCACGGACATTCGGGCAAGAAAGTGTCATCGTTCGACCATTCGAGCGTCAGCAGCTGACAGATGGTCTGCACATTGACTTCTTCAAAGCCATAGGCATTGTATCCGACAAATTTCCTGCTCAGCCGATGCCGGATACCAATCCAGCGCTGAATCGTTCCAGCCTGGAGGCGATGCGGAGATTAAATTCCTTGACATTGGATGCAGAGATCCGAGCTACTCTGCTCCAGCGCCTGCACAGTATCGATGCTTCCCCACCCTCCCAGCATTCCATGCTTTCACCTGCGAGGCGCCTGCGTATTTTAGATCGGTTTAAAGAAAGCAATGCGGAACTCGCCCGGAAGTTCCTGGGGAGAAAGGATGGTCGTTTATTCTTTGATCCAGAACCCCGGGCGTCAGATCCTTGGGAGCCAGTCCCGCCCGAAGAAGTTGCACTTACATTGGAAATGCTGTCGGATATCGTCCCGGTCGATGCTTTGGTTTCCGAGATCAGATGCACATCACTCGCATCTGACATCACAGCAAAAGAAGCCCATGAGATGATCGACACCGATCCTCTCGCTACCGAGCCTCGCGAGGTACCAATTGGGCAATTCGCAAAGGTCATCTGGGCACTCCCTTCGCGCAGCGACGATTCGGCACGCGCGCACTTCAAGCTGCTGATGGAGCGTATCAAGTCATTCCAGGCAAATGGCGGGCGTGTTCTGTCTTTGGATGTGTTCGACACAGTTTTGCTGCGCGACGATAAGAGCGAGGCCCGAAGATTTTGGGAGTTGGCGCGTCTTACCGCAGCACAGGCAAGCGAAAACGAGCAACCTCTCGCCGACCGGCAACTTGATCACTACATCGCACGCAATATGGGCCTGGAATTGAGTTACCGCGCGCGACCTGCTGTTGACGGCTGCCGAGAAGGACACATCGACGAGGCATTCGAGGCATTGAACGCGCAGGTTAGACTGTTGAACCTTGCAGATCGCTTTACCGAAGAGTTTCGCCAAATCGAACTTGATCACGAGCACGAACACCTGCTTGTCAATCAACCCCTAATGGAATTGGCAGAACAATTTGCAGCAGGGGGAGGGAAGGTCATTTTTGTCAGTGATATGTATCTCCCAGCCAGAGACATTGCCCAACTCTGCAGGCGCATGCTGAAACAGATGGATTTTGTATACCGAATCTACTCGAGTGCAGATTGTATTGTCAGCAAGCGAAGTGGACTGCTATTCGGGCTCATCGAAAAGGAGATGGATTTCGACGCTCGAGAATTTCTGCATATTGGAGACTCCATACAAGGCGATTTCCGGATGCCAAAAATGCGCGGTTGGCATGCACAGTTGTTTCCAGTGGCGCGTGTAGAAACTTGTGCGCGTATCGAGGATCTGGCAGCAACAATCCAAGAGATCAGCACATACGGCTTCGATCCCAGCCGTTGGGCAAAAGTCTAGCATCCGAATGCACTGACAGGGGAATACAATCAAAAATGGCAGATACGCTCGGTCGCTTCACATTCGGAAGAAATATACTAGGCCCTGTGATCAGTGCTTACTTATTGCGATTACATCAGACAATCGACTATTTCGAGCGGGAACGACAAGGGAAAGTGCTGTTTGTCTCCCGCGCCGGCATCCGAATTCATGCCCTGTATCAACTATTTTGCGATGTCACTCATCTCCCACCTACATCAGGCGCCGAAATCTTCTGGATTTCCCGATTACTCACGGCGAAGGGGATCTTCCAAGCCTGCCCAGATCTTGCAATCCAACTATTCCAGAAAGAGTTTGCGTACAGCACCTTGGGCGAGGCTGTTGTAGCGCTGCTGCGTGATGTAAAACCATCTGAATCCCTTAATATTTCTGCACTTCAACAGCCTGCGGACCAATTGCCTGCGTTTTTATCCTCAAAACACCGTACGGCAAGGTTGCTGCGAGAGCACTTGACCGAGCAGAGTGCGCTCTTCGATTCATATGTGGGGGAATTAATTGGCGATGCTCCTGTCGTGCTCCTGGTTGATACAGGCTGGCAAGGAACCGCGCAGAAGCTGCTGACAAAATGGCGGCCTGACATCGATTGGTGGGGTGCCTATATCGGCCGTTTCGGATTTCCAGAAACCGATCGTTCGATTTGGCCGCAAATGCTCGGGCTACTTTTCGAAGCTGACGACTATGTGCCCGAAACTCCAGAAACCTGCTTGCGCTTACACCGCCATTTAATAGAACAGATGCTGGAGCCCAATGGCCGCAGCGTTGAAACATTGACGGCTGTCAACGGCAAGACTCGCGCAATTGGAGATACGCAGATTCTAGCGGATGCTCCAACACCCGAGTGTGACCCGATTTTTTGTGGTGTACGCACCTTTCTGTGCGGCCCAATGGCAGATTCGCCTACACCTGCATCCATTATGCGCGCGGCCCAGGATGCTTGGCCTAAATTGGCCAAAATGCTCGCGACACCCTCGAAGCATGAAGCCCGGTTGCTCGGCGATGGCAAGCGATCCGCTGATTTCGGCCGGGATCTCAGGGTGCCCATTTTGTTGCATCCCGAGGATCGACACGACGGCGACCACGCAGAGTTGCGGATCAGCCAATCACTTTGGCCACAAGGACAGATCGCCCTCGAGTATCCGGATCATATCGCATTCAAGGCTCAATGCCAGACATTTACCAAGGAGTGCGATCCGATCGTCATCACGCAACGCCCGCGACAACGAGCACAGGGTAAGATACAGTTGCTGCTCGAGCGGGCCGAGTGGATGCAGAATGGAGTTCCAAAAGTCGCGGTCATCACAAGAACCATGGACCGGCCATTGATGCTGAAACGAGCTTTGCATAGTATCGCTCAACAGACATTCGAGGAATACGAGCAAATCGTCGTTTGCGACGGTGGTCCTATTGAACCCATTATCGAAGCCATCGAAGAATCCGATGCAGACCCGCGCAAGGTGAGGTTAATCGATAACATCACTAATCGAGGCATGGAAGCGGCGTCGAATATCGCAATTCAACGGAGTACATCAGATTATCTTCTGATACACGATGATGACGACACCCTGGAACCTGACTTCCTGCAGGAAACGGTCCGTTTTCTCGAAGACAAGAATGCTGAGAAGTACGGGGCTGTGGTCACTCAAAGCACCTATGTCTCTGAAGAAATTATCGGAGATACGATCCACGAGCATCGACGTTCATCGTTTAACGAATGGATGACCCGGGTCTATATCGAGGAAATGATTCTAGGTAATTTTTTCCCGCCAATTGCCTTTGTTTTTCGCAGATCACTTTACGATGAAGTTGGTGGATTCTCGCAAGACTTGCCTGTACTGGGAGATTGGGATTTCAATTTACGCGTGCTGGAACGCGCTGATATTGGCGTCATTCCTCAGGCTCTGTCGAATTACCATCACCGTGATATTGGAAATGCGACGATTTATGGTAACTCCGTAGTCGCTGGCAATGATAAACATGCTGCATACGATGCAATCGTTCGAAATCGTTATATCCGAGGGCACCTGGGACAGGAGACCACTTCGATTTCTGCCGCGATTGCGCAGAGTCTGATTCTGAGCGAAATCAAAAAGCATGTACGGAATACGGCTTCGTCTATACAATCGTCCACTGCTCTTTCAGCAAATGGAGTTTCATTACAACAGCAGAACGCTATGCTCAAAAAAGAGTTGGAAGCTCTACTGACATCAACCTCTTGGCGTATCACATCGCCCATTCGCAGCCTGAAAAAGCTGTTAAATAGCTTAGGTTATTATAGGAGTCGTATCGCACTCTGGCTTTACTGGACACTGAGCTTGCAGCTGCGCGGAAAGCTGAGGGAGAGGGCAGAAGCACGGCGCGCGCTGCGATCTTAAGGCGATTTCTGTGGAGAAACAGACCACCTGGCTTGTCTTCTCGTCCTGCCTCGACGTCGCGGCAATTCGCCCATAGAGCGACAATAGGCGGATTGCTGCTTCGCGAAGGCGAACGAGAATCCGGCGCCAGCTAGTATCGTTCTCTCCGGCAATCGCCTTATGGCATCGCCGCCACCAGATACCAAGCACAGGTTCCAACACCAGTGGCTATGTTGGCTGATCAACCGTGAGTAGATCGAATGACGCGGACAACCAGACCCGGCGGCTCAGAACTGCCCAGCATTATGGCAGTGATCGTTACTTATTTCCCAGATTCCAAGCTCTTGCATCGGACCCTCGATGCCATTGCGCCGCAGGTCGATGGACTGGTGGTGGTCGACAACGGCTCCGGAGAGGATGCGTATGCTCATGTTGACGCAACTGTACATTGCCGGATGCACTGCATTCGGCTGGACGAAAACCTCGGCATTGCGGCAGCACAGAACAGGGGAATTACTTGGGCTCGGTCACAGGGCGCCGACTATATCCTGTTGTTTGATCAAGACAGCGAGCCTGCCGCGGACATGGTGCAGCATCTGTCGGCGGTTGCTCTGAAATTAGCCGCCGAGTCCGTGCCGGTTGCGTTGGTCGTGCCCAATTACACCGATGATCGGCAAAGCCAGGATATCCCGTTCATGCACATCGTGAATGGGCGTCCTCAATGGTTCGGTTGCAAAACGCCCGACGGCGTTGCGGAGATCACGACCGCAATCGCGTCCGGATCTTTGATCCCAATCAGCACCATCAACCGCGTCGGGCCGATGCGTGAATCCATGTTCATCGATTTGGTAGATATCGAATGGTGTTTTCGCGCTCGCGCGGCGGGCTACCGCGCCTTCGGGGTTTGCAATGCGCGTCTGCGCCACAGCCTGGGTGAGCCCCCCAAACGCATCCTTGGACGGACCTTGGCGACGCATAGCCCAAGACGTAACTATTATTTCTATCGCAATGCGATCTGGTTGTTTCGGCAAGGGTACGTGCCTGCTGTTTGGAAGCGTGTCGTGGCCGGACAGATGCTGAAGCGCTACCTGATCTTTCCGCTTGGCGTACGTCCACGTTGGCAGTATCTGAAGATGATGACGCTCGGCGTGTGGCACGGTTTGATCGGCCGCAGCGGCGCGCTGTAAAGCGCATGCTCCTGCTGAAGCGCGACGTCGTTATGAGCGCCGGGTCGGCGTGGATAGAGCGCATGGTCAAGCCCATGAGCTCAAGTTTCAGGCGCTGGTTTGAGCGCTGGCCGCCGCTAGCGTCTTGCGTAGATCGCCTTCCATCCGGGTCAACTCCGCTGTGGCAGCAGCACGGGCACGCTTACCCTCGTCGGCAATCGCCAGACTCTCTTCAATGGTTTCGATCAGAGTCTGGTTGGCGCGCTTGACGGTTTCGATGTCGAACACGCCACGCTCGATCTGCTTGCGTGCTTCCAGATTGGCGACCTTCAGATTATCGGCATTGGCACGCAGCAGGTCGTTGGTCAGGTCGGTGGCGGCCTTGACGGTTTCTGCTGCACGTCCAGAGCGGTAGATGGTAATCGCCTGCGCCAGCTGCTGACGCCACAGGGGCACGGTATTCACTAGCGTGGAATTAATTTTATTAATCAGGCCCTTGTCGTTCTCCTGTACCAACCGAATGCTGGGTAATGCCTGCATCGACACCTGGCGGGTAAGACGCAGGTCGTGCACACGCCGTTCCAAATCGTCGCGCGCAGCGCGCAGGTCGCGTAGATTTTGCGCCCGCACCATGTCTGCATCCTGTTCCAGGGTTGCCGCCAGTGCCGGGATAATCTCATTGTCCAGCTCGGCCAATTTGAGCTCGCCGGCAGCAATGTATTGCTCCAGTTCGCGGAAGTAAGCGAGGTTGGCATCGTACAGCCGATCCAGCGCGGTCAGGTCAGTCAGCAGCCGGGTTTTGTGACGGTCCAGATCCAGCGTGATGTGATCGATTTGCTCGCGCACACTCTCGTATTCCTGTAAAAAGCGCAAGATGGGTTTGCCGGCGCCAAATAATCTGGAGAAAAAGCCGGACTTGGCATTCGGATCCAAGGCCGCGACGTCAAAGCCGCGCAATGTGCCGACCATCTCGCTCAGTGACTGCCCGGCAGGGCCGCTGTCCTTATTGCGAACACCTTCCAGCATCTGGTCCGATACCGCGGTCAGCTGCTGCTGTGCACTGGCACCAAAGTGCATAATGGAGCTGCTATCGGTCAAATCGAGTTCGGCAAGCAGACGTTTGATCTCGCCTTGCTCGTCGTCTGTCGCCAACACGTCTTGTGTCAATCCGGAGGCCGGCACAAGATCGGCCATGGAAGCGGATTGCGTTTGCGGCCGGGTAGAAAGTTTGGGGTTGATTTCTTGTTTGCTCATGGTCGGCTCCTCGGGGCCGGATGATAATGACTCACACATTGAATGATCCGGCAACCGATGTCGAATTGCGTACTCCCGCCGGGTCCTTGCGCCTTAGAACCTATCTGGCAAAAAAATGTTCATCAACGTCAAGTACTTTTTCTTCGAGGACAAGCCATGGGATACCCGAGTGACCTGACGGACGCCGAATAGGCACTGATCGATTAGCATATTCAACCCCGTGATCGACGTGGCGGTGCCAGCCTGCATCCGCGCAAACGGACTGTCGATGCCATTTTTTACGGCGTGAAGTGCGCTTGCCAATGGCGTATGCTACCCAACGATTTTCCGCCCTGGCAAACGGTTTACGATCACTTCAGCCGATGGAACAAACGCGCTGTATGGGAAGTCGCGCCAAATCAAGTGAATGCGCTCCATCGCCAAAACAACGGTCGCTCGGCATCGCCGAGTTATGGGATGATCGACTCGCAAAGCATCAAGACCGAGTAGGCGAGCGAAGAACGCGGGATCGACGGCGGCAAGAAGGTCAAAGGGCATCAACGCCATAGCGTGGTCGATCTCCTCGGCAACCTGTTGCATGTGTCGGTCCACGCAGCCAATTGCAGCGATACCGTGGCGGGTGCGGCGGAGAGACACCCGAGCATCGAGGCGTTTTCCGGCGATGCGGGTTATCGCGGGACAGCCGTGAGGGTTATCGCGGGACAGCCGTGAAACTCGTCGACGAGACAGTCGGACTCGTCTTGCACATTTCCACCAAAATCAAAGACGGATGGGCTGTCCTGCCGAAACCTTGGGTGGATGAGCGCAGTTTCGCTTGGCTCGGTCGATTTCGCAGGCTGAGCCAAGGATTTCGAGATTCTGACTGGGACTGCCGAGAATAGGATCCGTATCGCCATGCTCAAGAAAATGCTTGCAAATTGCGGCTGAACTTTTGCCAGACAGGCTCTGAGATGGCGTTGATGGATTCAAACAGACGCCGCGAGATACGTCGCGCTGCGCGTAGCCCGAGCAACAGGCTGCCGAAAACCGCCAAGCACATCACGCCGCCGACGATCAAATACGCCCTGCGGACATCCTGCTGTATCCAGTCAAATCTTCTCGTCCGGCCTTGACGTCGCGGCAATTCGCCCATGGAGCGACTATGGGCGGGTTGCCGCTGCGCCAAGATGTACGAGAATCCAGCGCCAGTTGGCCTGTTTCTCTCCGGCAAGCGCCTAATAGCGAAGGGTAACTGCATCCGGATCGACCTCGCTGAGCGGCGCCGGATCGATGATCCGCAGTAAATTTGGGATACGGGGCCGCACGATCAGGCCATCGTCGATCATCCATTGTGCCTCGAATTCCATCGCCAGCAGCATGGCCTGGTCAAGGGTGACATCGGTATGCCAACCGAGCGCAGCGTCCAGTAGCCGATCTACATCCGTATTCAGGAATCTGGCCACTAGACCAACCGCAGTTTCAGGATCATCCTCAAGCAGCCCATGGGCACGGAACAAGGCCCGCAGCAGCGCTTTTACCGCCTCGGGTTTAGCGTTCAAATAGGGACGTGTAACAACCAAAAGCTCATACTGCGGGAACAAACCCGGCTCGCTAAAGACCACGGCTCTGTCACCGAGCAGTTTTGCCGCTTGGCTAATGTAGGGCTCTCGCATCGCAAATGCATCGACCTCACCTGAAAGCAATGCCTTGGGGAGCTCCTCGGCCCTGAGAAAACGAACCTTCAGCGTTTCGTGACGCAGGCGATGCCGCTGCGAAAACAGGTGTAGGAAATACTGCACCGCCGATGCCTTCTGCATCGCAATGGTTTTGCCGTTCAGATCCGCCGGAGTTTCGATTCCGGCATCGCGGCGAGCAATCACACTGTACAGGCTGTCGGCGCGAAAGATGATGGCCACCACGGCGAAATCACGACGACTGAAGGCACTGGCTACCACCGGGGTATCGGCGGCACTGACCACATCCACCTCGCCGGTGAACAATCCCTCCTGCAGGGCGTGCTTGCCGCTCGGGTAGCGCGTCACGCTGGCAGCGATGCCTTCATCCTTCAGCAATCCGCGTTCCACGGCGATCTGCAATAATGCAGCCGAGGGTTGTGTCGCAATGCCAAGGGCCATGGTCTGCGCGATTGCTGAAGAATGCGCCAGGATGAGACCCAGCAAGAACAGGATTTTCATTGAATGCAGGTTGAGGCTGTGTGCGACGTTCATGCAAGTACTCCACTATGGCTCAAGCCTAGTTCGATTGCCGCCACCCTGGCCAAGGCGAAGAGCAATAAGGCGATTGCCGGAGAAAAATCTACCAACTGGCGCCGGATTCTCGTTCGCCTTCGCGCAGCGGCAGCCTGCCCATAGTCGCTTCATGGGCGGGTTGCCGCAACGTCGATGCCGGACGAGGAGACAAGCCAGGTGGTAGGTTTCTCGACAGAAATACCCTTATACAAGAGATTCGACTACTTGCACATTTTCAACGCATGAGATCAAAAGATATGCTTTCGCTCCTTCTTCCGGCGAACCCCTTACGCGTTCCTGTTGCACTCGTCCTGCTATGCGCACTGACAGCGGCCTCGGCCGCGCCGGTGCCAATTCAAACCCAAACCACTCCAGAGATAACACAACAAGAATATGCAGCCACCGCTCGCATCGAACGCAACCTGGAGCATGCGATTGCAAAAATGCAGCCTCTAGTCGAACGATATGGCTATGCCGGTGTGGCAGCGGCGGTATCGGTAGAGGGCTTCGGCCTGCCGGCACCCGGTCAGACACTGTTGATGGCAGCCGCTCTCGAGGCTGCTCGCGAGTATTTACATATCACGTTGTTATTCGTATTGGCAGTCGCCGCTGCTTTCATCGGCAACAGCCTCGGCTATCTGCTAGGCAAGCTTGGAGGCCGACCGTTACTGCGCAAATTACGCGTCAACCAGGCTCGCGAAGAAAAGATCGCCGCTCAATTCGAACGCTACGGCGGCGGTATTGTGCTGCTGGCGCGCTTCTTCGATGGTCCACGTCAGCTCAATGGCATCATTGCCGGCACCCTCGGCATGCGTTGGTGGGTGTTTACTGTTTTCAATTTGCTGGGTGCGCTGCTCTGGGTCGCGGTCTGGGGTCTGGGAACCTACTATTTATACGAACACCTGCAGGCGGTGGATACCTTTATCCGTAGTCTGAACCCTTGGGTAGTCGGCGTGGCCATCATTGCGGTCATGGCGCTGATCCTGTATCTACTCCGAGGCCGACCTAAGCCGCTGTCAACGATCAGACCGAATTGATACAACCGGAGACTCAAAATTCGGCACCCTCGAGCATCAGATCCGCCAGCTCATCGTAGACCGAAACCCAGGCAGCACGGATGGCTGGCGTGAAGTCGTCACCGAGCTGCTGCTCCAAGGTCCAAAACAAGGCATCGGCAAGCTTGGGATAATCTTCTTCCAGAACTCCATAGCCGGAATGACGGGCACCCATCATTTTGATCACCCGTTCCAATGGCTCCAGGTCTTCGAGGGCAGTGACCGCCTTGCCGATCATACGCATGATCTTCTCGCCCTGCTCGTCGATCTCGCCCTTGAACAGATGCCGAACCTCGGGATAGGTCTCAAACAAGCGGCGGTAGAAAATATCGGCAGCATGTTTCGGGGTTCGCGATAGTTCTGCCCAGGATGACCTGACCAGGGTAATTTCTTCAGCAGTCATGGATGTTTGATCTCCAGCATTGTGTGGGGCCAGCTGCGTCGATTCGGTTGACTTGAAAACCCCACGTCATCATGCGGCCATGATGCCGGCCGAATGATGCAGTTTGGTCGTTGTTTCTATCTGCGGCAATGTTCAGGTTATGTCTGCGGCGTTCTTCAGCGAATTCCTTCCTGTTCCAACTGTTTTTTCAATACCTCGATCTGCACATCGAGATCGAGCATATCGACTTCGCGCAAACGCTCGCGCTGCCGCACGAACTGTTCCTCGATGCTGACCAGCACATTGCGGAAGTTCTGCTCCAGTTCGCCGGACGCGGCGCGATGATGGGTTCGGACATAGCCGTCAGTGACCCGTTCGGCGCCTTCCAAGAATAGAGTTAAGAAGCGCCGCGCCCGGCGCAGGTCCGATGGGCGTTCGGCAATCTGCTCTAGCATGCCGCGACCCTGTTCTGCAATGCGATGCAATCGCAAGCGCAATTCCGGATTATCAATGTCGGCGGCAGCACGCTCGATGTTGATCAGCCGATTCTCGGCTTCGGCCAAGGCTTCAATAACAGCACGGGCTTCCTTGTCCGATGTGCTCACACGCACGCCTGGCAATATCGGCTCCAACCCATAAGCCAGATGATAGCCGAATACCGCCACGGCACCAAAACCGATGCCGATGGCTGACGGATATCCAACACCGAACACGGCGGCGACGCAGGTACCGAGTCCCAGGGCCGCAGCGGCCAGGTTGCGCAACGGCAACCGCAAGCGACGCGAAAAACGGCGTTCGCGGCCGATCCGCGCATCGTCGAAGCCAAGCCGGGTCAGCACCGCCGAGGTCGCAATCAGGCTCCAGGCCAGGGCATCGCTGAGAAAGCCGCCGACTTGTCCGGCAATCAAAGCAATCATCGAGGCCAGCAGAAGTGGAGCGGACAATGCCCACAGCAGCAGAGGTCGAAACGGCCGCGATGGTTTCCGCGACGCGCCAACGCGCGTTCCTGCATTGTTGCCGAACCGGACAGAAGTTTGAGTCTGAGGCAGATCGTCGTCAATGTGCAGATCCAGATCCTCCGCCCGCTGCAGTAGCTCTTGCAGCGTGCGTTTAGGGCGGGTCAGGGCGGGGGAACGATCTTCAGTCATGGTCGCTCAAAAAATGAAAATGGACTGGCACGATACCAGACCCAAGCTGCCAGTGAGCAAAAACCAGCCCAGGAAACGCAAACCAAGAGAAGCAGACGGCCGAGTCACCGCTTCGCCAGCGGTATGGGTACTGATCGGAGGACGATTCATCGGGTTAATGATATAAACTCACAAAGCCATGGACCACCTGCCTGGAAACAAGCGCTGCGATGGTCTTCCGGGGCTTGCTCAATCCCGCGTCATCTGCCGCAAGCGTCTCCGGCAATCGCCTGGGAGTCGTTCGACATTACGCTGTCAAGGCGATTTCTGTCGAAAAATAGACCCCTGGCTTGTCTTCTCGTCTGGCATCGACGTTAGCGGCAACCCGACCAAGAGCGACTATGGGCGAGTTGTGGCTGCACGAAGGCGAACGAGAATCCGGCGCCAGTTGGCATGTTTCTCTCCGGCAATCGCCTAAAATGCTACTACTGCGGGATGCGCCTGCCAAATTATCCTGCAGACGGACGAAAATGCAGCCTAATCCGGTGTGTTCTTTGCTGCCAACTATTTCAGCTGCCTTTGCGTTGGTCGAAGATGCAGCTCAGCGCTCGATCATTGGCCCCAGCAGAATAGAAACTGTTGATATTATTTGTGAAAGTTGCCTGATTAATCTGTCCGGCAGAGAGTTTACTCAGCTGATCGAGAAAATAGGCATCGTTGCTTTCGTCGCCGAGCAGATAATCGATCGGTTGAGCGCCAATGCTCAGGCGTCCACAGTTGGATTGGACCTGGTTGATAAACGCGTTGGGTTGCGGCCCCTCCGGTGCAACCAGACCCCCGCCACAGCCAAACAACGTGCAGGCGACGATAGTCAGCAATACGGCGGTGCCGGTCTGTTTCCAACGCATCGGAGACTGTGTCAGTATTCCGAATGCTTGCACGAATTGCCGCGATCGAGGGGCAAACGATATGCCCTGAATCGGCATCGGCATCGGCATCGGCATCGGCATCGGCATCGATTTTTTCATCATGGCGGCTCAACAGCTTATTGCAGAGCCTTATTATAAGATTGTAACCGCGAGATGCCGAGAAAATTGTGCCGAAAAGCAGATCCCGCTCACCAACTCGCACAAAATCGCAGCCCAGGTCGCTTCAGGCTGCTGGCACAGGCCGGGTCGACACCGCGATGATTAACTGTCGATCGCCAACTTGATTGCCATTCGAATCTCGCCTAGTCTTCACGCCATGGCATACCATGGCAGTCGGATTTTCCCGACCCAGCCAGCCAATCGATCGAAATCAGAGTATTCAAATCTTAAGGCACCAGCCAGAGAATCGACCATGAACCAATTGGAAAAAAATACCACCTTCAGCGGTCCACCGGGCCCCGTCGTGCTGGTCGTCATGGACGGCGTCGGGATCGGCAAGCACCCGGAAAGCGATTTTGTCAAGATTGCCAACACCCCAAATCTGGACTGGCTGCAGGAGCACGCCATCTATACCCAGATCAAAGCGCACGGCGTCGCGGTAGGGTTACCGGATGACAGCGACATGGGCAACTCCGAGGTCGGCCACAACGCCATGGGCTGTGGGCGCGTGTTCTCGCAAGGTGCGGCGCTGGTTGAGCAGGCCCTCGCCTCAGGCTCTCTGTTTGCCGGCTCGGTTTGGCAGGAACTGATCGCGAACGTAAAGAGCAACCAATCTACATTGCATTTCATCGGCTTGTTTTCCGACGGCAACGTGCATTCTAACATCGAACACCTGGAAGCGATGCTCAATCAAGCCAAGAGCGAAGGTATCGCAACAGCCCGCATCCATGCGCTGATCGACGGCCGCGATGTGCCTCCAACCTCGGCATTAGAATATGTCGAACGTTTTGAGCGATTTCTCGAAGAGATCAACGCGGATGGTTCGGTGAATTATTGTATCGCCTCCGGCGGCGGGCGCATGAATATCACCATGGATCGCTACAATGCCGACTGGAGCATGGTCGAGCGGGGCTGGAATGCGCACGTTCGCGCACAGGGTCGACGCTTCGCGAGCATGCGTCAAGCGATAGAAACCTTCCGCGAGGAAAAGCCAAACGTGCTTGACCAGGATCTACCAGCGTTCGTCATCGAACGCGATGGCACCCCGGTCGGGCCTATCGTTGACGGAGACAGCGTCATCTTCTTCAACTTCCGCGGCGATCGTTCGCTGGAGATCACCAAAGCCTTCGAAGCAGAAGAATTATCTGAATTTGACCGCGGCCCAAAACCAAACCTGCTGTACGCGGGCATGATGCAATACGATGGCGATCTGATGGTACCGGAAAAGTATCTGGTTTCACCGCCGGCAATCGATCGAACCATGAGCGAATATCTCTCCAATGCTGGCGTCAAGCAATTAGCGATTTCCGAAACGCAGAAGTTCGGCCATGTCACGTATTTTTTCAATGGCAATAATTCGGGTAAATTCGCGACCGAAACCTGGAAGGAAATACCCTCGGATGTCTGCCCCTTCGAACAGGCACCGCGTATGAAAGCAGACGAAATTACCGACGAAGTAGTCAAGGCGATCGAAAGCGGGGAGTATGGTTTTATCCGCCTCAATTACCCAAACGGTGATATGGTTGGCCATACGGGCGTGACGGACGCGGTCAAGGTCGCTATCGAAGCGGTGGATCAAGGCGTCGGCAGGATCATGCAGGCGGTGAAGCAAGCGAACGGCATCATGGTCTGCACCGCGGATCACGGTAACTCTGACGACATGTGTGAAGTGGACAAAAAGACCGGTCAATTGAAACTGGACGACGAGGGTAAATTCCTTCCTAAAACCGCGCATTCTTTGAATCCGGTACCAGCCATCATTTACGATCCCGGTAATCTGTCCCATGCCCGGCTCGCGGATCTGGGAAACCCCGGTATTGCCAATCTTGCGGCGACTTGCATTATGCTCCTCGGTTTTCAGCCCCCCGAGGATTACACGCCAAGTTTGGTGCAAGTCGGATAATAGCGGCTCACGCGCCCTTAGCTGGATTCGTTATGGTCGGGTAATCTATCAATCATTCTCATACCCGCTTGCAATCCAGCCTAATCTGATATGAAAATCTCGGGTAATGACCTAAAGCGTGCGCCTGAAATGCGCAAAAGCGGTGGCCGCCCGGAGACACCAGTAAGATCATCAATCTAACCACCCACCAGATCAATACGCCAAATCGAGGAGAGTCTGACATGAGCAAAAATTCCCTTAGCATCACCGACAATCGCACCGGCAGCACCTACGAGGTGCCCATCGAGGATGACTGTATCCGCGCGCCGGATTTGCGTAAGATCAAGATCAATCCGGAAGATTTCGGAATGATGAGTTACGATCCCGCTTTCGTCAATACGGCAGCATGCTCCAGTTCGATTACCTACATCGACGGGGAAAAAAGCATTCTCAGATATCGTGGATACCCAATTGAGGAACTTGCTGAAAAAAGTACTTTTCTCGAGTGTGCCTATTTGCTGATCTATGGCGAATTGCCGAATCAGCAGCAGCTTGAGCACTGGACCAGCCGTATCATGCGGCACACCTTTATCCACGAAAATCTAGTCCAGATTATCGAGTCCTTCCGTTATGACGCCCACCCGATGGGTATATTGATCAGTTCCGTGGCGGCCATGTCAACCTTCCATCCGGAAGCCAGGGAAGTCGGTGATCCAAAGATCCGCGAAAAGGAAATCTGGCGCATCCTCGGAAAACTGCCGACGATTGCAGCATTCGCTTACCGTGTTCGTATCGGTCGACCGCACAATTACCCGGATATCAGCCGTGGATACACTGGCAACATGCTCTATATGATGGACTATATGAACGAGCATGACTACGAGGTAGCCCCGGAACTGTCACGCGCCCTGGACGTTCTGTTTTTGTTGCATGCGGATCATGAACAGAACTGTTCAACAGCGACTATGCGTGCGGTGGGATCTACGCGCGTCGATCCATACAGCGCTGTAGCGGCTGCCTCCGCAGCATTGTTCGGCCCGCTGCACGGCGGCGCGAACGAGGCGGTGTTGCGGATGCTGACCGAAATCGGCTCAGTCTCGGCTATCCCTGCCTATGTCGAACGCGTTAAGAAAGGTGAAATGCGTCTGATGGGCTTCGGTCATCGCGTTTATACAAGCTATGATCCCAGGGCAAGCATTATCAAAAAAGTTGCCTATGACGTGTTCAAGGTGACCGGCAGCAATGAATTGATCGATATTGCACTGGAATTAGAGCGAATTGCATTGCAAGACGACTATTTCATTTCCCATAAACTCTATCCTAATGTGGATTTCTACAGCGGCATCATTTTGCAGGCGATGCGTTTCCCAACGGACATGTTCCCAGTGTTATTCGCCATCCCGCGAGCCGCTGGCTGGCTGTCTCAGTGGCTGGAAATGTTGGATGACCCGGCACAGAAGATCGCGCGTCCAAGACAAATCTACACCGGATACGACGAGAGGCCCTATGTACCGATCGAGCAGCGCTAGAGGTTAGAATAAACTTTGGTTCAGTATGGCCTGATCATTCGTTGGCCGGAGCCATACTCAATGCCAGTTAGAGTCCGAGTCATTTCATTGCAATCGCTTCCGAAATCTTAGACAAGCGCATGTAGTTACAAGGCAATGAATGCTCAGATACACCGCCGATCTTTCGCATCAACACCCCTTTTGCGGACATAGATCGATGACCACCTAATAGCAACAAGCGATGAATCCATGCTATAGCCTACTGCACCACGGCAGCTCATAGCCTATAACGTATATCGTTCTACATACCAATCGCTTCAACCAACCATCAAACCAAATAGAGGATAATCCAAATGGCTCAACTCAAACCTGGCGTTGTCACCGGCGACGACTACAAGACACTGGTATCCACAGCAAAAGCCGGCGGCTATGCATTACCGGCTGTGAATGTGACCGGTACCAACACACTGAATGCGGTTCTCGAGGCAGCAGCACAGGCGAAGTCCGACGTCATTATCCAGCTCTCCAACGGCGGCGCCCAATTCTACGCTGGTCAGGGTATGGCCGACGGCTTCAAGGCTAAGGTTCTTGGTGCAGTTTCTGCCGCTCAGCATGCCCACCTGCTTGCTGAGCAATATGGGATCTGCGTCGTGTTACACACCGATCACGCGAATAAAAAGCTGATTCCATGGGTCGAAGCCATGCTCACCGAAGGCGAGATGTACTACGAAAAGCACGGTAAGCCGCTCTTCAGTTCTCACATGCTGGATTTATCCGAGGAAACAATCGAGTTCAACCTGAATGAGTGCGCGCGCATCCTGGAGCGCATGTCGAAAATGGGGATGAGCCTAGAGATCGAGCTTGGCGTCACCGGCGGCGAAGAGGATGGCGTTGGCTCAGACTTGGACGAAAGCGCGGACAATTCCAAGCTGTATACTCAGCCTGAGGACGTGTTGCAGGCCTATGATAAGCTGACGCCGATCGGGCATTTCTCCGTTGCCGCATCCTTTGGCAATGTACATGGCGTCTACAAGCCCGGTAACGTCAAGTTGCGCCCGGAGATTTTGAAAAAATCTCAGGATATGGTCCAGAAAACGCATAACACGGAGAAAAATCCATTAAATCTGGTCTTCCATGGCGGTTCCGGCTCCGATAAGGGACAAATTACCGAGGCGGTCAGCTACGGTGTATTCAAGATGAATATTGATACGGACACGCAGTTCGCCTTTTCCCAGCCAATCGGTAAGTTTGTCGGCGAGCACCCGAAGGCATTCGAATACCAAATCGACCCGGAAGATGGTACACCCTATAAGAAGCTTTACGACCCGAGAAAGTACCTGCGCGCGGCAGAAGTAGGCATTGTCACGCGCCTGCAGGAAGCATTCGATGACCTTGGCTCCAAGGGGAAATCGGTTGCCGGGTAGTATACGGCCTAGATTTCTGATCTAAACATCAGCAACAGAGAAGGAACTAGCCAGGCGCAAACGCCTGGCTGGGGAAAACAGGCGGGAATTCGCCTTGATCCTCAGCCACAACCGAGCATTTCAGCAAGAATCCCTCCATACACATCTGATTGGCGCGGTCGGCGCAGCCGCTCGGCCATGATAATCGCCTGCAACTGGGCTGATGCCGTATCGAAATGGTCATTGGCTATCAGATAGTCGTATTCGCAGTAATGGGAGAGTTCATCCCGAGCACGAGTCATGCGCTTGGCGATCACCGCATCGCTATCCTGCCCGCGACCGCGTAAGCGCTGCTCGAGAGCGGCCAGTGATGGTGGCAAAATGAAGATCGACACAGTCTCCGGAATTCGTTCACGAACCTGACGCGCCCCCTGCCAATCGATCTCCAGCAAAAGGTCTTCGCCGCGCTGGAGTACTTCGCGCAAGCTGGACTCGGCGGTGCCATAGGCATGCTCGAAGACACGCGCATACTCAACGAATGCGTTATCTTTAATCATCGCATCGAAGGTGTTTGCATCGATGAAATGATAATGCTCGCCGTTCACTTCGCCCGGCCGTGGTAGGCGGGTGGTGTAGGAAACCGACAGATGCAACTGGGAGTCGACCTCGAGCAAGGCGCGCACCAGACTGGTCTTTCCAGCACCAGAGGGTGCGGAGACGACGAACAGAGTACCAGTGGCAGGTTGCGGTTGCTCAATGGTGGATTGGGTCACGATCACTCCAAGTTTTGAACTTGCTCGCGCATTTGCTCAATCAGCACTTTCATGTCCACCGCGGCGAGCGTAACGGCAGCATCCGAAGACTTCGAACCCAGTGTGTTCGCCTCACGATTGAGTTCCTGCATCAAAAAATCGAGACGGCGCCCGACTGGACCGTCGCCAGCCAGGACTTTGCGCACCTCAGCGACATGGACCTGCAAACGATCCATCTCCTCATCCACATCCAAACGCTGGGCCAGAAGAGTCATTTCTTGCTCCAGACGCATCGGATCAAGTTCCCCGCGTACCTCTGCCAGACGTTCGAGCAATTTTGCCCGAACACCGGCCAACACATCGGGCATACGCGCGCGAACCTCGGCAACACGTGCCAACAATTGATCGCAGCGTTGCAGCAGCAATAAGCGCAGACTTTCACCCTCACGCTCACGGGATGCGACTAAGGTATCCAGCGCGCACTCGAATAATGCTAAGGCGGCGTTGAAAACAGCATCCATGTCACGTTCAGGTTCCTGCAGTAAACCTGGCCATTGCAGCAATTCGAACACATGCGGCGTGGCGGGCTCGCCGATGCGTGTGGCGATCTGATCCGCCGCTGCCAGTAACTGCTCCAGTAGTCGCTGGTTGACATTGAGCGCACCGCCGGCTCCCGGTCGAGCCACAAAGCGCAACGTACAATCCAGCTTACCGCGGCTGAGCCTGGCCGCAAGACGCTCGCGCACTTTGGGATCAAGCCCGCGCAGTTCTTCCGGTAAACGCACGCTGGGCTCCAGAAAACGATGGTTTACGGCGCGCAGTTCCCAGGTCAGATCGCCGACCTCTAAGCCAGCGGCTTCGCGGGCAAATGCCGTCATGCTCTTAATCATTCGATCGCCCTCAGTCGACGATAACAGCGGCGCCGGCCGTTCAGGCAATGACAGCGCACGGCTTATGATGTGGATTTTTATCCGCGAAGTGTTTAATCGTCGCTATCATACCTGAGATGAAGACAAGGTCGGAATTGCATCTTCGCGGCGACCTAAGGAAAGTGTACATAAAATTTTTTAAATTAATCCTTGTATCATCGTATGGCAAGAGACCGACAACGGATCTGCAAGAGCATATCTTGATTTATAAGCACGTGCCCTCGCCCTGATGCAGCAACAGAACGCAACCCACAATCCATCGTGAGAGAACATTGATGCGCCCATCAACCCGCCAACCAGACGAATTGCGCCCCATCCACTTCGAGCGTGGCTACACAGACTACGCGGAAGGTTCGGTGCTGGTGAGCTTTGGCAACACAAGAGTGCTCTGTACCGCCAGCGTCGAGGATCGAGTGCCTGGTTTTCTGCGCGCAACAGGTAACGGCTGGATTACTGCGGAATATGGCATGCTGCCCCGCTCCACCGGTGAGCGTACACGAAGAGAGGCCAGCAGTGGTCGCCAGAGTGGGCGTACATTGGAAATCCAACGTCTGATCGGACGCTCGCTGCGGGCCGCTGTCGATCTCACGACCTTGGGCGAGCGCACCATCACCCTGGACTGCGACGTGATCCAGGCCGACGGCGGTACACGCACGGCGGCCATCAGTGGTGCCTGGGTAGCACTCGAGGATGCGCTGGCACGGCTGCAACAGCAGAGCACTCTGAGCAACTCGCCGCTGCGACATCAGATTGCCGCAGTGTCGGTGGGTGTCTACGAGGACATCCCCATACTCGATCTCGACTACGCTGAAGACAGTGCCGCACAGACCGATATGAATGTCGTGATGGACGGCGAAGGCGGCCTGATCGAAATCCAGGGCACCGCCGAGAACAAGTCATTTTCACGCGCCCAGCTGAGCGCGTTGCTCGACTTGGCCGAAGGCGGCATCGAACAGATACAAATCGCCCAGCGCGCGGCACTGGCGGCTTGAATCCGGTCAAGTGGACTCGAAGTTAAACGGTTGCCGGAGAAAACATACCAACCGGCGCCGGATTCTCGTTCGCCTTCGCGACGTCGAAGCCGGACGAGAAGACAAGCCAGGTGGTCTGTTTCTCTACAGAAATCCCCTTAAGTCGGCCCCAGGACAGTCTCTGCACGGAGATACCTAGATGCACCAGCATGCCAAACCTGAAATTATCGTCCTGGCCAGCAATAATGCTGGAAAGTTGCGGGAAATAAACCAACTCATTACAAATATCGGGATTCGTGTACAGCCGCAGCAAGAACTCGGCATCGGCGAGTGTGCAGAGACGGGACTGAGCTTTGTCGAAAACGCCATACTCAAAGCTCGCCATGCTGCAACAATCAGCGGCCTTCCCGCGATTGCCGACGACTCCGGGCTGGAAGTCGATGCGCTGGGCGGTGCACCGGGAATCTACTCGGCGCGTTATGCCGGCCCTGGTGCCAACGACAAGACGAATTGCGACAAATTGCTTAAACAACTCGAGGGCGTGCCAGAGGCAAAGCGTAGCGCACGTTTTCAGTGCATTATCGTTTATCTGCGTCATGCCGCGGATTCAACGCCGTTGATCTGCCAGGGCACCTGGCATGGTCGCATCCTGGCAGAACGCCGCGGTGACAATGGCTTCGGCTACGACCCGCTGTTTTATGTTCCAGATCAGGGGTGCAGCGCCGCTGAACTGGACGCAACGACCAAAAACACCCTGAGCCATCGCGGCCAGGCCCTGACACAACTGGTCCACAGATTCGCAGACGAGCAAAGAGTGAAGGGTGTCTGAGGCAGATCGCGACTCACAGGACATCGCCGCAAAGGTGGTGTATGTTAATGACGCTGACTTACTTGCGGTGGCCACCGGTCCCCTCGGGTTCCTCGATCTTCAAAATTCAAACGCCCCAACCACACCATGTCAATGACTCGAACGCACATCGCCTTCATTGGCGGCGGCAACATGGCTCATAGCCTAATCGCTGGCCTGATAGCCGACGGCCACGAGCCCTCGCGGCTGACGGTGAGTGAACCGTTGGCACAAAGGCGCGAGCAACTCGCCGCCAGTTTCGGTATTCAAACCTTCCCGGACAACGCCTCGGCTGTTGCTGCCGCTGAGGTGATCATGCTTTGCGTTAAACCGCAGATTGCAGCATCGGTCTGCCGCGAAATTGCCGGCATGCTGCCGAATCCAGCGCCACTGCTGATCTCTATCATGGCAGGTGTCACCGAAGACAACATCATGCGTTGGCTGGGCAGCTCGATCGCGCTGGTGCGAAGCATGCCGAACACCCCGGTCATGGTGCAATCTGGAGCGATCGGACTGCATGCCAATGCATCGGTTACAGCACAACAGCGTAATCTGGCCGAGGAAATCATGCGTGCCGGCGGACTGACGCACTGGGTCAAGCGCGAGACCGATCTGGATGCGGTGACGGCACTCTCGGGCAGCGGACCGGCGTATTTTTTGCTGTTGATGGAGGCGCTGGAGAAAGCCGGCATCGAGCAGGGATTGGACGCCGACGCAGCACGTCTGCTGAGCATTCAGACCGCACTGGGTGCCGCACGCATGGCAGTGGAAAGCGAGGAATCGCCACATCAATTGCGCGAGCGCGTGACCTCACCAGGTGGCACCACGGAACAGGCATTGCATCAATTCACCGACGGTGGATTTGAACAACTGGTAGGCCGCGCGGTCGCTGCTGCCCGCCAGCGCGCGCTGGAACTGGCGATGCTGCTCGGAGACGATCGATGACCGATGCTTACTTCACTAATCCGCTGATTTTCCTTGTCAAAACCCTATTCGGTCTGTACATCACGGTGGTCGTTATTCGCTTTCTGCTGCAGTGGGCACGAGCAGACTTCTACAACCCCATTTCGCAATTCGTCGTCAAGGTGACATCGCCCGCATTGCGCCCGCTACGCAAATTCATCCCAGGCTATGGCGGTATTGATCTGTCTGCCCTGGTACTCGCCTGGTTGTTAAAAGCGCTTGAACTTGCGTTGTTATCGCTCTTGTTAGGTTATGGCCACTTCGTCGCGGCGCTGGCCTGGGCTATCCCAGCATTGCTGGGATTATTCATCAGCATCTTTTTGTTCGCGATTCTTGTCCGCGTCATTTTAAGCTGGGTCAATCCCGACCCGTACAATCCTGCCATTGAATTATTGAACCGACTGACCGATCCCATCCTGATCCCGGCCCAGCGCATGATCCCGCCCATCAGCGGCATTGACCTATCCCCCATGCTGGCGATGATCGGTCTGGTGCTAACGGACATGTTATTGCTGCCTCCATTACGATGGCTAACCGGCAGTCCTTTCTAGCGAGCCGATCAATCACCGGCCGTAACGCACCCAATCCTGGCTAGGAGAGATGTCACGTACACAAAAAGGCCCACAGCCACTCCCTGCGCCGAGGGTATTCACACCAGCAACGTCGCTGCCGCCGCCTGCCTGGTTTCGCTGGGTCAATAATGTATTATTGTTAGATGTGCGTGTACAACCGCGAGCGCGCGCTGACGAACTTGGAGAACCAATTGGCGATGCGCTCCGGATTCGACTGCGTCCGCCGCCAGTCGATGGCAAGGCGAATGCACGCTTGATTGCATTGATTGCCGAAACCTTCGGTGTCTCTCGCCGACACGTGGCCATTGTCGCTGGTGCCCATGCGCGCTTAAAGCACTTGCGGATTGAATCGCCAACCAAGCTGCCACGATCAATCAAGCGCCCCTGACCAATCGGGCTGGACATAATCAATAACACCTGTCGCCGACGAATCGATCCCCTAGAAAGAGAATAACTGCAGTATCCCATAGAGGCCAAAGCCGATCACCAGCAAGCCGGCCAACCTGCGCAGCCATTGTTGTTCGGCATAGCGCGCGGCAGCCCCAGCCAGCAGGCCGATGCCGAGTAGATTGGGCAAGGTACCAAGACCAAAGGCGAACAACAGCCCGGCACCCTCGAGTGCATGACCGGAACTCAGCGCCAAAATCAACACACTGTAGACCAAGCCACAGGGCAGCCAAGCCCATATCAGACCGATACCGATCGCCTGCCACCAGGCAACGATCGGCAGCAGGGAACGACCGATCGGCTCCAACCGTCGCCAGAAAAACCCGCCGGCACGCTCGACCAGAATCAGCCCCCGCCACCATCCTGCCAAATAGAGTCCTAACCCGATCATGAACAAAGCAGCCAGCGCATAGAGCGCGCGCTGCGCCCATTGCAAAGCAAACGACTGCAGCAGCAACCCCCCAAGCCCACCGAACAAGGCGCCGGCCAAGGTATAACCAGCGATACGGCCCAGATTATAGGCAAGCTGAAAGGGTATCTGGCCGGCAATGCCGCGCCGACGTTCCGGCGGCAGGCCCATGGTCAACATGGCAACGATGCCGGCACACATGCTGACGCAATGGACACCGCCAAGCAGGCCGACCAAAAAAGCTGTCAGCAACGATGTGCTCATGGTAGGCCAGCACTGGATCTGTCGAACACAAAGCTCTGTTGCGGTGTCTGTTTACACAGCGTACTACTTTGCTTTCTGCTGCAACGGCGTATCATGACGAGTTTCGTTGGCATATTTTAATCACTTAAGCATTCATGCAGGACTACACGCAAGCGTTTCTCCAATTCGCAGTCGACACCGGGGTGCTGAAATTTGGTGAATTCCAGCTCAAGTCCGGGCGTCAGAGTCCGTACTTTTTCAACGCCGGATTATTTAACGAGGGCGCGAGTCTGGCACGCCTTGGCCGCTGTTATGCCGAAGCGCTGATGCACTCGGGACTAGCGCCAGATATGCTGTTCGGGCCAGCCTACAAGGGCATTGCGCTGGCAGCGAGCACTGCAATCGCGCTGGCCGATCAGCATTCTCTGAACTTACCCTACGCCTTCAATCGCAAAGAGGCAAAGGCCCACGGAGAAGGCGGCAGCACGGTAGGCGCGCCCCTGGCGGGCCGTGTCTTGATCATCGATGATGTGGTCACATCCGGCGCCTCGGTGCGGGAATCCGTAACACTCATCAAGGCTGCGGGCGCTATCCCTTGTGGCGTTCTGATTGCACTGGACCGTTGCGAGCGCGGCACAGGCACCGGTTCGGCCATCGACGAAATTCGCGAACACTTCGGGCTAACAACAATCAGTATTGCAACCTTGCATGACTTGATCGACCATGTTGCCAAAGAGAAAGTCTGGAACCGATTCGAAGTGGCCCTGAAAGCGTACCGAGACCGCTATGGTGTCGAGGCGCTGAACTAGCAAACTGTCACTAACGCATTCCCAATTCTTGTTGAAGCGCACGATTCAGGCGATTACCGTAGAGAAACAGACCAACTAGCGCCGGATGCTCGTTCGCCTTCGCCAAGCGGCAACCCGCCCAGAATCGCTCTATGGGCGGGTTACCGCAACATCGATGCCGGACGAGAAGATCAGCCAGGTGGTCTGTTTCTCCGCAGAAAGCGCCTTAAAACAGAGCACCATCGTGCCACGGCAATTGCGCCATTGCCTTGTTGCAAATGCGAATAAAGTACTTTATCAACGCCTGTCAAACGCAACCACTGGGTATCGACATCAAGGGAAACCGATGAACCAGCACACAACAGAGCAGCCCAGGACCCGGTCCACCACATTGCTGGTGTTTTTCCTGCTGTACACCATTAGTATAAATCTTGTCGCGGGTAACAACTCCGACCAAGGCATACAGCTCTACCGCTGGGTGGATGATCAGGGTAACGTCAACTATACCGACCGCATCCCCCCAAGCGAAATCAACAAGGAACGCACCGAACTCAGCGAGCAGGGTACGCGCGTGCGTACGATACCGCCGGCGAAGTCGTCGGAGCAGATCCAGCGCGAACGCGAACTGGTGCGCCTGCGCGCGCAACAACAGCGCCTGATTCAGAAGCAAAAGGCAGAAGATAATGTGCTACTGCGCACCTTCCGATCGGTGGACGACCTCACCATGGTTCGAGACGGTAAATTATCCGCCGTCGACGTCATGATCCAGGTGGCCAAAAGCAACATCCGACGCCAACAAGACTGGCTGACAACATTACGTACAGAGGCAGCGGAATTGGAACGGGCGGGAGAGCCAGTAACCGACCAACTCAAGAAACGCATCGCGGGCGCGGAACGCGCGCTCGACGAGGCATTGGCGACTGTGCTCGAACGAGAACAGCAAAAACAAGCAATCCGGGAGAAATTTGCGCGGGATCTTAAACGCTTCCAACAGCTTAAGGATTTCCCGGAAGAAGCCCCAACAATCGAGCAGGTGGAACAGCCGCCGGAATTACCAAATCTGATCAAATGCAATAGCGATCAAGAATGCGAGCAAGTTTGGCGGGCTGCACTCACCTATGTGCGCGAGCATACGACCATGCCGATCGAAACCTCGGGCGCTAATGTCATGATGACCAAAGCACCTGTCACCGCCAAGGACATCGGTCTGACCTTAACGCGTATCCAACAAAAAGAGGGCCAGGGCGCACTGATCTTTCTTGATCTGCAGTGCCGAAACTATTCAGCCAGCGCGAATGCCTGTAATACAGAATCAGGGCGTGCCGTGTTAGACGGTTTCCGTATTGCGCTCGGGAAAGGCGAAAAAACTGACCGCTGACATGATTCCCACCTGAGCAAGCTAACCGCATCATCAACACAATCGATCATCGTGCTCTGTTACCGCGGCACCATTTGCCCGGCGACTAGCGACGCTGAATCTTCGTGCCGATTCCTTCATCAGTGAACAGGTCGAGCAACAGCGCATGTTCGACTCGGCCGTCAAGAATATGTGCCGCCGCCACGCCTGACTGCATCGCCTCGAGAGCACATCGAACCTTTGGCAGCATGCCACCATGGATCGTGCCATCCATGATCATTGCATCCACGCGCGCCGCACCGATCTCGCGGATCAAGCAGTCATCCGCATCCATCAGACCCGGTGTATTGGTCAGCAGAATCAATTTTTCGGCCTGCAACACCTCGGCCACCTTTCCCGCCACCAAGTCCGCATTGATGTTGTAAGAAAAGCCATCTACGCCAACACCGATGGGAGCGATGACCGGTATGAAATCCCCCCCCACCAGCATGTTCACCACCCCGGCATCGATACTGTCCACCTCCCCAACATGTCCTAAATCGATGATCTCGGGTGCAGACAGCTCCGGCGCATCGCGACGCAGCATCATTTTTCGGGCATGGATCATATCGCCATCTTTTCCGGTGAGCCCAACTGCCGCTCCGCCATGACGGTTGATCAGATTGACGATTTCTTTATTGACGAGTCCGCCGAGTACCATTTCAACCACATCCATGGTCTCGCTGTCGGTCACGCGCATACCATCGACAAACTCACTGGCCTTGCCGAGACGCTCCAATAGTGCGCCAATCTGCGGGCCGCCACCATGCACCACCACTGGATTCAGCCCGACCAGTTTCATCATCACCACGTCGCGGGCGAAGCCATCTTTCAGACGCTCCTCGACCATCGCATTACCGCCATATTTGATCACCATGGTCTTGCCTGCAAAGCGCCGGATATAGGGCAATGCCTCAATCAGCACTCGGGCAATATTGCGCGCGCGTTCGGCAGGAAGGGACATCGGAATTACCTCTTCGAATTCGAGTCAGAAAGGAAGCTCAAGCTCTGGCGCCACCAGTTCCATCATACGGCGGAATAAGTCCTCGATCCGGTCCAGCGACTGTTGATCGTCTGCCTCGAAACGGAACACCAAACCCGGTTGCGTATTCGATGCACGTACCAGGCCCCAGCCATGCCCAAACTCCGCACGCAGGCCGTCGATGAGATTGACCTCGACGCCTTCAAGCCGGTTCGCCATGCCGAGCACCGCCTCCATCGCCTCCTGTGCCTCGTTCAGAGCTAAGGGTACATACAACTCGGGCGTGCCGAGGGCAGCCGGCAAATCGGCAAATACCTCGGCACTCGAATGCGGATCGAGTGCCAACAATTCCAGCAGGCGGGCGCCAGCATACAGAGCATCGTCGAATCCGTTCCAGCGCTCTCGAAACAGGATATGCCCGCTTAATTCTCCTCCAAGCGGCGCATCAAGGTTGCGCATGGTTGCTTTTAGATGGCTGTGGCCCGAGCGAGACATCACGGGACGCCCACCGCAGCGGACGATCTCGCGCTGTAGGTGGTGACTGCACTTGACATCGTAAACGATGGCGCTGCCGGGCAATCGGGCCAAGACATCGGCGGCCAGCAACATCAACACCCGATCAATGGAGACAAAACGCCCGTTGGAGTCGACCACCCCGAGTCGGTCGCCATCGGCATCAAACGCCAGCCCAATATCCGCCTCAGCACCGAGCACAACCTCTCCAAGCGCAGACAAGTTCGCGGGTTTCGATGGATCGGGCATGTGCGCGTCGGCGCGCTCCGGGTCGAGATCACAGTCGAACTCGAGCACTTCGCAAGACAGCGCACGGAGCATACTCGCGGCAACCAAAGACGTGGTGCCATAACCACAGTCGATAACGACCTTCATCGAACGGGCCAGAGCAATGTCGCTCTGCACCTCAGCGATGTAATCATCGAACACCATACCCTGGGCATAGGTGCCATCGCCACATTTGAAGTCACTCTTCAAGATGCGTTGATGCAACGCCTGGTTCTGCTCGACAGTTGCCGACTGTCCAGCGATCACCACTTTCAAACCATTATATTCACCAGGATTATGGCTTGCGGTAATCATCGCAGCCGAGCAATCGCCCCGGGCATGTGCGGCAAAATACAACACCGGCACGGGCGCGATGCCAAGGTCGATGACATTGCAACCGGCCTGACGCAATCCGTGCGCCAACGCTTCTGCAAACAACCCGCCAGACGGGCGTTGATCGCGTGCGATCACACAGGTACTACTACCTTCCTGAGAGGCTTCGCTAGCCACCGCCATACCCAGCAAGCGCATGACCTGAGCATTGATTTGCGATCCGACCAGACCGCGGACATCATAGCCGCGGAAGATCTCGGCAGTCACCGAATCGGCGTTTGTGGCAGCCTCTTCGGCTGGCGCGGGTGGCACTGCCACAAGCACGGGACTGGCTTTTTCGAACTCGACCTCGGACACCTCGATCGAGTCCGTCCGCTTCAAGACAGCGTCCCGACCCGACCCGAAGTCGATCTCTTCCTCGTCATCAATGTCCAATTCCATGATCTCCTCTGGTTCCTCTGATGCCGTGGGCTCGGCAACAGCCGCCAGCACCGCAGGATCGCCGCTCGGGCTCGGCCTGACCTTGGTGGCGTCGGCAAGATCCCGAAGAATACGGCGCAGCACATCCTGCACCGGTTTAAACTCGGCAATTTGGTTACGGGTTACCCGCAGCGGACGGCGATTCGCGGCATCGTTGGCCAATGCAACGATGCTCGCTAGATCCGCCTCGACCCTCTTTCGCATACGCCGACCTGAGAACCAAGTGACAAGCGCGAGCAACACTAGCGCGCCAGCATAGAGCCCCACTACCCATGGCAGCAACGCGGTTGCGAACATGCCGCGCGGCTCGCCCCAGGCTTCGATCAGCAAGCTGGTTCCAGGCACCGCCAGACGCGTCGCCGGCGCATCTGACGGCTGCGCCTCAAAATGTCGATTGTCGATCGCAACAAAACGTTGGCCGGCACGCTGACGAAACTGGAAATGCGCCATTTGCGTTCCCAGATCTCCAACCGTGGGAAGCAACGATAGGGGCAGCATCAAATGAATGACTCCCAACAACCGATCGCCATTTTCGTCCATGACCGGCCCTGCAATGGCAAGATGCTCATCGGTTTGATTCACACGATGCGCTTCTAATGCTGTAGTCTCGCCCGACTCGAAAACCCGGCGTACCATATCGAGACCGGCATAGCTCAATGAGCTATCCATTTCACTGCCAAACCCGGTCTGCCTAACGCCCAGCAACTTGACACCGATCACATTCGGGACTCTCTGCGCCAACTCTGTTTCCAGCGCACGAAGTGCGTTGTCAGAATCAGTCCGCAGCACTGCTCGGATCTCATGGTCGTCGCGCCAACGCTGAAGTTGATCACGTATAATGATTGTACGGTCGGCAAGCTGATCGGCCAGAATCCCTGCGAATGCACCTAGGTGACGCATCACAATCCGCTCTTCCTGAGTCGACACAATGATGACCAGAGCCAGTAAAACCGCAATAATGACCGCAGCGGCACCGGTATAAGCGACCCACCAGGAGGATACCAATCGTGAACCGACAGAGGCTGCCGATGACTTCACAAAATCCGGCTGCGGACTCTTTGGCTTGCGTACCTGCGTCATAGACCGACACCCACCAGGCAAATGGTCACTCGCGACCAGTCCGCGAATTGAAAATCTTAATTTGCAAGGGATGCTGCATAGCGGTCCGCAATAAGTTTCGCCAGCTCCTTGCCCAAGCGCACCTTCGGCATCATTGGAAAGACCTGGCGCCCTGCGTGCCAGAGAACAATCAGCGCATTATCGTCTGCACCGAAGCCGCCATGTTCGGCACCCACCAGATTGGCGGCAATCATATCGAGTCCTTTTGCCTGAAGCTTTTCCATTGCATGCTGCTCGACAGCATCGGTCTCGGCAGCAAAACCGACGGTGAAAGGCGCTTCGGGCAACGCCGCAACCTCGGCGAGAATATCAGGATTGCGCACCAAAGTAAGGGTCAGTGACGAGGCCTCTTTTTTGATCTTTGTCGCCACCACATCCTGCGGCCGGTAATCCGCGACCGCAGCGGTGGCGACAAACAGCGAACAGGTCTGCACCCTCTGCATCACCGCCTCATACAGTTGTCCGGCGGACTCGATGCTGACGCGCTCAACCCCCAGCGGACACGCCAGCGCCGTCGGCCCGGAAACCAGCGTAACCCGCGCCCCTAGTTCCGTAAACGCTGCCGCCAATGCATAGCCCATCTTGCCAGAGCTGCGATTGCCAATGTAGCGGACTGGGTCAATGGCTTCCTGCGTCGGTCCGGCAGTGATCAGAACATGCCTGCCTGCCATGCACTGCGGTCGTGGCGCAAGCAGCCGCTCGGCAATATCGAGTGGCTCGAGCATGCGTCCGGGTCCGATCTCACCGCAGGCCTGAGATCCACTGCCAGGCCCTAGCAAAACGCAGCCACGTGCACTGAGCAATTGCACATTAGCCTGGGTTGCCGGATGCAGCCACATTTGATGATTCATCGCAGGCGCGAGCCAGACCGGCGCGGTGGTCGCCAATGCCAGCGTGGTCAACAGATCATCCGCAAGCCCCAGGGCCAGGCGCGCCAGAAGATGGGCGCTGGCGGGTGCCACCAGAAGGTGATCAGCCCAGCGGGCAAGTTCAATGTGGTCCATGCCGGCCTCGGCCTGCGGGTCAAGCAAAGCGCTGCGCACGGAGCGCCCGCACACAGCTTGAAGACTCAGGGGCGTTACAAAGGATTCCGCCGCTCTGGTCATCACCACCTCGACCTCAGCGTTACGCTCGCGCAAGCGCCGGATCAAGTCGGGCGTCTTGTAGGCGGCGATACCGCCACTGATTCCGAGCAGAATTTTCGTCGCTGCCTGTTGAGTCACGATACAATCAGTCCGTACAGATTCAAGCAAAATAAACCGGTCACGATTGTAACGTAAAGAAGCGTCCGTGCTATCGAAAAGGACGCATCCCCGCGGGACCAAGCGGCTATCGAACCACCGAGGACACACCACAAGGAGCACAAGATGCCCATCACGGATTGGCCAGAAGATGAACGGCCACGGGAAAAACTGCTCAAGCATGGCGCCAATGCCCTGACACAAGCCGAATTACTGGCAATTTTCCTCAGAACAGGCGTAGCCGGGAAAAGCGCTGTCGACCTGGCCCGCGACCTGCTCGCCGAGTTCGGTGGTCTGGTCGGCCTGTTATCAGCAAGCAAGTTTGATTTCTGTCGGGCCAAGGGCCTTGGCGAAGCCAAGTACGCCCAGTTACAGGCCACATTGGAGATGAGCAAACGCTATCTGAACGAGGAGATCGCCGGGCGCGATGTGCTGACCAGCCCGGAAGCCACGCGCAATTATCTAAAGTCCCGGCTATGGGGCTATCCGCACGAGGTGTTCGCTTGCCTATTTCTGGACAATCGCCATCGGGTCATCGAATACCGGGAACTGTTTCGCGGCACCATCGACGGCGCCAGCGTACATCCGCGGGAAGTCGTGCGAGAGGCGATGCGCACCAACGCCGCAGCGGTGATCTTCGCGCATAATCACCCATCCGGCATCGCCGAACCAAGTCAAGCGGACCTGCGTATCACGCAACGGCTGCGCGAGGCTCTGGATCTGGTCGACGTGCGGGTGCTCGATCACATCGTAGTCGGCGAAGGCACGGGTACATCACTTGCCGAACGCGGGCTCTTGTGAGTGCTTCGTCAATGTCGTCGCCCATCGCAACTCCGACTCCCTCGGCAGCCGCATGCTGGTGGCAGTCTTCGACCAGCGCATCGTCGTCACCAGCCCGCATCAGCTATGCGGAACATCAGACCAGTCTTGCCGACTCAGGCATCGCCACGGGAGCGGCTTTCGCCGAGGTTCTGGATTCCGATCGGTAGCTTCAATCGGGTGCTGCCCGCATAGCCCGCATAGGTTGGGATGAGGAACGAATCCCAACACAGTCACTCGATGTACGTCTCTCTGTGCTTCGTTCCACCACCCAACCACCACGAACATAAAACGGCATTGCAGGATATGCGTTAGCGTCGGGCTCTGATCAAAGGCGCAACCTCTTTCTTCACGGTCGACCTGGCGGAACGGTCGAGTCGCCTGCTGGTGGACCGGGTCGATGAGCTGCGGGAGGTCGTGCGTGATGTTCGCGAGGGGCATCCGTTCGAGATCGTCGCTTGGGTCCTGTTGCCGGAGCATCTGCATGCGGTGTGGGCGCTTGCAAAAGCCGACAGCGATTATCCGATGCGTTGGCGCCTGATCGAAACGAATTGCTCGCGTCGGGTACCCAGCGGCGAGTGGATTCGCGAAAGCCGACGCAACAAGGGCGAGCGGGGCATCTGGCAAAGGCGATGTTGGGAGCATCTGATCCGGGATGATTTGGATCGACAGCGGCATGTCGACTCTGTGCATGACAGTCCGCTCGAGCAGGGTGATGTCCAACGCGCCATCGATTGGAGGTTTTCATCCTTTCACCGGGATCTTCACCGTGGGTGACGGCCGAATGGGGCTGTGTGGATGAGGTCGCAGGAGACTTTGGGGAACGGCGGTGACGTTGGGATTCGTTTCTCATCTCAAACTACGGGCTCAAGCGGCATGAATCAACAACTTAGAACGGCGTCGGCTGCGACACCGCCAGTTCGGCCACGTCGTTAAGTTTCTGAAAATATGGATATTGGAGGGGGACTAAACGGTTACCACTCGGGTGGAGCGAGTCCGGTAGCCATCATTTCTTGACATAGTCAAGCAATTGCGATAGAAATCTCAAAAATTCTATTATTATTGTACGCTTTAGATTTCAAACCATTTTTTGTGTGCGCAAGCCAGCCCTTTCAAGGTGCGTAAAGACAATATTATGAATCAGTCTCTTAGCGTCAAGGGCTCGCAGGCATCCGCAGCCGCTTGCCAGCTTGTAGGAAAGCAAACACTGCAATATCGTGCTGTTGCGATCTTACACGCATCAACACCCTGAAAGGGCTAGTGTACGCAAGCTAAATGGTTCTTCATGCATGTAACCCAATGCATTGGTCTTGCATGCAAGCGAACGGTTCGATTTGCGTGCATACGAATACACTTTAAGATTAAAACGCTATCGCGTTGGAAGAGAGCACACCCGAGACAAAGCAGCACCGGCGCTGAAATAAACACTCAACAAGAAAAAGAATAAGCACACGCAATGGCATCGCCATTCCTTTCCTCTCCAACTCCCCATCACAGAGCGGGACACACGCACTCCGGCTCCAAGCAGAGACCGACGTTCGAAGTCGCCGACATCCTGCGCGCGCATTTGCCCGACTCCCTGCACGAGCACTCCCATCCGCTGCACGTGCACAAGGTACTCAGTGCCATCCAAAACTGCCGCACCGCGGCGCTGGGCGGGCACATCGACTACTGCACTGACTGCGGCACCCTTTACAACAGCTACAACTCCTGTCGCGACCGCCACTGCCCGAAATGTCAAGGGCTGGAGAAAGCGCGCTGGATCGAAGCGCGCAAAGACGAACTGCTGCCGGTGCCCTATTTTCATACCGTCTTCACGCTGCCGCATGCGATCAACGACTGGGTGGGGTGGAACGACAAACTGATTTACGACCTGCTGTTCGCCAGCGCAACGGACACCCTGCAAGCCTTTGCCGCTCGTCATTGGAACGGAACCCTCGGCATCACCGCCGTGCTGCACACCTGGGGCCAGACGATGGAGCGCCACATCCATCTGCACTGCATCGTCCCAGGCGGAGCTTTAACGTTCGATGGCGAACAGTTCAAACCCTGCCCGCATCGTGACTGGTTATTCCCGGTCAAAGCGCTGTCCAAGGTCTTCCGCGGAAACTACCTCGAGCGCCTGGAGCGCGCGCATGCCGCGGGCGAGCTGAAGAGCCCGCCAGGGGTGCACTTCGCCGCGTTGCGCAAGGCACTGCGGGAATACGACTGGGTGGTGTACGCCAAACCCCCATTCGGCGGACCGCAACAGCTCATCGACTACCTTGGGCGTTACACCCAGCGCATTGCCATCAGCAACCACCGCATCCTGAGTGTTGCCGACGGCAAAGTCACCTTCACCTGGAAAGACGACAAACACGGCGCCAAGAGCAAGGAAATGACGCTGGACGCCCACGAATTCATCCGGCGGTTCATCCTGCACATTCTACCGCCGCGTTTCACCCGCATCCGCCACGATGGACTGCTCGCCTGCGGACACCGCGCCAGCAAGCGCAACCGCGTCAAAGCGCTGCTCGGCCTAGCGCGCGTGACGACGAACAAAGAGCGCGAGCCCTACGACGTCTTACTGCAACGCCTGGGCGGAAAAGACATCCACGTCTGCCCATTCTGCGGCGGACGGCTGCGACGTCATCAAGCCCTTGCGCCGACCATCGGACCCTCGCGCGGCCAGGATCCGCCGCTCATGCACGAGGCGGCCTGATGACCACCTCAACCACTCGATCCGCAACGGCTCGGGAAACTATCGCTGTGTTGCGATGTGGCCGAGAAGAGCGAAAATCCGTTGTGCTCTTTGCAACAGCGCTGCACTTCCGGAGCCAGGCGCGCACAACGGACCCTTGTTCCATCGTCCCCTCCAATAAAAGAGCGTGTTTCCACGCCCCAGTCAGGGACTGAATGTTGTAGAATCCCCATAGCGGTTTGCTGAAACGGAAAGTGAAGCGAACCAAAAAAAGGTTAAATATAACAAGTTGTTAAACCTGCCGAGCCCGCGCCGGTCGGGCATCGCGGCGCTTCGCGCTCGCGGCCCGACCGGCGCGGGCTCGGCAGGTTAACTAAACGTTGGCTGAGTAACTCACACATCAACACATGCAAAAATACGAACGCACCTGCCTCGACGAAATCGATTTCGAGAATGCAGCGCAGATGCACGCAGCCGCGCTTCAGCTAAGCCAAACGTGCTTTGACTTCAAGAAGCTATGCGTCTCACTGCTCGGCGCGAGCTCAGCTCTTCTAATCAAGTTCGGAAGCGGCGGTTTTAGCCACGCAGTATTTTTTGTTGGCGTGTTGTTGATTTTTGGCTTTTGGTTATCTGACGCGACATCATACTTCTATCAACGCAAACTACGTAGCGGCATATCCGCGAAGCATCGATCGATCGCCAAGCGAAATGGGCAAGAAATTGAGCTGCGCGACACCACAACATCTCCCATCCACGCCGCTTTTAATTCTTCTATGGCGTTGTACTATGTCCTTGCGGGAGTGTTCGCTGTTGGCTGGCTTGCCTACGGAGTAGGCGCACTATGAAGTCATCTATTTTTGTTTGTTACACCATGCGTGACGGACATGTAGACGCTAAGCGCCTTCTTGATATAGACCGTTTGGCGGGACCTACCGTTACCTTGTATATCGACTGGCTTCACAATGACTCAGTGGAAAAACAGCAACGGGTAGAAGACGAACTCAAGAGAGCTTGCGCAGTCCTTGTATTAAAAACCCCAGCACTCGAAGAATCGCCTTGGGTGCATCGCGAGATGGCACTGATTAGAGCATACGAAATACAAACGTCTGTAGTTGAATGTGGAGCCCAAATCTCTTGGGCCAGCGTGCTGCACCAGATACGCAAGTGCATCTCCACTATTTCAAATAGCCAACAATTGCCGTGAAATACTGGGAAATACTGGGGACAGACCACGATTAATTCGCCAGGCAAACAAATCGCCCAACTAGCGCCTCGGCCCGACCGCCCGTTGCCGCGCCGTCGCTTCGCTCCGGCGTGGCAACGGGCGGCGGGCCAGGCTTGACGTTGGGCTACACACATTTCGAGATCCGTTTACCATGAGGAAGGCACTATGCGATCGTTAATCAGCGTTTTTTCCCTAGCCATTCTTCTTGCGGTCACTTCATCCGCAGCCCAGGCAAACATCATCACAAACGGCGGGTTCGAAAATCCAGCCAATACCCCAATCGGCGGGTATGTAACGTATACCGGAGGCGAATCTTTCCCTGGATGGCAAGTAGGAGGAGACTCGATCAATGTTCACCACACCGGACATACTACCGCGCTAGCGGGAATACAGTCCCTCGATCTCTCCGGCGCCGCAGCAGGATCAATCACGCAAAGTCTATCGACTGTCTCAGGTCTCACATATCAACTAATCTTCGGATACGGTGCGCACTCCTACCATCCATATAGCGGTCCTGCTATGGCGCAGGTATTTTGGGGTGGCGTTCTGGCAGATACGGTTAGTCGCGTAGCTTCTCCAAACACAGTTGATATCAATTGGACGACAGCGACCTACTCGCTGTTGGCAACATCATCAACAACAGAGTTGTCTTTTGTCAGCCTTTCTCCAAATGGCGGGATTTTGCTGGATGAGATTAGCGCTAGTCCTTTGTCGGTTCCTGTTATTCCCTCTTTCTGGTTACTCGGTCCGGGCTTGCTCGGTATTCGCTATTGGAGAAGACCAAGAAATAATTAGAACCCCTATCCGGCTTCTTTTTGTATTTCAGTCGCAGCCCAACTAGCGCGCCACCTCCGACGCCCTACTGGCTGTCGGCGCTAACGCGCCGACAGCCAGTAGGGCGCGGGGTGCGCGTGACGTTAGATTAAAACGCTATCGCGTTGGAAGAGACCACACCCGAGACAAAGCAGCACCGGCGCTGAAATAAACAAGAAAAAGAATAAGCACACGCAATGGCATCGCCATTCCTTTCCTCTCCAACTCCCCATCACAGAGCGGGACACACGCACTCCGGCTCCAAGCAGAGACCGACGTTCGAAGTCGCCGACATCCTGCGCGCGCATTTGCCCGACTCCCTGCACGAGCACTCCCATCCGCTGCACGTGCACAAGGTACTCAGTGCCATCCAAAACTGCCGCACCGCGGCGCTGGGCGGGCACATCGACTACTGCACTGACTGCGGCACCCTTTACAACAGCTACAACTCCTGTCGCGACCGCCACTGCCCGAAATGTCAAGGGCTGGAGAAAGCGCGCTGGATCGAAGCGCGCAAAGACGAACTGCTGCCGGTGCCCTATTTTCATACCGTCTTCACGCTGCCGCATGCGATCAACGACTGGGTGGGGTGGAACGACAAACTGATTTACGACCTGCTGTTCGCCAGCGCAACGGACACCCTGCAAGCCTTTGCCGCTCGTCATTGGAACGGAACCCTCGGCATCACCGCCGTGCTGCACACCTGGGGCCAGACGATGGAGCGCCACATCCATCTGCACTGCATCGTCCCAGGCGGAGCTTTAACGTTCGATGGCGAACAGTTCAAACCCTGCCCGCATCGTGACTGGTTATTCCCGGTCAAAGCGCTGTCCAAGGTCTTCCGCGGAAACTACCTCGAGCGCCTGGAGCACGCGCATACCACAGGCGAGCTGAAGACACCGCCGGGCACGCACTTCGCCGCGTTGCGCAAGGCACTGCGCGAGCACGACTGGGTGGTCTACGCCAAACCCCCGTTCGGCGGACCGCAACAGATCATCGACTACCTCGGGCGATACACCCACCGCATTGCCATCAGCAACCACCGCATCCTCAATCTTGCCGACGGCAAAGTCACCTTCACCTGGAAAGACTATAAAGACGGCGCCAAGACCAAAGTGATGACGCTGGACGCCAACGAATTCATCCGGCGGTTCACGCTGCACATCCTGCCGCCGCGCTTCACCCGCATCCGCCACTACGGACTGCTCGCCTGCGGACACCGCGCGACCAAGCTCAATCGTGCCAAAGCGCTGCTTGGCCTAGCGCCGGTGACGACGACCAAAGTGCGCGAGCCCTACGACGTCTTGCTGCAACGCCTGACCGCAGGGCAAACGCATCTAAATTTCCCATTTTAGGCCGCCTGTAGGACATCTAGTAACTGCTCAAGATAATCTGTATCCCAGCCGGCACGGAGTCGCTTTAATTTAATGCTTTTCTTTGAGGTCGTATCTTTCCTGAGAATATTGAGTGCAATGTGCCGTAGGATGGAATAGTTTTCAGGTGCATGACCTTTTCGCGTTCGATTGGCATCTTCGGAAAAGGACACATCCAGAACCCAATGCAGTGAATTCTCAATTCCCCAATGAGAGCGAACCGCTTGGGCAAATCGTTTAACATCGCCTGACAGGCTGGCAATGAAATAGCGCCGGTCCGTGGTTACTTTTTTTCCATCATCTCGAATCGACTCTACCATCCCGATACCCCGGAAACCTTTCCATTGTTCGGCGTAATGCCCTAAGGAATGATCAGTGAAATAATAATACCGACGCGTCTCCAGGCGACCATGGTTTTTCTCTTTCGTTTCAAGAAAAACACTCGCATCCCGGCAGCATTGGTCGAGATCGACCGATTCGAACCAAGCGATGACATCTTGATGAAAAGTGCTCTGGTTGCCTTTCAATGAAAATACCCAATCTGCTTGTTTTTCAACAATTTTCTCCGCAATCTTCTTTTGGCATCCCATCGCGTCGATACTGACTACACAGCCTTTGATCTCCAGTAAATCCAACAATTTCGGTATCGCTGTAATTTCATTTGATTTTTCTTCGGTCTTGAGTTGACCCAATACGAGCGATGAGTGACAAGCCCACGCACTCACCATGTGAATTGCCTTATTTCCATTAGCTCTATCATGCGATCTGCGCACCGTTTTCCCATCGATCGGTATAATATCCCCATCAAACTTCGGCTCTATCGACTTCACCCAGGAGATGAAACAGGTTCGGAATTGATCGGGGTCAATACGGGCAAATACACGATTGAACGTGTCATGCGAGGGAATCCCATTGGGCAATTCCAAAAACTTCCGTAACCACTGTTCATGGGTTTGACCAAACTCCTCCATCGCATCCCAGCTCTCTCCCATACATAACGTCGAACAAATCGCTATCGTTATGATATCAGCCAGCTTATGCCTTTTTGTCCTGTCGATACGGGGGTCGTTCAGATCGGAAAAATGACCGGCGATTGTCGTATCTTTTTCCTCTTCATTTATAGGTCTGATCATTCCCATTTTAATAACCCTCTATTAAATCATATGATCTTCAATTTTCGCCATCATAACACATTGTTTTCTAAATATTTTTAGATGCGTTTGCCCTGCGCCTGACCGGCAAAGACATCCACGTCTGCCCGAGCTGCGGCGGACGGCTACGACGTCAGCGCGACCTTGCGCCCACCATTGGACCCGCTCGCGGCCAAGACCCGCCGCTTGCGTGCGAGGCGGCCTGATGCACATCTCCTCCACTCGATCCGCATCGGCTCGGGACAGTGCTGCTATGTTGCGACGCGACCGCGGTGAGCGAAAAACCGTTGTGCTCCATGCGAAATCGCTGCGCCCGCGGGACCGAGCGCGCGCAACGGAGCCTTGCTCGTGCAACTGCGCCAACATCAGCGGGAGTTTCCAGGCCCCACCCAGGGCTTGACTGTTGTAGAATCCACATAGCGGTTCGCTGAGACGGACACCGAAGCGAACCAAAAAAATGTTTTAATCTAACAGGGCGTTGAACCTGCCGAGCCCGCGCCGGTCGGGCCGCGAGCGCGAAGCGCCGCGGTGCCCGACCGGCGCGGGCTCGGCAGGTTAACTAAACGTTGGGCACGCAAAAATGGAGACTCTCACATGCGCTGTTTCGCTGTATCCATACTCTTGGCTGGGCTCGGCCTTTGTGCAACGAGCGTACAAGCTGGCTTGTTTCAAGGTGCTACTAGCGGCGTTTTTTCAGAACCGACGGGCGGCACAAGTGCTGTCTGGTCGGGCGTTGGAACGAACACATTTACAACAGGAAATGCGCAGTCGGGCAGTTCGCCAAATTCACTATCGTATAGTGCGGTTAGTTTCACTGCGGATGTTGACGAGTATGTTCGCTTAGGAAATCTTGAATACTATAACGGTAGAACGGATACCGGCACCGCTGTTGACTCTGTTCCGCTTGACTTGCAAGTATCTTTTGCTCAACCATTCAGTGACTCTTTCTCGCTAGACTACGGTTTCGACTTTTACGTCACACCGAATACGACTGGCGACAATACTCGGGATGCAGATTCTCTTTTTTTACTCCCGCAACTAAATCAAACGACGTTCGATTACAACTATTCACAATACAGCCTTGAACTAGTTGGATTCTCTGATAACGATGGTTCGACCATCTCCAATGTTTTTCTTTTGCCAGAAGATTCAACCGTCAATTCTGGCCTGTACGGCCGCATAACGACCGCGCCCACCGGCGGATCATTTCAAGGTAGCGTGGAAGGGCTCTTCGGAACGCCTGATGCTAGTTCTGGGGCCGTCTACTCCGGCGTCGGCTCTAGTGTGTTCAGTAGCGGAGACGCGATCGCAGGGAGCCTGGCAAACGAAGTCGAATTTAAGCCCGTCAATTTCTCGACTAACGTAAACGAATCCTTTCTTGTCGGCTATTTGGCATATACCAATGGGCGTACATCACTTGGCACGAACGTAGACTCCGTTCCTCTCGACATCTCCTTTGCATTTGACGACCCCTCGATTATCTCTGACATCTTTACATTTGCGTTCGATTTTGACATCACAACAAACTCGACTGGTGACCCGATTCTAGATGCCGATTCATTATTCCTCTTGTCACAGGAATCCATCGGAACGTTTACCCAAGACAATAGGCTCTACAGCCTTGAGTTACTCGGATTTTCGACTGACCTAGGACTGACCGCCGAAGATACATTCGTACTTCCTGAGGATCAGACCGTCTTCACCGGGCTATACGCACGAATATCGGCGGTCCCAGTTCCGGCAAGCGGCGTATTGCTCGTGGCAAGCGGCGTATTGCTCGTGCTCGGGCTTTTTCTCATGGCGCCCAGCTTCGTATTTCGCCGTAGAGCCATCGCTTACCAGTAGCGGCAGATTTGCTTTGATGAACGTAATTTAGAATGCCCAACCAGCGCGCCAGCCCGACCGCCAACTGACCAGCCGCCGCTGACGCGGGCGGCTGGTCAGTTGGGGGCGCGAAAACCGGGGACAGACCACGGTTTTCTGACGTGAAAACAGAGTGAAAACAGGAGAGGGTTTTCTTATTTCCACGTTAGATCGGCAACTTAAGCTGATCGTCGTCGGGTGCCTCTTTCCTCGGTCGTCCGGACTTGCCGGGCCAGGTACGCCGGCCGACCATCGAGGCAATTTGCCGCTGGAAACGCTCACTGCCGAGCGCGAACCCGCCGTTGGGTCGCATCCCGAATGGCTGTAAGGTCGCCTTCAGGGATTTCATCGGCGAAGAGGCTCAGGTAGCGAGCACGGCGCGCTTGCTCGCCCTCGGCGAGGGCGCAATAAATAGAGTGCGGAACGACCACCAGATCGCGGACGCCCAAAGCGTTGCAACGGTAGCTCGACCAAGGATAATCGCCCGGCGCTTGCACCACGCGCGCGCGAACCGGGTTCAGCTCGATGTAGCGTTGGCAGGCGAGCAGATAGCTGTCCGCCTCAATGACAGACGAGCGAAAGCGCCCTTCAAAAAGCGTGCCGGTCCGACGGTAGGTCCGGTTGATATATTGCACGTAGCGTTGTCCCAGTCCCTTCATAAGCAGCGACGGTCCCCGATCGGTTGCCGGTGTCATGAGCAAGTGCAGATGATTGGTCATGAGCACCTAGGCATGGACCCACACCGACTCCGCTGCCGCTCGCTCGACCAGCATGCCGAGGAGCGCCCGATAATCGGCGTCGTCGAAGAAGATCGCGGACCGGTCGATACCGCGCAGAATGGCGTGCAACGGAAAGCCGGCTGCGACGATGCGTGCGTGTCGGGGCATAAGAATCCGCTTGCGTGAACGTTCGTTCTTGGCTAGTCTAACGCAAAACCGTGGTCTGTCCCCGGTTTTGCTATTTTGTTCTGGGCTTATGCTAAGCGTATGTCTCGGCTCCCACGCATCATCGTTCCCGGCATCCCCCACTATGTGACGCAGCGTGGGAACAGACGCCAACAAGTTTTGGCTCTCCCGGATTTCATGGGAACCAATAAAAATTTGAAAAACAACTACTTAAGCTCATTTTTTCGTACACATCAAGGTTAAAATGTAGTCGAGCGCAAACTCTGTAACTCATTGATTTATAATGTGTCAACCCCGAACCGGTCATATCCGTTGAGATCCAAGCATATCCTTATGATAGAGGCGTCCAAGGTTGGTGATGCCATAGCAGCGGCGTTTGATGACTTTGATCTTATTATTTAATCCCTCGACAAAGCCGCTGGTATGTCGACCAATAAAATAATTGGTCACTTCCTCAAAATGCGTATTCAGCGTACCGAGGAAGCTATCAAAGCAACTGAGCTTGCGGTTGGTGACACGTTTCATCCAGCCACGCAGTTTGCGCTTACCCTGACCTTTTGATAGGCGGCTTTCATAGATGGCAGTGAGTGATTCGCAAGCCTCATAGGCTTCTTGTAATTTTGGTGAATAGCGAAAGAGCCGATTCAGCATGCGTCGCTCATCTGCATTCAGATCGGCGCGACGCTGACGCAGCAGCCAATGCACGTTCTTGAACGACTTGCGCTCTTCTTTGGAGAGGATATGGCACAGCCGTTTCCATTCGCTTTTGCGCAGGTTTTCCAGTCCATTTCGGTACAGCTTGGCAACATGGAATCGATCCGCGCAAATGTGTATGCGCTTGCCGAACACGGCTTTAGCGGCACCGATGAAGCCTTGATAAAGATCTGAGCACACACTCTGGACGGTATTTCGCAAGCGCTTGGGAATGCTGAGAAAAAACTCCTGTACGCTGGCCTTGGTGCGGTCGCCGAGCAGGCCGATGACATGCAATGTCTCGTTAATGTAAGCGCTGACAACGACGACAAAATCACGATGACCTTTTTTCAACGCAATCTCATCAATGCCAATGACCTCCAAGCGTTCAATTGCGTTCCAATCGACATCGCACGCCATGTTTCGATCCAAAATACCCTGCAGTGCGTCGACACCAATGGCATGCTTGCGACTGACATCCTCGAGCGTACTGTTGATCAACTCCAGCAGCATCTGCTGTTCGAATGCTTTTGTCACTCGGGAGCGCCGCGTGTACCATGACAGCGTTTGGCTCGTTGTCGGACGCCCTTCGCAGAAGTGGCATTGATAACGCTTCGGCCTCAAAATAAGAACAACTTTATACTCGAATAATGGCAAATGGCGTAACTCTATCTCTTGACCATGGCCATACTCATGATCGATTGGCCGACCACAGCGATGACAGTTCGTACCCTCCAGTGTGCTATGCACATAGACTTTAAGTGTCTTGCGCTCGCCGAGCACCACGCGATCAACGGCGATATCAGGAAGATTTAAAAGCGTCTGAAGGGTCTCTTTATCAAATGTCATTATCAACAGCGTCCAGATGGGGTTTCAGCGACAGGCGGTTCTCAAGTTGTTGATCTACATGATATAACAGTCCCAGGAGATCCGGGAGAGCCCTAATTTTTGGCGCTAATTTTTGGCGAAGGTATTGCCGGGTGGCTTGGATTTCCTATCCGTTAAGTCAAACTACTCTGGTTTCGGTCTCCATAGCGCTTTTTCTGACTGTTGCTGCATGTTCTTCCCCTCAGGAACGCTGCGAGAATTCGGGTGGCCAATACTCTTGCAAGACAGTGTCAGGTCAGAAGCTTACTTATAGCCAAATTGTCGATCACTGCGCCTATGCGGCGAGCGTAGGAAGCCCCGGAGGGTATGCCGCAAGGCGCGACGACTGCGTTTACGAGATGAAAAGAAAGACCGCACCGCAGAAGAAATGCATATGCTCCCATAGGTGTTCGGGATATTTTTTCTTAAATTTCATGCAGTTATAAATTTTTTTAATAGACGGCGAAACCCTTGCTAACTTTCATAATAAAATAGTTGTGCCCACTAAATACTACAAAAGCAGCAAAGGTATCGCCATGACCGAGAATAGCATTCTTGATGTTTTGAAACAATGCTTCGAAAAATTTATTCCTGCCGAGGACGCCAGAACCACGATCACACCTTTGGAGTTTACAATCACTTTGGTGTTTTGCTATTTCGGAGATTCTAAGACATTTTCATTGGAGTCCATTCGCCGTTTCATGATAGGACACCTTAATCAATCGATCAGTCGCGGTGCGTTTTGGGAGCGGATGGCTGGAAACCGATTGAAACAGAATTTGCAAAGTGTCATTGCGGAATTGATGGGGCGTCTTGCGGCATCGGTGCAGGTGAGTGAGACAATTTTGAAACAACTCGGTGTCAACGCTATTGAGGTTGTTGATTCGAGTTAGATTACGCTGTTGCCGGGGGCGAAGAACGCATTTCCCGGTACCCGCACGAAGGCGTCGATCAAGTGGCATGCGAGTTTCGATATCCTGACCGGATTGCTGGTATGGTTTCAGTTAACGCCGGGGAAGAGACATGATAGCAAGTGTTTTCCGGAGATCACGTCCTTGAAAGGGAAGTTGGTGATTTTCGACCTGGGTTATTGGGACTATGCTGTCTTGCATGCCATTGAAAAAGCTGAAGGTTTTTTTCTTTCACGCGTGAAATCCAATGCTGTGATTAAAATCAAAAAAGTTATTCAAGGGCTCAGCAAAGAGGCTATCGGGCAATCGCTGCTCTCGCTGGATTTGAGCCGTAAAAAAGGCAACATCATTGAAGTGATTATCGAAAAAATTCATCAAGGTAATACCTTAAACTACCGGGCGATCGGGTTTTGGAACCCGGTCGAAAAGGATTATCATTGGTATATTACGAATTTAACCGCAGCCGCCTATTTGATTTATCCTTTGTATCGGCTGAGATGGCAAATAGAACTTATTTTCAAAGCGTGTAAGAATTCCCTGAATGCGAACCAAATTACCTCTTGCAACGCCAATATAATTGAAAACTTACTACTGGCCTCTATCGTGGCTCATCTGAGTACGCACACTGTATTTCAGATCGGTAGGGAACAGTTAGATGATGAGCAAAATTTAGCTATTTCGTTTCAAAGAATCGCTAAAGTAGCGGTTGTACTGGCGCGAGATTTTATCATGTTTTTGTTACATTCATCACAAGAATATTTTAAAATCCTAGTGAATAAGATAAAGTTGTTTGCGAACGAAATTTTTGATCCAAATTATAATCAAAGAGAGACATCATTGGCGCGCATACACAGATTATTATTAGAAGGTGGATAAAAAAATCCCGAACACCTATGCATATGCTCCACGAATCGCCTTCCACGTGCTTACACGGACCCTAGAGGTCTAATCGTCCCAGCGAGAGCGTTGGACAAGCGGAACCCGAACTGCAAGAAATACCACGCGATGCTTATGCGCTGCATCGATGAAGAAGGCCTATCGAGTACAGATTATGCCGTTATGGAATCTTTAAGGTCGAGCTTGCCCCGGAAGAGGTCTCAGAGGATTTATCAGAGCATTAGCTCGGTTTGTGGCCTTGACGGCCGGGAGTATATAGACCGGAATCTCGACCGTATGACTAATCTCTGTTCCTGCCTTTCTAAACAACCTGGCCAATTGTGTTGCCTCAACGGACCGTATATGTATCATCCAAAGATCGCACGCGCGTGTAAGGGACAGGGCTAGGGCATCAAGAAGCGCTAGTATCCAGCAGCATTTAAGCCCAGGAGGCCAAAACTGAATATGGTCATGCTCTACATGAATGCGAACGCCTAACCATCCAGCGGACCCGCCAAAGACGCGCGCCGTTGATCGTAGCCGTAAGCAGCGCCCTCCATGGCGCCGCTTATCGCGGAGCTGTGCGACACGTGCCATGATGATTGGAAGGTAGTTCCATCAGCCAATGGTGGTTTTCTGACCGGCGTCGCTGCGTAAACCGGCGAGGCCGTGCCAGCGATTTTTGATTGGAGATGTTGAGACTTCACACGTAAACGCACGGCGACGCCTATCAAGACGCTGGTGTCGAACCACGCTCAACCCCCATCCGTGGGGCTTGAGGGTGGTCGCACAGCTACGCGTTAGCGCAACGGCAGCGGCGGCCGAATGCAACGGTAGCGGTACCGCCTTGGGAAGAATAGAGATATGGAACACGATTATTTTGACAGCATCGCACTAGTCGTCTACCTCATAGTCCTCAGCTTAGCGCTCGGGCAGCACGTTACCAACGTTGGTCATGCTATTCGGGCAAGAAATAGGGTATCGGCATACTGGTTGCATTCGCTTTGGGCATGCTTGCTGTTCGTTGTTCAGATCCAACTTGCTGAGCATGCCTATGGATTCCGGTGCGTTACAGATTGGGGCAGTGGATATGTCCTACTTTTCCTTGCCGACGCCCTTCTCGTCTATTTTGCTGTAGCCCTCATTTTTCCGGATCTTACATCCCCTGATACATCTTTGTGTTTGAAAGGCCATTATTACTCTATCTATCGCCCATTTTTTGTTTCTATCTCTGCAGCCGTCGTTGCAAATTATTTGTCTACGGCAGTAATGATTGATAACTTTGAGATCTCTTCTCACGACGTATTTCTCCTGATCTTCCTCGGCTTAACTGTACTATTGGCAACAACAAAGCGAGAAATTGTTCATGAAGTGGGCAGCATTGTAGGAGCTATACTCTTCGTAATTTTCACCTTTCTTTTTGGCAGCAATCTATCTAGAGATGTTCCCCATAGCTGCATTCAAATTATCCTTGATCAATAATAAACGTTCGTACATGAATATATTTAGAACAACTCTCTTCATGATTACGGGTATTGTCGTCGCTTCTTGCTCGACCCATAATCCGAGAACTGGACAAGAAGAGAATGGATTTCCTGTTCATGGCAATTTTTGTGGGCCCTATATTCCAACAATTGCTTTTGATACTGCACAAACGATGGCGGAGCAACTCACATCTATCGCTCCCATCGACAGAATCGACGCTGCCTGCAAAGCGCATGACTTATGCTACATACGTCGTGGAATTCATGCGAGACGTGGAGATTTCGATAGGAGTTGCGATAAAGACTTTATGCGAACTCTAAGCGGACTTGAGCGTCGTTACGAAAATACTGATTGTTGGTTTATAGTGAAAGGGATGCAGGCATATTTCGGTACAGAGAATCCTTCTCTCGCTAAAGATCCCGGAACGCAAGCCGTAGACGTAGCTGGCACCATTGTCACTTCCGGGATCTTGCTGTACTACAAATCTATTGGCATGGCCGTTGGGATGCCAATCGCTGTATTGAGCGGAAAGAATCCTGTCGAAGCCGCAAAGATTGCTAACGAAGCGACCAATGAAGTGTTGTTAGTGTATCCTGGTCGTTACCATAAATGTCATTAGCTTTCATTTCTCGAACAATCCGCATTGAGAAAGAGGGGTCGATAAACAGTGAAACTGCAATATGTCCAGGTTGTATCGGCGTTTACTACCCTTTCTGCAGTCGTTATCGGTTCCAGCCTACTCAGTGGTTGCCTCACAAAAAACTGCCGTGTCTATAACGAAAATGATCCGAAGCTGATAGATATTGAGGATAGAGGACGGTTTTTGTATGAAAAAGAGGTTATTGTAGAGAAAGAGTACAGGAGTATCAACGCCGACGCAGCACGCCTTCGCACAGAGTTTAAAGAGCTATGTGAGAACCCGCCGGCGGCTCCGGAAAAGAACTATGAACGTCTGTCGATAGCCGTTCAAGAGAGAAAACGGCTTGAGGCCAAGCTTGCCGAAGAACTTTAAGTATTCTTTTGGGCGAGACCATGTGACGAGAACTGCGTGTGCGCAAAAAACCATAAATGAACTGCATTAAAACTACAAGAGATGTGGGTCAACAAGCATTGGCGCTAACACAAAGGTCATGCCGACCGCATGCCGCGGAAGCGTGGTCGTGTTTTGAAGGCTCCGCGGTCGCGGCATGCGGCGGCTTACCTTGCCGTTGGGCTGATAGGGTTCTGAGATCGCAGCGGTGCGCTCATTTTTTAGCTCAGCCTACCTTTTCCAATGGTCACACTGGATTGTCAACATGAAAAAGCTCTTATCCGTTGTATTGGTATCGTTTCTCTTGGCTTCTTGCGCTTCGCCTCCCTCTGATCCTGGCTGTTCGGGCACCAAGCGGCTAGCCTACGACTCTTGCCTGCGGAACACGTTTGATCCAGGTCTAACAATAAGCATTAATCAACTCAAGGCGTATTGCCGACAACGAACGGGCAGCACCTGCAGGCACAAGCTTCGCCGACCATCTATTCTTTAGAAAGCGATAGACCTGAGCGCAGAGGATGCGCTACATTTTTGTTGTGTCTAAAATGGAGAAGAGCCCTTTTCTCTATTGCTGAATGAAAAGAAAGCCCAACAAGAGCGCAGGCTGCGACGCCTTGCAGCAGCCTTCGCTCTGGCTCAGGACGTTCCAAGGCGCGCGTTTTGCGTAACGTTAACGCGACTATACATTGATGGTTCAATCTGACACCTTGCAGAAATTGGGGCGATAGCTCTGACGACGGACTGACATGGAATATTATACGACCAATGGTTGCAGCCCCGGGCCAATACGAAAGTTGCGGCAATCAATCACGTCAAACCGAGTGGCCTGCGGGTTCTTTGAAGCGCCGCGCGTCTTAGGACGCTACCATACGCAGAATTTTCGGGTAAGCGCGGCTGTTTCAGTGTCAGACTCGGACGCTGTATCTTTTTCTTTTCAATCATCGAGCCTATAGTGCGAGTGGCTAGAAGGTTTTCTGACACTTCAATAAAAGAAGGACACGAGTTCGGACCCGATTTTTTCACCACTTTTATATACGCCCAATCCATTAAACTAGCGATTCGTTTTTAGAGATGCAGAGGTAATGTATGAAAACCCTTATTTTCGTGCTCGCGGTTTTTCTCTTGGTCGGGTGCACGACGCAGAATCCGCAGAAAGAATGGTCTAAGCCGACGGCACGATACAGTAAGACACAATACACTCAGGAACAAACAGTTAGATTGCAGCGTTTCCTGAAAGAAGAAGGGTACTATGATGGGCGCATCACCGGCGTGTACGATTCCGAGACCCACAGCGCGAAAATGCGGCATAAAGCACAGCTGCATGACAAACTCATGAAACGAGCGGCTCCGAGTCGCACTACCACGTCTACTACGATATCAAGGCAGCCACGACCCCTATCTCCCGAGGGCGCAAAAGCAATTCAGCGCATGTGTCAGGAAACTATTAAGGGTCTAAGCGCTATGCAAGCTGTAGATGGGGTGTACTACGACCTCGATAATGAGTACCGTAAATGCATGCGCCAATATACCCGCTAACGGGCATCGTATTATTATGCGCATTTCTGCGGCAGTAGAAAGCAAGGAAACATCATAAACGTCGTTTCGGACGCGTGAAGAAACCATGCCCAACAAAAGCCTGCAGCCGACCGCCTACTACGGCGCGGCTTCGCTCGCGCCGTAGTAGGCGGCGGCTGAGGCTTGCGTTAGCCTGCACAAGAAATGAAGCGACCAAGATTACTGACTCATTGGACAGGTAAGGATATATGTACCGCGCGTGCAGACTTGAACACGCAAGCGCGAACGCAGTACCTAGAACGCCTAATGTCGCTACTCGAGCACGGATTCTGGATGACCCTACCACAGGAGCATCTCGTGGGCCTGGCTGAAGACGAAACGCAGCCTCGTCGCCTTTCATACCAAGCTCCGATGACCTGTTTTACTGAGCTTCGCCTTTCCACGGCGCGCATGCATCAACAAAGGTACGGACTACTCGGTGTTGTCGTTGATCGCGATTTTGTCCTCGCTCGATGGGGAGCACCAGTACACTATGTACGTTCCAACAGAGACGATCCTCTCGTCGCTAACGCGGTTATGCTGATGGCCTGGTTACAGAAGCAGAAAGAGAGCAAAATCGAGAATGCCGATACGATTATGACAAACATGAACTTCCTTGTTGGCTTCATGAAAGGTATGTCCGATACAGAACATGAAGATTTCCGCTATTTGGACGAGCAGGAATGGCGAATCGTCCACAGCCACGCCCAGGAGCAACGTGAGCGCCTATTGCCGACGAACAAAGACATGCCAAAATATCTTATCCCTTTTGTTCGCGAAGACGTGCAGATGCTGGTTGTCCCCGACGCTGATTTCCGAAGCAAAGTATACGAGTGTGAGATCTTCACCGATTGGGTCGGTAACTCACCGATCCCCGTGTTAACTACTGAGGAAATTGAGCATTTTTGATATTCGGGCTGCGCACAACGTTAGGCGCTCACGAACCGCATGGATACTCATCAAATAATTGAACACGCCCGGCAACTGAAGCAACGGATTCAGCCGTATGCACGGCGGCAGGGGGAAGGTGACCCTGGAGAGGCTGCACGCGCACAGGTGTGTGCGTTTCTCTCCCATTACGCTGGCCCACAAAGCGCGTTTACGAAGGAGGCAGAGGCGACAACGGGCTTTTCGGGTTATCGTGTCGCCACGCTTTCCAGTATTCTCGACTCGTTCACAGAGTATCTTGAGTCGGGACTGTCTACTGGACTTTCGCCAGAGCGGCGCGCCCAAATCGACGTGGTTTCGGACTTCCTTGGGCAAGCTCAAACGATGCTAGATGGGGAAGCTTTTCATCCTGGTGCGGCAGCCGTTTTGATCGGGGCGTCTCTTGAGGAGTTCTTGCGAAACTGGGTGGAGGCTGAAGGCATTCCCCTCAGTTCCAGTCGACTAGGCATCGATACTTACGCTCAAGCATTGAAAAGCGCGGGGCGTCTTTCAAAACAAGACATCAAAGACATCACGTCTTGGGCCGGGACGCGGAATCACGCTGCTCATGGTGAGTGGGACAAAGTAGGCGACATTCCGCGCGTACGACTCATGCTTGAGGGCGTGAATCTATTCATTCGGCAGAAGACTGGCTAGCTAGCCATGGCGACGCCTAACCTAAGGCTCGGCCCGACCGCCCGTTGCCGCGCCGTCGCTTCGCTTTCGGCGCGGCAACGGGCGGCGGGCCAGCCTTGACGTTGGGCAACCGAACCAAGGTTAATTGGGCTCGTTTAATTCCGCAGAGGCTCCCCTACGGCTTTTTATGCATGCTATCGACAGCATAGATGAACGCCTTGCCCGAAGTAAAGAAACGGTATTGCGTCTCACCTGCGAAAATGCGCATTGTACTTCGGATTCGCAGAAAAGCGGGTGGGTTTTGAAGTTGTGCGCTTGGTAAGGTAACGCTATGAACGAAGATACCGAAGCTCGACTGAATATGATGAAGCGCGAAATTGACGCGCTGCAAGTCGCTGTTACTGGTGTATCAAGACCTTGGTATCGCAACATCGCTACCTGGGTATCAATTATTGCGCTGCTGTTTTCTTTCGGAACTACGTATGTTTCATATCACCGAGCTGATGCTCAAGACGTTGCGAATATGCGGCAAGAGCTTCGCACGCTATTGCAGCGTTTATCGGCTCTTCCCAAGGAAAACGTCAGGGTACTGAAGGAATATGAGAATGATCCCGCATCACGCACAGCTATAGCAGGATTGGTAAATCAAGAGAACAGCTTCGTAGGGAGGAGTGCCGCAGACTTGGCACGACGCTTAGGACCTGGAAACGTGTCTCCCGCTGAATACCTTGCCATCGCGCAAGGCCTTCAGAACTCCTATGACCTTCTCGGGGCAAACGAATTCTATGAAAATGCTTTGGCTGCGAACCCGGGATTCAACACGCACATCAGCAGTTTGAGACTACTCGCGGATCTCCGCTTCATCCAGGGTGCGCCTCAGGCTGGCAGAGACATCTATCGTAAGTCGCTCGACGTGTTTTCGGAGTATCCCGAGTACGATGCATTTACAAAGACGCAGACAAACGTAATGACAGAGCTGGCCTGGGCATTTTCCGAAGCGAATATGGGCTTCTTCGACGAAGCCAACGACCATATTCAGAGAGCGGAAAGGTATGTTGCGCACCTGCCGGATACAGACGGTGTTGGTTTGCTGCGATCCAGCATCACGCAGTTACGAGATAAAGTGGCAGCAGCAGCCCAGGCTCCGGCCAGTGGTATGGGCAAAGGACAAGTCGTGCCTAGTAGCCTCGTCCCCGCAGCATCGCCAATAGGACCTTAAAGTTCGTCTCGAACATAGCAAGATCACACGTATCTTGCGCCACACCATTACCCGCAAGCCTCCCCGATGCTTCGCTGAGCGTCGAGCGCGAAGTGAAAACGGGAATAGAGGGTCAGAGCCCTTTTTTATAAACATTCGAATGAAATGGCCAACAAGCAGCCCAGCGCCGACGCCAAACTGCGCGGCGTCGCTTTGCTCCGCCCCGCAGTTTGGCGCGGGCTGTCTGTAACGTTAGCCGCCAAACTAAGGCGCGCATTTTCCCGTCGTTCAGAATTTTGCAACACAACATGACGAGGCAATAATGATGGACATGATTCAAAGCTTTCGCGCTGACAAACTACACCGTTTGTCCTCTGAAGTTTCAAGTGCGAAGAATGCACGCATTGACAATGATGGGGATGTTCTTCTGGATGTGCTCGATAGCGACGGAGACGCCACGACCTTCGTTTTAACAAAACTTGAACCAACAAAGCTTCTCACCTATTGTACATTCACGCTGCCAGAAGATTATGCTGGCGCAGCATTTCTAGCCACGCACATCTGGAACAACCGCCGAGACGCATACAACACATTCGCATATATCTCATCGGAAGGTAACCTGCGCCTCGAATCTCATTTATCTACTACTGGAGGAATTTCCGAAGATCACTTTATTTCCTGGATTGAGGACTTTTCTTCCAGAATACACCCGTTCATGTATGTGTTTGTAAAAACCGTCCAAGAGGTTGGCGAGGATGGTTCGCAAACCAGTGGATTCAACATAGCCGAAGAAATTCTTAAGGGGGGAGCCCGTGGGGCCGGGAGTGAAGTTGTGCATCGTGTGATCCGTAGCCTATTTGATAGTGATTGAGCGAGCATTCGCCGAGTGTCGGCTAACGAGCGCATCCAGTCGACCGCAAAAAGCGCCGCTCGTTCCTCGCTCTGCTTTTTGCGGCGCCTGATGCGTGGCGTTAGATTAAAACGCTATCGCGTTGGAAGAGACCACACCCGAGACAAAGCAGCACCGGCGCTGAAATAAACACTCAACAAGAAAAAGAATAAGCACACGCAATGGCATCGCCATTCCTTTCCTCTCCAACTCCCCATCACAGAGCGGGACACACGCACTCCGGCTCCAAGCAGAGACCGACGTTCGAAGTCGCCGACATCCTGCGCGCGCATTTGCCCGACTCCCTGCACGAGCACTCCCATCCGCTGCACGTGCACAAGGTACTCAGTGCCATCCAAAACTGCCGCACCGCGGCGCTGGGCGGGCACATCGACTACTGCACTGACTGCGGCACCCTTTACAACAGCTACAACTCCTGTCGCGACCGCCACTGCCCGAAATGTCAAGGGCTGGAGAAAGCGCGCTGGATCGAAGCGCGCAAAGACGAACTGCTGCCGGTGCCCTATTTTCATACCGTCTTCACGCTGCCGCATGCGATCAACGACTGGGTGGGGTGGAACGACAAACTGATTTACGACCTGCTGTTCGCCAGCGCAACGGACACCCTGCAAGCCTTTGCCGCTCGTCATTGGAACGGAACCCTCGGCATCACCGCCGTGCTGCACACCTGGGGCCAGACGATGGAGCGCCACATCCATCTGCACTGCATCGTCCCAGGCGGAGCTTTAACGTTCGATGGCGAACAGTTCAAACCCTGCCCGCATCGTGACTGGTTATTCCCGGTCAAAGCGCTGTCCAAGGTCTTCCGCGGAAACTACCTCGAGCGCCTGGAGCACGCGCATACCACAGGCGAGCTGAAGACACCGCCGGGCACGCACTTCGCCGCGTTGCGCAAGGCACTGCGCGAGCACGACTGGGTGGTCTACGCCAAACCCCCGTTCGGCGGACCGCAACAGATCATCGACTACCTCGGGCGATACACCCACCGCATTGCCATCAGCAACCACCGCATCCTCAATCTTGCCGACGGCAAAGTCACCTTCACCTGGAAAGACTATAAAGACGGCGCCAAGACCAAAGTGATGACGCTGGACGCCAACGAATTCATCCGGCGGTTCACGCTGCACATCCTGCCGCCGCGCTTCACCCGCATCCGCCACTACGGACTGCTCGCCTGCGGACACCGCGCGACCAAGCTCAATCGTGCCAAAGCGCTGCTTGGCCTAGCGCCGGTGACGACGACCAAAGTGCGCGAGCCCTACGACGTCTTGCTGCAACGCCTGACCGGCAAAGACATCCACGTCTGCCCGAGCTGCGGCGGACGGCTACGACGTCAGCGCGACCTTGCGCCCACCATTGGACCCGCTCGCGGCCAAGACCCGCCGCTTGCGTGCGAGGCGGCCTGATGCACATCTCCTCCACTCGATCCGCATCGGCTCGGGACAGTGCTGCTATGTTGCGACGCGACCGCGGTGAGCGAAAAACCGTTGTGCTCCATGCGAAATCGCTGCGCCCGCGGGACACCGAGCGCGCGCAACGGAGCCTTGCTCGTGCAACTGCGCCAACATCAGCGGGAGTTTCCAGGCCCCACCCAGGGCTTGACTGTTGTAGAATCCACATAGCGGTTCGCTGAGACGGACACTGAAGCGAACCAAAAAAATGTTTTAATCTAACAGGGCGTTGAACCTGCCGAGCCCGCGCCGGTCGGGCACCGCGGCGCTTCGCGCTCGCGGCCCGACCGGCGCGGGCTCGGCAGGTTAACTAAACGTTAGCGGTATCCTTAACTTCACCGATGACGGCGGGACAGCTGAATGACAGAACGCAACAAACCTCAATGGCGAATCTTCAAGGCCGACGATACACCTGTCACTTGGTGTAGCTTTTGTGGAGCCAATGTCGGTGATGAAAGCGAAAGGACTGGGGAGCTGACCACGGCCATGTACTACTGCGAGGGATGTTGGCGAAATTACTGTGATCAATGCAGTTACACCAAGAAAGCGGATGGCACGCAGCACTGCCTGAGATGCGAGAGTGAACTTGAACGCTTGATGTAAAAAACCGGCTGCAGCGGATGCTGTTACGCTCTCCGCTCCACAACATTACTGAGTTACAGTGTTAATGCTATAAAATATACTAATCTACGTTTTAATAACATTTATTGGCTTTGAGGATATAAAAGCATGGGAAGAAAATCCAGAGTAAAGAAAGAAAGGCGCATCCAAAAAGAAAAAGACAATGCAAGAATGATTGTTCAGGCTGAGAAGTTCGAAGAAGCCATTATAGAAGAGTCAACTGATGAACAATTAGATAGGATATTAAACATTCTCGGAGTTAAAAGTGAAGAGGATGCAGAAGTAAGTCAAAAAACTATACAGTACTATTATCAATTCTTATCAAATACCATTGAAATGCCATGCCTTGTAACAGGTATTGAAGATATGGGTTGTTTTAGCTGGGAAGAATATTATACGTTCGGACCTGGAGATGAACGCGAATATGAACAAAAAAGAAAAGATAACCCATCATTTAGAGATGAATATAAACTTATTTCATTTAATAAACAGTATGATGAAGAAAGCGGGATATTGGTTGATGTCGAGAGAGTGACAGATAAAAAGAAATTTACATTAACACTGTCTGATTTAAAAGCAGTCAACAAAAGATCAAAAAATCACCAACTACTTGATGATTATTCAGTATGGTTTGTTAACTACGCTTGGTAATTCAGTACACATATCAATTGCTAACAAGCGGCTAGAGCCGACCGCATACCGCGCGCCGAGCTTCGTTCCGGCTCTTCCGGATCTCGTGGGACTGTTGTATCATGTAAATCAACAACTTGAGAACCGCCTGTCACTGAAACCCCATCTGGACGTTGTTGATAATGACATTTGATACAGAGACCCTTCAGACACTTTTAAATGGCTCTCCCGGATTTCATGGGAACCAATAAAAATTTGAAAAACAACTACTTAAGCTCATTTTTTCGTACACATCAAGGTTAAAATGTAGTCGAGCGCAAACTCTGTAACTCATTGATTTATAATGTGTCAACCCCGAACCGGTCATATCCGTTGAGATCCAAGCATATCCTTTGATAGAGGTGTCCAAGGTTGGTGATGCCATAGCAGCGGCGTTTGATGACTTTGATCTTATTATTTAACCCCTCGACAAAGCCGCTGGTGTGTCGACCAATAAAATAATTCGTCACTTCCTCAAAGTGAGTATTCAGTGTCCCGAGGAAGCTATCGAAGCAACTGAGCTTGCGGTTGGTGACACGTTCCATCCAGCCACGCAGTTTGCGCTTACCCTGACCTTTTGATAGGCGGCTTTCATAGATGGCAGTGAGTGATTCGCAAGCCTCATAAGCTTCTTGTAATTTTGGTGAATAGCGAAAGAGCCGATTCAGCATGCGTCGCTCATCTGCATTCAGATCGGCGCGACGCTGACGCAGCAGCCAATGCACGTTCTTGAATGACTTGCGCTCTTCTTCGGAGAGGATATGACACAGCCGTTTCCATTCGCTTTTGCGCAGTTTTTCCAGTCCATTTCGGTACAGCTTGGCAACATGGAACCGATCCGCGCAAATGTGTACGCGCTTGCCGAACACGGCTTTAGCGGCACCGATGAAACCTTGATAAAGGTCCGAGCAAACACTCTGGACGGTGCGTCGCAAGCGCTTGGGAATGCTGAGAAAAAACTCCTGTACGGTGGCCTTGGTGCGGTCGCCGAGCAGACCGATGACATGCAATGTCTCGTTAATGTAAGCGCTGATCACAACGACAAAATCACGATGACCCTTTTTCAACGCAATCTCATCAATGCCAATGACCTCCAAGCGTTCAATTGCGTTCCAATCGACATCGCACGCCATGTTTCGATCCAAAATACCCTGCAGTGCGTCGACACCAATGGCATGCTTGCGACTGACATCCTCGAGCGTACTGTTGATCAACTCCAGCAGCATCTGCTGTTCGAATGCTTTTGTCACTCGGGAGCGCCGCGTGTACCATGACAGCGTTTGGCTCGTTGTCGGACGCCCTTCGCAGAAGTGGCATTGATAACGCTTCGGCCTCAAAATAAGAACAACTGTATACGCGAATAATGGCAAATGGCGTAACTCTATCTCTTGACCATGGCCATACTCATGATCGATTGGCCGACCACAGCGATGACAGTTCGTACCCTCCAGTGTGCTATGCACATAGACTTTAAGTGTCTTGCGCTCGCCGAGCACCACGCGATCAACGGCGATATCAGGAAGATTTAAAAGCGTCTGAAGGGTCTCTTTATCAAATGTCATTATCAACAGCGTCCAGATGGGGTTTCAGCGACAGGCGGTTCTCAAGTTGTTGATCTACATGATACAACAGTCCCAGGAGATCCGGGAGAGCCCTAATTTTTGGCGCTAATTTTTGGCGAAGGTATTGCCGGGTGGCTTGGATTTCCTATCCGTAGGTATTTCAGGGTGGCTTGGATTTCCTATCCGTTATCCGTATTTCCTATCCGTCGGATGGCAGAAACCCGCGCAACCAGGCCAACCTGTGGTTCTCGAACGCCGCCCGGGCATGCAGGGTGCGTCGCTCCGCAGTGCCTCGAATCGGCGCTTGCTTTAGCCCGGGGCGTCGGATGGGCTGTCGGCTCATACACCTCGTGCTAAAAGCAGCGCTGCTGCTCGATCGGTTCTGCATTTCTGACGCGTAACCCGAATGACTCGCAGCATTGACATCTTTTTGGCTTCTGCAGCCGCAGTGTCCCGCGGCATCGCCATGAGCCGCGCAGCGCCAACGACAAGGAATACTTCCCGCAGGACTGGTTCGCCGATCGCGTCTCGGGGCTCGGCCTGCCGTTTCAGGCGCAAGGCAGGAACAGCTACCCGGACTTCTGGGTGGGAGACGACCAGACAACGCCGATCGAGGGCTACGAGATCAAGTCCTTGGCGTTCGCCAAGGGCAAGCCCGCCCGCCGGGACTACGACTCCAACAGCACCATCCCAGCCGGCCGCAAAGACGGCCACGATGTGTTTCTGGTCTTCTTTCTGTATACCGGATCAGGCGCTAATCCACGTCCCGCGCATTCGCTGTGCATCGCGCATGCAGACCTGATCAACATGGATCACGAGACCGCTGCCGCGCACGTCAACGAGGGCATCGATGGCTTCGGCTCCTATGGCGATGGCTTTATCCGCGACCGCAAGATGTATCGTTTTCCGCACCCGTTCAGCATCGATCCCGGTGGACTCGGGCGCTGTCGGCTGATCATTCCAAGCGAGTGGGCCGTGTCGGATTCGCGCTTGCGGCACTGCGGGCAGATCGGCCGGACCATCGCTGCCGGCGCATTGCGCAGCTACACTGTCCATCTCGACGGGCAGACACCGGCTACCAAGCAGCACGACCGGCGTCCCGACGCCGGGCAGCGACGGGAATTCGCGGTTTTCGAGGCCGGATAATCGCGGTGTCGTCGATCCGTTGCGCTAGAACAGCGATGCCTGAATCGGCGTTGTCCGGCTCGGGGCGACCGGCTGCCGGGCATGCGCGTCCTGGCGGTCGAACAGCCGCTGTGCAATCGTTTGGCAGTCCCCGAGCGCCGATGCAAAGGCATTCAGCGCATCCTCGGTGCCGCGGCCTGCGCAAAGCTCAACCAGGGCCTGGCTGAACACGATGATCCGCACGTCGTTCAGCGATAGCCGGCGGCCGGTGCGGTTGAACCGCAAGACCTTGTATCCGGCCTCCTGCTCCGCCGTCTTGAGGGCATCTGCTGACTCCGACGGCCGGCGCCGATCGCCAGCCGCCTTGCGGCAGACCATCAGCACGTCGAGGTCGATCGGCGACTTGGCCGCAAGCTTCGGCATCGCCACCGACATCTCGGCCTTCACGGGCTGCGCCTGCACCAGCCGGAAGCCGGCATGCAGCACGGCGGCCGCCACCGAGGTCCAGCCGTCGTCGCGCGAGTGGTGGTAGGAGAACACCATCAGCCCGTCGTCCTTCAAGACCCGGTGGCATTCGCCGAAGACGGCGCAGAGCTTGTCGGAGAAGCGCGCCTGATCCCTGTCCTGCACCTCCTGCTGCGACCGGGTGGTCTCCGATGGCGCGGCATCCGCATCATCAAACCAGAGCCGCTGCCAGACGTGGAAGAAGTCGGCCAGCTCGGAGTAGTGCACGTTGTCGAAGAACGGCGGGTCGGTCACGACCGCATCCACCGAGCGGTCCGGCAGGTCGGTAGCCGCGGAGTCTCCCACCGACAGGTAGACCGCGCCGGGCGGCAGCCCATCGGCCGGCCAGGCGTTCAGCACCCGTGCCCCCATCGGCTGGCTCATGCCGAACAGCTTGCGACCGGACGGTCGCTTGCCGCTCCGGCCCGATCCGGGCTCAAGCACGATCTCGAACGGCGCCGCCTTGTAGTCCACGGCCCGCAGCAGCCGCGACTGAAACAGGTTCAGAAACGAGCCGGAGGACTTGGGCGTGCCCCAGAGATTGGCCTCGATGGGCGTGCGCTCCGGCTTCAGCACATGGTGCGAGAACATATGGCGTACCGCGCCGGTGCCCTCGCCCTTGTAGCTGGCAAACAGGTTGTTGAACTCCAGCACGCCGGAGAGCAGCACAAACAGGGCCTCGCGCTCCGGCCCCGCGGGCAAGGCGCCGATGGCCTGCGCCAACAGGCCGATGCCCAAGAGCTGGCGCGCGTTGAAGAACTGGTCCCAGCGGCTGTAGCCGTAGTTCAGGCATTGGCGGGTGTTGTAGCCCTCGCGGATGGCGACCCGCGGGACCGGCAGCGACAGCGCCGCCAGCTCATCGGCGGCGGCGGTATAGGCGGCCTCGTCCGCCGGCGTTGTACGCAGATACTGCTTGTCGCCGTCGTCGCGCAGGACCAGCTTGGCATAGAGCCGATGCCGCGGCGGCTCGCCGCGGGCGCGGGCGGTCTTGGCGATGGGAAAGCGGGTGCCGCAGCCGTCGCAGGTCGCGTTTGCCCCGCGTGCCGCGCCCAGATGCAGCGCATAGGTACAGCCGCAGGCAGGGCATCGCGTCGACTCATCGCGATGGTCCGCCGCATGCACCTCCCCGCAGCGCGGGCAGCAGGCATGCACGCGCGGATTGCGCTTCACATAGGCATGCTTGGCAAACACCCGCGACGAGAACAGGTCCACCGAGCGCCCGCAGCTCGGGCAGTCCAGCTGCTTGACCCAGAACCAATACAAGACATCGCAGGTTGCGCCGTCGCCGTCGAGACTGCGATGCAACCCGGTCAGCCGCTCGGCGACCGAGGCCCGAAGCGCATCGAAATGCGCCATCAACCGCGCCCGATCCACCGGCTGCAAGGCGGTGCGCACCGCCCGCCAGGCGACCGGATTGATATCGCGGCCGATCACCGTACAGCCCAGCTTGTGCGCCTCGCCCACCGTCGTCCCGCTGCCCATGAACGGATCGAAAATCACCGGCGCCGGCAGCTTCACCGCGCTCTGATACAGATCCATCACCGCGCTGCCCCGCGGCACCGTACAGCCGAGCACCACGGCCCGAAACACGCTCCCGAGCCGCTGCGCCCACCACTTGTGGGTGTGATACACCGGCCGCCAGACCTCCTTGCGCCAGCTCTCCACCTCGGCGATCGTGCTCAAGTGCTCGAACGGAAACCCGTCCTCGATCGCCCGCTCCGCCGGGCCGCGCAGCACCGCCGCCCCATAGCTCGCCTGTTCCTCGGCCACCAGCATCCCGGCCAAGTCCGACAGCGCCGACGCCACCCGATGCGGCTCGCGCTCCAGCAGCCTGCGCAGCGACGGCGGCACCCGCCCCGCCAGGAGCAGCAACTCATCCACCGGCACCGCCAACACCTCGGCGAGCCGACCGAGCAACACATCCGACGGCGGCGTCGCGCCGGACTCGACGCGGGAGAGATAGGCCGGATCGACCTGGCAGCGACCGGCAACGGCGCGCAGCGACAGGGCCAGCTGCTCGCGGCGGGATTTGATGAGGGTGTTGATGTCCATGGGGGAGGATAGGGGGTGTTGACGATCTTGTCAACGGCCGGGCTGGGTCGCTGTTTGCCATCCCGGTCGAAAACAGATTCGGTGGGCCAAGCCAGCTTCGGCGGCTTAGCGATGGACCCAGCAGCCCCTGACTAGGTAGTTCAATTTGCGACAGAATTTGCAACAGTGGGATGCAATAGCTGCAACAGCTGCAACAGCGGGATGCAACAGCGGGACACCCACTTTCCAGAACTCCAGCACAAAGTGGGTGTCTCGCAGTCGGCACGCAGTCGGCACAGGTGTCCCGCAGTCGGCACAAAGTGGGTGTCCTGCAGTCGCGGCCCGCCAGCACATTTCCGGCGCGAAGACGATGGATTAGTCACTGTTCGACCCCTGCTGGATCGCGTCGATAATTTAGCGGAATTCTTGGAGATGCCGGAAGATCCTGAACACTTGGCAGCTCTCACCAAGGGCCAAACCATCGGACGTCCACTGATGGACGATCAAAAGCTTGGCGAGCTTGAAAAGCAACTTGGCCGAGCGCTACGTCAAGGCAAGCGAGGTCGGCCCGCTTCGCAAAAGAATGACCCGAAACAACGAAAATTGGTGTAAATGGTAAAGTGTCACCGTAATTCCCTGATGCAGCAGCTCCACCAACAGGACTGGGTGGTCCACATCGAGGCCCCCTTCGCCGACCCCGAGCCTCTGATCCGCTACTTGGGCCGCTACGTCAACCGCATCGCCATCGCCAACCACCGCATCGAGGCGATCGACGGCGGCCGGGTCACCTTCCGCTACCGCGACAACCGCATCAAGGACCCGCACGCCCCCGAGGCCGAGAAGCGCATGACGCTGTCCGGCGCCGACTTCATCCACCGCTTCCTCCAGCACGTCCTGCCGCCGAGCTTCCATCGCATCCGCTACTACGGCCTGCTCGGCGGCAGCCGCCGCCGGCAGAACCTCACCCGCTGCCGCGAATGCCTCGGCCTCGCCGACCCCGAGACGCCGTACATCCCCGACATGGACGCCTTCCTCGCCAAGCAGGCCCGCGACCCGAGCCTGTGCCCCGTCTGCGGCAAGGGCCACCTGCACAACATCCTGCAGGTCCTCTCCTTCGAGGAGCCCCCGGCGCCGTTCAATGCGCCGCCGCCCTCGCGCGCCCCGCCGCTGCCGGCCCCCGCCGCGCTGCCCGAGGCCGCCTGAGATGGCCGCCCGCTCCACCACCGCCCGCTCCATGCGCTGCGCCGGTCCCGCCGTGCCTGCCGTGGCCGAAGTCGCCCCGCAATGCCGGTCCAAGCCCGCAGGAACACCCCTGCCGCCCCGGAGAACCGCCCCGCCACCCGTCCGATCGGCCCCGCGGCACCGTGCACTCTGTCGCAGAATCCCCCTTGCAGCGGTTGAAAGGGCCGCCCCGCAAACAGCAAAATGCATAGCACCGCCGCGCCGACCCGCCGCGGGCGCAAACCGAGCATCCCATCAGTCCAACAAGTGGATCAGCCTGACGCCCGCGGACCGTCGCTGTCGGCACGCTCGGTAGGACACGCCGGCTCGGCAGGTTCTGCGAGGTTGGTGCCGGCCAGCGGGCGCAGGCTATCCAAAACGTTAGGCAGATAAACCAAGTAAGGAGGTTTACCATGAAAAACCCTATTAAACCCGCAACATTATTGGAAGCACTCTGTGTCCGACAAAAAATTTCAGGCCAGACTTTGCTAAGCACTTTCAAGGCGCTACCGAAAGTCGCGGCTATCCGATTGCCGCGGGCGTTCGATGACAGCGATGACATTTATCCACTATTGCTTACCCTGACAGATTCCGAGCGGACCAAATTCAATATAACATTGCCAGTAATGCGGCCTTCGCCGCCTCCACCTCCTAGCCCCCAGCCAATATATCAGGTGCGCGTTCATGCCATCCTCTCCGCCAATGATGATGGGAGCGGGGGAGCATCTGATCCCAACGCAGTGGATGCTAACTATCTCAAACAACTCATCGATACCACCAACATCATCTACAAGGGTGTTGGCGTGCAGTTCGTTTACAATCCGGCAACTGATTTTCAGCGAGTGAATAGCTCATTATTGAATCTGGATTTCACTGTTCCAGCAGGATTGAATTACGATCTGCCGGAGTCCCAACCCCCGCTTACTGATGAACAGGTTAACAATTTGGCCAAAGCCCACGCTGACGAACGTCAGCGCATAGGTCGAGAACATCGCCATAAAATGGTGCTTCTCTTCTGCGATGGAAATATGCTGGTCTACGACAAAAGCCAAAAGCGCTGGACAATCATCTTCCGTACTTACGCCTTTTCAGGTGAAGATGCTGAGTTTGTCGCTCTACCTACAGGCAAGGGCGACTTGCAAGGTTTCGCTAACTTGGTAGCCCATGAAACCGGACATTACTTCCACCAATGGCATACGCACGGCTGGCAGCCGGCAAATGAAGAAGATGCTGCCGCCATCATCAAAGATGCCGTCGAGAAAGGTAGTCTCTCTACTGAAGATGGGGCGAAGGTCTTCGATGGAGATGTCACTCAAGTCACCGATACGCCGCCAGATCCCGGCAATGGCTTGTTTGACCACGTATATGGACAAGGGGGATGTGCTGCCCAAGAGTCAGTGAAAGTGCCGGTTACGTTTTCGGGTGGCAATAAGAAAGAGTACAAATTGAAGCCAGATCGTGGCAATGTGATGAGCTACTTCAAACATTGTCTCAGCTTCCCTATGCATTTTTCGCCAATGCAAGTTACGGGTATGCGTCGCTCTTTAGAGGAAGAGAACCGTTGGCACCTCATTCATCCCTCGATGCGTTTGCGCACCTTGGGTGTATATGTGATAAACAACCAACCATCCTACTACGCCGTGTGGCATCCCTCTGAAGAACCCGAGATCCAGGTCTATGACTGGTCGTACAAAGAATTGCGCGCCAAATATGATGAGTTGTGGCCGCAGGGCTGGCGGCTGAAAATACTTTCTCCCTATGTGCTGAACGGGCAGGTGCGCTATGCTGCGGTCTGGAAGCCCAGCACAGAAGGTGAAATTCAGGTCTATGATTGGCCGTACAAAGAAATGCGCGCCAAGTATGACGAGTTGTGGCCGCAGGGCTGGCGGCTGAAAATACTTTCTCCCTATGTGCTGAACGGGCAGGTGCGCTACGCTGCGGTCTGGAAGCCCAGCACCGAAGGTGAAATTCAGGTCTATGATTGGCCGTACAAAGAAATGCGCGCCAAATATGACGAGTTGTGGTCGCAGGGCTGGCGGCTGAAAATGCTTTCTCCCTATGTGCTGAACGGGCAGGTGCGCTACGCTGCGGTCTGGAAGCCCAGCACCGAAGGTGAAATTCAGGTCTATGACTGGCCGTACAAAGAAATGCGCGCCAAATATGACGAGTTGTGGCCGCAGGGCTGGCGGCTGAAAATACTTTCTCCCTATGTGCTGAACGGCCAGGTGCGCTACGCTGCGGTCTGGAAGCCCAGCACCGAAGGTGAAATACAGGTCTATGACTGGGCATACAAGGATTGTCGGGCTTTATACGATCGTATGTGGTAGGGCTCATGAAGTCTATTAGCCAGGTAGATAAGTACTTAAATAGAAAGATGTATAAGACTAGAAAATTCTAGCGTACTGATTTTCAACGTATATAATGAGAGGTTCTCACAACATATTATATTGATGCACTTACAAGGTTGGGCAAGCGTAAAGCGTTGCTCACCGTAGCTGCCTAACAATCGCATCAACTCGGACTGGCAATTCCGCTGCGCGTCATTGCCAGCCGGTTATGCGGAGCGTTAGATTAAAACGCTATCGCGTTGGAAGAGACCACACCCGAGACAAAGCAGCACCGGCGCTGAAATAAACAATCAACAAGAAAAAGAATAAGCACACGCAATGGCATCGCCATTCCTTTCCTCTCCAACTCCCCATCATAGAGCGGGACACACGCACTCCGGCTCCAAGCAGAGACCGACGTTCGAAGTCGCCGACATCCTGCGCGCGCATTTGCCCGACTCCCTGCACGAGCACTCCCATCCGCTGCACGTGCACAAGGTACTCAGTGCCATCCAAAACTGCCGCACCGCGGCGCTGGGCGGGCACATCGACTACTGCACTGACTGCGGCACCCTTTACAACAGCTACAACTCCTGTCGCGACCGCCACTGCCCGAAATGTCAAGGGCTGGAGAAAGCGCGCTGGATCGAAGCGCGCAAAGACGAACTGCTGCCGGTGCCCTATTTTCATACCGTCTTCACGCTGCCGCATGCGATCAACGACTGGGTGGGGTGGAACGACAAACTGATTTACGACCTGCTGTTCGCCAGCGCAACGGACACCCTGCAAGCCTTTGCCGCTCGTCATTGGAACGGAACCCTCGGCATCACCGCCGTGCTGCACACCTGGGGCCAGACGATGGAGCGCCACATCCATCTGCACTGCATCGTCCCAGGCGGAGCTTTAACGTTCGATGGCGAACAGTTCAAACCCTGTCCGCATCGTGACTGGTTATTCCCGGTCAAAGCGCTGTCCAAGGTCTTCCGCGGAAACTACCTCGAGCGCCTGGAGCACGCGCATACCATAGGCGAGCTGAAGACACCGCCGGGCGCGCACTTCGCCGCGTTGCGCAAGGCACTGCGCGAGCACGACTGGGTGGTCTACGCCAAACCCCCGTTCGGCGGACCGCAACAGATCATCGACTACCTCGGGCGATACACCCACCGCATTGCCATCAGCAACCACCGCATCCTCAATCTTGCCGACGGCAAAGTCACCTTCACCTGGAAAGACTATAAAGACGGCGCCAAGACCAAAGTGATGACGCTGGACGCCAACGAATTCATCCGGCGGTTCACGCTGCACATCCTGCCGCCGCGCTTCACCCGCATCCGCCACTACGGACTGCTCGCCTGCGGACACCGCGCGACCAAGCTCAATCGTGCCAAAGCGCTGCTTGGCCTAGCGCCGGTGACGACGACCAAAGTGCGCGAGCCCTACGACGTCTTGCTGCAACACCTGACCGGCAAAGACATCCACGTCTGCCCGAGCTGCGGCGGACGGCTACGACGTCAGCGCGACCTTGCGCCCACCATTGGACCCGCTCGCGGCCAAGACCCGCCGCTTGCGTGCGAGGCGGCCTGATGAACATCTCCTCCACTCGATCCGCATCGGCTCGGGACAGTGCTGCTATGTTGCGACGCGACCGCGGTGAGCGAAAAACCGTTGTGCTCCATGCGAAATCGCTGCGCCCGCGGGACCGAGCGCGCGCAACGGAGCCTTGCTCGTGCAACTGCGCCAACATCAGCGGGAGTTTCCAGGCCCCACCCAGGGCTTGACTGTTGTAGAATCCACATAGCGGTTCGCTGAGACGGACACTGAAGCGAACCAAAAAAATGTTTTAATCTAACAGGGCGTTGAACCTGCCGAGCCCGCGCCGGTCGGGCACCGCGGCGCTTCGCGCTCGCGGCCCGACCGGCGCGAGCTCGGCAGGTTAACTAAACGTTCAAGGAAGCTATCGCGGATTCATAGTACGCCAACTAAAGAGCGCCGAAGCGCATGAGTTAGCAGTCAGTCTGGGTGGTGACGGACCAACTTTCCCAGCGCTGCGCCCTTTCTGGTCTGCGATAAGTGGGATGACGCTGAAGGAGGCAGTTTCTTACCTAGAAGCACGAAAAGCATCCTCAGAGGCGAAATCTATTTCATTTGCTGGAATCTCCATTCCAGCGAATTTCGTGAATATCACTGCCCCCACCATTCTCCTTTTGCTGTCAGCTTTCGCCGCAGTACATCTGGGCCATCTACATCGTCAAAAGGACGTCATCGCAGAGACATCGCGCTCTTTCAGTTGGGTTGCTCTCTTTCCAGATGTTACTAGTCGGGTACTTACGGGCACGTTTTGCATGCTACCTGCAGCAGCTGTAGCCGTACTTGCTGCACGATCATGGACTCTGACCAATTTCGCGTTGTTTGCTTATTGCGCTGTATGTTTTCTCTTGTTAGTAACTTTTGGGAGTGAAGTGCATGAAATTTATTCAAAGCATAAGGCCCGCAGCGGCAATGTTAGACACTCATTCCTCGCATTACGTGAACAAAACCCTAACAAATGAATCAACGCGAAGTCAAAAGCGCGCACCGAGTTCCGGCCTTCGTTTCAGGTTTTTGTGCAAGCGCGCTTTTGCCTCGCGTTATTCATAACGTTAGATTAAAACGCTATCGCGTTGGAAGAGACCACACCCGAGACAAAGCAGCACCGGCGCTGAAATAAACAATCAACAAGAAAAAGAATAAGCACACGCAATGGCATCGCCATTCCTTTCCTCTCCAACTCCCCATCACAGAGCGGGACACACGCACTCCGGCTCCAAGCAGAGACCGACGTTCGAAGTCGCCGACATCCTGCGCGCGCATTTGCCCGACTCCCTGCACGAGCACTCCCATCCGCTGCACGTGCACAAGGTACTCAGTGCCATCCAAAACTGCCGCACCGCGGCGCTGGGCGGGCACATCGACTACTGCACTGACTGCGGCACCCTTTACAACAGCTACAACTCCTGTCGCGACCGCCACTGCCCGAAATGTCAAGGGCTGGAGAAAGCGCGCTGGATCGAAGCGCGCAAAGACGAACTGCTGCCGGTGCCCTATTTTCATACCGTCTTCACGCTGCCGCATGCGATCAACGACTGGGTGGGGTGGAACGACAAACTGATTTACGACCTGCTGTTCGCCAGCGCAACGGACACCCTGCAAGCCTTTGCCGCTCGTCATTGGAACGGAACGCTCGGCATCACCGCCGTGCTGCACACCTGGGGCCAGACGATGGAGCGCCACATCCATCTGCACTGCATCGTCCCAGGCGGAGCTTTAACGTTCGATGGCGAACAGTTCAAACCCTGCCCGCATCGTGACTGGTTATTCCCGGTCAAAGCGCTGTCCAAGGTCTTCCGCGGAAACTACCTCGAGCGCCTGGAGCACGCGCATACCACAGGCGAGCTGAAGACACCGCCGGGCGCGCACTTCGCCGCGTTGCGCAAGGCACTGCGCGAGCACGACTGGGTGGTCTACGCCAAACCCCCGTTCGGCGGACCGCAACAGATCATCGACTACCTCGGGCGATACACCCACCGCATTGCCATCAGCAACCACCGCATCCTCAATCTTGCCGACGGCAAAGTCACCTTCACCTGGAAAGACTATAAAGACGGCGCCAAGACCAAAGTGATGACGCTGGACGCCAACGAATTCATCCGGCGGTTCACGCTGCACATCCTGCCGCCGCGCTTCACCCGCATCCGCCACTACGGACTGCTCGCCTGCGGACACCGCGCGACCAAGCTCAATCGTGCCAAAGCGCTGCTTGGCCTAGCGCCGGTGACGACGACCAAAGTGCGCGAGCCCTACGACGTCTTGCTGCAACGCCTGACCGGCAAAGACATCCACGTCTGCCCGAGCTGCGGCGGACGGCTACGACGTCAGCGCGACCTTGCGCCCACCATTGGACCCGCTCGCGGCCAAGACCCGCCGCTTGCGTGCGAGGCGGCCTGATGCACATCTCCTCCACTCGATCCGCATCGGCTCGGGACAGTGCTGCTATGTTGCGACGCGACCGCGGTGAGCGAAAAACCGTTGTGCTCCATGCGAAATCGCTGCGCCCGCGGGACCGAGCGCGGCGCAACGGAGCCTTGCTCGTGCAACTGCGCCAACATCAGCGGGAGTT